>Ga0207695_10000036_pt1 | contig 477897 bp, 465 predicted proteins | sample KBSC54metaG_FD_184354 | JGI IMG/M metagenome (GOLD analysis project Ga0207695, IMG submission 184354) | Corn rhizosphere microbial communities from Kellogg Biological Station, Michigan, USA - KBS C5-4 metaG (SPAdes) (version 2) | ecosystem: Host-associated > Plants > Roots > Rhizosphere >...
TTTGGCCATGACCCAGTTTTCGCCGTTGAACGAAGCCGACTGGGCAACGCTCTGCAGCTGCTGCTGCAGCTGGCCGATTTCTTCCTGGATGGACGACTTGTCGACCGAGCCTTCCATGGCGCTGACGAGCTTGTCCTTGATCTGGCCGACGACGTCGATGGCGCTGGTGACGGCCGTCGATGCGGTGTCAACCTTGGCGGCGCCGAGGCCGAGAGCGTCGGAAACGGCGCCGAGGGCGCTGTCGTCGGACTTCATGCTGGTGGCGATCGACCAGTAAGCAGCGTTGTCGGAAGCCTTGGAGATGCGCAGGCCGGACGAAACGGCGCTCTGTGTGCTCTGCAGGCTGCTGCTGATGCCCTTCAGCGTCTGGAGGGCGGCCATTGCGGAATTGTTGGTAATAATGCTGGTCATTGAGGTTGTCCCCTGGAAACTGGATACAAAAAGGAGGACATACCGGACTGAAAACACCGGCGATGACGGAGCGGCTTCATGCACCTCGATCCATTTCCTAGCGGACCAAACCCGTCATGTCGCAAGGACACTCGCATCCATTGCTTGCGAATTCCTTAAGCGCCGGCTGCCGGGAAATATCTCTCCGGAACGTGGCTAAGAAAGCATGAAGGCCTTTCGACAGATGCTTCGGTTTCAGGCAAGCTACGCGCGCGATGATGCGGCGAATCCATGATGCCGGTGCTCGGTCTTCGACCGGAGCCCAGTTCAACATTCCGCTCGGAGTTCTCGCTCGTGAATACGAAAAACGCCTTTGTGACAGCGTCCGGTTTCTATCAGAAGGGGCAATATACGCGCGCGCTGGAAACGCTGAACGAATTGCTTAACGTCGACAGGTCACCCAAGACCTACGCGCTGCTGGCGAAAACATTGCTGAAGCTCGGGTTCAAATCGGATGCGGCAAGCGCCTACGAACTGGCAGGCAGGCAAAAGCCCCATCGCGAGGAGTATCTTCGCGAAGCGCTGCTGTTGCACGGCGATTGCGGCAACGACGATCAGGCGCTGGCGATCGGAAGCATGATCCTGCCGATGGCATTCAAGGATCCTGACCTTGCCTTCGTCCTCACGCGCATTTTCCTCAGCCGCCAGCAGAAAGAACTCCTCGTCGGCTTCAAGACCGTACTCGTCGAGGGACCCGAACTTAGACATCGGCTCATGGCAGCGAAACTGCTGACGGACGATCTCTATGACGAAGGCAACCGACACATCGTCGCGACGCTGTTCAAGAAGCACCCCGACAACATCATCTTTCGCACGCTCTATTTGATCTTCGCCCGCGAGGTGTCCGACCTTGCAGTCGTCGACAGGCACATGGCCCCCATCACCGCGTCGATCGCGCAAGGCAATCTCGATTACGTGATTCCGGACAATCCCTTCTTCCATCTGCACTGGTGCGGCGACGAGGCGATCAACAAGCTTGCGATCCACGATACCGTGCCGCTGCCAGCCGGCCATGCCGAGGCACGGCGCAACGCCCCGCATACATGGGGCAACAAGATACGCATCGGCTATCTGTCGTCCGACTTCTGGCCGGGACATGCGACCATGAAACTCATGCAGCGTACCCTGGAATTGCACGACAGGGATCGGTTCGAGATCACGCTCTTCGACCATTCGGATCTGTCTTCCCAGCGGGAGCAGGAATTCGATCACGCGAAATGGGGGGCGATGGTCGACGTCCGCAGCCTTTCCGACCAGGCTGCGGCGGAAATGATCCGCGCCCGCGGTATCGACATTCTGGTCGACCTCAAGGGACATACCAAGGAAAGCCGCGCCCGCATCCTCAATCACATGGCCGCCCCGATCCAGGCTGCCTGGCTCGGCTTCCCCGGCACGGCCGTCAATATCGATCTCGACTACATCGTCGGCGACCCCTACGTGCTGCCGGACCATTCGAAGCCGCATTTTCACGAGAAGTTCTGCCGCCTGCCCGAATGCTATCAGCCGAACGATCCGCTGTACCGCCCGAAGCCACGGCCGACGACGCGCGCGCAGCACGGGCTGCCCGAGGAGGCCTTCGTCTTCGCCTCCTTCAACGGCAACCGCAAGGTCACGTCGCAGATGGTCGACGTGTGGTGCAACATCCTCAAGCGCAGCAAGAACAGCGTGCTCTGGCTGCTGTGCAACGGCCCGCGCGCCGAAGCCAATCTCTGGTCACGCCTGGAAGCGCGCGGCATCAACCGCAAACGGGTCGTCTTCACCACCCGTATTCGCTACGAGGACCACATCGATCGTCAGCAGCTTGCCGATCTCGGCCTCGATACCTTCCCGGTCAACGGCCATACCACCACATCGGAACAGCTCTGGGGCGGCCTGCCGGTCCTCACCGTGAAGGGCACCAACTTCGCCTCCCGCGTCAGCGAAAGCCTGTTGAACGCGATAGGCTTACCGGAGCTGGTGGCCGACGATATCCAGGCCTATGAAGACATGGCCGTGCAGCTCGCCGGCCAGCCGGAACGCATTGCGCAGTTCAAGGAAACACTGGCCGTCAATCGCTCCATTAAGCCGCTCTTCGACGCCGAACGCTTCACCCACCATCTGGAGACGGCCTTCGAGATGATGGTGGCACGCGCCAAGCAGGGCCTTGCACCCGACCACATGGACGTGCCGGCGCTGCCGCCGCGCATGGAGCCTTTTCTGACTTATGATCAGAACGCGGCGGCTATCGCCGCCGAGTAAGGCTTGCAGATCGTCGGGAACCAGGTTTCCGACGAGCGCCGGCGGCTGACCCGTCAGTGGAAGGAACGGACGAGGCTGCCGACCAGCAGGTTCCAGCCGTCGATCAGCACGAAGAAAAGAATTTTGAACGGCAGCGAAATCGACGTCGGCGGCAACATCATCATGCCCATGGCCATGACGATAGTCGATACGATCAGGTCGATGACGAGAAACGGCAGGACGACCAGAAAACCGATCTCGAAACCGCGACGAATCTCCGAGATCATGAAGGCCGGGATCAGAACACGGTAGTCGATCTTGTTGTCGAGCACCGGCGTCTGACCGCGCTCCTGCGCCAGATCAACGAAAAGCTTGATGTCCTTGTCGCGCGTATTGTTGGACATGAACGTGCGGAACGGCTCGGCGATGCGCTGCACGGCATCGGCCTCCGAAATCTGGTTGGCAAGCAGCGGCTGCACGCCATCCTTCCATGCCTGATCGAAGGTCGGCGACATGACGTAGAAGGTCATGAACAGGGCCAGGCTGAGCAGGATCATGTTCGACGGCGTGGTCGCCAGGCCCATGCCGGAACGCAGGATCGAGAAAGCAATGATGAAGCGCGGAAAGCTCGTCACCATGATCAGGATGCCGGGCGCGATCGACAGGATGGTCAACAGGCCGAACGTGCGGATGATCCAGGCCGCGACCGAGCCATTCACGGGGACGTTCAGAAGATCGGTGGGGAGCTGTTGCGGCAATTGCTGCGCCATCGCCAGTTCAGGCGACAATACAGCAATAGCTAATACAGATATGACAAGTATTAATCGAATCATTCGATCACGAAAGTTCTGAACATAACTTTCGATACGCGTCCTTCCGAGCGCAGGTCAACACGCTCTTGAATGTCATCCCGAAGATATTGCAGTCCCCGTGCGCCTTCGATCTGCTGCAGGGAGACCGTGCGGATATAGGCCATGATGTCCTGATGGATGCTCTGGGCGAGCTGCGCGTCGGGCTGCCCCTTGAATACCAGCGCAAGTTCAAGCCTTATCCAGTTTTGCGAGGGATAGGCGAGATTGGCGGTGATCGGGTCAAGCGCGATGACGCCGTTCGCCTGCGCGGCCGCCGCAGCCTGCTTGCCGTTACCGGCGGCTTGCGCCGTTGCCTGCACGGCCGCCGTTGCGGTCTTGATCTTCGGGGCGACCACTGTGCCGAGCAGCCAGCCGCCGCCGCCGCCGAGCACGGTCAGCACCAGCAGCCCGACGATCGTCATGATCAGCGGCGATCCCTTGCCTTTTGCCGGTTCGTCTGTGGCCACTGCCATGTCCTTGTCCGTCCGTTCTCAAACTATCCGATGCCACCGGCCGTCAAAGCGGCGACAACAAGTCGACGGCCTGCTGTCCCCTGGGCGGCTGCTGTATTTCCGTCAGGCGACCGCGTCCGCCATAGGAGATGCGCGCCTCGGCGATCTTGTCGTAGGAAATCGTATTCTCCGCGGTAACGTCCTGTGGCCGCACGATACCGGCGACGTTAAGAATGCGAATTTCCTGGTTCATGCGGACTTCCTGCGAGCCGCTGATCATCAGGTTGCCGTTTTCGAGAATGCCGGTCACGACCGCAGCGACCAGCAAGTTGATCTGCTCGGAACGCTGCATCTTGCCCTTGCTGTCGGTACTGGTATCAGAGCCGGAGGTTGCATCGGCGTTGGTGGCGGGCTTCCAGCCGAAGATCTTGGCGGAAATATCCCAGTTCATGTCGCTCTTGTTCGTGCGATTGCGGTTGGTCTCGTTGTCCCAGTTCGCCTTATCGTTGATCTGGATCGTGACGGTCAGGATGTCGCCGACATTGAGCGCGCGCGCGTCCTTGAAGAGGGCTGCCTGCGAATCGTTCCAGAGCGAATAGCCCTGCGCGACCTGGTGGGGCCGCTTCGGATATTGCGACATCTGTGGCGTCTGTGCGTATTGCAGGCCGCTGCCGATCGGGCTCATGGCCGGCGCCCTGCCGATCTCCTTCAGAGCTTGAGAGTTGCAACCGGCGAGGAAGACGACGACCGCGCACGTGGCCGTAAGACGCATGTTCATGTGGGGTCCTTCGACTTCGATGTATTCGGGTCGGATGCGCTGGCGATGATGTTGGTGATGACAGCCGCCTTCTTTGCATCCATTTCCGCGAGAATGAGGCTCGACTGGCGCGCCGAAAGTTTCATGATGATCGCTGCCGCCACCGTGATCCTGACATCGTTGAGGCTCGCCGCCGCCGCATCCGGTTTCATGTTCTTGTAGATGTCGACCAAGCCGAGATCCGCGGTTTTCAGGAAGTCGTCGCGGCGTTTGAGCCAGTCCTCGTATTCCGCCTTGCGCTTGTCCATGGTGGCGATGCGCTGATCGACATCCGCCTGCAGCTTCTCCAATTCCTGCTTCTGCAGCAGGTAGCGCTGATCCCGGGCCGGATTGGCGATGTTGGTGCAGAATTGCCGGATCTCATCCTGGCTGGAAGCCGGGTCGACGACGACCGGCTTTGGCGCTTCCTGCGCCGTTGCGAAGCCGAGCGACAGCACCATGGTAACTGTTGCCAAGGTTGCCGCGAGGCCACAGGAGTTCAGCATTTTCCGGGCGATGGCGATCGATATCATTGCAATACGAGCTCCGCTTGCAGGGCGCCGGCCGATTTGATGCCTTGCAGGATGGCGATGATACCGTCCGGCTTGACGCCGATGTTGTTGAGGCCGGAGACCAGCGTTTTCAGGTCGGGCCCTTCCAGCACCGCGACACGGCCGCCGCTCTTGGTGGCGGTGATGTCGGTCTGATCCTGGACGGCCGTCTGGCCGTTCGAGAAGGGCTCCGGCTGGATGACCTGCGGGTTCTCGCTGACCTGTACCGTCAGCGTTCCATAGCTGACGGCGACCGGCGAGACGCGAACGTCGGCACCGATGACGATCGTTCCGGTCCGCTCGTTGATGACGACCTTGGCCGGTGTGTCGGTCTGGACACTGAGGTTTTCGAGGTCGGCCATTAACCGCGTCAGATCCGCCATCTTGGGCTTGGCAATCGCGACTTCCTGCGAATCCTTGGCCTCGGCGATCGGCGCGCCGAAGCGCGAGGTCGCCCAGGTATTGACGGTGTCGGCAATGCGGATGGAGGTGGAAAAGTCCGGATTGCGCAGCTGCAGGACCAGATTGACCGAATCCTTGAAGCGCGACGGCAGCTCGCGTTCGATGATGGCGCCGCCGGGTACGCGGCCGGCCGTCGTGACCCCTTCGGTGACCGTTGCGGCAGCGCCCTGGGCCTGGAAGCCCGAAACGATGACCGAGCCCTGCGCGACGGCATAGATCTGCCCGTCGGCACCGCTCAGCGAGGTCATGATGAGCGTACCGCCGCGAAGCGACGTCGCATCGCCGAGCGAGCTGACTGTCACGTCGATGCGGCTCCCGGGGCTTGCAAACGGCGGCAGGTTCGCCGTGACCATGACGGCGGCGGTGTTCCTGGCGGCAGATTGGCCGCCCTGGGTCGAGATACCGAGATTCTGCAGCATCGCGCGCATGGACTGCTCGGTAAAAGGCGAGGAACGCAAGCCGTCGCCGGTCCCCTGGAGACCGACGATCAAGCCGTAGCCGATGAGCTGGTTGTCACGTCCTGACTGCAGCGAGGCGATATCCTTGATGCGCGCTTGCATCGCCATGGCCGGATCGGCAACGATCAGGCTTGGCAATGCAAGCAGAACCGCGAAAAATTGACGAAGTCTCTTCATTTTGCGACCACGCGGATCGTGCCGTCTTCGAGAACCGTGCCGTTGACGATGATGCCGGAATCCATATTGCGGGCACGCACGCTGTCGCCGACGGCGCCGTCATCCAGCGGAGTCCCGGCCGCGGTGATCGTCATGCTGCCCATGGTCATCACCAGGCGGATGTTGGAGCCGCGCGTTACCGCGTAGGGCTGGCGCAAAGCGGAGACGGAGATGGTCCGGCCAGGCAGAAGCGTCCGCTTCGACACCAGACCCGTCACCTCCCGGAGCCGCTTGGCATAATCGCCCGTCAGATTGGGGTTGGTGACTTCGACCTCCTCGAGCTGACCGCTGCTGATGATGTCGCCCGGATAGATCGTTTCGGTCGGCACCACCGCGGTACCCATGCCGGCCGCGTCGGCGCGTGCCGCGCCTACGGGCGCGATCGACACGAACACGACGGAGAGGCTCGCTGCGGCGAGCCAGGCCATTGCTAAGCTTTTCATCCGGCGAAACCTCATGTTCGGCCCGTCCTTCCCGCTACTTCAGGTTCTTGCTGACGATCTGCGCCATGTCGTCAGCCGTCGTGATGACCTTGGAATTCATCTCATAGGCGCGCTGTGCCGTGATCAGATCGGTGATTTCCTTGACCGGATCGACGTTCGACGATTCCAGATAACCCTGCTTCAGGTATGCGAAACCGTTCTCGTTCGGATCGGAGACGACCGGATTGCCGGAGGCGGGCGTCTGTGTGAAAAGGTTGCTGCCCATCGGCTGCAGGCCGGCTTCGTTGACGAAGTTGGCGATCTGCAGCTGGCCGAGAACGGTCGGCGTCGTCGCCGTGCCGATGGTGGCTGCGATCTGGCCGGCCGAGCTGATGGTAATGTTGCTGGCATTGTTCGGGATCGTGATGCCGGGCTCGAGCACGTTGCCGTCGGGCGTGACGATCTGGCCGGTGTCGCTCTTGTTGAACGATCCGGCGCGGGTATAGGCCGTCGTGCCATCCGGCATCTGAATCTGGAACCAGCCGCGGCCGACGAGCGCGACGTCGAGATCGTTCTGCGTCTGCGACAGTTCGCCCTGGATCTGGATGTTGCGCACAGCCACGGTCTGCACGCCGAGACCGATGTTGGCGCCTTCGGGAACCACGGCCTGGTTCGGCCGGTTGGCGATGCCCTTGGCGCGCTCGGTCTGATAGAGAAGGTCGGAGAATTCGGCGCGCGAACGCTTGTAACCCGTCGTATTGATGTTCGCGATGTTGTTCGCGATCACTTCCAGGTTGGTCTGCTGGGCGTCCATGCCCGTCGCGGCAATTGCGAGCGCTCTCATGCTTTCGTCCTTCGAGGTGGGGCGGGGCCTTCGAAACCGCGGCGCGGCCTGCGAATAATTTCCGCCAAATCAGTTAATTAGAGCGGTAACACCGCTCTAGATCTGCATTTTCGTAACGTCGAGAAAGGCTGACACGAGCTTGTCACGCAGTGCGATCGCGGTCTGCAACGTCTGGTCCGCCTGCATGACCTTGTCGACGACTTCGCGTGTGCTCATCTGGCCCTTCATGCCGGCAAAGGAAGCATTTTCAGCTTCCTTCAGCGTGTTGACGGAGTCCTTCGCGACATTCGACATGACCGAAGCGAAGCTCATTCCGGCCGTGGTTCCCATCGCGACGGCCGGCGATGAGCCAAGCACTCCGGATGCGGCGGAGGTCAGGTCCGTGGCAATGCTGCCAAGGCCGCGAGTGGCTGAGAGAGAGGCGACATTCTTGATTGAATCGATCATTATTGGTTCTTCAACAGGTCAATAGTGGAAGAGATGAGATCGCGGGCCTGCCTGACCGTCTGCAGGTTGGCCTCATAGGAGCGGTTGGCTTCCCGCATATCGGCCATCTCGACGAGGACGTTGACATTAGGCATCTTGACGTAGCCCTTCTGGTCCGCTGCCGGATTGTCCGGATCGTATTCCTCGACGAACTTGCCAGTGTCTTCGCCCAGCTTCTTGACGCCGACCGTCGTCAACCCGTTGGCGCGGTCCAGCTCGGCGCCGAAAGTCACGGTCTTGCGCCGGTAGGGATCGGCGCCGGGTGTATCGCCCGTCGAGCGGGCGTTGGCGATATTTTCGGAAACGACACGCAAACGGGTCGATTGGGCCTCCAGGCCGGAGCCTGCAATCTTCAATGCGGCTGATAAGGGGTCCATGACATCTTCACTTCATCTATTGTTTTACGGTCATCAACATCATGCGATGAAAGGAGCTCACGAGCGCGGTGTTCAAGCTGTATTGCCGCTTGATATCGCCGGCTTTGGAGAGTTCGTCTTCCAGGCCGACGGTATTACCCGACTCCTGGACGCCTATTTCCTGGCTGAGCGACGCTTCTTCGACGTTGACGTCGCCGCTCGCGCTGAATTCATTGCCCGAAAGATGTGCAGGATTGGTTTTCACCATGCCGACGTTCTGGTTGTCCAGAACGGCCTGGAACGGCGTAACGTCCTTGGCGCGATATTTCGGGGTATTGGCATTGGCGATATTGCCGGCAACAACTTCCTGACGCGCCTGGAGCCACTCGGCTTGCCGCGAGGCGAGGTCAAAGAGCTGAATGGGTTGCATGGCTTCTCTCCGTTCTTACACTATCACCCTAGCGGGATAATCTTGCGTGGGACTTGCGGGAAATGCGTTCCTGCAAACTCTTCGAAACGCCTGAAACGCAGGCGATTCCAGGCTTTTCAATTGTGGCCGTAAACATCACCCGTCGAGGTGACGATCACCCACTTTCCATCGCGCTGCTCGATGGTGGCCAGACGGCTGTTGTCGGGCAGAATCGATCCGACGCGTACGACGTACATACCCGTGTCATCCTCGATCAGAGCGCGGCCGTTTGCGACGTGCAGCAGATGAAACGGGGACTTGCCGGGGAGCGGCTGGTCCTCGGCGGGCTGTCCCTTATCGTCCTCGCGCCCGGCATTGCTGACAGTCGCGGTCGTCAAGGGATCGGGAATGAGGTCCTTCGGGCCGTTTGGGTTCTTGTTGACCATGGCAAGCGGCGACACGCTGACGATCTCGCGGCCCGGCCAGTTCGGCAAATCGCGCGAGCGGTCGCCTTCGGCCACGTGGATGCCGAACTTGTCAGGGTTCAGGAAGACGTACCAGGGGAAAAAGGCTGACGCGCCGGCAAGCGCCAGGCCCGCGCAGACCAAGGCCCTGTCCGTGACAGTTCGCTTCTTCGCCGGCTTCAGCGGAGCGACCGGTTCGTCTGCATCGGATTCTCTCACGTTTGGTCCCTCTTTCGGCACGAAGTTAGGAAATGTCGGCTAGCTGAGAACAGGATCTTTGAATTCAAAGGGATGGATGAGGTGATGCATCTTGCCACCGCTATCTTCCCTTGGCCGGAACCATTCCGGCCGAGGCATTCTTCAAAGCGGTCGCAAGGTCGGTAAAAGCGTCGGCCGACGGCCGCTCGCCGGGGGTCTGCTTCAGTATCTCGTAGATGATCGGAACCTGGCGGACGGCGATATCGAGATCCGCGTCAGCCCCTTGGCGATACCCGCCGATGAGGCGCAGGTCCCGGGTTTCTTCATAGCGATGCACAAGCGCCTTCAGACGCGAAACCAATTTTTCCTGATCCGGTGTCCAGGCCTTGCGCGCCAGACGCGAGATCGACGCCAGCGGATCGATCGGTGGATAGCGGCCTTCCTCGGCAAGGCTGCGCTGCAGGACGATATGGCCGTCGAGAATACCGCGGGTGGAATCGGCGATCGGATCGTTGTGGTTATCGCCGTCGACGAGGATGGAAATGATGGCGGTGATCGTGCCGGTGCCCTCCGGTCCTGGGCCGGCGCGCTCCAGAAGACGCGGCAGTTCGGTGAAGACCGAGGCCGGATATCCGCGCGCGATCGGCGGTTCGCCCGACGCGGTCGCAACCTCGCGAATGGCATGGGCGAAGCGGGTGACGCTGTCGACGATCAACAGCACGTTATCGCCCTGATCGCGGAAATGTTCGGCGATGGTCATCGCCGACAGCGGCGCCATCTTGCGCAGCATCGGGCTCTCATCGCTGGTCGCAACGACGGCCACCGATTTCTGCATATCCGTGCCGAGCGTGTCCTCGATGAATTCGCGCACTTCGCGGCCGCGTTCGCCGACCAGTGCGATCACGACCTTGTCGAAGGCGTCGGCTCTGGCCAGCATCGACAGCAGCGTCGACTTGCCGACGCCGGAGCCGGCAAAGATGCCGAGGCGCTGGCCGAGGCACAGCGGCGAAAAGATATCGATGGCACGCACGCCCGTCTTGAAGCCGGTATCGACGCGCTTGCGCGTCATCGAGGGCGGCGCGGTGTTGGAGATGGCGCGCGATTCCAGCCCCATCGCCAGCGGTCCCAGCCCGTCGATCGGTTCACCCAGCGAATTGATCGTGCGACCGCACCAGCCGTCGCTCGGCGCGATGCGGAAGGCGCCCTTGCGGATGATGGTATCCTGAATGCCGATCGGTTCTCCCGGCTCGATCGGACAGACATAGGTCAGCTCGGGTTCGACGCGGACGACCTCGCCGAGATGGACGCCCGTTTGCGAACGATGCGCGACGAAATCGCCGAGACGCACCTGTCTGGAGAGACCGGCAACCGTGTAATGCCCGGCGGCGATCGTCCGCACGTGGCCGCCATGGGCCACGGCATTTTCCGCCACCGCATACTGGCCCGCCAGGACAGCCATGTGCGAAAGCTTCGGCGACAATGCACCATCCGGCAACCGATCCTCGAACATGATCCGCCCTCTTTACTGGCTGCCGCCGAGGGTCTTGATCGCGTCCGTGAGCGTGCCCTCACTGCTGCTCGTCAGCGTGCTGATACTGTCGAAGGCGCGATTGACCTCGATCAGCTGGGTCATTTCCCGCATGCCGTTGACGTTGGAGTTTTCGAGGTAACCCTGGGCGACGCCGACATTCGAGCGGTCGACAACCGGCTGGGGCGTGTCCGTCGGCAGAATGCCGCTGTTCTCGTAGCGCAGGAAGCCCTTGCCGACATCCGCATCATAGAGACCGATCTGGCCCATGCGCTTGCCGTTCTGCGAGACGGTACCATCCGACGAAACGGTCGGCGCGCCGCCCGCCGGGTCGAGCTGGATTGGTCCGCCGCCGGGATCGACCACCGGAAAGCCCCGCACGGACACCAGAGCACCGCTGTCGGTCATGGTGAAACGGCCGTCGCGCGTCAACACCAGACCCGCCGGTGTGTTGAGGCCGAACCAGGCGTCGCCCTTGACGGCGAAGTCGAATAGATTGCCGGTGTTCTGCAATTCGCCATTGTCGGTCGAGAGATAGTCGTTGCCTTGCGACACGAAGGCGACTTTGGCGTTCAGCTTGTTTTGGGTATTGCTGAGGACTTGATCGAACTTGACCTCGGTGCCCCGGAAGCCCGTCGTATTCACGTTTGCCAAGTTGTCGGCGATCGTGGTCAGACGCCGCTCAAGCGCCATCTGGGACGACAGCGCCACATAGATACCAGACTGCATTTTCAACGCCCTCCGGACATTGGAGAATAACGGGAAAGGAAACGCCGAACGGCGCTCCTACATTTCGTTAGCGGGGCATGGATGCCCTTGCACGTTACTCTGCCTGCACTGGCTTGTGCGAAGCTGACAAGGCAAAAGGCGGCCGCGCAACACGACGAACAGCCTCACGCAAGGCAGGTCTCCTAGTTCATCGTATGAAGCAACGTTCAGGTGTGGACCGACGATGAACATTATTATCGGATTTGTAGTGACCTGCGGCTGCATCATAGGCAGCTTCATGGCCATGGGCGGAGACGTAGGCGCGCTATTCCAGCCCTTCGAATTTGTCATTATCGCAGGCGCCGGTCTCGGCGGCTTCATCATGGCCAATCCAATGAAGGTCGTGAAGGACTCGGGCAAGGCACTGCTGGAAGCGTTCCGGCACGCAGTTCCGAAGGAGCGCGACTACCTCGACACGCTCGGCGTGCTCTACGCCCTGATGCGGGACCTGCGCACCAAGTCGCGCAACGAAATCGAAGCCCATATCGACAACCCCGATGAATCGGTGATCTTCAAGGCGGCGCCGACCGTGCTGAAGAACAAGGATCTGACGGCCTTCATCTGCGATTATGTTCGTCTCATCATCATAGGCAACGCCCGCTCCCACGAGATCGAGGCGCTGATGGATGAAGAACTCGACACCATGCAGCACGATAAGATGAAGCCCTATCATTCGATCACGATCATGGGCGATTCCTTCCCCGCCATCGGTATCGTCGCCGCCGTTCTCGGCGTCATCAAGGCTATGAGCCACATCAACGAATCACCCGAAGTGCTCGGTCATCTCATCGGCTCGGCGCTGGTCGGCACCTTCCTCGGTATCATCCTGTCCTACTCAGTCTGCGCGCCGCTGGTCTCGCAGATCAAGGTCGTGCGCAACAAGCAGCATCGTCTCTACGTCATCGTGAAGCAGACGCTGCTGGCCTATATGAACGGCTCCGTACCGCAGGTGGCGCTTGAATATGGTCGCAAGACCATCTCCTCCTATGAGCGTCCGTCCATCGACGCCGTCGAGCAGGAAATGATGAACCCCGGCGGTGAGAGCAAGGCGGCCTGATGACCATGAGCCAGCAATCCGCACACAAGATGCAGACGATGGATCGAATCCTCTACGCCAAGCTCACGGGCAGCCTTGGCGATGAGGCGGCGCTTACAAAGCTCGGCACGGCGTTCGGACAGGTCTATGCTGAATTTCTGCCCGATATGATCAAGAGCGAAACCGGTCTCGACATAGGGATCGCCTATGCCAGCTGTCAGCCGGGTCTTATGAACGATCTGGTTGCCGGACTTGGCGGCAGCTACGCCCTGGTAAACGGTTCGCTGCGCAACTGGGCGCCGAAATTCGTGCTCGGCTGCGGCGCCGGCTTTATCATGACGCTTATGGAACATATGCTGGGAGCTCGTCTGGAGGACATGGAAGCCGCCGTTCCCCGGCCGCTTTCGGTGATCGAACTCGATCTTTCCGTCATGGTGTTCGACAAGATCGCCAATGTGTTGCGTTCGGCCGTAAATGCGACCGGCGGCTTCGAGCCCTATCTGGACCCGCCCCACAATGTCGAAGATCGTCCGGCACCGGTCAGCGGCGAAAAGGATGAATTCGCCGCGGCGATCACGATGACGGTTTCGCTCGGCAAGTCGCTTTCCCAGGTCGTCATCATCGTGCCCCAGCGCGAACTGTTGCGGACCGTCGTCAGTGCACCGCGGCCGAAGAACACGACGGCAGCCTCCGAGACATGGTCGGAACAGCTCGGCGAGCAGGTGCGTCGCTCGCAGGTGACGCTGGATGCGCGCATCCGGCTGCAATCCCTGACGCTCGATACGATTTCCAGGCTCGCCGTCGGCGATGTCATTCCATTCATGGATTCGGGCGACGTGCGGGTCGAGGTCAGCGCCAACAGCAAGGATCTCTACATCTGCGAATTCGGACGCTCTGGCGAAAACTATACGGTGCGCGTCAAGGACAATGTGAATTCCGATGACGAGCTTCTTCGGCACCTGATGAATTGACCGGCTGGCGGTGCCCGCCACCCACGGCAGCTTGAGGCAAGTTTCAACTGGAATAGTGATTTCATGGCTACGAAGACGATACAGCAAAGCAGCGAGGAATCGCTCGAAGTTTCAAGCAGCGACGCCGCGTTGGACGAGGCCATCGATGGCCTGCGCGGCGTCCTGAAAAAGGGCAATGAAGGCGGCATGCCGGATCTCGATGCCGATGCATTCGGCGCGGAACCAAGCACCGGCCTTTCGACATTCGGCGATTTTGGCGACGACAATTCCGGCTCGGCCTTCGGCGACAGCGACTTCGGTAGCCCATCCTCCGAGCCTGTCCCGCCGGGTAGCGCTCTTGCCGCCAATCTCGACCTGATCATGGATATCCCGATCGACGTCCAGATCGTTCTCGGTAATTGCCGGATGCAGGTCTCCGGCCTGATGAACCTGACCGAAGGTGCCATTATCGCACTCGACAAGAAGATCGGCGAGCCGGTCGAAATTACCGTAAACGGCCGCAAGATCGGCCGGGGCGAAATTACCGTTCTGGAACATGACGACACCAGGTTCGGTATCAAGCTCATTGAAATATACAATACGAAAAAAAGCTGAACCCGGCTCAGGATGAGCCCACTCCCCGTGCGGGATGGAGACGAAGACCATGATGGACTTTGACGATTTCAGCGGCGCGCTTGCCGAGAAACCGTTATCTCAGACTGAAAAAGCGGCGGCCGTCCTTCTTGCCATGGGAAAGCAGGTGGCGGGACGGCTGCTCAAGTATTTTACCCAGAATGAACTGCAGCTCATCATCGCCTCGGCGCAATCGCTGAGGCTCATTCCACCGGATGAATTGGCGCTACTCGTGGCGGAATTCGAGGACCTCTTCACGGAGGGCGCCGGCCTGATGGACAACGCCAAGGCCATCGAGAGCATTCTTGAGGAAGGCCTGACGCCGGACGAGGTAGACAGCCTGCTCGGCAGGCGTACCGCCTTCCAGGCTTACGAAACCTCGATATGGGACCGTCTCGGCGAGGCCGATCCGGTTTTCGTCGCGAAGTTCCTCCTGCGCGAGCATCCGCAAACCGTCGCCTATGTGCTGTCGATGATGCCGTCGGCCTTCGGCGCGAAGGTATTGCTGCAGCTTCCGGAAGCGCAGCGCCCAGACATCATGAACCGTACTGTCAACCTGAAGGAAGTCAGTCCGAAGGCGGCGCAGATCATCGAGAACCGCGTTCTCGGGCTGATGGCGGAGATCGATGCCGAACGCAACGCTTCCGGCTCGACCAAGGTCGCGGATCTGATGAACGAACTCGACAAGCCGGTGGTCGATACCCTGCTCAACTCGCTGGAATCGATCAACAAGGAATCGGTCGAGAAGGTCCGTCCGAAGATCTTCCTGTTCGACGATCTCATCCGCATGCCGCAGCCGAGCCGCGTGCTGCTGCTCAACGACATCGCCGCCGACATTCTCACCATGGCGCTCCGGGGTTCGAACAACGAAATCCGCGAGATCGTGCTTTCCTCGATCAGTCCGCGCCAACGGCGCATGATCGAATCCGATCTGCAGATGGGCAATACCGGCATCAACCCACGCGAAATCGCCATCGCGAGACGCGCTATCGCGCAGGAGGCCATCCGGCTCGCCAATTCCGGCCAGATCGAGCTCAAGTCCAAGGAAAATACGCCTGTGGAAGAAGCAGCGTAATCTCGGCACGACTCACCTAATTCGTCTTAGTATGTTCAAGCTCAGGGCCGCGTGTGATGCGCGGCCTCTTTCCGTTTCATGAAGGACGGCTGTTTTGGCTGACGAAGACAAGGACAGTAAAACAGAAAAGCCGACGGAGAAAAAACTCCGCGACACGGTGGAGAAGGGCAACGTTCCCCACTCCAGGGACGCAACCATCTTTGCTTCCATGCTCGCGACCATCATCTACGTCACCTTCTTCCTGCCGGAGCGCATGGGCCGCATGGGCGAAGTCCTGCGCGACCTCTTCGAAAAGCCGGATCAATGGCAACTTGAAACAGGCCCCGACGCCATGTTGCTGTTTACCCGCCTGGGCTGGGAAGTCGGCAACCTGGTGCTGCCGGCCGTCGTGTTGTTCTTCGCCTTCGGCATCGGCTCCTCGATGTTCCAGAATCTGCCGACGCCGGTTCTCGACCGCATCCAGCCGCAATTTTCCCGAATATCGCCCGTCTCCGGATGGAAGCGGATCTTCAGCACATCCGGCCTGGTGGAATTCGGAAAATCTCTCGCCAAGATCGTGGTGGTCGGCATCATCATGTTTTTCGTGCTGCGAAGCCAGTTCTTCCACGCGATGGACTCCATGTCTTCCGACCCGCAGACAATCTTCGTGCGCCTGTCGACGATCGTTCAGCGGATTCTGGTCATCGTGCTCATGGCGACGGCGGTCGTCGGTATCGCCGACGTGTTGTGGAGCCGATATCACTGGTTCGATCAGCTGAAAATGACCAAGCAGGAGATCAAGGACGAGCACAAGCAATCCCAGGGCGACCCGATCGTCAAATCGCGCCAGCGCTCGATCGCGCGAGACCGCGCCCGGCGCCGCATGATGAAGCAAGTGCCGCGCGCGACCCTCGTCATCGCCAACCCGACGCACTTTGCCGTGGCGCTGCGCTATGTGCGCGAAGAGAATGACGCGCCCGTCGTCGTCGCGAAGGGGCAGGACCTTATCGCCTTGAAAATCAGAGAGATAGCGGAGGCCAACAATATTCCCGTTTTCGAAGACGTGCCCCTCGCACGCTCCATGTTTGCGCAAGTCTCGGTTGATAGCGTCATCCCGTCAGTATTTTACAAAGCTGTCGCCGAGCTCATCCATAGGATCTACGCCGCGCAGACGAATAGAAAACGGGTACGATAAACCAAATGAAAAAATGCCCCTACTCTGCCCAACGTGAACAAATACTTGCCGAAGCCATCAGCCCGGTCGCGGGCGAGCTGCGCCTCCTCGACGCCGCCGACCTGATATCGCTGCTGCGTTTCGAACGATATGGTAATATTGCTGACCTCGTTGCCTCGGCGGCCGAGCTCTATTTCCTCCCCGGCACAGTCAATTTCGGACTTGGCGGCGATTACAAGCTCGATTGGGGCGGCCCGGCGGAGGTCACGATCGACCTCGAAATCAAGCCGCACGGCGTCACCATCTATGCGAAACTGGCGCTGGCCGAGCATCATGCCGGCATCGAGATCAATCACATCGCCTTTGACAGGGCGTCGACCGATCCGGACGAGAATACGGCGCTGCTCGCGCGTAGTCTCATGGATGCCCGCTACGTAATCCATGGCGAGATTGCTCGCGCGAGCTGAGCTGCTTCCAAATCTTGCAATTTATGTGATAAGAGCTATCCGCCGCGGCGCGGCGGCTCAGCCTATCAGCTTATATAACCGAAGCGGATCGCCTTCGCGATCGCCTGGATGCGGTTCACGCTGTCAAGCTTTATCGTGGCCGAGCCGAGATAGGCGTTGACGGTGTGTACCGACAATCCGAGCTTCTCGGCAATTTCCTCGCTGATGCGGCCGTCGCCGGCGAGCTGCAGACAGACGATCTCACGCTCGCTGAGTGCTTCGGCGGCCTGCGAGCGGCGTTCATCAAGCGACAGGAGCTCCATCATGAGCTGGCAGCAGCGGCCGTGCAGCTCCACGATCATGTCGCTCGCCAGATCCATGAATTTCGCAGTGAAGACGACATAGCCGTTCCCCACGCTACCCAGCCGTACGGGAAAGGCAACGCCGGCAAATGGCACGAGATGCGGTTTCAGGCGCTGCGTGAACGAGGCGAAGTCCAGCGTCTCGGCGGTGCTGTCGCTATCGCGGCCGTTCCACATGAGAGGAAGCATCGATTTCTCGATATGCTCGATCAGCGCATCGCTATAGGCGTCGACGAAAGCCTTGCCGACGACGGAGTTCGCTGAGCCCCAATTGTCGAGCTCGCATACCAGGCGCTGCTTGTGCGGCAGGCCGGAGCCGTGGAGACGATAAACCGCAAAATGCTGCGCATCGATCAACTTCAGCATCGAGACGAGCTTCGGAAAAAGATCGGAGCGGCCAGAAATCCTGCCCGAGCGGGTAAGCCGTGTTTCTGCCGGCGTACCCGTCGTCCTGTCTGGCTGATATCGCATTCACTATGCCTTCAAACGAGATTGTTTCGGACGGCGAAGGCAATTGCCTCCGATCTGGTCTTGGTCGCGGTCTTACGCATGACACTGGTGATGTAATTGTTGATGGTATTGCGCGATATTCCAAGGATCATGGCAATCTCGTCGCTCGTCTTTCCCTCGGCGATCCAGAACAGACATTCCAGCTCACGTTCAGTCAGATCGAAATCGCGCTCCGACCTGACTTCGACGCAACGCGTGAAGCTGGCGAGATAACCCGACAATAGACCGACATCGCGGAGCCGTTCGAGCAAGAACGGCACGGAGTCGCGGGTCAACAGCAGCAAGGAGAAGCGCGTTCGGCCGACGTTGAAAGTCATAGCATAATATTGGCGACCGACGCCTTCCGGCAGCTCGACATCGTCGGGCAAGACAGCCGCACTCGGCTGGAACAGCGCCATGCATTTTTCCAACTCGCCGGTGCGGCCATAGCCGCTCGTCAACTCCGGTGCAAGGCGCCTGACAAGATCGAAAGGCCAATCGCAGGCCACGACGAAATCGAGACCGTTCTCCTGTATGAGATCGCACCGCGCCAGAAGATAATGAGAGGCGCCGGCATAGCTCGCCAGCGCGCGCAGGCCGGCCTGCAGATAGGATGGGCCGGCAATGGCGCTCAGCTGCAGAATGAGCTGCTCGCGCGACATGGCGCCGATGGATGCCGCTGATCGCGCATCCCTGTCGCCCTTGCTCGCCTGCGATATCTGCATATCCATTCTTGCATTTCCTGCCGCTGCTGGACGATCGGCCGTCAAACGAGAGCATTGTTCCGTCAGCGCCCAGCGCATTGCCAAGAAAGCCGCTTTCGGTTCTCGGCAAGGCATTCGCGCCGATTCATTCTCTTCCGCGACTAAAATACATCCCGGCGCGGGCGGGGCAGATGAGCGCACTCACTACTGAATTCCATGTCGGCAATCGCATTGGCATCAATCGCCGCATACACAACCATCGAACCATGAATTGATTTTTCCGCGTTCCCGGACTCTGCAAACTCTTCGAACCTGCGAAACACGGAAATCGAGGGCCGAATCGCGCTGCTTAAACAACCATTGCGGAAAGGCATATCAGTTGTAAGTCGATTCTTTCTACCCAGCAACGGCATTTCCAGTGAAATTCCATCTTACGCACACGTCAAATTACCCAGTTGAATCAGAGAGGCCCCGGGACGGCAAGGGCAAGGGAAGAGCGGCATTTCAAGTACCCTCAAATGAGAAAGGACCGGGATCTCTCCCGGTCCTTTCGTCAGGCTGCCTGGTCGACGGCCCATTTTCTGAGGATCTTCGCGGCTCGTTCCTCGCTGATCTCCACCATCCGCGAGAGGCGGCGTTCAGGCCCTTCCTTGACGCGGCGGTTGAAGGTGCCGCCATCGTCGCCCATCGTCAGCAAATCGTCGGTGCTGTCGAAGCCGAAATCCGAGCCGAAGCCGTCCATCAGGGCGGCGCCGGGTCCCTCGACCGCGGGAGCGAAGTCCGGTAGTTCCAGGCCCGCTGCTTCCGGCAGAGCCGTGCCGCTGCCCGCGCCAGCGCCGAGCGAGCGGATCAGTGGGCGGAAGCCGACCCAGACGATCAGGAAGGCAACCGCGACGAAGGCGAGCGAGTTGATGATGCCGGCCATGTTACGGCCCAGCATATCCGTGACGCTGAAGCTGGAGGAATTGTCGTCGAGCAACTGATTGTCGAGGAAGTCCATCGCATTGACGGTGACGATGTCGCCACGGCTCGGATCGACGCCGGCCGCAGTCGCCACGATCTTCTGCATCTCGGCGATATAGGCGTCGATTTTCGCCTGATCCGCGCCCTGGCCGACCATCTGCGCGACGCGGCCCCTGTTGACGACCACGGCGACGGACAGCTTCTCGATCTTGTAGCTGTTGCGTGTCGTCGCCGTCGTCTTGCTGTTGATTTCGTAGTTGGTCTGTTCTTCGCGCTTGTCGGACTGATCGTTCGAGGTCGGCGTGTTGCCGCCGGATTGCGGGGCCGCCTGCGGAATATTCTGCTGGACGGTTGCCGCGCTGTCGGGCTGGCTCTGCTGCGACTTCTGCGCTTCCTTCACCGTGCGGACGGAGCGCTCGACCTTCGATTCCGGATCGAAGGTGGTTTCCTGCACCTGCTGGCTGTCGGTATTGAGCTGCGCCGTTACGCTGGAGCGGAAGTTGTCCATGCCGAGGAAGGGTGCGAGCGCCTTGTCGATATTCGACTCAACTTCGCCCTGCACATTCTGCACGATGCCGAGATTGCGGCTGAGCGCACCGTTGCTGGGATCGTCGCCGGAGGCAAGCAACTGGCCGGTCGAATCGAGAATCGTGACGTCATCGACCTCAAGACCCGGAACGGCGGACGCGACGAGATGCCGGATAGCCGGCGCCGACTTGCGCGCCGCTTCCGCACTGGCGCGGATCATGACCGAGGCAGTCGGCTTCTGATCCGCCTTTCGGAAGTTGCCGACATCCTGCATGACAATGTGCACGCGCGCCGCGCTGATGCCGGCGATGGAGGTGATCGTGCGGCTGATTTCTCCTTCGAGCGCACGAACGCGGGTGACTTCCTGCATGAATGAGGTCAGGCCGAGCGAACCGACATTGTCGAACAGCTCATAGCCGGCATTGCCGCTATTTGGCAGACCACGCTCGGCGAGAAGAGCGCGGGCTTTGCCGGTCATGCCGGTCGGCACAGTCAGGCTGGTACCATCCGTACCGACCTGAAAGTTGATCTTTGCTTCGGCAAGCGCGATGCTGATCTGATTGAGATCAGTGGCATCCAGGCCGACATAAAGCGTCTCCTGGGTGGGCTTATTGACGTAAAGGGCGGCAAGAAGGACCAGCACAATGGAAGCTGCGCCCACGCCGCCCATGATCAGCAGGCGTGTTCTCCCGAGATTCTGGAGATTCCGGAACAAGGGAACTAATTGATTTAACAGATTCATTCTGTTCTCGCACGATTCGTCAAAGACCTGATGGCTTTGTGCCGTGCAGCGAAAATAGAAATCGAAACTTGTGCGAACGTTTCGTCGGGCCGAAAAACAGGAAAAAACCCGGTGTAAATTAGAGAAAATTACAAAAGAAAAACAGCATTCACCGTGGCCGGCTTCGATCAGAAGAAATCGAAATCGCCGGCGGCCTTCGCCATGGGTTGGGAGTGCGCATGGAAACTGCCGCCGCCGAGCGCCTTTTGCATTTCCGTCAGCTTGACCAGGCTCAAGGCCGTCGCAAGATCGACCGTCCAGCCCTCCGGCATGGCGCCGGCAATCGTGTCGATGAATTCAGCGATGCCGCGCGTCTTCTGGACGGCGAGATCGATACCCTGGATGACCTTCATCGTGTCGGGCGATTCGAGCACGTTGATACCACTGATGTCGAGCAGTTGCGGTTCGATGCGTTCGATCAGATAGGCGACGTCATGCAATTCGGAAACAATGCGCAGAAGGATGGCCGGAAGCGTTTCCTCGATGGTGGACGTTTCGGCACGCTGGAAGGGGGTCATGCGGTAGCCTCGCTGATCAGAAAAACTCGATCGTGTTGTCGACCGGCTTGGGTGCAACAACCGGACGCTGCTCGAGCGCCACGGTCTTCTGCGTCTCTGCGCCGGTTAGCGGATATTGCCTGGCACGTCCGGAGATCGGCCAATATTCGATCTTGCGCCCATGCTCGCCGCCCGTGCTGGAGCCGACAACCGGGATACCTTCGTCTTTCAGAAACTGCATGGCGAAAGCCGCATTCTGCTCACCGACATTGGAAAAGGTCGCGATCGTCTTGGCGCCGCCGAAGACCTTAGCCTCCAGCCGATCACGCCGCGCGCCCTTTTTCAGGAGGCCGTTGATCAGAAGTTCCATCAGGTGCACGCCGTAACGCGTCGCATCGCCACCGCTCATCGGCGAAGTCGCCATTCCCGGGAGGAGGAAATGGTTCATGCCGCCGACGCCAGCGACCGGATCACGCAGGCAGGCCGCCACGCACGAGCCGAGGATGGTCGCCAGCACCACGTCCGGATCGCTGACAACCTTGTACTCACCCTGGATGATGTGCATGCGACGGACCGCACCCTCAGCAATCATTTCAGCGCTCCGAACACGGCCTCGATGGCCGCTTTCATTTTCTCCATGGTGAAAGGCTTGGCCAGAACGTTGTTGGCACCGAGTTGTGCCGCCTTCTGAACCAGAGCACGGTCGCCTTGCGCCGTCAGGATGATGAAGGCCGCCTTCTTGGTCGCCGGATTGTTGCGGACGGCCTGAAGAAGGCCGAGCCCATCCATCTTGGGCATGTTGAAATCGGAGATGACCAGATGATGCGGCTGCTGCTGCATGATCTTCATCCCCTGTTCGCCGTCACCGGCAGCCGTGATCTGCTTGAACCCGAGCTGCGTCAGCGCGTCACTCAACAAGAGGCGGCTGGTGACCTGATCGTCGACGATCAGAACTTTGATTTTCTCCGCTAGAGACATTATTCGCTCCCTTCCTTTCGGGCGGCTGTTATTTTCAAAATTTCCTCGCCAATGGCGTTCAGCGGAAACTGTTGTTCGACGGCACCAAGCTCGTAGGCGACCCTCGGCATCCCGTAGACCACGCAGGTCTTTTCATTCTGGCCGATGGTGCGCGCGCCGGCATGACGCATCTTGAGAAGACCGGAGGCGCCGTCGCGCCCCATGCCGGTCAGGATCACGCCGACGGCATTGCGGCCCGCCAGTTCGGCGACCGAATCAAAGAGCACGTCGACGGAAGGGCGATGGCCGTTCACCGGCCCGCCGTCTGCCAGACGGCAATGGGGTGCCGAAGCGTTGGCGACCCGCAGGTGCCTTTCGCCGCCGGGCGCCAGATAGATCTTGCCTATTTCAAGCCGTGCCCCGTCGGTCGCCTCCTCCACGACAGGCGCACAGAGGCGGTTCAGCCGCTCGGCAAAGCTGCGCGTGAAGCTCGGAGGCATATGCTGGGTGATGACGGTCGGCGGGCAGTTGGCCGGAAATTTCTGCAGCACGTTGATCAATGCCTCGACGCCGCCGGTGGACGAGCCGATGGCGACGATCTTGCGGCCGACGCGGAAATCGGCAACGGCCGGCGGCGGCGTACGGCTGGCGGCGGGCTTGACATATTGCCGCTGCGAGCGGGCGGCGGCCTTGACCTTCTCCGCCAGGTCGCCGAAGGGGTGCGGCTCGCCCGGGGAGGGCTTTCCGACACAATCGAACGCACCGATTTCCAGCGCGGCGAGCGTCGCATCCGCCCCGCGATGTGTCATTGTGGATACCATGATGACCGGCATGGGCCGCAGCGTCATGATCTTTTCCAGAAAATCGAGGCCGTTCATGTTCGGCATCTCGATATCGAGCGTGACGACATCCGGATTGAGCGCCTTGATCGCAGCGCGTGCTTCAAGAGCATCGCCGGCCTGACCGATGACGTCGACCTCCGGATCGGAGCGCAGTACAGCGGTGATCAGGCCACGCATGGTCGGGGAATCGTCGACCACGAGAACACGGGCAGCGGCGCTCATGACTTTCTCCCCGCGTTTTTACCGAGATAGCGGTAGGTCGTAATGCCGACATTGTCGAAGAGATGTTTCGCCTCGCCGGCAACCCGCTCGGAATGGCCGATATAGAGGTGGCCGCCCTCCTGCAGCTGTCCGGCAAAGCGCGACCAGATCTTCACCTGTGTCGGTTCGTCGAAATAGATGACGACGTTGCGGCAGAAGATGACGTCGAAGGCACCCTTGAGGGGCCACTGTGCCATCAGGTTCAGCTCATTGTAGGTGATCAGCCGCTTGACGCGATCGTCGATCTGGAACTTGCGTCGCCCCTGAACATCAACATCCTGGAACCATTGCTTGCGCATGGCAGGCGAGATCGTCTCGAGGGCTGCTTCGTCATAGGCGCCTGCGCGGGCCAGACTGAGGATCTTGGGGTCGATATCCGTCGCCAGAATCTTGAAATCGAAGTCCGCGGCATTCGGCATGAGCGCCAGAACCGTCAATGCTATCGAATAGGGCTCCTGCCCGTCGGAACAGGCAGCCGACCAGATCCGCACACGGCCTCCGGCCTTGGCGCGGGCGAGGAGACCAGGCAGAACCTCATCGCGAAGATGATCGAAATGATGATTTTCCCGGAAGAAACGGGTAAAATTGGTCGTCAGATGCGACAGCATCTCGCGCCGTGCAGCGCTTCCCGCCGGAGAGGAAACCAGCAGGCAGTAGTCTCTGAAGCCCCGCAGGCCCAACGCACGAATATGCTTCGACAGCCGTGAATAGACCAGCGACGCCTTGCTTTCGTTGAGGGAAATGCCCGCATCCGCATAGATCATGGCGGCGATCTCGGCGAGATCGCGCCGGGTCAGCGGATATTCGCCGCTGGCCAGGACCTCGTCTGGCGATGCCTTGAGATCTATTGCTCCCATCACGCTCATGCAGCTTCGCTTTCGTTTTCAGGAAACAGGGCTTCCAGTTCGATCAGGCAGATCATGCGGCGCTCGATTGCGACGATGCCGCGCGCGAACTGCCGCTCATGGTCCGAGGAGACTTCCGGTGTCGGTTGGATATTGTCGGTCGTGATCGTCAGTATGTCGGACACGGCGTCGACCAGAAGGCCGACGACCTTTCGCTTGACCTGCGCCACGATGATGACATGCCGCGCAGTCAGTTCCGCACGCTTCATGCCGAGCCGGGCCGAGAGATCGACGATCGGCAGCACCGCGCCACGCAGGTTGATGACGCCAAGCATGTAGGCAGGTGCATGCGGCATCGCTGTAGCCGGTGTCCAGCCGCGAATTTCGCGAACCGACATGATGTCGATGCAAAATTCCTGGTCGCCGATCCGGAAGGCGATCAGCTCGCGGTCTTCCTGGGTCAGGTTCTTGACGGCATAGGACATAGACTTACCCCACCGCTGCGTAAGAAATCTCGGCCTTCAGCGACTGGCCACGCGAAGCGCCGACCACCGCATCGACATCGAGGATCAAGGCGACGCGGCCATCGCCGAGGATGGTCGCGGCCGCAATGCCGGGCACATGCGTATAATTCGCTTCAAGGCTCTTGATGACGACCTGACGCTGACCCTGAATGGCATCGACCATGAGCGCGCGCTGACCGCCGCCTTCCGATTCGACCAGCAGTGCGACACCCTCGACCGGATTGGCCTGTGTGGCGCGGAAATTCAGGATGCGCCCGACATCGACCAACGGGCAGAAGCTGTTGCGGATCGAGATCAGGCGATGGTTCGCGCCGAAGGAATGGATAGCGGCGGCCTCCGGCTGCAGCGTCTCGACGATCGCGGTCAGCGGCACGACCAGGGTCTGGCCGGCAACCGTCACCACCATGCCGTCGAGGACGGCAAGCGTCAGCGGCAGGCTCATGGTGAAGACCGAGCCCTGCCCCGGCTTGGAGGTGATGTTGATGCGGCCGCCGAGCGCCTGGATCGAGCGCTTGACCACGTCCATGCCGACACCACGTCCCGAGATGTCGGAAATCTTGTCGGCGGTCGAAAAGCCCGGCAGGAAGATCAGGTTGTCGATCTCCTCGTCGGAAAGATTGGCGTCGGCCGCGATCAGATCATTGTCGATGGCCTTCTGGCGCACCTTTTCGCGGTTGATGCCGGCGCCGTCGTCGGCAAGCTCGATCAGGATGCGGCCCGAACGGTGCTTTGCCGTCAGGCGCACGGTGCCTTCCGGGTTCTTGCCGAGCGTCTCGCGCTTTTCAGGGGTTTCGATGCCGTGGTCGACGGCATTGCGGATCATGTGGGTCAGCGGTTCGGCGAGCTTGTCGATGACTGTCTTGTCGACCTCGGTGTTCTCGCCCTCGGTGATCAGACGGATCGACTTGCCCGTCATGTCGGCGATTTCGCGCACGATACGCGACATGCGCTGGAACACCGGCTTCACCGGCTGGGCGCGGATCGCCATGACGCTGTCCTGGATCTCGCGGGTGAGCTGCTGCAGCTCTTCGAGGCCCATGTTGATCGAGGACGTGCCATTGTTGTCGTTTTCGATGACGCTCTGGGACAGCATGGCCTGGTTGATGACGAGCTCACCCACCAGGTTGATCAGTCGATCGACGCGGTCGAGGTCGACGCGAATGGTCTGTCCCGCAGCGGCGGCAGCGCTGTTCTGCGCGGCGGCGGCATTGGCAGCGGCGGCAGCGGCCAGGGCCGCTTCCTTCTTTTCGACGCGAGCGGCGACGGCGGCAAGCTGCGTGACGTTGCTGGCGGTTTCAGCCGCCGCAACGGCCGCGGCCGCATCGCTCTTCGGCAGCGGTGCTTCCTCGATCGGCTCGGCTTCCGGCTCGGTGCTCTCCTCGTCGAGGATGGAAAGATCGAAGGGCACGGGCACCATCGGCAATTCTTCGTTACCGGAAGGCCCGGCGGCATCTGCGACCTGCCGGACATCAAGGTCGCAATCCCATTCGGCAAATTCGAAGACGGTGCGAATGGCATCCTCGCCCTTGTCCGTCTTGATCGAGATCGTCCACTTGAAATAGGCCGCTTCCGGATCGAGTTCGGGAAGACCCGGCAACTCATCCACGTCGCAATAGATGCTCATCTCGCCCAAGCGCGCGAGATCGCGCAGCAGCAGCGTGGCATCGTTGCCCTTGGCGTAGAGATCGGAGCGCGGGCGGAAGCTGACTTCGTATTCCGGTACGGCGCCAGCGGCCTCGTCGGCACCGAAATCATCATCGAAGCTGAAGGGGATCGGCTGGAAGCCGCTGTCATCCGTCGGCGCGGGCACGGGTGTGGCGGCCTTCGGAGCCGCCTCGGCGACAACAGCGGCGGATGGTGCCGGCAGGGCACCGTGCGCCAGCGCCTCCAGCTCCTTGACCAGGCCCCGGCTGCGCGCCTGATCGACACTGCCGCCGTCGCGGGCGGCATTGGTCAGGTCGGCCAGAACGTCGGCGGCCTTGAGCATGACCTTCAAGACATCCTGAGTCGGCTCCAGTTTGTTGGATCGAACGCAATCGAGCGTGGTCTCGAAGACGTGGGCGAATGCGACCAGATCGTCCAGACCGAAGGCCCCCGCCCCACCCTTGATGGAATGAACAGCTCGGAATACGGCATTGACGGTTTCCGGGTCGCGGTCGCCATCATTCATTTTCAGGAGACCGGATTCCAGTTCGGCGAGTTGCTCTTCGCACTCCTGGAAGAAAATCTCTTTGATTTCGTTCATATCCATGAGGGGTGAATCCTGTTTAAGCGGTTACACGCTCGATGGCATCGATCAGCTTGGCGGGATCGAACGGCTTGACGATCCAGCCGGTCGCACCGGCCTGGCGGGCACGGTTCTTCTTTTCAGCATCGCTCTCGGTCGTCAGCACGAGGATCGGAACGGCGCGGTATTTGTCGTTGCGGCGCACGCCCTCGATGAAGCCGAACCCGTCGAGGCGCGGCATGTTGATGTCGGTGACGATGACGTCTGGGTTGGCTTCTTCCAGAATCTCCAGGCCCTCGACACCGTCTTCGGCCTGAATGGTCTCGAAGCCCGCATTGTTGAGGGTGACGAGAAGCATGTTTCGAATGGTCCGTGAGTCATCCACGGTCAGAACTTTTTTCTTCATTGCCGGATCTCCTTGGCAAGCAGATGGGAGATATCCACCCCGATCACCTGCATCGTTTTCTGAAATGCGTCCGACACCTTGGAGAAAGTGAAGGACAGCTTGTCTTCATTCCACGTCTTGGCAGCGGCCATGATGACCTGAACGCACAGGGCCCCGATCCTCTCGACGCCGGACGCATCAATCACGACATTGCTGCCGCGCAACCCCATCAACTTGCCGCGAAGCGCCGCGGCCTCGTTGAGGTCCAGCACCGCGGCCAGACTGACTGCCTTTTCGCTTTTCCTACTCCGCATCGCTTCATTCCTTAGTTGTCTGAAATCGGGCCTGACGGCCCGCATGCGCATAAAACAGAGACATCAATAGGCATTCCGCTCGCCTCCCAGGCCGATCCTGCGAAGCGGAAAATCGAATTCGGACACATCGTCCTCATCCCGCCGGGCAACGAACTCGTCGCGACCGGGAAGCTGGCGCTGGCGCGCGGCCGCCACCTGCACCGGCGCGGCAGCATGGCGCCGTTCGCGTTCGATGCGGAATTCACGGATCGTCCGGCCAAGCTCGACGACGACGGTCTGCAAATGATCGGCGCCTTCGTGCGCGCGGCTTGCGAGGCTTTCCCCCGCAGCAGCGCGTTGGCTGAAGCCCCCGATATCGGTCGTGACCGAATGCAGGCCGACGGCCTGCTCATCGCTGGCCGTCGCGATCCCGGAGATGACGTCATTGATGTCGGTCACCTGGCGAACGATGCTGCCGATCGCGTCCTGCGTACGGCCGACCATCTGCACGCCGGCATCCACCTGTGCCTTGGTGCCGGTCACCAGAACCTTGATCTCGCGGGCGGCATCGGCGGAACGCTGCGCCAGGGCGCGAACTTCCTGCGCGACAACGGCAAAACCGCGACCGCTGTCGCCGGCGCGGGCGGCTTCGATGCCGGCATTCAGGGCGAGCAGATTGGTTTGGAAGGCGATCTCGTCGATGACACCGATGATCTGACCGATCTTTTCGGCCGAGGTCTCGATATCCGACATGGCCGATATGGCCTGGCCGACAATCCGGCCACTGTCTTCCGCAGCCACCCGGGTAGAAGCGGCGGCGCGTTCGGCCGAGCGCGTATTGGCCGCATTGCCACGCACCTGATCGGCCAGTTCGGCGAGCTGCCGCGCGGACGCTGCAAGCCCTTGCGACTGTTCTGCCGAATCCTCGGCGAAGGATCTGGACGCGCGGGCGATGGCGTCCGTTGCGGTCTCCGCCGCCTGAACACCACCGGACAGAGCGGCAAATTGCTGCTGGATGTCGTCGAGAGCTGCGTTCAGGGCCTCGGCCACTTCCGCATAGGCTTCGGGACAATCCATGGGCAGGCGAACCGTCAGGTCGCGCACGGCAAGACCGTTGACGACTTCCGCAATGAGGTCGGCCGCCTCGGCGCGATCGGCAGCCCGCTGCTCGGCAAGCGCGCGCTGGTGGCCGACACGCAATTCATTGAACCGAAGCGACACCGCAATCTCGACATCCACCATGACGAGGCGAATGACGGCGGCGACGAGCTCGCTCAGTTCCCGGGCACGACGTTTGCTTCCCGGCAGGATGGCGCGGGCGCCCATCTCGTCGATGATACCGGCAAGCATATGCTCCAGAACCACCCCGTGGCCCGCGACATGCCAGCGCGGATCGAGCCCCATCTTGCTTTCGCTGTCGGAGAGAACCTTGACACGCTCGGCATAGAGACTGTCGAAGCGCGCATCCGTCAGCACGTCCCAATGCGAGGTTTGCAGATCCTGAAGCCGTTGGAGCTGGCTTTCACTCGTAAAATTGCGGGCGGCGTCCGGAAAGCTTTGGAACCGATGGAAGAGATCGCGAAGGCCAGCCTTGAGATGGGCTTCGAGCATCGGTCGGTTGCGGCGCAAGGTTTCGCATTGTCCGGCGTCGAGGCCAGCAAAACGCAAGCGGTCGCGAAGGCTGCCAGCCTGCGCCCTACCTGCCTGATCTGACGGCGAATCCTGCGCCAAAATCGTCCTCGCAACTGCCGCGCGCCCAAGCGCTGGCGAAACCGCTGATGATCCGCGCCGGACGCTATGAGGAGGCGAGAAAGGGGCCCTTGGCCTTCGATCGTGTGATCTAGGCGCTGAAGCTCGCTCGTTCATCAAAGTCTTTTGCGGACCTGTCTGATGAGATGGATACCGGATCTACACGGTACGGCGGGGCGGCTTCATGCCTGGTGAGAACGAGTCACAATTTTCCCATTCCGACGTTCAAGCTCAATGTTTATGGTTAATTCCTTGCCCGAAGGTTAATGACATCATGCCGAGCGTCCTGTTTCGAACAGCCCTAATTTAGCGATGTGCTTCATGAACGTTCGGCCGACCGAAAAAAGCTGCCGATCGCAAGTCACGAGCAAGCTTCATGCCCTACAGCTGAAGGCATAGACACCTTCGATGTCGATACGGAGAGAGCAATGATTGTTCTTGGTTTGACCGCCTCGCTGATGGCCAGCCTGACGCTGGCGGCGTTCACGCTTCTATGCCGCATAGAACAGGCGCGCGGCAAGACCGCATCTCGCGTCCTCTAGGGAAGACCTACCCGGTATCTCGGGCACAAAAATCGGCCGCGGAGCCTTTCGGAGGCGGCGGCAACGGGCGTCTCGCCATCTTTCCCGACCGCCGGGAGCTAGCATTGAGCTTGATAGTTCCGTATTAAGCCTCACGACCCGGCACCGAGATCCATCAGTCAATGCCCGATACGACCCATTCCCGAACAGACACCCAGAAACTTTCGCTGGGGCTCGGTCTTGCAATCATCTTCGGTGTCACGCTTTGGCGCGTGATCATGTTGCTGCTCAACAGGACGGACCTGTTCGTCGACGAGGCGCAATATTGGTTCTGGGGTCAGAACCTGGACTTCGGCTATTATTCCAAGCCGCCGATGATCGCCTGGGTCATCCGCTTCTTCAACACCATATCGGGATCGGATTCGACATTCTGGATCCGCGTATCGGCGCCGCTCTTTCATCTCGCCACCGCCCTGATGCTGATGCGCACGACACGGCGGCTGATCGACGGAGATGCCGGGCGCGATATCGAGCCCTGGGTCGGCGTGATCTTCATCACCCTGCCTGCCGCCTCGCTCTCGGCCGTGCTGGTATCGACAGACACGATCCAGATCCTGTTCGTGACCATTGCGATCTGGGCTTTTCTCGGCCTCACGAAGCGCTCCTCTGTTCTCGAGGCGCTGATCCTGGGTATCAGCCTCGGCATAGCCTTTCTGACCAAATATTCGGTACTCTTCCTGCTGCCGGGTGTCGGCATCGCCATGCTGACGCTGCGCTCTGCCCGCATCGCCTGGCGCGACGTCGCAATCGCCGCCATTGCGGGCGCCATCGTCGTTGCGCCCAATCTGTGGTGGAACGTCACCCATGGAGCGGCGACCGTGCGCCATACGCAAACCATCGCCCATTGGGGCACGGGCGGCGGCAACGGCGGGCTGCTGAAACACGTGCTGAGCGCACTCGGGTTCGTCGGGGCGCAGTTCGGCGTGGTCGGGCCGGTTGTCTTCTATGCCATGCTGTGGGCAGGGTGGCGGCTGATCCGGGGCCAGAGCGACGACCGGGAAAAGCTGCTGTTCTGGTTTTCCGTTCCGGTGGTGGCCCTGATCACCCTGCAGGCCCTTTTCGCCAAGGCCTATGCCAATTGGGCTGTTACCGCCTATGCCGCCGGCACCATCCTCGCCGTCTGGCTGCTCTATCGGCTGACGAAAAAGGGATTGGTGACCTCATTGATCATCGGTGGCGTCGTCGCCTTCGTCATCCCGATCCTGACTGTCTTCGCCTATGACATCAAGCTGCCCAACGGCGATCTGGTCATGAAGCGCTATATCGGCCGCAGCGCCATCAGCCTGGAAATCGCCGACATCGCAACAATGGCGAAGACACCGGATATCGTCGGCGAAGACCGCGATATTCTCGCCGATCTCTTCTATACGCTGAAGGGCAAGCCGTTCCACATCTATGCGCGCAACTTCGGCGGCTTCCCGAAAAGCTATTACGAGCAGAATTTCTCTCTTCCAGCGACCGTGACCGGCAGCGTGCTCTATGTCTCCGACGATCCGTTCGACTGTGTCGGGGGCCAAGCGGAGCTGATCAAGAGCTGGTCGCCCGATCTCGGTGACATGAAGGGAAAGACGCTCTACGCCTATCGCGTCCCGGCGAGCTGCCTGTCGCCCAAATCCTAGAGCGGTTACGCGTTTCACGGAATCGCCCGACCGCTCTATGCTATTGTTTTTACGCAATTCCGGACGGAAAACCGCTACGCACTTTCCTGGAATTGCTCTAATCGCGAATGACAGGCACGCGCGGGCAAAGCCCCCAGCCGAGACCCGGCATCTCCGTGAAAACGACGCCGCCTTCCTCGAAGGCGAGGCGCAGTTGTGCCTCGGTCGCCCGGTGGATTTCGTGATGGCCGCCTTCATAGTCGCGTATCGTGCTTCGCGATACGCCAGCCTTCTCCGCTATGTCCGATTGAGTCCAATCGAGCAGGCCACGTGCCGCGCGACACAGCGCCGGGGTCAGAATCATTGGTTTCATGCCTTGATTCACGATCAAAAACCAACCATATTGGTCAACATAAACCAAATTATAGCATAATCGCACAGGATTTCCAGCATCGAGGAGACGGCAATGCCACATGACACGCCCTTGATTTCGACCATCGTCATAGGCCTTGTCCTGGCATTCATCCTCGGCGCCATCGCCAACCGGTTCAAACTGCCGCCGCTGGTGGGATATCTCATCGCCGGCGTGCTGGCCGGCCCGCATACGCCGGGCTTCGTTGCCGACCAGAACCTCGCGCCGGAACTGGCGGAAATCGGCGTCATCCTTCTGATGTTCGGCGTCGGCCTGCATTTCTCGCTGAAGGATCTCCTGTCGGTGCGCGGCATCGCCGTTCCCGGCGCAATCGTCCAGATAGGCTTTGCCACCCTGCTCGGCTGGGGCCTCGGCACACTGATGGGATGGCCACTCGGCGGCAGCCTGGTGTTCGGCCTTGCGCTTTCGGTCGCTTCGACGGTCGTGCTTCTGAAAGCCCTGCAGGAGCGGCGGCTGGTCGAGACCGAGCGGGGCAAGATCGCAGTCGGCTGGCTGATCGTCGAAGACCTCGCGATGGTTCTGGCTCTCGTGCTCATTCCGGCCGCGGCCAGCATTTCCGGTAACGGCCACGGCAGCGTCGAACCGCTGTCAGCCGGCTTGAGCCGGCTGCTCGGCCTCGATCTCGGCATCACCGGCATCATCGGGGTGACGCTGCTCAAGGTCGCGGCTTTCGTCGGCCTCATGCTGGTTGTCGGGCGCCGGGTCATTCCCTGGATCCTCCACCGCATCGCTCACACCGGTTCGCGCGAACTTTTCCGCCTCGGCGTCCTCGCCATCGCGCTCGGTGTCGCCTTTGGCGCGGCAAAGCTCTTCGGCGTCTCGCTCGCGCTCGGCGCCTTCTTCGCCGGCATGATCCTTTCGGAAAGCGAGCTCAGCCACAGGGCAGCACAGGAAAGCCTGCCGCTGCGCGATGCCTTCGCCGTGCTCTTCTTCGTTTCCGTCGGCATGCTGTTCGACCCCAATATCCTGATCGATAATCCGCTGCCGTTGCTTGCGACCGTATTCATCATCGTCATCGGCAAATCGGTCGCCTCGTTCGTTATCGTGCTCGCCTTCCGCAAGCCGATGAGTACGGCATTGATCATCTCCGCCAGTCTGGCGCAGATCGGCGAATTCTCCTTTATCCTCGCTGCCCTCGGCGTCGAACTCGGTCTGCTGCCGAGCGAAGGGCGCGACCTCATTCTCGGCGGCGCGATCATCTCGATCATCCTGAACCCTCTTGCCTTCATCGCCTGCGACTGGCTGCGCAAGATGCTGGACGCCAGGCGGCAGGGCGGCGAGACACCCGAAAGCGGAGAGCAGGCGGCTGTGCAGGCCGATAAGGCGGCGACCGTCGAGCCATCGCCCATTCCTGCCGAACAGCCAGCTGCCGCCGAAGTCGATGAAGAGTTGCGCAGGGTCACCATGACCGGTCACGCCGTGCTGATAGGCTATGGCCGGGTCGGCAGCATCGTCGGCGAGAATCTGAAATCGTCTGCTACGCCCTTCGTCGTCATCGAGGATTCCGAAAAGCGGATCGGCGAGCTCAAGCAGGCAGGGATCGAAGCGATCTACGGCAATGCCGCCTCGGCGCTGGTGCTGGGATATGCCAATATCGCCGCAGCCCGCAGCCTGGTCATCGCCATTCCCAACGCATTCGAAGCCTGCAGCATCGCCGAGCAGGCTCGGGCGATCAACCCTCCGCTGCTGATCGTCGCACGGGCGCATTCCGATATCGAGATCGACGTGCTGAAGCAATACGGCGCCGATACCGTCATCATGGGAGAGCGAGAAATCGCGCTTGGCATGGTTGACCGGCTCGCGCAAGTGCATCATGACAGGCCGCACTATGAAGACGCGGAGCGTCCTGATATCATGACCGAACCGCCGGAGCCCGCGCCGGCAAAGGAATGAAGGCATCTTTTACCGTTGAACCCGCTCGAATTCGGCGCCGCCGACAGCGAAGATAAGGACAACAGGACGCACCGCGCCGGAGCGCGCGTGATCGCCTCGCTGTTCCTCGCCTTCTTCGCTTATCTCGGGCTGGCGCTTGGCGGCGGCATCAACCTTGCCGCTCGCTCGGATGCAGATGCGCTTTCTTCCGGTAAGGACAATCAACCCCTTTACCTTTCGCTGCGGGACCCGGTTCGCGGCATGGTGGTCGCCGATCGCACGGCTCTGCCGAAAGCCACCTGGCATGATATTGGGCCCGCGACGCTCGCGACCGCTCCATCGTTCCGACTTCTCATCGATCTCTGGCAGCCGCGCGATCGCAATGACGTCACGCAGCCTGAAATCCTGGCATTTCGCGCCTATCTCGCGCGCGCCCCGCCGGTCGGCCTCATCTGACCGGTTAACGCGCCCTTTGGCGCATTCCCCGACATGACCTACGTCCGCCAGCGGCACCACCGCTGGCATCAGCGTATTTCCAAGGATAATACCCATGCGCACTTCACCATGGCTGGTGGCACTCTACTCGGTGATCATCGTGCTTGGCATTCTCGTTGCCTTGCCGAACGTACTTCCGCAGTCGGCTCTCAGCAAAATCCCAAACTGGCTGCCGCATAGCCAGGTACCGCTCGGCCTCGACCTTCGCGGCGGCTCCTATCTCGTCCTCGAAGTCGACGAGAAGGACCTGACGAATGGCCGGCTGCAATCGCTGCAGCAGGATTCGCGCCGCGTTCTGCGCGACAAGAACATCCAGACCCGCTCGATCATCCGCAACGGCAACCAGGTCGTCGTAACACTCACCGATCCCACGCAAAGCGGCGATGCGGTGACGCAGTTGCAGACGCTTGCCAACACGGTCACCTCGGGCCTCTCCGCCGGCCAGTCAGACCTGACGATCGCCCCGAACGGCGGCACGATCACTATGTCCTTCTCGCAGGCCGGTATCGCCAGCAATGTCGATTCCGCCGTCCAGCAGAGCCTTGAAGTCATCCGCAAGCGCGTCGACCAAGTGGGCGTTGCCGAACCGACCATCCAGCGCGTCGGCCCGAACCGCGTTCTCGTGCAGCTTCCGGGCGCACAGGACCCGTCGCGCCTGCGCGAGCTGCTCGGCTCGACCGCGAAGATGTCCTTCCACCTGCTTGCCGACAATGCCGATCCGAACAATCCCGGTCCCGGCGTCACGATCCTCAAGGATGAGCAGGGCAACAGCTATCCGGTCCTCGACCGTATCGAACTGTCCGGCGACCGCCTGACGGACGCCCGCGTGAGCTTCGATCCGAACACGCATGAGCCGCTCGTCACCTTCCGTTTCGACAGCGCCGGTGCCAACCGCTTTGCCGAAATCACCCGCGAAAATGTCGGCAAGCCTTTCGCCATCGTCCTCGACAACAAGGTGCTGAGTGCACCGAATATTCGTGAGCCGATCACCGGAGGTTCGGGCCAGATCTCCGGCAACTTCACCGCCGACAGCGCTACCACGCTCGCAGCCCTGCTGCGCGCCGGCGCGCTCCCGGCCAAATTGACCGTCATCGAAGAACGCACCGTCGGCGCTGACCTCGGCGCCGATGCGATCCAGAAGGGCATCTATAGCGGCCTGGTAGGCTTCGTCTTGGTTGCCGCCTTCATCTTCGTGCTTTATGGCGCCTGGGGCATTCTCGCGAATTTTGCACTGCTCGTTCACACGATCCTGACCTTCTCGGCCCTGACGCTGGTCGGCGCCACGCTGACGCTGCCCGGCATCGCCGGCATCGTCCTCGGTATCGGCCTTGCGGTTGATGCCAACGTTCTCATCAACGAGCGTATCCGCGAAGAAACCCGCAAGGGCCGCGGCGCCTTCGCCGCCATCGATAACGGCTTCAAGAAGGCTTATTCGACGATTATCGACGGCAATATGACGGCCCTGATCGCGGCCGCCATCCTGTTCTACTTTGGCTCCGGCCCGGTTCGCGGCTTTGCCGTGACCATGGGGCTCGGCCTCATTATCTCGATGTTCACCTCCGTCGCCTTCGTGCGCGTCGTGATGATCGCCATCACCCGTCGCCGCAAGCTGAAGGTGCTCAACATCAGGCCGCTGATCCCCTTCAGCCCCTATGACAGGCACATTCACTTCATGAAGGCCCGCTTCTTTGGCGTCACCGTCTCGGCGATCCTGTCGATCGCCTCGGTGGTGCTATTCATCCATCCAGGCCTCAACTACGGCGTCGATTTCCGCGGCGGCATCCAGATGTCGGTCAAGACCAAGGACGCGGCCGACTTGTCGACGTTCCGCCAGGGGCTGAACACACTCGGCCTCGGCGAAATCTCACTGCAGTCTTTCGGCGACAACAACAGCATCCTTGTCCGCGCCCAGCGCCAGGACGGCGGCGAAGAGGCACAGACAGCAGCGGTGACCAAGCTCAAGGCGGAAATCACCAAGATCGACCCAGCCGCGACCATTGAAGGCACCGATGTCATCGGTCCGAAGGTCTCGGGCGAGCTTGCCTGGGCCGGCATCCTGTCGGTCGTGATCGCCAGCCTGGCGATGCTCGTCTACATCTGGGTGCGGTTCGAATGGCCGTTCGCAGTCGGCGCCATCGTCACGCTGGTGCTCGACGTCACCAAGGCGATCGGCTTCTTCGCGATCACCGGCCTCGATTTCAACCTGACGGCCATCGCCGCGATCCTGACGCTTGTGGGATATTCGGTGAACGACAAGGTCGTGGTCTATGACCGCATGCGTGAAAACATGCGGCTCTACAAGTCGATGCCGCTGCGCGAGATCATCGACAAGTCGATCAACGAGACCCTGGCGCGAAGCCTCTATACCAACGCCACCGCCTTCCTGGCGCTGGTGCCGATGGCGATCTGGGGCGGCAGCGCCGTCTCCAGCTTCGCGATCCCGATGGTGTTCGGCATACTTGTCGCTGGCGCCTCGTCGATCTTCATCGCAGCACCCATCCTGCTCTTCCTCGGCGACTGGCGCCGCCGTCACGCCAAGACAGTTGCCAACGACGAGAAGCCGGCGGACGGCAAGTCCGGCAAGGATAATAAGCAGATCCCCGCCGCGGAATAAGCGGCAGCGCGATTGGAACAGGACATGCCCGGCCTCCGGGCATGTCCACCGGCGTCCACACTGGACACCGGGGCGTTCTTTCCGTCCGGAATTGCGCAAAGCAAAAACATAGAGCGGTTAAGCGATTCAGTGAAACGCCTAGCCGCTCTAAGTCTTTTCCGGAGAAGTCCGGTCGATCACGGACATGATTTCGCGGACACGAGAGCCGCTTCAGCAATCATATCGACAGTGGATATGGAAGCGCTCTCGCCGGCTCCGGCGGGCCGATGGGGCGTGGTACCCTGCCGCGGTGACAGGTAATTCTGCAGGAGGCCACCATAGACGACAGCAACCCTGCCGATTTCCGATTTGGCGGAGGCATGTGCCAAAGCTTTGGGCGAGGCGTGCATGAAGCCGTTCAAAGCACCAAGGCTACTCGCCGATTTGGCTTTTGACGTCGAAGCATCGCTCGCCGATGCGTCCTGAGCGGAATTGTCGGCGTTTTTGCTATTTGCATGGCCACTGCCACTGCCATTGCCATTGCCGTTGCCAGCGCCATTGCCATTGTTGGCGAGAGCAGGAGAAGCGACAAGAACTGCGCCAAGCAGGATTGCGGAGACGGATCACGCGAGGAAATTTGTGTGATGTGTGATAAGCACGTGGTTCTCCCAACCAGACCCCGGCAACTTTCCTTTCATCGCTTCATGACTACGGATATGGCGGGAGATCGAGTCTCTAGATGGACGGCATATGCAATGGCAGCCCGGGTCGCGGCGCCGTTATCTTTTCCACAGCACCATTGTCCTGCTCGCTGACGAGCAAATGCTTGCCGTCGACAGTAAAGGCAATCTTGCCGGGCCGCGCGCCGTTCGTGCGGATATGGCCCGCCATCCTGCCCTCGGTATCGACAAGCGAAATTTCGCCCAATCCGTACATGGCGCAATAGAGCACGCCGCTGCGATCGAAAGCGATGCCGGCCGGCCCGCGCAACGCGTTGACGGTGGGCGATGTCATCGACTGCGCGAACATCTCCTGCCGCCCGCCGACGATCTGCCGATGAATTTTTCCGGTCAGGGTCTCGCTGTAATAGAGCAGCCCGTCGGCGCTGAAGGCGATGCCATTGGCAAGGAGCAAGCCCGCGGCTAGGACCCTGATGACGCGGCCTTCGGCGGGATCGATCTGATAGACGCAGCCATTGTAGGCCGCCTTGAAGAAATCCGGATGAATATGGCCGCCTTCAAGCAAATCCGCGGTGCGGATGCCCGAATCGGTCATGTAGAGCAAGCCGTCAGGCCCGAAAGCGAGATCGTTCGGATGGAGAAACGAGCCGTCCGCGCCACCTTCGATCACCTGCAGCACCCGGCCCTGCGGCGAGAGCCTGACGAGGGAATGCTCTGGGCCGTCGGTTATCCAGAAGCAGCCATCGCCGTCGATCGCAATCCCGGTCGGACGACCACCGATCCGACAAACTTCCCGATGCGCACCGCTAGTGTCGAAAAGCTTCAGACCGCGGCGGGTATGATCCATCTCAACGAGCGCGATGCGCCCATCCGGCAAAGCCACCAGTCCGCCCGGCAGATGCAGCCCAGTGGCGATCGTTTCGTTCATATTCTGAAACCTTCACTCAACGCACTGCTGAAACCCAAAACTCAAGATGCGCGCCATAATGATACATAAGCATGAGGATAGTCCTTTTCGAGCCATGCCTGACCAAATCCGGGTAGGATTCTTGCGCAAAAGATCACATCCCCAGCGAATCCCACAAATCTTGACAGGTTTAGGCAATTCGGAACATCCATAGAACGTCCGGATCATTTCGCCGATTCGATTCGTCGCGGATTTGCGCCTGGCGCGCCCTTCATCCGAGGCATTCAGGAGAGTTCATGAGCGCGGCCTATCTGGAAAAGCTGAACCCGGAGCAGCGACTGGCGGTGGAGCACGGTACAACGGCCGGCGACGGCCACGTCGCAGGGCCACTGCTTGTCATCGCCGGGGCCGGATCCGGCAAGACCAATACGCTTGCTCATCGTGTCGCGCATCTGATCGTCAAGGGCGCGGACCCACGCCGGATCCTGCTGATGACCTTCTCGCGCCGTGCCGCCGCCGAAATGGGCCGCCGTGTCGAGCGAATCTGCCGCGAGGTGATCGGTGCCAATGCGGGTATTACAGCCGATGCGCTCGCCTGGAGCGGCACGTTTCACGGCATCGGCGCACGTCTTCTGCGAGATTATGCCGAGCAGATCGGGCTCGATCCGGCCTTCACGATCCACGATCGGGAAGACAGCGCCGACCTCATGAACCTCGCGCGCCACGACCTCGGCTTTTCCAAGCTCGAAAGCCGCTTTCCGACCAAGGCGACATGCCTTGCCATCTATTCACGCTCCGTCAATTCGGAAGCGCCGCTCGCAGAGATGCTGCGCGACTTCTTCCCATGGTGCGCGACCTGGGAACAACAATTGCGCGATCTCTTCGCCGCCTATGTCGAGGCGAAACAGGCGCAGAATGTGCTCGATTACGACGATCTGCTGCTCTACTGGGCGCATATGCTTCAAGAGCCGCTGATCGCCGAGGATATCGGCGGTCGTTTCGACCATGTGCTCGTCGACGAATACCAGGATACCAACCGGCTGCAATCGTCGATCCTGCTGGCGCTGAAACCGGACGGCCGCGGCCTGACCGTTGTCGGCGACGATGCGCAATCGATCTATTCCTTCCGCGCGGCGACGGTGCGCAACATCCTCGACTTCCCGAAAGCCTTCACGCCCGCTGCCGATATCGTGACGCTCGACCGCAATTACCGCTCGACGCAGCCAATCCTCGCCGCCGCCAATGCTGTCATCGATCTTGCTTCCGAGCGCTTCACCAAGAATCTGCGTACGGAGCGGCAGAGCGTCGAGCGACCGCGGCTGGTGACGGTGCGCGACGAAAGCGATCAGGCGCGTTATGTCGCCGATGAAGTGCTGGAAAATCGCGAGGGCGGCACCAGGCTCAAACAGCAGGCGGTGCTGTTCCGCACCTCAAGTCATAGCGGGCCGCTGGAAGTGGAGCTTACCCGCCGCAATATCCCCTTCGTCAAATTCGGCGGGCTGAAGTTTCTCGACAGCGCCCATGTGAAGGACATGCTGGCCGCGCTGCGTTTCGCCCAGAACCCGCGTGACCGGGTGGCGGGCTTCAGGCTGATGCAGCTTCTGCCCGGCGTCGGCCCCTCCACGGCGCAGCGCGTGCTCGACCAGATCGGCGAACATGCCAATCCGATCGCCGCCCTCGCCGAGCTGCCGACGCCGCCGCGCACGGGCGATGACTGGACCGTCTTCGTGGACACAATGCGAGACGTGAAGAGCGGCAAGGCCGGCTGGCCGGCGGAAATCGGGTTGGTGCGGCAATGGTACGAACCGCATCTGGAGCGGGCGCACGAGGATGCTGCGACGCGCCAGGCGGATCTCGTCCAGCTTGAGCAGATTGCCGCCGGCTATGGTTCGCGCGAGCGTTTTCTGACCGAACTGACGCTCGATCCGCCTGATGCCACCAGCGACCAGGCCGGCGTGCCGCTGCTCGACGAAGACTATCTGATCCTGTCGACCATCCATTCCGCCAAGGGGCAGGAGTGGACAAAGGTCTTCATCCTCAATGCCGTCGACGGCTGCATCCCCGCCGATCTCGCCGTCGGATCATCCGCCGAGATCGAGGAGGAGCGGCGCCTGCTCTATGTCGCGATGACGCGGGCCAAGGACAATCTCGATCTCGTCACGCCGCAACGGTTCTTCATTCACGGCCAGCATGCGCAGGGCGACAAGCATGTCTTTGCCTCGCGCACGCGCTTCATCCCGGCGACATTGCTGCAATTCTTCGAAGTCTGCGGCTGGCCACAGGCGCGGGCGGAAAGCCCCGCCGCCATTCGAGCCCGGCAGGTGCGCGTCGATGTCGGCGCGCGCATGCGCGGCATGTGGCGGTGAGTTCAAGCTCATTCTTTGAGGCTGTTGCTCGGCAAAGAGCCCCTCGCCCTCGCCCGGCTCGCTGGGAGAGGGAACTATAGCGTAAAACAGCCTGCTCTCAGTCCGGTTGAAGCAGCATGGGGCATAATCCCCCTCTCCCCGCGAGCGGGGGAGAGGGCCGGGGTGAGGAGCAATCCGGGCTTTCAACTCACTGGACTGTTACCGGTTGTACTCAACCAGCTTCCCGAAACATCTCGATGATCGCGGAAAAATCACGCCCCCCATTGCCGAGCTTTTCAAACAGCGCGTAGAGCTGCGCCGCTTCCGCGCCTAGCGGCGTCGATGCACCGCTCGACAGCGCCGCCTCCTGCGACAGGCGCAGGTCCTTCAGCATCAAGGCTGCCGAGAACCCGGGCTTATAGTCGTTATTGGCCGGCGATGTCGGCACGGGGCCTGGCACCGGGCAATAGGTGTTGATCGACCAGCATTGGCCGGAGGAGGTCGAGGCGACATCGAACAGGGCCTGATGCGAAAGGCCGAGCTTTTCGCCGAGCACGAAGGCCTCGCAGACGCCGATCATGGAAATGCCGAGGATCATATTGTTGCAGATTTTCGCCGCCTGTCCGGCGCCGGCATCGCCGCAATGGACGATCTTGCGGCCCATCACCTCCAGCAATGGCTTGGCGGCCGCAAAACTTTCCGGGGAGCCACCCGCCATGAAGGTCAGCGTTCCCGCCGAGGCGCCACCTGTGCCGCCCGAGACCGGCGCGTCAAGCGAGAGGCAACCAACCTCACCCGCCATGACGTGAGCCTTGCGGGCACTATCGACATCGATGGTGGAACTGTCGATCAGCAGGGTACCCTTCGGCACGGAGCGCAGGATATCGGCCCAGACCGTAAGGACATGCTGACCTTTCGGCAGCATGGTCACCACCACCTCAGCCTCCGCCAGGGCTTCGGTCAGCACGTTCGCGGGTTTGACTCCCGTTGCCTCGGCGGCCTTGAGCATGTCATGCGAGAGATCGTAACCGATGACGGCGTGGCCGGCCTTGACCAGATTGGCGGCCATCGGGCCTCCCATATTGCCGAGGCCGATGAATGCGATCCGTGTCATGATTTTCCTCCCATGATCCGTTATGCTGCGAAAAGCGGCGGCTGCGCCGGTACGAAGAAGCGGTCGATATCGCTAGACCTCACCTCGGCAAGACTGGCCGGCGACCATTTCGGGTTGCGGTCCTTGTCGATGACGGCGGCACGGACGCCTTCGTAGAAATCATGATTATACAATATGCCCAGGCAGGCGCCGAGTTCACGATTGAGGCACTCGGCGAGATCTGCGCTCGTACGCCCGGCGCGCAGCAGCCGCAGCGTCAGCTTCAGGCTGGTCGGCGAGCGGCCGGCAATCACGCCGGCGCTTTCGGCGGCGAATTCCCCCGATTCTTTGGCCAGCACCTGTAGAATCTCCTCGACCGTATCCCCTGCAAAGGCGCGATCGATCACGTCACGATTTGCCGCAAGGCGGCTCTCGCCGGCATCCGTTGCCATGGTCTTGATCAGGGCATGCACATCGGCGGCGGAGGCCGAGGCAGGCAGCGCCGCGATCGCATCTATCAATACAGGAAGCGCCGAGGAGGCAACGCAATGATCCGCAAACCCCGCGTGCAGTGCGTCAGGGGCGTCGACGGCAAGGCCGGTCAGGCCCAGCCAGGTGCCGGCTTCGCCCGGCGCGCGCGGCAAGAGCCAGGTGGCGCCGACATCGGGGAAATAGCCGATGCCTGTTTCAGGCATGGCAAGGCGCGTGCGTTCGGTAACGATGCGATGGCTGCCATGCGCCGAAAGGCCGACGCCGCCGCCCATGGTGATGCCGTCCATAAGCACGACATAGGGTTTGGGATAGCGTGAAATGGCATGGTTTAGCCGGAATTCCTCGCGCCAAAAGGTTTTCGCGCCGTCCGAACCCTCCTTGCCGCTCTGGTGCAGCAGGCGGATATCGCCGCCCGCGCAGAAACCACGCTCGCCCTCGCCCTTGACGATGACGGCGGCGATGGCGGGATCGATGGCGAACTCCTCAAGGGCCGAGGTTATCGTCCGCACCATAGGCAGCGTCAGGCTGTTCAGCGCCTTCGGGCGGTTGAGCCGGATGATGCCAGCCGATCCGCGTCGCTCGATGATCACTTCGTCCGTGCTATCCATGCAAATCTCCTGTCCTTGCCGCCAGAACGGTTCGCGTTTCACGGAAATGCCGAACCGTTCCGGTTCTTTGTCTTATCGCAACTCCGGACGGAAAACTGCTGCGCACTTTTCCTGGACTTGCTCTCATCAGCAGGCGTTCAGCGGTTGTCGGCAAGGATCATCTCAGCCGCCTTTTCGGCGATCATGATCGTCGGCGAGTTGGTGTTGCCCGATGTGATCGACGGCATGATCGACGCATCCGCTATGCGCAGCCCTGCAAGGGCGCGCAGTCGCAGACGGGGATCTACGACGCTTTGCGGATCGCTACCCATGCGGCATGTGCCGACGGGATGGAAAATCGTCGTGCCGATGTCGCCGGCGGCGCGCTCGAGATCAGCATCGGTCTGATAGGACGGGCCGGGCTTGAACTCCTCCGGACTGAATCTCGCGAAGGAAGGCTGCGCCACGATCCGCCGCGTCAGGCGGATGGAGCGCACGGCGATCTCGCGGTCGCGCGATGCGGAGAGATAATTCGGGCTGATTGCCGGCTGCATGGCAAAGTCGGGGCTGCGGACATGCACCGAGCCGCGGCTTTCCGGCCTCAGGTTGCAGACGCTGGCGGTGATCGCCGGAAAAGGATGGACGGGATCGCCGAACTTGTCGAGCGAGACCGGCTGCACGTGATATTGCAGATCCGGCGTTTCCTTGTCCGGCCCGGAGCGGGTGAAGATGCCGAGCTGACTCGGCGCCATCGCCATCGGCCCGGAGCGGCGGATGAGATATTCGAGGCCGATCGCCGCCTTGCCCATGAGCTTCGTCGCCTTCTCGTTCAAGGTGGGAACGCCGGTCACCTTGTAAGCCATGCGAAGCTGCAAGTGATCCTGCAGGTTTTCGCCGACGGACTTGACCTCGCGGACGACCTCGATGCCGGCCTTGCTCAACACATCGCCCTGCCCGATGCCTGACAGTTCGAGGATCTGCGGCGAGCCGATGGAGCCGGCCGACAGCACCGTCTCCTTGCTTGCGTAGACGCGCTTCGCCACGCCATCGTGCTGGAACTCGACGCCGATCACGGCATCACCCTCGATGACGAGGCGCCGCACCTGGGCCTTGGTGTAGACCGTCAGATTGCCTCGCTTCATTGCCGGCCGCAGGAAGGCCTTCGCCGTATTCCAGCGGATACCGGAACGCTGGTTGACGTCGAAATAGCCGGAGCCCTCATTGTTGCCACGATTGAAATCGGCCGTTTCGGGGATGCCTGCCTCGCGGGCCGCCGCCTGGAAGGCGTCGAGCACGGCCCAGCGCACACGCGCCTTTTCCACCCGCCATTCGCCGCCGGCGCCGTGCATCTCGTCCTTGCCCCTGTAATGATCCTCGGACTTGGTGAAATAGGGCAGCACGTCTTCCCAGCCCCAGCCGGTGCAGCCGAGCTGCCGCCAGAGATCATAGTCGCGCGCCTGGCCGCGCATGTAGATCATGCCGTTGATGGAGGAGCAGCCGCCAAGCACCTTGCCGCGCGGATAGTTCAGCGAGCGACCGTTCAGCCCCGCCTCGGGCGTCGTGGTGAAGCACCAATCGGTGCGGGGATTGTTAATGCAATAGAGATAGCCGACGGGAATATGGATCCAGTGGTAGTTGTCATTGCCGCCCGCTTCCAGCAGCAGCACCCGGTTGTTGGGATCGGCCGAGAGCCGGTTGGCAAGCAGGCAGCCGGCACTGCCGGCACCGATGATGATGTAGTCGAAGCGATCCATGTTCAAAACTCAGTCATTCCCTCTCCCGCGTGCAGGGAGAGGGTTAGGGTGAGGGGCATGAAGGTTCGGCAAATCCCGGCTTGCGGATCAATCTCGAAATAGCCCCTCATTCGCCCTTCGGGCACCTTCTCCCCGCGAACGGGGAGAAGGAAAGGCAACCAATCAACGCCGATATTCAAATCCCAGCTTCCGTCCCAGCCGCGACGCATAGAATTCGCCGATGACGCCACGCCGGAAGAGCAGGACACAGACCATGAAGACGATGCCGGTGATGATGGTGACGGGGAATTCCGACGTCGCGAGGTAGTTTTCCAGGGTCGCTACGAATCCCGCGCCGAAGAGCGGGCCGATCAGCGTGCCGATGCCGCCGAGCAGGGTCATCAGGATCACTTCGCCCGACATCTGCCATGCGACGTCGGTGAGCGTCGCGAACTGGAAGACCAGCGCCTTGACCGCTCCGGCGAGTCCCGCCAGCGCCGCCGACATGACGAAGGCGCCGAGCTTGTAATGCGCGACGGAATAGCCGAGCGAAATCGCCCGCTGCTCATTCTCGCGGATCGACTTCAGGATCATGCCGAAAGGCGAATTGATGAAGCGCCAGATGATCAGAACGCCGATCAAGAACACGGCGAGGACGAAATAATACATGTTGAAGGAGTTGTTGAGATCGAGGATGCCGAAGAGATAGCCGCGCGGCACGGACTGAATGCCGTCCTCGCCATGGGTAAACGCAGCCTGCAGGCAGAAGAAATAGAACATGTAGGACAGCGCCAGCGTGATCATGGCGAAGTAGATGCCCTGCCGTCGGATCGCGACGAAGCCCATGACCAGGCCGAGCAGCGCCGCGCCGGCGACGCCGATGAGGATGCCGAGCTCCGGCGGCACGCCCCACTCCTTCACCGCATAGGCGGTGAAATAGGCGGCACCGCCGAAGAAGGTGGCATGACCGAAGGAGAGCAGGCCTGCATAGCCGAGCAGCAGGTTGAAGGCGCAGGCGAAAAGCGCGAAGCAAAGCACCTTCATGACGAAGATCGGGTAGATGAAGAACGGCGCCCAGATCAGCCCGACGACGCCGATAACCAGCAGCAGTTTCTGCGCCGAAAACCTCTGGTGTCGCCTGGATCCCAATGTGGTCAGATCAACCATCTCACGCATCCCGACCGAAGAGGCCCGCAGGCCTGATGAGCAGCACGATCGCCATGATCACGAAGATGACGATATTCGACGCTTCCGGATAGAAGACCTTGGTCAGGCCCTCTGCAATTCCGAGCATATAACCTGTCACGATCGCGCCCATGATCGACCCCATGCCGCCGACGACGACCACGGCAAAGACGATGATGATCATGTTCGATCCCATCAGCGGCGAGACCTGATAGATCGGCGCCGCCAGCACGCCGGCAAAGGCGGCAAGTGCGACACCGAAACCATAAGTCAGCGTCAGGAGTACGGGCACGTTGACGCCGAAGACCTGGACGAGCACGGAATTTTCCGTCGCCGCGCGCAGATAGGCACCGAGTTTTGTCTTCTCGATCAGCAGCCAGGTGCCGATGCAGACGATGAGAGAGGCGATGATCACCCAGCCGCGATAGACGGGCAGGAACATGAAACCGATGTTCCTGGCACCCGCCAGTTCCGCCGGCACCGCATAAGGCTGGCCTGAGGAACCGTAGAGATAGCGGAACGTGCCCTCTATGGTCAGCGCCATCCCGAAAGTGAAGAGCAGGCCGTAGAGCGGATCGATGTTGTAAAGCTGGCGCAGGCATAGCCGCTCGACGAGGGCACCGAACAGACCGACGATCAGCGGCGCCACGATCAAGGCCGGCCAATAGCCGATCCCGGCATAGGCGAGCAGCAGATAGGCTGTGAAGGCGCCGAGCATGTAAAGCGCGCCGTGAGCAAAATTGATCACCCGCAGCATGCCGAAGATGATCGCGAGCCCCAGGCTCAGCAGCGCATAAAAGGAGCCGTTGATGAGGCCGATCAGCAATTGTCCGAGAAGGGCCTGGGCGGGGATACCGAATATCGTCGTCATGGTTCAGACCCCCAGCACTTTGTGCAGCATGTCCATGCGCTCGGGCAGTTCGCCGACCGGAAACTCCGAGACCATCTGGCCGTGATCCATCACATAGAAGCGATCGGCGATGCGGCTGGCGAAACGGAAGTTCTGCTCGACCAGCAATATGGTCATCCCTCGCGCCTTGAGCTTCTGCAGGACCTCGCCGATGCGCTGGACGATGACGGGCGCAAGGCCTTCCGTGGGCTCGTCGAGCAGCAACATGCGGACGCCGGTGCGCAGGATGCGCGCCATGGCGAGCATCTGCTGCTCGCCGCCGGAAAGCTTGGTGCCGGCGCTGTTGCGGCGCTCGTGCAGATTGGGAAACAGTTCGAAAATCTCGTCGACCGTCATCCCGCCTGATGCCACAACCGGCGGCAACATCAGGTTTTCATAGACACTGAGCGTCGAGAAGATGCCGCGCTCCTCCGGCACGAAGCCGATGCCCTTGTGGGCGGTCTTGTGCAAAGGCACCTGCATCATGTCGGCGCCGGCAAAGGCGATCCTGCCCTTGCGCGCGCGGACGATGCCGACGATGGTGCGCAATGTCGTCGTCTTGCCGACGCCGTTGCGGCCAAGGATGGTGACGGTTTCGCCCTCGCCGACCCGCATATCGACGCCATGCAGGATGTGGCTTTCGCCATACCAGGCATTCAGCCCCTGGACTTCGAGCAACGCCGCCATCCTCAAGCCTCCTCCGTGCCCATATAGGCTTCGCGGACGCGCGGGTCGCGGCTGACCGTGGCGTAATCGCCCTGAGCCAGGATCTCGCCGCGCTGCAGCACGGTAACCTGATGGCAGATATCGGCGACGACGGAGAGATTATGCTCCACCATCAACACGGCCCTGTCGCGCGCCACCTCGCGGATGATGGCGGAGACGGTGTTGACATCCTCCAGCCCCATGCCGGCCATCGGCTCGTCGAGCAGCAGCACTTTCGGGTCGAGCGCCAGGGTCGTCGCGATCTCCAGCACGCGCTTGCGGCCATAGGAAAGATCGGCGGCAACGGCATCCCGCTCCTTCGAAAGTCCGACGGACGCGAGAAGCTGCTCGGCGCGGGCGTTGAGGCTGTCGAGCGCCGAGATCGGCCGCCAGAATTGATGGGCGAGATTGCTCGTCCTCTGCAAGGCGACACGAACATTGTCGAGCACGGTTAGATGCGGGAAAACAGCCGAAATCTGGAAGGAGCGCACGAGGCCCATGCGCGCCACCTTGTCGGGTCTCGTGCGGGTAATATCGGTGCCGAGCAGCGTGATCGTGCCGTGGGTGGGCTGCAGGAACTTGGTGAGCAGGTTGAACACCGTCGTCTTGCCGGCGCCGTTCGGGCCGATCAGCGCGTGGACGCGGGCATGCTGCACATCGAGATCGACATTCTTGACGGCGGTAAAACCACCGAAATCGCGGCGGAGTCCCCGGGCGGACAAGACCACCCGAGGCTCTTCATGCTGATCTATTGCTGATATCGCCATCGGCCGGCCGTAACCTCATTGCTTGACGAGATCGCAACCACTCTTGGCGGGATCGATATAGGCTTCCTTGCCAGGAATGGTTGCCAGCACGTTGAAGTAATCCCACGGCTGCTTGCTCTCATCCGGCTTCTTGACCTGGAGCAGATACATGTCGTGGATCATGCGGCCGTTGGCGCCGACCGTGCCGCCGCGGCCGAAGAAATCATCGACCGGCATTTCATGCAGTTCCTTGGCGACGGCCTCGGTATCATCAGTGCCGGCCTTCTGCACCGCCTTCAGATATTGCGTGACGGCGGAATAGGTGCCGGCGTGGATCATGTTCGGCATCTTGCCGGTGCGGGCGAAGAAGCGCTTGCCGAATTCGCGGCTCTTGTCGTCGAGGTTCCAGTAATAGCCCTCGGTCAGCGTCAACCCTTGAGCCGCCTGCAGGCCGAGGCCGTGGACTTCGGCGAGCGTGAAGAGAAGTGCCGCCAGATGCTGGCCGCCCTGGGTGATGCCGAATTCCGAGGCCTGCTTAATGGCGTTGGAGGTATCGAGGCCGGCATTGGCAAGGCCGATGACCTTGGCGCCGGACGATTGCGCCTGCAAAAGGAAGGATGAGAAATCATTCGTCGACAGCGGATGGCGAACGGAACCCAAAATCTTGCCGCCGCTTGCCTTGACGTAATCGCCGGTCTGCTGCTCCAGCGAATAGCCGAAGGCGTAGTCGGCCGTGAGGAAGAACCAGGTATCGCCGCCCTGCTTGACCAGCGCGCCGCCGGTGCCGACGGCCAGAGCATGCGTGTCGTAGGCCCAGTGAAAGCCATAGGGCGAGCATTGCTTGCCTGTCAGATCCGTCGTTGCAGCGCCGGTGACGATATCGATCTTCTTCTTCTCCTTGGCGACGGCCTGCACGGCAAGCGCCACCGACGAGGTCGTCAGCTCCATGATCGCGTCGACCTTGTCCTGGTCGTACCACTGGCGGGCGATGTTCGAAGCGATATCCGGCTTGTTCTGATGGTCGGCATCGACGATCTCGATCGGCACGCCGAGCACCTTGCCGCCGAAATCCTCGACGGCCATCTTTGCAGCCTCCACGGACGACTTGCCGCCGAAATCGGCATAGACGCCCGACTGGTCATTCAGGATGCCGATCTTCACGACACCGTCGGACGCGCCGGCGGCGAAAGCCGCTGTGCTGGTTGCAAGCAGAAGTGCCAGGGATGCAATAAGACTCTTTCGCATATTCTCCTCCCAGAGATTTGGCAAAAATGAATCTGTTCAAATTTGGCCAGCCGCTTTCCTCCAAACGACTTTCCGAGACGGGCAGGATCAAGGAAATCGCGCGTTGACGCAAGTCGCGATTGCAATTAATTCCAAACAGGGTCTGTTCATTTTTGAACAGAAGGGGGAAACATGAAGGGCACGCCGCACTTTACCTGGGACGATCTGCAATTCTTCCTCGCCGTGGCACGAACCGGACAGCTTTCGACCGCGGCCCGGCAGTTGCGCACCAGCCATGCCACCGTTTCGCGCCGCATCGACCGGCTGGAATTCGCCCTGAAGGTCAAGTTATTCGAGCGCAATCCGCGCGGCTACATGCTGACGGGCATGGGCCAGCGGTTCATCGACACGGCGGAGCGCATGGAGCAGGAAACCGAGCGTCTTCGGACGGATCTTTCCGCCGGATCGGCGGCGCAGCGCGGTGTAGTGCGCATCAGCGCGCCGGAAGGCTTTTCGAATTTCTTCTTTACCGGCGTGCTGCCGGAATTCACGGCGAAACATCCGACCATTTCGCTGGAGCTGATCACCATCCAGCAGATCATGTCGCTCTCGCGCAAGGAGGCCGACATCGTCGTCGTGCTCGACCCGCCGAAGGCCGGCCCCTATTTCACCGAGAAGCTGACCGACTATCACCTTCAGGTCTATGGATCGCAAGATTATCTCGCCAGCCATCGAGCGATCGAGAGCCGCGACGACCTGCCCGACTGCGCTTTCATCGGCTATATCGAGGACATGATCTTCGCGCCGGGGCTGGACTATCTCGGCGACGTCCATCCGCGCATCAGGCCGCAATTCCAGAGCTCGAGCATCTTCGCGCAACTGACGGCGACCAAGAACGGACTGGGGCTTTGCGTGCTGCCGTTTTTCATCGCCGGCAAGCATCCGGATCTGCAGGTCGTGCTGCCGCAGGAAGTGGATCTCAAGCGCCACTATTGGATTACCTGCCACCGCGATCTGCGCCAATCGCCGCGCGTGCGCACCGTCATCGATTTTCTGACGGAAGCTGTACGCCGGAATGCGCCGGCCTTTCTCGGGCCTTGGAGACGTGCTGACAGCTGATGCGGTCGGCTCCGGTCCTCCGGGCTACCGGATGCTCGGGGCAGCGTAGACCTTCTTGAGGCCGCCCGCATCGAAGCCTGAACGTTGCGCAAGCTGCAGTTCCCAATCCAGCGACGAGCGCACGATCGTTTCCAGGCAATTGTATTTCGGCGCCCAGCCGAGTTCCCGATGGGCGAGCGTCGCATCGGCGACGACGCTGGCCGTGTCGCCCGGCCGGCGCGGCGACATGTGGATGCGGAATGCACGGCCATGGACGCGCATGACCATGTTGAGCACATCAAGCACGGAATAGCCCAGGCCATACCCGCAATTGGCGACCAGCGGCCGGCCGCCGCTGCGCAGATGGCGCAGCGCCATGAGGTGCGCATCCGCAAGATCGCTGACATGGATGTAGTCGCGAACGCCCGTACCATCATGCGTCGGATAGTCGGTGCCATAGATATCGACCTGATGGCGGCGGCCGAGTGCCGCCTCGCAGGCAACCTTGATGAGATGGGTCGCACCCTCGGTCGACTGGCCGGCCCGCCCCTTAGGGTCGGCGCCGGCGACGTTGAAGTAGCGCAGCGCGACATAGCGGAAATCATAGGCCGCAGCGGCATCGCGCAGCATCAGCTCCGACATGAGCTTGGATTGACCATAGGGCGATTCAGGCCGCAATGGTGCGCCTTCGCTGACCGGCCTTTCCGCGGGCTGCGGACCGTAGACGGCGGCGGTGGAAGAAAAGACGAAATGACGGATGCCAGCCTTGACGGCGGCGCTCATCAGGATGCGGGTCTTGCCGGTGTTGTTTTCGTAATAGGCGAGAGGGTCCTCGATCGACATCGGCACCACGGCCGAACCGGCAAAGTGGATGATGGCGTCTATGTCGTTTTCGGCGAAAATCTTCTGCAGCAGCGCTTCGTCCGCCATGTCGCCGAGATAGAACCGGGCGGCGGGCGGAACAGCCCAGCGAAAACCGGTCGAAAGGCGGTCGACGACCACCACGTCCTCGCCCGCGTCAAGCAATCTCCAGACCATATGGCTGCCGATATATCCGGCTCCGCCCGTCACCAACACCGTCATTCTTCGCGTCCCCGCCAAGTCGTATTGGCGAATATATGAGGGTTGTATTCGTGCGATTTGATTAAAAGCCTGCGCTGAGCAGACTTTAGGAACGGGAAGTTTGTTTCTATGGTTAGGTAGGGATTTGCGGGATCGGTTGCATTTTATCGATTGGCTATACGACGGGTAAGTATCGATATCGGGGAGGATGCGCATCCCCCTCTGTCACTGTCGTGACAGAGGGGGTATCAGAGGTGCGGCAATCGCGAAGATGCTTCTCGTTACAAACTCAAAATATACCGGCTCAACCGCTCTGCGGCATCGGCGACCTGAGCCGGGTCGCGCAGGAAGCAGGCGCGCAGGAAGAGTTCGCCGCCCTGCCCGAAAGCCGTTCCGGGCGCGAGGCCAACGCCGGTCTTGTCGACGATGTCGATGGCGGCTCCGCGGCTGTCGGTGACGCCGTCGATCTTGAGGAAGGAATAGAGCGCTCCATCCGGCTTCAGCGTCTGCACGCGGTTGGTGGCGATCAGGGCATCGCAGAGAATATCGCGAGAACGGGTGGCCTTGGCGATGTTCGAGCGAACGAAGTCATCGCCCTCGTTCAGGGCGGCGACCGCGCCGCGCTGCATGAATTGCGCGACGCCGGATGTCGAATATTGTACGAGATTTTCGATTACCTGGCCGAGTTCGGCCGGCGCGACGATCCAGCCGACCCGCCAGCCGGTCATCGACCAGTTCTTCGAGAAGGAATTGACGAAGAGGATCTTGTCGTCGGCTTCCTTGATATCGAGGAAACTCGGCGCGCGGCCGCCGGCATAATAGTAGAGCGCGTAGATTTCGTCCGCCATGATCCAGAGACCGTGCTTTCGCGCCAGCGCCAGAATATCGGCAAGATCCTGATGCGTTGCCGTCCAGCCGGTCGGGTTGGATGGGGTGTTGATGAAAAGACCCTTGGTCTTCGGCGTGATCGCAGCCTCGAGACGCCCGAGATCGAGCGACCATTTGCCATTCTCGAACTGCAGCGGCACACCGACGGAGCGGGCGCCTGATATCTCCAGCGCGGCGGCGATATTCGGCCAAGCGGGTGTCAGATAGACCATTTCGTCGCCGGGCGAGGTGATCGCCTGTACGGAAAGCTGGATCGCCTGCATGCCGGAGCCGGTGACGTAGAAATGCTCCATCGGCAAGGAGGTGCCGAAGTGCCGGCCATAGTAATCGGCGAGCGCCTGGCGCAGTTCCGGAATGCCGCGTTGCCAGGTGTAGAAGGTTTCGCCGGCGTTGAGCGAGGCCATGGCGGCGCGATTGATGAAATCCGGCGTCGGCAGATCGCCCTCGCCGACCCAGAGCGGCAGGAGGCCGTCACGGCCACGGGCATAATTCACAACTTCGACGATCCCGCTTTCGGGTGCTGCAAGCGCACGCGGGCTGAGGCTATTCAGTATCGACATGCAAAGTCTCCGGTTTTCGCCTTCATAGAGCACAATGGTGGGCAAATCCCATGACTTTGCCTTAGTGACCGATCGATTTTGGTGATGAATAAAGCCCCGGCCCTTGTCGGGCCGAGGCTTTAAAATCAGCGGCGCGGAGCCCCCTCAACGCTTGGCGAGAAGGTCGCGGATCTCGGTGAGCAACTGGACATCCGCCGGCGGAGGCGCTGCCTCGGCGATCTTCTCTTCCTTGCGCTCGACTTGCTTGCGCAACGTGTTCACGCCCTTGACCATCAGGAAGATGATCCAGGCGAGGATGAGGAAGTTGATGAGGACGGTGATGAAATTACCGTAGGCGAAAACCGCACCCTGGGCGCGGGCAGCCGCCAGTGTCGGCGCATTGACCGCCGAGGAGAGACCGAAGAAGTAGTTCGAGAAATCGAAGCCGCCGAAAATCGCACCGACGACCGGCATGATGATATCGTCAACCAGCGATTTCACGATGCCGCCGAAAGCACCGCCGATGATCACTCCGACGGCGAGATCCATGACATTGCCGCGTGCGATAAATGCCTTGAATTCATTAAGCATTGAGCAGACCCCTTCGCGTTGCCGTTGAATTCGCTAAAGATAATTAGCATCATCTTCTGCTTTATTTTTCAATAACAAATTGACGAAGGGCCCCATTCCGGCACGCGTATTCCAAGGAAATTCCATTGCATTGACAATTTTTGCGTGTATTCATCCGTTAACTTGTTCGTCAGTTGCGGGCAACCAATCAAAGTCGCAAAGAAGACAGCCCGACAGCGTCTGGTGAGTCGTGCGCCGGAATCGACCGCCGTCTCAAGTTCGGGATGTGTCCCTCGGCATTGCTCGTGCGATGAGTTCGCGAACATAGTCTGTGCCGGGCGCCTGATCGAAAAGGACGCGGTACATGATCGGCGAAATGACGTGATCCATCAGCTCGACCAGGGTCGGAAAAGCTTCACCGTATTCCTTGGCCCGGGCAATGAGCACACATAATTGATGCTGGGTATAGCCGCTGCACCTTTCGGCATTTGTCGCATCGGCGGCCGAGAGCACATCGCGGATCATCTCGCGGCCGACGCCGGAGGCCATTTCGTCTGCGTATTGCTCGACCCAGGCTTCGAGATCGTCGCGCGCGCTGCCGATCTTTGGCGGCGCGCCGTCAGGCTGCAGGCGCGAGGCAGCGACATCGGCCAGGAGCTCCTGCAGATCGCCCCAGCGGCGATAGATCGTCGACGGCGTGACATTGGCGCGCTGCGCGATCAACGGGATCGTCACATCGGCGCGATCCATTGTCGAGAGCATATCGCGGACGGACTGGTGCACCGCAGCCTGAACCCTGGCGCTGCGCCCACCCGGACGCGGGTTTTCCCTATAGCCCATAAACCTTGCCAATCTTTCCCTTTTGCCTATCGTGAACGGGGTTGACTGTCCACTAACGCAAATTATTTGCTTTTGTGCATGCGGCGCTCTATATGAGCCTAACGCAATCTTTTAGCTTTAAGCAGGATATAGTCGATGCCCTCGATCGAATCCACCGCCAGCACTCCGATTTCGCCGGCCAGACGCCTGGCGCCGTTCTATTATGCAGTGACGAGCGCCCTGTTCTTTGCCGCTTCCTCCGCGCCGACACCGCTTTATCGCCTCTACCAGCAGGCCTTCGCCTTTTCGCCGGTGCTGATCACGGTGATCTTCGCCGTCTATGCCTTCGCCCTGCTCGTCGCGCTGCTCATCGTCGGTTCGATCTCCGATCATCTCGGCCGCCGCCCGGTGATCTTTGTGTCCATCCTCCTCAATATGGTGGCGATGGCGTTGTTTTTAATGGCCGAGGGTCCGAATTGGCTGATCGTCGCGCGCATCGTGCAGGGCCTGGCAACGGGCGCCGCAGCAAGCTCCATCGGCGCCGCGCTTGTCGATCTCGATCCGATCAAGGGTTCGATCACCAACAGCCTTGCGCCGCTTGCCGGCATGGCGATCGGCGCGCTCGGTACGAGCCTGCTGGTCGAGTACGCGCCGGCGCCAACGCTGTTTGTCTATGCCGTGACGCTCGTCCTGCTTGCCATTCAGGCCGTGCTTCTCTGGCTGGTGCCGGAAACGACCCGACGCCGGGCCGGGCTTCTCGCATCGCTGAAGCCGGAAGTGGCGGTTCCGCCGCAGGCTCGCCGGACATTGCTGGCGCTGACGCCGATCAATGTTGCCGTCTGGGCCCTCGGCGGCTTCTATCTATCGCTGGTGCCCTCGCTCGTGAATGCGACGACCGGCAGCACGGCGCCTCTCGTCGGCGGCTCCGTGGTCGCGGCGCTGACCATCAGCGGCGCGGGTGCTGTGTTTCTGCTGCGCAAGAGATCGGCCGCGACATCAATGACATTTGGCATATCGAGCATGGCGCTCGGCGTATTGACTGTCGTCGCTGGCGTGCATGCGGCTGAGGTGTCGATCCTTGCCGCGGGAACGCTGATCGCCGGCGCAGGCTTCGGCGCGACTTTCCTCGGCACAGTGCGCAGCATCATGCCTTTGGCAAAGCCGGACGAGCGCGCCGGGCTGCTTTCGGCCTTCTATATCCAGAGCTACCTCGCCTTCAGCGTGCCGGCTATCCTGGCAGGCTTCCTGTCGAAGGCGCTCGGATTTGCTGCGGCAGCCGACATTTACGCGGCGGCGATCCTTCTGCTGGTCGGCTGGGGTGTCGTTGCCCTGCGGGCTGGCAAGGAGAAACCGTTGAGCATAGCGTAAGACAATCCTTACGGTTTCAGTTCGAGTTCGGCACGGCCGCTGCCGTCCATCGCAAATGGCACCGACGTGTGCTCGTGCACGATCTTCCAGACGCCGGCCTGCTTTCTGAGGCCGAGCGTCTGGCGGAACCAGAGGTCGACTTCGAAGCCATCGGTCTTCCGGCCAGTCATATGCACAAGCCCGGTCCAGAAGGCGACGTCTTCACCGACGGTCAGCTTGACGTCGACGGCATCGCCGCCGATCGGGCCTTGCCAGGTCGAAAACCAATTCTCCAAGCCATCTGCACCTTTGCCCTTGTGCACCAGGGGTGCCGCCAGCGTGAAGCTGACGATATCGTCGCTCAGATGCCCAACGACACCAGCCGTATCCTTGTTGCCAAGGGCGGCGGCCCAGCTTGCAAGCACGGCACCAATGGCTTTGGCCTCGTCGCGATTGCCGATGATCTCTGTCATGTCACTCTCCTCGGTTTGATGGACTGAGCAGAGGACGAACGAAAAGAGCCGCTCCCGACAAGAGCGGCCAATTTTTGCTGTCGGCGATGGATTATTGCCTCAAGCCGCCTTCTCGACGCCGTAGGGATTGAAGCGGCCGTAGAAGCTCTCGCCCTTCGCGGCCATGTCCTTCAGAAGTGCCGTTGGTTTGAAATGCGGGCCATAGGCCGTCGCGAGCTTTTCGCAGAGATCGACAAAAGCCTGGGCGCCCATGCCATCGATGTAGGACAGCGCGCCACCGGTATAAGGTGCAAAGCCGAAGCCGAGAATGGAGCCGACATCGGCCTCACGTGGATCGGTGACGATGCCCTCTTCCATGGTACGCGCCGCCTCAAGCGCGATGGTGACGAGGAAGCGCTGCTTCAGCACGCCGACATCGACGTCATCGGCCTTCTTCTGCGGATAAAGCTCTTTCAGGCCCGGCCAAAGCGACTTCTTGGCCGGTTTCGGCGGATAGTCGTAGAAACCCTTGGTATTCTTCCGACCGAGGCGACCTTCGCCTTCCACAAGACCGCTGACTAGCTGCATGTGACGCGGATCGACCGCTTTCTCACCGAGATCCGCGACGGTCGCCTTCAGGATCTTGTAGGACAGATCGATGGCAACTTCGTCGTTGAGCGCCAGCGGGCCGACAGGCATGCCGGCCATCTTGGCGGCATTCTCGATCATCGCCGCAGGCACGCCTTCGATCAGCATGTCATAGGCTTCATGGATGTAACGGAAGACGCAGCGATTGACGAAGAAGCCGCGGGTGTCGTTGACGACGATCGGCGTCTTCTTGATGGCGGCGACATAATCCAGCGCGACCGCCAAAGCGCGGTCGCCCGTTTCCTTACCCAGGATGACCTCGGTCAGCATCATCTTCTCGACGGGCGAGAAGAAATGGACCCCGATGAAATCCGCCGGGCGCTTGGAATTCTTAGCGAGACCGGTGATCGGCAATGTCGAGGTGTTGGAGGCGAAGATGGCGCTTGCGGGCAACACAGCTTCTACCGCCTCGATGACGGCCTTCTTGACGTCGCGATCCTCGAACACCGCCTCGATGACGAGATCCGCATCCTTCAGATCGGAGTAATCGGCCGAGGGCGTGATGCGGGAAAGCAGGGCTGCTCCCTCATCTTGAGTCAGTCTTCCCTTACCAATTGAATCCTTGACCAGACCTTCGCCAACACCCTTGCCCTTGGTCGCGGCTTCCATATCACGATCGATGAGCGTGACCGGGATGCCGGCCGCTGCGGTGACATAGGCGATGGAAGCCCCCATGAAACCGGCGCCGACAACGCCGACTTTCTTCAACACCGTCTTCGGTTGCCCCGCCGGGCGGCGAGCACCCTTGCCGAGCTCCTGCATGGAGATGAACAGCGAGCGGATCATCGAATAGGCTTCGGTGGTCTGCAGCACATGCGTGAAATAGCGCTGCTCGATCTTCAGGCCGGTGTCGAAGGGAACCTGCAGACCTTCATAGACGCATTTCAAGATAGCGAGTGCGGCCGGATAATTGCCCGATGTCTCGCGGCGCAGGATGGCCGGGGCTGCCGGCCAGAGCTGGGCTGCGGCCGGCGTCCAGATGCCGCCGCCCGGCGCCTTGAAACCCTTTTCATCCCAGGGTGCGACCGGCTTCAGGCCGTCCTTGATCATCTGTTTGGCCGCGGGGATCAGCTGATCCGGCTCGACCACCTGATGCACCAGGTTCATCGCCTTGGCGCGCACCGCCGTCAGCGACTGGCCCGTCGTCATCATCTGCAAAGCCGATTGAGCGTCAGTCAATCGTGACACACGCTGCGTGCCGCCGGCACCCGGGAAGATCCCGACCTTGACCTCGGGCAGCGCGATCTTGACGCTCTTGGCGCTCGAAGCGACGCGTCCGTGGCAGGCGAGCGACAGCTCGAAGGCACCGCCCATGCAGGTGCCGTTGATGGCCGAAACCCACGGCTTGCCGCAGGTCTCCAGCTTGCGGAACAGGCCAGTCATGCGGCCCACGAGATCGAAGAGCTTCTGTGTGGCAGCGGCCGGGTCTTTCGCCTTCTCCTCCTGATAGAACGAGAACATCGACTTGATCATCGACAGATCGGCGCCGCCGGAGAAGGACGATTTGCCCGAGGTGAAGACCACGCCCTTGACGGCTGCATCGGCAACTGTCGCGTCGATGATAGCGTTCAGCTCGTCCATCACCTCGGCGGTGAAGACGTTCATGGACTTGCCGGGCATGTCCCAGGTGACGAGTGCTACACCGTCTGCGTCGGTCTCGACAGTGAAATTTGTGTAAGCCATTGGTTTCCCCTCCCTCAGACGCGTTCGATGATCGTGGCCGTGCCCATGCCGGCGCCGATGCAGAGCGTGACCAGCGCGGTATTGAGGTCGCGGCGCTCCAGCTCGTCCAGCACGGTGCCGAGGATCATCGCGCCGGTGGCACCCAGCGGATGGCCCATGGCGATGGCGCCGCCGTTGACGTTGATCTTGTCGTGCGGAATGTCGAAGGCCTGCATGTAGCGCAGCACGACGGCGGCGAAGGCTTCGTTGAGCTCGAAAAGGTCGATATCGGCAAGGGTCATGCCGCTGCGCTTCAAGAGCTTTTCGGTGACGTCGACCGGGCCGGTCAGCATCAGCGCCGGGTCGGAGCCGATATTGGCGAAGGCCTTGATGCGGCCGCGCGGCTTCAAGCCCATGCTCTCGCCGCCCGCCTTGGAGCCGAGCAGCACGGCGGCAGCGCCATCGACGATGCCGGAAGAATTGCCGGCATGATGGACGTAGTTGATGCGCTCCACTTCCGGATGCGCCTGGATGCCGACGGCTTCGAAGCCGCCCATCTCACCCGGCATCTGGAAGGAGGGATTGAGCGAGGCCAGCGCCTGCATATCGGTGCCGGGACGCATGTGCTCGTCGCGGTCTAGAATGGTCAGGCCGTTGATGTCCTTCACCGGGACGACGGAATTCTTGAAATAGCCCTTCTCCCAGGCATTGGCCGCGCGCTTCTGGCTTTCGACGGCATAGGCATCGACATCATCGCGCGAGAAGCCGTATTTGGTGGCGATCAGATCGGCTGAGACGCCCTGCGGCATGAAATAGGCCGGGAAGTTGACCGAGGGATCCATGAACCAGGCACCGCCGGACATGCCGAGGCCGACGCGCGACATGCTTTCGACGCCGCCGGCGATGACGATATCATCAGCCCCTTGCGCAATCTTGGCCGCACCGAAATTCACGGCATCGAGGCCGGAGGCACAGAAACGGGAAATCTGCATGCCAGGCGCCTTGGTGGAGTAGCCCGCTTCGAAGGCAGCACCCCTCGGGATGACGGCGCCGGCTTCCATGACCGGATCGACGCAGCCCATGATGATGTCGTCAACCGTCGCTGTGTCGAGGCCGTTGCGGTCGCGGATCGCTTCAAGCGTCTTGGCGGCAAGACGTACGGACGGCACTTCGTGCAGCGATCCATCCTTCTTGCCCCGCCCGCGCGGCGTGCGCACGTGGTCGTAAATGAAAACCTCGGTCATGTCTCATCTCCTCAATGCGACGTTAGAGTCGCTGCTCCACTGCAAGCGGGCTATTTCAGGGTCCATTTTCCGCGACGGTCGTCGCCTGCGGCAACTAATAGACCCTTTTTTCGCAATTCCGTGGCGGCCCACCGCATATCGTATTGCCATGAATAAAATAGAGGGCTGCCGCCCAAATCCTTCTCGTGGTTCTCCCAGATGTGTTGGGCAACGTAGAGAATTGATGCAGATCCTTTATTTGAACGGAGAGCGTCGACTACCCAATCCTGTAAATCACCCTTCGATACCATCTTCCCCCCAAGAGATTCTCATTTTAGTCCGTCAAAACGCTTCCGCCGCCAGTTCCATCATCGTGTCGGCACCGGTTTCGATGCGGGCCTTGCGCAGCGCCGTTTCCGGCATGATGCGCTCCATGTAGAACCGCGCCGTGACAAGCTTGTTCTTCAAATAGTCTTCGCGCGCGCTGTCGCCGTTCGCAAGGCCATCCTGCGCCGCCTTCGCCATCTTCGCCCACATATAGCCGAGGACGACGAGGCCGAAGAGGTGCATGTAATCGGTCGAGCCGGCACCGGCATTGTCGGGCTTGGCCATGGCGTTCTGCATGAACCACATGGTCGCGGCCTGCGCGTCGTTCAAGCCCTTCTTCAAATGCTTGGTGAAGAAGCCCATCTGTTCGTCGTTGCGATGCTCCTCGCAGAAATCGCCTATCTCCTTGAACATCGCCATGACGGCGCGGCCGCCGTTCAGCGCCAGTTTGCGGCCGACGAGATCCAGCGCCTGAATGCCGTTGGCCCCTTCATAGATCATGGTGATGCGGGCATCGCGGACATACTGGCTCATGCCATGCTCTTCGATATAGCCGTGGCCGCCAAAGACCTGCTGCGCCATGACGGCATGTTCGAAACCCTTGTCAGTCATCACGCCCTTGAGGATCGGCGTCGCCAGGCCGAGGATATCGTCAGCGGACTGGCGTTCCTTCTCGTCTGGCGAGCGATGGGCGATATCAGACTTCAGCGCCGTCCACAGCAAGAAGGCACGGCCGGCCTCGTTGAAGGCACGGATGGTCATCAGCGTGCGGCGGATATCGGGATGGACGATGATCGGATCGGCCTTCTTGTCCGGCGCCTTCGGGCCGGACAGCGAACGGCCCTGGATGCGCTCCCGGGCGTAGGCTGCCGCATTCTGATAGGCAATCTCGGCGATCGAAAGCCCCTGCAGGCCGACGCCGAGGCGCGCCTCGTTCATCATGACGAACATGGCGTTGAGGCCCTTGTTCTCGGCCCCGATCAGGAAGCCCGTCGCCCCGTCATAGTTCATCACGCAGGTCGCGTTGCCATGGATGCCCATCTTATGCTCGATCGCGCCGCAGGAGACCGGGTTGCGGGCGCCAAGCGAGCCGTCTTCCCTAACGAGAAACTTCGGAACGATGAACAGCGAAATGCCCTTGGTGCCTTCAGGCGCGCCCTCGATGCGGGCAAGAACGAGATGGACGATATTGTCCGTCATGTCGTGCTCGCCGGCGGAAATGAAGATCTTCTGGCCGGAAATCTTGTAGCTGCCGTCGCCTTGCGGAACTGCCTTGGTGCGCAGCAGGCCGAGATCGGTGCCGCAATGCGGCTCGGTGAGGTTCATGGTGCCGGACCATGTGCCATCGACCATCTTCGGCAGATAGGTCTGCTTCTGCGCGTCGGAGCCATGCACGAGGACGGCCGCGATCGCGCCCTGGGTGAGGCCGGGATACATCATCAGCGACATATTGGCGGCGGAGGTGTATTCGCCGACAGCGCAATGCAGCACATAGGGAAGCCCCTGGCCGCCGAACTCCTCCGGCACCGCCAGGCCCAGCCAGCCGCCTTCGCGATAGGCGCGATAGGCGTCCTTGAAGCCCTTCGGCGTCGAGACGGTGCCGTCATCATGGCGCACGCAACCTTCCTGGTCGCCCGAATAGTTCAGGGGGAAGAGCACCTCTTCGGACAGCTTGGCCGCTTCGCCGACGATCGCTTCGATCATGTCGGGCGTGGCTTCGGCGTAACCCGGCAGATTGTTGTAACGCTCGAGCCCGAGCACATCGTTCAGGACGAAGAGCGTATCGTTCACCGGGGCCTTGTAGACTGGCATTTCTCGAATTCCTCCAATTCGCCGCCGGATCTCAGATTCCGGCCACCGGGCTACTCTTACAAAATATTGACGTTTGCGTAAACGTCAAATTTGTACCGCGCGTTGAAATTTTGGTGACGGGCGATGCGGGAACTGTTGGATCCAGGCAGTGGGAAACACCGGTTTTGGAGGTGCCGCCGGCGCAGTCCCTTCATAAGAATATCCGAACATTCGATTATGGAACCGAAATAAAAGGTTAAGACTTCGGCAAAACTTAACGAGTTGTTTACCACGTTTCGTAAATTGTACGAGTTGAGCAGCAATGCTTCGCGTTTCTTCAATTTTGTCCTTTGAGGAAACGCCGTTTTGCGGCTCGGTTTGAGGAAAGCCAATATATTTATCCCTTTCCGAATGGTGGGATGCGGGCGGCGCGGAAACGTCGCGATGTCCTCGTCCTGTCAGTCCGGTGGCCCGTAGTGGTCGATAGTTCGAAGCGAGCAAAAGACATGAGCGGATCGCGATCAAATCCTACCGGTACGGGCGACTGGGCGTCGCTGGACGCTTTGAGCCGCACGATCGAGGGGCTGGAGGCGCGCATAGAGGGCCTGATGGGCACCGCCGCCTCCCGGGACACCCGCCAGCGCGTTGTCGGCGGCTATGCAGCCGCTCCCGAGCGGGCCGCTGTACCGGAGCGCATGTCGCCACGCGTCGAACGCGAGGCCCCTGTCAGCCGACCCTATGAACGCCCGCTGCGCGCCGAGCGCCAGGAAAACGATATCCGTCCCGACCCGCTTGCGGAGATCCGCCAGCGTCAGCGCGCGCTTGAGGCGAACCGCGAGCGGCTGCACGCGCGCCGTGACGATATCGCGCATGCCGAACCGCAGCCGACCCGCCGGCCGGTCGATCCTTATACCTCCGCGCGCCAGCCACAGCAGCCGACCGCCGAAAGCTCAGTCGACATCGCCCAGGCGCTCGTCAACCTTCGCCAGGATCTCAAGCGTGACATCGCCGAAAGCGTGACCCGCGAAGTCGGCGCCTTACGCCTCGAAATCCGCGACATCCGCGAGAGCGCGCAGAACACGCAATTCGCCGCCGACGTGCGCGAAGACATGACTCGCCTTGCCGACAGCATCAATCAACTCGCTGGCCAGCCGGAAACGATGGGCTTGAAGGCCGAGTTCGACGAGCTCCGCTCCCTGATGGACGGCCTTGCCCGCGAGGAATCCCTGCATCATGTCGAGCGCCAGGTTAAGGCAATCGACACCGCCGGCCTGCAGGATGAGCTCGTTTCGCTTGCTTATCGCCTCGACGACATGAAACAGCAGCTGGCCGGCAGGAACGACAGCCCGGCCGTGCATGCCCTGGAAAACAAGCTGCTGGCGATCGCGACCGCCGTGGAGAGCTTCGGCAGCATGATGCAGCCGCAGGATCAGGCGATGCAACGACTGGAAGGCCGCATCGGCGGCCTTGCCGATCAGATAGACCTGATGGGCCGCGATGCGGCGCGGCGCCAGCCGGCCGACGATCTCTCCAGTCGTCTTGAAGCGCTTGCCGTACGTATCGACGAACTGGGCAGCGCCAAGGCCGTCGCCCGGCTCGAGGAACGTCTGGACCAGCTTTCCTACATGATGGAGCACGCACAGAAGGCCGCCGTGCAGCCCGAGCTCGTCGGTTATCTCGCCGACATCTCCCACAAGATCGATGCACTGGAGCATGGATCGGTCGACCATGTGCTGGCGGACCGGCTCGATTACCTGGCCCGCCGCATCGACGAGATGGATTTTCATCCGCCGCTTCCCGCGGCCGGCCTCGATGACGGCATGGCACACCGGCTGGAGGGGCGCCTGTCCGATATCGCGGCACGGCTGGAGGCCAGCACGGCCGCAGCGCCCACGGACACGCAGGCGCTGCGCAATCTCGAAGAGCAGATTGCCCATCTGTCCGCATTGCTGACGAATGAACCGAGGGCTGCTGCCGACCACATCCCGGTCGATTTCGACCGCCGGATGAGCGCCATCGAAGACTATATGGCGACCAACGACGAATACATCATCGAAGCGGCGCGCCACGCGGCGGAAGCCGTCGTCGAGGCCTATTCCCGGGACGGCGGGATCGGCAATGGCGTGCAGGCCGCCGATATGTCCGCTCTTAGCGCGCTCGCCGAGGATCTTCGCCATTTAGAGGATCTCAGCCGCAGCAGCGACGAACGCACGCACCGCACCTTCGAGGCGCTGCATGGCACGCTGCTGCAGATCGCCGACCGCCTGGATCACATGGAGCATCGCCGGCCGACACCTGCCATGCCCGGCGCCGGCTTCGAAAGCGACGTCTCCGCCGAAGAGAATGCGCCGGCCGTGAAGCCGCCGATGGCTGCGCAGCAGAAGGCCGGGCCGATCATCCGCACGATTGCGCCCGCCGAATCCGCCGCCTCTTCCGAGGTCGCCATCGCGGAAGCGATCGATGCCAACACGAAAGCCGAAATCAAGGCGGCTGCGAAGAAGAGCGGCTCGAAGGCCGGCCTGCTCGCCAGCCTTGGCAAGCGTTTGTTCACGCCCGAAAAGGCGGAACCGATCTTCCCGCCGGACCGCCCGGTCATCGAACAGGCACCGTCGATCGATCCCGCCGACATGATGCCCGCCGAAGAGGCCAACGCGCTGCTGGAGCCGGGCTCGGGCGCGCCCGATATCAAAAAAATCCTGGAGCGCGTGCGCGCCAGCCAGAATGCCGCGCGCAACGGCAACAGCCGCCAGCCGACCGAAATCGAACGCGCCGACTATATCGCAGCAGCCCGCCGCGCCGCGCAGGCAGCGGCGATGGAAGTCGACCAGACGCAGCGCTCGACCCCTTCGTCCAAGAAGGACGCAAAAAAGGGCGGTGCATTTTCGCGCTTCCGTCGGCCGATCCTGCTTGCCGTCGGCGCAGCCCTGCTCGCCATCATGGCGTTTCCGCTGGTCAACACGCTGACGCGCGGCCAAAAGGCCCTGCCGCCCGCAGAGGTCTCGACTATGGCCTCGCCGGCAGCCAGCGCCGCGACCAACGGCATCGCCGCCAATGCAAGCCCGATGGTGAACAACCAGCAGCTCGCAAACCAATCCGCCTTGCCTGCCGTTTCCACGGGCAATGCGGCGGACGTTCAACAGACGGCAGCGCCCACCAATCCGGCCCCTGCGCAGACAAACGATCACCTGACGGTCGCTGCTCCGCTCGACGGCAACCAGGCAAGCGAGGCTCTGGCTCCGGTCGGCAGCACGCCGCCGTCCGCACAGCAGACGGCAGCCTTCGTTCCGGCCGACAAGGCAGCGCCGGCAGCAGCTTCCTCAGCGCCAACGGACATCAGTGTGCCCGACGGCATCCAGCCGCCTTCGCTCGCCGCCGCCGCCAAGTCGGGCGACCCGGTCGCGCTTTTCGAAATCGGCGCACGCTATACGGATGGTCGCGGCGTCGCGGCGGATCTCAAGCAAGCGGCAAGCTGGTATCAGCTTTCGGCCGACAAGGGTTACGCGCCCGCGCAGTACCGTCTTGCCAGCATGTACGAGAAGGGCAACGGCATCGACCACGATCTGGCCAAGGCCAAGCAATATTACGAGCAGGCCTCCAATCAGGGCAACGCCAGCGCCATGCATAACCTCGCCGTCCTCTACGCCTCGGGCGCTGCCGGCCAGCAGGATTATGATTCGGCGGCAAACTGGTTCATCCGCGCCGCCAACCTCGGCGTGTCCGACAGCCAGTTCAACCTCGCGATCCTCTATGCGCGCGGCAACGGCGTGAAGGCGGATCTGCAGGAATCCTACAAGTGGTTCGCGATCGCCGCAAAGAGCGGCGACAAGGACGCCGCTCAGAAGCGCGACGAGGTCGCCAACGCCATGAAGCCGGCCGATCTCGAAAGCGCTCGCGCCAAGGTCGACCTCTGGAAAGTGCAGCCGACCGACGCCAAGGCCAACGGCACCGACATTCCGGAGGAATGGACGACCGGCAAGGGCGTGAACACAGCCTCCATCGACATGAAGAAGGCTATTCGCAACATCCAGGCGATCCTCAACAAGAACGGTTTCGACGCCGGTGCGCCTGATGGCAGCATGGGCGACAAGACCGTGGCGGCATTGAAAAGCTTCCAGAAGTCGGTCGGCCTGCCGTCGGACGGCCGGGTGACCGATCAGGTCGTCAAGGAGCTTCTGGCCCGCAACAAATAGGCTTTGCGGCTCCTGCGGAGTTCAGGACATCGACATGCCGGCGCCACCATGCCGGCATTTTTCGTTTCGGGGAGCCGCGATACGCACTGCCGTCTACATCCTGTCACCCGTCTGCTGGATCAACGTCACAGAAATGCGGAAAAATCCGCGCTAGAGTGGAGCCAGCAATTCGAAAACTGAAGCGGCATGGCTTTTCCTAAGGCTCTGGCAACGATTTCAGATTAGAATCCGCTGTTTAAAGGGGAAAATGGTCCGGGCTCCGGTCGACATGCCGGAATGCCTGCAAATGGGAACAACGCGTGACGATCTATCTGCCGATCGCAGAACTGTCGGTGAATATCCTCATTATTCTCGGCATGGGCGCAGCCGTAGGGTTCCTCTCCGGCATGTTCGGCGTCGGCGGCGGCTTTCTCATCACGCCCCTCCTGATCTTCTACAACATCCCGCCCGTCGTCGCGGTCGCCACCGGCTCCAATCAGGTCGTCGCCTCCTCGGTCTCGGGCGCGCTTACCCATTTTCGCCGCGGCTCGCTCGATCTGAAGCTGGGGGCGATACTTCTGGCGGGCGGCCTTGCGGGTGCGACGTTCGGCCTCTGGCTGTTCGTGCTGCTGCGCCGACTGGGCCAGATCGACCTGATCATCTCGCTGATCTACGTGCTTTTGCTCGGCACCGTCGGAACGCTGATGCTGTGGGAAAGCGTGCGGGCGATGCGCCGGGCCGCGGGAAAGCTGCCGCCGTCCTCCGGCAAGCCGCGCCATCATAACTGGGTGCAGCGCCTGCCCCTGAAGCTGCGCTTCAAGAAATCCAAGCTCTATCTCAGCGCCATACCGGTCGTCGGCCTCGGCTTCTTCGTCGGCATGCTGACGCCCATGGGTATCGGCGGCGGCTTCATCCTCGTGCCGGCCATGATCTATCTGCTGCGCGTTCCGACGAACGTGGTCGTCGGCACCTCGCTGTTCCAGGTCATTTTCGTGACGGCCTTCACCACCATCGTCCAGGCCGCAACCAACTATTCCGTCGATATCATACTGGCCTTCCTGCTGATGGTGGCGGGCGTCGTCGGCGCCCAATACGGCGTGCGCGTCGGCCAGAGGCTGCGCGGCGAGCAGTTGCGCGCCTTGCTCGGCCTCCTCGTTCTCGCCGTCGGGCTTCGCCTGGCAATCGCCCTGGTGGTCACGCCAGCAGACGTCTATTCTGTCGTCCTCGAAGGGGTAAGCAGATGAGGCGCGTCGGCTTGCTCATCGCCGCGACACTGCTGCTTGCGCCGCTCGGCGGCCAGGCGCAGGTGCTTCTCGATCAGCCGACGACCTCGACATCATCGCGCGAGACTATGGAGATCGGCACCTCGACGAGCGAGATCGCCATCACCTCAGACTTCGCCGGCGCCGACCTGACGATCTTCGGCGCCCTTTCGAACACCGACCAGCTGCTTCTGGCGATCGGCCAGTATGACATCGTCGTCGTGCTGGAGGGCCCACGCGAAAACGCCACGGTGCGCAGGAAAGAGCGCGTCTTCGGCATCTGGGTCAACACCCGGTCGATGACATTCGAGCATGTGCCGCAGGCCTATTCTCTGTCGAGCACGCGCGCCGTCGACAATATCACCGCGCCGCTCGAACTCAGCGACCGCGGCATCGGCGTCGACCATATTCCCCTGACCCCGGTCGGCTTCGTCGGCAATGTCGCTGACGTGCCGGAATTCCGGCAGGCCTTCCGCCGGCTGCAATCGGCCGGAGGCCTCTATGAAAGCGATCCGGCAGGCGTGCGCTTCGTCAGTTCCACACTGTTCAAAGCGACGCTCAGAATACCCGCCGATGTGCCGAACGGCGTGCATACGGTGCGCGCCTATCTCTTCAAAACCGGCAAGTTTCTGAACGAAAAATCCCTGCCGCTGCGGGTCATCAAGACCGGCATAGAGCAGATGATAACCGACGCCGCGCACCAGCGACCGATCACCTACGGCGTGTTCTCCGTCTTGCTGGCATTGATTACCGGATGGGCGGCAAGCTTCATATTCCGGAAAAGCTGATCATTCGCTTTTCTTGCGCTCGACGACCGCGAGATAGGCTTGCGTCAATCTGCCAAGCACCGACGGCGTGCCCGGTGGCAGCACCTTGCCGAGATGCCTGGCGCGCAGTTCGTCCATGAAATCCTCCCAGAGCTTCGGCCCACCCTCTTCCAGCAGCTCGGCGCGGATCGACAGTTCCTCCGAGACCGGAAGATGCTTGCGGCCCCAGGCGCCCATGTGGGCAAAGAGCGGCACGAGATCGATCGCCATCTCGGTGAGGCTGTAGACGGCTTTCTGTTTGTGGGTGGGATCATCGTCACGGGTGAGAAGCCCGCGCTCGACCAGCCGCTTCAGGCGGTCGGCGAGAATATTCGAAGCGATACCCTCCTCCGACTTCTGCAGCAGCTCGCGGAAATGGCGGCGATTGCCGAACATGATGTCCCTGATGATGATCAGGCTCCAGCGATCGCCGAGGATTTCCAGCGTCAGATTGATCGGGCAGCCTGAGCGGTGCAATGCGTCCATAAGAGTCTCCAAAAACTGCTTGCATTTTGCCATCAGTCGAACTAGTTTTCAACTGCTTGCATTTAGCAAGCGGTTTTGATCATGATACGGTTATGGCGAAGGAAAAACGATGAGGAAGCTTGTTGTCTGGAATCTTATGACGCTCGACGGCTACTTCGAGGGAATCAAGCCATGGGACCTCGATTTTCACATGCTCGCCTGGGGCGACGAACTGGAACGCTATGCGACCGAGCTCGGCCACGAGGGCGACCTATTGATCTTCGGCCGCAAGACCTATGAGGGAATGGCCGCCTACTGGCGGACCGCAACTGAGACACCCGATATCGCCGCCTATATGAACGGTATCGCCAAGATCGCCGCCTCGCGGACGCTCGACAAGGCGGAATGGAACAATACCCGCGTGGTTCGCGACATTGCCGCCGAAGTCAGGAAGTTGAAGGAAGAGCCCGGCAAGACCATGTTCGTCTTCGGCAGCGCCGAGGTGACGGATGTGTTGCTCAAGGCTGATCTGGTGGACGAGATCCGCATCTGCCTCGTTCCCGTCGTGCTGGGCGCCGGCAATCCGCATTTCAAGCCGGCAGCCGAGCAGAGACCGTTGAAGCTGCTTGAATCCAGAGCGCTGAAAACGGGAGCGGTGGTCCTGCGCTACGAGCCGGTGAAATTTGCCTGAAATGCTTCAGGCCGACAGATTGCCAAACCGCACCGAATAGATCCGGTCGCGGCCGAGCAGGTGGGCGATCAGGCTCTCCGGCTCGAACAGGCCGGCCATGGCCTTGTGGCGAAGGTCGAGGCCGCCGGTCATGACGCCGAAGGCGGGCATCAGCAGACGTGCGCCGTCCGTGGCGAAACATGGGCGTCGCACCGATTTCTCACGGCGACGGACGGTGGCGGAAGGATGCAGGTGGCCGGCGATCTCGCCGGCATGCCGTCCCGTCTTCGGCTCGTGGCGGAAGGTCAGCCCGCCATAGTGCATCTCGTCAACCGAATGACCGGGCAGATCGACGGTACCGTCCGGATCATGATTGCCGTTGATCCATATCCATTCGCGGCCGCGCGCCATGGTGACGATCAGGCTCCGAAACTCCTCCGGCAGATGCTGCGAGCCAAGGCGATCGTGGAAATTGTCGCCAAGCGAGACGACGAGCTTCGGGTCGTAACGGGAGATGACGGCTGCCAGCACGGTCAGCGTCGCCAGCGTATCGTAAGGCGGCAGCAGCATGCCGCGGCGGGCGAAAGCGGCGCCCTTTTCCAGATGCAGATCGGAGACGACGAGAATGCCGGCATCCGGCAGATAGAGGGCACCGAGCGGATCGCAGAGGGCGGCAACGCCGTGAACGACGGTCTCGGCGCCCGACGCAGTTGTCGCGCCGTTCCCTTGACCGTTGATATCTCGCGCTAGCGCCAGGCGGTTCATCACCCTAATACTCTACCTTTGTCGTCTGTTTCGCATGATCTCGTCCAATAACCGCTTCACACTTTTTGGGATCATGCTTCATTCCATGGCCTCGCGGATCAGGTCGTCGGCAGCCTCCGCAAGCACGGCATCGTGGGCCTCGCCAGGCACCGGCACCTTGCCGATTTCCAGCATCACCGGCACGGCGAGCGGCGAGATGTGATCCAGCGCCCGGTGGGTGATATGGCCTTTGATTCGTCTCAGCATATCTCCAAGTCGGCCGATATCCAAAAGTCCCGTCGCGGCATCCTGCCGGGTCGCCTGCAGCAGGATATGATCCGGCTCGTGGCTGCGCAGCACGTCATAGATCAGGTCGGCGGATACCGTCACCTGACGGCCGGTCTTTTCCTTGCCGGGATGCCGGCGCTCGATCAAGCCGGCAATCACGGCACAATTGCGGAAGGTGCGTTTCAGCAGGAAGGATTCGTCGAGCCAGGCCTCGAGATCATCGCCGAGCATGTCCTCATCGAACAGATCGGAGAGGCTGAGACGGCGATTGGCGATCATCATCCCCATATCCTCCAATCCCCATATGCCAAGGGAATAATCGGTGGCGACAAAGCCCATCGGCTTGGCCCCGGCCCGCTCCAGCCGGCGGGTCAAGAGCATGCCGAGCGTCTGGTGCGCCAAACGCCCCTCAAAGGGATAGGCGACCATGTAGGCGCGGCTGCCGCGTGGGAAAGTCTCGATGAGAAACTCGTCGCGCCGTGGCAGCAGCGATTTTTCCTTCTGGAGTTCCAACCAGTCACGCACCTGATCCGGCAGGCGATGCCGTCGGTCGGGATCGGCGATCATCGCCCGCACCTGATCGGCGAGATAGGTTGACAGCGGAAACTTGCCGCCGGCATAGGATGGGATTTTCGGGTCCATGGAGAAAGCCTGCGACGCTAGGCATTCGTTCTCTCGGATGCCTTCGAAGCGCAGCACCTTGCCGGAGAACAGAAACGTATCCCCGGGCGAAAGCTGTTCGAGAAAATACTCCTCGACCTTGCCGAGCGGCGCTCCCCCTCGCCCGAGCGAGCCGAGCGCATTGCGCTTCACCATGCGGATATTCAGCATCGCCTCTTCGACGATGGTGCCGAGGTTAAGACGGTATTGTTGGGCGACCTGCGGATTGGAAACGCGCCAGCGTCCTTCCGGCGTCTTGCGGATGCGGGCATAGCGCTCATAGGTTCTGAGCGCATAGCCGCCAGTGGCGACGAAATCGACGATGCGCTCGAAGGTTTCCCAGGAGAGATCGGCATAGGGAGCGGCGCTCTGCACCTCATCATAGAGCTCCAGCATGTCGAAGGGCTCGGCGCAGGCCATGCCGAGCACATGCTGGGCGAGAACATCGAGCGCGCCGGCGCCGATCGGCGGCGTATCCTGCGCGCCGATATAATTGGCGTCGAGGGCTGCCTGGCATTCCATGACCTCGAAGCGATTGGCCGGCACCAGGATTGCCTTGGAAGGCTCATCCATGCGGTGATTGGCGCGGCCTATACGCTGGGCGAGGCGGCTTGCGCCTTTGGGCGCACCGACATGGATGACGAGATCGACATCGCCCCAGTCTATGCCGAGATCGAGCGTCGAGGTGGCGACGACAGCGCGCAGGCGGTTGGCGTCCATGGCCGCCTCCACCTTGCGGCGCTGGCCGACATCGAGCGAGCCATGGTGCAGGGCGATCGGCAGGTTGTCGTCATTGGCGGACCACAGCTCCTGAAACAGCATTTCTGCCTGCGAGCGCGTGTTGACAAAGAGCAGCGTGGTGCGATGGGCCTTCAGCTCGCGATAGATATCGGGGATCGCATACTTCGCGGAATGGCCGGACCAGGGGATGCGCTCTTCGGTTGATAGTATCGATATGTCAGGCTTGGCGCCGCCATCGACCAGAACTAGGCCGGCATGTTGCTCCTTCCCTTGCTCTTGCGCCACCAGCCATTTCTGCAGGTCCATCGGCTGGGCGACGGTGGCTGAAAGGCCGATGGTCCGGACGCTTGGCGCGAGCCTGCGGATGCGGGCGAGACCGAGCGACAGCATGTGACCGCGCTTGGAGGTGACCAGCGAATGCAGCTCGTCGAAGACGATATATTTCAGATCCTTGAAGAAGCGCTCGGCCTCGCGATTGGCGAGCAAAAGCGCCACCTGCTCTGGCGTCGTCAGAAGAATATCGGGCGGATTGAGTTTCTGGCGCTGCCGCTTGCCGGCAGGCGTATCGCCGGTGCGGTTTTCGACCGAAACAGGCAGACCCATTTCGGTAACGGGCTTCATCAGGTTGCGCTCGATATCGACGGCGAGCGCCTTCAGCGGCGAGATGTAGAGCGTATGGATGCCGGTGAAGGCCGAGCCGGGCGGGACTTTGCCGCGGCGGGTGAGATCGGTGAGCGACGGCAGGAAGCCCGCCAGCGTCTTGCCCGCGCCCGTCGGTGCGATCAATAGCGTGCTTTCGCCGGCCTCGGCGCGAGCTAACAGTTCGAGCTGATGGGCACGCGGCTGCCAGCCCTTTTCCGCAAACCAGCGGATGAAGGGGGCAGGCAGGGCAAGAGGGTGCTCCGGGTCGATCTGGTCCACGCGGGCAAATGTAATGGATATGCGGCGGATGAGAAGCGGGGATGTTTGACTTCGCATCGTTGGTTTTGGAGTTCGTAGAAAGTGTGCACCCCCTCTCTCATTGTCGTGACATCTCCCCCACAAGGGGGGTGTCGGGCGCGCAGCATATCGACAGCCACCTTTCAGGCTACATACCGCCCCAATTAAAAAAACAATTGACTCCGAGAATAATCGCGGATAAAAAATATCCATGATTAGAGAGGCCGAGACATGAAACTCGGAGACGGCGTCGAACAATCCATCCATTGCGTCAGCATGCTGGCTGGATTGTCGGATGGAGGTGTGCTTTCGGCCGCTGCCCTTGCCGAATTTCATGGCGTCTCGGTCAGCTACCTTCTGAAGCATCTGCAGGCGCTTTCGGGCGCGGGCATTCTCGATACGGTTCCAGGGCCGAAAGGCGGCTATCGGCTGGCGCGCAAGCCCGAGGCGATCAGCCTGCTTGATATCGTGCTGGCCGCCGAGGGTCCGGCGCCCGCCTTCCGCTGCGCGGAAATCCGCCAGCGCGGCCCGAGCCCATTGCCGGGGCGCTATTTCGCCAAGCCCTGCGGCATCAACGCCGCCATGCTTGCGGCTGAACGCGCCTATCGGGCCGAACTGGCCAAAACCAGCATCGCCGACGTGCTGACCGACCTCAGGCAAACGGACACGGACGGCGGCATAAACGCGAGGGGCTGCGCCTTTCTCGCGATCCATGAACGCAAGACCAAAAGCTGAACCAAGAACTTGAACCCAAGGAGAAGACCATGCATCCCCGTTTCAATTTCGCCAAAGCCTCGCCCGACTCCTACAAGGCCATCGTCGCACTGGAAAACTTCGTCCAGAGCTCGGGTCTGGAGCGCCGCTTCATCCACCTGATCAAGCTTCGCGCCTCGCAGATCAATGGCTGCGCCTATTGCGTCGACATGCATGTGAAGGAAGCCCGGCACGACGGACTTAGCGAACAATGGATCAACCTGATGTGCGTCTGGTGGGAATCGCCTGTTTATGACGACCGCGAACGCGCCCTGCTTCGCTGGGTCGACTCCGTCACCAAGATTGCCCAGACGGGCATACCGGATGCCGACTACGAACCGCTGAAACAACATTTCAGCGAAGAGGAGATCGTCAAGATCACCGTGGCGATCGGCGCGATCAATATCTGGAACCGGCTCGCCGTCGGCTTCCGCGCGCTGCATCCGGTCGATGCGGCAAACAAGGCGGCCTGAGTTTCCTTTTCCTAAACATGCTGTGCGTCGCCGCTCGCCACTGAACGCCGTCATCCTCGGGTCAAGCCCGAGGATGACGGCGTCTGGGTTAGCAGCCGGCGCACATGAGAATCTGGGCGATAAACGCCATTTGATAAGCTCAGAACTGGCCCAAAAAAACGAATGACGCGGGACCGAAGTCCCGCGTCATTCATTCACTTTCCTATGCTCAGCAAGCCAAGCTTGGAAGCTTTAGGCGGCAGCCGAAGCGAAGCCTTCAGTCGAGACTTCCGAGATGGTCTTCAGAACCTGCGAAGCGATCTGGTAGGGGTCGCCTTGCGAGTTCGGGCGACGATCTTCGAGGTAGCCCTTGTAGTCGTTCTTGATGAAGGAGTGAGGAACGCGGATCGAGGCGCCGCGGTCAGCAACGCCGTAGCTGAACTTGTTCCACGGAGCAGTTTCGTGCTTACCGGTCAGACGCTTGTCGTTGTCCGGGCCGTAGACGGCGATGTGAGCGTCGAGGTTCTTGTCGAACTGAGCCATCAGCGCTTCGAAATAAGCCTTGCCGCCGACTTCGCGCATGAACTTGGTCGAGAAGTTGCAGTGCATGCCCGAGCCGTTCCAGTCGGTGTCGCCGAGCGGCTTGCAATGGAACTCGATGTCGATGCCGTACTTTTCCGTCAGGCGCTGCAGCAGGTAGCGGGCCATCCAGATCTGGTCGGCGGCCTTCTTGGAGCCCTTGCCGAAAATCTGGAATTCCCACTGGCCCTTGGCCACTTCGGCGTTGATGCCTTCATGGTTGATGCCGGCTTCCAGGCAAAGATCGAGATGCTCTTCGACGATTTCGCGAGCAACGTCGCCGACATTGCTGTAGCCGACGCCGGTGTAGTACGGGCCCTGCGGAGCCGGGTAGCCGGCTTCCGGGAAGCCGAGCGGACGGCCGTCCTTATAGAAGAAGTATTCCTGCTCGAAGCCGAACCATGCGTCTTCATCGTCAAGGATGGTCGCGCGGCTGTTGGAAGCGTGCGGCGTAACGCCGTCCGGCATCATGACTTCGCACATGACGAGGGCGCCGTTGGTACGGGCCGGGTCGGGATAGAGGGCGACGGGCTTGAGCACGCAATCGGAGCTGCGGCCTTCGGCCTGCATCGTCGACGAACCGTCGAAGCCCCAAAGCGGAAGCTGCTCAAGCGTCGGAAATGCGTCGAATTCCTTGATCTGCGTTTTACCGCGCAGGTTCGGTACCGGGGTGTACCCGTCGAGCCAGATATACTCGAGCTTAAATTTCGTCATTACGCACCTCATAACAGTTAATCAGGCGAAGTAGAAAAAATTGCCGGCACGCCCGCCGAAAAATCCTTCACTACAAACGGCTGCCACATGACATGCATTTGACATGCCAGATTACGCGGCTGTTCGACTCGAGCGACGAGGATTTCGCAATTCGCACGCTTTTGCGCGGGGATTTATGAGCATTAAATGCCCAAATCTTTTCAAATCGTAAGCCGCTCGACGGCAGGTGCTGCCAACTTGTCGCACCCTCGCCGATTCGGGCCGGCCCGAAAAATCGGCCGGTTCAGACAGGGGGCGCCGATCTGGCGACATCTAAATTGCCTATAATTTCAACGTTTAGCATTTTTTTTGAGCAGAATGCTGAAATCTGCGTTTGGCTCTGCTATATATGAGTTGTCTCTTCAAGCACGCCCGCTTGAACACCAAAAGGAGAGACAAAGAATGGCAATCCGTGTTCAACACGAAACGGCAAAGATTTATCAGTTTCCCGTCAAGGCCCGCCCTACCGCGGTCGGCCAGCGCGCTAAGCTAAACCTCACCCCGGACATCGGCACGAGCATCGCGACGGCTGCATTCGACAGCTGGTATCACGAAGCTGCGATCGTCGAGTCCGACGAGACCCGCAAACAGTAAATCACTGGCCGTCTAGAAGGCGATATAGCGATCCGAGCGGTGATTGATCGCGAGGAAGAGGTTGAGGGCGATTGCGCCCAACACCGAGCAGATGACCACGAATGGCGAGGTCACTGCAAAAGCGACCGCGAGAACGCAAAGGTCGACCGCAAGCTGCACTAGCCCCGCACGTATGCCGAAACGCTCCTGCAAATAGATCCCCAATATGCCGACACCGCCCAGGCTGGCGCGGTGACGGTAGAGTGCGAGCAGTCCAAAGCCGAGCAGGATGCCGCCGAGAAGTGCCGACCAGAGGGCGTTGACATGGGCCACCTCGAACAGGCGCGGCTGAATATTGGTCAGCAGCGAGGTCAGCGCAATGGCGATGAAGGTCTTCACCGTGAAGGCGGGACCGAGCTGCTTCAGCGACAGATAGAAGAACGGCAGATTGACCACGAAGAAGGCCAGGCCGAAATTCACGCCGATCGCATAATGCAGCAGGAAGGCGACGCCGGCGGTGCTGCCCGTCAACAGCCCGGCGCTCGAAAGGCAGAAAAGCCCGAGCGACGAAACCAGACTGCCGGAAACTATGCCTTGAATATCCTCGACCAGCGAATGCCGGGTCGCGGACGTGTTCCAGACGCCAAAGGCGCTCTTCAGGTTTGCCATGTGCTTTCCCCTTTGTTTTCAGGGAATTTGCTGAAAGCCCGTGCCACAATCAAGAGCAAATATGTAAGGAATACTGACCTATTTAAAATTCGCAAGAATCGATCGGTCAGGCGGATTTGCGCGTAATGAACAGAATGCCGTGGACCGGTTTTCCGGCATCCATGCGAATGATGCTGCGCGCGAGATCCTGTACCGCAAAGCCATGGTCGGCCAACACCTCCCTCACATAGGCTTCCGAATGGGCGAAACGCAGAGAGTGGCGTAGCACATAGCCCTCAGGATGCTCCGCATCCTCGACCGAAAAGGCGAAGACGGCATTGTCGGCCGCCAGCATGCGCGTGATCGCCATGACGCCATGCAGATCGCCCAGATACATCAAGACATCGGCGGCGGTGATGAGATCTGCCCGTCCCGGCGCCAGCCCGGCATCGAAAACGCCCGATAGAAGCGGCTCCAGCGACAGATCGGCCTGGCCGAGATGGTCGTAGACGCCCTTCTCCGCTGCCTTGGCGAGCATGCCCTTCGACAGATCGAAGCCTTCGAGCCGATCGACGCGCCCGCGGATCTCCGGCCCGAACAGGCCGGTGCCGCAGCCGAGATCGACGGCGAGTTGGAAATGCGTTGATATATCGGCCGTGCCGGCGATCAGGGCCGCAAGCTTGCCCGGAACGCTATAGCCAAGCTTCCCCACCAGCGAAGTCTCGAACCGATCGGCGTAATCGTCGAACAGCCGCTCGACGTAAAGGCTCGGGGGCCGGTCCGGCACCGCCACTGCTCCCAGAACCGCAAGCTTAAGGCGCGCGCCGAAGACGTCGCCGGCATCCAGCGCCAGCACCTCGTTCAATGCAGCGATCGCGCCCGGCGCATCGCCGGCCTTTTCGCGATAGGTCGCGAGGGTGAACCAGCCCGCGGCCCAGTGCGGCACAAGCTCCAGCGCCTGTTCCATCAATTCGCCGGCGCTCGCTGGCTCGCCGCCCTCGGCAAGCATTTTCGCGTAGTCGGCACGACGGTCGGCAATGACATCGCCGGAGGAAAGCTGGCTCGGCAGCATGGGTTCGATCCTGTTTGACGCTCGGCTTTGGACGCGGCCACAAAAAAACTCAAGTCCTATTTCAGGCAGACGCGTGTTTGAGATGGATGCCAGGCAAAAGCGCTTGCGCGCAGCAGCCCGCGGCCCTATCTCAAAACCGACCGACTGCCCACTATGGAGACGTCAGCATGTCCGATCAGGTGAACAGATTCCTCGGCGACTCGCCGGGCCGCACAGTGGTGAAGCTCGTTGTCGTATCGCTCGTCGTCGGCTTCGTGATGAAGTTCTTCGGCTGGCGGCCGCTCGATTTCCTCAACGGCCTGCGCCGCTTCGTCGTCGATCTCTGGCACAGCGGCTTTGCTGCGCTCGGTGAGTTCGGTGATTATCTGGTTATTGGCGCATCCATCGTCATCCCGCTCTTCATCATTCTCCGATTGTTCAATTATAACCGCTGACATGAATTCCCAGACATTGCCTTATACGCGCCGCGATACGCTGCGCCTCGCCGCCCTTGCGCTCGCTGCCTCCGTTGCGAGCTGCGCCACGCCGCCTGCCCGCCTTTCCAACACGCCGGCCAGCGACCAGACCGCCTCCGCCCTACCGCTCGTCAACGCGCTGCGCGCCAAGAACGGGCTGCCGCCGCTGAAGATCGACACCGCCGCCAGCACCGCCGCCGTCTATCAGGCGCGACGCATGGCGGATGCCGGCAAGATGGAACATCTGATCGGCATCGGCGACGATTTCGGCAAGCGGGTCAAGGCGAGCGGCGTCAAGTTGCCGGCCGCCGAAAACATCGCCGAGGGCCAGCGCGACGTGAACGCCGCTGTCACGGCCTGGATCAATTCGCCGAAGCATTTGCACAACATGCTCGGCAAATATGACGGTATCGGCGTCGCTCTTGCCTATGCCCCCTCTTCCGGCAGCAAGCCCTATTGGTCCATGGTGCTCTCCACGGATTGAGGAGGCGCGAAGCAGATATGAATGTTCAGGACGCGAGCGGAAGGGTTCTGCCCTTCGATGTCACACATCGGCTCGTGCTGTCGATCGCGCTTCCGATGACCCTCGGCTTCATGACGACGCCGCTGCTCGGTCTTGCCGACACCGCCGTCGTCGGCCATCTCGGCCAGCCGGATGCGCTTGCGGGACTTGCGATCGGCGCGGTGCTCTTCGATCTCATCTTCGCAAGTTTCAACTTTCTGCGCGCTTCCACGACCGGGCTTACCGCACAGGCCTATGGCCGCCATGACCGGCACGAACAGCAGGCGGTCTTCTGGCGTGCCCTGATCTCGGCACTCGGCTGCGGCTTCCTGATCGTCGTACTGTCGCCCGTCCTGCTCTGGCTCGGCATCAAGCTGATGGGGCCGCAAGGTGCCATTGCCGATGCAACACGCACTTACTTCTCCATCCGCATGCTCTCCGGCCCGGCGGCACTTGCCAATTACGCGCTGCTCGGCTTCGTGCTCGGTCGCGGCCAGGGCCGCATCGGGCTGCTGCTGCAGACCGTCATCAACGGCGTCAACATCGCGCTCGCCATTTTTCTCGGCCTCTGGCTCGGCTGGGGGGTTGCCGGCGTCGCCTGGGGCACGCTGATCGGTGAGGCGACCGGCACGCTGCTGGGGCTCGCCATCGTGATACGCAGCTTTGCCGCCGAAGAGAGGCCGGCGCGCGCCGAATTGCTGTCGCGCTCCAAGCTCACGCAGCTCTTCGCGCTCAACCGCGACATCCTCATCCGGACCTTCGTGCTGATCGGCGCATTCACACTAATGACGCGCATCGGCAACAGCTTCGGCGCGGTGATGCTGGCCGCCAATGCGGTGCTGATGAACTTCTTCCTGCTGTCCGGCTATTATCTCGACGGACTGGCGAACGCCGCAGAGCAGATTACCGGCCGCTCAATCGGCGCCAACTATCGGCCTGCCTTCGAGCGCGGATTGAAGCTGACCGGGCTTTGGTCCTTCGGGCTGGCGCTTGCCGCTGCCGTGTTCTTCTTCACCGTCGGCCCGGCGCTGATCCGCCTGCTGACGACTTCGCAGGAGGTTCGCGCCGCTGCCGAAACCTATCTGCCCTGGGCCGCCGTCACGGGTCTGACAGGCGCTCTCGCCTTCTTGATGGACGGCGTCTTCATCGGCGCCACCTGGTCGCGCGACATGCGCAACCGGATGCTGATGTCCTTCGGTGGCTACCTTATAGCGCTTGCGATCCTCGTCCCGACGCTCGGCAATCACGGCCTGTGGATGGCCATGAATGCCTTCCTGCTGTTCCGCGGCATCTTCCTGGCCATGGGCCTGAAGAAACGGGCCGATCAGACGTTCCGGTTCGCCCAGTAGTCCAGCCTGATGTCGCGCAGGTCGCGGATCGAGCCCGCACGCTCGCGGTCGAGCAGCTTCGACAGGCCGGCGACGATCTGGCCGGGCAAGCCCGGCCCTTCATAGACCATGCAGGAATAAAGCTGCACCAGATCGGCACCTGCCTTGATCTTCTCCAGCGCCGTCTCGGCCGACGAGACGCCGCCGACCCCGATGATCGGGAGAGCGCTGCCGACACGGCGGCGCATCTTCGCCAGCACAATGGTCGACTTCTCGAAGACCGGCTTGCCGGAAAGGCCACCCGCCTCTTTCGCCTGTCGCTGATCCTTCAACCCATCGCGCGAAAGCGTGGTGTTGGAGACGATCAGGCCGTCCAAAGCGTGGGCCAAGGTTTCGGCCGCGATGTCGTCCATGCCCTCCTCGGTCAGATCAGGCGCGATCTTCAAGAAGACGGGGATGCGCTTGCCGGCCTTCGCTGCCTCCTCGTCGCGGGCGGCGAGCACGGCCGACAGCAGCGCCGACAGGCTTTCGCGCCCCTGCAGATCGCGCAGGCCCGGCGTATTGGGCGAAGAAATGTTGGCGGTGAAATAGCGCGCCACGGAATAGAAGCGGCGAATGCCGGTGACGTAGTCGGCGATGCGGTCGACGCTGTCCTTGTTGGCACCGATATTGACGCCGATGATGCCCTTGCCGCGAACAGCCTGCAGCCGGCGGAGAGCCGCTTCATGACCTTCATTGTTGAAGCCGAGGCGGTTGATGACGCCCTCGTCCTCGACGAGACGGAAGATGCGCGGGCGCGGATTGCCGGGCTGCGCCTTCGGCGTCACCGTGCCGATTTCGGTAAAGCCGAAACCGAGCTTCAACAGGGCTTCCGGCACCTCGGCGTTCTTGTCGAAGCCGGCCGCCATGCCGATGGGATTGGCGAAGTCGAGCCCGGCGACGGTCTGGCGCAGGCGCGGATCGGCGCTGACGCGGCAAGCCGGCACGAGGCCGGACTTCAGCGCCGCAATCGACATGCCATGCGCCGTTTCCGGATCGAGGAGGAAGAGGCCGCGCCGGCCGAGATCACGAAAGGCTCCGATCATTCGGCCATCTCCGGAAAGACATGCGCACCATCGGAACCGATCGGCAGCGGCTTTTCCCAGAGCACCGCCGAAAGCGGCAGCGGCGCGTAGAGATGCGGGAAGAGATCGCCGCCACGCGAGGGCTCGAACACCAGCTTCTCGCCAAGCACATCGCTGTCGATCGCCACCAGCAGCAGCCCTGCCTGGCCGGCGAAATAGAGCTCCGCGGTTTTCACCGCCTGCCTGGCCGTGGACAGATGAATGAAGCCGTCGGTCAGATCGATCGCCGCGCCATTAAAAACGCCGGTTTGTCTGGCCTGCTGCCAGAGCGCATCCGGCACGATCTTGTAAACCACTGGCATCGCGGTCATCATCCCTATGTGAACATTTGCTCTGATAGGGCTTTGCACGAAAACCGCCGTCGATGTCCACGGGGAAACGTGCGCGAAGATGCACAGTTAAGCAGAAAATCCGGAGGATGACATGACGAAGGAAATGAGAATCGGCATCGCGGCCCTGCTTCTGCCCGCCGCTGTTCTTCTGACTGCACCCGCATTCGCGGCCGAACCGGACGCAACGCGCTTCCAGCTGGAGCGAAGCGGCGATCATTTCGTCCGCCTCGATCGGCAGACCGGCGCGATGTCCATCTGCCAGGATCAGAACGGCAACCTCGTCTGCCGCATGGCCGCCGACGAGCGCGCCGCCTATGACGACGAGCTCGACCGTCTCTCCGACCGCGTGACCAAGCTGGAAAAGACCGTTGCCTCCAACAACGGATCAAGCCTTCCGAGCGACGCCGATGTCGATCGCACGCTCGGCATCATGCAGAAATTCATGCGCGGCTTCATGGGCATGGCGAAGGAATTCCAGAACGAGCAGCCGGACACCAAGCCGCAGCCACAGAAGACCTGAGGCCCGGGATAGCTGGGCGATGAAAGCACAGGGATAAAGGACCGTATTCCTATCTCGCCCTTTACTCGCCAAAATGCCTCGGTTAACCTTTTTGCAATGAGTTGAGCGCCGGGCCATCCGGCGCGCGGATGCTGAGCGGCGATGCTGTCACATGAGCAGATATGGGGTGCGATAGACAGGCTCGCCGAGCGATATGCCTTGACGCCCTCCGGTCTGGCACGCCGAGCGGGGCTCGATGCTACGTCCTTCAACAAGTCGAAGCGGTTGAGCCAGGACGGGCGCCTGCGCTGGCCATCGACGGAATCGATCGCCAAGGTGCTGGATGCGACAGGCGCGAGCCTCGAGCAATTTCTGGGTTTCCTGCGGAGTGGCGAGATGTCCGCCCAGGGAATTTCACCAGCCGGCAGCTCCATTCCGCTTATCGGTTTTGCCCAGGCAGGCGCCGGCGGTTTCTTCGATGACGGCGGCTTCCCGGCGGGCCAGGGCTGGGATATGGTGGAATTTCCCGCCGCGACCGGGCATGAGGCCGGCGTCTATGCGCTGGAGATACAGGGTGAAAGCATGCTGCCGCTTTACCGCGACGGCGACATTCTGATCGTCGAACCAGGGGCTCAGATCCGGCGAAACGACCGTGTCGTGGTCAAGACCCGCGAAGGCGAAGTCATGGCCAAGATCTTGCTGCGGCAGAGTGCACGCTCGATCGAGTTGATGTCGCTCAACCCCGAGCACCCCAACCGCAGCTTCGATCTGGCGGATGTGGAATGGATCGCCCGGATCATATGGGCAAGCCAATAGGAAAGTTTTCTCGGTATGCGTCGTAATATTTTGCTTGGAGGTGTGGCGGGCGCGGTGGTCGGTTCGTGGTTGACGCTGATCGTGGTCCAGCTGGGAGAGCATGGCTTTTCTCTGCCCCACCGAGGCGCTAGCGGCGCGGTGACGGAAAATCGGCCGGCGACAGCGCCGGTGGAAACCGCCAAGGCCGATCTCACGCCTGCGAAGAATAATGAGGCGCCAAAGCCCATCGATACAGCTAAGCAGGACGATACGACCTCCAATAAAACGCAGCCGGAAGATCAGACCGGGGCGCCGCCCGCCAAGCCGGCCGTGGAGATAGCGCCTGGCAGCGATGTAAGTAAGGCTGCGGAAGACAACGCAGCCACTGCTCAGCCGGCAGTGGCGCAAGAGAGCAAGGCCCTTCCCGCCACAGCGCAGTCGACCAATGTTTCGGCAAAGCCGAATGAGGCGCCGCCGGCACGGTTCTTGAAAAACACGGACACGCCCTCGGACCAGACTTCAGGGCCAACCGAAGTCGCGGCGGACAAGCCCAGCGCCGCATCGACATCACCGGAACCTGTGCCTGCCGACCAGGCTAAAGTAGATCCGACGCCGGACAACCGGATGCCGGCCGATCAGATCGACAGGCAGATGGCTGCATCCGAACATCAGACCCTTCCGCCCCGGCCTCAGTCGGAGCAGGCTTCGCTCGGTGATGCGCAGAAACCTGAGGAACAGATAAAGCCCATCGAGCTTGTCCGACCCTTCGCGGATCAGGCGGGTGTGCTGACCATTGCGGGCAGGAGCGTGCAGCTCACCGGCATCATCCCGACCGATATCGATCGGATGTGCACCGGCCCGAGCGGCAAAAGCTGGCCTTGCGGACTGGCTGCCCGCACCGCATTCCGCATGTATTTGCGCGGACGCACCATCGACTGCGACCTGCCGAGCGCGACCTGGCAGGGCACGGTGAAAGGTGCCTGCCGCTATGTTCGCGTCGATCTCAGCGCCTGGCTCGTGCGTTTCGGCTGGGCCGAGCCAGAACCCGGATCGCCGCTCGCGCCGCTTGTCGACGAAGCAAAGCAGAAGCAGCGCGGCATCTATGGTGACGACCCACGAAAGACTGGAAAATCGACCCTTGGACCTGCTTTGCCCAAGGAAGATCCGCTCAATCCGATCTGACGCCTTGCTTCCGCCACCAGCTTTTGCCATGAGACGCGCGACTTTTCAGTCTGCCAAATTCGAAGGACTTCGCCTGTCATGAACAAGCCGCTTTCCGCTCACGAGGCCCTCATCTACGTCATGGTACTGGCCTCGGCCGTCGATCGAACGATGAACGACCGGGAACTCAGCCGGATTGGAGAACTCATCCACGCCCTGCCGGTTTTCAAGGGTTTTAACGACGAGACGCTGATCTCGGTCTCCCGCGATTGCGCCAAGCTTCTGGCGAACAATGAGGGGCTCGATATCGTACTTGAAACCGTGCGCGACACCTTGCCGGCCCGGCTCTACGACACGGCGTATGCGCTCGCCGTGGAAGTCGCGTCGGCCGATCTGTCGGTCAAGGCGGAGGAATTGCGCCTTCTCAGCCTGCTTCGCGACCGCCTGGGCCTCGACAAGCTCACCTGCGCGGCCATCGAGCGTAGCGCGATTGCCCGCTACCGCAAGGCCTGATCAATAGAGCCCGTAAGGGAAATAACGCAGATAGATTTCCTGCAGCCTGCCATCGCGGGACAGAGTGGCGAGGGAATGATTGATCGCCGCCGTCAGATCGGCGTCCTGCTGACGCAGCATGATGGTCATGCCTTCGCCGAGGAACTGCTGGGAGAGATAGGGACCGTCGAAAAGGGCGCAGCATTTTTCCGCCGCCGGCGACGATACCCAGAAGGACAGCTGCAAGCCATCGGCAAAGGCGGCATCGATCTTGCCGTCTTTGACGGCCGCCAGAAGAGCCGCCTTGTCGTCAAACGGCACCGGCTTGATCGCCGGGAAGAAAGCCGCCATCATAGCCTCGTGCATCGTCCCCTTGACCACGCCGACGGGGTGTCCGGCAAGCGATGCGGCTGTCGTGCCGCTGATCGGAGCCTTGAGGTTGCGGACGAAGCGAGCCGGCAACGTCAGGAAGGGGCGTGAAAAGGCGAAGGTCTTGCGCAGCTCCGGGGTCACGGCGACGCCGGCAATCACCGCATCGCCCTGCGAAGCCGCGAGCGCCCCCTGCAATTCGTTGAACGGTAACGCCTGGATCTGGCATTTGTCCGATATGCCGAGTTCGTCGCAGATCTTGCGGGCGAGCTCGACATGAAAGCCTGCGAGCTTGCCGTTCTGATCGACGAAATTGAAGGGCGGGAAATCGATCGAGGTCAGAAACCTCAATCTCACCAAAGAAGACAGATCAGGCTTCGGCAGTCGCTCGCGCGCATCGAACAGGATCGGCAGGCTCGGCGGCTTGGCTTCCTGGGCGGCAAGCGGCAAGGCGCACGACATGGCGATTAGCGCCGCGCGCGCCAGAAGCTTCGTTGCGGAGATTGGCGACGAAAGGCAAACACGCATGGTGATGATCCAGCCTCCGGTCGTGTGTATCGATCCCTGATTCACCAACCGATGTAGCAGAGTCATGCCGCAGGGGGAATATCGCGCCAAGGAATGATGGCGGCAGCGTCCGCAAGATGAATGGCGGACGCGTGCCGCACCGGTCGGTTGCGCGATTTTGAACAAGCACAAAATTGCCGTGGGAATTCGGCCGCATAAGTGCCCTCGTTAGTGGTCGATTAAGCTCTATTGATTGTACTCGCGGCATCGACGACGTCGGCCCGGCAGCCGATCGCATGATGCAAGTCGTCCGAGCCTTCTTCGCAAGGTATCCCGCAAATTCGGCTTCATCCGCGCATATCAGGCGGCGCGATCCTCACCGTCCTTCCAAGACGAGCGGACCTTTGCGCATTCTCCTCGATAAGGGCGCGGCACCCAAATGGACCATCATGTTCAGGAACCTGAAAATCAAAACCAAGATGCTTGCCGTGATCCTTTTTCTCGGCCTCATCTCCTTCGCCGGCCTGCTGTATATCGCCGGCGAGTCCCGCAAGGCGGACCAGGCCTACAAGGCCTTCCTCGATCGGGAAGCCATTGCGACGACGGAAGGCGCGCGCTCGAATTCGGCCGCACTGGCTGGGGTACTGCAGGCAAGCCTGATGCTGAATTTCGATCCCGGCAGCGATGCCTTCAAGACGGCGGCGACGGCGGGCAGCAGCTATTTCAGCGAGGCGAAGGATAGGCTGAAGCATGCCGAGAGCCTTGTCCCCGCCCGGAAGCAGCCCATCGACGCGATCCTCGCCGGACTGAATGACTTGCAAACGCTCACGAACAAGGCGATCGAGCAGCGCAAGAATGGCGACGCCAAAGGCGCCGAGGCGGGCATGGCCGTGGTCAACGACAAACTGCTCAAGCTCATGGTGCAGATGCAAGCCAATGGCGATGCGCTGGCAAACCGAATGAACAGCGGCGGCGATGCCTTGTCGGCGGAGGTCAACAGTGCCATCGATTATACGCTCGGCGCCCTCGGTGCCGTGACACTTCTCTCCCCGATCTTCGGCATGTATGTCGCGCAGAAAAGCATTGCTGCGCCGCTGATGCGTCTGCATCACCGCATGACGACGCTCGCCGGCGGCGATATGGCAAGCGAAATCGAAGGCCACGACCGTCGCGACGAGATCGGCCAGATGGCATCCGCCGTCGCCGTGTTCCGCGACCACGCGATAGAACGCGCGCGGCTCGCGGCGCAGGCCGAAGCCGACCGGACGCTCAGCGACAGCGAACACGCTCAACGCGAGGTTCGGCAGGCTGCCGAGGCAGCGCATCTGCAGCAGGCCGTTCAAGCGGTCGGCGATGGCTTGAAGCGTCTTGCGGAAGGCGATCTCATGACGCGCATCGACACCCAATTCGTCGAACATCTCGATCAGCTCCGGCAGGACTTCAACAACGCGCTCCTCAAGCTCCACGGGGCAATGCATGCGGTCGGCGCCAATGCCCGCGCCATCAACGCCGGCGCCAACGAAGTCCGTGGCGCGGCCGACGAGCTTTCAAGGCGCACGGAACAACAGGCGGCATCCGTCGAGGAAACCGCCGCAGCCCTGGAAGAGATCACCACGACGGTCAAGGACGCCGCCAGGCGTATGCAGGAAGCAAGTCAACTCGTCGTCCATACGCGCGCAGGCGCGGAGCGGTCCGGCGAGGTCGTTCGCAATGCCGTAGAAGCCATGCAGCAGATCGAAAAATCCTCCGGTGAGATCAGCAACATCATCGGAGTCATCGACGAGATCGCCTTCCAGACCAATCTGCTGGCGCTGAACGCCGGCGTCGAAGCCGCCCGCGCCGGCGAGGCCGGCAAGGGCTTTGCCGTGGTCGCCCAGGAAGTGCGCGAGCTGGCCCAACGGTCCGCCAATGCCGCCAAGGAGATCAAGACGCTCATCGCCACCTCCGAAACGCATGTCCGGACCGGCGTCGGCCTGGTCAACGAAACCGGCAAGGCACTCGACGCCATCGTCTCGGACGTGCAGGAAATCAACCGGCATGTACACGCGATCGCCGAAGCCTCGCGCGAGCAGTCGGCCGGCCTGCAGGAGATCAATACCGCCGTCAACGCCATGGATCACAGCACCCAGCAGAACGCCGCCATGGTGGAGGAAAGCACGGCTGCGAGCCACAGTCTGGCGACCGAGGCCGCCTCTCTGGCGGCACTCATCGGCCAGTTCCGCACGAGCGGCGGCGAGGCTGCACATGTACGTGCGGCGCCTGCCGCAACCAATGCGCCGCGGCCCACTGTGCGACCCCTGCCACGACCTGCGCCAGCTCCCGTCATCCGGGCTGTCGACGGCGTGAAGGCACGTCCGACCCCCTCGCCGGCGCGCGCGCTCGGCCAGAAATTGCTGAGTGCGTTCAGTGGCAATCAGCCACCGGCCACGACGAGCAAGGACGCGGACTGGACGGAATTCTGAGAACGCCGCGATCCTAAACCATTTGGCGAATAGACTGCAGGCGGCGCGTCTTAACGAATGCCGCCTGTTTCGACACGTTAATGCCTATCGGTTTGTCAATCTCTTCGAAGAAGGAAGCTGCTCGATATTTTCGGCAGTGGAGTTGTCTTTCTGTCCGCGCCATTTCAGCAATCTGGCGGGCGCACCGACATAGATGCCGTATGGCTCGGTCTTCCCCTTGACGACGGCATTCGCGCCGATGACGCATCCCCTAGCGATATGGGAGCCGCCCAGGATCTTCGCTCCCGCGCCGATCCAGACATCATCTTCGATGACGACAGGCTTCCTCGTGAGACCCTGCTGGCGGATGGGCTGGGTGAGATCATCGAAATTGTGATCGAAGGATACGACCATGGCATGGGCGGCGATCCGCACATCGTTGCCGATCGAAATCCCGCCACTGCCCAACAGAATTGTGTACTCGTTGAAGGAGACGTGATTGCCGATATCGATGCTGCCTTTTTGCGCATCGATGACGACGCCCTTGCGGAAATGCCCCTTTGCGCCGATGCGAACACTGCCGCGCTTCCAGATGATCGTCGTTCCCAGCGGAATTTTCGTGCTGCGCGATATCGTGAGCACGCCACGCACAAAGATTGCCTTCAATCTGTAGAACCATGCAATGCCGCGCATAAGGACGCTCCTTTCAAGGGGCACTCCTTTTGCCATTCTTGTCTGGCACCCACCTGAATGAGCCAGCATATGGCGACGCGGAGGCGAGGCGGCAAGTGTTGCCGTTTTCTCGCATCCTTCACCTACGCTCCGCAAGGCCTGTGATCAAGGCAACCGCGCCAAAGCCTGCGGCCGCTGCACAGACGGCAACCCAGCCACCAAAATCCCATGCGGTGCCGGCAAGCGCCAAGCCCAGCGCGCCACCGAGAAAGAAGATACCGACGAAGAGACCATTGATGCGTCGAGCTGGCGAAGCCATGAGCGCCGATTTGCACATGTCGCTGGTATCACGCGGTCTCGGTATCGGCTTCCTGACACCGGCGGCGCTATCGGAAAGCCGCTGGCGCGATGCCGTCGAGGTCATCGAGGCGCCGGATTTCAGCCCGAAAGTCGTCAACTGGCTGGTGCATCGCCCGCCGGCAGGACCCCTCGCCCGCCCGATCGCAACCTTCGGCGAAGCGCTGAAGGTTGCGCTGAAAACAAGAGGCCGTTTTTGACAAGGGCAAGCTGGAGCGGGTGAAGGGAATCGAACCCTCGTATTCAGCTTGGGAAGCTGCTGCTCTACCATTGAGCTACACCCGCCTGACACCCTGAGATGTCCAACAGTTGGCGGTCTCTGTCAAGGCCAGTCGCCAGCCCCTCAGAGCCGAAAGTGCTTCGACAGCTTCAGGCCCTGCGCCTGATAGTTCGAGCCGAGGCCGGAGCCGTAGAGGCTGCTCGGCTGTTCCAGCATGTGTTCGTAGATCAGGCGCCCAACGATCTGGCCGTCCTCGAGGATGAAAGGCACCTCGTGACTGCGCACTTCGAGCACGGCGCGGCTGCCGCGGCCGCCGGACGGCGCGTGGCCGAAGCCCGGATCGAAGAAGCCGGCATAGTGGACGCGGAATTCGCCGACCAGCGGATCGAAGGGCGTCATCTCGGCGGCATAATGCGGCGGCACATGCACGGCCTCGCGAGAGACGAGAATATAGAATTCGTCCGGGTCGAGGATCAGTTCGGTGCGGCCGCGGCTATAGAGCGGCTCCCAGAAATCGAAGATATCGTGCTGGGCCTTCTTGTCGACATCGACAACGGCGGTGTGATGCTTGCCGCGATAGCCGATCAGGCCCTCCTTGTCGCCGGCAAGATCGATCGACAGCGCGATGCCGCCGCCTGTGATGTTCGGCTTCTTGCTGGCCACCAGCGTTTCGGTCTCGTGCAGGGCCAGCAGTTCCGGCTCGGTGAGCACGGCCTGGCCGACGCGAAAACGGATCTGCGACAGGCGCGAGCCGCGGCGCACGACGATCGGGAAGGTGCGCGGGCTGATTTCCAGATAGAGCGGGCCGGAATAGCCGGCCGGGATCTTATCGAACTCTTGCGCCCGGTCGGTGATGACGCGGGTGAAGATATCGAGGCGGCCGGTCGAACTTTTCGGATTGGCCGACGCCGACATGTCAGCCGGCAGATCGAGGCGCTCCATCAGCGGCACGATATAGACGCAGCCGGTTTCCAGCACAGCGCCTTCGGAGAGATCGATGACATGCAGCTTCAACCGGTCGAGCTTGTCGGCGACGAGATGCGACGGGCCGGGCATGAAGCTGGCGCGGACGCGGAAAGCATGCGCGCTGAGCCGAAGATCGAGGCTCGCCGGCTGGATCTGATCGGCGTCCAGTTCCCGTTCGCTCGTCAGCCGCCCCGCGTCAAAAAGCGCCGCAATGGCGCGATCGGCTAGAATTCCAGTATTGCGAGCCATCATGCCTCATCCCCGGCACACAATCCTTCAAACCATAGCGCGATCTGAAGGGTCATGTGCAAATTCCAAGTGTTACCGTGATCCTTTGCGCAGCCTACGGGCGCCAGGCACAGTAATTTGTCGCAGACAAAACCAAACTCAGGGAATTGACGCAAGCGATCAACGGCAGTATTGCAACTTATCCCGTGGTGATTTGGCCGGTCGGCTTGCAGCCACGTTAAATAAGTGGCTAAAAAGACCGGGTTGAAACCGGTCTGCAATTGCGGCCGGTTTTTTTGTTTTGAAAGTGGTGATGGCATGAGCAAGACTTGGCGCCCCGCAACCCAGCTCGTTCACAGCGGAACGCTCCGTTCGCAATTCGGCGAAACATCCGAAGCAATCTATCTGACCCAGGGCTTCGTCTACGACACCTCGGAAGCGGCAGAAGCCCGCTTCAAGGGCGAGACGGATGGTTTCATCTATGCCCGCTACGGCAGCCCGACCAACGACATGTTCGAAAAGCGCATGTGTGCGCTGGAAGGCGCGGAAGATGCCCGCGCCACGGCCTCGGGCATGGCCGCCGTCACCGCCGCCATTCTCTGCCAGTTGAAGGCCGGCGACCATATCGTTGCCGCTCGCGCGCTCTTCGGCTCCTGCCGCTGGGTCGTCGAGACGCTGGCGCCGAAATACGGTATCGAATGCACGCTGGTCGATGGACGTTTCGTCGAAAACTGGGAAAAGGCCATCCGTCCCACGACCAAGGTCTTCTTCCTGGAAAGCCCGACCAATCCGACATTGGAAGTGGTCGATATCGCTGCCGTCGCCAAACTCGCCAACCAGATCGGCGCCAAGCTCGTGGTCGACAACGTCTTCGCCACCCCGCTCTTCCAGAAGCCGCTGGAGCTCGGCGCCCATATCGTCGTCTACTCCGCCACGAAGCATATCGACGGCCAGGGCCGCTCGCTCGGCGGCGTCATCCTTTCCGACAAGCAGTGGATCGACGAGAACCTGCAGGATTATTTCCGCCACACCGGCCCGGCCATGTCGCCGTTCACCGCCTGGACGCTGCTGAAGGGCATCGAGACACTGCCGCTGCGCGTCGCGCAGCAGACGGCGAATGCCGCCAAGGTGGCCGATTTCCTTGCCGGGCAGCCCAGCAAGGTCGCCCGCGTGATCTATCCCGGCCGCAAGGATCACCCGCAGGCCGATATCATCGCCAAGCAGATGACCGGCGGCTCGACGCTGGTGGCCTTCGAGCTGAAGGGCGGCAAGGAAGCGGCCTTCAAGCTGCAGAACGCACTGGAGATCGTGCGGATTTCCAACAATCTCGGCGACAGCAAGAGCCTGATCACCCATCCGGCCACCACGACGCACAAGAACCTCACCGACGAGGCGCGCGCCGAACTCGGCATTTCGCCGGGCACCGTGCGCTTCTCCGCCGGTATCGAAGACAGCGAGGATCTGGTCGAGGATTTCGCCCGCGCTCTGGAACAGGTCTCCGCCTGATATCAATCGACAAGCCGCCCGGAGATTTTCCGGGCGGCCCGACCTGCCCTGAGCAGGCCATGATGCAAGCAGACGGCCAGCGTCAGCTCGCCGCCTTGTACTGAACCTTGCCGGCATGCAAGAAAAACAGCTTGTCGAAAAGCGCGAGATCCAGCGGGTTCGGCAGACGAACGTCATCGAGATCGGGCAATGGCTTCAGCGCCGGATCGTATGAACGGTCGATTTGCGAGATGAACACGACGATCACGCCCTTGTCGCGCGCGAAGGCCTTCAATGCCCGGACCTGGGTCATCAATTCTGGCTTCTCCCGCTTCTGATCGAGTATCTGCAGATAGTCGACCACCGCCAATGTGCCGCGCGGCACTGAGGCCAATTTGCGCGTGATGTAATCGGCACTTATGGCATCGGAACTGTCGAGCTCGAACAGTTCCCTGAACTCGGCCTGATCCACGCCGATGATCCGAAAGCGATCCAGGACGACCTTCTCCGTATCCTCCAGCGTGAAGAAGGCGCTGCGATTGCCAGCCTTCATGGCTCCGACGGCGAGCTTGAGGCTCATCAATGTCTTGCCCTGGCCGGGCCGCGCGCCGACCAGCACCAGATCGCCCGGACTCAAGAGCGAGAACAAATCGTCGGCGGGTACGGCCGCTTGCGTCTTGGCCGCAAGCAAGCTCCAGCCTTGAAATCCTTCGCGGGCCGCTACGCGATCCAGCGCGGCATGCAAAGGAATATTCTGTTGACGCGACAGCAGCCGCGCCTTGCGCTTCAAATGATAAACAGGGGCGGAAAGCCTCATTGTAAACCTCCTATTGCGAGCAATGACCGCAACCCCTCCTTATGCCCGGCGCTCAAACAGTCGGTTTGATGATCGACAGCCCCGCATGAAGTATACTTTCCCGGATGGAGGGGGGAGGCACGGGCCATGCCAGAATCAGATGATAGCCGAAATCCCCTCGCCGGGAAATCGCAGAGAAGCGCTTCTCGGGGAACACAAGACCGGTTTGGGAATTATATGATCTAGAGATTTGGATTGAGGCGTGGCGGACATGACAATCGAGTCTCAAGTCAACCTGCAATTTCCGTAAGCGTTTCCGCCCATGGAGGGTATTCGGGCAGCAGTATGCGGGATAACAGTGAAAGAGAAGCGGCCTGTGATACTTTTGGCTGCGGCCTATTAACCTTCGATATTAGCCGTAATAGCTAAAAACCGGGATGCTCCGGCCGATCACACGGGTTTTCACCGATCCGTTCCTTGACGGAATAGGTTGCTTGTAGGATACCGCTAGAGATCCTGCATTTTGCGGGACGGTGGAAAGCGGATAATATGCCGCAGACTTAAAGATACTGAGGCTTTTCCAGCGTTTGTCCGACGCTTGATGCTCCAGCGCAGTGGTAAGGTATCAGGCATGTATCGCGCCCTAACACGCGACATAGAAGTGGTCGTGGAGCCGTTTTATCTGGAGGAGCAATCCGATCCGGATGACGATCGCTATGTCTGGGGGTATCGCATCGTCATCTCCAACCACTCGAAAGTTTCCGTTCGGCTGGTGACGCGCTATTGGCATATCACCGACATGAACGGAATAGTCGACGAAGTGACCGGCCCCGGCGTCGTCGGCGAACAGCCGCATCTGCGGCCTGGCGACACCTATGAATATTCCTCAGGATGCCCGCTGGACACACCCTCGGGAATGATGTTCGGCCACTACCAGATGGAGACGGATGACGGGGAACTTTTCCATGTCAAGATCCCCGCCTTCTCCCTCGATACGCCCAACCTGATGCGCACGCTGAACTGAGCCCGATCAGGTCACATTTATCTCGGCTGCCTCGAAGCGGTACGTGGTCGAGCAGAATTCGCAGGTGACGGCGATTTCGCCGTTCTCCTGGCTGGCCTCGATCTCCTCGGCCGAGAACCCCTGCAACACGCCCTTCAGCTTGTCGCGCGAACAGGAACAGCGGTCGAAAACCGCCTTGGGTTCGTAGACGCGCACGCCGCGCTCATGAAAGAGGCGGAACAGCAGGCGCTCGGTGCCGACAAGCGGATCCGTCAATTCATCCGCATCGATGGTCTCCACCAGGCTGCGTGCTTCCGCCCAGGCATCGTCCTCGACATGATCACGCATGCCGCTATCGCCATCGCCGCCATGGAGATCCGGCTGGCGCATGCGCTCCGGCGCTTCCGGCAGGAACTGCGCGATCAGGCCGCCCGCCCGCCAGCGATGCCGCGGCTTGCCGTTCTCGTCACGATCGAAAAGTTCTGCGGCGCCCAGGCGAACCCGAGTCGGTATCTGCTCCGACTGGCGGAAATAAGTGCCGGCAATCTCCTCGAGCGAGGCGCCGTCGAGAGCGACGATGCCTTGATAGGGTTGGCTGTAGCGACCCTGATCGATAGTGAAGGCGAGCACGCCCTTGCCGAGCAGCTGTTCCGGCTCGGTTTCACCGGCGGCGATCGCCTTTGCCAGAGCCTCTTCATCGAAACGAGCGTAGGCGCGGACATTTTCCGGCGTCGAGAAATCGGCAACCAGGAGGTCGACGGGACCGTCGCTCTTGGTCTGGACGGTGAACTTGCCCTCGAACTTCAGCGAGGTTCCGAGCAGGACGGTCAGGACGATGGCCTCGGCCAAAAGCCGGGCGACCGGGGTCGGATAGTTGTGCCGGGCAAGAATTGCGTCCAGCAACGAACCAAGCTGCACGGCACGACCGCGCACATCGAGCCCTTCCACCTGGAAGGGAACCACGTGATCGTCACCGGCAAAATCAAACTGACCCAGCGAGGCTGCATTTTCGGCCATTGCTCTACTCCTACTGCGCCCGCGCCCTCAGACGCGGTTTCATATCCTCAGATTGCGCCCAGGCACCAAGCAAGAATCGACTTTTGCGCATGCAGGCGGTTTTCCGCCTCATCGAAAACAACGGATTGCGGACCATCGATCACTTCATCAGTCACTTCCTCCCCGCGATGGGCGGGCAGGCAATGCATGAACAACGCGTCCTTGCCGGCCTGTGCCATCAAAGCCGCGTTGACCTGATAGGGCTGGAAGACGTTGTGACCGCGGGCCCGGTGTTCCTGATTCATGGAAACCCAGGTATCGGTTACCACGCAATCGACACCGGCGACCGCACGGTCGGCATCATGCGAGAGCATGATTTCGGCGCCCTGGTTGCGGGCCCAGTTCAAATAGTGATCCTTGGGCTCGGAACCAAGAGGTACCGCCATGTTCATGCGATAGCCGAACCGCGCAGCGCCTTCGATCAACGAATGCAGCACGTTGTTGCCGTCGCCCGTCCAGGCAATAGTCTTGCCCTTGACCGGGCCGCGATGCTCCTCGAAGGTCATGATGTCGGCCATGATCTGGCAGGGATGCGTATCGTCGGTCAGCGCGTTGATGACCGGAACGGTCGCATGCTCCGCCAGTTCCAACAGGCGCGAATGATCGGTCGTGCGGATCATGATCGCATCGACATAGCGCGACAGCACCTTCGCCGTATCGCCGATCGTCTCGGCGCGGCCGAGCTGCATTTCGGTTCCGGACAGGAAAAGTGTCTCGCCACCGAGCTGGCGCATGCCGACGTCGAAGGAGACGCGGGTCCGGGTGGAAGGCTTCTCGAAGATCATCGCCAGCATCTTGCCGGCAAGCGGCTTATCGGCGGTACCCGCCTTCAACGCCCTTTTTCGCACGATCGCGTCATCGATGATGTGGCGCAGATCGGCGGCCGCTACAGCCGAGAGATCGAGAAAGTGTTTCGGAGAAGCCATGTCCTCACCTGTACTCCAGAAAAAACAATAACGCCCGCATAGGGCAAGAACGCCCCGACTGCGGGCGTCGAACTTAGGCCGATTTCTTGACGCGGGCGGCGCGTACACGCTCGGCCGCACGCTCGATGCGAGCAAGACCTTCGCGCGCTTCCTCGGCGGTCACGACCAGCGGCGGCAGCAGGCGAACGACATTGTTGCCGGCCGGAACACCCAGCAGATGCTCGGCGCGGATCGCCTGCAGCAGATCCGCTTGCGGGATGGCTGCCTTGATGCCGAGCATGAGACCTTCGCCGCGGATGTCCTCGATGATATCCGGGAAGCGATCCTTGAGCGAGGCAAGGCCCTGGCGGAAGACCAGCGCCATATCACGCACATGCTCCAGGAAGCCATCGGCCAGCACGATATCGAGCACCGCATTGCCGACCGCCATGGCAAGCGGATTGCCGCCATAGGTCGACCCGTGCGTGCCGGCCTTCATGCCGGAGGCTGCCTCTGCCGTTGCAAGGCATGCGCCGAGCGGGAAACCACCGCCGATACCCTTGGCCACCGCCATGATATCGGGCTTGATGCCGGCCCATTCATGGGCGAAAAGCTTGCCCGTGCGGCCGACGCCGCACTGTACTTCATCGAGCACCAGGAGCAGACCGTGCTCGTCGCAGATATCGCGGAGACCGCGCAGGAATTCGTTGGTCGCCGGGCGGATACCGCCCTCGCCCTGCACCGGCTCGATCAGGATCGCAGCCGTCGCATCAGTGATTGCGGCACGAACCGCATCAAGATCGCCGAAAGCCACCTGGTCGAAGCCGGGGGCCTTCGGGCCGAAGCCTTCGATATACTTTTCCTGGCCACCGGCAGCGATCGTCGCGATGGTACGACCGTGGAAGGCACCTTCGAAGGTGATGATATGGAACTTCTCGGGATGCCCGTTGGCAAACTGATAGCGCCGCGCCGTCTTGATGGCGCATTCCAGCGCTTCGGCGCCCGAATTGGTAAAGAACACCTTGTCAGCGAATGTGGCTTCCGTCAGCCGCTTCGACAGCTTCTCCTGACCGGGCACTTCGTAGAGGTTGGACAGGTGCCATACCTTGTCAGCCTGCGCCTTCAGCTCGGCCACGAGATGGGGATGCGCATGACCGAGCGAATTGACTGCCACACCGGCCGCGAAATCGAGGTAGCGTTCGCCATTTTCCGTGATCAACCAGACGCCCTCGCCTCGCTCGAACCGCAGCGGAGCGCGCATATAGGTGTCATAAAGCGCCGCTGTCTCGGCCATGGCGTATCTCCTCGATCACAACCCTAAGGACCAATCGCTTCCTTTCCATGAAACGGGTCCGAAAAAATTAAAAATGCCGCCTTGCGGCGGCGTGGGCACTATTGATGTTTTGCACCGCGATGTCAACAAAACTGGCGATTTAGCAGGTGCGAGAGAGCGGCCGAGGCCGAACGGGATGCGTTGGCCGGATCATATTGCATAAATGCCACGCCAGGACAGCAAGTTGGGGAAAACCTCGAAATCGATTCCTCAAGATTCCCGCGACTCTTGTCACGGAGTCAGCCTCACACTAGGTTAAAAACCAATTGCTAGACTGCATGCGGCGGAACTAGTCACCACAATTTTAGAGCGTTTCGCGCCTCGATCCTATGCGGGGCAATGGTGAAGGATTCTGCCATCGGAAACGCGACAGCGGAGACAGGGCATGAATTGGACAGACGAACGCGTCGAGAAGCTTAAAAAGCTATGGTCCGAAGGGTTGAGCGCCAGCCAGATCGCGGCGCAGCTGGGCGGTGTCAGCCGTAACGCCGTCATCGGCAAGGTGCACCGCTTGAGCCTGCCGGGCCGAGCGAAGGCGGGCGGCACGGCGACCGCTGCCCGAACGCCGAAGCGCGGCGCCTCGGCGCCCCGCGCATCGAATTATACATCGCGCGTCGCAACCCGCACGGTTACCCGCCAGCAGGGCGCGACCATGCTCAAGGAAGAGATTGAGGTCGATGCGGTCAACGAGATCCAATATCGTCCGGCTGCCAACGTCGTCGTTCCGATCTCTCGGCGCCTCGTCCTGACCGAGCTGACGGAACGCACCTGCAAATGGCCAGTCGGCGACCCGCTGAAGGACGATTTCCACTTCTGCGGCAACGAGAGCCCGGATGCATCGCCCTATTGCGGCTACCATCAGCGCCTGGCCTACCAGCCGGTGCATGAACGGCGTCGGCCAGCTCAACCGCGCGGCTGAGATGCCCCATAGAGCAATTCCAGGAAAAGTGCGTAGCGGTTTTCCGTCCGGAATTGCGTAAAAACAATAGTATAGAGCGGTCACGCGAGTCGGTGAAACGCGTAACCGCTCCAGAATAAGATAAACGAAACGGGCCGAAAGGCCCGTTTTCTGTTTCCGCCGCTATGTCGATGCCTGAACGGGCGTACCCGCTCAAGCTTCCATGGAGTAACCCGCACCGCGAACGGTGCGGATGACATCCTGCATATTGGAGAAATTGAGCGCCTTGCGCAGGCGGCCGACATGCACGTCGACGGTACGTTCGTCGACATAGATATCGTGTCCCCATACGCCGTCGAGCAGCTGCGAACGCGAGAAGACCCGGCCCGGCGAGGACATCAGGAACTCCAGCAGGCGGAATTCCGTCGGTCCCAGCCGCACTTCGCGGCTCTTGCGGTGAACGCGATGGGTCTCGCGATCCAGCTCGATATCGCCGCAACGCAGTACCGTGGAGAGAACCTCCGGGCGGGCGCGCCGCAGCATCGCCTTGACGCGGGCCATCAGCTCCGGCGTCGAGAACGGCTTGACGACGTAATCGTCCGCGCCGGTGGAAAGACCGCGCACGCGCTCGCTTTCCTCGCCGCGGGCCGTCAGCATGATGATCGGCAGGCGCTCCGTCTCCGGCCGCATACGCAGCCGGCGGCAGAGCTCGATGCCGGATACACCGGGGAGCATCCAGTCAAGGATCAGAAGATCGGGGATGCGCTCCTGGAGACGCAATTCGGCTTCATCGCCTCTGAGGATCGTATCGACCTCGAAGCCCTCAGCCTCGAGATTGTAGCGCAGCAGAACGCTGAGCGCTTCCTCGTCTTCTACAACAGCAACTCTCGGAACCATGCGCCTCTGGTCTCCTTTTCTTCGCTTCCAGATTATTCCGTCACCGCGCCAACGGTGTTGGCGGTATCATCCTTCGGGCGCTCGCCTTCTGGCTGGGCGCCGGTCGCCATGTAATAGATCGTCTCGGCGATGTTGGTGGCATGGTCGCCGATGCGCTCGATGTTCTTGGCGCAGAAGAGAAGATGCGTGCAGGTGGTGATATTGCGCGGATCTTCCATCATGTAGGTCAGCATCTCGCGGAAGAGCGAGGTGTACATCGCGTCGATTTCCTCGTCGCGCTCTCGGATCGACACAGCCTTGTCCGGCGAACGGGTGGCATAGACGTCAAGCACTTCCTTGAGCTGGCTGAGCGCCAGTTCGGAGAGATGCTCGATGCCGCGGGCAAGCCGCCGCGGAACGCCTGTGCCCTGCACGGCGATGACGCGCTTGGCGGTGTTCTTGCCGAGGTCGCCGACCCGCTCCAGATCGGAAGCGATGCGGATCGAGCCCATGATCTCGCGCAGGTCGGCGGCCATCGGCTGCCGGCGGGCGATGGTGACGATCGCCTTGTCGCCGACTTCCCGTTCCGCATGATCGAGAATGACGTCGTCGGAAATGACCTTCTGCGCAAGACTGGTATCGCTTTGGACCAGTGCGCGAACGCTGTCGCTGACCATTTGCTCGGCCAGACCGCCCATTTCCGCAATGCGGCGCGTCAGGAACTTCAGGTCTTCGTCATAGGCAGAGAGAATGTGAGTGGAGACCATTTTTCTATCCTCAAGGTGAACTGTGTGAAAGGAGCCGCGCGCACGGCATCATCAACCAAAACGGCCCATGATGTAATCCTGCGTGCGGAAATCGTCGGGATTGGTGAACATTTTATCGGTATCGTTCTCCTCAACCAGATGGCCGAGATGAAACATTGCGGTGCGTTGCGAAACGCGGGCTGCCTGCTGCATGGAATGCGTCACGATGACGATGGTGAAGTTTTCCCGCAGCTCATGGATCAGATCCTCGACCTTTGCGGTTGCGATGGGGTCGAGCGCCGAACATGGCTCGTCCATCAGGATGACCTCCGGACTGACGGCGACCGCGCGAGCGATGCACAGACGCTGCTGTTGGCCGCCGGACAGGCTCGTGCCGGCATCATAGAGCCGATCCTTGACCTCGCCCCAGAGACCGGCTTTCTGCAGGCTGGTCTCGACGATATGCTCGAGATCGGCTTTCGAGCTGTGCAGGCCATGGATGCGTGGTCCGTAGGCGACGTTCTCATAGATCGACTTCGGAAACGGGTTGGGCTTCTGGAAGACCATGCCGACACGCGCGCGCAGCTCCACGACATCGATGCTGTTGTCATAAACATCCTGATCGTCGAGCGTGATCTTGCCGGTGACGCGGCAGGTCTCGATCGTGTCGTTCATGCGGTTGAGGCAACGCAGGAAAGTGGACTTGCCGCAGCCGGAAGGACCGATCAGCGCCGTGACCGTATTGGCGCGAATGTTCAGGTTGACATCGAAGAGCGCGCGCTTGTCGCCGTAAAAGACCGAGACGTCCTGGCCGATCATCTTGTAGGGGATCGTCATCATCTTCTTGGCTAATGCTCTTTCGCCCGCGGCTTCCGTCATCATGTTCATTTGGTCGCCCTCCCCTACCAGCGCCGTTCGAAGCGGCGCCGCAGCAGGATCGCGCCGATATTCATCGCAACGAGGAAGAAGAGCAGCACGATAATCGCTCCGGAGGTCCTCTCGACGAAGGCCCGCTCCGCTTCGCTCGCCCACATGTAGATCTGCACCGGCAGCGCCGTCGAAGGATCGAGCGGCGAGGCCGGATAGTTGGCGACGAAGGCGACCATGCCGATCAGAAGCAGCGGCGCCGTCTCGCCGAGCGCATGCGCCAGCCCGAGGATGGTGCCCGTGAGGATGCCCGGCATGGCGAGCGGGAGCACATGATGGAAGACCATCTGCATGCGCGACGCGCCGAGGCCGAGTGCCGCGCTGCGGATCGATGGCGGTACCGCCCGCAGTGCCGAGCGCGTGGCGATGATGATCATCGGCAGCGTCATCAGGCTGAGCACCAGCCCGCCGACCAGCGAGGCAGAGCGCGGCAGCCCCATCATGTTGATGAACACCGAAAGGCCGAGCAGGCCGTAGACGATGGAGGGCACCGCCGCGAGATTGTTGATGTTGACCTCGATCAGATCCGTCAGCCGGTTTTTTGGCGCGAATTCCTCCAGATAGATCGAAGCGGCGACACCGACGGGCAAGGCGAGCGCGAGGACGGTCAGCATCAGATAGAGCGAGCCGATCAGCGCGACGCCGAGGCCCGCGGCCTCGGGGCGGCTCGAGTTACCCGAGAGGAAGAGACCGCTGTTGAAAGCTTCGTGCAGCGCGCCGCTGGCTGTCAGCTGCTTCATCCAGCCGAGCTGCCGATCGGAAACCTTGCGATCCTTCTCGTCGGCCGCCAGGTCGATCTGCCCCTTGTTGGCGGAGTCGATATTGGCGCTCGCAAGGAACGTCACATTCCCAGTCGTTCCGATGATCGAGGGATCGGCCATGATCTTGTTGCGCAGTGCAATCCGCGCACTGTCCGACACCATTGTCGTGGCTTCGCGCACGAGTACGCGATCGGAAGGATCGATGCCTAAGGCCTTCACCAGCGCATCGCGCATGAGGACCGGATAGTTGGCTGATATCAGCACCTTCGGATCGCTGCCGCGCTTGCCGGTGGGGTCGATGACTTTCTCGGCGAACTCGATCGGTAGGGTTATCGAGGTCTGCACGAAGGCGGTATAGCCGTTTCGGACCACGGTCGAGACAAGCGTTAGAAGGAAGACCAGGCCGAAGACTACCGCGGCGATGCCATAGGCCCGAAAGCGGCGCTCGGCGGCATAGCGCTGCTTGATGCCGATATCGCGCCGCGCCGGGGCGCCCGGCGTAAGCCCGCGCGGAATATTCTGTGACGGGGAGGATACGATGTCGCTCATTCGTATTGCTCCCTGTAGCGGCGGACGATGTAGAGCGCGTAGACGTTCAGGCAGAGCGTCAGGCAGAACAGCGTTATGCCGAGCGCGAAGGCGACCAGTGTCTGCGGCGAGGTGAACTCCAGATCGCCGGTCAACTGGTTGACGATTTTCACGGTAACCGTCGTCATGGGTTCGAAGGGATCGAACTGCATGCGAGCCGCGACACCGGCGGCCAGTACGACGATCATCGTTTCGCCGATTGCCCGCGAGGCGGTCATCAGCAGCGCGCCGACGATGCCCGGAAGTGCCGCCGGCAGCAAAACGCGCTTGACCGTTTCCGAGCGGGTGGCGCCAAGACCGAGCGAGCCATCGCGCAGCGACCGCGGCACGGCCATGATGATGTCGTCTGACAGCGAGGAGACATAGGGAATGAGCATGACGCCCATGACGAAGCCCGCCGTCAGGACGCTCTGCGCCTCGATGAAACTTGTATAGCTTCCCGTTAGCAGGCCATCGATCTCCGCCGAGATGTCTCTCAGGAACGGCCCGACCGTGACGAGGGCAAAGAAGCCGTAGACGATCGTGGGAATGCCGGCCAGCACTTCGAGCAGGGGCTTGGCGATCGAGCGCACGCGGGCCGAAGCATATTCGGCCATGTAGATGGCGGCGAACAAGCCGATCGGCACCGCGAACAACATGGCGACGAGACCGATATAGATCGTGCCGGCCAGCAAGGGTATCAAGCCGAAAGTTCCGGATGTCTGTGAGCCGGCACCGGTGAAGCGCGGATCCCAGACAGTGCCGAAGAAGAACTCATGGGCAGGTACCATGCTGAAGAAACGCGCCGCCTCCGAAAGCATCGAAAAGGCGATCCCGACCGTCGTCAGCACCGCAATGGAGGAGGCGACGATCAGGGCGCCGAGGATGACCTGCTCGACACGGTTGCGGGCGCGAAAACGCGGGGCGATGGCACGCAAGCCATGAACCGCGCAAAGCAACGACAGAAGGATCGCCGATGCAGACATCACCATCCGGCTGACTTCGCGCATGCCGTTATATTTATTGGCTGCATCGATCATGTAACCCGTTGGGCGGACCGCGAGTGGCACGCCCTTCTGCGCCAGAAGCAACTGGAGATCGGCCGCGCCGCCGTCAACCGCGGCGAGTTCCTGGCCATCGAGCAGGCGCATGCCGTGGGCAATGCTGCGCACCATGCCATAGCTGAGGTTAAGCTCCGCCTGCGGAAGGGTTCTCACCTCTTCCGGAAAGGACTTGACCACCAGGCGATCGATAATAATCGGGCTGACGATCAGCCAGACACAGACGAGCGCCAGGGCCGGCAGCACCGCCCAGATCGCAGCATAGGCGCCATGATAGCCGAGCCGGGAGTGCATCGAGGAAGACCTGCCGCCTGATATCGCAGTCGCCCTCGCGCGCCCGAGCACGAAGGCAAGGGCACCAATGACCGACAGACACAACAACAGCAGCGATATGCTCATTCCCACTCCCCGGCGAACACCGGCGCGGATCAAACCCGCACCGGTGCATAGTCTCTATGCACTTACATGATCTTCCCGCCGGCGAAGTCCTTGCGGATCTGGTCGCGCTCGCCATCCGGAGCGGGCACGAGGCCGTATTCCGCCAGCGGGCCGTCCGGTCCGATCATCTGATCGCTCGTGAAGAAATCGACATATTCCTTGAGGCCCGGAATGACGCCGAGATGCGCCTTCTTGACGTAGAAGAACAATGGACGCGACACCGGATAGGTGCCATCGGCGATCGTCTGGCCCGACGGCACGATGCCGCTGACGGTGGCGACCTTCAGCTTGTCGGCATTGTTCTGGTAGAAATACAGGCCGAAAACGCCGACGCCGTGCTTGTTGGCATTGATGCGGGCGAGCGTCTCGGGATAGTCGCCGTCGATATCGACTGCGACGCCATCCTTGCGTACAGCGACGCATTTCTTGGTTTGCTGGCCGGCATCGGAAACGGCTGCCTTGATCACGTCGACCGCTCCGGAAGCCTTGCAGCCGGCGGCAAGCACCCGCTCCTCGAAGACTTCCCGCGTCCCGTGCTTCTCGCCCGGAATATAGGCTGATATCTCGAAATCCGGCAGCGACGGCTTGATCTCCGACCACTTCTTGTAGGGATTCGGAACCAGCTTGCCATCAACGACCACTTCGGCGGCAAGTGCCTTATAGAGATCGACGGGCTCGAACTTGATGTCCGGATTGCTCTTGTCGAAAGCGAAAACTATGCCGTCGTAGCCGATCTTGATCTGCTGGATATCAGCGACGCCGGCAGCCTTGCAGGCTTCGATTTCACTGTCCTTGATCGGGCGCGATGAATTGGCGATGTCGATGGAATCCGTTCCGACGCCCTTGCAGAATTCCTTTAGGCCGGCCCCGGAGCCACCCGACTCGACCACGGGCGTCTTGAAATTGGTAAAGGTCTCGCCGAAGCTTTCGGCAACGATCTTGGCATACGGGAATACCGTAGATGAGCCGGCGATCTGAATCTGATCGCGAGCCGTCGCGGCACCAGCAAAGGCAGCCGATGCAACCAGCGCAAGAATAGACAATTTCAAAGCATTCATAATGAATCCCCCTGACGAGCTCTGAAGAGCGCTGTAACGGATGCCACATCCGCCTGGTTCAGCATCACTTTCTTAGCGGCCAAAGCACCGCCCTTTTATGTCAGGCGAGTGAAACAATTATGACAGGTCATCTCTTTGAAATTAATGGAATAAATCACGCCAAAAATGGGCGATTTATGGGGGTTCTTAGAAACGGACGGTAAAGTCCGTTCCCTTCCCGACTTCCGACTTGACGATCAATCTGGCGCGGTGCCGGGTCAGAATGTGCTTGACGATGGCAAGCCCGAGGCCGGTTCCCTTTTTGGAGCGGCTGTCCTCGACATTGACGCGATAGAAGCGCTCGGTCAGCCGCGGTACATGTTCTGCGGGAATTCCCGGCCCGCTGTCGGACACGACGACCTCAACCGCCTGGCCCGGCTCGTTCAGCAAGGTAACCTCCACCGCCTTGCCTTCCTGGCCGTATTTGCAGGCATTCTCCATGAGATTTTCGAAGACCTGCACCAGCTCGTCGCGGTCGCCCAGCACCTCCACCTTGCCCGCCGGCATATGCAGATTGATCGTCACGTCAAGATCGCCGGCAAGCGGTAGCAGCGAGTCGCGCACATGACCGAGCAGCGGCACGAGATCGACCTTCTGATCCGGGGCGATGTGCGATTTCAGCTCCAGCCTGGATAGCGACAGGAGATCATCGACCAGCCGGCTCATGCGCGTCGTCTGGTCGAGCATGATGCCGAGGAAGCGCTGCTGTGCCTTCGGATCCGCTTTGGCCGGCCCCTGGATGGTTTCGATGAACCCCCGCAGCGACGCAAGCGGCGTGCGCAGTTCATGGCTGGCATTGGCAACGAAATCGGAGCGCATGCGATCGATGTGACGCAGTTCCGATATGTCGCGAAACGACAGCAGGAAGAAGCCGGTCTCGACATCGGCCTCCGGCAGCTCGACCGGCGCGATGCGCACGATATAGACGCGCTCCGACGGCAGGCGCTCGGAATGCTCGATCTGGTTCGGCGTGTTGGTGGCTATGGTCTCGCGCACCATGTCGAGCAGGCCGGGGGAGCGCAGCTTCGAGGAGATATGCGCCCCCGCGGGGAAGGCGCCGAAGGCCTTTTCGACGGCTGCGTTCTGCACCAGTACGGATGCCTCGCGATCGATGATCAGCACCGGGATGTCGAGTGCAGCCAATCCGGCAAAAACCATGCGCAGCAGAACTTCCGGATCGATCGGCTGAGGTTCCTCCCGCGACGGCACGACGATCCGCTCCACCAGCGGAGGCCGGATCAGCGCGACGATCATGACGATGGCCCAGATCCAAAAGACAGCGCCGGTATTGATGCCCTCGATGAGCGCAAGTACGGCGATCAGCGTCGCCAGGATCAGCATAGCGCTCTCCTGCCGCAACCGCAGCGCCAGTCTCCTGACAAATGACCATTCGTCTTCCAATTGCGCCCGTCCCTTTGTCTGTCGTTACGGAATGCTGGATTCCGCCTCTTAACCGGGATTCATGACAGAAGTATTCGGCTCTATCCACAGAAGGCGATAACTCACAACAATAAATGTAGCCGGCAAAGAAGGAAAGCCGCAAAGGGCTTGAAACCATTGGATAAAAGTCCCAGTTTGCCCAGCGAGCCTTTTGTCGTGCCCAAGCGACATGTTTTACAGAGCGTAAAGAGCCGAGGAGCCTGACATATGGGAGAGGAACAAGCGAAGAGCCGTGCTGTGGAGCTGGATATCCGCGGCAGCAAGCGCATATTCGATGTCGATGATCCCGTGCTGCCGGGCTGGATCAACGACGAAGCGCTGACTTCGGGTGGCTACCCTTACAAAAAGAAGCTCAAGGAAGAGGAATATCAGCAAGAGCTGGAGATGCTGCAGATCGAGCTCATCAAGGTGCAGTTCTGGCTGCAGGCGACAGGCAAGCGGGTGATGGCGCTGTTCGAGGGACGCGATGCCGCGGGCAAGGGAGGCTCGATCGCCGCAACCTCGGCGCATATGAACCCTCGCCTGGCACGCGTCGTGGCGCTCACCAAACCGACGGACCGCGAGGCCGGGCAATGGTACTTCCAGCGCTATGTCGCCCAATTCCCAACGGCGGGCGAATTCGTTCTCTTCGACCGCTCATGGTACAACCGCGCCGGTGTCGAACCGGTCATGGGCTTCTGCACCCCGAAGCAGTACGAGCAGTTCCTGAAGCAGGCGCCGCAGATGGAAAAGCTCATCGTCCAGGATGGCATCTCCTTCTTCAAATTCTATCTGGATATCGGCAGAGAGATGCAATTGAAGCGTTTCCACGACCGATGCCACGATCCCCGCGCCGTCTGGAAGCTTTCCTCCATGGATATAGCCGCCCTGCCGAAATGGAAGGACTACGGCGAAAAGCGCGACCGGATGCTGAAGGATACGCATACCGATTACGCGCCATGGACGGTCATCCGCGCCAACGACAAGCGTCGCGCTCGTCTGAACCTCATCCGTCACATCCTGCTGACGCTCGACTATGACAACAAGGACAAAAAGGCCATTGGCGAAATCGACGAAAAGATCCTCGGCATAGGTCCAGACGTTCTCAAATAGGGGAACGGCGGCCCGGGCCTATTGTCCGGGCAGCACGCGGATGGCGTAGACGTTGATGCCGCGGGCCTTGCCGTCGACGTCGCTGTTGATGATCAGGCGGCCGGGGCTCGTCGGCGCCAGCGAGCGATCGTAGCGGACCTGAAACAGCGCATCCGTCTTCTGGCGGCTGACCGTAAAGCGATGCCGTCCACAGCTGCCGAGCGAGCCAAAGTCGCATTCGACGGTAATCTGCGTCGGCGTGTCCGAGGTGGACTGTAACGTCAGCGCGATCGTCGACGGCTTGCCCGCCATCTGCTGCAGCACATTGATAGGCACCTGGACCGAGGCCGCGCCATCTGCGCCGCTGCTGAGAGAGGTCAGCCGCACGGCCGGCCCCTCGTTTTCCGAAATATTCTCAGCCTTAGCCTGCGCGCCGGCGGTGACCTTCGACGCGTCCGTCGGCTTCAGTATCGCGACCCACTCTTCGGAAAAGCTGTTCTGCGGGTCGATGGTCGCCAGCCCCGGATTGGCAGGGCCGCTGCTATCCCCGTCGCCCGACGTATCTTCGTCGCCGTTGCCGCCGCTGAAATCCTGCGAATCGACATGCGCCGGCGGATTGCGGACACTCGTGTCTCTCTGCGCCGCCGACATGAACACGCCCGAAGTCTTGATCCACCAGGCTCCGACACCAAGGAAGGCGAGCAGAATGCAGAACACCAGCAGGCGCGAGAAGAACTTGCGCGGCTTGCGGCGAACCGCAGCGCGCTCCGGCTTGAAATTCATTGTTCGCGCCGCTGCCGGTGCGGCTGCGGTCGCCGGCCTTATGGCGCTATCGGCGCCGAGATGATCGGCCGGCCCTGCGCGCATATCACCGAAATCGCTCTCCGGTGCTGCGGGCTCGACTGTTTCGGGTTCGACCGGAGCGGAAGCGTGGACGGAAAGCGAGGGGTTGCGGGTTTCACCGCGCACGCTCATGACCGGTTCATGCTGTTGTGCCGGCTGCCCGGCCGCCGGTCGTGGCACCGCCGGGGAAACATGCGGGACATCGAGCTGCGGCGAAACCGATATTTCCTCCGCCGGGCGGACGCGCTCCTCGGCCTCGATCTGCCGGATCGTCGCTTCCAGCCGCTGACGCTGGGCGGAGACGACATTGATATCGGTAATATCCTGCTTGCGGAGGCCGGCTTCCAAAGCCTGCCGCGCCGACTGATAGATGCGAGCCCGGATTTCCGGATTGGCGCGATCGGACCGCTCCAACGCGCTTCTGATAGCCGTTTCTAATCCGCTCACATCAGGTCCTTTACTCTCACTCGCAACATACCTGCATACTCTACCGACAAGACGGCCATATTCTTTATCATTCGTTAACCGGATTCGGTAACGCCCCGCCCGGCAATACGCAAGCCTTCGACCAAGGCCACGCGCACTCGGGCGGGGATAAACGTCAAAGACGACGCAATTGCGATGGCGAAAAGGCCGATCCGGCAGGGCCGACTTTCGCGGGGGTCGCACCTGAACACTGTCCGGCATCTCCGCACTTCCCACCGGTTGGGACATCTGCTATTTCTTTGACGTTTTCGTAAACGTCAAAAACGGATGATGTTCATGGCCCTCCCCTCGATCCTGACCGAGCGGCTGCGGCTGCCGGTCGTGGCCTCACCCCTCTTCATCATCTCGCATCCGGCGCTGACGCTGGCGCAATGCAAGGCCGGCGTGGTCGGATCCTTCCCGGCCCTGAACGCGCGCCCGGAAAGCCAGCTCGATGAATGGCTGGCGATGATCACCGAGGATCTTGCCGCACATAATGCCGCAAACCCCGAACGGCCGGCAGCTCCATTTGCGGTCAATCAGATCGTCCATACGTCAAACAAGCGGCTGGAACACGATTTGATGCTTTGCGTGAAATACAAAGTGCCGATCGTCATCTCCTCGCTCGGCGCCGTGCCTGAGGTGAATGCGGCCGTGCACTCCTATGGCGGCATCGTGCTGCATGATATCATCAACAACCGCCACGCCAACTCGGCTATCCGCAAGGGCGCGGACGGGTTGATCGCGGTCGCCGCGGGTGCCGGCGGCCATGCCGGCCAACTCTCGCCCTTTGCGCTCGTCCAGGAAATCCGCGAATGGTTCGATGGGCCGCTGCTGCTCGCCGGCGCCATCGCCACCGGCGGCGCCATTCTGGCAGCCCAGGCCGCTGGCGCCGATATGGCCTATATCGGCTCGCCCTTCATCGCGACGGAGGAAGCCCGCGCTGCCGACGCCTACAAGCAGGCGATCGTCGACGGCGCCGCCGCCGATATCGTCTATTCCAACTATTTCACCGGCGTGTACGGCAACTACCTGAAACCTTCCATACTTGCCGCCGGGATGGATCCGGACAAGCTGCCCGAAGCCGACCCTTCGAAGATGGATTTCGAGGCGGCCACGACCGGCGTCAAGGCCTGGAAGGACATCTGGGGCTCCGGCCAGGGCATCGGCGCAGTCAAGGCCATCGAGCCCGTTGCGGCGCTGGTGGACCGGCTGGAGACGGAATATCGTCAGGCGCGTGCACGGCTGGCGCTTTGAACGGGCAAGGGGCGGCCTGTTTTTTCACAGGCTTTTCGCTTTTTTGCGAAATGGCGATTTGGACGCTTGAAATCTGGCCGTATAGACTGTATCAGCGCCATGCAAATCGCGGGGCCGAACCAAAGCCCCTTGAATGCCGCTTTAGCTCAGGTGGTAGAGCACATCATTCGTAATGATGGGGTCGCAGGTTCGAGTCCTGCAAGCGGCACCATTTTTCCAGGCACTACTCTTTCCACACATTGCTACAGCCGTTCCTAGGTGTCTGTTTCCCCTATTTCGTGGCTGCGATATCGCGATCCGAAGCGGCCAGTTTAGAGACCGAAGATAGTCAAGAACAAGATGGGCTGCACTCGACTTATCGAACGTGCAAGCTAATGATGGCTGCCATCGGAGGCCTCTATGAATCTCATGAACGCAATCGCCGCCGCCGCTTATCTGGCAGCCACCGGCATGGCATTAGCAGCTCCCGCGGAGAAGCCAATGCATATGCTCTGCAAGGGCGACGGTATTGATAACGTATATGTTCACCTAAATTCCAAAAAGCAGTTCGGCCACGTCCTTAGTTGCGTCAGCGGCCCATTCATCGCCGACATGATGCCGTGCGCGCCCAATGGCGGATACGGTTTGTCATCTCCCACCGGATCGACGGCTCTCGTCGGCGTCGTCATGCGCTCGCAGGACTATCAACGCCACCTTGGCGGTGTCACCGGATTCACCCGGCAAGGAGACGACGTGACCTTCACGGGAGGTTTTATGGGCTCGAACGGCCTGCAAACATCTTGGACTTTGAAGCTCGATCCGGAAGGCAATGCGGTCGTTCGTGATAAGGAAGGCTCGATACCTTATAAGTGCAAGCCTTACACACCCGATGCTTCCAAGTAAGCCTCTTCGGAATCATCGCCTGCGGCAACAATCGGTTCCGCAAGCCGAGATCAGACGCACTCAGAGCCGTTTCAGCGAAAACGAAAAGTGCCCCTGGGATTCCACGGTCAGGTATTCGAACTGCCAATGGAAATCCTTGCAGAACTTGGTGCAGGCTTCGACCACGCCATAGGGGATAGCGTCGACGACGTTGCCGGTGCAGAAGTCGTGACCGGCAATGCGCCCATCCTGCTTCACCTTGAAGTGGCAGATCGACAGCTCTTCCCATGTCGTCTCGAAACTATGATTGGTATCGATATAGACCCAGTCGAAGAAGCTGTTCGGAAACTCCGCCAGCCTTACCGTCGAATAGCCTTGCACGATATGCAGGCGGCCGTTTTCCAGCGCCCCTCTGAATGTCGTCCTGATCTGCTCCAGACCGTCCTGGTAGCGGGGCGTATCCCATGCATCGATGAGGTAGAGCTCCCGTGGCGCGTTCTTTTCAAGGATCTCCCCGGTGAAGTCGCCGAAGGCCGCGCCGATCTCCGCGCAGATGCCTCCGTGCGGCAACCGGTGAAGAAGCTCGCCACGATCGGGCAGCAGCCGGGCATTTTCCGTATGGTGCAGGCTGAGTTGCGTATGCGGCATGCCGCCCTTGTAGTGAAATCTTGAATCGCGCGTGTTCATGCTGGCGGATACCTTCGACGTTGACTTCGGCCAAGACCGCAGAGACGGCCCGCTTTGAAAACCATGGATGCGAAATTCTTGGCATTCATGGCTTGCGTCAGGCATTCGGGGCCGCCATCCGCTTCGGCCACGATTGGCGCGCCGGTCATCTCGCGGACTTTCTCAGGACCTCGGCGGCAATCCCTCGTTTGCGGATCATGGCACGGGAAATCGCTTTGCGAGCGATGCGTTGAATCCGCGTGATAAATACAACCAAAGATTCAGATTTTGATGTTTCTGTGCGTCCTGGATAACATTGGGGGGATGCACCATGAAGATTGCCGTGGGTGTTGCGACATGCGGTCGCAAAGCGATTTTGGCATGCATGATCGACAGGCTTGCCGCGCAGACGCGCAGGCCGGATCACCTTTTCCTCTGCCCGGCTACAGACGAAGATATCGACATGGAACGATTGCAATCGGCGCCGTTTCCCGTGAGCATCGTCTCATCTCAACGGGGAAGCTGCCCGCAGCGCAACGCGATCATCGATGCCGCCGCCGGCATGGATGCACTTATCTTCTTTGACGACGATTTCTTTCCCGCGGCAAACTATCTTGCCGAAACGGAAGCGCTGTTCGAGGCCGACAAGGAGATTGTCGTGGCGACCGGAGAGGTCATCCGCGACGGCATCCTCGGACCGGGCCTGACGGCGGAAGAAGCGGACCGGGCCATCGAGGAGGACGCGACCCCTGATCCTGTTCCATCGATCGAAGCCGCTCACAATGCCTATGGCTGCAATATGATCTTCCGCTTGCAGCCCATCCTGACCAATCGTGTCTATTTCGATGAAGCCTTGCCGCTTTATGCCTGGCAGGAGGACGTCGATCTGTGCCGGAGGCTGCGTCCATACGGCAAGATCGTCAGGTTCAATCGGCTGCGCGGCGTCCATCTCGGGGTCAAAATGGGGCGCACATCGGGCATGCGTCTCGGATATTCCCAGGTCGCCAATCCGCTTTACCTTGTGAAAAAGCGCTCCGTGTCGTTGCAATGGGCGCTCAAGCTGATGGGCGGCAACGTTGCCTCGAATATCGTCGGCGCAGTCAATCCACCAGCCTATATCGACCGGCGCGGCCGCCTGCAGGGCAATATCATTGCATTCGGGCATCTGCTTAGCGGATCGCTCGATCCAAAAAATATCAACCGCATGTGAGGCTTTCGGGCTGAGCCGAACAGTCAAGCGTTCGAGCGTCGTCTTTTTGTGATAATGGTCGAAACCGGTCGCGGAATCGGCGGCATCCGGTATTTTTCACCGGCATCATCCAATTGTTTCAAGGACATCATCATGATCCACGTTCTCGCCATCCTCACCGCCCTGCCCGGCAAGCGGGCCGAAGTGCTCCAAGCCTTCCAGGCGAACGTTCCGGCTGTCCACGCCGAAAATGGCTGCATCGAATACACGGCTGTCGTCGATGTCGACGGCGCCGATCCGGCATTCGGGCCTGATACATTCGTCGTCGTCGAGAAATGGGCGAGCATGGACGCATTGAAGGCTCACGCCGCCGCAGCGCATATGGCTGCCTATGGCGAGAAGGTGAAGCATCTTATGGCTGCCCGTGCCGTTCATGTTCTGAATCCGGCATGAGCTTATGACGCCGGACAGCAGGTAATCCGTTGGGAAAACGGCGCCGGAAGGTGCCGTTTTGCATATCAGCCGGCATGTTCAGTTATGCGAGAAATGCGGCTGGTTGCGCCATCTATGCCAGCCACCGCCGCCATGCCATCCGTGATGGTATCCTCGGTCACCATACCAACCAGAATGGTATCCCCGACCACCATACCAGCCATGACTATAGCCAGGCCAGCCGAACAAGCCAAAGGAGTAATAGGGCTGGTAATAATCATTATAATAATAGGGGCGGTAATAGGAATAAGGCCGATAGTAATAGGGTCGATAGTGGTGGTGGTAGTGACGATAGATGATCACCGTATGATGATGATGCCAGCGGTGATGTTGGCGTGCATCGACATGGGTTGCGGGTAGAATGACTACGCCGAGCGCGATGAGCGCTGTTGCCAGAATTTTCATTTCCAGCCTCCTTGGAAGCCGGACGCTGACGCGGCTCGAATCATCCGCGCTTGTCCAGACCAGCAAATAAAACGCGGTTGCGCTCCGATTGTTCCAAAACGCCCGGAGATGGCGGGTATTTTCGAGAGGTTCCGGCCTCACCGTGCCCGGCAAGGGGCCGGACACGTTCGTCGTCAAGAAAGTGGGCAAAAACATGGGCCTGCGCCGGTCACGCTCTGGAACCTGCCAAGGTCGGACATCGGTAGCCTCAATAAGAAACGGCGCCGGAAGGCGCCGTTTATACATGTCAGTTGCTTATCGTCAGTCGTGCGAGAAATGCGGCTGGTTGTGGTGCCGCCTATCCCAGCGATGATGATGGTATGGCCGGTCGTTACGCCAGCCGTGGTGGCGATTCCAACCATGGTCAGGCTGGTGATGTTGAACGACCATAGGGCGATGATGATGCCAGCGATGATAATCTTGAGCCTCAGCATAAGTTGCGGGCAAAGCGACAATGCCCAGCGCGACGAGCGCTGTTGCCAGAATTTTCATTTTTATTCTCCTTGGGTGCCGAACGAGATCGGGGGGCTTATAGTATCCGTACGTCCGGACTAACGTAACCTACCCAAACGCAAAGGTGGTACAATGGTTCCACCTATCCCCGGAATGCCGGATATTTTCCGGGTGCTTCCACGTCAGCCACCAGTTCGCGAACAGCCTGGTGGATCAGGCGGCATGCCTCGATCGACGCTTTGCGGCTATTGTGGGCGAGATGATAAGACAATGGCAGGATCTGCTCGGGGTCGACGATCCTGACCTTGTCGGTGATCGGAAGCGCGCTGACGCGGCCAAGGAACGAGACGTAACCGTGATTAGCCACGAGATCGACGATGACAGGCAGGGAATCGGCCGAGGTGATGTCGCGGCCGCGGAAGCGGCGCCGGTCGCGGCTATCGTAGCCGAAGGCCGTCGCGGCATTGCCGATGCCGGTACGCGAACTCGGCACGCAGAGCGGGTGATTTTCCACCAGCGCGGCCACCGTCTGCTCCTTGCTGTCAAGCGGCGCGATCGCCACCATGTCGGTCGCGACAAGTTCCATGTGCTCGAAAGCATCGAGGCCGAAGACGGAATCGACGATGGCGACATCGATGCGGCCGAACCGCAGCGCCTCGCGCAGGTCGTCCGCGGTCATCAGCATCAGCGACAGCATGTTGCGGTTGCCGCCGATATTCCAGCGCGACACGAGGCTTGCAAGCGAGCGAGCGACCCAGCTTTCAGAGCCTGTCGGGATGATCGACCCGATGCGAACGGCACGCGCGGTCCGCTGAAACCGCTCATCCGCCGCGGCCTTCATCTCGTCCCAGGCCTGGGCGATGCCGGCGAGGATGGCATGGACTTCCTGGCCGGCATCGGTCAGCACCGAGCCCTGCGCCTGCCGCTCGAACAGGCGGCAACCGAACAGTTCCTCCAGATTGGCGATCTGCAGCGAGAGCTGCGGCTGTCCCAGCCGCAGGCGTCGCGCGGCGCGGTTGATGCTGCCCTGATCGGCGACTTCGAGGAAGCGCTCGATGGTGGCGATCTTCAGCGGCAGGCGCGCCGCCCATTGCGCATAATCATCAGGCGCGGGCGGCTCCTTCACCCGGGCGGAAAGCTGGCGGATACCGGCAAGGATAGGCTGGAGCCCCTTCTGGACCTTCGAGCTGGCAAGCAGGGTTGCGAGCTCACCGGATGCCCGCTCGACGAGCTTCATGGCAAGCTCCGTTTCCAGACGGCGGAGCGCACTGGAAACGGTCGAGGGAGAAAAAGAGAGCTGACGGGCGGTCTCCCTGACGGAGCCGACCGAGAACACCATGTCGGCTATGAACAATGCGCCGAGATACAAACCCTTCTTCCTTCCACGCCAAGCGAGCGCCCTGCTGCGGCCGCGAGACCGGCTTTGATAGCCCGACGATATGATGTGTTCTTGAAAAAAGATATCCCTAAGCACAGGGGCGGCCGCTATCGTTTCTTCGTCGCCTAACCGATCCAGCCACAGAAATGAGATCGGAACAGCGTCAAACGGGTAAGGGGAACAAAAACAAACGCACTTGCCCCCGAAAAAAGAAATCCAATTTCGCGCGAATGTCGAGTACGCTCGTCATAATCGCGCGACTGCAGCGGGAAACCGAAGCGACATCGTTTTTTTCTCGATGAGCGGTATTTGCCCGAAGCAGCCAGAAATTCGCTTGTGGGTTGTCGGCTCACACGAACGCTTGTGTGTCCGGACAGTGGCCTTGAGGCGGCGCGGGCCTGCAAAACAAAGGTTTAACGGGGTACAAAGGGAAACATCATGTTCAAGAATCTTGCACTTGCCGCCACGCTGACGGCGTTGCTCGCCAGTGGTGCCAGCGCCGCCGACGTCGTCGTCTCCTCGAAGATCGACACCGAAGGCACCCTGCTCGGCAACATCATCCTCGCCACGCTCAATGCCAACGGCATCAAGGCGCAGGACCGCATCGCGCTCGGCACGACGCCGGTCGTGCGCAAGGCGATCACCGCAGGCGAGATCGACATCTATGCCGAATATACCGGCAATGCCGGCTTCTTCTTCAACAAGGCCGACGATGCGGCCTGGAAGAACCTGCAGCAGGGCTACGACCTCGCCAAGAAGCTGGACTATGACGCCAACAAGATCGTCTGGCTGACGCCCTCGCCCGCCAACAACACCTGGGCGATCGCCGTTCGCAGCGATGTCGCCGGCCCGGCCAAGCTGAAGACCATGTCCGATTTCGGCAAGTGGGTTGCCGGCGGCGGTCCCGTGAAGATTGCGGCGTCCTCCGAGTTCGTCAATTCGCCGGCGGCCTTGCCGGCATTCCAGACGACCTACGCCTTCCAGCTCAAGCCCGACCAGGAAGTCGTGCTCTCCGGCGGCGACACGGCGGCGACGATCAAGGCGGCGGCCGACCAGACCAACGGCGTCAACACGGCCATGGTTTATGGCACCGACGGCGCCATCGAAGCGGCCGAACTGACGGTTCTCGAAGACGACAAGAGCGTGCAGCCGGTCTATGCCCCGACGCCGATCATCCGCGAGGCCGTGCTCAAGGCCAATCCGAAGATCGAGGAGGTACTGGCTCCAGTCTTCAAGGGTCTGACCGCCGACGTGCTGCGCAAGCTGAACGGCCGCATCCAGGTGGATGGCGAGCCGGCCAAGGCTGTCGCCGAATCCTACCTCAAGGACAATGGCTTCCTGAAATAAGGCTTCACCGCTGATCTCGCGGCTCCGTTTTCGATAGAGTGGAGCCGCGGGACATTAAAATGGGCATGACCTTGTCCGAAACCGCCTCATTTTTTGGGCTCATGCGCTGACGGAGCTTGCCTTATGGAAGATGCGCTAGCGGTCCGCAGAGTGGACCGTCTCGGAGTGGTGCTGGTGGCGGGCGGCGCGCTGGCGGCGGCCTTGATGCCGTTCATCATCGTCAAGGCAAACCGCATCGCTGCCGGCAAGCCGCAGTTGCTCACGCAGCTTCTTGGCCAGCCGACCACAATGGTCCTGCTTGCCCTTCTCGTGGCCGCCGCCCTCGCCGTGCTGTTCCTGCGCAATCAATTTCTTCGCCTCGCCATCGGCACCCTTGCGATCGCCATGCTCATCGTCACGCTCGGGCTTGTTTCGACGGCGGCAACGCCGACTGGAAGCACGGTGGCGCGCATTACGCCCGGCGGCTCCTTCTGGGTGTTGCTGGCCGTTGTGGGGTTGATGATTTCGGATGCGCTGGTGAAGCTTCGGCTGACGCCCTGGCTTAGGGTCGCCGCGCTGGCGCTCTATGCCGCCCTGCTCGTCGCCGTTCTGCGCTCCGGCCTGCTCGATAATCTGTCGATCATGAAGGAATATGGCAATAACGCCGACAAATTCTGGCGCGAGGCGCTCGGCCACATGTTTTTGTCCCTCGGTTCCGTCGCCATCGCCATCGTGCTCGCCCTGCCGCTCGGCATCTTCTGCTTTTGGCAGCCGCGCCTGCGCGCCGTGGTCTTGCGGGCGCTGAGCCTGGTGCAGACCATTCCAAGCCTGGCGCTGTTCGGCATTCTGATGCTGCCGCTCGGCTATATCGCCGCCCATGTTCCCTTCGCCGCCGCGATCGGCATCCAGGGCATCGGCGTGGCGCCGGCGCTGGTGGCACTGGTGATCTATTCCTTGTTGCCGATCGTCGCCAACACCGTCGTCGGCCTTGCCGGCGTCGATCCCTCCGTGCGCGATTCCGCCGCCGGCATGGGTTTGACGCGAAGGCAGATCCTGACGGGCATCGACCTGCCGCTCGCCTTTCCGGTCATCCTCACCGGCATCCGCATCGTGCTGGTACAGGCGATCGGCCTCGTCACGGTCGCGGCCCTAATCGGCGGCGGCGGTTTCGGCCTCTTCATCTTCCAGGGCATCGGCCAGACGGCCAATGATCTGGTGTTGCTCGGCGCCGTGCCGACAGTCATTCTCGCCTTCTCATCGGCCGTCATCCTCGATGCGGTCATCGACAGCATCCGGGGACAACGCGCATGAGCAACATGATCGAGCTTAAGGGCGTGACCAAACGCTACGGCGCCGCCACCGTGGTCGATGATGTCAGCATGAGCATGGAGAAGGGCACGATCACCGTCATCGTCGGCACGTCGGGCTCCGGTAAATCGACCCTGATGCGGATGATCAACCGACTGGTGCCGATATCCGAGGGCCGCATCTCTGTTGGCGGCGAGGATATTATGAGTGTGCCGGCGACCGAGCTTCGCCGCCGCATCGGCTATGCCATCCAAGGCCACGGGCTGTTTCCCCACCGCACCGTTGCGCAGAATATCGCGACCGTCCCCGAGCTGCTTGGTTGGGACAAGACGCGCATCGAGGGGCGTGTCGAAGAACTCCTCAATCTCTTCCGTCTCGATCCCGGCACCTTTGCCGCCAAATATCCGAGCCAGCTTTCCGGCGGCCAGCAGCAGCGCGTCGGCGTCGCCCGCGCGCTTGCCGCCGAGCCGGAATTGCTGCTGATGGACGAGCCCTTCGGCGCGCTCGATCCTGTCATCCGCGGCAAGGCGCAGGACGATCTGCTTGATATCCAGAAGCAGTTCGGCACGACGGTCGTTCTCGTGACCCATGACATGGACGAGGCCTTCCATCTCGGTGACAAGATCGCCGTGATGAGCGGCGGCAAACTGCTGCAATGTTCAGAGCCCGAGAAGATCCTGACCGAGCCGGCCGATCCCTTCGTGCAGCAATTGACCGGCACGTCGGACCGCGCGCTGAAGCTGATGTCGTTGCTGCCGCTGAAAGAGAGCATGCAGCCTCTCAGGCCCGGTCTCGGCTACAGCCTGCCGCAAACGCTTAATCTGCGTGACGCGCTGGCCGAACTGATCTGGCAGGGTGCCGACGAGGCTTCGGTCGAGGATGAGAGAAAGGTGCCGGTCGGTTCGATCTCGATCCAGCATCTGATAGAGCTGGGCCGCAAAGCATGAAACTTCTCGCCGCTAATCTCTTTCGTCTGCTGGCGCTGGCACTGCTGCTGGTGTTGCTGTTCCGTCCGGAATGGCTGACGCCGATCCTGGCGCCGCTGACGAAATTCGGCGCCTCACCGATCTATACGCAGAACAGTCTTCCGAGCCTTGCCCTCAGCCATCTCGAGCTGATCTTCGTCTCGATCGGCGCGAGCGGTATCCTGGCGGTGCTTGGCGGCATCTTCGTCACGCGGCCGATCGGGGCCGACTTCCTGCCGCTTTCGCGGGCGATCGCCAATGCCGGCCAGACCTTTCCCCCCGTCGCGGTGCTGGCACTCGCCATTTCCACCACCGGCTTCGGCGCGGTCCCGACATTGATCGCGCTTTTCCTCTATGCGTTGTTGCCGATCTTCGAGAACACCGTCGCCGGATTGCAGCAGGTGCCGGCCTCCGTGCTCGATGCCGCCGACGGCATGGGCATGAATGGCTGGCAGCGGCTGTTCCGCGTCGAGCTACCGCTTGCTCTGCCGCTGATCATCGAAGGACTGAAGATCGCGACCGTCATCAATATCGGTACGGCAACCATCGGCTCCACCGTCGCCGCCAAGGGCCTCGGCGAGGTCATCATCGCCGGGCTGATCAACGACAACACCGCCTTCATCCTGCAAGGCGGCCTGATCGTCGGCCTGATGGCGGTGCTGATCTATGATGGCATGGAGATGATCGAACATTCGATAACCCGCAAGATCGGCCTGCAGCCCCACTGAAGCTCCAAGGTGTCGCCTCGTCGGATCGAAAGCAGCGGCCCCACGATCAACGATACCTCAATGCCTGCTAGTTTTCCTCGCTCGGGGCCAATGACGCTCCGGGCACATAGAGGGAGATCGGCCTGATTTCATAGACGGCGGTCGGGTTGACGCGACGCAGGTCGCGCGCCACTTCAACGGCTGCCTCCAGCGTTGGAAAATCGACGACATAGAAGCCGAGCAGCTGCTCTTTGGTTTCTGCAAACGGTCCATCGATGACCATGCCTGCGCCCTTGCCCCGCAAGGTCACGGCGCGCTGCGTCTGGCCAAGGCGGGCTGCCGGCCCGAGCGACTTCTCCTTGACGAGACGATCATTGATCTGGAGCAACTCGGCCATGAGCGCTGCATCCTCTTCCTCGCTCCAGGATTCCACTACGCCCTCTTCGTGATAGGCCAGGATAGCGTAGTACATAGGTCCCCCCTTCGAACATCAGTTAGTTTTGGCCGATCGAGCCGTTGGCCTGAATGCTCGGAGTGTAAGCAGGCTGATCGAAATTCAAAAGCCCCGGAGCCGCCTTAATCTCAATAGTTGAATGTTGGTATGGCACCACCCAAGCGCACTTGTCTTGTCCGGCGACCGATGGCATTGGCTTGGGAAGATGCTCAGATGATATACGGAGGCGCCGATGGCCAAGATGATTCACACGATGATCCGTGTCCTCGACGAGGCGCGTTCGGTTGAATTCTACAACAAGGCTTTCGGGCTTGAGATCGCCGACCGCGTCGCCTTCCCGACCTTCACGCTGATCTATCTCAGCAATGCCGAGACCGGCTTCGAGCTGGAATTGACAGTCAACCAGGGCCGCAGCGAGCCTTACGTGCTCGGTGAAGCCTATGGTCACCTGGCCGTCTCGGTCGATGAGTTGAAAGACGAACACGCACGGCTGGCCGCCCTCGGGCTCAATCCCGGCAAGATCGTCGAACTCAATCGCGATGGGAAACTTTTCGCCCTGCTGTTTTTCGTCACCGACCCCGACGGCTACAAGATCGAGGTCGTACAAAGACACGGGCGGTTTCAATAAAGCCGCACAAGCCAAAGCCCCGCGGCACCGGCGGGGCTTATGAAACCGGATCTGGCGGCGCGCTTACATCCAATAAGGCGGCACGCCAAAATAATCGTGGCTCTTGTGGCCATGATCCTTATGGTCGTGTTCGTCTTTGCTGGCGAAGCGGCGCGCTTTTTCAATGTCATTCTTGGTCATGCTGACACGATAACCGTCGATACGAGCATCATAGCGCAGCTTTTCCCAAGGCAATCGGTAGTGATCCTGACCGATGCCGAAAAAGCCGCCGAAGCTCAGAATGACGAAAGCGATGCGTCCATCACTTTTTTCAAGCATCAGCCGCTCAATATGACCAATCTGCCTACCATCCGAACCGAATACCTTCGATCCTTCGACGCGGTCGCAAGCGACCAGCATCGACATGTCCTTGACGTAGAGGTCACGGCCAGAGATTTCGGCACTCTCTTTATGCATATGCGCACCTCCTTTTGGATACGCGTCACATAAACTTTGGAGCGCCCCATCTGCTCAATAAGGGCAAGACGAGGCTCCTATGGGTATGCGCCCACGGCCCATTAACGCTCCGTTACCGCAAAAGTTCCAGCATTTTTTTCAAAACTGTAAAAAAACGTGAGCGCACGACGATTATTGACGTTTACGTCAAGGTTATTATAGCTTTCATCGCGCTCGGATGATTTAGTTGCGAGCGAAAGCTGCGACGATATGAAAAGCGGGAGACTTTTCCGTCGCGCGGTGACACTTTACATAACCGCCGCCCAAGCGGCGGGGCGTGGTGATGATGCGTAGAGGAGGAAGTGCGCATGAATTCAGTCTCCGCTCCTTCGGATAGACCGCAAGTCAAAAAAATATGGCTTGCTTCCTATCCGGACATAGTACCGGCCGAACTGCCGCCGCTGGAGCATACATCACTCGTCGCACTGCTGGAGGAAAGCTGCGCGCGCTACGCCGACCGGCTCGCCTTCACCAGCATGGGCAAATCGATCACCTATCGCGACCTCGATACGCAAACGCGCAAGATCGCCGCCTGGCTGCAAAGCCTCGGCCTTCAGAAGGGCGATCGTGTCGCCGTCATGATGCCGAACGTGCTGCAAAATCCGGTCACCACCTACGGCATACTTCGCGCCGGCCTCGTCGTCGTCAACGTCAATCCGCTCTATATGCCGCGTGAACTCGAGCACCAGCTGCGCGATTGCGGCGCGAAGGCGATCTTCGTCCTCGAGAATTTCGCCCATACGGTGGAGCAGGTCCTGGCGCATACGGATGTGCGCCATGTCGTCGTCACCGCCCTCGGCGACATGCTAGGCGTGAAGGGCCATATCGTCAATTTCATCGTCCGCAAGGTGAAGAAGCTGGTACCGGCCTGGTCCATCCCCGGCCATCGCAATTTCAAGGCCGTGATCGCCGAAGGGGCGCGCCTGCCGCTGAAGCCTTCCGAACTCTCCGGCAGCGACATCGCGTTTCTGCAATATACCGGCGGCACGACCGGCGTTGCCAAGGGTGCGATACTGACGCATACCAATCTGCTCGCCAACCAGCTGCAATTGCTGCTCTGGCTGCAGTCCGCCTATATCAACAAGCCGCGGCCCGAGCAGCTGACCTTCGTCTGCGCGCTGCCGCTCTATCACATCTTCGCATTGACGGTGAACTCGCTGATGGGCATGTCGATCGGCGGCCATAACGTGCTGATTGCCAATCCGCGCGATATACCGGGCTTCATCAAGGAGCTTGGCAAATACAAGTTCGACATGTTCCCCGGCCTGAACACGTTGTTCAACGCCCTGATGAACAATCCCGAGTTCATCAAGCTCGACCTGTCGCACACTGCGACGCTGGCTGGTGGCATGGCGGTGCAGCGGCCTGTGGCCGAACGTTGGCAGAAGATGACGGGCGCCTGGATCACCGAAGGTTACGGTCTTTCCGAGACGTCGCCGGTCGCGAGCGCCAACCGCTTCGACAGCTCCGAATTCTCCGGAACGATCGGCCTGCCTATATCAGGCACCGATTTCGATATTCGCGACGAGAACGGCAATTCGCTGCCGCTCGGCGAGGTCGGTGAAATCTGCATCCGTGGACCGCAGGTCATGGCCGGCTATTGGAAGCAGCCGGCCGAAACTGCGCGGGTGATGACATCGGACGGTTTCTTCCGCAGCGGCGACATGGGCTTCATGGACGAGCGCGGCTATACGAAGATCGTGGACCGCAAGAAGGACATGATCCTGGTCTCGGGCTTCAACGTCTATCCGAACGAGATCGAGGAGGTCGCCGCCATGCATCCGGGCGTTCTCGAGGCGGCAGCGATCGGCGTTCCGGACCCGCATTCCGGCGAAGCGGTGAAGCTCTTCATCGTCAAGAAGGATCCGGCACTGACCGAGGCCGATATCAAGGCGCATTGCGCCGCCAACCTCACCAACTACAAGCGCCCGCGCTTCATCGAATTCCGTGCGGAGCTGCCCAAATCGAATGTCGGCAAGATCCTGCGCAAGGAGTTGCGCGGCTGACATAATTCCATGCCATTCAGGAGGCTGCTCGTCCTAATCCGCGAGCGGCCTTTTTTCGTTTTGGACGATACGTGAACTTGATTTACGCCCTACATAGGGAATAGTTTCCGCGACCAAACTCAAAGCGCCCGGCCCCGTCTGACGGCAAGCGGCGCGAACCGCAAGGAGCCTCCCATGAACGCCCTCGTCGATCAATTGAAGAGCACCGCATCGGCAACGAAGGCCACGGATATCCGCGCCGCCTTTGCCGCCGATCCCAAACGCTACTCCCGCTTCAACGCTTCGTTCGACGATCTGCTGATGGACTATTCCAAGACCGCGGTGAACGACGATATCCTCGTCCTTCTCGAAAAGCTCGCGGCTGAAGGCGGCATTGCGGCCAAGCGCGAAGAGATGTTCTCGGGCGTCGCCATCAACTTCACCGAAAACCGTGCCGTGCTGCACACAGCGCTTCGCAACCGCTCCAACACGCCCGTGCTGGTCGACGGCAAGGATGTCATGCCTGATGTCAACGCGGTGCTGGCGGCCATGGGCAAGTTTGCCGACGGCATCCGCTCCGGCGCGCTGAAGGGCTCGACCGGCAAGGCGATCACCGACGTCATCAATATCGGCATCGGCGGCTCCGATCTCGGCCCGGTCATGGCGACGCTGGCGCTGGCGCCTTTCCATGACGGTCCGCGCTCGCACTTCGTCTCGAACATCGACAGCGCGCACATCGCCGACATTCTGAAGCTCGTTAAGCCGGAAACGACGCTGTTCATCGTCGCCTCGAAGACCTTCACCACGATCGAAACGATGACGAATGCCCAGACGGCGCGCAAGTTCATCGCCGATGCGCTCGGCGAAGCCGCCGTGCAGCACCACTTCGCCGCCGTTTCGACGGCGCTCGACAAGGTCGCCGCCTTCGGCATCGACAGCCAGCGCGTCTTCGGCTTCTGGGATTGGGTCGGCGGCCGCTACTCGATCTGGTCGGCCATCGGCCTGCCGCTGATGATCGCCGTCGGCCCCGAAAACTTCGGCAAGTTCCTCGACGGCGCGCATGCGATGGACAACCATTTCCGCAAGGCGCCGTTCAAGGAAAACCTGCCGATGCTGCTCGGCCTCATCGGCTTCTACCATCGCAACGTGCTCGGCTATCCGACGCGCGCCATCCTGCCCTATGACCAGCGCCTGTCGCGCTTCCCGGCCTACCTCCAGCAGCTCGACATGGAATCGAACGGCAAGGGCGTCACCATCGACGGCACGCCGGTCGAAGGCAATTCCGGCCCGGTCGTCTGGGGCGAGCCCGGCACCAACGGCCAGCACGCCTTCTACCAGCTGATCCACCAGGGCACGAGCGTCATCCCGGCCGAATTCATGATCGCCGCCAACGGTTTCGAGTCGGAGCTGCGCCACCAGCATCAGCTGCTGATGGCCAATTGCCTGGCGCAGTCGGAAGCATTGATGAAGGGCCGCACCTTCGAGGAGGCCAAGGCGCAGCTCACCTCCAAGGGCATGGACGACAAGAAGGCCGATTTCATCGCGCCGCACCGCGTCTTCACCGGCAACCGCCCGTCGATCACCTTCGTCTACGACAAGCTGACGCCATTCGCTCTTGGCCGCCTGATCGCGCTCTACGAACACCGCGTCTTCGTCGAAGGCGTGCTGTTCCGCATCAACTCCTTCGACCAGTGGGGCGTCGAGCTCGGCAAGGAACTGGCAACCGGTCTGCTGCCTGTCATCGAAGGCAAGGAAAGCGCTGCCGGCCACGATTCCTCGACACAGGGGCTGGTGGCCGCGCTGGCGAGCCGCGCGAAGTAATATTCTCCATCGTAAACGAAAGAGCCCGCCTGAAACATCAGGCGGGCTCTTTTATTGGAAGCCTTGAAATTCGAGCGAGCTCAGAGCCCGATCTCATGCGCCCAAGGCGGGTTTGCGCCGGCGCGCGATACGGTAACTGCCGCAGCCTTGGCGCCCAAAGCCAGGGCATGCTGCAATGCCTTCTCATCGAGCGCGGCAACCTGCGCCTTGGTCAGCAGGCCATTCATCTTCAGCGACGCCAGGATGCCTGCGTCGAAGGTGTCGCCTGCCCCGACCGTATCAACGACGGTGACGCGCTCGCTCGGCACGGAAACCTTCAGCGACTTCGTGTAGCCCGTCGCGCCCTCGGCACCCTTGGTGACGACGACCAGCTTGGCGCCCTGGTTCAGCCAATGCGCAGCCAGCTCATCGTGATTGCCAGCAATGCCGAACCATTCCAGGTCCTCGTCAGAGAATTTCAGGATATCGGACATGGCGGCCATGCGGCTGATGCGGCCCATATGCGCCTGCTTGTCCTTGATGAACCCCGGGCGGATGTTCGGATCGAGCGAGATGACCCGGCTTTGATATTCGCGCTTCATCAGCGCCTCGTAGGTCTCGCCGCACGGGTTGGGGATCAGGCTGATTGCACCGAAATGCAGGGCTTCGCAATCATCGCCGAGGGTCGGCAGGTCGGCTTCGGTGATCATGCGACCGGCAGAGCCCTCATCGTAGAAGGCATAGGTAGCCTGGCCGTTGACGAGCTTGACGAAAGCGATCGTGCTCGGACGGGGAGCGATGGCACAATAGCTGTAATCCACCTTGGCGGCCGCAAGTGTCTCGCGCAGGATATCGCCCATCATGTCGTCGGCGATGCCGGTGAAGAAACCCGTGGGAACGCCGAGGCGGCCGAGCGCAATCGCGGTGTTGAAGATCGCGCCGCCGGCATAGGGGGCAAAGCCCTTTTCGCCCTGCGTCGTCTCCCGCGGCAGCATATCGATCAAAGCTTCGCCACAGCACAATATCATTCCGACCTCCCAAAGAGCGCGTCTGTCATGTCCAGTCTCATAAATCGATTAGATAAATTCATGGCAAAAGCAAAGCATCACTTTTTGGGAAGCTCCGAAACGCCGCCATTCCGTCCCGACCAGGCAAGCGGCGCGTTGAGAAAGGCTTCGACTTCCTCGAGCGTCTTGTCGTCGAACAGGTTCTGTTCCCTGGCGACAGCAAGCACATCCCGCCAGGTGGCGATATGATGCAGGCGGACCTTGCCGTTGGCAAACCGCTCCTCGGCTTCGGGGAAGATATCATAATAGAACAGCGCCATGCCGTGCTCGACGATGCCGCCGGCGGCGCGGATGGCATCGATGAAGGTGAACATGCTGCCGCCGGCCGTCGTCAGGTCCTCGATGACGAGCACGCGGGCGCCGTCGGGCATATGGCCTTCGATCTGCGAATTACGGCCATGGCCCTTCGGCTGCTTGCGGACATAGATCATCGGCAGGTTCAGCCGCTCGGCCAGGAAGGCAGCGAAGGGAATGCCAGCGGTCTCGCCGCCGGCGACGCAATCGAACTGCTCGAAGCCGGCATTGCGGACGATGAGGCTGGCGGCGAAATCCATGACCGTCGAGCGGATGCGCGGATAGGAGATCAGCTTGCGGCAATCGATATAGACCGGGCTCGCCATGCCGGAAGCCAGCCTGTAGGGCTTGTCGGCGCTGAAATGCACCGCCTTGATCTCCCAAAGCATCCTGGCCACCAACTCAGCCATGACGGCGCGATCGGAAAAAGTCATCTGGGTCATGCGGGCCTCCTTCGCAGCTGGAATGTTTCAGCGGCAATAGCAGCTAGCGCCAGCGGTTTCCAGACGAATAGACGGTTTTGCGTGCATCCGCCATCGGCATGGCCGGATTGCCAACATGCGGCAGTTTGGAGCGTCTAGCGGACTGCGCCGAGATCGGCAGGCAGCATCGCCTTGAACAGCGCAATCGCCCTGTCGCCCTCTTCCCTCTCGATCGAGATCGCATAGCGAACCGCGGCTGCGACCAGCTGCATGGTCAATCGAGCGATCCGTGCGAGTTCCATATGATCGCGCTCCGGCCAGAGACGTTGAAGGACGGCAAAAAAGGCCTGCGAATGCCACTCCATGTCCTCGGCATCGACCTGCTGCAGCAGCTTGTCCGCCTGGGTGGCGTGCCAGATATCTCGCATCACGGGCTCGCCGAGAAACATGGCGTAGTAGCCGTCGATAATGCGGCCAAGCCCGGCCTGGAGGTCGCCGGCGCTTTTTATCGCCGCCAGCTCGTCCTCGACGCATTGGCGCCCCTGCTCGTTGAAGCGTTCGGCCAGGACGCGGATGATCGCTGTTTTATCAGGAAAATATTGATAGAGCGAGCCGAAGGACACATCCGCCTTCTCGACGATTTCTCCCATGCGCAGCGCATCGCTGCCATTCCTAGCGATCAGCTCCGTCGCCACGGCCAATATGCGCTCGACGCGTTCGCGGCCACGCTGCTGGCTGGGGATGCGACGCGGCGTTCCTGCCTCATCCTTGCTGCGCCTGCGTCTCGCAACCGGTTCCTGCACCATCTCATTCCTCGTTCGTCACTGTTGACAGACAATATAAGAGAGTTTATCACATTTCACAAATGAGAGAGTTTATCACATTTTGAACTGGAGGAGTTCGATATGCAGATCTCAACTGTCGCCATCATCGGCGGATTGGGAAAAACCGGCGGCCGCGTCGCCGACTGCCTTGAGCCCCTTCCCGCTGAGATGACCGCCTTTGGGTTGCCACGAGAAACGACCGATCTCCCTCATGAACTCTTCACGCAGGTTCTGGACGGGCGCAATTCGCACTTTGCGGATGGCGTTAGACAGATCCTAGGGAGGCAGCCGAAGGATTTTTCCGTTTATGCCCGCGAAACCGCCGCAACCGGCATCTGGAGTATCCAGTCATGACCTTTCCGATCACCAATATCGCCCTTATCATCGCGGCGCTCAGCAGCGGCCTCCTCGCCGGCGTTTACTTCGCCTTCTCGACATTCATCATGCAGGCCTTTGCCCGCCTTCCCGCCGACCAGGGGATCGCTGCCATGCAATCGATCAACACGACGATCGTGCGCTCGCCCTTCATCGTGCTGTTTCTGCTGACGGCCGCGCTGTCGGTGTTCGTTGCTATCATGGCGATCCTCTATTGGCGTGATGGTATCAGCATGCTGATGCTGACAGGCGCGGTGCTCTATATCGTCGCGAGCTTTCTTTCGACCATACTGTTCAACGTGCCGTTGAACGACGCACTGGACAAGGTCGATGGCCATACGGCGGAGGGCGCGCAACTATGGTCGACCTATCTCAGCGATTGGACGCGATGGAACCATGTGCGCGCGGTGGCATCGCTACTTGCAGCTTGCGCCTTCGTGCGAGCCCTGTTCTGATCAGTCGCGGTATGACAGGGCTTTTTATCGAAATGATCGATTAAACTGCGTGCAGATAGGCCGCGACCTCGACACGGTTGCGGCCGTTGCGCTTCGCCTCGTAGAGCGCCTTGTCGGCTGCGCGAAGGACATCATCGAAACCGACCCCTTCGACCGTGCCGGTCGCGACACCCGCGCTGACCGTGCAGGTCAAGTATTTGTCGTCAATGCTGATTGTTCGTGCCGCAAAAGCATCGCGCACCCGTTCGGCGACCTGCTCGGCGCGGCCGGGCAGCGTATTGTCGAGCACAAGCGCAAACTCCTCGCCGCCGAGCCGAGCCACCGTGTCCGAAGCGCGCAAGCCCGCGGATAGGTCCTGACCGAAAAATTTGAGCACGAGATCGCCGGCCGCGTGCCCATGCTGATCGTTGATCGTCTTGAAGCGATCGATGTCGAAGACGATGACAGCCATCGACGGACCGAAGGAGCGGCCCCCATGGAGATCGAAAAGCGCGCGGCGGTTCAGCAGTCCGGTCAGCGCATCGGTGATCGCCTCCTGCCGGTGCAGCGCGGCCTGACGCCATTGATGCAGAGCAAGCGACAGCGCGCCGATCCCGGTCATTCCGGCAATGCAGACGGCAAGGCTGAAATCCTCCGCCCAATTATCAGGCGCATGGCCAAGCACGAGCTTACCGTCCGCGATCAACATAGCCGCGCAAAGTGCAAAGGAGATCGCGGTCAATGTGTAAAGCGCGGTAATGCCATAGAGCGGCGTGGGTGCCTCATGGCGGCTCAGCCAATATTCACGCGCCGTCAACAGCAAGAGCAGGCTGATGACGACGTTCTCACCGATGAAAGCCAGACCGTCATAACCGACAAGCATGGCAGACACCGACACCGCGATACCGGGGAGGCAACCAAGCAAGAAGCGAATTTTCGAAAGGCGGCGGGTGCGAAACTGGTGACCGGCCACCCAGACCGTCGCGAAACCGATGAAAAGCAACACAAAAGTCAGAACGGCGAAAATCGGCCGCGGCCTGTCGACATAGGCGCCATATATGAAAATGCCACCCACGATAGGCACCAGGCCGGCAGAGCACGTCAGCAGAAAAGTATCAGGCCGGCGAGAAAACCAGCTTCCCACCAATGTGACCGCTAGGCAGGTCGCGGAGACGCCGAGGGCGAGAAGGAGGGAATTGTAATCGACCAGCATCGTGCTCTTTCGACGGTCTCATCATTACCGTGGAGGGATCAATGACACGCTAGCCCTCAAGGGGTATCGAATTGGTTACGGCAAATAATAAAGAAAATACATTTCAATAAAATATACGTCTCATTTAGTGGCAAGACACGAATACTTTGACGCCAATATCACCCGTTAAATTCATTATTGCTTATATTCACCGAACCTAAAATCAGGATTCAACGTCCCAATGTAACGGGAACATCGGGTCAAAAACAGTGACCGGACCGGCCCCGGTCTCGATCTTCGACGGGAATGTCACGGCATCGGGCCGGCGCACCAAGGTGATGCTGTCTTCATTGACAGGCAGTCCATACCAGGCCGGCCCGTTCAGCGAGGCAAAGGCCTCCAGCCTGTCCAGCGCATTCTCCTGCTCGAAGACATGCGCGAGGCAACTCATCGTGTTGATCGAAGTATAGATGCCGGCGCAGCCGCAGGCGCATTCCTTCAGCGGATCGACATGCGGCGCCGAATCCGTGCCGAGGAAGAACCTGATGTCGCCGCTCGTGGCGGCCGCGCGCAGCGCCAGGCGGTGGCTTTCCCGCTTGGCGACAGGCAGGCAATAGTAATGCGGACGAATGCCGCCGACGAGGATGGCGTTGCGGTTGATGATCAGATGATGCGTCGTGATGGAGCCGGCGAGATTGGCCTTTGCCGATTTGATGTAATTCACGCCGTCCGATGTCGTCACATGCTCCATCGTCACCTTCAACTCCGGCAGGCGCTTTCGCAACGGATCGAGCACGGTCTCGATGAACACGGCCTCGCGGTCGAAAATATCCACCTCCGGCGTCGTCACCTCGCCATGGACGCAGAGCGGCAGGCCGACCTTCGCCATGCGCTCCAATACCGGCATTGCATTGTCGAGATTGCGCACGCCGCCATGGGAATTGGTCGTAGCACCTGCTGGATAAAGCTTGACGGCCGTAATCAGGCCACTCGTCTTGCCCTCTTCGACATCGTCAGGGCTGGTATGTTCGGTGAGATAGAGCGTCATCAGCGGCTGGAAGCGGTCGCCGGCCGGCAAAGCCTTGAGGATGCGTTCACGATAGGCGGTCGCATCCGCCGTGGTCACGACCGGCGGCACGAGATTGGGCATGATGATGGCGCGGGCAAAATGCCTGGAGGTATCGCCGATCACGCCTTCGAGCATTGCTCCATCTCGCAGATGCAGATGCCAGTCATCGGGACGGCGGATGGAGAGCTTTTGCATGGACACGACCTCTGGAAATGTAAGCACGATCTCGTCCGAAAACGCTTCACATTTTTCGGGATCATGCTTTGGGCTATCGCGCTTCGATAGCACCAACCGCCACCGCAAAACAATCCGCGACGGCGGTTAAATGACGGCCAGGTTCAGTCTTGCACGATGTCGATGGTGACATCGGCCGGGCGGCGGTTCTCCAGGATCAGCCGGCCATTCGGCAGATCGTTGCCATAGACCTTGGCGCGGGCGGCCTCGTCGTCGAGATCATAGCCCTTCCAACGCTCCCAGAGCCGCTGCTCCAGAACCTCCATCGGCGGCGCCAGCATGATCGAATAGTCGAACATGCCCTCAAGCTCCGCCCATTTTCCCTGACTGAACAGCAGATAGTTTCCCTCGATCACGATGAACCGGTGATCCGGCGAAACGACGCGGGCCGATGCGATGGCAATCTCGCGAGAGCGGTCGAAGACCGGCACGAGCACCTCCTGATCGGCAGCCCGCACGGCCCTGACGATATCGAGAAAGGCGCGCACGTCGAAGCTCTCTGGCACGCCCTTCCGCTTCAAAAGCCCCTTTTCGATCAGGACGGCGTTGTCCATGTGGAAGCCGTCCATCGGCAGAACCTCGGCGCTTTCGCCTTTGGCCTTCAACGCCTTGACGACGTTATCCGCCAATGTCGATTTGCCGGCGCCGGGTGGGCCGGCAATCGCCACCAGGATGCGTTTTGCGTCGCCGGCGCGCGCAATGATGTCGCCGGCAACGTCTTCGAGCGCAACACTCATGCAGCGACAGTCTCCGCCGGCGGAGCCTTGGCCCCGGTCATGAAGGCAACCGCATCCGACATGGTATAGTCCTTGGGGTTGATGACGGTCAGACGGCGTCCGAGGCGATGGATATGGATGCGGTCCGCCACCTCAAAGACGTGAGGCATATTGTGCGAGATCAGCACGATCGGCAAGCCGCGAGCCCGCACGTCGAGGATGAGTTCGAGCACCTTGCGGCTTTCCTTGACGCCGAGTGCCGCCGTCGGTTCGTCCATGATGACGACCTTCGAGCCGAAGGCGGCGGCACGCGCCACGGCCACGCCCTGACGCTGGCCGCCGGAGAGCGTTTCCACCGCCTGATTGATGTTCTGGATCGTCATCAGGCCAAGCTCGGTGAGCTTGTCGCGGGCGCGCTTTTCCATCGCCGGCCGGTCGAGCATGCGGAACCAGGAGCCGAGGATGCCGGGCTTGCGGATCTCGCGACCGAGGAACATGTTGTCCGCAATCGAGAGCGCCGGCGACAGCGCCAGGTTCTGATAGACCGTTTCGATGCCGGCCTCGCGCGCTTCCATCGGCGACCTGAAATGGACAGGCTTGCCTTCCAGCCTGATCTCACCTTCATCGGGCGTGACCGCGCCGGAAATCGCCTTGATCAGCGAGGATTTTCCGGCGCCGTTGTCGCCGATGACGGCAAGAATTTCGCCGGGATAGAGATCGAAATCGGCATTGTCGAGCGCGGTCACGCGTCCATAGCGCTTGACGAGGCCACGCGCGGTGAGAAGGGGTTCGCCAGTCGTGGTCATGCCGATACCTTTCTGATCCATTGATCGATCGCGACGGCGCCGATGATCAGCACGCCCGTCAGGAGGACCTTCCACTGCGGATCGGCTCCGAGCATGTTAAGGCCCATGGAGACCACGCCGACGATCATCGCGCCGAACAGCGTGCCGAGGATCGAGCCACGGCCGCCGAAGAGCGAGATGCCGCCGATCACGGTCGCGGTAATTGCCTGAAGATTGAAATCCGTCACAGCCGAAGAAGGCGAGACCGAGCCGTTACGGCCAATCGAAACCCAGGCGGCAAAGGCCGCGATCAGTCCCGAAACGCCGTAGACAGCGAGCAGCACCTTCTTGGTCTGGATGCCCGACAATTTCGCCGCTTCCGGATCATCGCCGACAGCATAGACATGCCGGCCCCAGGCGGTGTGATTGAGAATATACCATAGGCCCAGCACCAGGAGCACCATGGCGATGACACCGAGGGTCAGCACCGCACCACCGAGCCGGAAGCTGATGGCAAAGAAATGCAGCAGCGGCGCCTGTTCATCGACATCGGTATCGCGGATGGTTTCATTGGCCGAATAGATGAAATTCGTCGCCATGACGATATTCCACGTACCGAGCGTCACGATGAACGGCGGCAGCTTCATGTTGGCGACAAGGAAACCGTTGAGCAATCCACAGAGACCGCCCACGATCATGCCTGCCAAGATGGCGACAGGCGTCGGCAGGCCATAAGTGACGGCGACGTTGCCCATGACGACGGAGGAAATGACCATGATGACGCCGATCGACAGATCGATGCCGGCAGTCAGGATAACCAGCGTCTGCGCCGCGCCGAGAATGCCGACAATGGCGATCTGCTGCAGGATCAGCGTCAATGTGTAGGCGGAGAAGAAACGCCCGCCGATGGCAAAGCCGAAGATGATGATTGCCATCACCAATACGATCAACGGCACGGCGGCCGGTGTCGAATGCAAGAAATGCTGCATGCGTTTGAGAAGAGAGACATCCTGGTGCTCGAACGAGGCAACATTTTTGTCGCTGCCGTCGAGAACACGCTCGAATTCCTGTGCTCCGGTCATTGTATTCCTCCGCTGCCGCGCCGAATTATACGCGGAAACCGCCGGCTGTTGAAACCGGCCGAAGCGAGAGCCCGGCCGGCGTTGATGTCAGGAAGGTGATCGCAAATCCAAGGACCGCTTCAGCGAAAAGTGTGAAGCCGTTTTCGGATAAGATCACGCCAAGTTCAGGATGAGGCTTAGCCCCAGCACTTGGCGGTGCCTTCCTTGGTGTCGATCGACTTCAGGCCAGGGACCGGCCTGTCCGTTACCAGCGAAACGCCGGTATCGAAGAAGGACTTGCCTTCGGTCGGCTTCGGCTTTGCGCCGGTGTCAGCGAACTTCTTGATCGCCTCGACGCCGAGGGCAGCCATCATCAGCGGATATTGCTGCGACGTCGCGCCGATCACGCCTTCCTTGACGGACTTGACGCCCGGGCAACCGCCGTCAACGGACACGATCAGAACCTGCTTTTCCAAGCCGACGGCCTTCAGGGCCTGGTAGGCGCCGACGGCAGCCGGTTCGTTGATGGTGTGGATGACGTTGATGCTCGAATTCTTCTGCAGGAGGTTTTCCATGGCCTTGCGGCCACCTTCCTCATTGCCGTTGGTGACGTCATGGCCGACGATACGTGGATCGGTTTCGTCGCCGATCTTGTTCGGATCCTTCGGGTCGATGCCGAAGCCGATCATGAAGCCCTGGTCGCGCAGCACGTCGACGGAAGGCTGCGACGGCGTCAGATCCAGGAAGCCGACCTTGGCGTCCTTCACCTTGTCGCCCAGCGTTTCCTTCGCCCACTGACCGATGAGCTTGCCAGCAAGAAGATTGTCGGTGGCGAAGGTCGCATCGGCGGCGTCAGCCGGCTCCAGCGGCGTGTCTAGCGCAATGACCAGCAGGCCCGCATCGCGTGCCTTCTTGACCGAGGAAACGATACCCTTGGTATCGGAAGCGGCGATCAGAATGCCCTTCGCGCCATCGGCGATGCAGCTTTCGATCGCGGCGACCTGGCTTTCGCTGTCACCATCGATCTTGCCGGCATAGGACTTCAGCGTCACGCCGAGTTCCTTCGCCTTGGCGGTCGCGCCTTCCTTCATCTTGACGAAGAAAGGATTGGTGTCGGTCTTGGTGATGAGGCAGGCGGATACGCCAGCGGCCTTGGCCGGCACTGCAAAGGCGACGCCGATCGCCAGAGCGGCGAGCGCGGCGGAGATAACAGATTTTTTCATTCAATCCTCCCGATGTTTGAAAAGCCGGACCCTCCGGCAGTCACAGGCTCAATCCGAACCCGATTTAAAGATGCGCCATGCCTGTCAGATTGTTTCCGGTGGACCTCCTCCAAGGTCATATGCACATCCTCGACGGCCCATATCTGAGCCTAAAGATTTCTCCCTGTCAATAAATAAATCGGATTGAATTATTAATTGGATGTGGCATTCTGCCGAAAAATAAGGCATGGCCATGGTGGAAGGAGCAGCCCCATGTCTCTCGTGCACGACCCGGAGGACACACCCACAGCACCTGTGATTCTCGACCCCAGCGGGGGCGCGAACCAGATTGGTGTGCGCGCCCATAACGAGCGGCTCGTGCTGTCGCTGGTGCGTCGCCATGGGGCGCTGTCGAAAGCGGATATCGCCCGACGCAGCGGCCTTTCGGCGCAGACCGTTTCCGTCATCATGCGGGAACTGGAGAAGGATGGGCTGCTCTCACGAGACGCGCCGGTGCGCGGCCGCGTCGGACAGCCATCCATCCCCATGCGGCTCAATCCCGATGCGGTGCTCTCCTTCGGCGTCAAGATCGGCCGCCGCAGTGCCGATCTGGTGCTGATGGATTTCGTCGGTAGCATCAGGATGCAGCTTCATCAGATCTACCCTTATCCGTTGCCGCAGGACATCCTCTCCTTCGTCACGGCCAGCATCCAGGAGCTCGAGGGGCGGCTCAGCAACGAAGAGCGGCGGAAAATTGCCGGGATCGGCATCGCCGCGCCGTTCGAATTGTGGAACTGGGCGGAACAGGTGGGTGCGCCGGCCGGAGCGATGGACGTATGGCGCGGCTTCAACCTGCAGACAGAGATCGCCTCGCGCGTTGCCTACCCCGTCTTCCTGCAGAACGACGCCACCAGCGCTTGCGGCGCCGAGCTCGTCTTCGGCGTCGGCTCGCATTATCCGGATTTCGTTTATTTCTTCATCGGCTCCTTCCTCGGCGGCGGCATCGTCCTCAATTCCTCGATTTTCGTCGGGCGAACAGGCACGGCCGGCGCGCTCGGCCCGCTGCCCGTGCGTGGCCGCAACGGCGAGAACCGCCAGCTTCTGGAAATCGCCTCGATCTTCGTGCTCGAAAACCTGTTGAAGGATCACGGCTTCGACCCGCGTCCGCTCTGGTACTCGGCCAACGACTGGGTCGATTTCGGCGAGCCTTTGGAAATCTGGATTCAGGACACGGCCAAGGCGCTGGCGCAAGCGATCGTCGCATGCGCCTCGGTCATCGATTTCAGCGCCGCCGTCATCGACGGCGGCTTTCCACATTGGGTGCGGGAACGCGTGGTACGCGCAACCATCAAGGCCGCTTCGGAGCTGGACTTGCAGGGCGTCGTCATGCCCGACATTATCGAAGGCGCGGTTGGGCCGCAGGCACGTGCCATCGGCGGCGCCAGCCTGCCGATCTTCGCCCGCTACCTCATCGACCAGAACGTCCTCTTCAAGGAGATAGAGCATGCTGAAGGGCATTGACCCGCTGTTGAGCCCCGAGCTTTTGGCGACCCTACGCGCCATGGGCCACGGCGACGAGATAGCCCTCGTGGACGGCAATTATCCCGGCCTCGAACACGGGCGCCGCCTCATCCGCCTCGACGGCCACGGCGTCATTCGCGTGCTTGACGCCGTGCTCAGCGTCCTGCCGATCGACGATTTCGTGCCGCAGGCGATCTTCCGGGCGACCGTCCGCCAGGATCGCGACGCAGTCGATCCCGTCCATGCCGAAATGATCGAGTGCTGCGCGCGGCATGTGCCCCACATCAAGGTCGTACCATTGCTGCCGGCGGAGTTCTACGAGCGCGTCAAACAGGCGCACGCGCTGATACAGACCAGTGAGCCCAGGCTCTATGGCAATATCATCCTGCGCAAGGGCGTAATTTATCCGAAGGGATAGCGAGGGCCCCGCCCAACGCCCCTCATCCGGCCTGTCGGCCACCCTCTCCCCGCACGCGGGGCGAAGGAGATGGGCGCACCCACAGCCTTCTTTCCGTCCAATTGCTCTGACGAGACTTAAAAGTAGTCCCCTCTCCCCGTCGAGACGGGGAGAGGGTTAGGGGCAAAACTCTCTGTGCGAACGGAACCGATTCCTTGTCCGCCCTTAAATATCGCCCGCCGAAGGCCCCCAGACATCCGTCATCGCAAAGCCCTCTGCCATCGGATCGAAGGGATCGAGCGCGACCTGGCTCAAGCCGAAGGTGAAGCCCCGGCCGGTGATGGTGGGGATGATGGCCGGTTTGCCGGCAACTTCGGTCACCGCCTGCAGGCCCACCTCGAACTCCGAACCGATGATCGAGCGGGACTTGAAGACATCGCCGACCTTGGCCTTGCCGCGCGCATGCAGCGTCGCCAGATTAGCGGAATTGCCGGTGCCGCAGGGCGAGCGATCAGCGCGGCCGGGCCACATGGTCGTGCATGTGCGGATGGCGCCATCGGCATCGATGTCGCGGAACATCACATAGGCGACGCCGGAGATCGCCGGGATTTCCGGATGGACGACCAACATGGTGCGGTTGATCAAGTCCTTGAGGATCATGCCCGCCTGAACGAGCGATGCGGCATTGGCCTTCTCGATCGTCAGGCCGATCTGGCCGACATCGACGAGCCCATAGAAAATACCGCCGTAGCAGAGGTCGAGCTTGATCCTGCCCCATTGCGGCGTGTCGATCTCGACATCCAGCTCATGCACGAAGGAGGGCACCATGGTCAGCCGCACCTTCTCGCAGCGGCCGTCGCGGCAGGTGGCGGTTGCCCTGACCAGACCGGCGGCGGTTTCGAGCGTCACCACCGTTTCCGGCTCCTTCATCTCGACGATGCCGGATTCAAGCAGTGCCGTGGTCACGCAGATGGAATTGGAGCCGGAGCTTGCATGCGCCTGATCGGGCTGCAGGATGATGAAGGCGGCATCGGCATCGGGATGCTTGGCCGGCAGCAGCAGGTTGACTGAACCGATCGGCGCGCCGCGCGGCTCCAGCACCAGGAAGCGACGCAACTCCTCGCCCTTCGGATCGGAGTTCAGCCAATGCAATTGCTCGGCAATGCTGTTGCCGGGAATCTTCGGCACGCCGCCGATGGCAACCCGGCCGATCTCGCCCTCGCAATGAACGTCCAGCAACTGGATCGTGCGTTTCCATCTCATATCGTTTGCTCCAATCCGGACATCGGTCTTGTCCTAGTAGCGGTTGATGCGGAACGGCGTCATATCGACAGCAGGGGCGATGCCGGTCATCATATCGGCCATCAGCCGTGCTGTCGTCGCCGAAAAGGTCAGCCCGAGATGACCGTGGCCGGTCGCGTACCAGACACCCGGGACACGCGACGAAGGCGAGATGATCGGGATCGTATCCGGCAATGCCGGGCGATGACCCATCCAATCCTTGGCATCTTCCACCTGCAATCCGGGCAACGCTCTTTGGGCGTGACGAACGAGAATGCGGGGACGGCGATAATCCGGCGGCGCATCGAGGCCAGCCAGCTCGACGTTGCCGCCGACGCGGATGCCGCCGGCCGTGGGCGTCACCATGAAGGCGCGACGCGGCCAGATGATGGAATAGCGCATGGCGATGCCGGGCTTCATGATCTGTGTGTGATAGCCTCTTTCGGTCTCCAGCGGGATCGGCTCGCCGAGGGCAGAGGCGATGAAGCGCGTGCGCACGCCGGCGGCCAGCACGACATCATTGGCTTGAAGCCGGGTTCCATTCTCGAACAGCACGGCCACGTCGCCGTCCGACTGACGCTCTACGGTTCGCACCGCGCCGGAGACGAAGGTCGCACCAAGAGCCTTTGCCGCCTCCATCAGCGTGAGCACCAGCTTATACGGATCGCGGATGGATTTGTTATCCGGCAGCAGCACGGCCTTGGCGATGGAGGGAGATAAAGCCGGTTCGTGATCGCGGATTTCCGCGCCGGCGAGAACCTTGTATTCCATGCCATAGCGCTGCATCAACTCGAGGTGCGCGCGATCGCCGGCAAATTCCGCTTCGGTCTCGTAAATCGAGAGGCACCCCTCCTCTGTCATCAGGTCAGGCGCGCCAGCGGCGGCGAGCATCGCCCTGAAATCGGAAAGGGCATGACGCGAGAGGCTCATGCCGGCATCCTCGATTTCGCGGAGCCGCGACGGGCGACCGGCGGCGACGAAACGCAGAAACCACGGCAGCATTCTCAGAGCGTAGGAGGGCCTGAGCCACACAGGCCCTTCCGGATCCAGCAGCCAGCCCGGAATCTTCGACCAGGTGGAGGGGCCGGAACCGGCGGCAAAATCGAGCGCGATGCTTGCCATATTGCCGAAGGAGGTGCCCTCCCCCGGCCCCGCCTTGTCCACCAATGTCACCTGCCGGCCACGCCGCTGCAATTCCAACGCGATCGCCGCGCCGATGACGCCGGCGCCGACAATGATGACCGTACGCTTGTTTTCGCCCATGCCGAAAGCCTACCCACAAAGTGCCGCCATGTCCGATATGGCGCGACTCTGTGATATATCAGATCAAGCAGACTGGCTATGGAGTTTCGAAAGGCGCTCGAAGTCTCTGGCGTGTGGTTAGGGCTTTACTGCCCCAATGCCTCTCCGACATTGCTGCCCGTCGCTTGCACGCTATCACCGACGGAACCGATGGTATTGCCGGCGGAGGCACCGACGCGGCGCAATTGCTCACCATAGTTCGCGCGCGTTCGGGGGTCGAAGATGGCGATCGGGGCGCTGACGGCAGCGCCAGCCACGCTGCCGACGGTCTGGGCGGCACCCATGGCAACCGCGCCGACGGCATCGCCGATACCAACATCGGAATCAGTGATCGTCTGGCCAGCAATCAGCCGGGCGCCGATCAGCTTCACCACTTCGGGGCTCTCGGCGAACTTGCCGTGATTCAAGCTGTCGCCGGTCTTGAGCTTGGTGAGATCGAGCACGGTGATCCCCTGCTTTTCCAGCTCGCTGCGATAGGGCTCGGCTGCGGGATCGATCTGGCCCAAGCGATCGATACTGCCGGAAATGCGCCGTGACAGCGATAGTGCCCGGTCATCACGCGAGACGAACAGCGTGAAATGCGGCCTGTCCTTGCCAAGTGCTGCAAACTGCCGGCCGAAGACATCGACGTCGAGATCGGGCGAAGCGAGAATGACATTCTTGATCTTCGGCGCGACGCGACCGTTGCGGATCGCCATTTGCCTGAGGGATTCGACCGCAAGCCAGCTGCCCATCGAATGCGCCATGACCGTGATGTCGCCGACGGAAGGATCTGCGGCGACGCGGCGCAGCAGCTCCTCCAGAGAGTCACGGGAATAGTTGGTGCTTTCCTTGTCATAGGCATAGTCGAAAATGCTGGCTCGCGACGGCCAGGTGAAAACGATCGGGGCGACTTCGGCGTGCGAATCGTGGACGATCTGGGCGAAACGATAGACCGCGTCCTCATAGCGGTTGTTGAAACCATGCACGAAGATCAGTACCCGCTTGTCCTTCGGCAGTTCCCCATGCAGCCAGGCTCGCCCGTCCGCTTCGGTCGGTATCGGCTTGACCGCGGTCGTCACGAAATTCTTCAGGGGATTGCCTGGCAGGCGGCTCGGCCATTGCACCTGGCCGACCTTGCGATTGGCTTCCGGCGGGATCGAGACGCTGACCGCATCCACCTTCAGCCCGGGACCGCGTTCGCCCGAAAACAGGATTGCCGGATCCTTGTCCGGCAAGCGCGTGGTGGCGACCAGAAGGTCCACCCTTGATGTCCCCGGAACACTTTCACTGATCGGTTGCATGACCCCGATCGGACGACCACAGGCCGCGAGTAACAGCGTCACGGCGACGGCGACAGTCCGGAGAAGCACGCTTCCCCATCGGCCCGAACCTGCCACGCGCTGCATCATGCAACCTCTTCCTACGCCTGAATGTCGCGCCACTCTACGCATCGATGCCTTCGGCGCAAGCGACTCAGGCCGTTCTTGGCCATATGATGCGACGCTAATTCGCGCAGCATTGCAAAGGCGCAACGCCATGATCGAGGCCGGCATGTCACTGATGACAGAAGAAAAAAAGAGCCCGACGCGGGAGGAGGATGCATCGGGCTCTTGATCCGGATTGGCAACTGGGAGGAGGAGGAGTGTTGCCAATCAATGAAGGAGCGCTGGGAGGAGGAGGTGCGCTGCCTTCGATGAAGTAAATAAAACGCCGGCGGGGACCTGAACAGATTGGCTTTCGCAATGCAGCAATGCACCAAGTGCATTGCTTTTGTTCACGTATGCCGAAAATACCGCATAGCACTGATAATCAGGGTATTTGCCGCCTATTTTACAGCCGCCGAACGGCCGAGGACCGCGATTCACATGATCGTGATCATACATTTCGACATGCCATTCCAAGAAACTTCATCATGAAGCGGCGGAGATATCTCCGCCGCTTCACCTGCTTTCGATTCGCGGCCTCGGCCTTGTTCGCCGAAGCTGGGAGGGTCTCAAGCCGTCTTGAATGCTTTCCGGCCCTCGGCGTCCAGAGCCGCGAATTCCTCGTCGGAGAGGACAATGTTGACGGCGGCGGTATTTTCTTCCAGGTGCTTGACCTTGCCCGTGCCGGGGATCGGCAGCATCACAGGGCTGCGCTTCAAAACCCAGGCAAGCGCAATCTGGCTCGGCGCGGCGCCATGCTTCTTGGCGATAGTGTCGAGAAGCGAGCCTTCCTTGGCGAGATCGCCCGCGGCAAGCGGGAACCAGGGGATGAAGCCGATATTGTGCTTCTCGCAATAATCGAGCACGTCTTCGCTGGTGCGATCGACGAGATTGTAGCGGTTCTGCACCGTCACCACCTTGAAATGCTTCGATGCGGCTTCGATGTCGGCGACGGAGACTTCGCTGAGGCCCGCATGGCGGACGATCCCGGCGTCGAGCAGAGATTTCACGGCGTCGAACTGTTCGGCCGCCGGCACCTTGGGATCGATGCGGTGAAGCTGCCAGAGATCGATCCGGTCGACACCGAGATTGCGCAGGCTCTTATGCGCCTGCTGGATCAGATATTCCGGGCGGCCGACGGGCACCCAGACGTCGGGGCCGGTTCGGGTCAATCCGGCCTTGGTGGCGACGACAAGGCCGTTGCCGTAGGGATGCAGTGCCTCCTTAATGAGACGTTCGGAAACGTCCGGGCCATAGGAATCAGCCGTGTCGATGAAGTTTATGCCGAGTTCCGGCAGGCGCTTCAGGGTGCGGATAGCTTCGTCATGGTTCTCCGGCTCGCCCCAGATACCGGACCCGGTAATGCGCATGGCACCGAAGCCGAGACGATGGACGGAGAGGTCGCCGCCGATCTTGAATTGACCGGACTTGGCTGCGTCGAAATCTGACATGGTTATAGTCCTTTTTGCTGGTCTGGAATTTATCTGGCTTTTTTTGGCATCCGAGCGGGCCGAGGCTTCTCGGGCAGGTCGAGCTTTTCGCGAGAGGGGAATAGGGTCGCGACCTGGAAAAGATGGGGCAGCAGGTTGGCATATGCAATGCGCACCCGGGTAACGAATTCATCCTTGCGCAATGCGGGGATCGACGCCGACCATTTCGGCGCAGCTGCCGGGCGGGCCGCTCGCGCGCATCGAGATTACTGCGCGGGCACGTGTCGGCGCGCTTGCGTACCCAGATCGGCAAGAGCTGTCCAAAGCTCGTCGAACATGCTGCGGGCGAATTCTTCAAGCGACATATCCCGCAGCCCCGCGCCCCAGCGTTCACCGCCGATGCGCAGCATGCTGACGACGGCTGACGACAGCAGGCTGAGGCGGAACCACTCCTCATCGCCGCCACGGCAACGGGCATGCAGCGCATCCGCCAGCTTCCTCTCAAGCTTGGCATATTTCAATTGATCGCGGGCGCGAAGAGTGGGGGTATCGCGGATCAAGGCGGCGATGGCGAGATACTGCGGATCCGAGATAGCGTCGAGCAGCGCCGCATTGACAGCCGCCTCGATGACATCGACGATGGCCGCATCCTTGGGCTGAGCGGCGACCGCCTCGATCAACTCACCAGAGAAACCATCCTGCCAGGCAGCGACCACATCTTCCTTGCTCGGGAAATAATCGAAGAAGCTGCGCTTGGACACATCGGCCGCCTCGGTGATGTCCTCGATCGTGGTGCCGTCAAAGCCGCGCTCCAGGAAAAGCCTCAGGGCGGCGGCTTCGATGCGCTCGCGAGTCTGGCGGCGCTTGCGCTCGCGCCGGCCCTCCTTCACGACGACATCAGGCATATCCGCCATCTTACCCCCCGTCATGCACCTGCTTCGGGCCGCCTCATATCGGCCTTGCCGGCTTCGGGCGCGTAAGAGCCGCCGATCGAGATCTCCAGCGGATTCTGCCGTGATATCCTGTAGACACCGGCCGGCGGAATGTTGCGCACCGTGCCGCCGATGCGTGTCCCCTTCAGGCCGAGGCTTTCGAGGATTGGCCTGGGAATGGGGCACCGAGGACCATAGGTGAATTGATAGAAGGCTCCACCCGGCTTCATCGTCTCGAAGGCTCCGCCGACAATGTCCACGATCTTGGCGGGCGGCATGGACAATAGCGGCAGGCCGCTGATCACAGCGCCGAAAGGCACATCCTCAAAGAGGCCGCACTGGCCAAGCTGCGCAGCATCCATCTGCACCACACGGGCCTCGGGAAAACGGCCGCGCAGCCGAACGGCAAACTCCTCGCCGAACTCGACAAGCGTCAGCGCGCTTTCCGGAATCCCGCGAGCCAGCAACGCGCGGGTGAAAACACCCGTGCCGGGGCCGAGTTCGAGGATCGGGCCGTCGAGCGGCTCGATCTCCTGAGTCATCAACCTGGCCAGGCGCTCACCCGAGGGCGCCACCGCCGCGACACGCATGGGATTGCTTACCCAGGAGCGGAAAAACCGCACAAAATCAGAGCATGAGGTCTTTGTCGTCATTCCGCGAATCCAATCTCCGGCTACGATAGCAAATATGGCGCGATCAGGGCCGCGCAGCATGGCATTTCGAAGGCACCCCACATCATTTGGCCATCGAGAACCGTTGATATGCAAGCACAATCCCGGATTTCTATTGCTGCATATTTTTAACAAATACAAACTTGCATCTAGTGCAATATATAAACAGATACAATAGGCGATGCCAAATCCCTCCACAGGCGTCCCGCAATGCCCGGCCGGACAGTGAAAGACATTCCCCCCAGTCAGGCCGAATTGCAGTTATCACCGGCGCCAATAGCGGTATCGGCTACGAAGCCGCCAAGGCGCTGGCCGGCGCTGGCGTAAAGGTCATCATCGCCTCACCCAACGAGAGAAAGAGCGCCGAGGCGCTCGCCAAAATCCGCGCGGCAACATCCGGCGCAGACATTGCCTTCGAGATGCAGATGGGCGCCAACTATATCGGTCACTTCGCCTGAACGATGCGACTGCTGCCCACGGTTTTCGATGCCGACAACCCCCGTGTGGTCACCGTCAGCAGCCTGGCGCAACGCAGCGGCAGGATCAATTTCGAAGATCTGCAATGGCGGAAAAATTATGGGGCTTGGCGTGCCTATTGCCAGTCGAAGCTGGCGACGCTTTTGTTCAGCCTGGAACTCGACCGCATCGCCGCCCATGCCCGCGATCCCGCCATCTGGCGGCGGCTTTGGGATGTCTCGGAGCAATTGACGGGATTGAAGATGCCTATCCCCGCAACCGCCTGAAAGGTGCCCCTCTCCGCAAGAGCGGAGAGGGACTTCGTGCATTCAATTCACCGGCAACTCACTGGCTGACGCACTGCCGACGCGGACCATTGGTCGGCTGATAGGTGTTGTCAGAAGCGCGATAGGTCTTGTACCGGCTCGCGCACCAGCGAACATGGGCGCTGCCGTGGGGCGGACGTGCGACGGCGCCGCCAACAATTGCGCCGGCGGTGAAGGCGGCCAGCGGATACCAGAAACCATCGTTATAGCGGCGATATCCCGGGCGGGCGTAGCGATAGCCGCGATGGCCGTGCCAGTAGCCGCCGCGATAGTGCGGACGGTAATGTGGGCGATAGTGCGGGCGATAATGGGGACGGTGACGACGATATTGCACGTCGGTCACGCCGGCAGCCTGGCCGGTCGTCTGCAGGATTGCCGGCTGCACCATCGGCTGAATCGGCGCCGCAACGGCGGGATCAAATGATGTAACAGCAAGCAGGGCACTTAAGGCGGTCACTGTCACGGTCGTCAGGAATCGTTTCACAGCTCTTCTCCTCCAGAGACGTAATCGGAACGAACAACGCGCAATGATTGAAAATGAATCATAATATTACCGCTTGCGCAAGTAAAAGACATTCAATAGTCCTATAGATAGGAAGCCTACCTATCTACTGTTCGATTGAGACTCCATGACCAAACCCGACCGTCATCATGTGCTTGAAGAAGCACATGCGCTCGCCGAGGCGTTGCGCCCTGCTCTCCATCGCCTGTACCGGCAATTGCGGCGCGAGAGCGACGATCCCGGCCTTTCACCCCTGCATGCCCTGCTGCTCCTCGCCATCATGCGCGAACCGGGCATCGGCGTCGCCGAACTGGCCCGGATGGAGAAGCTGCGCGGGCCAACGATATCCGGACATGTGAAGACGATGGAGCGGGACGGTCTCATCACTCGCTCGGAGCCCGACCCGAGCGATCGGCGCCGCAATGGCCTGATCGCGACCGACAAAGGAGAAGAGCTGATACGGAGCATGAAACAAAAGCGGACCGACTGGCTTGCGTCCGAACTGGCCAAACTGTCGCCCGACGAGCGCGCTGCCATTCGCGCAGCGGTCGGGCCACTCGGGGAGATCGGGCAATGAGCGGCGAGCGTCTGAATGCAATTCCGCCGTCGGCGCCGGCCGCGAGCGATCCGCCCGATCGTCGCGAGATCCGCGCCGTCATTCTCGGCCTGATGATCGTTCTCGGCCTTGGCGCCATCGACCAAAGCATCGTGGCGACCGCCTTGCCGCGCATCGTCAGCGATCTCGGCGGGCTGACGCATCTGTCGTGGGTCGTCAGCGCCTATGTGCTGGCGTCGACCAGCACCATGCCGCTCTATGGCAAGCTCAGCGACCAGTACGGCCGCAAGCCGATGATCTACGCGGCGATCCTGATCTTCCTGCTCGGCTCCGTACTGAGCGGCATGGCGCAGACGCTGATGCAACTCATCGTCTTCCGGGCCATCCAGGGCATCGGCGCGGGTGGATTGCTGCCGCTGGCGCAGATCATCATCGGCGATATCGTGCCGCCGGCAAGACGTGGGCGCAATCAGGGCTCGATCGCCGCCGTCTTCGCCGTGTGCAGCGTCATTGGTCCGATCGCCGGCGGCGTCATCACCGATCTCTTGTCGTGGCACTGGATCTTCTACGTCAACCTGCCGATCGGTGCCGTTGCCCTCGTCATGATCGGCCGAGCACTCAAGAGGCCGCATCAGGCGCGCAGCCGCCGCATCGACTATCTCGGCGCTGTCTTGCTGACGGCCTGCACGACCAGCTTCCTGCTGGTGCTGGCGCTCGGCGGCAACGAATGGGCCTGGGATTCGCCTGAGATTTTCGGCCTGTCCGCGGCTGCCCTCATTCTCGGCGTTTGCTTCGTTCTCCATATCCGGCGGGAGCCAGAGCCGGTGCTGCCGCCGGATCTCTTCCGCAACCGGCTGTTCGTCGTCGCCTGCCTCGTGCTGGCATTGACCTTCATGGGCATGCTCGGGGCCAGCCTCTTCTTCCCGCTGTTCTTCCAGATGGTCATGGGTGTCAGCCCCTCGCATTCCGGCCTGCTGACCGGCCCGCTGATGGTCGGCGTCGTCATCTCGTCCATGGTCAATGGCCGCGTGCTGCTGCATCGCTTCGGACGCTACAAGCCGGCCCAGCTATTCGGTCTGAGCCTTGCGACGGTCGCCTTCGCTACGCTCGCCTGGGCGGCCGCCACCAGCCAGGGCTTCATGGTGATCGAGCCAGCCGTCTTCGCCCTCGGCCTCGGACTTGGACTTGTCATGCCCACCATGACGATCGCGGTGCAGAATGCCCTGCCCTTTGCCCATCGCGGCGTCGGCACGGCGACGCTCGCCTTCTTCCGCTCGCTCGGCGGCCTCATCGGCGTCACCGGCTCCGGCGCCATCCTCGCCTATCGCGTACAGAACGCCGGCGCCGCCCTGGACGGTCTTCATATGTCGTCATTGACGGAGGCCGGCATGAAGCAACTTGCCACCACCTCCCCCGAAGCCCATGCCGCGGCCATAGCGCTCTACCGCCACGCCATTGCCATGACCTTTGCGACGGGAACGGCCATCGTCGCATTGGCGCTGGTCGCACTGCTGTTCCTGCCGGAATTGCCGTTGGCGACGGAGCATGGAGAGGAAACGGCGCGCCGGGGCTGAGCAGCACGAAAAAATCACAGCCGCCGGGCGGCAAGCACGATCGCCTGTCGCCCGGCGCGGGATACGCGCAAGCATTCGTGCCTGCGGTGCAGGCAGTCAGATCGCAAACTTATATAGAGATGAGAATGGCGCACCCGAAGAGATTCGAACTCCTGACCCCCAGATTCGTAGTCTGGTGCTCTATCCAGCTGAGCTACGGGTGCGTGGCCGAAACGGAAGAAACCGTTGGCGTGGCGGTTCTCTAAAGCCTCCTTTGGGGGATTGCAAGTGGATTTCTGAAAAAGATCGCGATTTTCGTGCATGTCGGTGCGAAGAGGCTGAAAAACCTCAGCTTTCGCGGAAGCTTCGGCTGCGATAATCATCGAGGGATACGGGGCGATCGGGGATCTCGATGCGAAACTGCGTTCCCGCGGATGGTTTTTCCACGAGCGCTATGGTGCCGCCATGAGCAAGCACAAGTTCGCGGGCGATTGCCAGGCCGAGGCCGGTACCGCCGGAACGTGCAGAGCCGCGGAATGCCGTGAAGAGATTTTCCCGCGCTTTCTGCGGCATGCCCGGCCCGGTGTCATCGACGGTGATGCTGACGACGCTGCCGATGCGATGCGCCGAAACCGTGATGCGCCTGATACCGTCGGGTGTCGTCTCGCCGAAAGCGACCAATGCCTGATGGGCGTTGCGGCACAGATTATGGATGATGCGGAACAGCTGCTCGCTGTCGGCATCGACCTCGAGCTCGGGGCCGAGCTGCTCGACGAATTCGATACCGGTTTCAGGATCGATCGCCAGGATATCACGAACCTCGCCGATGAGCTCGACAAGACGGATCTTGCGCCGGCGTGGCGCCGATTCGGACGTCTGGCCATAGGAAAGGACCTCGGTCGTATAACCGACGGCGCGGTCGATGGTGCGCAGCAGCTTCGGCGCGAAACGCTTGACCATCGGATCGTCGACATCGACCAATCGGTCGGACATCAATTGCGCCGCCGACAGGATGTTGCGCATGTCGTGATTGATCTTCGAGACGGCGAGGCCGAGCGCCGCCAGATTTTTCTGCTGCTTCAGCGTCTTCTGTAGCTGCGACTGCATGGAGGCGAGATGGCGGCCGGCGACTGCAAGCTCATCGCGCCCCATCTCGGGCACGAGAATACGGCCCGGATCCTCCGGGTCATCCGAATAAGCCTGCATGCTATCAGTGAGCCGCCGGATCGGACGAATCATCATGCGGTTGATCGCAAAGAAGATCAGCGTCGCTGTGAACAATGAAATCAGGATGGAAACGAAGAAGACGCTAACCGAATAGGCGAGCATCGCATTGCGCAACCGGGTGTCCTTCAACACCACTTCGATGCCGGTGCCGACATCGCCGCCGGCCGGGCCGAAAACGCGGATGATACGGTTGCCGCCGAAGAGCAGAGTGTCGAGTGCGTCCTTGATGGCGGTCAGCTGGGACACATTGCTCAGATCATACATATCATCGACCGAGGCCGGCATCTCGGCCGTCGCAAGCAGGCGCGACGTGCCGTCCTTGCGCAGGACGATGGCCCGCGTGCCGGTGGCCATCAGCGTTTCCTTCTGCAGCGCGCGAGGTAGCTCGGCAGGCTGCAGGCCGTCGATGACGATCGCGGCTGCAGCGGCCGTATTCAGCCGGTCCTCCAGCCAACGCAGCCTCATATTGGCAACGGAGGGTACGAAGATCAGCACTTCGGCCAGGAGAATGAAGCCGACGGTGAGGATGAGGAGCTTGCCGGAAAGCCCGCCGAAGATCCCTGTGGGCCTACAAAATTGGGACAGGCGGCCCTTCTCGGCTTTGCCGCTTTTTGCGGCCCTCCTGTCCTGCCCACTATCCATTTCAATTGTCCCGCTTCGCTGCAAAGCGACATGATGGCGAAGTATCGAAACCAGATAATAGGTGATTGTAGGCTTTTTTCCAATCTCTTCCCGGCTTTAACGGCGAGAAGGGTCTGGAGAGGGACGACGACGGCGCGCAGGCGCGGCCGCGTTGTCCCTCTCCGACGGGATCAAAACTCTTCCCAACCCTTCGTCGCGACGGCCGGCGAGAGAGCGTTTGCGCCGCCGAAGGCAGTCGCGACCTTATCGATCATCCGGCGTGCCGGCGATGCCGCCGGGCGGTGCGTCTCGGCGCGTGCAGGCACCGGAGCGGGCATGCTGCCGGCATCGACCTTGAAGCGGGATACCAGGCGGACGAGGCCATCGGCTTCGCCTGCAAGACGATGGGTCGCGGCCGAGGTCTCCTCGACCATGGCGGCATTGCGCTGCGTGACTTCATCCATCTGGTTGACGGCCTTGTTGACCTCGGACAGGCCTGTTGCCTGTTCGCGCGCCGCCGTCGCGATGGAATGAATGTGGTCGTTGATCTTGAGCACGCGGGCTTCGATGGTCGACAGCGCCTCGCCGGTGGCCTGCACCAGCTTGACGCCGACCTGCACCTGATCGCCTGATTTGCTGATCAGCACCTTGATGTCCTTGGCGGCGGTGGCAGAGCGCTGGGCGAGTTCACGCACTTCCTGGGCAACGACGGCAAAGCCCTTGCCCGCGTCGCCTGCTCGCGCAGCCTCGACGCCGGCGTTGAGTGCCAGCAGATTCGTCTGGAAGGCGATATCGTCGATCACTCCGATGATCTGGCTGATCGCGCCGGATGCCTGTTCAATGCCGCCCATGGCGTCGATCGCATTGCGAACCACCTTGCCGGAGCGGGCGGCATCTTCCTTGGCCTCGGTCACCATGATGCTCGCTTCGCGCGCCCGTTCCGTCGAATTCTGGACGACGGAGGTTATCTCGTCGAGCGCCGCCGAGGTTTGCTCGAGGGCGGCGGCCTGTTGTTCGGTACGCTTGGAGAGGTCGTCGCTGGCGTGGCGCAGTTCGTTGGTGTTGGTGTTGATCGAGCCCGTCGTCTCCCGCACCTCGCGCATGGTGCTCTTGAGGGTCGCGAGCGTGGCATTGACGTTCTGCTGCAGTTCGGCAAAGGCGCCGTGGAATTCGCCCTTCATAGCCTGCGTCAGATCGCCATCAGCGAGGCTTGCGATCACGCGACGCACCTCGCCGATACCCGTATCGACGCTCACCAGCAGCTCGTTCACATTCCCGGCAAAGCGATTGAGATTGGCATCGCCGTAATCCTTCTCGATGCGACGGCTGAAATCGCCGGCAGCGGCGGCCGAGACGGCCAGAGACATGCTGGACTGAAGTTCGTCGCTCCTGGCGCGCAGGGCCGTTTCCTCGGCATTCATGCGGCGCACGGCCTTGCCGTTCTCCTTGAAAACATCGACGGCAGCGGCCATCTCGCCGATTTCGTCGCGGCGACCTGCAAACGGGACCTCGATATCGAATTGACCGTCGGCAACCTTGTTGATGGCTTCCGTCACCTTGCGGATCGGACGGCTCAGATGAACGGTGCCAATATAGGAGCCCAGGCCGACGCCGGCGCTGATGCCCGCCACCGTGATGCAAAGGACGGCCCACAAGATAGCGTTATGAAAAGTCGCGATGCTGGTTTCGGCTGCTGCAAGTTCTGCCTTATCGGTTTTAACCACAGCATCGATCTCGGCCTGGAAAGCCTTGCGATTGGCACGGTTGGCTTCATTGTTGCCTTGCTTGCTGGCGGCATCCGGACCATCCGTCACGCCAAGACGGGCCGTTTCGGTGCGGAAGACGCGAAACTCCTGAGAGCCGGCCTGCAGTTTGGAGAATTCTGCCTTCTGCGCATCCGGAACCATAGGCGCCCAGGCCGCGAGCACTTTGTCGATCTCGTCGAGGTCGCCCATCAACCCATCGGCGAAGCTCTTGGCGTCCTTTGCGGAAGCGGCAGCATAGATGCCGCGCGATTCCATGACCACCGCCGTCACATAACGGTTGAGGCGCTCGCCCATGTAGGCGCGGCCGGCGGTCTGATCGTAGCTCTGTAATTTCTGGTCATACTGATGCAGCGCATAAAGGGCGGTAGCGCCGATCAAAAGCGCTGCGCCAGCCATGACGAATACAAGCAGGTTTATTTTGCCGCGAATCTTCACGATACCCTCCGAGGCCGGTCTCCTCCCCATAAATCGATGGGTTTTTCCAGCATGTACCTAGATATCGGCTAAATTCATTAATGATATATTGCGGTATTTATATATGAGAGATGCGACGTCGCTGCTATTTCTGCTGTATATTTCAGTGTTTACTGAATTATATTGTTGGCCATGCAATCAATCGGCCGAATGCTATGGCTGGCAGCAACGGCCGCCGATCGACCGGCTGGAACCCCGGACTTCAAGGAATTTGCGCCGATATAATTGACTCTATGGGTCTTCATCCTTATAAGCCCGCGCACGTCCGGTCCCGGAGCCTGCTTTTGCGGGCGAAGTCCGTTCGCCATAATCAACAACGCTGCTTGCTTTTGAAGCAAAGCTCAAGAAGGGCCGCACTCCGCGGTGTTTAAATAAATGAAGCGTACCTATCAACCATCCAAGCTTGTCCGCAAGCGTCGCCACGGCTTCCGTTCCCGTATGGCCACCAAGGGCGGTCGCGCGGTTCTTTCCGCTCGCCGTAGCCGCGGCCGCAAGCGTCTTTCGGCCTAACGGCCGAAATGCCCGATAGTCGAGGATGGCGGGCAAATTGACGAATGAACGACCCAAAAAGACTGTCGGGCGGCTGAAGAGCCGGCCGCAGTTTCTTGCAGTCCGCGAAGGCGAGAAGCGCAGAGGCAGCTTCTTCCTCCTAGAGATGCTGGACCGCAAGCTTGCCGACGCCGACCCCCGCGTTGGTTTTACCGTCACCAAAAAACATGGCAACGCAGTGGAGCGCAACCGCATGCGGCGCAGGCTGAAAGAAGCCGTGCGGCTTCATGCCGGGTTTGCAATGCAGCCCGGACACGACTATGTGGTTGTCGCGCGGCGCGATGTGCTGACCGCACCTTTCGAAAAACTGGTGAGTGAACTCGTCCAGCGTATCGAAACCAGGCCGAAACACCGGCGACCGGAAACGGACCGCTCCAGGAACACATGATGCAAAACAACCGCAATTACTTCATAGCGATTGCCCTGTCGGTGCTGATCGTCCTCGCTTGGCAGTTTTTCTATATGAACCCGCGCCTCGAAGCGCAGCGGCAGGCCGAACAGGCCGCCAAGCTGCAGCAGCAGTCGCAGCAGGCCCAGACGACGCAGGCACCCGCCGCGGGCGCAGGCGCTGCGGTCAACGGCTCGCTGCCGGCAGGCGGCCAGACTGCGCCGACGGTCCTGACACGCGACCAATCGGTCGCCAAGACCTCTTCTTCGCGCGTTGTCATCGATACGCCTGCGCTTGCCGGCTCCATCAACCTGGAAGGCGCGCGCCTCGACGACCTTAGGCTCAAGACCTATCACGAGACCGTCGACAAGAGCAGCCCGATCATTACGCTGTTCAGCCCGGCCGATACCAAGGACGGCTACTTCACCGAACTCGGCTATGTCGGCAGCGACGCGACCGGTGCGGTCCCCGGCCCTTCGACCATGTGGACGCTCTCGAGCGGCGACAAGCTGACCGACAAGACGCCGGTGACGCTTTCCTACACCAATGACAAGGGCATCACCTTCTCGCGCACGATTTCCGTCGACGATCGCTACATGTTCACGATCACCGACAAGATCGCCAATAGCGGCCAGGCACCGGTTTCCCTCTCGAGCTACGGCCGCGTCACCCGCTACAATAAACCCGAGACGCCGTCCGCCTACGTTCTGCACGAAGGCTTCATCGGTGTCATCGGCGATGACGGCCTGATCGAGACCAAGTATGCGGCAACCGAGAAGGAAGCCACGACGCCTGCCAAGTCGACCGGCGGCTGGCTCGGCATGACAGACAAGTACTGGGCCGCAACCATGGTGCCGCCGCAGTCGACAGCCTATGATGCCCGCTTCTCGCACTTCAGCGACGGCACGCCGCGCTATCAGGCCGATTACAAGCAAGATGCCGTCACGGTCGCTCCCAGCCAGTCGATCGAGTTGAAGAACCTCGTCTTCGCCGGCGCGAAAGAAGTACCGGTCATCGACCGCTACGAGACCAGCTACTCGATCCCGCGCTTCGACCGCCTGATCGACTGGGGCTGGTTCTATTTCATCACCAAGCCGATGTTCAAGCTGATGGATTTCTTCTTCCGCTACTTCGGCAATTTCGGTGTCGCCATCCTCTGCACCACCATCGTGGTCAAGGCGTTGTTCTTCCCGCTCGCCAGCAAGCAGTATGCTTCGATGGCGAACATGAAGCGCATGCAGCCGAAGATGGAGGAGCTGAAGGCCAAGTTCGGCGACGACCGAATGGCGCTGCAACAGGCGACGATGCAGCTCTACAAGGAAGAGAAGATCAATCCGATCGCGGGCTGCTGGCCGGTGCTCCTGCAGATTCCGATCTTCTTCTCGCTCTACAAGGTGATCTACATCACCATCGAGATGCGCCATGCGCCGTTCTTCGGCTGGATCCAGGACCTTTCCGCTCCGGACCCGACCTCGATCGTCAATCTCTTCGGCCTGCTGCCGTTTGCAGCGCCTACCATCCTGCATCTCGGTGTCTGGCCGATGATCATGGGCGTCACCATGTTCCTGCAGATGCGTATGAACCCGACGCCGCCGGACCCGACCCAGGCGATGATCTTCACCTGGATGCCGCTGGTGTTCATGTTCATGCTGGCAAGCTTCCCGGCCGGCCTCGTCATCTACTGGGCCTGGAACAACACGCTCTCGGTCATCCAGCAGTCGATCATCATGAGGCGCCACGGCGTGAAGGTGGAACTCTTCGACAATCTCAAGGGCCTGTTCAAACGAAAACCGGCGCCATCGAAATAAGCAGCAAAGCCCCGCTTCGGCGGGGCTTTTCTTTTGTGGGATATCGCGTGCGCGAGGTTATCCGTTTTCCTCGTGATCGCGATAGCCTTGAAAGCCGGGCCGACCGGTCAGGGCTTGCCCGCTTCGATCAGATGCCGCCGGAAGAATGACAGAACGTCCGCATCGAACGACTTGTGAAAGGCGACCCTGTCAAAGCCGTTGGCATCCTTGCAAATTTCCGGCTGCGACTGGGTGAGCGCCGGCGAGCAAGGTGCGAGAAAGGCGAAGTGCGCCGCGTTGGAGACGACATGAAATTCGGGCTTTGCCGGCAAGTCATCCGTTAGAGCTACGACGTTTTCCGGCAGCACGCCATCGCCGCCATATTGCGAGCCCCAGAGCTGAACGGGTGCCTTGACATTCTTCAGGCTGTCCTTGGTCGAAAAGAAACTGAACGGATCGGCAATGACCAAAGCCTTGATACGCGCATCCTGGGTCAGCGGCTGCGTCGGAAGCTCGTTGCGGCGGATCTGTCCGCAAATCGGCGCCGGTTCCGGGCATGACACATGCGGATCGTGAAAATCCGGGATCGCTCCGGCAAGAACCAGGCCGGTATAACCGCCGCGCGAGAAGCCGAAGAAGCCGATGCGGCTCGGATCGATGTGTGCCGCTTCCGGAGAGGCGTTCAGCATGAAATCGATGAGACGTTTGATATCTGTCGGTCGCTCGATGAAGACGGATATATCGCCCGATTGGCTCATGTCGGAAAAATTGTCGCGCGGATGGTTCAAGGCGACGACGACGAAGCCGGCATCCGCCAGGGTTTCCGCCGTATCGTGATGGCCGAGAGAGCTGCCGGCATGACCATGCGAAATGACGACCAACGGCAGATTAGCGCCCACGATCGGGCAATTCCGGACACCAGAAACGACGATCGATCCAAGCGTAATGTCCGCCGGCGCAACCGTGCAGGGCGACCAGATGAAGGCGCGGAGAGCGGGACCGCTTGCGTCCGCCGGGACTTCAAACGATTTCAGGCCCGCTGCGTGAGCCCACGTTGCGGTCAAGCTGACGGCAATGAAGCATAGAGTCTTTGTGAAACGCATTTTCTTTTCCCAAAATGAAAATCGAACGGGGTTGGTGCAATGCATCACTCGGCTGCGTCGCGAAGCGGAATCAGCAGATCGGTGGCGAGTTCGCTGTCGGCTATGTGCCTTGGGTGATTGAGATAGATCTCGAGCGCCGGGCGATCGTCAGGCTCGAGGCCGCTTTGCGGTAGCCATCCGCCGAAGAGCGTCTGAAACGTCGGAGAAATGAGCGCATAGGGGCCGATCAGCCGGTGCCGCGCATAGCGCCCGCCCGGCACGTCGCATCGTTCAAGCCCGTCCGTCGCCAGCTCATCGTTCGACAGGATCAGCCCGGCAAAATATCGGAAGCCGTCACCTTGATCCGGATCGCCATGGCAGACGCCGATACGAGCAACGTCGTTCCATGCTATCCCACGCTCCGACGACCATTGCCGCAAACGCCGATAGCTATGGGGAATCGTTGTGAACGGCCCATGGTGACGCACACCAAATACAGTCACCGGCTGCCGATCAACGATCGTCACCGGAGGAAGGCTCATCGTGATCGACTGTTGCTGCATCTGGAAATCGGTCGGACTAAGCCCGGTCAGATTGCGAAAGGCACGCGCGAAGCTCTGCGAGCTGTCGTAGCCTGCATCTAATGCCGTTTCAGTAACCGAGACGGTGCGGCCGGCCAGTCGATGCGCCGCCTGGGCAAGCCGAACCCGGCGTGTCGTGGCGGCAATGCTTTCGCCGGTCAGCGCGCGATAGAGCCGATGGAAATGGAATGGCGAGAAATGAGCGACGGCAGCAAGGCTCTCGATCGAATGAGGCGCTGACGGATCGACCATAATCGCTTCGATAACGCGGGCGATGCGCCGACGATAATTTTCTTCTGTGCTGGTCTTCATGAGGCCAAAGAGTAGCATGGCCTTTACGGACGCGCGGCGCAGCAATTGCGGATTTTTGCGAGTGCCGGTCAGAATGCATCGCCAAAAGACCGTCGACGGGCACACCGATCAAAACTTGACTTTCGCCGGCAAAACCTCGAAGCCAGTCAACAATCGAACCGGAAGACCTGAAGCAGCATGGCAGAACAGACCATAAAAGACGACAAGCCGCTTTTCGGCCGCCCGTGGATTTTCATCCGCGGCGTGCCAGCGATGAAATTCCTGCCGCCGGAGGGGCCTTTGGAAGTGGCCTTTGCCGGGCGCTCGAATGTCGGCAAGTCGTCGCTGATCAATGCGCTGGTCGGCCATAAGGGTTTGGCGCGCACTTCGAACACGCCGGGGCGGACGCAGGAGCTCAACTATTTCGTTCCCGATGGCTTTTCCGGCGAGGGTGGCGACCTGCCGCCCATGGCGCTGGTGGACATGCCGGGCTACGGCTATGCGGAAGCGCCGAAGGAACAGGTGGATGCCTGGACGAAGCTGGTCTTCGACTATCTGCGGGGACGCACGACGCTGAAGCGCGTCTATGTGCTGATCGATAGCCGCCACGGCATCAAGAAGAACGACGACGAGGTCCTCGGCCTGCTCGACAAGGCCGCCGTTTCCTATCAGATCGTGCTGACCAAGACCGACAAGATCAAGGAGGCGGGCCTGCCGAAGCTTTTGGCCGATACCGCCGAAAAAATCCGCAAGCGCCCTGCCGCCTATCCCGGCATTCTCGCCACCTCATCGGAGAAGGGTGTGGGTCTCGAGGAGTTGCGCCAGGCGATTGGCCTGACAGTGGGAATTCCGGTCTGAACATCAGGTCAGCCGGATGAGGCCGCCGCCCAGCGCCCCGCGGGGAGCGGCGGCCCTGTCGCCGTCGAGGATTACATCTTCGGCAACAACACCTTGTCGACAACGTGGATCACGCCGTTCGACTGTTTGACATCGGCGATGGTGATATGAGCGGTGCCGCCGGCCTCGTCGGTCAGCGTCAGCTTGCCGCCCTTGTCCATCGCCTTGATCGTGCAGCCACCGACCGTCTTCAGGTCGTATTCGCCGCCCTTGCTCGTCGCCCATTTCTTGATGGCGGCGGCCATATCGTCACCGGCGACGACATGGCAGGTCAGGATCTTGGTTAGGGTTGCCTTGTTCTCGGGCTTCAGCAGGGTTTCGATTGTACCGGGCGGAAGCTTGCCAAAGGCTTCATTCGTCGGCGCAAAGACGGTGAAGGGGCCTTTGCCTTCGAGCGTGTCCACAAGGCCGGCAGCCTTGACGGCAGCGACCAAAGTCGTGTGGTCCTTCGAATTCACGGCGTTCTGCACGATATTCTTGCTGGCGTACATCGCCGCGCCCCCCACCATGGGGTCCTTTGCGTGGGCGAGGCTGGTTGCGGCGGCAAGCGTTGCGGCCACAGCGACGACGCGAATCACGGTCTTGATCATAGCTTTTCCTCTTCCTGTTCTTGCCCCGATCATGTGGGGTCACAGGAAGATACGGAGGGCCATGGAGAAGAGTTTCAGCGGCGATTGTCTTTCGAAGGAAATAAATTCTCAGGGGAAACGGATGGTGCCGGATGCCACGACATCGCCCGTGGGCTTGCCGGTCGGAGAACCGCCGAAAGGCTCGATACTGACGGCGATGATTGCGCCTTCGGTCAGCTTGCCGTGAAGTTCCTGCGGCAGGACGATTTCGCCTTCGCCGGTCTGCGGCAGCACGCCGAGCGCCTCGGCAGGATCGCTGCCGCGAATGAGCCAGAGCTCCAGCGATTTCTCCTCCGGCTTTCCGGCTGCAACGGGCGTCACCTTCAGCCGCCCGCTGCTGGCGTCATAATCGGCCAGGAGATTGATGGCGCTGTTCTGGCCGGCAAGGGAAGCCGTCAGCTGCTTGCCCGGTACGGACCGGGATATGCCGTTGTTTGTGATGGTGAAAACCACCACGCCGGCGGCAAGGAACAATGAACCGAGGGCAACGACGCGCCAGACCAGCAGCGAATTCCAGAGATGAGCGCCCAACGCCGCATCTCCGAAGATACGTCTTTCTATCTTCGGAAAGACCGACTTCGCCGGCGTCACCATTTCGTATTCTTCATTGAACTCCGAAAGGTTCTGCTCCCATCGGCTGACGATCGCGGCAAATTGACGATCGCTGCGCATGCGCCGCTCGACCTTCTGCCGATCCTCCAGCGAGAGTACGCCAAGTACATATTCCCCGGCCAGAACTTCGTCGCGGGAGCGGCCTCCCTTGCTTTGATCGGGTGTACTCATCGGTCCATGCACTCTCTTAATCTGATCAGGCTTCGGCGCAGCCAGGTGCGCATGGTATTCAAAGGCACCGAGTGTTGATCGGCGAGTTCCTGGTAGCTCAAGCCTTCGATATAGGCGCTGCGAACCGCCCGCGCGCGATCAGCTTCCAACTCTTCCATGCACCTGTCAATCCGCCTACCCTCTCCCTTCACGATTGCTTGCTCTTCGGGGCCGGGTTCGGTGTCGGCAAGATCGTGTGCGGCGTCGATTTCATCGGCCACAGGCTTGCGGGCACGGACGAAATCGATGGATCGATTGCGGGCGATCGCCGTCAGCCACGGCGTTGCAGGCCCTTCGGATGCGGCGAACTGCTCGGCCCGCTGCCAGATCTTCACGTAAACTTCCTGCAAAACCTCTTCGGCATCCGTCCTGTTGCCAATAATACGCAGGCATACGCCATAGAGTTTCGGGCTGGTACGTTTATAAAGCGTGGTAAAAGCCTTCTGGTCACGCATGGCGACGCGGCCGATAAGCGCTTCCGTCTCCTCGTTCGCCATCCGACCCCCGCTTGCTCCACCAAGACCAATCTTTAAGAGAAAAGTCCCGGCTGGCAAGCGCGGTGACGAAATCAATTTCATCAACGCCAGTGTGACACCGAGCAAACTAATCCGGACATCATTATTCCCTCTGTCAGAAACTTGAGATAAAAGGCCGCAAACAATCTCACGGGGTGCACCATGTCCGAATCCCAAAGCGAGCTTCAAGCCAGCCTGCTGGCGCAGGCCCTGCCCTACATGCAACGCTATGAAAACAAGACCATCGTGGTGAAATACGGTGGCCATGCCATGGGCAATGCCGAACTCGGCAAGGCATTTGCCGCCGACATCGCGCTTCTGAAGCAATCGGGCGTCAACCCGATTGTCGTCCACGGCGGCGGGCCGCAGATCGGCGCCATGCTGACGAAGATGGGCATCGAATCGAAATTCGAGGGCGGCCTGCGCGTCACCGATCAAAAGACGGTCGAGATCGTCGAAATGGTGCTGGCTGGCTCAATCAACAAGGAAATCGTCGCGCTGATCAACCAGACGGGCGAATGGGCGATCGGTCTTTGCGGCAAGGACGGCAACATGGTCTTCGCCGAAAAGGCGCACAAGACCATCAAGGATCCGGATTCCAATATCGAGCGCGTGCTCGATCTCGGCTTCGTCGGTGAAGTGGTCGAAGTCGACCGCACGCTGCTCGACCTGCTTGCGAAGTCTGAGATGATCCCCGTCATCGCACCGGTTGCTCCAGGCCGCGACGGCGCGACCTATAACATCAATGCCGACACCTTTGCCGGCGCCATCGCCGGCGCGCTCAGCGCCACGCGCCTGCTCTTCCTGACGGATGTTCCGGGCGTGCTCGACAAGCAGGGCCAGCTTATCAAGGAGCTTTCGGTTTCGCAGGCGCGTGAACTTATGGCCGACGGCACGATTTCCGGCGGCATGATCCCCAAGGTCGAGACCTGCATCGACGCCATCAAGGCCGGCGTTCAGGGCGTCGTCATCCTCAACGGCAAGACGGCTCATTCGGTGCTGCTCGAGATCTTCACCGAGCACGGCGCCGGTACGCTGATCGTTCCCTGAGGAGGGCGACCGCCTCAGAGGACTTCAATTTCGCTCAAGCCGGCCGATAAATTGCTTCGGCCTCGCTTTTCAACATTCCCATGACAGAGCGGTAGGGAGCTGGGCCATAGCTGATGCGGCTGACGCCGAGGCCGGCCATAGTCTCGTTGTCGGGCGTCGTCGGACGCACCATGATATTGACCGGCAAGGGAGAGCGTTCGCAGAGGGCTCCGATCAGTTCCGGATCGACAAGGCCGGGCGCGAAGAAACCGCTGGCGCCCGCCTCGGCGAAAGCATCGACGCGGCTATAGGCTTCATCGAGCAGGATCTGGTGGTGCGCCGTATCGCTCTCCTGAAGGAAAAGATCGGTGCGGGCATTGATGAACAATGGTATTTCCCGCCGATCGGCCATCTCCCGGATCGCGCGGATGCGCGCCGCCTGCAGCTCGATCGGATGGACGCCTTGGCCGCCGACCACCTGGTCCTCGAAATTGATACCGATGGCGCCGTGATCCATGATCTTTTCGACATTGGCTGCAACCGCCTCGGGTTCCACCGCATAGCCGCCTTCGAAATCGACTGACAGAGGCAGCGGGCTCGTGACCGAAATCAACCGCGCCGTCACCGCAAGCAGCGACAGTGGTATCGCCTCGCCGTCACCAAAGCCGTTGGCGGCGGCGACAGACCAGCTGCCCGTGGCCAGTGCCTTCGCACCCGCCTCTGTGACCGCCTTGGCCGAACCGGCATCCCAAATGTTGAAAAGGATGAGCGGCTCACCCTTTTTGTGCAGCCGCGCGAATTCCTGCGCCTTTTCCACCTGACTCATCGTATCCCCTCCGAAAAGCCCGGTCGGGCGACTTTCCTCTTCACAACCCCGAAAGAGCGTAAGCTCCCCCTCACTTTGCAAATAGAGCAAAGCCCCGGAATTCAATGGTAAAATCATAGCCGGCATTGGATCGGTCGGCAATGTCGGCGGTATCCCCCATATGGCGTAGCATGAATATTTTCCTTTTCCTCCGATAAGGCGGCATGCCATAAGGCGGCCATGAGCCAGACAAAGACGCTATCCGAACCTTCAGATTTTGCCGATATCCGCGAGTGGGTGTTCGATCTCGACAACACGCTCTATCCGCACCATGTCGATCTCTTCGCGCAGATCGACAAGAACATGACGGCCTATGTCTCGGCTCTCCTGCAGATGGAGCGCGAGGAAGCGCGCAAGCTGCAGAAGCAATATTATCTCGATCACGGCACGACCCTGCAGGGATTGATGCTCCATCACGGCATCGATCCCAACGATTTCCTGGAGAAGGCGCATGCGATCGACTATTCGGCGCTGATGCCGCAGCCGGAGCTGGCCGCCGCCATCAAGGCGCTGCCGGGACGTAAGTTCATCTTCACCAACGGAAGCGTCAAGCACGCCGAGGCGACCGCCGGCGCGCTCGGCATTCTCGACAATTTCGACGACATCTTCGATATCGTGGCGGCAGACTATGTGCCGAAGCCAGCCGGCAGCACCTACGACAAGTTCATGAGCCTCAATCGAGTGGATACGAAGAGGGCCGCGATGTTCGAGGACCTGCCGCGCAACCTCACCGTGCCCAAGGCGCTCGGCATGAAGACAGTGCTGCTCGTGCCCCAGAATCTCGAGACGACCGTCGTCGAATGGTGGGAACGGACGACCGGCGAGGACGATCACATCGACTATGTGACCGACGATCTCACAGCTTTCCTCAAGGCATTGGTTTAACCTTTCTTTAAGACGGGGTTACGAAAGTTTCATCCGCCTTACAGAGGTTTAATTGGTCGTTTTCGGCCGCCCGCCGTATCGTTTGACCATTCCTCGACACGAAAGGAAAAACGATGAACGGGAAAAAAATTCTTCTTGCGGGACTTTCCGCAGCCCTTCTGGTGGGCGCCGGCGCTCAGGCAACCTTCGCGGCACAAGGCGATGAGGCAAGGGGTGGTCACGGCGGTCGCTGGCATGGACCGCACTTTTCGCCGGAAATCGTCTATGTGCGCATGCTGAAGCAATTCGGCCAGCCTGGCGACACCAAGGTCACCAAGGATGAGGTCAAGGCCGGCATCGACAAGATCTTCGATCAGATCGACACCAACCATGACGGCGAGCTCACGCCCGGCGAGGTGCGCGCCTATCGTCAGGAACGCATCAAGGAATGGAAGGCCGCACACGCCAAGGCCAACGACGATCAGGGCAACAACCAGGCCCAAAACGACCAAGCCAAGGGCGATCAGGCCCAGAACGACGACAAGGGTGACAACGGCCCGCGCCATCACGGACCGCATGGCCGCTTCATGCATGAGGCAGGTCTCATGCGCGGCATGATGCTGTTCCATCGCATCGACAAGGACGAAAACGGCCAGATCAGCAAGCAGGAGGCCGAAGACGCCGCCAGCAAGTTCTTCGACCGCATGGATCGCAACCATGACGGCGTGATCTCGCTGGACGACATGCCGGACCGCCCGCTGCTTTAAGCCGATCGATCGGGCACGATCCTCCACGAAGCACCGTCACGCTTCATGGATCGCGCCCTAAGCGGTACCCCTACGACCGAAGCCCGCCATCGCCATGCGACGGCGGGCTTTCGCTGTTCAATGGCCGTTATCGTGCTCGTAAAAATCCGCGACGATCTTCCAGGCCTCGTCGGCGGTGTCGACGAAGCTGATCAGATTGACGTCATCGGGCGCGATGGTGCCGAATTCCGCGAGTGCCTCGAAATTGATGATGTTGCGCCAGAACTTCTCGCCGAAGAGGATGAGCGGCAGACGCTCCATGCGGCCGGTCTGGATGAGCGTCAGGCATTCGAACAGTTCGTCAAGTGTGCCGAAACCGCCCGGAAACACCGCGATCGCCTTGGCGCGCACCATGAAGTGCATCTTGCGGATCGCGAAATAATGAAAGTTGAAGCTGAGCTCGGGCGTGACGTAGACGTTCGGCGCCTGCTCGTGCGGCAGGACGATGTTGAGGCCGATCGAAGGAGCGCCCTCTTCGGACGCGCCGCGATTGCCCGCCTCCATTACGCCCGGACCGCCGCCGGTCACCACGACATATTCATGGAAATCGAAGCTCGCCGAATAACGCGAGCAAAGCCGGGCGAACTTGCGCGCTTCCTCATAGTAAACCGATGCGGTCTCGAGGTTGGCACGCTGCACATCGTTGCGCGCGGCCCATGCGTTTGCACCCGGTGCGGGAATGCGCGCGCCGCCGAACATGACGACGGTCGATTTGATGCCGCGTTCGGTCAGATACATTTCGGTCTTCAGCAATTCCAGCTGCAGGCGGATCGGCCGTAACTCCTCACGGCAAAGGAAATCCTCGTCCGCATAGGCGAGCCTGTAGGAAGGCGACATCGACTGCGGCGTACGCGGCACGGATTCGGCTCGCTTCTTGTCCGCCGAGCTCGTCTTCAAGGGATCCCATACCCCGTCCTTGCGCCTCAGCCTGCCGTTCTTCGCCTTGCTCATTGACCATGCCTTTCAAATAGATCATGCCGAGCCGCCCTGTCCGTAGGCAGCAACGGCCGAGCTCAGCATATGCCCCTACAACGCCCCGAATCCAAGCTCAATCGGCGCGGAAAAGACATTCCATTTTTCAAGCCCATGCTGTAGGACCAATCGACCATATCCGGACCTCTATCCGAAAACCACGACAGCTACAGACGTTTTAAGGAATTCCCATGAGCGCTACCGATCTCGCCTCTCTCGAAAAGACCATCGAGGCCGCCTTCGACAATCGCGACAATGTGAACACGTCGACGCGGGGTGAAGTCCGCGACGCCGTGGAGATGGCGCTGAACCTGCTCGACAGCGGCAAGGTCCGCGTGGCCGAACGCGGTGCGGACGGCATCTGGACGGTCAACCAGTGGCTTAAGAAAGCGGTGCTCCTTTCCTTCCGCCTGAACGACATGAAGATCGTCGAAGGCGGCTCGGGCGGCGCGACCTGGTGGGATAAGGTTCCCTCGAAATTCGAAGGCTGGGGCGAGAACCGCTTCCGCGAAGCCGGCTTCCGCGCGGTGCCGAACGCCGTTGTGCGCCACTCCGCCTATATCGCCCCGAACGCCATCCTGATGCCGTCCTTCGTCAATCTCGGCGCCTATGTCGGCGAAGGCACCATGGTCGACACCTGGGCGACCGTCGGTTCCTGCGCGCAGATCGGCAAGCATGTGCATCTGTCCGGCGGCGTCGGCATCGGCGGTGTATTGGAGCCGATGCAGGCCGGCCCGACCATCATCGAGGACAATTGCTTCATCGGCGCACGCTCCGAAGTGGTCGAGGGCTGCATCATCCGCGAAGGATCGGTGCTCGGCATGGGCGTCTTCATCGGCAAGTCGACCAAGATCGTCGACCGCGCCACCGGCGAGATCACCTATGGCGAAGTGCCACCCTACTCGGTTGTCGTCGCGGGCGCGCTGCCGAGCGGCAACACCATGGCGAACGGCCAGCCGGCCCCCAGCCTTTATTGCGCCGTCATCGTCAAGCGCGTCGATGAAAGGACCCGCTCGAAGACCGGTATCAACGAGCTCCTGCGCGACTGATTGTAAATTCGGGAGCGCGGTCGCCATATCGCGCTCCTCTCACGCTTGCCGGGTAAGCTTGCCCGTGCGATTGCTGGAATCGCGGCAAGGATTTTCGGCCTATCGCCGACCCTTTGCCATCGCTTTGCCATTTCCCGCCGGATAAGTTGCCTCCGATGACTGTTACCGATCCCGTCGCCAACCTGCAAACCCTGATCCGCTGTGCCTCCGTGACGCCGGCCGAGGGCGGCGCGCTGACCGCGCTTGCCGACATGCTGCTGCCACTCGGCTTCAAAGTCGAGCGCATGACGGCCCGCGAGCCGGGAACGCCCGACATCGAGAATCTTTATGCCCGGCTCGGCACGGAAGGTCCGCATCTGATGTTTGCCGGCCATACGGATGTCGTTCCGGTCGGCGATGCCGCATCCTGGAGCCATCCACCCTTCGCCGCGGAAATCGCCGATGGCGAGCTCTTTGGCCGCGGCGCCGTCGACATGAAGGGCGGCATTGCCTGCTTCGCGGCGGCCGTGGCGCGCCATATCGAAAAGCACGGGCCACCTGCGGGCTCGATCTCCTTCCTGATCACCGGCGACGAAGAAGGCCCGGCGATCAATGGCACGGTCAAGCTGCTGCAATGGGCGGCCGAGCGCGGCGAGCAATGGGATGCGTCCCTCGTCGGCGAGCCGACCAATCCGGACCAGCTTGGCGACATGATCAAGATCGGCCGGCGCGGCTCGATTTCCGGCTTCATTACCGTTCACGGCGTTCAAGGCCATGCCGCCTATCCGCATCTCGCCGATAACCCGGTGCGCAGTATCCTCAAGCTGACCGAAGCGCTGCTCGACCCGCCTTTCGACGCCGGCACGGACAATTTCCAGCCGTCGAACCTCGAGGTGACGAGCATCGATGTCGGCAATGCCGCCACCAACGTCATCGCCGCCAAGGCAACTGCAGCCTTCAACATCCGCTTCAACGATACCTGGACGGTCGAAACGCTGAAGGCGGAAATCCTTGCCCGCCTGGATGCGGCCGCGGCCGACCAGACGCTGCGCCCCGGACGTCCGCCAGCCAGATACGACATCACCTGGTCCGAGCGTCCGAGCCAGGTCTTCCTGACGCGCAACAATGCGCTGATCGCTTCGCTCTCTTCGGCGGTCGAAAACGTCACCGGCCTGAGGCCGGCGCTCTCGACGACCGGCGGCACCTCGGATGCCCGCTATATCAAGGACTATTGCCCCGTCGTCGAATTCGGCCTGGTCGGTCAGACCATGCACATGGTCGACGAGCGCGTGGCGCTATCGGATCTCGAAACGCTGACCGAGATCTATGAGACCTTCATCCAGCGCTGGTTCGAGAATGCCGACCTTTAAGGAAGTCCAATATTATCTGTCCGGCCTCTGGCTGCTGATCCGGATGGATGCGCGCGGCTTCCAGTATCTTGACATATCGGATCGCGGCATGCTGCGCTCCTTCTGGGCTGTCTTCTGGAGCCTGCCGTCGATCGGCATTTCCTGGCTGTGGTGGCAACAGGCCTACCTGACGGCCATGCCGCCCGAAACATCAACCGGCATCGCGTTCTTCCTGCGGCTGGCGCTGGTCGAAGCGGCGAACTGGCTGATACGACCCATTCTCGCCGGCGTGCTGCTTCTGGTCTTCCGCTTCGGCGACAAGTTTGCGCCGATCGTCGTTACCGTAAATTGGCTTTTCGTACCGGCAAACTATCTGAACGCGCTGCTCCTCGCATTGATCGTCTTTGTCCCCGGCTCGAAGGGTCTGGCAGCACTTCTATCGCTGGTGCTGACAATGGCAATCATCTTTGCGCTGGCGCGCATCCTCAGAATGATCTGCGGCACTCACCCGCTCTTCATCGGCACGCTGACGCTGGTGTTGCTGATCCCGAGCATGCTGCTGACGGATTTCCTGCAACGCTTCCTCGGCGTCTATCCGCCGGCGTGAAGCTGGTCGTGATCGAACCGCCGCAGTCGTCAGGAATCGTCGGATTCGTCATCCGGCAACGGCATCGCAGGCGCCCCATCATCCCGATAATCCACCTGCATGAAATAGAGCCCGTCCGGCGGGGCAACGGGGCCGCATGCCTTGCGGTCTCGCGCCTCAAGAGCGGCACGCACATCGTCGGGCGTCCACTTGCCCTCGCCCGCGAGCTTCAACGTTCCGGCAAAGGAGCGGATCTGATTGTGGAGGAAGCTCTGCGCCGTGGCGCGGATCTCGATCAGCTCGCCATGGCGCGTGACATCAAGCCGGTCGAGCGTACGCACCGGGCTGTTTGCCTGGCAATGCACGGAACGAAAGGTCGTGAAGTCGTGCCGGCCGACCAAAGTCTGCGCCGCGGCATGCATGACCTCGTGATCCATGTCCTTCGCCACCCACCAGGCGCGCCCGGCCTCCAGCGCCAAGGGCGCGCGGCGCGTGATGATGCGATAGAGATAATGTCGGCGGATGGCAGAGAAGCGCGCATCGAAGCGAGCGTCGACCTCGGCGATATCGAGAATGGCGACACGCTCGCCCGCCTGCCTCAGATGGGCATTCAGCGCATTGCGCAGGGTATAGGGCTTCCACTCCTTGGTCAGGTCGGCATGCATGACCTGGCCCATGGCATGGACGCCGGAATCGGTACGCCCGGCGCCGCGGATGGAGACCGTCTCCGCCGTCAGTGACAGGATGGCGCCTTCGATCGCCCCTTGCACGGAGGGACCGTTGTCCTGGCGCTGCCAGCCGACATAGGGGGTGCCGTCATATTCGACGGTCATTCTGTAGCGCGGCATCAGGTCCGCTCCGCGGCGAGCACGGTGCCTGGCGCGATCGGCGTACCACGCAGGAAATCGGCCGATGCCAGCGGCTTGCCGCCGGCCTTCTGCAGCTTCGTCAGCCGCACGGCACCGGAGGCGCAAGCAATGACAAGATCATCGGTCAACACGCTGCCGGGCGCTCCGCTTCCCTCGACCAGTTCCGAACCGAGCACCTTTATCCGCTCCGGCCGACCGGCAATCTCGGCCTCGAACCAGGCGCCGGGGAAAGGCGAGAGGCCCCGAATATGATTGTGAACCTCCACCGAGGATTTGTCGAAATCGATGCGCGTTTCACCCTTGTCAATCTTGGCGGCATAGAGGACGCCTTCATCCGGCTGGGCGGTCAGCGGCAGTTCGTCATGCTCCAGCTTGTTCATGGCCTCTGCCATCGCCTTCGCGCCGACCAGCATCAGCCTGTCGTGGAGTTCGCCTGATGTCATGGTCGCGCCGATCTCGACTTCGCGCGTCAGGGCAACAGGGCCGGTGTCGAGGCCCTTGTCCATCTTCATCACCATCATGCCGGTCTTGCTATCACCAGCCATGATTGCACGCTGGATAGGCGCCGCTCCACGCCAGCGCGGCAGCAACGAAGCATGGCCATTGTAGCAGCCGAGCCGCGTGCCGGTCAGAATGGCTTCCGGCAGCAGCAGGCCATAGGCCACGACCACAGCAACATCGGCATCCAAATCGCGAAACCGCTGGCGCTCGTCAGGATCCCTAAAGTTGACGGGCGTAAAGACAGGCAGGCCCAGCAATTCCGCAGCCTGATACACCGGCGATTTCTGCAGGTCCAGCCCGCGCCGGCCGCCTGGGCGCGGCGGCTGCGTATACACGGCGCGAACCCTATGCCCGGCATCGATCAAGGACCGCAACGTCGGCACGGAGAATTCGGGCGTTCCCATGAAAATGATGCTGAGCGACATGCGATCCATCCGGCTAAGAAATCGAGTTTCGCGTGATCTTGCTCCAAAGACGCTGCGCGCTATCGGAGACCAAACGTTAGCCGTCTTCAAACGGGTTTATGAGCTTGAGATCAAGCCCCTCGAAGTCTTTTGTGTTGCGCGTCGCCAATGTCGCGCCGTGTGTGAGGCAGATAGCGGCGATCATGGCGTTCTTTGTTTCCATTCGCCGTCCAACTTTGTGACGTCGGGCGGAAACTATTCCATACTGATGCGCCGCACTGCTGGAAAACCCGAGGACGCGGTCGGAAAACTCAGCCTCTATCGCTTCCAATTGCACAATCAATGCCGCCTTGCGCTTCCCGTCTGCCAATAGCTCCAGACCGAATCGGATCTCACCCACGGTAATGGTCGTTAGGAAAATGGTTTCGACAGCGAAACCATCGAGCCAAAGCAATATCCGATCGCTATGCAACCGCCCTTGAAGTTCGGATACGACATTGGTGTCGAGCACAATCATCCGAAGTACCTCAAGATAGAATCACTCAAATCGCGGCGGTTCACGATCTGGAGCGTGCCGAAAGGCAGCGATTGCATCGATCTCTTCTCCGCTCAGCTTCTCTCCGCCAAGAATGGTTCTCAGCCGTTGCCCTGCGGAACTGTTGGAATCCTCCTGGCGCCCAAGCGACTGGCGCAACAGATCAATCGCTTCATCCGAAAGGCTACGGCCATGCCGGTTGGCGTTTGCCTGCAATTGCTTTTTCAGCGTGTCGTCAATGCCGCGAATTAAAAGATCACTCATCCGCAGCTCCATATGATATCAATCATATCATATGTGCTTCAGCCCAATCTTTCAATAATCGCAGATCAAAGAGCCTTGGCCTTGGCGGCCTTGGTGAATTTCTTGATCACCATCTCGCGCTTGAGGCGGGAAATATAGTCGATGAACAGCACACCGTTCAGGTGGTCGATCTCGTGCTGCACGCAGGTCGCGAGCAGGCCGTGGGCCTCGGTGAGCTGCTCCTTGCCGTCGCGGTCGAGATACTTGACGGTGACGCGGGCCGGGCGTTCCACTTCCGCATAGTAGTCCGGAATGGAAAGGCAGCCTTCTTCATAGACCGAGCGATCGTCCGACGAGGCGACGATTTCCGGATTGATGAAAACCAGCGGCGTCTTCTCTTCGCCCTCGCGCGACACGTCGATGACAAGCATGCGGCGCGGAACGCCGATCTGGACGGCGGCAAGGCCGATGCCCGGCGCGTCATACATGGTTTCCAACATATCGTCAGCGAGGCGCTGAGTTTCAGTATCGATGCGCTCGATAGGCTTGGAAGCCTGGCGGAGCAGCGGATCGGGTAAAATGATAAGTGGCTTGATCGTCATGACTTTTCCCATAACGCATCTTGTTGTGCGATGGAATCGCCAAGATGGCCGTATCGAGGTGTTTTTTCAACGACACCGACCCAGGCTGGAATAAGCTGGCGGAAAATCTTGTTCACGTTTTGATCTAGCTATTCACGGCGGTTTTGTTATGGTGTCGGTAAGAATTCCACAAGCATACTCGGTTCCATGTCCTTCATCATCTTCGGCCAAGCCATCTCCACGATCCAGGTTCTGACCGGTCTCGTCATCCTGCTCATGCTCGCCGTCATCATCCTGATGATGCGCGGAAGGGGGCGGTCCGAGGACGATATGCTGGAATCCGAGCACAACATGGCGACGCTTTTGCGGGCGCAGGCAGAGATGCAGGGCCGGCTCGCCACCATGGCCGAAGTATTCGGCTCGCGGCAGGCGGAGCTCAACCAGGCCATCGGCCAGCGTCTGGACGGCATGTCGCAACGCGTGACGGCGACGATCGGCGAGCAGACACGGTCGACGCACGAAAACCTGCGACGCCTGCAGGAGCGGCTCGCCGTCATCGACGCAGCCCAGACCAATATCCAAACGCTGGCAAAGGACGTGGTCGGCCTGCAGGCCATCCTCTCCAACAAGCAGACGCGCGGCGCTTTCGGCCAGGCACGCATGGAAACGATCGTCGCCGATGGATTGCCCATGGGCGCCTATTCCTTCCAGCCGACGCTGTCCAATGGCTCGCGGCCGGACTGCACTATTCGCATGCCGAATGGCTCGCCGCCGCTGGTCATCGATGCCAAGTTTCCGCTCGAAGCCTGGAACGCCATTCGCGCCGCCGCCAATCCTGAGCACAGCAAGATCGCCGGACAGCAGTTCCGCCGCGATCTGGAACTGCATATCCGTGACATCGCCGAGAAATATCTCATCCCGGGCGAGACGCAGGACACGGCCTTCCTGTTCGTCCCCTCCGAATCGATCTTCGCCGAAATCCACGAGAATTTCGAGGCGATCGTGCAGAAGGCTCAGCGCGCGCGCATCGTCATCGTCTCGCCGTCGCTGCTGATGCTGTCGATCCAGGTCATCCAGGCTGTGCTGAAGGATCAGCGCATGCGCGAGCAGGCGCATGTCATCCAAAGCGAGGTGGCACATCTGATGGACGATCTCTCGCGCCTGGACGAACGGGTGCGCAAGCTCCAGGGGCACTTCGCCATGGCGCAGAAGGATGTCGACATGATCGTCACCTCGGCCGACAAGCTGGCAAGGCGCGGCGAGAGAATAGAGGCCCTGGAATTCGAGACCGCGAAAGAACCAGCAAAGACGCGTGCGGAGGACAGGCCGAAGCCGACCGACAACCGCACCAGCCAACTCAAGCTGAGGGTGGTTGACGAGGACTGATCGCTTCGGGCAGTGTCGCGCCAAATCGGCGCGTGATCCCAAAAGACTGAAGGCAGCCTTCGGGCAGGATCATGCAAAATCAACACCCAGGGCAGGATATCGCATGATCACCATTTTCGGCTCCATCAACATGGACCTCATCGCCACGACAGATCGTCTGCCGAAGCCGGGCGAAACCGTCGCCGGCAACAGTTTTTCCACCGCCGCCGGCGGCAAGGGCGCCAATCAGGCGCTGGCCGCGCGGCGCGCCGGCGCAACGGTCCGCTTGAGCGGTGCGGTCGGCAATGACGGCTTCGCAGAGCCTGCCCTCGCACTGCTTGACGCTGCCGGCACCGATCTTTCCACCACCCGGCGCGTCTCGGAACCGACCGGCACAGCCCTGATCCTCGTGGGCGGCGACGGCGAGAACATGATCGCCGTCGTGCCCGGCGCCAACGGCACGAATACGGCCGAACACGCAACAGCGGCTGTCGCCGCGCTGAACCCCGGCGATACGCTGATGCTTCAATTCGAAATCCCCGTTGCCGCGGTCGAGACAGCGTTGATTTCAGCAAAGGCCAAGGGCGTGCGCACCGTGCTCAATCTCGCTCCTCTGATCCCGGAGGCAGCGCGCCTCGGGCGGCTCGCCGATATCGTCATCGCCAACGAGACGGAATTCGAGAGACTGGCCGGCCAGGACAACATGTCGGCAGCGGAACGCGAGGCAGCGCTCGTGCGCCTGCATGCCGAAACCGGGCAAACGCTGATCGTGACGCTCGGCGGCGACGGCGTCATCGCCATCCGCGATGGCGAGGTTTCACGCGCCAAGGGTCTGGTCATCGAGCCTGTCGATACGGTCGGCGCCGGCGATACGTTCTGCGGCTATTTTGCCGCAAGCCTCGACCAGGGCATGGACTTTCACGCCAGCCTCCGCCGCGCCGCCGTCGCCGGTTCGCTCGCCTGCCTCAAGGCGGGTGCACAGCCTTCCATTCCAGTTGCCAGCGAAGTCGAAGAACGGCTCTAACGGCTAGAATTCGTAAGCATCAGGAAGCGTAATTAATTAAATTTTTGCGCTTCGGTATCATTCTCCTCTGGCCTGGCGTCCAAGCCTTCCGGTTGCGGCAGGTATTCTCACGGCGGCCCCATGACAGGGCCATCCTGCGCCGACTTTGCATCTGGATAATGCCTATCCGACGCATCGCTTTTTCGAGGAAATGATGTTCATCTTTCGTATGAAGTCGCTTGCGGCCAAGCTGATCTTGGTCACAGGGCTGGCGATAGCACTCGTCTTGCTGGTTTCCAATTTTCTGCTGATTTCCCAGACTCGCGATCGCGTCGAGACTCTGACGATGGATCAGGCCAATACCGAGGCCAAGTCCATTTCCAACGAAATTGCCGCCAATGTCGGCGAGATGGCCAGCGCCGCCCGCTCCATGGCCGGCATCATCGGCCGTGGCCACGAAGGTCATTCCTTCGACCGCAAGGGTATCATCAATATCCTCAAGGCGAATGTCGAGCAGAACGCGTTTGCCTTCGGCAGCTGGTTCTGCGAGCAGCTCGGCGCCATCGACGGCAAGACGACGGAGCTTGCCAACAACAAGGATCAAGCCGTCAACGACAAGGGCGCCTTTACGCCCTATTGGTCCAAGACCAAGGATGGCGGCATCCAGTTCTCCACTTTCGATAACGACTACACGGCACCATGGTGGAAGCTCGCCGCCGAAAGCGGCAAGGGTGCAATCACTCCGCCCTATCTCGCCCAAGGTACCGATGTTCCGACGACCATGAGCTCGATCGCCTATCCGGTGATGTCTGGCGGCAAGCTGATCGGCGTCGCAGGCGTCGACATTTCTCTCGGCTCGCTTTCCACAAAGCTGCAGAAGATGCAGCCGTTCGGTTCCGGTCGCGTCCTGCTGGTGTCCCAGGACAACAAGTGGCTGGTCGCGCCGACTGCGGGCCTGCTGATGAAGGATTATAGCGGTGCAGGCGCGGATATCATCAAGGCGGCGCTGACCTCCTCTTCAGCGAGCATCCTGAAGAACCTGTCGGACGATGGCGGCGAGGAATTCGACCGCGTTGTCTATCCCTTCGCCGTTCCGGGCCTCAACGCCACCTGGGTCGTTCTCATCGACGTGCCGCATAGCGCGATCGCCGCACCCGTGCGTGATCAGACCTATACGATGATCGTGGCTGGTATTCTTGTGCTCGTCGCCGTCATGCTGGCTCTTTATGCCGCCGTTCGCGGCTTTGTACAGACGCCGCTCGCCAGCCTTGTGGCCAGCGTCAAGGGCCTCAGCGCCGGCAATTACGCAGAACCGGTTGCCGGTCAGGCGCGGGCCGACGAGGTCGGTTCGGTTGCCAAGGCGCTGGAAGGTTTCCGCTTCGCGCTTGCCAACACCAAGCTTCTGGAAGGTGAAGCCAACGATCAGCGTCTGGCTGCCGAAGGCGAACGCCGCCGCTCGGAAACCGAACGCAACGAGAGCGTCGCTCTGCAGCGTCATATCGTCGGTATTCTTGGCCACAGCCTTGCGGAGCTTTCGAAGGGCAATCTCAGCCATCGGATTACCGACGATTTCCCCGGCGAATACGCTCAGCTGAAGCAGGATTTCAACGCCGCACTCGCCAGCCTCGAAGAGACCGTGCAAACGGTCAATCTCAGCGTCGGCAACATCGGCAGCGGTACCGGCGAAATCAGCAACAGCGCATCGGACCTTGCCCGACGCACCGAGCAGCAGGCGGCAAGCCTCGAGGAAACGGCTGCGGCCCTCAACGAGCTTACCGCACAGGTCAACTCCAGCGCCGAAAACGCCCGCACGGCCGCCAGCAGCGTCAACGCCGCATCCGAGGATGCCGGACGCTCCGGCGAGATCGTGCAGAAGGCCATCGCCTCCATGCATGGTATCGAACAATCCTCGCAGGAGGTCTCGCGCATCATCGGCGTGATCGACGAGATTGCTTTCCAGACCAACCTGCTTGCCCTCAACGCGGGCGTCGAAGCCGCGCGCGCGGGCGAAGCAGGCAAGGGCTTTGCGGTCGTCGCCCAGGAAGTCCGCGAACTGGCGCAACGCTCGGCCAATGCCGCCAAGGAGATCAAGACGCTGATCAACACCTCGGCCGGACAGGTCAAGGAAGGCGTCGATCTGGTCGGCCGCGCCGGCAACGCCCTGCACAAGATCGCCGAGCAGGTGATGGAGATCAACGGCCTCATCCGCCAGATCTCCGCCTCCGCAAGCGAGCAGGCCATCGGGCTGAAGGAGATCAATTCGGCCATGAACCAGATGGACCAGGTGACGCAGCAGAACGCCGCGATGGTCGAGGAGACCACCGCCTCAAGCGTGACGCTTGCCGAGGAAGCCCAGACCCTGAAGACATTGGTCGCGCGCTTCCGCACCTCCTACGGCACCCAGGACAATGCCGGCGCATTGCGAGCGGCAGCACAGCAGATGCGGGCGCCCGTCTCTTCCCGCAGGGCCTCGCCTGCGCCCGCACCGGTACGCAAACCACGTCCGCAGACCCAGGGTGCCAATGCCCTGGCACAGGACGCATGGGAAGAATTCTAAGCCGGGGTTAACTCAGCAACCGAAAAGGCCGCCGGAGTGATCCGGCGGCCTTTTTTCTTGCTCGCGCATCAAATGCGGGCGAAGCGTTCCGTCAGCAGCGCAAAGAAGCCGTCAGCATCGACATCGCGCATGACCTTGGCATTCTGCTTGCGGTCGGTGACGCCCCACCAGTCGACCACGGTCATGCCGACGGTCAGCTCGGATGTCACCTCGATCTCGACATTGCAATCGCGGCCCTTGAACAGCTCGGGCTTTAGGAGATAGGCGATCACGGTCGGATCGTGCAGCGGGCCGCCATCCGAACCGTATTTCTCGATATCGAAGCGTTCGAAGAACTCCAGCATCTCGACCATGGCCTTGGCGGGTGGAGTCCCGATGGCGGCGATGCGAGCGACGCGATCCTTGCGCGTCAGCAGCTTGTGCGTGACGTCGAGCGGCATCATGACGATGGGCACGCCGGCGCGGAAAACGATATCCGCCGCTTCGGGATCGACGTAAATGTTGAATTCCGCCGCCGGCGTGATGTTGCCGCCCTCGAAAAAGCCGCCCCCCATCATCACCAGCTCGCGCACGCGTCCGACGATGTCGGGCGCCTTCTGGAAGGCCAGCGCGATATTGGTCAGCGGGCCGAGCGTGCAGAGCGTGACCGTACCCTCGGGCTGGCCGCGCAGCGTGTCGATGATGAAATCGACGGCATGGCCCGGCTGCAACTCCATGGTCGGCTCGGGCAGATCCGGACCGTCGAGGCCGGTCTTGCCGTGCACATGTTCGGCGGTGACCAGCTTGCGCTTGATCGGCGCGTCGGCACCGGCGAAAACCTTCACATCGCGGCGGTTGCAGAGCTCGCAGATGATGCGGCCGTTGCGGCTCGTCAGCCGCAGCGGCACATTGCCGGCGACCGTCGTTATGCCGAGCACCTCGATCTCGTCGCGGCTGCCGAAAGCAAGCAGAATCGCGGCAGCATCGTCCTGACCGGGATCGGTATCGATGATGATTTTTCTAGGTTCGGTCATGTTTGTAACTTTCCTCCGGTGCAGATCGACGGGCTTTGATGCGAGTCCGATCAGGCTTTGTCAAGACATTCGGAAGCGCGCCGAAAGCCGATATTTCGCGACGGAATTCGATCTCGCAAATGCGAAGACACGATGCCTTGCACTCATTGGCGCGTAATCCCATATTAACGGCAACCGGGTGCTGAAGATCAGGTCCGGAACAGTCGCTTGACACCAAGGACTTGAAACGATGAGCCGGACGACGCCTTTTGCCAGCCCCCTGCTTCTGGGGTTCGACACCATGGAAAAGACACTGGAGCGGATTTCCAAGGCCAGTGACGGTTATCCTCCCTACAATATCGAGCGCATGCAGGCCGACCGTCTTTCGGGCGAGCCGGAGCGTCTGCGCATCACGCTTGCAGTTGCCGGTTTTTCGGAGGACGAACTTGATGTCACAACGGAAGAGAACCAACTTCTGATCCGCGGGCGTCAGATTGAACAGGGGGAGCGCGACTATCTTTATCGCGGCATCGCGGCCCGGCAGTTCCAGCGCGTCTTCGTCCTTGCCGACGGCATGCAGGTCCTTGGCGCCGTTCTGAAGAATGGGCTTCTCTCCGTCGATCTCATTCGGCCGGAACCGGATCGCATAGTAAAGAAAATTAACATTTCGGTCTCACAGTAAGACAACGGCTCACTGCCGTTGGTCCCTCATACTGGAGGTACGAACATGCTTTTGAAAGAAGCTAACGCCCGCCTAACCGAATCCGAGCTTGCCAATATCGGCACCGGCGAAGTCGCCTACATCAGAAAGATGGATTGGAACGAAGTCTCCCGTTGCTTCCCCGAGGCGCCTGATATCGATCCCGATGTCGACCTCTGGGCTCTCTTCGGTGCCGACGGCACGCCGATCCTGCTGACGGACAATCGCTCCAGCACCTTCTATCGCGCTGCCGAGGACGAACTCAAGACGGTCAGCCTGCACTGACCGATTACGCCGCCTGACGGTGAGCTTCACCGTTCGCACAGGACTGTGCTCTACACCGGCCAACATCGTGGCGCATGTGTATTCGAGCCAGTGGCCGCACGTGGCTGTCCTGGGGCAATAGCGCCTGTTTCAATCCGACATTTTTGCCGACTTCTTACCCTTGACGGCTACAATCAGACCCTTTCGAAGGTCAGATAGGCCGAAGACCGCCCTTCGCGCCGGGCTTTTGCCTCATAGCGCGTGCTCGGCCATCCCTCGTAAGGCGTCAGCCAATCGGCGGCATTCCGCGCAGTCCATTCGAACCCGCCATGCGCATGACAGTGCTGCAGCGTCCAATTGACATATGTGTCTATGTCGGAAGCGAAGCAGAACAACGCGCCCGGCTTCAGCACGCGATGGAAACGGGAGAGATTCACCTGCGAGACGAAGCGTCGTTTCCAATGCTTCTTCTTCGGCCAGGGATCGGGATAGAGCAGATCGATCTGGTCCAGGCAGCCGTCCGGGAGCCAGTCCAACAGCTGCGTTGCGTCATCATTGTAGACGCGGAGATTGCGCGCACCGGTCTCGTCGACACGCGCAAGCAGCTTCTGCATCGAATTGACAAATGGTTCGACGCCGATAAAGCCGGTGGCCGGCTGTTCCAGTGCCCTGTGAATCAGATGCTCGCCGCCGCCAAAGCCGATCTCCAGGCGCAGACGCTCGGTCGGCACCGGGAAAAGGTCATTCAGCGGCTGCGGCGCCGGAGCGGAAAGATCGACGAGGTATCGCGGCAGCAATACCTCCAGCTTCTCGGCCTGCTGGCCGCGCAAGGCTTTACCCTTGCGCCGGCCGAAGAATGCCTCCGTCGCCCGCGATCGGCGAGCGACGTCGATCATGCGGCTTCCCGCACCTTCACAGCTTCCTTGAGAGCCTTCACCAAATCCGTGCGCTCCCAGGAGAAGGAACCGTCACGGCCGGCCTTGCGGCCGAAATGGCCATAGGCCGAGGTCTTCGCATAGATCGGCTTGTTGAGGTCGAGATGCCGGCGGATGCCCGTCGGTGAAAGATCCATGCTCTTGCGGATGGCTGCTTCGACATCGTCTTCGCTGACACCCTTGCCCGTGCCGTGCAGGTCGACATAGATCGACAACGGCTGGGCGACGCCGATGGCGTAGGACAGCTGGATCGTGCAACGATCGGCAAGGCTGGCGGCCACGACGTTCTTTGCAAGGTAGCGCGCTGCATAAGCGGCGGAACGGTCGACCTTGGTGGTGTCCTTGCCGGAGAAGGCACCGCCGCCGTGCGGTGCTGCACCGCCGTAGGTGTCGACGATGATCTTGCGACCGGTGAGGCCTGCATCGCCGTCCGGACCGCCGATGACGAACTTGCCGGTCGGATTGATGTACCACTTGCAATCATGCGCGATCTTCAGGTCGCCAAGCGCTTCGCGGATATAGGGCTCGACGACGGCGCGAACCTTCTTCGAATCCCAGCTGTCGTCAAGATGCTGGGTGGACAGCACGATCGAGGTCACTTCAGCGGGCTTGCCGTCGACGTAGCGGACCGTCACCTGGCTCTTGGCGTCCGGGCCGAGCTTTGCGACATCTCCGTCGCCCTTCTTGCGGGCGGTGGCGAGCAGCTGCAGGATCCTGTGCGAGTAGTAGATCGGCGCCGGCATGAGATCCGGCGTTTCGCGGCAGGCGTAGCCGAACATGATGCCCTGGTCGCCTGCACCTTCGTCACCCTGCTGGTCGGAGGCATTGTCAACGCCCTGGGCGATGTCGGCGGACTGCGAATGCAGGAGCACGTCGATGCGCGCCTTCTTCCAGTGGAAGCCGTCCTGCTCGTAGCCGATATCCTTGATGGCGCGGCGAGCCGCAGCCTTGAACTTCGAGGGATTGATGACGTCGTTGCCGTCCTTGTCCTTCTTCATCAGGCTCGGCGGCAGACGAACTTCGCCGGCGATGACGACGCGGTTGGTAGTGGCAAGGGTCTCGCAGGCAATGCGCACGCCCCAGGGGTTCACGCCGGTCTTTGCGGCCTCGCGGTAAACCAGATCGACGATTTCGTCGGAGATACGATCACAAACTTTATCCGGGTGACCTTCGGCAACAGACTCACTCGTAAACAGATAATTCGCGCGCATACGGGATTCCCCTCAAAGAACAAATCTCTACATTTGATAGTCGCCTCCGGCTCGAAAAACAAGTCGCACAAGGACATAAATATATCTTTATATCCCGGCTGAAGTGGTAAAATTTTGCCATAAATACGGAAGAGGCGGCCAAAATGGCCGCCTCTCGACTTAACGATACCGGTGCTGTCCCCAAAGGTCTATTCGGCGTCCGCCTCGGCAGCGAGCGCCTTGACCAGCTCGACCACCTTGCGGCGGACCTTGCCGTCCGAAATCTTCACGAAGGCGCGATTGAGCTGCAGACCCTCGGAGGAAGAGAGGAAATCGACGACATAATTGGAACTGGACGCCTCGGCCATGCCGCCGGTGCTGGTGTTATGCTCGCCTGGGGCATCCTCGAAGAAGAAGGAAACCGGGACATTGAGAATGCTGGAAATATTCTGGAGACGGCTTGCCCCGACGCGGTTAGTGCCCTTCTCGTACTTCTGGATCTGCTGAAACGTAATTCCGAGGCTTTCGCCGAGCTTCTCCTGGCTCATGCCAAGCATGGTGCGGCGGAGGCGTATGCGGCTTCCGACATGAATGTCGATGGGGTTCGGCTTTTTTTTGTTCTCAATCATCATATTACCCTAACATAGGTTGAATTCAGGCCCTTGCCACCCGGTACCCTTCACCACCCCTATAACGCCACGTTGCAGCCGACGCCCCCAAGGCCTCCAGTTTACGTTCAAAAAGGCGGACACCAAGCACTATGCAATTTTAGGGTTTTTTGGTCAATTCACCCTTGAAATAAAACCCATGCGTGAAATCAGCGCGATCATGCCGCCTATACCCACAATCAACCAGAAGTATACTTTTCGTGCTCCGTCGTCGATACCCGATGGGGTTGCACCACCCAAAGTCGCGTCTATGAAGCCCTGCTGATTATAATCGATTCCGGAGAGCACACGCCCATGCGGATCGACAAAGGCCGAGATGCCGGTATTGGCGCTGCGAATCAGCGGCAGACCCTGCTCCACCGCCCTTACCCTTGCCTGCAGGAAATGCTGATAAGGCCCCGGCGTGTCGCCGAACCAGCCATCATTCGTGACGTTCAATATCGCGTCGGCCTGCCGGATTTCCGGCGTCATCTCGTTCGGGAAGATGATTTCGTAACAAATCAGTGGATAAAGCTTGATGCCATCAGGCAAAGTCAGCAACTGCCGCTTCGTGGCCGCGGAAAATCCTCCCGGCAATTCCACGACGTTCTCGATACCGAGATAGCTCAGGATACTTTCAAAGGGCACATATTCGCCGAAGGGCACGAGATGGGTCTTGTCGGATGCGCCGATGATCTGGCCGCGGCCGTCGATGACATAGATCGAATTATAATAGCGCGGCGCGGCGCCAGGGCCCATGTCCTCGACGCGAACCGCGCCGGTGATCAGGATCTGATCGTCGTCCAGCTGGTCCGCGATGCGGGCGAGCGCATCACGATTGTCGGTCAGGATGAAGGGCACGGCGGTTTCCGGCCAGACGATGATATCGGGGCGCTTGCCGCCATTGGCCGGCGGCTGCACCGAGAGAGCTAGGTGCCTGTCGAAGACGGCGGCGCGGTCTGCATCCGAGTCCATCTTGGTTTCCTGATCGATGGACGGCTGGACGATGCGCACGACGGTTGCCGCCTTGCCGCCCGCTGACGGCGCATCCGGCAGGCTCAGTGCATAGTATCCGTAGCCGAAATCGGCGGCGGCGAGGAGCACCGCCAGCGCCAACCCTGGCACCCGCCCCTGACGCGTTCCGAGCAGGGCCGGCGCGGCAAAGACGAAGACGGCAAGCACGGTGACGCCAAGCACGCCGACCACATGCGCCGACTGCATCATCAGCGGAATGGGCATGGCGCCATAACCGATGGCATTCCAGGGAAAGCCGGTAAAGAGAAAGCTCCGCAACCACTCCAGCAGACCGAAGCTGAAGGCGAGCGCCGCGATGCGTCCCATGCCGTCGGACCACAAAATCCGAGCAAGCACGGTCGCCACGCCGTAAAAGATCGCCAGGAAGGCCGGCAGGCCGAGGATTGCCAGCGGCAGCGCCCAGGCAAACTCATCGGCATCGATCAGCAGCGCGTGGCCAAGCCACCACAGACCGGCGACGAAATAGCCGAAACCGAACAGCCAACCGGTGAAGAAGGCCGGCCATAGCCGGCCTAAAAGCCCGCTATCGGGGCCGGCAGCGACGCCGTCGAGCAGCCAGACCAGCAGCGTAAAGGAGACGAACATGGCGGCAAAGAAGCCGAAGGGCGGCAGCGCCAGCACGCCGAAGGCACCAGCCAGAATGGCAAGCAGCGCACGTTTAAAACCCCAGACGAGGATCACCCTGCCCGAAAGCCATTCCATGCGCCAGCTCCGTCCAACCGCGAATCAACTGGCCGCAGTCTTTCAAAAAAGCAGCGGTTTGTCCCGCCGAGGCGCCATTTATTGGCTGGCGGTGTTGCGCTCGGCCGAAGTTTCCTCGGCGATTGCCTCCGGTGACGGCAAGCCGCGCTCGGTCATGCCGGCTTCGCCCTCTGCCTTGATGGGGCGACGGCGTGCGGCATGCCGCTTGCGCGTGATGCGCACCCGCTTGATGCGGCGCGGATCGGCATCGAGAATGTGGAATTCGAAGCCCGGCAGCGCCTGCACGAGCTCGCCACGCACTGGAATGCGGCCGAGTGCTGAGAAGATCAGGCCGCCGAGCGTATCCACTTCGTCCACCTGCTCGGCGATATCGAAATCCGGGCCGATCGCCTCGGCGATCTCCTCCAGTTCGACGCGGGCGTCGGCCACGAAAACGTCCTCGGAAACGCGTTTGAACATCACCTCGTCATCGTCGTGCTCATCGTCGATGTCGCCGACGACCATCTCGACGATATCCTCATGCGAGGCCAGGCCGTCCGTACCGCCATATTCGTCGATGACCAGCGCCATCTGCGTGCGGTTGACCTGCATACGGCGCAAGAGGTCGGAGGCCAGCATGGACGGCGGCACGAACAGGATCTTGCGGATGATGCCGGCGTCCGCCAACGTTTTCTGCAGATCGACGCGCGAGAGATCGAAATTGGGCTTGGCCGAGCGCGGCGCCTTTTCTGCCGCAGCAGTCACACCTGTCGCGGACGCGGCAGCCTTGGCTGTACCGCTCCGGCGCTTGTTGCGAGCCTGCTTGGCGACATAGGACAGGAGGTCGCGGATATGCACCATGCCGCGCGGATCATCCAGCGTATCGGCATAGACAGGCATGCGCGAGCGGCCGCTCTCCTCGAACAGGATCATCAGCTCGCCGATGGTGATGTTCTGATCCACTGCCTCGATGTCGGCGCGCGGCACCATGACGTCTTCGACGCGCACCTCGCGGAAGCGAAGGATGTTGTGCAACATCGCCCGCTCGTCCGGGGAAAAGGCATCGTCACCCGTCGCGTTGGTCATCAACGCGTCGGCGAGATCCTCGCGCAGCCGGGCGGAGTCCTGTGCCGGGCGCAGAATGCGCGCAGCACGCGCCCAGAATGAAGATTGGGATCGCTTGCCGTTGCTACTACTGCCAACCTCGTCGGAGGAGGCCGTATCGGCGCCGTCTTTGGCCTCGGGGGCCGATCTTGTCGTAAAGTCGCTCATTGTTCCTGGTCAGACAGGGTTCAAATCAAATGGGGTCCTGTCCCGCATAGGGGTCAGATAGGCCAAGCTCCGCCAAAATGCGAGTCTCCAGCCCCTCCATTCTTTCGGCCTCGCTATTATTCATATGGTCGTAGCCGAAGAGATGCAAGAAACCATGCACCATCAAATGGGTCAGATGGTCGTCAAAACTCTTTTCGAGATCGATCGCCTCGCGCTCCACCGTCTCCCTGGCGATGATGATATCGCCGAGCATGGGGCCGGGCTTGCCGCCGGGCTGCAGCGGAAAGGCGGGAAAGGAAAGTACGTTCGTCGCCTTGTCCTGCGAGCGCCATTCGGCGTTGATCTCGCGGATCGAGGCGTCGTCGGTGAACACCAGCGACAATTCGGGCGCCACCTTCGGAAAGGGCTGCTTCTCATGTTTCCTAAGGTAGTTCGCGGCTACTTCCAGCACACGCCCGGCGAGCGGCTGCAATACCTCTTCGGAGGGCCAAGCGCCCTCCTCCACACTGATCTGTATGTCGAGTTCGGCCATGAGCTTGTGCGCCGCAGATCAAATCTGCGGAGCGCCTTCCTCTGCCTGTGCGGCATAGGTCGAGTCATAGGCCCGAACGATGCGCCCCACCAGCGGGTGACGGACGACGTCGATATCCTTGAAGCGGATGATGCTGATGCCCTCGACGCCGTTGAGCAGCTGCAACGCTTCCACCAGGCCGGACTTGATGCCGCGCGGCAAGTCGATCTGGCTCGGATCGCCCGTGATGATCATCCGCGAATTCTCGCCGAGGCGGGTCAGGAACATCTTCATCTGCATCGACGTCGTGTTCTGCGCCTCGTCGAGGATGACGGCGGCGTTGGCGAGCGTGCGGCCGCGCATGAAGGCAAGCGGTGCGATCTCGATGACGCCTGCGGTGATGGCACGTTCGACCTTGTCGCCCGGCATCATGTCGTAGAGCGCGTCATAGAGCGGACGCAGATAAGGATCGACCTTCTCCTTCATGTCGCCGGGCAGGAAGCCGAGGCGCTCACCGGCCTCGACGGCCGGCCGCGACAGGATGATCTTCTCCACGGCGCCGCGCTCCAGGAGCTGGGCGGCGTGCGCAACGGCGAGATAGGTCTTGCCTGTGCCGGCGGGGCCGGCGCCGAAGACCATCTCGGACCGCTCCAGGGCGCGCAGATAGGCATCCTGGGTCGGCGTGCGAGCGATGATCGTCTTCTTGCGCGTCGAAACCTGCGCCATCGTCAACTTGGCTTTTCTCTCCATGGTCGGCAGCGTCAATTGGTCATCGGCGGCAACCGCCATGCGGATTGCCCCTTCTACGTCGGAACGCTCTACATTGCCGCCTTTTTGCAGCTTGTCATAGAGATAATCGAGCGTGCGGCGCGCCTGATTGGTGGCCGGCACATCGCCTGTTATGACGACCGAATTGCCGCGGGCGCGGGCATCGATGCCGAGACGTTCCTCAAGCAGCTTCAAGTTCTGATCGAACTGTCCGAAGAGTTCGCTGGCGAACCTATTGTTCTCGAACGTCAGGATGAAGTGATTGGCGTCGCTCGCGGTGCGGGGCTGGCGCGATGAAGAAGAAACCAATTCCTGTCCGTTCAAGCGGTGTGGCTCCTTGTGCCCGTCCAGAACCTAGAGCAATTCAGCGAAAAGGCTGTTCGTGCTGGTTCCGGTGATTCGTACGTTGATAATGTCACCGATTTGCGATGCTTTTGCATCAACATTCACAGATTGCAGCCAGGGAGATCGTCCAATCAACTGGCCCGGCATGCGGCCCGGCTTTTCCAGGAGGATATCCACGACTTTGCCCACACAAGCGTCGGCGAACGCATGCTGCTGCTTCAACAGCAACGCTTGCAACCGTTCCAGCCGTTCCGCCTTGATCTCTTCGGCCACCTGGTCCTTCAAGTCAGCACCGGGCGTGCCCGGACGCGTGGAATATTTGAACGAGAAGGCTTGCGCATAGTTCACCTCCTCGACCAGTCTCAATGTATCCTCAAAATCCTGATCTGTCTCCCCCGGGAAACCGACGATAAAATCCCCGGAAAGGGCGATATCCGGCCGCGCGGCGCGTATTTTCTCGATGAGCGCCAAATATTCGGCAGCCGTATGCCGCCGGTTCATCGCCTTCAGGATGCGGTCCGAACCGGACTGAACAGGCAGATGCAGGTAAGGCATCAGCGTGCGCAGGTTACGATGCGCATCGATCAGCCGCTCATCCATGTCGCGCGGATGGCTGGTCGTGTAGCGCAGCCGCGCAAGGCCAGGGATTTCCGCCAGACGATAGAGCAGATCACCCAGGCTCCAGGCTTCACCATTGGGGCCGGCGCCATGCCAGGCGTTGACATTCTGCCCGAGCAGCGTGATTTCGCGCACGCCGCCATCCACAAGTTTCTCGGCCTCCTCGACGATCTGGGCGACCGAGCGGGAGACTTCGGAGCCGCGCGTATAGGGCACCACGCAGAAGGTGCAGAACTTGTCGCAGCCTTCCTGCACCGTCAGGAAGGCGGTGACGCCGCGGGAACGGATCTTCGCCCTCTCCGGCGCCGGCAGATGTTCGAACTTGTCCTCGATCGCATATTCCGTATCGACGACACGATGGCCTTCCTTGGCGCGGCGTAGCGCATCCGGCAGGCGGTGATAGGTCTGCGGGCCAATGACCACATCGACGGCCGGCGCACGACGAAGGATTTCCTCGCCTTCTGCCTGGGCGACGCAGCCGGTAACCCCGATCATCATCTCGCGGCCGTCGGCGGCCTTGCGCTTCTTCATGTCGCGCAGGCGACCAAGCGCGGAATAGACCTTTTCGGCCGCCTTCTCGCGGATATGACAGGTGTTCAGGAGGACGAGATCGGCCTCCTCCATGTCCTCGGTCGGCTCATAGCCATCGCGGGCAAGCGCGTCGCTCATCCGCGTGGAGTCATAGACATTCATCTGGCAGCCGTAGGTCTTGATGAAAACCTTGCGGCTGTTGGAGCCGTCGCGGTGGCCGAGCTGCGATGCAGCCGTCGCCGGGGCGTCGAGAAGTGCACTGTCCTTGGTCATGGCCGCTATGTAGTGGCTTTTGCTTGCCGAGAAAATGAAAAAGTTGGAATCACCTGGAAATCAAGCGATCTCGCGGCCAAGCAGGCGGCTGGCGAGCATTGTGCGGATGCGCCGCGCGATGGTGGCGCTGACGTCCTTGCGGTTGGAGCCGGCACGATAATCCACGGCCTCGCCGAAACAGACATCCACATCGATGGCGCCACAGGCAACGATATCCTTCAGATGCGGCGCCAGCTCGATGTCGCCGGGCCAGGCCGAGATCGGTCGGTGATAACGACCCATCGCGACACCGTGAATGCGGGTATAGGCGACGGCGACGGGCTGGACATGCACGACTGCATCCGGCGTCTTCGGCAACGCGGCGGCGGCGGCACCGAACAGCGAGGACTTGACCTCGAGCAGGCGATTGCCATCGGAGGTCGTCCCTTCCGGAAACAGCACCATGATTTCGCCGTCAGCCATACGCTCGGCGATCTCGTTCACCTGCTCGCCGGTCTTGCGTTTCTGCTCACGCTCGATGAAGACGCTCTTCTGCCATTGCGCGAAAAGACCGAAGATCGGCCAGTCCCTCACCTCGGATTTGGCGATGAAGGCGACATCGGCGACCGCCGAAAGCACGAGAATATCGAGCCAGGATGAGTGGTTCGAGGCGAGCATCAAGGGCCTGTCAGCCTCGATCTTTCCGATCACATGGATGCGGACGCCGAGCCAATAGCAGACGATGCGATGCCAGTAGCGCGGCAGATATCGCCTCAGCTTCCAGTCGAAACGCAAGCAAACGATCTGCAGCGGCAGCAGCACCAGGCTGACGACAGAAATGACGATGGCGGCACAGCCGATGCGCAGCCAGGTCACCAAATCATTCGCTCCCGCACGACAGCCTTCACCTCAACCTTCGTCCTTCTTCAGCGGGATGCCGTAAAGCTCCAGCCTATGGTCGACGAGCTTGAAACCGTGTTCGCGGGCAATGCGCTCCTGCAGCGCCTCGATCTCCGGCGAATGAAATTCGATCACCTCGCCGCTCTTCAGATCGATCAGATGGTCATGGTGCTCTTCCGGCACCGTTTCGTAGCGCGAGCGGCCATCGCGGAAATCGTGGCGAGCCAGCAGTCCTGCGTCCTCGAACAGCTTCACAGTGCGATATACCGTGGAGATCGAGATCTTCGCATCCACCTTCACGGAACGCCGGTAAAGCTCTTCGACATCCGGATGATCCTCGGAGGTCTCGATGATACGTGCAATGACCCGGCGCTGCTCCGTCATGCGCATACCGCGCTCGGCGCAAAGCTCCTCCAGGGTTTTTACCGGATCATCCATCAATTGCTGTCTTCGGTCTATTGGACTGCGACAACGGACTAGCGAAGAACGCGGCGCATGACAAGCGCCGACGACTTCGCGCCGGTGTCGCTGACATAATAGGCCTTGCGTTCACCGACCGTCTCGAAGCCAAGCTTGCGGTAGAGGCCGAGCGCCGGCTTATTGCCGCCATCGACCTCCAGGAACATGGTGTCGCCGCCGCGATTGCGGGCTTCGCGCAATGCCGCCTGCATCAGCCGCCAGCCGAGGCCGGAGCGGCCGAGCTTGGCATTGACGGCGATCGTCAGGATCTCGGCCTCGCCCGCCACATGCCTTGCCAGCACGAAGCCGGGAAGCGCCTTCTTCAGGATGGCATTGGTCTGGCGGGCGACGAAGCCGAAAGTCAGGTCCTGCGAGAGGAGATCCTGAAATTCGGTTTCGTCCCAAACCCGCGAAAATCGTTCACCGTGCAGGAGCGCCACCTCGGCGCAATCCTTTAACTCCATCGGGATGATTTCGTATTCGGCTTTCAGAGTGAGATAGGATTCGAGCATTTCTACTGCCTGGCAACTGCGTATCCGGCCTGCGGTCTGGCGTCGGGTCCGCGAAGATAAAGCGGCTTCGGCTTTTCGCTGACAGGTTTGGCAGCGCCCAGCCGGGCGACGACGGCAATCGGAAATGCGTCAGGCCGCTCCGCTGGCGGCGCATCGCTCAGCCGGGCGACAGCCGTTCCGGTGACAATGCCGTCGAAGGCGGCAGCGATCGTCCGCGCCTCATCGACTGTCACCGCACGTGCCTCGTCCAGCGGGTCGCCATTGGCGCCGAAGGCCTGGAGATAGATCTCCTCGCGCTTGGCGTCGATGGCGGCCAAAACCGGCTTGCCAGGATTCTGCTTTCCGGCTGCCGCCGCCATGACTTCAAGGGTCGTGACGCCAACGGCCGGAATATCGAGGGAGAGTGCAAAACCACGTGCGGCGGCAACGCCGATGCGGATGCCGGTGAAGGAACCGGGACCGACCGTCACGACGACGCGTTCGACATCTGAGAGCGCCGTACCGGCTTTCGCCAGCGCCTCGTCGACCACGTGCATCAGATGCTCGGCATGTCCCCGTCCGATCGTTTCCGTGACCTCCCCCATCACAGAATCACTGCCGCTATCATACACAGCGGCAGCGCAATCCACACCTGCCGTGTCGAGCGCCAGTACGATCATGTCAACTTTCCGAAAAGCCGGGGATTAGACGGCTTCGACTTCCTGAACTTCCGGAACGAAATGGCGCAGCAGGTTCTGCACGCCGTGCTTCAGCGTCGCCGTCGAAGACGGGCAACCGGCGCAGGATCCCTTCATATTGAGGTAGACCTTGCCATCACGGAAGCCGCGGAAGGTGATGTCGCCGCCATCCTGGGCAACGGCGGGGCGCACGCGGGTCTCAAGCAGTTCCTTGATGGTCAGCACGATCGCCTCATCGCCTTCATCGAAGAATTCGCCGCCTGCATCCTGCACCTCGGACAGAACCGAGGCGGACCCCATCACGGGCTTGCCCGACATGAAGTGCTCCATGATCGAGCCGAGAATGGCGGGCTTCAGATGCTGCCATTCCTGTTGCTCCTTGGAGACGGAAATGAAGTCGTAACCGAAATAGACGCCTGTGACGCCCGGGATCTCGAAAAGCTGGGCCGCAAGCGGCGAGACTTCGGCTTCCTCGGCACTGCGGAACTCGGCCGTGCCGTTTTCCATCACCACCTTGCCCGGCAGGAACTTCAGGGTCGCGGGGTTCGGCGTCGCTTCGGTCTGAATGAACATCTTGATCTCCATGCGGCGGGCACAAACCCGGTCCCGACTTTAGAATGCTTCAAAAGAAAATAGGCCTTTTGGCCGCTCTATTCAAGAGAGTAATTCTCAAGAAATAGCACGCACGGATCAGCTGAGGGCGTCGATTTCCTCGTTGGTCAGCGTATCAGGCAGCACCGTCACCGGGATCGGAAAGGCAGCCGCGCGCCCGGCGATCGACGAGACCAGCGGACCCGGCCCTTCCTTGGCCGAACCTGCGGCAAGAACGAGCAGCGCGATATCGCGATCCTCTTCGATCACGGCGTTGATCTGCTCGGCGGCGGATCCCTCGCGAATGACGATTTCCGCATCGATGCCGACATTCTCGCGGATATTCTGCGCCGCCTTTGCCGTCACCGCTTCTGCTTCTTCGCGCGCCTCCGCCCGCATGATCTCCTCGACGCCAAGCCATTGCTGGAAGTCGCCCTCGGGGATCACGTAGAGGAGCACAAGGCCGCCATTGGAATTCTTGGCACGCCGGCCGGCATAATGGACGGCGCGCTGGCATTCGGGTGTGCCGTCGATGACCGCCATGAACTTGCGGCGATGACCTTCGAGCCGTGAGAGACGTGTTGATACCATGCGGCGACTCTGACACCCGAAGGCGGCGTTTTGCAAGCCCCCGTTTTTCGACGGGAGCCCTCGTCTACGAGATCATCAGTAGATGAAGCCGACGATGTCGCGGACCTGCTTCATCGTCACGTCGGCGCGAGCGCGGGCGCGGGCGCTGCCGTCACGCAGGACGGCGTCGATATGGCCGGGATCGGCCATCAGCCGGCGCATCTCGTTCGTGATCGGCGAGAGCACCTGCACGGCAAGATCGACCAGCGCCGGCTTGAAGACGGAGAACTGCTGGCCGCCGAATTCGGAGAGAACCTCCGCCTTCGACTTGTCGGCGAGCGCGGCATAGATGCCGACCAGATTGTCGGCCTCCGGGCGGCCGGCAAGGCCGTCTGCTTCGCTCGGCAAGCCGTCCGGATCGGTCTTGGCCTTGCGGATCTTCTTCGAGATGTTCTCTTCATCGTCGAGCAGATTGATGCGCGACAGGTCCGAGGCGTCGGATTTCGACATCTTCTTGGTGCCGTCACGCAGCGACATGACGCGCGGCGCCGGGCCGTCGATCAACGGCTCGACCATGGGGAAATAAGCATGCACCGGCTCGTCGCCGACGGTGATGTCGATGCCATAGCCCGTGCGGCGAATGTGCTCCATGTAGTCCAGATTGAACTTCATGGCGATATCGCGGGTCAGCTCCAGATGCTGCTTCTGGTCGTCGCCGACCGGAACATGCGTGGCGCGATAGAGCAGGATGTCGGCGGCCATCAGGCTCGGATAGGCGTAAAGGCCGAGCGAGGCCTGCTCGCGATCCTTGCCGGCCTTGTCCTTGAACTGCGTCATGCGGTTCATCCAGCCGATGCGGGCGACGCAATTGAAGATCCAGGCGAGTTCGGCGTGCTGCGGCACGGCCGACTGATTGAAGACGATATGCTTCTCCGGATCGATGCCTGCGGCGAGAAACGCGGCGGTGATCGACCGCGTCTGGCCCGGCATGTCGTCATGCACGAGCTGAGCGGTCAGCGCATGCATGTCGACGACGCAGTAGATGCAATCGTTGTTGGCCTGCAGGGCCACGAACTTGCGGATCGCGCCAAGATAATTGCCGAGATGGAGATTGCCTGTGGGTTGAACGCCGGAGAATACCAGCGGCTTGAATTCGGTCATGTCGTCCTCGAAAGGCTTGTGGAGGGCCCGGGTGAGCAGCGCTCGACCCTTGGTTTCGAGCGGCTTATGCACGCCGGACAGGCCGGGATCAAGAGGCTATATCGTTGAGACTCACGAAGAATGCTCGATCAGATCCCAGGTATTGCCGTAGGGGTCGGCAAAGACCGCCACCGTGCCATAGACCTCATGGCGCGGCTCTTCCAGGAAGCGCACGCCCTTCTCCTTCATCGCCGCATGATCGCGGGCGAAATCGTCGGTCTTGAGGAAGAACCCGACGCGGCCGCCGGTCTGGTTGCCGATCGCGGCGCGCTGCCTGTCATCGGCCGCCTGCGCAAGCAGCAGCGCCGCCCCTTCTCCGCCCTTCGGCTTGATCACGACCCAGCGCTTGCCCTCCGGCTGCAGCTCATCCAGCAGGCAGTCGAAGTCGAGGCAATCGCAGTAGAAAGCTTTGGCACGATCATAATCATCAACGACGAGGGCGACGAGAAAGAGGGATTGGGGCATGGAAGAACTCCGCATTTGGTAAAGCCGTCCCCTCGCCCCGCTGGCGGGGAGAGGGCTAGGGTGAGGGGCCAAGTACAAAAGTCCGGTGTCGGCAGATTATCCTGGCCAGCCGCAGCGATGGTGGGGCCGGCAGAGTTTATCTCTGTGCCGACATCCGTGAAGACCCCTCATCCGACTTGTCGCAATCTCACTCCGTTCGATCGCTCCAAGCCACCTTCTCCCCGCATCGCGGGGCTAAGGAGCCTAGTCACTCCCCTTCACCGCCTCAGCATCCGGCGCTGATGCTGCCGGCTTGCGGTTCATGTTGCGGCGGATCATGCCGAGATCGGCGCCGCCGATGAGGAAAGCGACCACAAAATAGACCAGCATGGAAATTGCGATCAGCAGGCCGAGCGTGCCGACTTTCGTCAGCAAAGACGTGCCGGACGCCAGATACGGTTCCCAGCGATGCTGAAGAAAAATGATCATCCCGGTCATGACGCCGGCTGAAACGAGCAGCAGCACGGCGCGGCGGGCAAGTCCCCACTCCCAGGTCAGATGGCCCCGGCGCAAGAGCGTGGTGAAGAGCAGCACGGTGCTGATCCAGCCGGCGGTCGCTTCGGCGACGGCGATGCCGGGTGCGCCCATGTAAGGGAAGAGGCTGAGCGCGATCGCGCAGTTGGTGGCGACCGCAACACCTGAGAACCGCATCGGGGTCTTGGTATCCTCGCGGGCATAAAAGCCCGGCTGCAGCGCCTTGATCAGCACGAAGGCCGGCAGGCCCAGGCCATAGATCGCCAGGATCGAGCCGACGATGATGGTGTTTTCCTGATGGAAGGCGCGGCGCTCGTAGAGCACGCGGATGATGTCGTCCGAGAGAACCCAGAGCGCCATCGCGGCCGGCAAGGTCAGGAACAGCACGAATTCGATCGAGCGGTTCTGCAGATTGCCGGCCTCCTTCAGATGGCCTGATTTCAAGGCACGCGCGAGTTCGGGCAAGAGGACGACGCCGACGGCAACGCCGACGACACCGAGCGGGAGCTGATAGATGCGGTCGGCATATTGCAGGGCCGCGATCGCACCTTCGCGGCTGGAGGCGATCGCCTGGCCGATCATCTGGTTGATCTGGGTAATGCCGCCGGTGACGGCGGCGGGTATGGCAAGGATCAGCAGCCGCTTCACATTCGGCGTGAAGCGCGGCCAGCGGAAACCGATGCTGATGCCGGCATAGCGCACGCCGACATAGACGACGAACAACTGCAGGATGCCGGCGGCAAGCACGCCCCAGGAGAGATACCAGGCTGTTTGCAGCGGCACAGCGCCGAAATAGAGCGAATAGAACAGTGCGCCGATCATGACAACGTTCAGGAAGACGGGCGCCACGGCGGCCGCGAAGAAATGATGCAGCGAGTTCAGCATGCCGCTCATCATTGCCGTCAACGACATGCACATGAGATAGGGAAACATGACGGCGGCCATGCGCACCGTGATCGAGAACTTGTCCGGATCGCCGGCAAAGCCAGGCGCGATGATCCAGCGCACGATCAGCGGCATGCCCAATTCCATGACGACGGTGATCAGGAAGAGGACGGAAAACAGAACGCCGAAGACTTCCTCGGAGAAGCGCTTCGCACCCTCGATGCCGTTCGCCTCGATCTCCTTGGCGAAAAGCGGGACGAAGGCGGCGTTGAAGGCGCCTTCGGCGAACAGGCGGCGGAAGAGGTTCGGAAAGCGGAAGGCGGCGTAGAACACGTCGGCCATCGGTCCGGTGCCAAGGGCGGCGGCCATCAACGTTTCGCGGGCGAAGCCGAAGACACGGCTGCCAAGCGTCGCGCCACCGACCGTGATGAATTTCCTAACGAGGCTCATGCGGCTGAACCGGCTTTCTTTTCAGTATCTGGCTTTTCGGCGGCGGAAGTGCGCGTGGCGGCGGGCGCGATGATGCCGGAGGGCATGCGCTCGCGCACCTCATCCTCTTCACCCGCCATGACCGCCTTCAGGCGCGCGGTGATATTGGCTCGCTTGTTTTCGTTGGAGATCTTCTGCCCGACGAGATCGGTCACGTAGAAGCTATCGATGACCTTTTCGCCGAAGGTGGTGATGCGCGCCGAGTGAATGTCGAGCGACAGATCCGAGAGAACCGAGGTGATTTCCGACAGAAGGCCGGTGCGGTCGAGGCATTCGACCTCGATGACGGTGAACTTGTTGGACAGGCTGTTGGAGATGGTCACCGACGGCGGGATGACGAAGGCCTTGTTCTTGCGACGGTTCTTCGTGCGCGTGGCGATGACTTCCGGCAGCCGCTTGCGGCCGGCAAGGACGTCTTCGATCATCTTGCCGATGGTGCCTGCGCGGCGAAGCTCATCGGCATCGTCGGGGAATTCGCGGCTGACATGGATGGTGTCGAGAGCGCGGCCATCGGCCGTCGTGAAGATCTGTGCGTCGGCGATGTTGGCGCCCGCCGCAGCACAGGCGCCGGCGATCACGGTCAAAAGGCGCGGATGGTCCGGCGACAAGACAGTGATTTCGGTGATGGCGTGGAAGCTGTCTGTGCGCACCATGGTCGCCAGAACCTGACCCGATTTGTCCGTCTGGCGGATGAACCGCGTATGGCGGATCTGATCTTCCAGCGGCACGGATAAAAGATAGGGCTGGTAGTGCAGCTTGACATAGGCCTTGCGAGCCTTCTGACCCCAATCATCCAATGCCGCTTCGAGCGCATTGGCAGCGGCTTCCGCCCGCTCCTTGCGCGAGACCTCGGAAAAGCCACCGGCCAGCAGTAGTTCGGTTTCGTAGTAGAGGGTGCGCAGAAGCTGGCCCTTCCAGCCGTTCCACACACCCGGACCGACGGCGCGGATGTCGCAGACCGTCAGGATCAGCAGCATCTTCAGCCGGTCGAGCGACTGCACCCGATCGGCGAAATCAATGATCGTCTTGCGGTCCGTCAGGTCGCGCGTCTGGGCGACCATCGACATTGTGAGATGCTCGGCGATCAGCCACACCACCAGCTCGGTCTGCTTCGGCGACAGGCCGAAGCGCGGGCAGAGCTTGCGCGCCACCTTGGCGCCGGCTTCCGAATGATCCTCCTCGCGGCCCTTGGCGATATCGTGCAGCAGCACCGCAACGTAAAGCGCATCGCGGTCCTCGATAGCAGGCATCAGCTTGTTGGTCAGCGGATGGATATCCTCCGCCTTGCCCTTGTCGATCTCCGACAGCACCTCGACGGCGCGGATCAGATGCTCATCCACCGTATAGTGATGATACATATTGAACTGCATCATCGAGACGATCTTGCCGAATTCCGGAATGAAGCGGCCGAGGACGCCGGCCTCATTCATACGGCGCAGGATCAGCGCAGGATCGCGCTTGGAGGTGAGAATGGAGAGGAAAAGCCGGTTCGCCTCCTCATTCTCCCGCAGATCGCTGTCGATCAGGCCGAGCGAGCGGGTGACGCGCTTCAAGGCGTCCGGATGGAATTCCAGACCGTTGATATCTGCAACGAAAAACAGCCGGATCAGGCTGACCGGATCGCGCTTGAAGACCTCGGGATTGGCGAGCGCGATGCGGCCGCGATCCTCGACGAACTCGACGGTGCCGGGGATTTTGCGCGAGCGATTGGCAAAGCGGCTGATGACGCCGGTAAGACCGGGCGTCGCCTTGGCCTGCTGGTCCTCAAGCGCCGCGCAGAGGATGCGGGTGAGATCGCCGACATCCTTGGCGACGAGGAAATAGTGTTTCATGAAGCGTTCGACGGCGGAAAGGCCGGGGCGGGCGTGGTAACCAAGCGCCTCGGCAATCTCCCGCTGGATATCGAAGGAAAGCCGCTCCTCGGCCTTGCCGGTCAGGAAGTGCATGTGGCAGCGCACGGCCCAGAGGAAATCCTCGGCCTTCTCGAAGAGGCGGTATTCCTGCTTCGAGAGCACGCCGAGCTTCACCAATTCCACAGTATCGCGGACGTGATAGTAATATTTGGAGATCCAGAACAGCGTGTGCAGATCGCGCAGGCCGCCCTTGCCTTCCTTGACATTGGGCTCGACCAGATAGCGGGTGTCGCCGGCCTTGCGGTGGCGCTCATCGCGTTCGGCCAGCTTGGCGGCGATGAATTCCGGGCCGGTATTGGTGACGATTTCCTTGTCGAAGCGTGTTTCCAGCTCGTGCGCTAAGGGCTCGCTGCCGCAGATATAGCGCGTCTCGAGGATGGCGGTGCGCACCGTCATGTCGGATTTCGCCTCGCGTATGCACTCCTCGACGGTGCGCGTGGCGTGGCCGACCTTGAAGCCCATATCCCAGAGCATGTAGAGGATGAATTCGACCGCCTTGTGTGTTTCGCTGTCCGGCTTCGGCCGAAAGATAAACAGAAGGTCGATATCCGAGCCCGGTGCCAGCGTATCGCGGCCATAGCCACCAACGGCGGTGACAGAGAAGTTGCCGGCCTGATTCGGATAGACGTGGTGAACAGTGAAATCGTAGAGAACGGTGATGATCTGGTCCTGGAGCCAGGAAATTCGATGGGCGCAATCCAGCCCGCCGCCTTGGGCCGCCAGCAACCGCCGCGCTTCTTCGCGCCCTTCCTGGCTCGCCTTCTTCAACAAAGCGAGCAGAGCGGACCGCTCCTCGCTCTTATCCAGATGACGGTTGGCAAGGGCCTCGCATTCCGCCCTCAGAGAGGGAACGTCGAGAATGGCGGGAAAATCGATGTCATGCATTTCCATGCTTTGCCGACCGGATTCCTGTTCGTTGACCGCGGCCCACCGCTGGCGCGCCTGTCTTTTCGTCTGCATGCGCTATAGCCTCTTTGCCCAGCGATTGACACAGGCATTCTACGCCCGAATTTCCATAATCCAGCCTGAGCCAAACCTGTCTAATCGACGATCTCAGGATTTCTATCGGGTCAAGGTTGACGAAGCGTGACGGCAATCGACGCAGAAATCGGCGGTTTTAGGGCCTCGGCATATCAAGCGCCCGTCTGAGCTCGTTCAAGCTATATAATATGTTTCGCGATTGGGCACCGATCTGCGTCACCATTTCGCGCTCGCATTCCCAATAGCCTGCATTTGCGATCCTCGAGCAGATGTCGGAAATACGGCTGCATGACAGGGCAATGTTCAGAAGACCGCGATCGGACTCGCAATCCGGCGCCTCGCCCTCGCCGCAGATCTTGCCACGCGCGGCGATGGGGGAAAAGCGATCGGCCAGTATGCGGACCTCGGCGAGAAGATTTTCGATATGCATTGTATTGTCCTTGGAAATCGCCTTCGGTCAGCCGGCCTTGGTCACAGTTTTCTTCAGCTCGTAGAGCACATCGAGGGCGGCGCGCGGGGTCAGGTCGTCGAGATCGAGCGTCTTCAACCTCTCCTCGACCATGGACGGCGCGCGCCGGCCGGAGGCTTCCTCGCGGCGAACCGCCACCTGGAAGAGCGGCAGATCATCGATGAGCTGGCTTGCCGGATTCTTGCGGTCGGCATCCTCAAGCCGCGTCAGAACGTCGCGGGCGCGCGCCACCACCGAGGCTGGCAGGCCGGCAAGCCGCGCCACCTGGATGCCGTAGGAGCGGTCCGCAGCGCCCGGCCCGACCTCATGCAGGAAAATGACGTCGCCATCCCATTCCTTGACGCGCATGGTGGCGTTGGAGAGTCGCCCGAGCTTCTCCGACAGCACGGTCAGCTCATGGAAATGCGTGGCGAAGAGGCCGCGGCAGCGATTGGCCTCATGCAGATGCTCGACGGCGGCCCAGGCGATGGAAAGGCCGTCGAAGGTGGCGGTGCCACGGCCGATCTCGTCGAGAATGACCAGCGAGCGCTCGGTCGCCTGATTGAGGATCGCCGCTGTCTCGACCATCTCGACCATGAAGGTGGAGCGGCCGCGCGCCAGATCGTCGGAAGCGCCGACACGCGAGAACAGCCGGTCGACGATGCCGATATGCGCCGATGCGGCAGGCACGAAAGAACCCATCTGCGCGAGAATGGCGATCAGCGCGTTCTGGCGCAGGAAGGTCGATTTACCGCCCATGTTCGGGCCGGTCAAAAGCCAGATGGCGCCATCCTTGCCGTCCGCCTTGGGCGACAGATCGCAATTGTTGGCGACGAAAGGTCCGCCGGCCTGGCGGCGCAGCGCCTGCTCGACGACCGGATGGCGGCCGCCTTCGATGGCGAACATGCGGCTCGCGTCGACAATGGGCCGGCAATAGGCCTGCTCCTCGGCGAGCAGCTCAAGGCCCGCCGCGACATCGATTACCGACAGCGCACGGGCGCCGGCCTTGATCGGCTCGGCATTGGCGACAACTGCCGCGACCATGCGATCGAAGGCTTCGAGCTCGATGGCGAGCGCCTTGTCGGCGGCATTGGCGATGCGGCTTTCGAGATCGGCAAGCTCGGTCGTGGTGAACCGCATGGCGTTCGCCATGGTCTGCCGGTGAATGAAGCGCGCCTTGGCCTCGGACGTATCGGTCATCGGACCGGCATTGCCGGCTGTGACCTCGATGAAATAACCGAGCACATTGTTGTGCTTGATCTTCAGCGACTTGATGCCGGTTTCCTCGGCATATTGCAGCTGCAGGCCGGCAATGACGCGGCGCGACTGGTCGCGCAGCGCGCGCACCTCGTCCAGCTCGGCATTCGCCCCTTCCCGCAGAAAGCCGCCGTCGCGCTTCAGCAAGGGCAGTTCGTCGGCGAGCGTGGCGGCGAGCAGGGCTTCGAGATCGTCAGGCAAGGCACCGAGCCCAGCAAATGCAGCCTTCAGTTCTTCCGGCAGAAGTGCTGCACCGAGCATACGGGCGATATCGGCAGCCGCGCCCAGCCCCTGGCGGATCGCCCAGAGATCGCGCGGGCCGCCACGATCGAGCGCCAGGCGCGACAAGGCGCGCGGCATATCGGGCACGTGCTTCAGCGCTGTCCGCAGATCGCTGCAAAGAGAGGGCTCCTCGGCAAGGAAGCCGATCGAATCCAGCCGTTCGTTGATGCGTTGGGGATCGGTAAGCGGCGACATCAGTCGCTCGGCGAGCAGACGAGCGCCGCCACCGGTCACGGTGCGGTCGATCGCCTTCAGGAGCGAGCCGTTGCGGTCGCCGGAGAGCGTGCGCACCAGTTCGAGATTGGCACGGGTGGCGGGATCGATGAACAGCGTCGATGCGCCGCTTTCGCGTTCCGGCAGCCCAAGCGGCGGCCGCTCGGCGATCTGGGTCTTTTCGACATAGGCGACGGCAGCGGCAGCTGCGGCAAGCTCGGCGCGGGAAAAAGTGCCGAAGCCGTCGAGCGTCGATACGCCGAAATATCTCACGATGCGCCCCTCGGCGCTGGCGCTGTCGAACAGCACTGCCGGCTGCGGAACGGCGGTGCGGCCAAGCACGTCAAAGACCGGTTTCAGCTCCGGATCGTGGAACATCGTATCCGGCAGGATCAGCTCGCGCGGATCGATGCGCAGGATATCGGCGAGCAGCCGCGAGGCTTCCGTTTCGGCCAGCCGGAATACGCCAGTCGAAATGTCGATCCAGGCGAGCGCCAGTTGCGGCTCGGCGCCGCCGCGAATGCGCGTGAGCGCCATCAAATAGTTGGATTCCGAGGGCGAGAGCAGCTTTTCCTCGGTAATGGTGCCCGGCGTCACCAGACGCACGACATCGCGCCGGACGACAGACTTGCCGCCACGCTTCTTCGCCTCGGCCGGGTCTTCCACCTGCTCGCAGACGGCCACGCGGAAACCCAGTGAGATCAGCTTCTGCAGATAGTCGTCGGCGGCATGCACGGGCACCCCGCACATCGGGATATCCTGGCCCATATGCTGGCCGCGCTTGGTGAGCGTGATGCCGAGCGCGCGCGACGCATCGACGGCGTCCTCGAAGAACAATTCGTAGAAATCGCCCATGCGATAGAACAGGAGCGAACCCGGATTGTTCGCCTTGATCTCGATGTACTGCTCCATCATCGGAGTCGCGGAGGCGCGACTTTCCTCCGAGGCAAGCTCGGCGGCCGAGAAAGCATCGACGCTGGTGGTTATACGTTCGTTCACGGAGGTGCAGTTTTTCCAAAAAATGAGGTGTCACCCTATCCGCGCGCCGCTATAGAAGACAACAGCTATCGGGCAAGAGGGACCGGTCGCCCACAGGAGGTTTGGAGGAAAAATGGCTGATAACAAGAGCAAGTCGCGTCCAGGAGCGGGGATCACCGATCAGGAGGCACTGGATTTCCACAGGCAGGGCCGCCCCGGCAAGCTTGAGATCAATCCGACCAAGCCGATGGCGACGCAGCGCGACCTTTCCCTTGCCTATTCGCCCGGTGTCGCCGTTCCCGTGAAGGCAATCGCAGCCGATCCCGCCACAGCATATGACTATACCACGCGCGGCAACATGGTCGCCGTCATCTCCAACGGCACAGCCATTCTCGGCCTCGGCAATCTCGGGGCACTGGCCTCCAAACCGGTCATGGAAGGCAAGGCGGTTCTCTTCAAGCGCTTTGCCGACGTCGATTCGATCGACCTTGAGATCGATACCGAGAATGTCGATGAATTCATCAATTGCGTGCGCTATCTCGGTCCCTCCTTCGGCGGCATCAATCTCGAAGACATCAAGGCGCCCGACTGCTTCATCATCGAGCAGCGCCTGCGCGAACTCATGGACATCCCCGTCTTCCATGACGACCAGCACGGCACCGCCATCATCGCAGCCGCCGGCCTGATCAATGCGCTCGAGCTGACAGGTCGCGACCTCAAGACAACCAAGCTCGTCTGCAATGGCGCGGGTGCCGCCGCAATCGCCTGCGTCGAGCTGATCAAGGCCATGGGCTTCAACCCGGACAACGTCATCCTTTGCGACACGAAGGGCGTGATCTACCAGGGCCGCAGCGAGGGCATGAACCAGTGGAAGTCGGCGCATGCGGTCAAGACCGACAAGCGCACGCTGGAAGAAGCGATGAAAGGTGCCGACGTCGTGTTCGGCCTGTCGCAGAAAGACGCCTTCTCCGCCGACATGATCCGTTCCATGGCAGACAAGCCGATCATCTTCGCCATGGCCAATCCCGATCCGGAAATCACGCCCGAGGAAGTCGCCCGTATCCGCGACGATGCGATCATGGCGACCGGGCGCTCGGACTATCCGAACCAGGTCAACAACGTCCTGGGTTTTCCCTACATCTTCCGCGGCGCGCTCGACGTGCGCGCCACCACCATCAACGACGAAATGAAGATCGCTGCCGTCAATGCGCTGGCAAGCCTTGCGCGCGAAGATGTGCCTGACGACGTCGTGGCGGCCTATCAGGGCGCAAGGCCGCGTTTCGGCGCGCAATATATCATCCCCGTGCCGTTCGATCCGCGCCTGATCTCGGCAATCCCGGTGGCCGTGGCCAAGGCGGCGATCGAGAGCGGCGTCGCTCGCCGCGAGATGCCCGATATGGCGGCCTATGCCCGCGAGCTTTCAGCCCGGCGCGATCCGATCGCCTCGACGCTGGCGCAGCTCTACGAGCGTGTGCGCCGGCACCAGAAGCGCATCGTCTTTGCCGAGGCGGAAGAAGAGCAGGTCATGCGCGCCGCCCTTTCCTATGCCAACCAGGGGCTCGGCACCGCCATCCTGCTCGGCCGCGAAGATCTGATCCACTCCACCGCCGAACGCGCCGGCATCGACCTCAACCGGCCCGGCCTCGAAATCGTCAACGCTCGCATTTCCAAGCGGGTCGATGCCTATATCGACTATCTCTATGCCCGGCTGCAGCGCCAGGGCTATCTGCACCGCGACGTGACGCGCCTGATCCATAACGACCGCAATCACTTCGCCGCCTGCATGGTGGCATTGGGCGATGCCGACGGCATGGTGACGGGCGTGACGCGCAACTATTCGACAGCGCTCGGAGACGTGCGCCGCTGCATCGACGCGAAGCCTGGGCACCGGGTCATCGGCGTGTCGCTGGTGATCGCCCGCGGCCGCACCGTCTTCGTCGCCGATACCGCCGTGCACGACATGCCGACGGCCGAGGAGCTGGCCGACATCGCCGAAGAAGCGGCCGGTTTCACCCGGCGCATGGGCTATGAGCCGCGCGTCGCCATGCTCGCCTATTCCACCTTCGGTCATCCGTCAGGTGAACGCTCCGAACGGGTGCGCGAAGCGGTCAGCATCCTCGACAAGCGCTATGTGAACTTCGAATTCGATGGCGAAATGGCCGCCGACGTGGCGCTGAACCGCAAGATCATGGAGAGCCTCTATCCCTTCTCACGGCTCTCCGGACCGGCAAACGTGCTTGTGATGCCGGCCTTCCACTCGGCTGCGATCTCCACCAAGATGCTGCAGGAACTCGGCGGTTCCACCGTGATCGGGCCGCTGCTCGTCGGGCTCGACAAGCCGGTGCAGATCACTTCCATGGGCGCCAAGGATTCCGACATCGTCAACATGGCCGCCATCGCCGCCTATGGCGCGGGATCGTAGCCACTACACCAGATGGCGGAGCCCGTGACCGAACAAAGGTGATGGGCTGCCGTATCAATTCGGTGTAGACTATCAGGATGAGTGAAGCTCAGGTCCTGTTCGGAATACTGCGCCATTCAGCGCGGTCGGATATCGTCGATGCTATCGAGCGGCTCGTTGTTGAGGCGCCCGATCGCAAGCTCAATCGCGTGAACGTGCTTGCCTTCGCGGCCGACCAGGGCTTCGATGAAGAGCAGGCCATCAACGCCTTCCTGCACAGCTCCCGCCTCGGCCTGTTCGAGATGTCGTGGAATGTTCTTTGCCCGGGTTGCGGCGGGGTGTTGGATGCCAATACCTCGCTGAAAACAGTGCAAAGCGAAACCTATAACTGCACGCTGTGCGCAGCCGGCTACGAGCCGACGCTCGACGAGATGGTTGAGGTCACCTTCACCGTCAGTCCGCGCGTGCGCCACATCGAAGCCCACAATCCGCACGAACTGCCGCCGCTTGAATATTTCCGACAGATCTATTGGGGCTCGGGTATCGATCTTCCCGATGAGGGCTACGAGGAGAAGGTCGATCAATTCATCCTGGAATCGCTGGAACTGCCGCCTGGCGAAAAGGCCGTCATATCGCTTCAATTACCTGCGGAATTTACCATCATCTTCGAACCGGTCACGCACGCCGCGCAGTTCCTCGACGTGAAGGGAGAACCATCGAAGGAAAGGCAGGCTCTCTCGCTCGTTTTCGACCGAATGCACCGACACAGCGAGGCCATCGAACTGCGTCCCGGCCCCCTGCGCATCATGATGGAGAACCATACGGACCTCCGCGTGCTGCCATCGATCTGCCTGGCCAACGAGGCTCTCCACACCCTGCTCGGCCAACGCCGACCGTTCCTGACCGCCAAGCGTCTGCTCTCCAACCAGACGTTCCGCGACATTTATCGCACGGACACGATCGACATCGACCAGCGACTGAAGATCACCAGCCTCACCTTTCTCTTCACCGATCTGCGCGGCTCGACCGAGCTGTACGAAAGGGTCGGCGACCTCGCAGCCTTCGATCTGGTCAAGACCCATTTCGGCATCCTGCACGAGATCGTGGCGGCGGAGGCGGGTGCGGTCGTCAAGACCATCGGCGATGCCGTCATGGCCACCTTCCCGACACCGGACCGGGCGTTGATGGCGGCAATGCGGATGCGGGAGGCCATGCTCAGCCTCAACAAGGAGCGCGGCAGCGACGATCTTCTTCTGAAAATCGGCATCCATGAGGGACCGTGCATCGCGGTGAGCCTGAACGAACGGCAGGATTATTTCGGGCAAACGGTCAATATCGCATCCCGCGTCCAGCATCTCGCCACGTCACGCGAAATATTCGCAACCAGTTCGGTGCTCGATAATCCTCTCGCCGCCGAGCTGATGACAACGCGCGGCCTCACGCCGCAATCTCATCACGTCGCGCTTCGAGGCATCACGGATGCGATGGATATCTTTGCGATCCCTTGAGATCCGTCAGCTTGCGAAACGACCGGCATCCGCGCCGTAATAATTGACGTAGCGATCCGAGATGCTGGCGATCGGCAGGACGATCAGGACGTCCGTCGTGTTGAAAGCCTGATCGACGACGGCGGTCGAACCGACCATGGCGCCGAGGCGCAGATAACCCTTGATCAGCGGCGGCAGCGCCATCAGCGCCTTCTTCGGATTGACGGCTTCGACCGGCATCAGGTCCATGTTGCGGGCAAGCGACGGCAAGGCGCCGACCGTCCATTCGTCCTTCGCAAGGACGTTGTGATAAAGGAAGGACAGAGCCAGCGCATGCTGTTCCGGCAGGACGCCGGGGAAAGAGGCGCAACCGATCATCGCGCCCATGCCGTGCTTCAGCGCATAGGCCCAATTGCCCTGCCACAGCAACTCGACGGTGCGCTTGTTGCGGTATTCCGGCAGCACGCACGAACGGCCGAGCTCCATGAAGCGCTTGTCGGGATGGCGAGCGAGCAGCGTGTCGATGTCGAATTCCGAGGAGGAATAGAAGCCGCCGTTGGCCATGGCCACTTCCTGGCGCAGCAGGCGATAGGTGCCGACGATCTGGTCTTCCGGATCGCCTTCAAGCGAGCGATCCAATACCAGCAGATGATCGCAGATTGCGTCCCAGCCGTCGATATCACGCTGGCGACGCATGGCGTCGGCCGGCAATTGCGCGTTCATCTCCTCGACGAAAACGCGATAGCGGACGGCCTGAGCGGCATCAATTTCGCGCGCCGTGCGAGCAAGGCGCGTTTCTAGATTTCCGATGCGTCCGAGCACATCGCTGGCAACCGGCGCAACCGTTGCCTTTGAGGACTGAACCATTTCGCCCTGAGCTTCGCGATTCAAGATTTCGATGGACATGGCGATTCTCCCCCTGCGGGCCGATATAGCGCCATAAACCAAATTCGTGCGACAGGAAAGTGACACGCAGCTTTGCTAAAAGCAAGAAGTGTGCCCGTTGCAATTTTTGAATGGGCGCCCCGTCCCCAACTAAACGACAGCAATTCGCGCAGGTTGAAGGTCGCCGCAAGCCACTATCAGTCATTGCCGCCTAATCGGTTCAGGCGACATGATGGATATGCCCGATCTTGATTCGAAAATCAAATGCCTGGCTTAGGCGCGTTCGAAAGCCGCCTTCGACAGGCTCTGCACGGTGGCTATCAGCCGCTTAGGATCGACGGGCTTGACGATGACGGCATCGGCCCCGGCAAGCAGCGCCTGACGGCGTATCGCATCGCGGCTGTCGGCGGTCAATACGATGATCGGCAAGGGCGACAATCCCTGCCGGCGCTCATGGGTGCGCAATTGCGCGAGGACGGCAACCGCGGTGCCGCCGGGCATGTTGAAATCGGTGACGATGATATCCGGCCGAGCCTTGCCGTCTTGCGCGCGAGCACGCAGGCCGTCGAAATCCTCGACGAGGCGAACCCTATGACCGGCCTTGGCGAGCATGGCGCGAACCAGCATTGCGTTGACCGGATCATCCTCGCCAAGCAGGATGTTGAGTGCGGGATCCTCGGCCTCCGGCGTCGTTATCCCGATCTCGGACAAACCGTCACTCGAATGGTCGCGCCTTTCCATGCCGCGCATGCGACCGCTCAAGACGTCAATCAGCGACTGTTCGCGCAGCGGCCGGATGAGCCATGCGTCGAAAAGATCGAGCGGATGGGTGTTGCGCTCCTCGGGATTGACGAGGAAAATCTTGCGCAGCGCCGGTGTCGCCAGCTCACTTCCCTCGCGGAAATACCAAGGCGCCATGCGATGATCGACGATAAGATCCGTCCAGGCACCGCCTTCCCCCATCGGGAAAGATTGCCGCAACTCGCCCATATCGCCTGAGCCGATCAGGCGGCAATGGCCACCAAGAGCGCGGATGGTTTGCGCAATCGCTGTGCTTGCCGCGCCCTCCGGCGCCAGCAACAGGACGCGCGACCCCTCGAGCACGGCGTCACGCCGTCTGTATCCATCCTCCTCGGCAACCAGGCCGATCGGAAAGCGGATGGTGAACACGCTGCCGCTGCCGTGCTGGCTGGCAACACTGAGCCCACCGCCGAATTCGCGCAGAATGCGGGCGGAGATCGCAAGCCCAAGCCCGGTGCCGGCACTTTTTTCCACGATGGAACCAGCCTGCTCGAATTCACCGAAAATGCGGGCCTGCTCTTCCTCCGTCATCCCCGGGCCGCTGTCGTGGACCGTTATCGTCAGGTCCCGCCCTTTCAGGCCCGCTCGGACGAGGATGCCGCCGGTCTGCGTGAATTTCACCGCATTGCCGATGACGTTGAACAGGACCTGACGCAGGCGGGCGGGATCGAACTCCAACATCTCGGGGACATCGGACGCGACGCTTGCCGCGATTTCCAGGCCCTTTTCGTGGGCGCGATGGGCAAGCATTTCGACGACGCCTTCCAGCAACGGCCGCAATGCCTCCTTGCGCGGATGCAACTGGAAACGGCCGACCTCGATCGTGGAGAAATCGAGGAGATCTTCGACCAACTGCACCAAGGCGTGGCCCGACTGGCGAATGCCCGTCAGATAATTGGCCTGCTCGAGCGTCAACCGCGTCTGGGCAAGCAGATGGTTCATGCCGAGGATGCCGGACAAGGGGGTGCGGATTTCATGGCTGACGGTGGCCAGCAGCCGCGACTTGGCTGCGCTGTTGTATTCGGCTTTCAGCCGCGCATCCTCGCGAAGGCGGGTGATCTGCCGTTCTTCGGTCACATCGCGCGCCACGCTTTGGATGCACAACTGTCCCGTCGTCGGATCGCGGAACATGACGTCGTACCAGGCGAATGTACGCCGCCCTTCGGGCGTGGCAATCTCCGCATCCTGATGTTGCGCATCGGTGACGGCACGGAAGACGAGGCCGGTTTCCTCCAGCGTCAGGCCCTCCGGGTTTGTTCTCCCCGTCAGCCGGCGGAAGGTGGCATTGGCATCCAGAATCCGGCGGTCGATACCGCGCGTGACCGTAATGTCACCAAGTGCGTCATGGATGGTAGCAAGCAGGCTGGTGCTTTCCTTGCGCTCCCAAAAACGATCATGCTCGTTTTCGCTGAGATCGGTGACGGCAGGACTGCGGACGACGCTCCATTTTGTGAAGATAGCCATCGCTATCAGCGACAGCGCCACAACGCACAGCGCGGCGAACAGTGCCGGCGGGCCGCCGGCGTAGCCGATCGCGAGCAGGGCGGCTCCGGCAACCAGGCCGCCGCCATTCAACCAGCGGCGTTGCAGCTTCCATGGCGCCGCCGCGCGCTGCGCCTGCTGTTCGGCACGACGCGGCGTCTCAATCGGCGTGATCAGGGACGACACGCCATCGGCCGCTTCTTCGATTGGCGGCGTCTGGCCGCGGGCGATCGCAGCCGCAAGCTTTTCCTGCAGGTTAGCCAGAGTGCTCATGCAGTCTGGCTAACACACGCATCCTTCCCGATGCCTTCAAGGAAACGCTAGAATTTTAGTTTTTCGCCTTTTTCGGCGTCAGAAGCTCGTCCAGGATGACGCAGCCGGCGCCAACCGTGATGAAACTGTCGGCAAGATTGAAGACGGCGAAAGACCATGTCTGCGTATGGAAGAGAATATAGTCGATCACGTGGCCATAGAGAAAGCGGTCGATCAAATTGCCAAGCGCCCCGGCGATGATCAAGGCGAAGCCGAGATGGGCAAGCCAGCGATGATTGGGGGCACGCCGCCAAAGCCAGAGGACGAAGGCGACGATGACGAGCCGCATGCCGACGATGAACCAGCCATCCATGCCCGACAGCATCGAGAAGGCGACGCCGAGATTGTAGGTGCGATACAGCGCCAGCATCGGAATGACCGGCACCATCTCCTGCAGCGGCAGCCATTGGTCGACCATGATCTTGACGGCCTGGTCGAGAATGACTGCGACGACGATGAAGATCAGGATCGGCACGGGCCGGGAAAACAGTGCGGGTTTTGCGGGTACCTGCTCGTGGGTCTGGCTCTCGGTCATCGGCTCTCGCTAAGGGTCAGAAGATGGCGGCGGGCTTCGAACAGCATGACTGCCGTCGCAACCGCCAGATTGAGGCTGTCGGCGCGGCCGGCCTGCGGGATGCGCGCAAGCGCATCGGCCTCTTTCGCCAGGACATCCGGCAGGCCGGATTGTTCATTGCCCATCAGCAGCACCACGGGCTTCTTCTTATAGTCGATCGTGCGGTAATCGACCGCGCCGGCCAGATGAGTGGCGACGACGGAGACATCAGCCTTCTTCTTCCAGGTCAGAAACTCTTCCGGCGTCGCCTTGACGACGGGCACCGCGAAAACGGAGCCCATGGTGGCGCGCACGGTTTCCAGCGAGAAGGGATCGGTCGTTTCGCCGACGAGGATGACGCCGGAAGCGCCGGCTGCATCGGCAGTGCGAATGATCGTGCCGAGATTGCCGGGATCGCGCACGCGGTCCAGCGCCACCCAGGTCTCGCCGGCCGCCGGCTTGACATCCCTAAGCTGCTGCCAACGCTGGTCGAAGACGCCCACCACCATCTGCGGATTGTCGCGACGGGTGATCGACGCAATGACCTTTTCGCTGGCCTCAAGCACCAGTCCGCCGGCAGCGACCGTCTTGGCGGCGACCTGCTCGACCAAAGGCTTGCCCTTGGCGGATTTGGCATAGACCAGCGTGCGGATGGTCCAGCCAAGCTCGAGGGCGTCGATGACCAGTTTCAAACCTTCGGCCAGGAAAGCGCCGCTCTCCTCGCGCGATTTTTTGACCGTCAGCGCCTTGATATCCTTGACGATCGGATTGGCAAGCGAAGTGACTTCCTTGACCTGTCCGACCTTGCGGGGGCCGTCGTTACGGAAATCCTTGTTCATTTCGGCACCCAGCGGCTGAAGAGGGAGGTGGAAAGCGCCCTGCCGGGCGTGCTGCCGTCGAGGCCGGCCTCGCGGATGACCAACTCGCCGGATTCGACGACACCGCCGGCGCCGCGCATGGTCTCGCGCATCAATTCATGGATCGAATAGAAGCTGGCGCGGATCGAATAGGCCGTCAGCACCAGCCCGAGCGCCTTCGGCGACAGGATCTCGCGGCAGATATCGAGCATCAAGGGCAGATGCTCGAAAAGATGCCACACCTCGCCGTTCGGGCCACGGCCGAATTTGGGCGGGTCGGTGAGAATGATGTCGTATTTGTTGCCCCGCCGCTCCTCGCGCAGGATGAACTTCATCGCATCCTCGCAGATCCAGCGGATCGGCAGCTTTTCCATGCGGCCCAGGGCCTGGTTTTCCCGCGCCCAGCCGATTGCCTTCTTGGAGGCATCGACATGGGTCACCTCCGCGCCGGCCGCAGCGGCGACCAGAGAAGCAACGCCGGTATAGCCGAAGAGGTTCAGGACCTTCAGCGGCCGTTTCGCCGCCTCGGCCTGTTCCTTCATCCAGGCCCAGTGAACGATCTGCTCGGGAAAGACACCGACATGGCGGAATGCGGTGAAGCGGCCGAGAAAATCGACGCCGAGCAACTGCAGCGGCCAGGTTTCGCCCAACGCCTCGCGCGGGAACCGCCAGCGGCCCATGCCATCCTCGTCGGTATCGCCGGTGAATACGGCATCGGCATTGTCCCAGACATGCGAGGCTAGCGACGGCTGCCACAGCGCCTGCGCCTCCGGCCGAACGATGCGATACGGGCCATATTGCTCGAGCTTCAGTGCGTTGCCGCTGTCGATCAGATGGAAATCCCCGGCGCCCAACGATTCCAGGATGACCGGCACACGCTCCGGCGGTCGCTCGCCATTTCTCACGATCAGCGGGCGCTCAGGCGCCGCAACCGTGGAGGCGGCGGTACGCGGTTCGGTAATCCGCTCGCCACGGTCACGCGATGCTGACATTTTGCCGCCTGTCTTGACGGGCGTATCGCGTCGCGCCTCCGGGCGGGGCTTTGCGCCAGGGCCGCCCGCAGCTTTCTGACCGGGCCGGCGTTCCTTCTGTTTCACCATGCTTGTCTCGAAATTGATATGAGCGTGCAAATAGCATCTGACCGCCACTTGGCAAAGCGCTTTCCGATCTGCGATGATCCATGCACAAAATGTCACATTGGGAGGATTGCACATGGACATGACCGGCGAGGAGCGGATCACGGCACCCAGGGACACCGTGTGGGCGGCGCTGAACAACCCTGATATCCTCAGGCAGTGCATTCCCGGCTGTGAGAGCCTGGAATGGGTCTCCCCGACCGAACTGACGGCAAAGGTGAAATTGAAGATCGGCCCGGTTTCCGCATCGTTCAGCGGCGACGTGACGCTCTCCAACATCAATGCTCCGGAAAGCTACACGATCTCGGGCGAAGGAAAGGGCGGGATCGCCGGTTTTTCCAAAGGCGGAGCCGACGTCGTGCTGAAGGAAGACGGCAACGAGACGATCCTTCATTACGAGGCCAAGGCACAGGTCGGAGGCAAGATTGCGCAGCTTGGTTCGCGGCTGGTCGATTCCAGCGCCAAGAAGCTTGCGCAGCAGTTTTTTTCCGATTTCACCGCAGCGATCAACGGTCAGGCCAGCGCCTGATTGCCGTTGACATTTTTGACGCCCATATAATCCGCTCATGATATCGAGATCAGAGACTTGGACCATCCGGCCGGCGCGGGAGCAGGATATGCCGCCTCTTGCCGAGATCTATCTGCGCGTGCGCCGGGAAACATTCCTCTGGGTCGATCCCGGTCGTTTCAGCCTTGAGGACCTTGCCATCCATACAACGGGCGAGCGCCTGTTCGTCTGCGAAGACGTGCACGGCATGATCGCGGGTTTCGCGGCGATCTGGGAGCCGGATGATTTCATCCACATGCTGTACATTCTCCCGGCCTTCCAGGGCCACGGCGCGGGAAAGGCCCTGCTGACCGCGCTCCCGGACTGGAAAAGCCGCCACTACCGGCTGAAGTGCCTGGTCAAAAATACGCGTGCGATGGCCTTCTATCAGGCAATGGGCTTCGAAATCATCGGCGACGGCGCCTCGGCGGAAGGCGATTACAAAGAGATGCGGCTCGGCAACAGCCGGTCATTTTGACGGGAGCTGTCCGGCGATCTGCTCGGCGCGTGTGCGGTGCTTGTCAGCCTCGGCCTGCCAGCGCACCGCCTCCTGCGACTGGCTGCGAGCGCGCCTGCGGTGTTTTCCCTGATTGAACCAGGTCACCCCAGCGCCGACGAGCATGCCGAGGATCAATGCCGCGAACAGCAATACGAACAGCGGTGCGTTCAGCGACAGGACCTGATCTTCAGGCCGGAACGGATTGAGCGCGAGCGTCACGGACTGCCTGTTCGCAACGCAGAATACGATCAGGATGATGCCGAGCGGCAGCAATATCAGCAGATTGACGATCTTTTTGGCCATTGCGCAGCTCCTTTATCCAGGCGTATCCGTGCGACTGCACGCGTGATGCCGCCAGCCGCAGAATAGGAAAGACGCGGCCGAGTTCAAGTACCACCGCGTCGCGGCGCAATCATGTCCAATGGATATGTCCGCGGGCACATTTCGGGAAAGAACGAGCCGAGCCGGCTATTAGTTGTCGTCTTCCTCGTCGCCGGCGCCCGGATTCAGGCGTTCGCGCAGTTCCTTGCCGGTCTTGAAGAAGGGAACCCACTTCTCCTCGACGAACACCGTATCGCCCGTGCGCGGGTTGCGACCGGAGCGAGAAGGCCGGTTCTTGACGGAGAAAGCGCCGAAGCCGCGAAGTTCAACCCGGTTACCCGCGGCAAGCGCATCGGTGATCTCGTCGAGGACAGCGTTGACGATATTTTCGACGTCGCGGTGATAGAGATGCGGGTTGCGGGCGGCAACAATCTGCACCAATTCCGACTTGATCACGGCTACCCCCTTAAATCATTGATTTATCAGTTGGCTGCACCCTGCCAAAGAGAAAGCAGGCCGTCAAGAAACAACTTCTCGGTTATGATTTTCTGGAGGCCCTCTCCCCTCACAAAATCATCATAACCGAAACGATTTAGCAACCAGGAAGCGGCACCCGGCCAAAAGAAGGATGAGCTTTTGCCTTCCGCCTTCCAGTCGACGATCGGCAGGTCCTTTTTGACCTTGCGCGTTTCGAGGTAGGCCAGGATCTCGTCTTCGCCACCAAGCGTATCGATCAACTTGTTCTGAAGCGCCTGACGGCCGGTGAAAATGCTGCCGTCGGCAAGCTTCAAGACGTCTTCGCGCGGCAATTTGCGACGATCCGCCACAAGGTCGACGAACCAGCCGTAGCTGTCCATGACCATATTGCGGATCATATTCTTGGCGTCTTCGCTGGCCGGATGGAAAGGCGACGGTTCGGCCTTCAGCGGCGCCGACTTGATCTCGTCGAGCGAAACCCCGATTTTGTCGAGCAGATCCTTGACCTGCGGATATTGGAAGATGACGCCGATCGACCCCGTGATCGAGGTATCGCCCGCGACGATATCATCGCCGGCAGTTGCGATCATATAGCCCGCAGACGCCGCGACGGTGCGGATGTCGGAGACAACGGGCTTCTTGGCGGCGACGGCGCGGATCGCCTTGAAGATGCGTTCGCCGCCATAGGTCGTGCCGCCGGTCGAAGAGATCGACACGATCAACGCCTTGACCTGATCGTTGTCGCGGATCTTCTTCAGCCGCTCGAGAAGTTCGGGATCGTCCTGAATAAGCCCGGAAATCGTGACGCGGGCAATCTGCGGTCCCCGCGTGTCAGGCAGGTCGCCCACGACGAAACGATAGAGCGCAAAGCCGAGCGCGACGAGGAGTAAAACAGCGATGACACGCCAGAAACCAAGCTTGCGGCGCATTTGTCGCCGGTCCGCAATTGCAGAACTGTCCATAACGCTTTATTTCTCCCTGTCACAAACCGAATGCGCTACGAACCGGATGCATAATACCTTGAAACAGGCACAATCCTCAGCAAAGGGCGATCCCGTTTTTCGATGTCGTCGACGGAACGGCACTCCGATGCTTCATCAGATAGGACATCGCCTGATCGGATGAAACCAGCAAATGGCATATTTTTCTGCGAAAATTCCTCAGCTGCAGAAAAAAATCCATATTGGCAAGCCAGTGCAATAATGCGAAACGATCCGATAGGCCTTTTGGCACAGTCTGTGCATGACGTGAATGCCGTTCTCCGGATCAGAAAAGACGGACCTGTTGCATGCTCAATACGATCGAGACCTCCGGCCACGCAATCCACTCAGCGCCGGACCGAAACGCGTATAAAGTCGCCACTTTTCACTCCGCACGTGTGAAGAGGCTGCGAATACTGCTGCCTTTGGCCGCTTTCATCGTCTCGCTTATCTTCATCGCCGTCTCCGTCATCCGCGCCTATCTGCCGGCCGACATCCAGATCGAGGGCGCCAAGATCGAAGACGGCAAGGTCGTGATGGAGCGTCCCGCCATCGCCGGCCGCAACAAGGACGGCATCAATTACTCCCTGCTTGCGGAAAAGGCGCTGCAAGATATCCGGAATCCGAACATGATCACGCTGAAGACGATCAAGGCATCGATGCCTGTCAATACTGACGTGATCGCGCATGTGACAGCCCAGAGCGCGGATTTCGATCGCCAGGCCGACACGTTGAAACTGACCGAGCCCTTCGTCGTTCAGATGGACAACGGCTTGCGCGCCGAGTTCAAGACCGCTTTCCTCGATGTGAAGAAGGGCGACCTGTCCAGTCAGGATCAGGTTGCAATCCAGCGAGGTGGCATGTCGGTTGTTGCGCGTTCGCTCAAGATGACGGATAAGGGGAGCGTAATCGAATTCGACGGGCAGGTTCAAATGCGTATCGAACCGTCCGCATTCCACAACACAGCTAGCGAACAGAAGCCGGGCGGTTCATGATAAACGATTGGACACATTCAATTTTCAACTCCGGCCTGCGCAAGGCAGGCCTTTTTTGTGCTTTCAGCGCGCTCGCCTTTTTCGCAGCGGCGGAAGCAGGCGCGCAGGCAACGACAAGCAACATGCCAGGACTTGCGCTTTCAAAGGATCAGCCGATCCAGATCGAAAGCGACAAGCTGGAAATCCATGATGCGGAAAGCCAGGCCGTGTTCACCGGCAACGTCAAGGTGGTTCAGGGGACCACGACGATGCAGGCTGGCAAGATGACTGTTTTCTACAAGAAGAAGCAGCCCGCTGATGCCAATGCCAAGCCGGCGGAGGACAATCCGGTCGCCAAGGCAGCCAAGGAGCAGAACCAGTCGCTGGTATCGGGTGACGCCAATATCGACCACATTCTGGTCACCGACAAGGTCTACCTCGTTTCCGGCACACAGACGGCGACAGCAGACGACGGCTCGTTCGACATGGCCAACCAGCTTGCCATCCTCAAGGGCAAGAAAGTGGTGCTGACCGACGGACCGAACGTTTTCACCGGTTGTCAGCTCACCGTGCACATGGCGACGGGCGAAGCGCAGCTGGATGCATGCGGGGGCCGTGTCCAGATCCAGCTCGATCCCAAGTCGCAGCAAGTGCAGCAACAACAGCAAAAGAAGAACTGATACCGGCCCCGTGACGACATCGACCACTTCCATCTTGCCCGGCACGACCGGGCCTTCCTCCACGGCAGCGGGCGCACCGGCCGCGGATAAAGCGCGTTATCAGGGTACCCTGATTGCGCGCGGCCTCACCAAGACCTACCGCACCCGGCGCGTCGTCAACGGCGTCTCGCTGGTGGTGCGGCGTGGTGAGGCGGTCGGCCTGCTCGGGCCTAACGGCGCGGGCAAGACCACCTGTTTCTACATGATCACCGGCCTCGTGCCGGTCGACGAAGGCACGATCGAGATCGATGGCAACAATGTCACCTCGATGCCGATGTATCGCCGCGCTCGGCTCGGGGTCGGCTATCTGCCGCAGGAAGCCTCGATCTTCCGTGGCCTGACGGTGGAGGAGAACATCCGCGCCGTGCTCGAGGTCCACGAAAAGGACAAGGCGAAGCGAGAACACAAGATTGACGAACTGCTGGAGGAATTCCACATTCGCAATCTGCGCACAGTGCCGGCGATAGCGCTTTCGGGTGGCGAGCGGCGGCGCCTGGAAATAGCGCGCGCACTGGCAACCGACCCGACCTTCATGCTTCTCGACGAGCCCTTCGCCGGCGTCGACCCGATCTCGGTCGCCGACATCCAGAACCTCGTCCATCACCTGACGGCGCGCGGCATCGGTGTGTTGATCACCGACCACAATGTTCGTGAGACGCTCGGCCTGATCGATCGCGCCTATATCATCCATGCAGGTGAAGTCCTGACCCATGGCAGGGCGAACGACATCGTCAGCAATCCGGAAGTACGAAAGCTGTATCTCGGCGACAATTTCAGCCTTTGACAGGCTGAAATTCAACCGGAGCGCACGTCAATATTATTGGACGCTGTCGCGCTTCGGAAATTTACCTTCGCTTCACAGTTCCACTTGACCAAATCCAATAAAAAAGCAATTTTTGGGCCAGTTGGGATTTCGCGAAGTTTTTATTAACGGAAAACGCGAATTCCCGAGGAGATCAAGGGGAGTCCCGCGTCCGCCATGGCACTATCGGCCAATCTTTTCCTGCGCCAAAGCCAAAGCCTGGTGATGACACCGCAACTGATGCAATCCATCCAGTTGCTGCAGATGACCCATTTTGAACTGACTCAGTTTATCGCGCAGGAAGTCGAGAAGAATCCGCTGCTTGAATTTGCGTCAAATGACGAGGATATAGGCAGCAGTGGCGATCGCGAGACGAAGGACGAGCGCTTCGAAACCGTGGACGAAACCCACGGCGACGATGATTTCGACCGCAATCCCGGTGATCTGGCGAGCGACTGGTACGAGAGCGACAATACCGGCAATACGGACCGGCTGAACAACGAGCTCGATACCAATTTCAGCAACGTCTTTCCCGACGATGGAAGTCCGCAGCGTGCCGATGCGCCGGAACTGCTGAGCCAATGGAAATCCATGCCTGGCGGCGAAGCCGGCGAGAGCTACGATCTTGACGATTTTGTCGCCGGCCAGGTGTCGCTGCGCGATCATCTGAACGAACAAATCCCCTTTTCGCTTCCGGCCGCGGCCGACCGGCTGATCGCGCAGTACCTCATCGACCAGCTCGATGATGCCGGTTATCTGCATGCCGACCCGAAGGAAACGGCGGAGCGTCTCGGTGCCGCCCCTCGGGAAGTGGAACGCGTGCTGAATATCTTGCAGCAGTTGGATCCCCCCGGGGTCTTCGCGCGCTCTCTCAGCGAATGTCTGGCAATCCAGCTTCGGCAGAGGGATCGTTTCGATCCGGCCATGGAGCGGTTGATCCAGAATCTCGAGCTTCTCGCCCGGCGTGATTTTGCAACGCTGAAGCGGCTCTGTGGTGTCGACGAGGAAGACCTGCTCGACATGATGACGGAGATCCGCCAGCTCAACCCGAAACCCGGCAGTTGCTTCGAGACCGGCATATCCGAGGCGATCATGCCCGATATCGTGGTGCGCCCCGCCGCAGACGGCAGCTGGCTGGTGGAGCTCAACCCCGATACGCTGCCGCGCGTGCTGGTGAGCCAGTCCTATTTCGCCTGCGTCTCCAAAACCAGCCAGGACCACGCCTTTCTGTCGGAATGCCTGCAGAATGCCAATTGGCTGACCCGCAGCCTCGACCAGCGAGCCAAGACGATCATGAAGGTGGCGAGCGAAATCGTGCGGCAGCAGGACGCTTTCCTGGTGCATGGGGTCGACCATCTGCGGCCGCTCAATCTGAAAACCGTGGCGGACGCCATCAAGATGCATGAATCGACCGTCAGCCGCGTGACCTCGAATAAATATATTCTAACGCCACGCGGACTGTTCGAGCTCAAATATTTCTTCACGGTTTCGATCAGCGCCGTCGAAGGCGGCGACAGCCATTCCGCCGAAGCGGTGCGTCACAAGATCCGCCTGCTGATCTCGAGCGAGAGTTCCGATGCGGTTCTGTCCGACGATGATATCGTGGATACGCTGAAGAAGGGCGGCATCGAGCTGGCTCGCCGTACGGTTGCAAAATACCGCGAGGCAATGAACATTCCTTCATCCGTGCAGCGGCGGCGAGAGAAGCGGGCCATCGCAAAAGTCGCGAACTTCTGACCGTTGTCGGCATTCAACCACAGACTGCGGATCTCCTAACAGTCCGTTAAGATGCAGTTGACTTTCAGATGCGGCGGGGCTAGAAGCCCGCCGCAATCGCTGCAGGACAGCACGACCATGAACTTATCCCCATCATCCCGAAGGCGGCCGATATACGCAATTTGTCTTTGACCGCGTGAAGTGCTTGGATGAGCTTGAGGCTTGGCGTAAACTGGTACGCGCAATAACCACTACAAGAAGGGAAACTCCATGAGTGTGCGTGTCTCCGGTAAACATATGGAAATTGGTGACTCATTCCGCCAGCGGATTGAAGACCAGATCGGTATGGCCGTGACGAAATACTTCGACGGGGGGTATTCGGGTCAGGTAACTGTTCACAAGTCCAGTTCTCGCTTCGCGGCCGATTGCAAGCTTCATCTCGACAGCGGTGTGGTGTTGCATGCCGCCGGAGAGGCGATGGACCCGCAGCTTGCTTTCGACGCGGCGTCCGAGCGTATCGAGAAACGTCTGCGCCGTTACAAACGCAAGCTTAAGGACCATCAGGCCGGCAATCATGCGAACGGTCAGGCTGAAGTCGCCTACACCGTCATGGACGGCGTTCCGGACGACGACGAGGAGATTGCCTCCGATTTCGCGCCGGTGATCGTTGCCGAAAGCACGAAGCAATTGAAGACCATGTCGGTGGCGACGGCTGTGATGGCGCTCGACATGACCGACGAACCGTTGCTGCTCTTCCGCAGTCCCGGCAAGGAACATCTGAACATCGTCTACCGTCGTCAGGACGGTAACATTGGCTGGATCGACGCGGCCAATATCAAAGGCTGAGAATAGAAGATGAGCGGCGGCTCCGTGCCTAAGTGGGCCGACCGCCGCTCCCCCGTTATCGGTTCTCGGCGACACGAAGGATAAAGAGAATGGCATTGGCAGATTTGCTACACCAAGATGCGATCATCCCCGCCTTGAGGGCAAATTCCAAAAAACAACTGCTTCAGGAGCTGGCAGCCAAAGCCTCCAAACTGACCGGACTTCCCGAACGAGAGATTTTCGACGTGGTGCTGCAGCGCGAGCGCCTCGGCTCCACCGGCGTCGGCAACGGCATCGCCATCCCGCATGGCAAGCTTGCCAGCATCAAATCCATCGCAGGCATTTTCGCGCGTCTCGAAGCACCGGTCGATTTTGAGGCGCTGGACGACCAGCCCGTCGACCTCGTCTTCCTGCTGCTCGCGCCGGAAGGCGCAGGCGCCGATCATCTCAAGGCACTCTCACGCATCGCCCGCGTTTTGCGAGACCAGGACCTTGTCGCCAAGCTGCGCGCCACGGAATCCGCTTCGGCGATCTATGCATTCCTCAACGAGGAACAGGCATCCAACGCCGCTTAACGGTGACTTGGATCACATCGGATCAAGGCAAAAATAAGAGCCGGATGATTGTGGATCATCCGGCTCTTATTTTTTTATCGCGTGAAGATCAGGCGTCTTTTTCGTCCAGCGGGCTGTTGGCGCCCTCTGCATTCTCGACGATCTTGGGGCCGCCCTTGGCGACGCCGACCATGGCCGGGCGCAGAACGCGCTCGCCGATGACGAAGCCGGCCTGCACGACCTGCACGACCGTATTGTTCGGCACCTCTGAATTCGGCACCTCGAACATCGCCTGATGGAAATTGGGGTCGAACTTCTGCCCGATCGGTTCGATCTGGCGCACGCCATGGCGCTCCAGTGCCGAGAGCATGGAACGCTCGGTCATCTCGACGCCGTCGATCAGCGTCTGCAGGCCGGCATCGGCGCCGGCGCGCGCTTCGGCCGGAATGGCGTCCAGCGTGCGGCGCAGATTGTCCGCCACTGCAAGCATGTCGCGGGCGAAGCTCGCCACGGAATAGGACTTCGCATCCTTCACATCACGCTCGGTGCGGCGGCGAAGATTGTCCATCTCGGCGGCGAGGCGAAGGTAGCGGTCACGCAGTTCGCCGTTTTCGGCCTTCAGCAGCTCGACCGGGTCCGGCTGAGACGGCTCGGTCGCATCAATGGTTTCCGCTGCGTCTTGAGCGAAATCCGCTGATGTGTCGGCCGCCGCGGCGTCAGGTCCGGTTTTCGTTGTTTCGTCGGTCATGACGGTCTCCGAATTGCTTTGTCTTTTGGATGTGCCCGATATCGAGGTTTAGCCGGAAAAAATCAAGGCTTTGTCGAGAAGATCAGCCAATTCGTGGCTTTACGACGGTGGCAAGATACCGGCGGATCAGAGACGCTGGTTGCGACTCGGCTATCCAGGCCCTCTCTCCGGTGATATAGTTAAGCGTATCTCAACACGGCGGGTGAGATCAATGTCCAGCGGCAAATCCCTTTCCGGCAAATGTTTCTGCGGCGCAGTCGAGGTCACCGTCGACGGCGAGCCTATCGCGATGGGCTATTGCCACTGCGATTCCTGCCGGGAATGGTCGGCGGGACCGGTCAATGCCTTCTCGCTCTGGCCGCCCGAAGCCGTCCACATTACCAAGGGTGCAGATCGCATCGGCAGCTACCAGAAGACCGAAACGAGCGTGCGCAAGTGGTGCACGGTCTGCGGGGGCCATCTGCTGACGGAGCATCCCCCATGGGGCGTAACCGATGTTTACGCCGCTGTCCTTCCCGGTCTCGACTTTCAACCGGCATTTCACGCCAATTACGAGACGACGGTGCTGCACATGAAAGATGGACTGCCGAAGCAGAAGGATTTTCCGGCGGAAATGGGCGGATCGGGAACGCTGCTTCCCGACTAGGCGTCAGATCCCTGGCCGCGACAGCCTCGAAATCAGCTGTGCCGTATAATCCACCATGGGCACGATGCGTGCGTAGTTCAGCCGCGTCGGACCGATGACGCCGACTGCTCCGACGATGCGATCGTCATCGTCGCGGTAGGGAGCGACGATGAGCGAGGAGCCGGACAGCGAAAAGAGCTTGTTTTCCGAACCGATGAAGATACGCACCCCCGGTCCGCTTTCCGCAAGGTTGAGGATCTCGATGAGACTGTCCTTCTTTTCAAGGTCATCGAATAGCAGACGCAGCCGGTCCAGATCCTCGGCGCCGCCGACGTCGGCCAGCAGATTGGCGTGGCCACGCACGATGAGTTGCGTCGGCTTGCCTTCGGCGTCGTCACCCGACAGCACCGCAATTCCGCGCTCGACCAGTTCATGCGACAGGCTGTCCAACTCCTGGCGGACGCTATCCTTCAGACTTTGCACGCGCCGACGGAATTCCGGAAGGGTCTGGCCGGCCATATGAGCATTGAGGAAATTGGCGGCCTCCGTCAGCTGCGACGAGGTGATGCCGGCCGGCAGTTCGATGATGCGGTTTTCGACCTGGTCATGATCGCCGACAAGCACCGCAAGCGCCTTGGTCGGCTCCAGGCGGATGAATTCCACATGTTTCAGCACGGGATCGCTTTTCGCGGTAATGACCAGGCCGGCGCCGCGCGAAATGCCGGACAGCATGCGGCTCGCCTCGGACATGACCGATTCCATCGGCTGGTCGCGATTGCTCCCGCGCACCTGCCGATCGATGTTGGCGCGGTCCTCGGCGGAGAGGTCACCGACCTGCATGAAAGCGTCGACGAAAAAGCGCAGGCCGATCTGGGTCGGCAGCCGGCCGGCGCTGATATGCGGCGAATAGATGAGACCAAGCTCTTCCAGGTCGCTCATGACATTGCGCACCGAAGCTGGCGACAAGGACATGGGCAGCAGGCGCGAAAGATTGCGCGAACCGAGCGGCTCGCCGTTTTCGAGATAGCCTTCGACGATGCGGCGAAAGATTTCCTTGGAGCGTTCGTCAAGCGCAGCAATGACATCCGAAACCGTCGATGTCGTAAATACCATTTTGCTGCCAAATCCGTTCCATTGAGCCTTAGTGAAAATATAATCATTCAGTTAGCAATCGCAAAAGGGAAAAATGCGGTTACCGCCGCAGTGGGGCGTTAAAGCCTGCTTTTCCTTTGCAAAAGCCTCCTCTGGGTCGTAGAAGCGGTCAACGAAGTTTCAGGAGAGTGGAATGCGGCCTTCAGGCAGAAAAACCGATCAGATGCGCAAGGTGTCGTTCGAGCGCAATTTTTCCAAGCATGCGGAAGGCTCGTGCCTGGTCAAGTTCGGCGATACGCATGTGCTCTGCACGGCAAGCCTGGAAGAAAAGACGCCGCCATGGCTGCGCAACAGCGGCAAGGGTTGGGTCACGGCTGAATACGGCATGCTGCCGCGCGCGACCGGCGAGCGCATGAAGCGCGAAGCTGCCGCCGGCAAGCAGGGCGGCCGCACGCAGGAAATCCAGCGCCTCATCGGCCGCTCACTGCGCGCCGTCGTCGACCTGAAGGAGCTCGGCGAACGCCAGATCACCGTCGATTGCGACGTCATCCAGGCCGATGGTGGCACGCGGACCGCGTCGATCACCGGTGGGTGGATCGCGCTCTACGATTGCATGAAGTGGATGGAAAGCCGCAACATGATCAAAGTCGACCGCGTACTGAAAGATCACATCGCGGCGATCTCCTGCGGCATCTTCGCCAGCCAGCCGGTGATCGACCTCGATTATCTCGAGGATTCCTCGGCAGAAACCGACGCCAACTTCGTCATGACCGGCAAAGGCGGGATCGTCGAGATCCAGGGAACGGCCGAGGGCACGCCCTTCAGCGAAGAGGAATTCGCCACGCTCCTGGGCCTTGCCAAGAACGGCATTGCCGAACTGGTGGATCTGCAGAAGCAGGCGATCGTCTGAGGATATCCTGCAATGGCGGACGCGGCTCTCGAAGGCATCTTGGAAACCGCTCTCTATGCGGACGATCTCGATGCGATCGAGGCCTTTTATAGTGGCATTCTCGGGCTCGAGAAGATCGCACGTGGTGGCAACCGCCATGTCTTTTACCGTTGCGGGCCGGGCGTGCTGTTGATCTTCAATCCGGCCGAGACGATGAAGCCGCCGGAACCGGGCTCCCTTCCCGTGCCGCCGCATGGCACGACGGGCGATGGTCATGTCTGCTTTCGGCTCAGCGGCGACGACATCGAGGCAATGGCCCGGAAGCTGAAGGCTGCGGGCATTGCCATCGAAGCCGATTTTCACTGGCCGAACGGCGGCCGCTCGATCTATTTCCGCGATCCGGCCGGCAACAGCCTGGAATGCGCCGAACCCCGCATCTGGGGCTTATGACGGGACAAGACATGCGCAAACTCGATACCAAGACCATCGTCGTCGCCAGCCACAATGCCGGCAAGATCCGCGAAATCGAGGATCTGATCGGCCCCTTCGGCTTTGCCGCCAAGTCGGCCGCCGACCTCAATTTCATCGAACCGGACGAAACAGGCACGACCTTCGAGGAAAATGCCGCGATCAAGGCACTCGCCTCGGCGCATGCTTCCGGCCTGCCGGCACTGTCCGACGATTCCGGCCTGGTGATCGACGCGCTCGGCGGCGATCCGGGGGTCTATACCGCCAACTGGGCTGAAACAGCTGACGGCACCCGCGACTTCGCCATGGCGATGCAGAAGGTCGAAACCGCGCTGGAAAAAGCCGGCGCCACCTCGCCTGAACGCCGTACGGCTCGCTTCGTCAGCGTGCTTTGCCTTGCCTGGCCGGACGGACATACCGAACTTTTCCGCGGCGAAGTCGAAGGCGCCGTCGTCTGGCCGCCGCGCGGCACCCGGGGCTTCGGTTATGATCCGATATTCCAGCCGGAGGGATATGAGACGACCTTCGGCGAGATGAGCGCCGACGAGAAGCATGGCTGGAAGCCCGGCGACCCGCAGGCGCTGTCGCATCGCGCCCGCGCCTTCAAGGTCTTTGTCGAAACCTGTCTGGAGGCGTAGGCTTACTTCGTGGAGATCATGGATTCGCAAGACCTGATGCGCGGGGCGCAATTGCTACCGGATACCGGCGAGCCTGGTTTCGGCGTCTATGTGCATTGGCCTTTCTGCGCGGCCAAATGTCCCTATTGCGATTTCAACAGCCATGTCCGTCACCAGCCTGTTGATCAGGAGCGTTTCGCTGCCGCCTTTCTGAAGGAGATGGCATCGATGCGGATGATCAGCGGCCCGAAAACAGTGACCAGCATCTTCCTCGGCGGCGGTACACCTTCGCTGATGAAGCCGGAGACGGTCGGTGCGATCCTCGATGGCATCGCCAGGACCTGGCATGTGCCTGACGGCATTGAGATCACCATGGAGGCCAATCCATCGAGCGTCGAGGCCGAGCGCTTCCGCGGCTATCGCGCCACCGGTGTCAATCGCGTGTCGATGGGCGTGCAGGCACTGAACGACCGCGACCTGAAATTCCTGGGCCGCCTGCACGATGTCGCCGACGCGCTGAAGGCGATCAAGCTGGCGCGCGAGATCTTCCCGCGCATGTCCTTCGACCTCATCTATGCCCGCCCGAACCAGACAGTCGAGGAATGGGAACGCGAGCTGAAGGAGGCAATCTCCTACGCCGTCGACCACCTCTCGCTCTATCAATTGACCATCGAGGAAGGCACGCCCTTCTACGGCCTTCACAAGGCCGGTAAATTGATCGTGCCCGACGGCGACCAGTCCGCGCTGCTCTACGAGGCAACGCAGGAGATCACCGAGCGCGAGGGCATGCCGGCCTACGAGGTCTCCAACCACGCGCGTCCCGGCGCCGAAAGCCGGCACAATCTCACCTACTGGCGCTATGGCGACTATGCCGGGATCGGTCCCGGCGCCCATGGCCGGCTGACCCGCGGCTCGCAAAAGCTTGCAACGGCCACCGAGCGGAAGCCGGAGAGCTGGCTTGAGATGGTCGAACGCGACGGCCATGGCATGGTCGATCAGGAAATGCTCGGCTTCGACGAGCAGGCCGACGAATTGCTGCTGATGGGCCTGCGCCTGAAAGAGGGTGTCGACCTCGCCCGCTGGCAGGAACTCTCCGGCCGGGATCCAGATCCGCAGCGCGAGGCTTTCCTGCTGGAGCACGGGTTCATCGAGCGGCTGGGCAATTCCCGCCTGCGCTGCACCCCGACGGGAATGCTGCTCCTCGATTCCGTCGTTGCCGATCTGGCCTGTTAGTCACCTCCCTCAAGGGCAGGGCAATTGCATATGGGGCATGCCGGTGCCGCAAGCTCCTTCTCCCCTCGGGGAGAAGTTGGCCCGAAGGGTCGGATGAGGGGGCGCGGCAACGATCTCATCTCATATGCGATTCCCCTGGCCTCAAGAGGAGGGTAAACAGCCGTCCGTCGATCGCCGCAAGGCCGAGCGCGATCATCGCCATGCCGATGAAGTGCTTCGGCTGCAAGTCCTCGCCGAGAATCAGTGCACCGAGCAGGATGGCGCTGACAGGGATGAGGAAGGTCACCAGCATCAAGTTGGTAGCGCCTGCGGTCGCGAGAATGCGGAAGAACAACACATAGGCGACGGCCGTCGACAGGATGGCGAGGCCCGCGAGCGCCAGCCAGGTTTCGGCCGATGGCATCGCGAGCGTCCAGGGGCGGTCACCGAAAAGAGCGATCGGCAGCAGAAGGACGGTCGAGGCCGTCACCTGACCGGCGGCGGGAATGATGGGCGCCAACCCCATGCGGCGGAAGCGGCGTCCGAATATGCCGGCGAGGGAATAGGTGAAGGCGGCTCCCAATACGGCGAGCTGCGCCAGCACATTCGAACCGAGGCTTGCGAGCACCGACGGGCCGATCATCAGGGCCACGCCGGCAAAGCCGACGATGACGCCGACCAGGCGATTGCCGGTCATCTTCTCATCCGACGTCAGAAGATGCGCGACCACGACGCCGAAAAGCGGTGTCGTCGCGTTGAGGATCGAGGCAAGGCCGCTGGCAATATGCGTCTGGCCCCAGACGATCAGCAGGAAGGGAATAACATTGTTGAGGAAGCCCATGCCGAAGAAGGCGAGCCAGGCCTGGCGATCGCGTGGCATGGAATGCCCGGTCACGCGCACGATGACATGCAGAGCGATAGCGGCAAGTGCGACACGCGCTGTCACGATGGTAAAGGGCGGCAGTTCATGGACCAGAATGCCGTTGAACAGGAAGGAGCCGCCCCAGAGGAGGGATAGTCCCACAAGCATGCCCCACTCGACTGCGCCCATGGACTTCTGCGGCATCACGATAGTCTCCAGTATTTCATTCGATTGAGTTTTACTTATGGACGGCCGGAATCTCATACTGTTGCCAACCATCGGAATTGCTGAAATAATCTCGCGATAGCGGGCCTCTTGCAAGCGAGTCTTTCTCATTTCATGATTTAGCTGAACTCAATCATTATGGATCAGTTGCCGTCTCTTTCGGCCCTCAGGGCCTTCGAAGCATCAGCCCGTCATCTCAGCATGACGCTGGCGGCAAACGAGCTGCATGTCACGCCTGGCGCCATCAGCCTGCAGATCCGGGACCTCGAAAGCGCGCTCGGCGTGCGGCTTTTCGAGCGACGGGCGCGCAGCCTTGCGTTGACGACAGACGGCGCCGACTATTTCGCGACGATGCGCACGGCCTTCCGCCTCATTCGCGAGGCAACCACGGCCCTGACGATGCGCTCAAGGGACACAGTGCTGACCGTCGCCTGCACTGCCGGTTTTGCCACGCATTGGCTGGTGCCGCGGCTTCGGCGCTTCGAGCAGGCTCATCCCGATATCGATCTGCGCATCAGCGCCTCGCATCGCATGATGGATTTCCAGCGGGACGGGATCGACATCGCCATCCGCCACGGGCTCGGCGGCTATGAAGGGCTGGCAAGCGAAAGGCTGCTCGATGACGAATATGTGCCGATTTGCGCGCCCGAGATGGCAGTGGCACTCGGCCCCTCGCCCGTCGTCGACAATCTGGCGGATCAGACCCTGATTCATGATGTCTATCGGCGCGACTGGGAACTCTGGCTGCAGGCTGCAGGCGCGACGCGTGTGGATGCCACGCGGGGGCCGGTCTTCACGGATGGCACCGGGGCTTATCACGCCATGAAGGCAGGGCTCGGCGTCGCACTGATGCGCCGCTCCTTCGTCGAGCAGGAATTGGCAGGCGGGACGCTGGTAGCCCCCTTCCCCATGGGGTTTGCCAGCGCACTCGCCTATCATCTCGTCTATCCGCCGGGCGCGCTGGAACGGCCGGCGGTTGCGGCCCTCCGCTCCTGGCTGTTCTCCGAAGTCTCACATGCGACGCCGCCGACATAGGCAGGCTCGAACACCTGATCGGTCATCCCCGTCAACATCAAGCAGACAAGGTCGCCCAAAGAAAACGGCCGGCGCTGAGGCCGGCCGTGAAACGAAGAGCGGATAGCGCCCGCCGCTTATTCGTTGATGAGGCGCTTGAGCAGCTCGATCTCATGCGACAACTTGGTGTCGCCCGAGATCAGTTCCTCGATCTTGCGCACCGCATGCAGCACGGTCGTATGATCACGACCGCCGAACCTGCGACCGATCTCCGGGAAGGAGCGCGGTGTCAGTGTCTTCGACAGATACATGGCGATCTGGCGCGGCTTCACGATGACGCGGGTGCGACGGTTGGAGACCAGCTCCTGGCGCGAGACATTATAGTGACGCGCGACAATGCGCTGGATGTCCTCGATGCGGACGCGACGCGGCTCGCCGGAACCGACCAGATGCGCGAGAAGCTCATCGACGCGCTCGACCGTCAGGTTGGGCTCGAAGGAACGGCGGAAGATGAGCTGATTGAACGCGCCTTCCAGCTCGCGACCGCTTGCCGTGACATTGCGAGCGACGTGAGACAGAAGCTCCGCCGGGATTTCCAGCGACGGATCGTCCTGACGGGCCGCGTCCAGACGGCGCTTGAGGATTTCAAGACGCATTTCATAGTCCGGTGCCTCGACCTCGATCGCCACACCACCCTGAAGACGCGAGCGGACGCGTGGATCGAGCGATTCCAGTTCCCAGGGAGCGCGATCGGCAGCGACGACAACCTGCTTGGCGCTGTCGAGCAGCATGTTGAGCAGATGGCAGAACTCGTGCTGGATCATCTTGCCCTGCAGGAACTGCATGTCGTCGATGATGAGCAGGTCGATGTTGCGCAGGGAATCCTTCAGCGTCAGCGCATCATTGTCGCGGATCGCGGTTGCGAAGCGCCACATGAAGTATTCCGCCGTCAGATAGACCACGCGCAGGTTGCGCGGATTCTGTACGGCGGCATTGGCGATCGCCTGCAACAGATGCGTCTTGCCGAGACCGACCGTCGAATGAACGAAGAGCGGATTAAACCGCACGGCGCCTGAGCCGGCTTCAGCGATGGTCTTGGCGGCGGCAAGGCTCACCCGGTTCGAGCTGCCCTCGACATAGGTGTCGAAGGTAAAGCGGGAATCGAGCGGCGAGCCGAACAGCGGCATACCTCCCGTCGCAGGGCGGGCTGCGGCTGCCGCGCTTACGGCCTGAGCGACCGCGTGGCCGGCGGGCTGCGCTACAGAACGGCGGATCGGCGCCACGGCAGCCTGATCCGATACAACAGCCTGTTCGTCAGCACCCGGCTTCGCGCTGTGCCGCGTCGCCGTACGCACCAGAATTTCAACTTTCAGGATCTCCGCGTCTTCTGTCTGGAACAGGCCGGTGATCATATCGAGATAGCGATTATTGATCCACGACTTCAGAAAGGTCGTCGGAACCGTAAGGCGCACAACACTCTTGGAGACCGAATGCAGTTTAAGTCGGCCGAACCAGCTGGCATAGACGTCAGGACCAACCTGCGCCTTCAAGCGCGCACTGACACGTTCGAACAAAACATTTTGCGCCACGTCTCCTTTTTCCCCCGCCGCTTCTAGGCAAACCGCACTGAACGCCTGCGCATTGTCCCCGGTTTCCAACGCACCCGTCGTCCTCGTATGTATCTGCATAAAGTGCCGCCTTCCACAGTCTCGTTATAGGACGAAACGACATCGAGCCGCCGTCCTTAGGTCTTCGCCATGACATGACGGTCGCGCTCGTTTTTCAAGCTGCGCCGCATGCCGGTTCATCAGCCGAGCCCAGCCAAGAGGCTTTACAAAAAAACCGCGGCGAAAACTGCTCTTTAAAGCGGCCTTCGTCTTGGCGTTCGTAACCGGAGCATCGGTCGGTCCTCGTATTCCGACCAGTGCCCCAGCGGCTGTCAATTTTTCTCCCCTCCCCACAGCCACGCTTATGACTTAGGCTGCAAAGGACAGACAAGCTTCCTCGTTCCGCCAGCGTTGCCGCTTACGGTCTTAACTCGTCAACTGTTTGAAAAAACGGGGCTGAACTGCTCCGTCACAAGGGACAAAAATCATCCACTCCGCCTTTAGTGGCAGTGTTCGCCGAAGCCGTTTCAGATGATGTCCGCGCCCCTTGTTGAAATGCATTTAGGCAGGATCGAACGCAGATATCAACGATGAATTTTACACAAAATTAAGAGGCAGCCATTGACTCGTGAAGCCGTTTTTGACTGTCACATGGCCTTCAAAAAAGAATCGCTGTTGAATCAAGGAGATTCCCGTTCAGCGCGATTCTCACAGGTTTCAAAACAAAAAAATAAAAAAATCCCTTGACTCACTTGTGAGCCGGCAACGCGTCACGCAGATCACCCAGCGCTGAGATATCCTGCCGCAAGCCTTTGTTTTCAAATGTGTATTTCTGTCACGTCACTGACATGATCAGCCGGCTGCATTTTAGCATTATGGCGTTTTTTTGGCCGAATCCAAAAAGCCCGGCGCAAGGCCGGGCTCAAGTCTAACGATTAAATCGTTAAGGAAAAATTACGCTGTCGGGGCCGAGAGAGCCTTCACACGCTTGGCAAGACGCGAAACCTTGCGGGAAGCGGTGTTGGCGTGAAGCACGCCCTTGGTCGCTGCGCGAGCCAGTTCAGGCTGGGCGGCGATGAAAGCTGCCTTGGCGAGATCTGCATCACCCGATGCGATGGCTTCTTCGACCTGACGGACGAAAGTGCGAACGCGCGAGCGACGAGCCTTGTTGACATCGGTGCGGCGGGCGATCTTGCGGGTCGCTTTTTTCGCCGAGCTGGTATTGGCCATGTATGCCTCTCTTAGAATTCAAACACAGCTCCGTCACTGCAGCGCGGGCCCTGCGGCCACTTCATCCAGCAATGCGGGAGCAATTGCGGAAAACCAGAGCGGCTTTCCAAACTGTGGCGGGCATATAACTGGAATGAGCCGCGCCGTCAACGCGGATTCTCGTCAAAGGCTCGTAATTCCGAATTCCGCCCCTCACCGGTTCTTGAAGGCCGGCTTACGCTTTTCGACAAAGGCGGTCATCCCCTCCTTCTGATCCTCCGTGGCGAACAGGCTATGGAAAAGGCGGCGCTCGAAGCGCAAGCCCTCTTCCAGCGTGGTTTCCAAGGCGCGGTTCACCGCCTCCTTGGCCATCAGCACCGAGGGACGAGAGAGCGAGGCGATCTTGGCGGCGGCGGCCAGTGCCTCGTCCAGCAGCTTGTCGGCCGCCACCACGCGAGACACCAGGCCCGAGCGTTCAGCCTCTGCTGCGTCCATCATCCGGCCGGTCAGCACCAGATCCATCGCCTTCGCCTTGCCGACGGCGCGCGTCAGGCGCTGCGAGCCGCCCATGCCGGGGATGATGCCGAGCGTGATTTCCGGCTGACCGAACTTCGCCGTCTCGGCGGCAATGATGAAATCGCACATCATGGCCAGCTCGCAGCCGCCACCGAGTGCGAAACCGCTGACGGCGGCAATCACGGGCTTACGCGCCCTGGCGATCTCGTCCCAGCCGCTCATCAAGTCGCCCTTGTAGACGTCAACGAAATCGAGCGGCTGCATTTCCTTGATATCGGCGCCGGCTGCGAAGGCCTTTTCCGAGCCGGTGAGCACGATCGCGCCGATCGCATCATCAAGATGGAAGGCGGCATAGGCCTGCTTCAGCTCGGCAAGCACCGTGGAATTCAGCGCGTTCAGCGCCTGCGGCCGATTGAGCCGGATGAGGCCGACAGCCCCATGAGTTTCGACGATCAGGGTTTCGTAAGCCACTTGTCTCTCCCTTCAATCAGCTTTGGCAGGCGGCGCAATAGAAAGAAGAGCGCCCTGCCTGGACGATGCGGCTGACCGTACCGCCGCAACCCGGCGTGCCGCAAGGCTGGGCTTCGCGGTCATAGACGGAAAAGGAATGCTGGAAATAGCCAAGCGATCCATCCGTCTGGATATGATCACGCAACGACGAGCCGCCTGCGGCAATCGCGTCGGCGATGACAGCTCGGATCGCGGCCACCAGCCTCAACAGCTCCTCCTTCGGGCCGCCGGTGTCGGTGACCAGCGTGCCGGCGGCGCGCAGGGGCGACAGATGAGAGCGCCACAGCGCCTCGCAGACATATATATTGCCGAGGCCGGCGATATTCTTCTGATCCAGCAGCGCGCTTTTCAGCGGCTGCGCCTTGCCGGCGAAGCGTTCGGCCAGATAGTCGGCGCCCAGCTCGTTGCCGGTGGGTTCCGGGCCAAGATCGCGGAAGAAGGGGTGGCCGGCGATATCGGCTCGCCTGACGACATCCATGAAGCCGAAGCGACGCGGATCGTTGTAGATCACGCGCGCGTCACCGCCTGCACCCCCCAGATGGAAGACGACATGATCGTGCTTCTCGTCCTTGGAACGCGGATGGTGGAATGCTCCGGGCGTCTCCGCCGACGGGACGGCCTCGATCCGGAACGAACCGGACATGCCGAGATGCGCGACGATCGTCATGCCGTCATCGAGGTCGATCAGCAGATATTTGGCGCGGCGCGACAGCGACGTGATGCCGCGCCCCGAGACCGCTTGCGAGAAGCCGGCCGGGAACGGAAAGCGCAGATCGCCGCGGCGCAGTTCCAGCTCTTTCAACAGGGCGCCCTCCATGGAAGGCGCCAGCCCTCGTCTGACGGTCTCGACCTCTGGTAATTCCGGCATGGCTATCCATCTTTATGTTTCAACCGCTTATGATCTGGGCTATAGCCCAAGGGCATTGCGGCTGGTGATCTGGCTGATGAGATAGCGTGGCAAACGCGATTTCGCTATGGTCCGCCGCTGAATACTGCGTAATTCCTTAGATCGGAATCGATTTAAGGATAAAATTATGCAGCAAATTTAAAGGGCTACAGCGACCTTTGCGCGTCACATATGACACGCGGCGCTATAGTGTAACGGAGTTGAGCCGATGGCAGACAGCCGCACCTCCGCCGATGGCGGCATGGAAACATCCTATGGCTTTCGCGAAGTGGCCGATGGCGAAAAGCAGGGCCTCGTCAACGAGGTGTTCCACAAGGTTGCCAAGCGCTACGATGTCATGAACGACGTCATGTCCATGGGCCTGCACCGGGCCTGGAAGGACGCCATGATCGCAGCGCTCAACCCGCGCAAGGATGCGACCTACAAGGTCCTCGACGTTGCCGGCGGCACGGGCGACATCGCCTTCCGCATCGTCGAAGCCTCGAACCGGCTGGCGCATGCGACGGTGCTCGACATCAACGGCTCGATGCTCGGCGTCGGCGCGGAACGCGCGGAAAAGAAGAAGCTCTCCGACAATCTCACCTTCGTCGAAGCGAATGCCGAGGAACTGCCCTTCGAGCCCAACTCGTTCGACGCCTATACGATCGCCTTCGGCATCCGCAACGTCCCTCATATCGACGTGGCGCTGAAGGAAGCCTATCGCGTGCTGAAGCGCGGCGGCCGGCTGCTGGTGCTCGAATTCTCCGAGGTCGACCTGCCGCTGCTCGACCGCGTCTATGACGCCTGGTCCTTCAACGCCATTCCGCGCTTCGGCAAGGCGATCACCGGCGAGGCCGAGCCCTATCAGTATCTGGTGGAATCGATCCGCAAATTCCCGAACCAGCAGGATTTTGCGACGATGATCGGCGAGGCCGGCTTCTCGCGCGTGAGCTTCACCAACTATACCGGCGGCATCGCCGCCCTGCACTCCGGCTGGAAGCTCTAAAGCATGATGTCGAGCCATGTGACGCGGTCGACGGCCTCCATTTCCCGAGACCTTGAGACGCTATGAGTGCTTTCAACGCATATTTCGGCCTTCTCAGGGTCGGCTGGGTGCTGGTGCGCGAGGGCGTGGTCATTGCGCTTCCCTCGGAAGGCCTGCCGCCTTCCGTCAGCCTCGCCAAATCCTTCGTCGGTATCTTTGCCCGCAAGAGTGCCAAGAACCAGGCCCGCAGCGACCGGCTTTCCAAAGCTGTCGAACGGCTCGGGCCGTCCTATGTGAAGATCGGCCAGTTCCTGGCGACGCGGCCCGACGTCGTTGGCGTCGACATGGCCAACGACCTGTCGCAGCTGCAGGACCGCATGGCCTTCTTTCCCCATGCCGCCGCGAAATCATCGATCGAAGGCTCACTCGGCCGCAAACTCGACGAGCTTTATGTCAGTTTTGGCGAACCAATCGCGGCCGCCTCCATCGCCCAGGTGCATCCGGCCGAGGTAGAGACGCCGGGGGGGACCAAGCGCGTTGCCGTCAAGGTGATCCGTCCCGGCGTTCGCCAGCGTTTCGTAAACGATATCAAGGCGATGTATCTCGTCGCCAACCTGCAGGAGCGCTTCCTTCCCTCCAGTCGGCGCCTCAGGCCCGTCGAGGTGACGCGGACGCTCGAGCAGACCACCAAGGTCGAGATGGATCTGCGCCTGGAGGCGGCGGCCCTTTCCGAAATCGCTGAAAATACCGAGAAAGACCCGGGCTTCCGCGTCCCCAAGGTCGATTGGGAGCGCACCGGCCGCGACGTCATCACCATGGAGTGGATCGACGGCGTCAAGATGTCAGATGTCGAGGGGCTGAAAGCCGCCGGGCACGATCTCAACACGCTCGCCGATACGCTGATCCAATCCTTCCTTCGCCATACGCTGCGCGACGGCTTCTTCCACGCCGACATGCATCCCGGCAATCTCTTCGTCGATGCCGCCGGCACGATCGTCGCCGTCGACATGGGCATTGTCGGCCGCCTCGGCAACAAGGAACGCCGTTTCCTCGCCGAGATCCTCTATGGCTTCATCACCCGCGATTACGTCCGCGTCGCCGAGGTGCATTTCGAGGCAGGCTATGTGCCCGCTCATCACAATACGGAGAGTTTCGCACAGGCGATCCGCGCCATCGGCGAGCCGATCCATGGTCAGCCGGCCGAGACGATCTCCATGGGCAAGTTGCTGACACTGCTCTTCGAAGTAACCCAACTCTTCGACATGGAGACACGGCCGGAGCTGGTTATGCTGCAGAAGACCATGGTCGTGGTCGAGGGCGTGTCACGCATGCTCAATCCGCGCTTCAACATGTGGAAGGCTTCGGAACCCGTCGTCGGAGACTGGATCCGCACCAATCTCGGCCCGAAGCGCATCGTAACCGATCTCAAGGACGGTTTGAAGGCGGCCTTGAAACTCGCCGAGGCAGCGCCCGAAATTGCCGCCAAGACGGAGAAATTCCATCACGAATTGCTGCGCATGAGCGAGAACGGTCTTCGCTTCGACCCGCAGACCACAGAGGCGATCGGCAAGGCGGAGGCCAAGCACAGCCGCTCCGGCCGCCTCGCGCTATGGGCGATCGCGCTGACGCTCCTCTATATCGCCTGGCAACTGAGCTGACCTTCAGCGCTCCCTGGCGCTCGCGCATCTGCGAAGATTGCCGCCATTGATGCGAGAGGTAATCACTTCCTCCTGCACGCGCTTTGCTTGGCGATGACAACATACCCGTGCAAACACCGAGTTGCATCGCAGCCGGACTCGCCTCAAAATTCAAAGCGCCGCCGAATGAGGTGTTCGTCATTTGGGATATCCCATTTGCGATAAGGCTCGCATAGCCTTGCGAAAAAGGAGAACAAGGACAATGGAGCGTCAGAGAGCCGGCATCGAACTCACCGGGCAACCCTTGGGGTTCAGCGATCTGGTGCGGATCGGCGCTGGCACCGCCATGCCTTCGGCATCGGAAAGCGGCATGGCGCGGGTGCGCCTGGCGCGCGGCGTTCTCGAAAGCACGATCCAGTCCGGCATGCCGGTCTACGGCTCCACGACCGGCGTCGGGGCCATGAAGGATGTCGAATGGTCGCCGGAAGATCTCGATGCCTTCAATCTAGGCCTGGTGCGCGCCCATCATTTCGGCACCGGCGCACCCTTTTCCATGTCGGTCGTGCGCAATGCCATGGCGATCCGCGTCAACACGGCGCTAACAGGTCAAGTCGGCTGCTCGCCGGGGCTGATCGACGCCTATCTTCAGCTTCTGCATACGGATGTCATTCCCGTGGTTCGCCGTACCGGCTCGATCGGTTGCGCCGATATCGGCCTGATGGGCCAGATCGGCGCGGTACTGACCGGGGTCGGCGAGGCGGTCTATCGCGGCCGGCGCATGCAGGCGGCCGATGCCTTTACCGCTGCCGGTATCAATCCGGTGAAGATGCTGCCGCGCGACAGCCTCGCCTCGCTCAGCGTCAATGCCGTGAGCTTCGCGGCGGCGGCGGAGACCACCCGCAATGCCGCCTCCTCGATCCGCGTGCTGCTGGCGACCAGCATGATGGCAGCCGGCGCGCTCGGGGCCTCGCGTGATCCCTGGTATGCGGTGCGTCATGTCGGCACGGCGCGCGAAGCGCTGATCGGCGCATGGCTCTGCAACGCTTCGGACGAATGGCCGTGGCCCGTCGCAACGCATGTGCAGGATCCTTTGAGCCTGCGCATGATCGCCCAAGTCTACGGCGCTGTCATCGAGAACCTGCTGACCGCGGGCCACAAGATCCTGGCCGCCACCGGCCGTTCCGACGACAATCCCGTCATCGTCGACGGGCGCGTCATGACGTCGGGAGGCTCGCTGCCGCTCGACGTCACCATCCTTCTCGAGGCCGCCGTCATCTGCATGGCGCACGCCGCTCGCAATGCCTTCAACCACTGCGTCCTGCTCGGCAACGGCCAGCGGCGCGGCCTGCCGGTCAATCTCGTGCCGGAAGGCAGGATCGCGACCGGCTTCGGCCCGATCATCAAGCTCGCAGGCGAGATCTTTTCGCGCGTCCTGTCCATGTCCAACCCGGTCTCGGCGCAATCGCTGGTGGTCGCGGCCGGCATGGAGGACGAGGCGGCCTTCCTGCCGCTCGTCATCGAACGTTTCGAGCGGCAGACGCGGGCACTGAAGCGCCTTGCTGCATTGGAAGCACTGCTTTCGGCCCAGGCGATGGATATTCTCGGCGACAAGCCGGAAGGCGTCGCGCGCATGCTCTACGAGGTGGTGCGCAAGCATGCGGATTTCTATGTGGTCGACCGGCCGCTTTCGGCAGAAGTCGAGGCGATCGAAGAGGAACTTGCGTCCGAGGCCTTCGTTTCAGAAATGATCGCCCACAAGCCGATCCTTGCCTATGATGATTTCTTCGCGCTCGGCTCGCTGGAGCGGCTCGAGGAACGGCTTTATCGCGACACCGTCGTTATCTGAACCAACCGATAAGCGGAGAGAACGCACATGGCGGATTTCGATCTTGTTCTGCAGGGCACCGTGGTTTTGCCCGAGCGCATCGTGGAAGCGGGTTATGTCGCAGTCCGCGACGGCAGGATCGCCGAGATCGGCATCGGCGTGCCGCCGGCGGCGCGTGAGCGGCATCTGCTCGGCAAGGCGCTGATCCTGCCCGGCGCGATCGACGCACAGGTGCATTCGCTCTCGCAGAAGGATCAGGAGGATTTCATCTGGTCAACCCGCTCGGCAGCGGCCGGCGGCGTGACCACCATCGTCGACATGCCCTATGACGAAGGCAATCTGGTCTGCTCCGCCGCAGCGGTGAAAAAGAAGATCGATCATGCCTCGCCGCAGGCCCGCGTCGATTTCGCCCTCTATGGCACGATCGACCCGGAAGAAGGCCCGGCGCGCATCGCCGAAATGGTCGAGGCCGGCGTCGCGGCCTTCAAGTTCTCCACCTTCGGCACGGACCCCAAGCGTTTCCCGCGCATCCCGCCTGCCCTGCTCGACGCCTGCTTTGCGGCGATCGCGCCGACCGGGCTGACCGCGGGCGTGCACAATGAGGATGACGAAGCCGTTCGGACCTACATGGAGCAGGTGAAAGCCAGCGGCGTGACAGACTATCGCGCCCATGGGCTCTCGCGGCCGCCGATCACCGAGCTGCTTGCCATGCACACGATCTTCGAGACGGGCGCCGACACCGGCTGCCCGGCCCATGTCGTGCACTGCTCGCTCGGCCGCGGCTACGACATCGCGCGTGCCTATCGCCGCGACGGCTTCGAGGCGACGGTTGAATGCTGCATCCACTATCTGACGCTCGACGAGGAAAACGATGTTCGACGCCTCGGCGGTAAGGCGAAAATAAATCCGCCGATCCGCCCGCGCGCCGAAGTGGAAACCTTGTGGCGCAAGGTGGCGGAAGGCAATGTCTGGCTGGTTTCGACCGACCACGTCAGCTGGTCGGAAAACCGCAAGAACAATCCGGATATGCTGGCGAATGCTTCCGGCGTGCCGGGACTGGAGGTCATGGTGCCGCTCTTCGTAAAGGGTGCTCTGGAGCGCGGCGTGCCACTGACCTGGGCGGCGAAGCTCATGGCGGAAAATCCGGCCAGGCACTTCCGCCTCGACCATATCAAGGGCGCACTGACACCGGGCAAGGATGCCGATATCGTCGTGCTGGAACCGCGCGAGATGATCTATGACGCAGCGGCAAGCGGCAACAACGTCGTCGGCTGGAGCCCCTATCATGGCATCCGCCTGCCCTGGACGGTATCCGCCGCTTACCTTAGAGGCAGAAAGATTACCGAGGGACAGAAGGTGTTGGCCGAACCCGGCTCCGGCAGCTTCGTGCGTCCCTTGCCTCGCCAAATCTTTGCCGGAGAAGCCGCCCGATGAACCAACTGAAGCGCCACAACCTGCCCGTCAACGCCGACCGCATCGCCGAGGACATCGACGCGCTGGCCGGCATTACCGAGCCCGGGCACCCCTGGACACGCCGGGCCTTCTCACCGCTCTTTCTGGAAGGCCGCGCTTACATCGAGGCGCGCATGAAGGCAGCCGGGCTGGAGACGCGCATCGACGCCGGCGGCAACCTGATCGGCAGGCGCGCCGGCGCAAAACCCGGCCTCGGTACGATCCTTGTGGGATCGCATTCCGACACCGTTCCCGATGGCGGCCGGTTCGACGGCATTGCCGGCACGATCGCGGCGCTGGAAGTCGCCCGCTCCCTGAAGGGTCGCGATATCCAGCTGGACCACGATCTGGAGATCGTCGATTTCCTGGCGGAGGAAGTCAGCATCTTCGGCGTCTCCTGCATCGGCAGCCGCGGCATGACCGGGCAGATACCGGAGGCATGGCTCACCCGCACCAGCGGCGAGCGCACCCTTGCGCAGGGCATTGCGGAAGTCGGCGGCGATCCCGCCGTGCTGCTCGCGCAGAAACGTCCCGATCTCGCCGGCTTCCTCGAACTGCACATCGAGCAGGGCCCCGTGCTGGAAGCCGAGAACAAGGATATCGGCATCGTCACCGCGATTGCCGGCATCACCCGCATCGAAATCACCGTCGAAGGCCGCGCCGACCATGCCGGCACGACGCCGATGGATCGCCGTGCCGATGCGCTTGTCGCAGCTTCCCAGCTTGTGCTCGATATCAGGGAGCGGGCGGCCGAGCAGGCGAAGACGCCAGGCCATTTTGCGGCCACGGTCGGCGAATTCCGCATCGAGCCGAATGCCGCCAATGTCGTGCCGTCTAAGGTGGTGCTGCTGATCGACGGCCGTGCCGAAATTCGCGGCGACATGGAACAGTTCCTGACCTGGATCGATGGCGCGGTGCAAAAGATAGCGACGGCTTACGGTGTGACGATCAAGCCACCTGTCCGCGTCTCAGACAATTTTCCGACGCCGGGCGATCCGAACCTGCTCGAAACGCTCGAGCGCGCTTGTGAAACCGTCGGCGCCAAGCATCGCCGCATGGCCTCGGGCGCCGGTCACGATACCGCCTGGATCGCCAAGGTCGCGCCTGCCGCCATGATCTTCGTGCCCTGCAAGGAAGGCCGCAGCCACTGCGCCGAGGAATGGGCCGAGAATGACGATATCGCCATGGGCGCCGCCGTGCTCTTCGAAGCCGTGCGCGACATGGATAAAAGCCTCAAACAGAACCGGGAGTAGCCAATGGGACGCGTACTCGTTGCCAAGGATGTGGAAGCGGCCGTCAAGGGTGGTTCCGTTTATGCCGCCGGTGGCGGCGGCTGGGCCGATCACGGCCGCATGCTCGGCTATGCCGCCGTCAATGTCGGCAAGCCGGAACTGGTGTCGATCGACGAGCTTAACGACAATGACTGGATCGCGACGGCAGCCGCCATCGGCGCGCCGGCCTCCACGACCCCCTGGGAAATGCAGGGCATAGACTACGTCAAGGCAGCGCAGCTACTCCAGGACGAACTCGGCGAAAAGCTCTCCGGCCTGATCATCGGCCAGAACGGTAAGTCGTCGACACTGAACGGCTGGCTGCCGTCGGCCATCCTGGGCACCAAGGTGGTGGATGCGGTCGGCGATATCCGCGCCCATCCCACAGGCGATATGGGGTCGATCGGCATGGCAGGTTCGCCCGAGCAGATGATCCAGACCGCTGTCGGCGGCAATCGCGCCGAGAACCGCTATATCGAACTCGTGGTAAAGGGTGCGACGGCGAAGATCTCGCCGATCCTGCGCGCGGCTTCCGACCAATCCGGCGGCTTCATCGCCTCCTGCCGCAACCCGCTGCGCGCCTCCTATGTCCGCACGCATGCGGCGCTGGGCGGCATCTCCATGGCGCTCTCGCTTGGCGAGGCTATCATCGAGGCGGAAAAGAAGGGCGGCAGCGCCGTCATCGACGCCATCTGCAAGACGACCGGTGGCCATATCCTTGCCGAGGGCACGATCACCAGGAAGGATGTCGTCTATACGAAGGAAGCCTTCGATATCGGCACCATCACGGTCGGCTCCGGCGAGAAGGCCGTGGTCATGCATGTGATGAACGAATACATGGCCGTCGAAGATACCAATGGTAAGCGCCTCGCGACATTCCCCTCCGTCATCACCACGCTCTCGCCGGAAGGCGAGCCCTTGAGCGTTGGTCAGCTGCATGAGGGGATGAACGTCTTCATCCTGCATGTGCCGATGGACATCATTCCGCTTTCCGCCAGCGTGCTCGACCCCACAGTCTATCCCTCCGTCGAGAAGGCCATGGGCATCGAGATCGCGAAATACGCCTTGGCCGGCAAGAAGAACTGAGGAGCGCGGAGGCTTAAATGGCCCGTGACGCCGGTCTCGAAGAATTGCTGAGAGAAGAGCTCGGGCAGCGGCCCGGGCTTAGCGAGAAAGCGATGTTCGGCGGCTGGGCCTTTCTGCTCAACGGCCACCTCCTTTGCGGCGCGCGCGAAGACGGTCTGCTGATACGCCTCGGCAAGGGCAACGACGCCTGGGCGCTGGAGTTGCACGACATCAAGCCCATGCTGTCAGGTAGCCGTGAAATACAGGGCTGGGTGCGCGCCGGGCCGGAAGTCTATGGCAACGACATGCTGCGCAAGCGGCTGCTTCTTGCCGCGCTGGACTTCGTCGAAGGCCTGCCGCCGAAATGAATGACTATCGGCGCCGCCCTCTTCTCCCCAGCGGGGAGAAGATGCTCGTCAGGACAGATGAGGGGTGAGCGACGAAGGAGTGAACGTCTGAGGGAGAAGCAAAGACGGCATATGCCGCACTCCCCCTCATCCGACCCTTCGGGCCACCTTCTCCCCAGCGGGGAGAAGGAGAACCACCAAACCAGAGGTAAGAGCAACCATGCCGAAAGCCAATCCACGTCATCCGAAATTCCCTATACCGGGCGGTCCGGAGCTGCGCGCCAAGGGCTGGCGGCAGGAAGCACTGCTGCGCCTGCTCGAAAACGTGCTCTCTGTCGGCGAAGATCCGGACAACCTCGTCGTCTATGCCGCGCTCGGCAAGGCGGCGCGCAACTGGGCGGCACACAAAGGCATCGTCAAGGCCCTGACCGAGATGGATGAGAATCAGACGCTGCTCATTCAATCCGGCAAGCCGATCGGGTTGGTGCGCACGCATGACAAGGCGCCGCTTGTCATCATGGCGAACTGCAACATCGTCGGGCAGTGGGCGAAGGCGGAAGTCTTCTATGAACTGCAGCGCAAGGGCCTGATCTGCTGGGGCGGTTTGACGGCCGGCGCCTGGCAATATATCGGCAGCCAGGGCGTCATCCAGGGCACCTACGAAATCTTCATGCGCATCGCCGAGCGTCGCTTCGGCGGCGATCTTTTCGGCCGCTTCGTTTTGACTGCCGGGCTTGGCGGCATGGGCGGCGCGCAGCCGCTGGCGGGCCGCATGGCGGGTGCTGCCATCCTCTGTGTCGATATCAACGCAGAGCGGGCGAAGAAGCGCCAGGAGATCGGCTATCTGCAGGAGATCGCGCCGGACCTCGATTCCGCGCTGGCGATGATCGATGCTGCGGTCAAGGAGAAGCGGGCGCTCTCGGTCGGCCTCGTCGGCAACGCCGCGGAGATCTATCCCGAGATCGCAAGGCGCGGCATCGTGCCCGATATCGTCACCGACCAGACATCGGCCCATGACCTCGTCTATGGCTATGTGCCGAAGGGCATGAGCCTGCAACAGGTCAAAGACCTGCGCGACGACGGCCAGGGCCAGCTCATGGCGGCAAGCCGCGCCTCGATCGTCGAGCATGTGAAGGCCATGCTCGATTTCCAGAAGAAGGGTTCGGAAGTCTTCGACAACGGCAACCTGATCCGCACCCAGGCGAAGGAAGGCGGCGTGGCGAATGCCTTCGATATCCCGATCTTCACCGAAGCCTATCTGCGTCCGCTCTTCTGCCGCGCCATCGGCCCCTTCCGCTGGATGGCGCTTTCGGGCGAGGAAAGCGATATCGCCCGCATCGACGACCTGCTGCTGGAAATGTTCCCGGACAACAAGATCGTCACCAACTGGATCCGCCTTGCCCGCGAGCACGTGCCCTTCGAGGGGTTGCCGGCGCGTATTGCATGGCTCGGCCATGGCGAACGCACGGCACTTGCCCGGCGCGTCAACGAGCTTGTGGCAAGCGGCGAGCTGAAAGGCCCGATCGCCTTTTCGCGCGACCATCTCGACGCCGGCGCGATGGCGCATCCGAACATCATGACCGAAGGCATGAAGGACGGTTCCGACGCCATCGCGGACTGGCCGTTGATCGACGCCATGATGCTCTGCTCGTCCATGGCCGATCTCGTGGTCGTTCATTCCGGCGGCGGCGGCTATGCCGGCTACATGACGAGCTGCGGCGTTACCGTGGTTGCCGATGGCACGCCGGCCGCCGACGAGCGGCTCGACCATGCGCTCACCAACGACACGGCGCTCGGCGTCATGCGCTATGCCGATGCGGGCTATGAGGAGGCCCTGGACGAAGTGGCGAAAAAGGATGTGCCCTATATCCGTCTTGGATGAGCACATCTGTTCTTCGGAACAGTGACCGACTATGGTCCCTGGCAATTCGAAACGACCTGTTTTACACGCAATTCCGGGCGGAAGACCGCTGCACACTTTTCCTGGAATTGCTTTGGAGAGTTGCCCGTGATCCCCTGGACCTTGCTCGATACTGCGAAAATCCCCGGCGGCGGTGAGCTGCGGCTGAAGCAGCGCGGCCAGGAATTTTCCATCATGCTCGGCACCAACGAGCTGATGAACAGCCGCCTCAGCGGCTCGGAGCGCGCGCTTGCCACGCTCTCCTGCGAAAAGATCAAGGCCCGGAAGGCACCACATCTGCTGATCGGCGGCCTCGGCATGGGCTTTACCCTACGCGCGGCGCTCGGCGAGCTCAGCCCGGACGCCAAGGTGACGGTCGCGGAACTGGTTCCGGCCGTCGTTGCCTGGGCGCGCGGACCGATGGCCACCGTGTTCGACGGCTGCCTCGACGATCCGCGCGTTGCCATTCACGAAGGCGATGTGCGCCCGCTCATCGGTACCGCAAAGGCGGTCTATGACGCCATTCTCCTCGATGTCGACAATGGTCCTGACGGCATCACGCAGGAGGCCAATGACGGCCTCTACGATTATCGGGGCCTCAAGGCCGCCCATAATGCGCTGCGCCCGAGCGGCATTCTCGCGGTTTGGTCTTCCGGACCCGACGAACGCTTCACACGGCGCCTGCGCGATAGCGGCTTTGCCGCCGAGGTGGTCAACACCCGCGCCAATGGCAAGAGCGGCGCGCGTCACGTTATTTGGTTGGCGACGAAAGCCTAGAGCATTTCCAGGAAAAGTGCGAAGCGGTTTTCCGTCTGGAATGCGTAAAGAAACAAAGGATAGAGCGTTTTCGCGATTCGAAGAAAAGCGAAAACGCTCTAGCTCCGCACCCCCTAAAGATAGCGCGTTTCCTCCGGCGCCTTGTCAAAGCGATCGTCGCGGCCATCGAAGTAGCCGACGGGAAGGGAGGCGAGCTCCTCGTCGGTGGCGTCATCCAGGCAGCTGATACTGACCGCATAGAACTTGCCGCCAAGCGCAGGGTTTTCGCCCCAGTTGAAAGAACTGACGCCGCAATTCTTGCAGAAAAGATGATGCAGGATGCGCGGGCCGAACTGATATTCACCGATGCTGTCTTCGCCCGAAACCAAGCGGAAATCGGCGGGTATTGCCACAGCCAGCCAATTGCGCTTCTTCTTGCAGATCGAGCAATTGCACTTGAAGGTGCCGCCCTGCAGGTCGAGATCGGCATCGTAGCTGACGGCGCCGCAATGGCAGCTTCCGTGATAGGTCTTCTTCATCACACTCATCCTTCCCTTGAGGTGGCTTCCGCATAGGCGACGTATTTGTCGAGGGCTTGCTCCCAGCCGCCGGTCTGCAGCTTCAGTTCGGTATCGTCAGGCAGCTCGACCTTGCGGAAGACGAGGCGCGTCTTGTCGCCGAGCTCGTGCAATTCCACCGTGACCTTCATCTGGTGCCCGGGTTTGCCGTGCTGGTCCTCCCAGGCGAAGGTAAAGACGAGACGCTCGGGCGGGACGATCTCGAGATAGCGGCCATGGCTCCAATATTCCTTGCCCTCCGCCGTGAAAATGCAATGCCGCCAGGCTCCCCCTTCCCGCAGATCGACCGAGACGGCTGAGGCCGTCGTGGTCTGCGGACCCCACCAGCGCATCAGATGCTCGGGCTCCGTCCAGAGGCGAAACAGCAAGGTACGCGGCGCGGCAATTTCGCGGGTCAGCACGATCTCGCGCAGCGGGCGCGGGCTCCGGATCTCATTTGTTGCGGTCATCAGCTCCTCCCCGTTGCAAGGCTGCGGCATAGGCTTCCAGGCGATCGAGATTTTCGTTCCAGAATTGGCGATAGCTTTCCAGCCAGTCATCCACCTGCATGAGCGGTTTGGTTTCCAGCCGACATGGACGCCACTGCGCCTCCCTGCCCTTCGAGATCAGGCCGGCTTTCTCCAGCACTTTCAGATGTTTGGAAACGGCAACCAGCGACATGTCGAACGGTTCGGCCAGCTCGGAAACGGAGGCCTCGCCGGTCGTGAGCCGCGCCAGAATGGCCCGGCGGGTCGGATCGGCAAGGGCGGATAGTGTCATGCTCAACGCGTCCATGCAGGTCATAAACCATAAAGTTAATTAACTTATTAGTTTAATATATCCCCGGCCGAGACATGTCAAGTAACCCAAAGCTGGGCTGACTTGCCATGCAAACGAAACGCGAGCTCGACAGCGCGCGTCATCTCAGGAAAGGGGATTGGAAACTTCTATCAGATTGTGATCCGGATCGCGGAAATAGACCGAGAGAATCGGGCCGGTCGCACCGGTGCGGCGTACAGGGCCTTCCTCGATCGCGACGCCTTCGGCCTGCAGATGAACGATGACATCGTCGATCGGCGTGTCGCTGATGAAGCAGAGATCGGCCGAGCCCGGCGTCGGTCGATCGGCTTTCGGTTCGAATTCATGCCCCGCGCGATGCAGATTGATCTTTTGGTTGCCGAAGGCCAGCGCCTTGCGGCCTTCACCGAAAGTCTCCACGCCCATGCCGAGGACACGGGCGTAGAAATCGCAGCTTTGCTCGATGCTCGCGACTGTCAGCACGAGATGATCGAGATGGTCGATGCGGATCATTTTCAGTCTCCGGCCTTAGCGGCGAGCCAGCCTTGCGACCGCAAAGGCACTGACAAGGCAGATCGCCAGCATGATGAGGATGAAGGCAACCACGGCATTCCAGCCGTCTGCAAGCCAGAAATAACCGCCGAGCGAACCGGCAATGCTGGAGCCCAGATAATAGGCGAGCAGATAGAGCGAGGAGGCATGCCCCTTGGCGCCGCGGGCAAGCCGTCCCACAAGGGCGCTGGCTACGGAATGGGTCATAAAGAAACCGATCGTCACCAGAACGATGCCGAGGATGATCAGCGGCAGCGACGTGGCGAGCGTGACGGCCGCACCAAGTGCTGCGATCAGCACGCCGGCCGGCAGCACGACGAAGTGACCGATGCGATCGCCGAGGAGGCCCGCTGCCCAGGAGGCGACGATGCCGAAGAGATAGGCGGTAAAGATCAGGCCAAGTTCGGTCTGGCTGAGGTTATAGGGAGCGGCGACGAGGCGGAAGCCGGCATAGTTATAGACTGTGACGAAGGAACCCATGACGAGGAAGCCGATGGCAAAGAGCAGAGGCAGCGCCGGGTTGCCGAAATGGCCGCTCCAGGCCTTTACGTGGAAGGCAATATCGAAACCTTTGCGCGGCGTGAAATTGCGCGACGGCGGCAGCAGATAGAGAAAGCCGGTGGCGGCGATCAGCCCGAGAATGCCGACAGCGGCCAGTGCCGGCCGCCAGCTGAAGAATTCGGCGATCGTGCCCGTCACGACCCGACCGGCCATGCCGCCGAAGGCGTTGCCGGCGATATAGAGGCCCATGGCGCCGCCGAGGCCGCGCGGCTCGATTTCCTCGGCCAGATAAGTCATGGCAACTGCCGGCACGCCGCCCAGGAGGAAGCCTTCGAGGGCGCGGAAGACCAGCAGGACATGCCAGTTCGGTGAGACGGAGCAGACGAGCGTGCAAAGGGCAGCACCCAGCAGCGATATGAACATCAGGCTTCGGCGGCCGAGGCTTTCGGAAACGGCGGCCGCGCCGAAGATCGCAAAGGCGAGGAAGCCGGTCGAAAGCGACAGCGACAGCGAGCTGGCCGCCGGCGTAACGCCGAAATCCTGCGAGAAAATCGGCATCAGTGGCTGCACGCAATAGAGCAGCGAGAAGGTGGCGAAACCGGAGAGGAACAGCGCAATGGTCGCGCGCCGGAATGCGGGCGTACCGCGCGTGAGGTATTGACGGGGCTCAACCGTTGGCGCGCTCCTGACGAGCGTCAATTCCGGACGGGAGGGAACTTCGGAAGCGGTGATTTCTTGCTTTTCAGCAGCGCCGAACATGGGGGGATCCAACCTTTGTTGTCCAGAAATCTAGTCAATAGCGCTTCATTAGTCCAATATATGGAACAGGCGATTTCAATAGGTTTTGGAGATAGCGATGGAGTTGCGTCATATCCGCTATTTTCTGGCGCTCGCGGAAGAAGGGAACTTCACCCGCGCCGCCGCCAAGCTCGGCATCGGGCAGCCGCCGCTCAGCCAGCAGATCAAGGATCTGGAGAACGAGGTGGGGGCGCAGCTGTTTCACCGCGTGCCGCATGGTGCCGAGCTGACGGCGGCCGGCGAAGCCTTTCTGGCCGAGGCGAAAACCGCCGTCGATGCGGCGGAAAAGGCGAAGCTTGCAGCTCAGCGCGCAAATCGCGGCGAGATCGGCCGCCTGTCGCTCGGCTTTACCGCCTCCTCCGCCTTCAACACCATCGTCACGGCGACCATCCGCGAGTTTCGCGATCACTGGCCTGAGGTACGGCTGTCGCTCACCGAGATGAATACCAACGCGCTGATGGAGCGGCTGATACGCGGCGAGATCGACGCCGCCTTCATCCGGCCAGGTCTGGAAGATCCGCGCGATGTGCGGTTGAAGCGTTTTGCCGACGAGCCGATGCTGATTGCGCTGCCGGCCCATCATCCCCTTGCCGCTAGAGATCGCCTGCCGGTCGCAGCGCTTGCCGGCGAGCCTTTCATTCTATTCCCGCGCATGGTCGGCCTCAGCCTCTATGACGATATCGTCGCGGCCTGCCGCGAGGCCGGCTTCGAGCTGGTCGTGACGCAGGAGGCGCCGCAGATCCCGTCCGTCGTCAATCTCGTCGCCGCCAATCTCGGCGTTTCCATCGTTCCCGCCTCGATCGCGCAGATCAAGCTCGACGGCGTCGCCTATCGCCCCATTGACGGGCCGGCGCTCGCCGCGCGTCTCGGCCTTGCCAGCCTCAAGGCGCAGCGTTCGCCCGTCGTCGCCAACCTCATGAGCCTGATTGCCTGATTAGAGCAATTCCAGGAAAAGTGCGAAGCGGTTTTCCGTCTGGAATGCGTAAAGAAACAAAAAGATAGAGCGTTTTCGCGATTCGAAGAAAAGCGAAACCGCTCTATCCTTCCCGGTCCCAATAGGGCGGATCGCCGAACGCCTTTCTCAAGTGATCGGCGATGGCGCGCAGCTTTGCCGAGGGATTGCGCCCCTCGGGATGCGCCATGAAGATGAACTCCGCCTCCGGCCGACAACCCACATCGATTTCGACGAGCCGCCCCTCCTTTATCGCCGGACCCGCGATGAAGGTCGGCAACAGCGCGATCCCCAGCCCCGCAATTGCCGCATCATGCATGACGTCGCCATTGTTGACGCCGAATGCCAGCTTTCCCCTGATGATGACGGCGCCATCCGGCCCCTGGAAACGCCAATCGGCGACGCCACGATTGGCGTAGAAGATACCGCGATGGTTTTCGAGATCGGCCAATGAGGCAGGCCTGCCGTAGCGGCTGAGATAGTCCGGTGCTGCAACGAGAAGACGGCGGCTGCGGGCGAGCGTCCATGCGACTAAGCGGGAATCGGCAATCAACCCATGGCGTATGATCGCATCATAGCCTTCCGATGCTGCATCGACCCGGCGGTCGTCAAGGTCCAATGTCAGCTCGATCCCGGGGTGATCGGCGAGAAACGGATAGAGAGCCGGGCCGAGATGCTTGCGGCCGAAGGTGACGGGCGCTGCGATGCGCAGCGGTCCTGTCAATGTCCCGCGCCGTTCAGCAAGATCGGCAGCGGCCTCGCGTACCTCGTGGGCGATACGTGTCGCTCGCTCCAGAAAGGCGGCGCCATCCTCCGTCAAGGTCAGCTTGCGGGTGGTGCGATGAAGCAATGTCGCCCCCAACGCCTTCTCCATTTCCGACAGGCGCTCGCTGACGACGGATTTTGACAGGCGCAGGCGTCGCGCCGCTTCGCTGATCGACCCCGCCTCGGCAACGGCGACGAAGGCAGTGATCCCGTCAATCTTCAACATCGTTCGGCGATTCCGAATTCGAGTTCCATGATTTGAAGACTAATCCGAACGATCGGAAAAGACCATCTTCCGCGTATCGGGCAGACCGAAAGACACGTCCTCACACAGGAGATGGAACAATGAACCGCTTGAATGGAAAAGTCGCGATCGTCACCGGCGCCAGCTCCGGCATCGGCCGCGCCACCGCAAAGCTTTTCGCCGCCGAAGGCGCCAAGGTTATCGTCGGCGCCCGCCGCGGCGCGGAACTGGAAAGCCTTGTCGCGGACATCGAAGCCGCGGGCGGCGATGCGGCCGCGTTGGCCGGCGATGTCCGCTCGGAAGACTACCACAAGGCGCTGGTTGCCCTTGCGGTCGAGCGTTATGGCAAGCTGGATATCGCCTTTAACAATGCCGGCACGCTCGGTGAGGCCGGTCCCAGCACCGAGGTTTCAGAGGCAGGCTTTGCCGAAGCCCTGGCGATCAACCTCACCGCATCGTTCCTGGCCGCCAAACACCAGATCGGCGAAATGGTCAAGCACGGCGGCGGCTCGGTGATCTTCACCTCGACCTTCGTCGGCCATACCGTTGGCTTCCCAGGCGTTGCCGCCTATGCCGCCAGCAAGTCCGGCCTGATCGGCTTGACGCAAACACTTGCCGCGGAATTTGGCCCGCAGAATGTGCGCGTCAATGCTATACTGCCAGGCGCGGTCGATACCGATATGTATCGCGAGATGAACGACACATCCGACAAGCAGGCTTTCATAACCAATCTGCATGCGCTGAAGCGCGTCGCCGGTCCCGAAGAAATTGCCCGCTCGGTCCTCTATCTCGCCTCCGATGACGCAAGCTTCGTCACCGGCACGGCGTCGCTCGTCGATGGCGGCGTATCGATCACGCGCACCTGACCGCCCCTTTTCATGACGCAATTATCGTCGGCGGCATCAGCAATCTAGAGAACGCCGATATGATCCCGCAAAGCCTGAATTGGCTGCGGGATCATGTCGCTGGAATGCTCTGAATGGATAGGAACTGGCCGTGGGTTCTGCTCCCGCGGCAGCCTTTCCGTTCAGAACATCGTATTATTGTTCATCGATTTTTCCGGGATCGGCTGCACCGAGTCCCAGTGCTCCTCGATCTTGTTGTTCTCGACGCGGAAAATATCGACGATGGCGCTGCCCCTATCACCCGGTTGGCGAATAGTGTGGACACGCAGGATCACAAAGTCACCGTCGACCATGACGCGCTTGATCTCGCTCTTCGACTGCGGATAGTCTTTCTTCAGGTACTCGAGGAAGCCGCGCAGGCCTTCCGGACCATCGGCAGCCAGCGGGTTGTGCTGGACATATTTGCCGAGATATTTGGAGGCGGCGTCGAAGTTCTTGTCATTCAGCGCCTTCTGGTAGAAATCCAGAACGATCTCCTTGTTCTTCTGCTCCTGCGGCGAATAGGCCCGCTCCGCCAAAGCCGGCACGGCGGCGGCCACGATCGGCAGGGCGATCATCACAACTTTCATCAATTTCAAAGCGTTACTCCTTCGATCAGACCCGGTCAGTCTCGTTGAGCAGGACGAGCGTCGCAAATGACAAGGCTGTGATGCCCGGTAACCGTCTGCCTGGAGACCTTGGCCGAGCTGCTCGATCTGAACGTCATTGCCGCCCACCGCCGGAGCATTGACGACGATGCCGGAACGCTGCGATTGCCTATTATCCGCCAAAGGCTTAGGCTGATTGCCAAAAGAACAGGCGACGGGTTCAACCATGGTTCTCGCAGGAAAGCGCATCCTTCTCATCATCTCCGGCGGCATCGCGGCCTATAAGAGCCTCGATCTGATCCGCCGACTGCGCGAACGCGGTGCGAGCGTGCGCCCTGTCATGACGGCGGGCGCCCAGCAGTTCATCACGCCGCTTGCCGTCGGAGCCCTCGCCGCCGATCACGTTTTCACCGATCTGTTTTCCCGCCAGGACGAGCAGGATGTCGGCCACATAAGGCTTGCACGCGACTGCGACCTCGTGCTGATCGCGCCCGCGACCGCCGATCTGCTCGCCAAGATGGCAAACGGGCTGGCGGACGATCTCGCCTCCACCATATTGCTCGCCACGGACCGGCCGGTGCTTGCCGCGCCGGCCATGAACCCGAAAATGTGGGCCCATGCCGCAACGAAGCGCAATGTCGAGATGTTGCGTGGCGACGGCATCGCTTTCGTCGGCCCCATGAAGGGGGAAATGGCCGAAAGCGGCGAGACAGGCACGGGCCGGATGGCGGAACCGTTTGAGATCGTCGCTGCCGTCGAGATGCGGCTCCATGACGGTGCCAAGCCGCTTGCCGGAAAGAAGGCCATCATCACCTCGGGCCCGACGCACGAACCGATCGATCCCGTGCGCTACATCGCCAACCGCTCGTCGGGCCGGCAGGGCCATGCCATCGCCTCAGCGCTGGCAGCGCTCGGCGCCGATGTCACCTTGGTCTCGGGGCCTGTCACCATTCCCGATCCGGCGGGCATGCACGTCATCCATGTCGAGCGCGCCGACGACATGCGCGATGCCGTGTTGGCGGCGCTGCCGGCCGACATCGCCGTCATGGTCGCCGCCGTCGCTGACTGGAAGGTGGCTTCCGCCTCGGACCAGAAGATCAAAAAGCATCCGGGCGAATCCCTCCCGACGCTGGCGCTGACGGAAAACCCCGACATCCTGAAGACCGTCGGCCATCATACGCAGCGGCCAAAGCTCGTCATCGGTTTTGCCGCCGAGACGCAGGACGTGGAGAGCAATGCGCGGGCAAAGCTGGAGCGCAAGGGCGCCGATATCATCGTTGCCAACGATGTCTCGCCCGCGACCGGCATCATGGGCGGCACGCGCAACCGCGTGAAGATCATCCGTCACGACGGTGTCGAGCAATGGCCAGATCTAGACAAGGACGACGTGGCGGTGCGGCTGGCGGCGCTGATCGCCGAGCAGTTCAAGCAGGGATAGCGGCTGGCGTCCGGCTCTCGCCGGAAGCGCGTTCTTCCGGCTGGAAGGGCGTGACATGAACGCCGGTATCGTCGATCAGCACGGCGCTGCCATCGGGAATTTCCCGCCAGGCGTCGATATCGTCGTTCAGAGGTTCCGATACCAGGCAGTATCCCGAGCCGACGGGCGATGCATAGAGCGTTGGCGCCTTGCGGTCGGTGGCATAGCGTATTGCGTGCAGCGATTTGCCGTCGGAGAAGGCTGCCGTGAATCGCACGAGCGCCGAGCCGGTCAGATGGATCGACAAGCCTTCGACAAAGCCGATGGTCTCCGCGATCGCCGCGACCGGATTGGCCGCCAGGCCGAATTGCATCGCCAGCAGAAACAGAAGCTCGGAATCGGTGGTGCCGCTGCGCGCGTGGAACAGCCTGTCATCGAGCATGGCTTCCATCGGACGTCGCAGACGGTCGAAGTTGGAAATCTGCCCGTTGTGCTGGAACGTCCAGTTCTCGAGAACGAAGGGATGGCAGTTGTCGCGCCGCGTGCCGCCGCCGGTGGCGGCACGGACATGGGCGAGGAAGAGCGGCGAACGGATCTGCCGCGCCAGGCTCTTGAGATTGCAGTCGGACCAGGCTGGCAGGACGTCGCGATAGCGGCCCGGCTCCGGCCGATCACCATACCAGGCGATGCCGAAGCCGTCACCGTTGGTCGCCGTCTTGGCGCGCGTGGCGCAATGGGATTGTTCGATCAGGGAGTGGGCGGGCGAAGACACCAGCTCCTCCAGATAGAGGGGGTCTCCACGATAGGCTGCCCAGCGACACATGCGTCTTTCACTCCGATTCCGGCTGTTTTTCTGTCCCGCGAGAGAATGGCAAATCTTGGACGATTGTTCATGCAGAATGGGTAACAAACTCTTAATTTTCCATTCCCTGACAGCCAAGATGACAGATATTTGACGCCTCGTCCGATCACATTTCGCATCGCAACATTTTCTTCGTGAGCCCATGCCGGCAAGGCTTTCGTCGCAGGAATTTCGTGAAAAGCATTTCGCTGCGACAAGAAGTGTGAAGTTCGCCCGCGCCGAAACCCTTGCATTGGGTGAAATTTGAGCTACGTTTGTCATATCTGAAACGTAACGAAAGGAAGGTGATCCAATGTCTAGTGAGATTTCGGTCTTCGTACCGGGCATGGAAATGGTCGTGAACGTTGCGAGGCAGCCCTCGCACTGATCAACGCCTTCCGGAAGCGCCTGGCGCTTCAGGCCAGTTACGGGCCAAAGCTCATGGGGGGTCGCTAACGCGGCCCCTTTTTGCATTCCTGGGCATCAGTATCCTGACGATTTCAGCAGATCGCTGCCGACCTTGATCCATAACAAGTTCGTTTTTTGCCTTGCCGAATGGGAACAGCGCCTTAGCTAACTATACATGTCTTCTCAGGAACAGCCCGATCAGGGCGAAGCCGAACCGAGGCCGCTCAAAGAGCCGGCACTCACCGCACTCTCACTGTATCCTCGGGACTGGGCCCTGTTCCTCGACATCGACGGAACATTGCTCGATCTCGCCGAGAGGCCCGAGGCGATCGTCATACCGGACTATCTTCCCGCTACGCTCCATGCGCTTTCCCGCCAGCTCGGCGGCGCGCTGGCGCTGGTGACGGGACGCTCGATCGAATTTGTCGATCCGCTGTTTGCGCCTTTCCGTTTTCCGGTTGCCGGCCTGCACGGCGCGGAGCGGCGCGATGCGGCCGGACGGCTGCGGCGCACGCATATTCCGCCTGCCTTCCAGCAGATGAAGCAGACCATCGCTCGCGAGGCCCATGCCTGGCCGGGCGCTATCGTCGAGGACAAGGGTGCCGCCGTTGCAGTTCACTTTCGGCATGCGCCTGGGAGTGAAGCCGAGATCGCCGCGGCGATGCAGCGCCACCTTGAGGATGCCGGCCCCGACTGGAGCCTGCAGCACGGCAAGATGGTGGTTGAAATCTGCCCTGCCCATGCCAGCAAAGGGCACGCCATCGAGGCATTCCTCGGTGAGGCTCCTTTCGAGGGGCGCCGTCCAGTCACGATCGGCGACGACGTGACCGATGAGACGATGTTCGCCGCCGCCAACCGGCTGGGCGGTCAATCCGTGCGCATCGGCGACGGCAACGGAAAAACGCTGGCACGTGCATCCATTGGCTCGCCTGCGCGTTTAAGGGACGTGCTGGGAACGCTCGTCAAATAATCTCCCAATCATTGCGGCGCCCTCCCAGCCCTCTTGAAAGGAATAATCCGTGAGTCGTCTCATCATCGTTTCCAATCGCGTTTCCGTGCCCGATCACAAGGGTGCCGCAGCTGCGGGCGGCCTTGCCGTGGCGCTGCAGGCAGCCCTTGCCGAACGCGGCGGCGTCTGGATGGGCTGGTCCGGCAAATCGAGCGGCGAGGCTGAGCCGGAGCCGCTGCAGCTGACGCAGGACGGCAATATCACCTATGCCCTGACCGATCTGACCCAGACCGACGTCGAGGAATATTACCAGGGCTTTGCCAACCGTGTGCTCTGGCCGATCTGCCACTACAGGCTCGATCTTGCGGAATATGCCCGCAAGGAAATGACCGGCTATTTCCGGGTCAACCGCTTCTTTGCCCACCGGCTTGCGCCGTTGATCAAACCCGACGACGTCATCTGGGTTCACGACTATCACCTCATTCCACTGGCGGCCGAGCTGCGGCAGATGGGGCTGAAAAACCGCATCGGTTTCTTCCTGCACATTCCCTGGCCGCCGGCAGACGTTGTGCAAGCCATGCCGGTGCATGAAGAAATCATGCGCGGCCTCACCTCCTACGACCTGCTCGGCTTTCAGACCGATCATGATCTTGAAAACTTCGCGGGCTGCCTGAAGCGCGAGGGCATGGGCATCGAGAAAAGTCCTGGCCATTTCAACGCCCACGGCCACGACTTCCGCGGCGGCGCCTATTCCATCGGCATCGAAACGGCAGGCTTCGCTGCCTTCGCCCGCAAGGCCGCGTCGCACAGCATGGTGCAAAAGGCGCGAAAGAGCATCGAAGGCCGCGACCTGATCCTCGGCGTCGACAGGCTCGATTACTCCAAGGGCATCACGCAGCGCATCGACGCCTTCGAGCGTTTCATCACCAACAATCCGGCTCACCAGCGCAACGTCACCTATCTGCAGATCACCCCGAAATCGCGCTCGGAAGTGCCGGAATACGAGGCGATGCAGCACGCCGTCGCCGAACAGGCCGGCCGGGTCAACGGCGCCATCGGCACAGTCGACTGGGTGCCGATCCGCTATATCAACCGCTCGATCAGCCGCCCGATACTGGCCGGTCTCTACAGGCTCGCCAAGGTCGGATTGGTGACGCCGCTGCGCGACGGCATGAACCTCGTCGCCAAGGAATATGTCGCGGCGCAGGATCCGGAAGATCCCGGCGTGCTGGTGCTGTCACAGTTTGCCGGCGCGGCGCGCAAGCTGCACGGTGCTTTGCTGGTCAATCCCTATGACGTCGATGGTACCGCCAACGCATTGGCGCGCGCCGTCAACATGCCGCTGCAGGAGCGACAGGAACGGTGGCGCGGCATGATGGACTACCTGCTGGAACACGACGTCTTGCACTGGTGCGAGACATTTCTGACCGATCTTACGGCGGAGTAAGCGATTGCGGCTCAGCGATGGCCGCCTCTGCCAGCAGCCATTGAGCCAGCCGCTCCGCATGCAGGCTCGGCGCTGCCGGCGGCAGGAGCCAATAGCCGCGCCCCGGTGCTTCCAGCATCGGACCTGCCGTCACCAGCGTACGTGCGGTGAGAAGCGAATCGATAAGGCCCATCCAGCCGATCGCAACTCCTTGCTCGCTGAGTGCTGCCTGCACGACCAGGGAATAGGTATTGAAGCGCAGGTCGCCACGGCCGGCATAGCTGTCGCGGGCAATGCCGAATGCCGCAAGATAGCTTTCCCAGTCGAACCATGGCGACGGCATATCGGAATCGAGATGCACGAGCGTGGCGCGCGCCAGTTGCGAGGGATCGGTGAATGGGCCGTGGCGATCTGCGAAGCCACGGGTACAGATCGGCACGACCTTTTCCGGCAACAGCAGCGTTGCTGCCGGACCGAACTCGTTTCGTGCGCCGAAAACGACGACGATATCGCTGCTTTCCGGTGCGCCGCGATCGAGCCGCTGCGTCGCGACGATCTGGATATCCACTTCAGGGTGAAGCAGCCGGAAGGCATGCATACGGGGAATCAGCCAAAGTGCTGAGAAGGCGTAGTCGGTTCGTAGCCTGACCGAAGGGCGCTCCGCCTCTGCGCGAAAGCTGCGCACCAGCATATCGACGCCGCCGACTGCCTTCTCGACGATTTCGAGCAGACGCTGTCCCTCAGGCGAGAGCTTGACGCCGCGATGCTGGCGGTGGAACAGGGACACGCCCATCTGCTCCTCGATGCGACGGATCTGGTAGCTGACGCCCGGCTGCGTCAGGCCAAGCGCCAGGGCCGCGGAAGACAGGCTGCCGGAGCGCCCGACCTCCAGGAAAATTCGCAGCCAGCCAAGATCGACCGAACGTTCAGCCATAGAATTTCCTTTTGGCATCCATCAAAAAATGCCCGCTTTACAGCAAGAACGCTAGTGATGTTCAATAAAATAATCCAATAGCAAGAAGGGAGCTATCGTCATGCGCATTTCCGCCATGGGTTGGCTCGCAGCCGGCCTCTGATTTCCAAGGAAAACACTTACATGTCGCGCCCGAATATCCTCATTCTCATGGTCGATCAGTTCAACGGGACATTGTTTCCCGACGGGCCGGCCGAGTTTCTGCATGCGCCGGTTCTGAAAGCCTTGGCGCAACGCTCCGTGCGCTTTGCCAACAGCTATACGGCAAGCCCGCTCTGCGCCCCCGCGCGGGCCTCCTTCATGTCCGGCCAGTTGCCGAGCCGCACGCGCGTCTATGACAATGCCGCGGAATTCTGCTCCGATATCCCCACCTTCGCGCATCATCTCCGTGCCGCCGGCTATCAGACGGCTCTGTCAGGCAAGATGCATTTCGTCGGTCCCGATCAGATGCACGGCTTCGAGGAGCGGCTGACGACCGACATCTATCCCGCCGACTTCGGCTGGACACCTGACTACACCAAGCCCGGCGAGCGCATCGACTGGTGGTATCACAATCTCGGCTCGGTGACCGGGGCCGGCGTCGCCGAGATCACCAACCAGATGGAATATGACGACGAGGTTGCCTATCACGCCACCCGCAAGCTCTACGATCTCTCGCGTGGCCAGGACGAGCGGCCTTGGTGCCTGACGGTCAGCTTCACCCATCCGCACGATCCCTATGTTGCGCGCCGCCGCTTCTGGGATCTTTATGAGGAATGCCCCGCGCTTGACCCGGAAGTCGGCGAAATCCCCTTCGACAAGCAGGATCCGCATTCCCAGCGGCTGATGAAGGCATGCGATCATACCGCCTTCGACATCACGCCCGAGCAGATACGCCGGGCGCGGCGCGGCTATTTCGCGAATATCTCCTATGTCGACGAAAAGATCGGCGAGATACTGGAGGCGCTGGAGCGCGGCCGCATGGCCGACAACACCATCATTCTCTTCGTTTCCGATCATGGCGACATGCTCGGCGAACGCGGCCTCTGGTTCAAGATGAACTTCTTCGAAGGCTCCGTGCGCGTGCCGTTGATGATCATGGCACCCGGCTGGCAGCCGAGACGGATCGATCAGCCGGTTTCGACGCTCGACGTGACGCCGACGCTTGCCGGCTTGGCCGGGCTCGATATCACATCGTTGCGCCGCTGGACCGATGGCGAGGACCTGGGTCCGCTTGCCCTTGGAACCGGAAGCCGCAGTCTCGTGCCGATGGAATATGCCGCGGAAGGGTCCGAAGCTCCGCTCGTCGGCCTGCGCGATGGCCGATACAAGCTGACGCTTTGCGACAAGGACCCGCCGATGCTCTTCGATGTCGAGGCCGATCCGAAGGAGCTGACCAATCTCGCCGGCGATCCCGCCCATGCCGAAACGCTGCACCGATTGACCGCGCAGGCCATGGAGCGCTGGAACCTGGCGAGCTTCGACGCGGCGGTGCGCGAAAGCCAGGCGCGTCGATGGGTCGTCTACGCGGCGCTGCGCAACGGCGCCTACTATCCCTGGGATTATCAGCCGCTGCAGAAGGCCTCGGAGCGATACATGCGCAACCACATGGATCTCAACGTCTTGGAGGAGAACAAGCGCTTTCCGCGCGGCGAGTAGGATCTCGGGGTAGCCCGCCGCAAACCGAGACGATATCGTCGCGCCGGCACAAGGGAGAAAATATCCATGAAAATCAGCGCGAGAAACCGTCTCAAGGGCAAGATCGTCGAGATCACCAAGGGCGCGACGACGGCCCATGTCCGCATCGATATCGGCAATGGCTCCATCGTTACCTCCTCGATCACCAACGAGGCGGTCGACGAGCTGGGCTTGACTGTGGGATCAGCGGCCTATGCCGTGATTAAGGCATCCGACGTCATGGTCGCCGTCGACTGATATCAGAAGCGGGCATGATCCCTCGAAGGCCGTTCCGTGCCTTGGGAAGATGCCTAGGCCTTCTGGCAGTAATGCGCCGTCCCGCCGTCGCCGGTCTGGAAATCTCCGGGCTGCGGCGGCGCAATCGGCTTGAACAGCGTCCGATCCGGCTTCAGATCGAGCAAGGGCGTCCCGTCCAGGCAATCGAGCCCACGCACCAGCAATACGGCACCCTCCACGGCTTCGAGCTTGACGATCGATGTGCCGATGGGATTGGGCCGAACCGGGGAGCGCAGTGAGAAGGTGCCGTGCACCTTGCCGTTGCTCGCCGGGCTCTGCAGCACGAGATCCCGGCGCGAACGATCCAGCCAATAGAGAATTTCCAGGCGCTCGAAAGCCTCCACGCCCGTCAGCGCCGGCACCCAGGGGTCGAAAATCTCGATCCGGCACAGCGGTCCGTCATGCCGGCCTTGGCGCGGCGTCTCCATGCGGGATGTCCAGGGCGTGGAGATGCGGCCGATGAAGGTGAGACCGGCATCCGATGCCGTAGGTGGCTCGACGGCCACCTCGTTTTCGCGAATCTCGTTCTCACGGACCATGGATTGCCTCCTTCACCGGTGCCGGTTACTTCACGCCCTTCAGCAGGGCGGCCAGCTGAGCATCCGTCAAATCGACCTGATAGAACAGCTTGTAGAACGTCTTCACATCGCCGGCGAAATCGCTCCTGAAGAGCTTCGGATAGAGCAGCCTTTCCAGCCAGCGCACGCCGAGGAGCCTGTTGACGCCGGGCGGCGAATCAAACCAGCCGAAAGGCATGGACGGCGGCACGAAGATCTTGCCATCCTTGACGGCCTTGATGCCTGCCCACTGCGGATCACTCCTCACCGACGCCGCGAAATTTGGGTCATCGGCGATGATGATATCCGGATTCCAGCCGACGACCTGCTGCGGCGTCACCTTGGTCAATCCACCCTTGCCGGCGGCGGCCGCGACGTTCATCGTACCCACAACATCGAGGATCTCGAGATTGATCGAGCCTGACAATCCCGTCTCCAGGCCATCGGCGCCGCGGCCGTAATAGACGCGCGGCCGCGGATCGCTCGGCAACGTCGCCAGCTTGTCGTTCAGATCCTTGATTGCCGAATCGGCATAATCCGCAAGCTTGTTGGCACGATCCTCGACGCCGATGAGAGCACCGACATCGCGAATTGTGTCGCCGGTGCGGCCAAAGCTGCCGTCGATAAGGACATAGGGAATATGGGTCTCGGCCTGCACCTTGTCGGCCAGCGCCTTGTAGGTGGGATCGACCGTGCCGGCATCGAGGATGATATCCGGCTTGGCGTCCGTCACGGCCTGCGAGCCGATCATGCCGTCCTTGCCCGTCAGGCGCCCGATGGTCGGAAGCGCGCGCACCGACGGCATCAGATAGGCTTTCGCGGCATCATCGGGGGCGTGAACCCAGCCGACCAGCTTCTCCGGTGCGAGAACATAGACCAAAACGGCGGCCGGCGGCCCGGCAACCAGGATATGGTTAATCTTGTCCGGCACCGATACCGTACGCCCCGCCGCGTCGGTGATGATTCGTGCCTCGGCCGGAACAGGCAATAGTCCGACAAATGCCAGAGCAAGAACCGCAAAAAATTTCATCATGAAAGTCGCCCGCTATGATCGAAGAGATCCCGGGGCGGCACTATGGCATAGCGCTATATTGGATGGAACATCGCGACAACACTATTCCAAAGCCAAACACGTCGAACCGATGAACGCCGCTCAGTAGAGCGGACAGCGGCAGAGCAATGGTCGCAAATATCACGCCGCCTTGACAGCGTGATATTCCTTGATGGCGACCATTTTGATAGCCGGATAACGTTCGGACTCGTATCGCAGAGAGAAACCATCCTGGGCGAGGAAAACCGGGTCACCGTCGAGATCGCGGGCGATATCGCCGCGGCGGGCAGTAACGAATTTTTCGAGGTCGGCCGCCTGGTCGGCGGAGACCCAGCGGCAGACGGAGAAACGCGACATCTCGAACGAAACCGGCAGGCCGTATTCCCCCATCAGCCGCTCCTTCAGCACGTCGAGCTGCAGTGCACCGACGACGCCGACGATGGCGGGCGAGCCGTCTTCCGGCGAGAAGAGCTGCACGACGCCTTCCTCGGCCATCTGCTGCAGCGCTTCCTTGAGCTTCTTCGCCTTCATGGCATCCTCGAGACGCACGCGGCGCAGGATTTCCGGCGAGAAATTCGGCACGCCCTGGAAGACCAGCGGTTCGCCTTCCGTCAGCGTATCGCCGATGCGGAGCGTGCCGTGGTTGGGAATACCGACGACGTCACCGGCATAGGCCGTATCTGCAAGCTGGCGCTGCGAGGCGAAGAAGAATTGCGGCGCGGTCAGGCCGAGCTGCTTGCCGGTGCGTGACAGACGCGCCTTCATGCCTCGCTCCAGCTTGCCCGAGCAGATGCGCGCAAAGGCGATGCGGTCGCGGTGGTTCGGATCCATATTGGCCTGGATCTTGAAGACGAAGGCCGTCATCTTGTCGTCGGTTGCGTGAACCGTCCTGATATCGGCGACCTGATCGCGCGGCGGCGGTGCGAATTCGCCGAGCGCATTGATGAGATCGCGAACGCCGAAATTGCGCAACGCCGAGCCGAAGAAGACCGGCGTCATATGACCTTCGAGGAACGATTGCCGATCGAAGGGACGGCAGGCTTCGATCGCCAGTTCCGTTTCGTCGATGAAGGCCTGCCGCTCGTTTTCCGGTAGCCTGTCGGCAACGGCTTGCGGGCCGTTGACGTGGGTCGGTTCGATTTCCCTGTCTGAGCCGCGCACGGTGTTATCGGCCAGATGATAGGAGCCGCAAAAGCTCTTCGCCCGGCCGATCGGCCAGGTGATCGGCGCCGTGTCCAGCGCCAGCTTTTCTTCCACCTCATCGAGAATTTCGAAGGGATCGCGGCTTTCGCGGTCCATCTTGTTGATGAAGGTGATGATCGGGATATCGCGCATGCGGCAGACTTCGAACAACTTCAGCGTCCGCGGCTCGATGCCCTTGGCGGCATCGATGACCATGACGGCGGCGTCGACGGCGGTGAGCGTGCGATAGGTGTCGTCGGCGAAGTCTTCGTGGCCGGGCGTATCGAGAATGTTGAAGACATTGCCTTCATATTCGAAGGTCATGACCGAGGTGACGACCGAGATACCGCGCTCGCGCTCGATCTTCATCCAGTCGGAGCGCGTCTGGATGCGATCCTTCTTCGCCTTGACCTCGCCGGCAAGCTGAATGGCGCCGCCGAACAGCAGCAGCTTTTCGGTGAGCGTCGTCTTGCCCGCGTCCGGGTGGGCGATAATAGCGAATGTGCGGCGGCGGGAGACCGCCTCGGCGAGACTTTCGGCCATGCGTGTGAATCCTGTGAATTGCGGCGTATCTAGCGTTTCAGAGGCTGGATTGCAATTGACCTTGGCCGTTCGAGCGCAAACTAATGCCGCATGACCATTCACACAGACACCCGTCCGACCCTCAACCTTATCCGCCTGCCACATGGCGAAGGCCTTGATATGCCCGCCTATGAGACCAAGGGCGCGGCCGGCATGGACCTGCGCGCAGCCCTCAAGGACGGCGTAACGCTGACGCTCGCTCCCGGCAAACGGGCGCTCGTTCCATCAGGCTTTATCTTCGAGATTCCGGAAGGCTATGAGGCGCAGATCCGCCCGCGCTCCGGCCTTGCATTCAAGCACGGCATCACCTGCCTGAATTCCCCCGGCACCATAGACAGCGACTATCGCGGCGAAGTGAACGCTCTACTGGTCAATCTTGGCGAAGAGCCGTTCGAGATCACGCGCGGTATGCGAATCGCTCAGATGGTCATCGCTCCGGTCACGCAAGTGCGTGTTGCGGAGATCACCGAAGTCAGCGAGACCGCGCGCGGCGCCGGCGGCTTCGGCTCCACCGGCGTGTGATGACGGATCTCGCCGGACAGCATGGCCTGACCTTCCGCCAGGATTATTTCGGCGATCCCCTCGCCTGGAAGGGGCTGGTTGATCTTTTGCAAGACACGTTTTCCATCGACGTCGGTGTGCAAGATCAATTCGGCGGTCCTGATCCCAGCAGCATGCCGTTCGGCTATTTCGATGCCGACGGTCGCTGCGTCGCCAACTTCAGCGCCTTCTCCATGCCGATGATGATCAATGGCCGTGCCATCAAAGCGGCGGGCTATCAATCCGGTGCGGTTCGGCCCGAATGGCGCGAACGCGGCCTTTATCGCAACCTCATGCAGCGCGCCTTTGATCGAACCTCAGCCGAGGGTTACGAACTCGATCTCCTGCTCACCGACAAGCCGGCGCTGTATGAGCGTTACGGTTTTCGAACCCTGCCGCAGCATGTCTTCATTGCGCAGGCGCCGAAGCCCCAGAAATCCGACTGGACTGCCCGGCAGCTCTCCTTGGAAGCGCCTGATGATCTGCGCCTGATCAAGACGCTTCTACAAGGTCGGCAGCCGGTTTCCGCCCGTTTTGCCGTCATCAGGCAGATGGAGATGTTTTTGCTGAATGCCTGCTTCAATCCTGCGATCCGCCTGACGGCAATCGGGGATGAGGCGGTGATTGCATGGACATTTGATGGCGCAACTTTCTGGCTTCTGGATGTAGCGGGAACGGCTATTCCGTCCCTGTCGACCATCCTGCCTGCGCTTGATATCGAACCCGATCGCATCGAGATCTGCTTTTGTCCGGATCGCCTGGATTGCGAGGTATCGCTGGAGCCTTATGAGGGCTACACGATGCTGATGGTGCGCGGCAAAGCGGCAGACGATATTGTCGGGCCGATCATGCTCTCGCCTATGGCGGAATTTTAGCGCGAAAGCGGCGGCAGGCGCCGCTTGACCGGCGTTGCCTTGATCATCGACGTATTCGTCTCCGCCCGCTCGGTGATCTTGTCGAGAATGCCGTCTAGCTCGCCCATGGAGCGCACCACCAGGCGGCCGATGAAGCAATCATCGCCGGTCACCTTGTCGCATTCGATGAATTCCGGCGTTTCCTGAATGATGCGCTCGACGACGTGCAGTTGCCCGGGCAGAGGCCGGATGCGGACGATCGCCTGCATGGGGTAACCGATCGCCTCCAGCGCGATATCCACCGTGAAAGCCGAAATGACACCGCGCTCTTCCAGCCGACGCAGCCGCTCCGCAGCACTCGGCGACGACAGGCCGGCCGCCTCCGCCAGCTCCTTCAAGGAGATCCGGGCGTTGTGCGCCAGCGCCTCCAGCATCCGCTGGTCCGTCTCATCAAGACCGATCGCCGCATTAGGCACACCCATGTTTTGTCCTTATATAATTAGGAAAAATGGCCATAATTCCTTATCTAAACTATATCATCAAGGCTTCCCTGGCAATATTATTTGCTCCCACAAGCGGGAGCCATGGCAATGAGCGAGATAAGACGCGGTACGATGGAAATGACGGCGGCCATGCTGATTTCGGGGACGATCGGCTGGTTCGTTCTGATGTCGGGGCAGGCGGTGACCGGCGTGGTATTCTGGCGCTGCCTCTTCGGGGCGATGACGCTTCTCGTCGTCTGCGCGGCCATGGGCCTGCTGCGCCCCGGCATGCTCAACGCGAAAACATTTTCGATCGCCGTTGCCGGCGGGGTCGCCATCGTCCTCAACTGGCTGCTGCTTTTCGCTGCTTATTCGCATGCCTCGATCTCGATCGCCACGACCGTCTACAACACGCAGCCCTTCATGCTTCTCGGGCTCGGCGCGCTATTCCTCGGCGAAAAGATCACGCTCACAAAGCTCTTCTGGCTCGGCCTCGCCTTTGCGGGCATGGTCGTCATCGTCGAGGGCAAGCCGACGGAAACGGGCGGCGCGGCAAGCTATGCGATCGGCATCCTGCTCTCGCTGAGTGCTGCCTTCTTCTACGCGCTGGCGGCAATTGCCGCAAAATGGCTGAAGGGTACGCCGCCGCACCTGATCGCGCTTATCCAGGTCTCCACCGGCGTCCTGATGCTTATTCCCTTCACCGATTTCGCCGCCGTGCCGCGTGATGCAGGCGGATGGTCCATCCTCGTCACCATGGGCATCGTCCATACCGGCCTGATGTACGTGCTGCTCTACGGCGCCATCCAGAGGCTGCCGACACACCTTACCGGCGCGCTGTCCTTCATCTATCCGATCGCCGCCATCGTCGTCGATCGCTTCGCCTTCGGCCATGTGCTCGGCGTCACGCAGATCACCGGTGCCGTCGTCATTCTGGGGGCTGCGGCGGGCATGAATCTCGGCTGGACGATCCCCCTGCCCCGTCCTAAAAGCGGGCGTCTATCAAAGGGAACAGCCGAATGATCACCTGCTATCTGCGCTATACGATCGATCCCTACAAGCTCGCCCAATTCGAACATTACGCCAAGCTCTGGATCCCGCTCGTCAACCGGCTGGGCGGCACGCATCACGGCTATTTCATGCCGCATGAAGGTGCCAATAACATCGCGCTGGCGCTGTTCAGCTTCCCGAGCCTTGCCGCCTACGAGAACTATCGGCAAGAGATGGCCGAGGATGCGGAATGCCGCGCCGCCTTTGCCTATGGCGAGGAAACGCGCTGCATCGTCAGCTATGAACGCAGCTTCATGCGGCCGGTCTTCTAGGCTTATTTGGCTGGTTGCGGGCAGGTTTCCGGCTGGCCGTCGAGACCCTCGGTCAGTTTCTCGAAACTCGCGCTCGGCTTCGTCCCGTCTCCGCCGAGATGCAGGACATAGAGACTGTCGAAATCCTTGCCATGCCATTTCGGCACCGCCTTGGCGTCACCGCCATTCTCACTCATCAATTGACGGGCGAGATCGACAATCTGCTTGTGCTCCCAGGCGACGAAGATCAGCTTGCCGGCATAATCAGGCTTTTCGAGCGCGGCCTTCAGGCCGTCGATATCCTCATAGCCGAAGCTGGTATCGACCGGCAGCCCGAGTGCGATGGCGGTGGGCTCGATGGTCGCGAGCGGGCGCACATAATCGTAGGAGGTGCCGGAGTCTTCCTTCCGTTTCGATGGATCGGGCGCAAAGATCGCTGAGGGATGACCGAAGAGCCGCGTCAGCACTGGCGGCAAGGCGAGCGCGCGGTTGAGCCCCTGACAGCTCAGCTGGCCGAGACCGGCCTCCGGCTTTTCACCATGGCGCAGGAAAACGATCGTGCGTGTCGACGTCTCCGCCGCGGAAGCTGCGGAGACAAAACCGCATGATGCGAGTGCAAGCAAGCCTGCGGCCAGCCGCAGCGGAAGCCTCCGCATCAACGCTGCGCTTCGAAAGCCATACGAACAGCAAGGCCCGCCAGCACCGTGCCCATCAACCAGCGCTGCACCAGCGCGAAGGACGGGCGGCGGACGAAGAACAGCGCGACGGAACCGGCGGTCAGCGCGAAAATGGCATTGAAGGTCAGGCTGACGGCGATATGGACGAAGCCGAAGACGACGGATTGCGTGAAGACGCTGCCGTTGGCGGGATCGATGAACTGCGGCAGCAGCGAAAGATAAAGCACTGCGACCTTCGGGTTCAGCAGGCTGGTCACCAGTCCCATCGAAAACAGCCGGCGCTTGCTGTCCTTCGGCAGCTCGCGGACCTGAAAGGCGGAACGACCACCGGGCTTCAGCGCATTCCAGGCCAGCCAAGCGAGATAGGCGGCGCCTGCCAGCCGCAATGCATCATAGGCGAAGGGCACGGCGAGGACGAAAGCTGTGATGCCGAGCGCGGCCGAGAGCATGTAGAAGACGAAGCCCAAGGCCACGCCGCCGAGCGAGATCAGCCCTGCCGCCGGCCCCTGCGAGATCGATCGCGACACCAGATAGATCATATTCGGCCCGGGGGTCAAAACCATGCCGAGAGCGATCAAGGCAAAGGCGATCATGCTGGTCAGATGCGGCATCGGGGAACTCCGGCGGCGGGACGAAGGAATTCAGAAGAGAATTTCGCTAGACGCGATCAAGTTGATTTCATGCGGCCCGGCATCGAAGCCGTCAAGCAGCATATTGTGATGGGAGACAATCTCTTCGAATGCCAGCTTGCCCATGTCAGCAGTGGTGTGACCATCCGAGATCAGCGAGACGTCGAAGCCGAGAGAAACGGCGCGGCGCGCTGTCGTGTCCACGCAGAATTGCGTCATGCAGCCGCCGAGGAAAAGACGGGTAACGCCTCGGGCCCGCAACTTCGTCTCGAGATCGGTTTCGAAGAAGGAATCGCAGCTCGCCTTGTGCACCACCACATCGCCGGCCTCGGGGGCGATTTCCCGGCGCAATTGCCAGCCTTCGCTGCGCTTGACCAGGCGATGACCCGGACCGCCATCATGCTGGACGATGAAGGCCGGGATGCCGGCGGCACGCGCCCTGTGCTTCAGCGCCGCAAGCTTTGCGACGACCGCCTCCAGTGCCGCATCGATCGCCGGCTGCCGGCCCGGCTTGCCGAGGCCGGTCAGGATGGAATTCTGAAGATCGATCAGGAGCAATGCAGAAGACATGATATCCTTGGGCAAAGCGGTTTCGACGCGCCGTTAACTCCTTGGTAATCTGTTCGCAGCATCAGCGCAATCGCTTGAAAACGCAAAGGTGGTGCGATAGAGCAAGCACCATCTGAGGAGGAAATTGCCATGACGCTTGCATCCCTGCTCGCCTATTGCGGCGCTCTCTTCATCGCCGCGGCAATTCCCGGCCCGGGCATTACGGCGATCGTGGCCCGCGCGCTCGGCTCCGGCTTCCGCGAGACCTTCTTCATGGGCCTTGGCCTCGTGCTCGGCGACACCATCTACCTGACGGCAGTCGTCCTTGGCCTTGCCTTCGTGGCGCAGACCTTTACCGAGGTCTTTCTCGTCATCAAGATCGCCGGCGCCCTCTATCTCGGCTATATCGCCTGGAAGCTCTGGACCGCCGGTCTGCTGTCGACCGATGTCGTGGCGAAGAAATCGAACGGCGCCGGCATGGCCTTTCTCTCGGGCTTGCTGGTGACGCTCGGCAACCCGAAGACCATGCTCTTCTATGTCGCGCTCGTGCCGACGCTCATCGACATCGGCAATATCGGCCTGCGTGAATATGCCATGCTGCTGGCTGCAACCTTCGTCGTTCTTCTGATCGTCCTCGTGCCCTACATGCTGCTTGCCTCGCGGGCTCGAACCTTTCTGAAGAAGCCGAGAGCCCTGCGGATATTGAACAGGGTCGCCGCCAGCATTCTCGCCGGCACGGCCGCCTTTATCGCCGCCCGCGCGGCCTGAAAAAACCTTCTCTGAACAGGCCTCTTGAGAGATTCTTTTCTCACGGGCGACAAGCCGGGAGAATGAGCGCACTCTGGTTTCCGCAGGCGTTTGATCCTATTGTCACTCCACAATTCAAATATAGGGAGAGCTACCCATGTCCGACACCCGCAAACCAGGCCGCGGCCGCGTCTACGCCTCGATCACCGAGACCATCGGCGATACGCCGATCGTCCGTCTCGACAAGCTGGCGAGGGAGAAGGGCGTCAAGGCCAACCTCCTGGCAAAGCTCGAATTCTTCAATCCGATCGCCTCCGTGAAGGACCGCATCGGCGTTGCCATGATCGAGAGCCTGGAAAGCCAGGGCAAGATCGCCCCCGGCAGGACCGTGCTGATCGAACCGACGTCAGGCAATACCGGCATCGCGCTCGCCTTCGCCGCCGCCGCCAAGGGCTACAAGCTGATCCTCACCATGCCGGAGACCATGTCGATCGAACGCCGCAAGATGCTGGCGCTGCTCGGCGCCGAACTGGTGCTGACCGAAGGGCCGAAAGGCATGAAGGGCGCCATCGCCAAGGCGGAGGAACTGGCCGCAACGCTGCCGGACGCCATCATTCCGCAGCAGTTCGAAAACCCGGCCAATCCGGAAATCCATCGCAAGACGACGGCCGAGGAAATCTGGAACGACACAGAGGGCAAGGTGGATATCTTCGTGTCGGGCATCGGGACTGGCGGCACGATCACCGGCGTCGGCCAGGTGCTGAAGGCCCGCAATCCTGACGTCAAGGTCATCGCTGTCGAGCCGGCGGATTCACCGGTTCTTTCGGGCGGCAATCCCGGCCCACACAAGATCCAGGGCATCGGCGCCGGCTTCGCGCCGAAGATCCTCGACACCCATGTCTATGACGAGGTGGTCACCGTCACCAATGACGAGGCTTTCCAGCTGGCCCGGCTCGTGGCGAAGCTCGAAGGCGTGCCGGTCGGTATCTCCTCGGGTGCTGCGCTGACAGCGGCCATCAAGGTCGGCCAGCGCCCGGAAACCGAAGGCAAGACCATCGTCGTCATCATACCCTCCTTCGCCGAACGCTATCTGTCGACGGCGCTGTTCGAGGGTCTGGGCGGCTGACAAGACCTACCCCCTTGCCAAGCATTCAGAGGGCGCCGCAGCGCCCTTTGTCATTTCTGGTCCTTGCGGGTTTCACGCAGCCGCGGTCAGCCGCTCGCCAGCAATGCGATAGGAGATGGCTTCGGCCAGATGAATGCGCCCGACGGTCGGCTTGTCGTCGAGATCGGCGAGCGTGCGCGCCACCTTGAGGATGCGGTGATAGCCGCGAGCCGAAAACTTCATCTTCTCCGCCGCATCCCGCAGCAATTGCAGACCGGCGGCATCCGGCTCGGCGATGGTTTCGATCATCGCGGTCGAGCAGCGGGCATTGGTGACGATCCCCTTCATGCCGGCGCTCTCGAAACGCTCTCGCTGCCGCTCCCGGGCGCGAGCAACACGCAACGCAACATCGGCGCTCTTTTCCGCCGTCGTCGGCCGGATCAGATCGGCGGCGGAAACGGCGGGCACGTCGATGCGAATATCGATGCGATCAAGCAAGGGGCCGGAAATGCGTCCCTGATAATCGCTCACGCAGCGCGGCCCGCGGGCGCAGGTGTGGCCCGGTTCGCCGGCCATGCCGCATCGGCAAGGGTTCATCGCCGCGACGAGCTGGATGGCGGCGGGGTAGGAAACGCGATGGTTCGCGCGGGCAATGACGCATTCGCCGGTCTCCAGCGGCTGGCGCAATGCATCGAGCGCCTGCGGCGAGAACTCCGGCAGCTCATCGAGAAAGAGAATGCCGTGATGGGCGAGCGAGGCCTCGCCGGGCTTGGCGCGAAGACCACCGCCGACGAGCGCTGCCATGGTGGCGGAATGATGCGGCGCGCGATAGGGCCGCCGGTCGGAGAGCTTGCCGCCCGAAAGCTGGCCTGCGACGGAATGGATCATCGACACTTCGAGCAGTTCCGCCGTCGACAATGGCGGTAATATCGACGGCAGGCGCGAGGCGAGCATCGACTTGCCGGAACCGGGCGGGCCAACGAAAAGCAGATTGTGGCCGCCTGCTGCCGCCACTTCCAGCGCCCGCTTGGCGCTCTCCTGCCCCTTGATGTCGGCAAGATCGGGCAGATTGGCGGCGGCGGCGCGGATCGACGGCTCCGGGCGGGACAGGACCTGTGTGCCGCGGAAATGATTGGCGAGCGCGATCAGGCTGCGGGGCGCGAGAATATCGATCTCCTTGCCCGCCCAGGCGGCTTCCGGCCCGCTCTCGGCGGGGCAGATCAGCCCCTTGCCCACGGCATTGGCGGCGATGGCCGCCGGTAAGGCGCCCGCGACGGGAGCAATCGTGCCATCGAGGTTGAGCTCGCCGATGACCGCATAGGAGGACAAGGCATCGGCCGGGATTGCGCCAAGGGCTGCCATCAGGCCGAGAGCGATGGCAAGATCGAAGTGACTGCCTTCTTTCGGCAGGTCTGCCGGCGCAAGGTTGACCGTCACCTTCTTCGGCGGCAGCGCCAGGCCGGAGGCGTGGAGTGCGGCCTGGACCCGTTCGCGGCTTTCGGCCACCGCCTTGTCAGGCAGGCCGACGATGTGCATCAGCACCTTGCCCGGCGCGATCATCACTTGAACCTCGACGGGCACGCCCTCGATACCCTGAAACGCAACCGTACTGACGCGCGCCACCATGCCCTGCCCCCTGTCATCGGACTCGTTTGCCGCTATTTGCCCCACGCAGCAAACCACGGGTTGCAATCTGGCACAAGACAGGGAATGAAACAAGAACAATAAATGAACATAGACATCATAAATCGGCCGGAGACCAAGCGCCGGCTTCTCAGGTCATGGGCTGGAATGAGTGGACAGATCCGCCGATCAGGCCCGTTTGGATTCGATCGCGTCCCAGAGCAGGCTGGCGATATCGACGCCGCCGAAACGCTTCACTTCGCGGATGCCTGTTGGCGAGGTGACGTTGATCTCGGTCATATAGTCGCCGATGACATCGATGCCGACGAGCAGGAAGCCGCGGGCCTTCAGCGCCGGACCGATGCGGGCGCAGATTTCCTGTTCGCGCGCCGTCAGCTCGGTGGCCTCGGCGCGACCGCCGACGTGCATGTTGGAGCGGCTGTCATGTTCGGCCGGCACGCGGTTGATCGCGCCGACAGGCTCGCCGTCGACGAGGATAATGCGCTTGTCGCCCTTGCGCACGTCAGGCAGGTATTGCTGGGCGATGAAGGGCTCGCGGAAGAGCTGGCCGAACATTTCAAGCAGAGATGACAAATTGCGGTCGTCGCGCGTCGAGTGGAAAACGCCGGCGCCGCCATTGCCGTAAAGCGGCTTCAGGATGATATCGCCCATCTCCTCGCGAAAGCGGCGGATTTCGCCGGCATCGCGGGTGATCAGCGTCTTCGGCATCAGATCGGCGAATTCGGTGACGAAAATCTTTTCCGGCGAGTTGCGCACCCAGGCGGGATCGTTGACGACGAGGGTCTTCGGATGGATGCGCTCCAAGAGATGCGTCGAGGTGATGTAGGCCATGTCGAAGGGCGGATCCTGGCGAAGCAACACCACATCCATGGTTGAGAGATCGACACGTTCCGGCTCGCCAAGCTCGAAATGATCGCCCTTGACGTCACGCAGGATCATCGGCTCGACGGAGGCATAGACCTTGCCGTCGCGCATGCTCAGCTGTTCCGGCGTATAATGGAAAAGTTTGTAGCCGCGGTTCTGGGCCTCGAGGCTCATGGCGAAGGTCGAATCGCCCGCAATGTTGATGCCCCGGACATGGTCCATCTGGACCGCGACATTCCTAATCTTCGCCATAGTCAGCCCTCGCTCGAATTCGCGGACAGATGTAGGTCGGCCCGCCTTCAAACGCAACGGCTATTCAAGAGCTTCCGCAGAGGCTCGCCGCGCTCAGGCCGCGAGACCCTGGGTGCCGCCCTGCCTGACGAGATTGCGCAGGCGATAGGCCATGGTCAACGGCTTCGGGAACGGCTTGCGGCAGAAGGCCACCTTGCGCAGATAGCGATCGATGCGCCACGTCGCCCATGTGCCGCCGGCAAAATAAGCCACGTCTCCGGCATTGAGCGTGCGTTCGACGCCGTCCTCCGTGGTGATATGCACCTCGCCTTCGAGGATCATCACCGTTTCGTCCCAGCCGAAGTACCAGCGAAACTCGCCCGCCGTGCAATCCCACAGCGCCGTCAACGCGGCATCGTCCTGCCCGCGCGAATGCTCGGCAATGCGGGCGACCGGCGCGCCGGCCACAATCCAGGACGGTTCGATCGGCGCCGGTTTCATTTCCATCTCACCGGCAGAACCGGCCACGAAGTTCTTCGATTGTGGCAATGCCACCACCGGAGCGGCACGAACCGCGAATGCGGCCATGCTTGCCAACATCAATTTCAAGACCATGCAATCCCCCAATTCCATGCGCGTCACGACCTTCATGGCATGGAAGAGGTAACGGCGCGGTTCAGGAAAAACCTCGCATTTTAACAGTTGCAACGATCAGGCAACAAAACCCTCGATGGTGCAGACGATCATGTCATGATCGGAAAGCGGCTTGCCGTCCTCGTTCAGCGAGGAAACGAGATGGCTTTCGCTGATCTTCAGGCCCCGGCTCAGGAACCAGTCGAGCTTCATGGCGCGATCGGGAAAGCGGGTGATAAGGCTTGGGCGCGTGCTTGTCTGATCGAGCGGGCCGCCATGGCATTCGAAGCCGCGGCTCTCCGCCATCGCGAATAGTGTATCGGTCGAGAAGTCGCCGCCGGTATGATTGCCGGTGTTGAGATCGCCGCCGATCAGGATCGGAAGGCCGGGCGCGAAGGCCTCGACGGCGTCGATCAGCGCCGCCGTCTGCCGCTCGCGATAGGCAGCAGTTGCCACACTTTCGAGATGGACCGAAACGGCGACGAAAGGGCCGGCCTCGGTTTCGACGATCGCGCCGACGGCGCAGCGATCGCCGACACGCGGCTGCTCATTGTCGTCATTGAACCAGACGGCTTCACCCGGCAACCGGAAGAGGAAAGCATCCGTGAGGGCAACGGAAGCCATCAAAGCATTGCCGTGAAAGCCCTTTTCGTTGAAGTCGTCACGGCAGTAGGAACGCTCGATTTCCGAGCCGAGACTGAGTTCCAGGAATTCGACGCCATGGGCGTAGTTCATGGCAAGTTCGCCGGCGATGACGGCGGTCGGGTCACGCTGCTCGGTGCGGGCCATGCCGTAGTCCATCTCCGAAAGCAGCACCAGCGGCGCTTCAGTCGTCCGCAGCTTGGCCGCGGCTTCCTCCGGAAAAAGGCAACGTTCGAGGTTCCAGGCCGCGACGGTGAAGGGGAAGGACAAAGCGCCAGTCTTCGCCGTGGCGCCGCCGATCCGCACCGTGTTCATGCAGGCAAGCGATGCCAGGACAGCAGCGTGAACGGCCGGCGTCTTTTCGAGCGAGATGAAGCTTTTGCGCTCCTCTTGCGAAGGAACGGAGAAAGCGGAAACGGTGCTGCGGATCATGGGGAAGCCTGTCGAAACGAGATGAAGAGCGCCGGCGAAAAGATCGCGAACGCGTTTCGCCCGCCAATAGGCTGATTTTGTGACGTTCCTGTAACGCTGTCCTCAAAAGGCATCCGGAAAATGCCGCGGCCAGCGTCCGGGCAGCATGGCGACGATGTCGTAGCGTTGCGACAGACGGGCGAAATCCGGTTGCCGCGCCAGCCAGAGGTCGCTGGCGGCGCGGATGCGCTTTTGCGAAGAGAAGGAAACGGCGTCGATCGCCTCCTGCGCGCCTCGCCTGGACTTGACCTCGACGAAGACGGCGAGATCGCCCTTGCGGGCCACGATGTCTATCTCTCCGAGCTTGGTGCGATGACGGACGGCCAGGATGCGATAACCTTTGAAGAGCAGAAAGGCCGCCGCCAGATATTCGGCCACATGGCCGCGGCGCCAGGCTTTTCGCCGTTTCAGCCTTTCGCCCGGCTCACCCATGCGGCCCCTTCATGTCGAGAAGCCGTTGATAAAGCTCCTTGCGCGGCAGGCCGGTCAGCCGGGCGGCTTCCGCTGCGGCCTTCGCCGTCGGCATTGTTCCCGCGAGGTCGGCAAGGATGGCATCGACATCAGCCTCGGCCGTCACGCTCTCCGCCGGCGGGCCGACGAGCCAGACGATTTCGCCCTTGACGTTGTCGACCTTGTCGTAAAAGGCGGCGAGGTCGGCGAGCGACCCGCGGCGGAATTCCTCGAAGGTCTTGGTGAGCTCCCGGCAGACGGCGGCTGGGCGTTCGGCCCCGAGCACATCGGCGGCGGCGGCAAGCGTGGCGGCGATACGATGCGGCGATTCAAAGAAGATGAGGGTCGCGGGGATGCCCGCAAGCTCCGCCAGCCGGTCCCTCTTGCCCTTGTCTTTCGCTGGCAGAAAGCCGGCAAAAAAGAAGGCATCGTTGGGCAGGCCGGAGCCGACGAGAGCCGCCAGCGGCGCCGAGGCGCCCGGAATCGGAACGACCTTGTATCCCGCCTCGATGGCTTGCCGGGCCAGCCTATAGCCGGGATCGGAGACGAGCGGTGTGCCGGCGTCGGAGACCAGCGCCACTGAACGGCCGGCCTCCAGCGCCTGCAGCAGACGCGGCCCTGCTTCATCGGCATTGTGCTCATGATAGGCATAAGGCCTGTTCTGGATGCCGTAGCGATCGAGCAGGACGCGGGTGACGCGGGTATCCTCGCAGGCCAGAACATCGGCGCCCGCCAGCGTCTCCAGCGCCCTCAACGTGATATCGCCGAGATTGCCGATCGGCGTGGCGACAAGGTAGAGCGCCGGTTCGAGAGGACGGGCTGGAACCGTGGTATTATGCAGGCGGAAACTGCGCGCCCCGCCGCTTGAATGGTCTTCGTTCATGCCTGTCCTGAATTCGCCTCGGATTCATCGCCTTTATGGGCGAGGCTCGGCCCGACGGCAAGAGCGGTGCAAATCCTGTGAGCATTGTCGGCCAAATGTTCAATTGGCACGCGACAAACGCCCCATGCCTCTTGCATTCGCATGCTGAAGTCTGCCATTTTGCCCGTCCAATCTTTCGGGCCTCGTCCGAAAACATGTCATTCGGGCGCTTCGGGCCGCCCGGAAAGTCACGGTCGAAAGCGGTAGCATCCATGCGTATTACAATTGAGCGGTCGAACCTCCTGAAGTCGCTGAACCACGTGCATCGCGTGGTCGAGCGTCGCAATACGATCCCGATCCTGTCCAACGTGCTGCTGAAGGCCGAGGGCGCAAGCCTCGACATGAAGGCGACGGACCTCGATCTCGAAATCACCGAGGCGACGCCCGCCAATGTCGAGCAGGCCGGTGCCACCACCGTGCCGGCGCACCTGCTCTACGATATCGTGCGCAAGCTGTCCGATGGATCGGAAGTGCTTCTCGCCACCAACCCCGACGGCAGCTCCATGACGGTTGCCTCCGGCCGGTCGAAATTCTCGCTGCAATGCCTGCCGGAATCCGATTTTCCGGATCTCACCGCCGGCAGCTTCAGCCATTCCTTCAAGCTGAAGGCGGCGGATCTGAAGATGCTGATCGACCGGACGCAGTTCGCGATCTCCACCGAAGAGACCCGCTATTACCTGAACGGCATCTTTTTCCACACGATCGAAAGCGATGGCGACCTGAAGCTGAGGGCCGTCGCCACCGATGGCCATCGCCTTGCCCGCGCCGATGTCACCGCCCCTTCGGGCTCCGAAGGCATGCCTGGCATCATCATCCCGCGCAAGACGGTCGGCGAGTTGCAGAAGCTGGTGGACACGCCGGATGCGATCGTGACCGTCGAGGTCTCCGACGCCAAGATCCGCCTCACGATCGGGTCCATCGTCATGACATCGAAGCTGATCGACGGCACCTTCCCCGATTACCAGCGGGTCATACCGACCAACAACGACAAGGAAATGCGGGTCGATTGCCAGTCCTTCGCCCAGGCCGTCGATCGTGTGTCGACCATTTCTTCGGAGCGCGGCCGCGCGGTGAAGCTGGCGCTGTCCGACGGTCAGCTGCTGCTGACGGTCAACAATCCGGATTCGGGAAGTGCGACGGAAGAAGTGGCTGTCGGCTACGAGATGGATCCGATGGAAATCGGCTTCAACGCCAAATATCTGCTCGATATCACGGCGCAGCTCTCGGGCGAATCGGCGGTATTCCTGCTTGCCGACGCCGGCTCGCCGACCCTCATTCGCGATACGGCCGGCGACGACGCGCTGTATGTTCTGATGCCGATGCGCGTCTGACGAAACCAAAGCGCCCTTTCATGCGTTTCTCAGACGCAAAGGGTGCTTTTATTTTTTCCTTTGTGGATTGCGACATTTTCTCTTGTTATTGCGTCATCGCATTGCAAGATTCGCGATAAGCGGTATGTAAGTCGCGACCATAACATCTGGTGGGGGAGAGCATGGCGTTGCGTCTCAAGGAACGGCTGGGCAAGAAATTCGACGAGGAGATCCGTTTCTTCAAGGGCATGATGCAGGGGCCGAAGACAGTCGGTTCGATCGCCCCGACGTCCTCGATCACCGCCCGTAAGATGGCGAGCATCATCAACACGCAATCCGGGCTGCCGGTGCTGGAATTAGGCCCGGGTACGGGAGCCATCACCAAGGCAATCCTGGCGCGCGACGTTGAGCCCCAGAACCTCGTCGCCATCGAATATTCCACCGACTTCTACAATCACCTCGTCAAGCTCTATCCCGGCGTCCATTTCATCAATGGCGATGCCTTCGATCTCGACAAGACGCTCGGCGTCCTGCGCGGCCAGACGTTCGATTCCGTCGTGTCAGGCATTCCGCTCCTTAATTTCCCGATGCAGGCGCGTGTCGCGCTGCTGGAGAGCCTGCTGGACCGCATGCCGCCTGGCCGTCCCGTCGTGCAGATCTCCTATGGGCCGGTCTCGCCGATCATCGCCAGGCCGGATCGCTATCACATCCGCCACTTCGACTTCATCGTCCGCAATATTCCGCCGGCCCAGCTCTGGATCTACAGCCGCGGTTGAGGCAATCCCATGTACGCCCTCTATGTCACGCACCCCCAGGTGCGCATCGACCCGGACATTCCCGTGCCGCAATGGGGACTTTCCGAGATCGGCGCGGCAAGAGCACGCTTGGCGGCGACACACCCCTGGGCGCACAGGCTCGGCCTGATCGTCTCCAGCGGCGAACGCAAGGCGATAGAAACAGCCGAAATTCTCGCGGCCACAAGCGGTGCATCGGTCGAAATCATCGAGGCCATGCATGAAAACGACCGCAGCGCCACGGGCTTCCTGACCCCGCCGGAATTCGAGAAGGCGGCGGACTGGTTCTTTGCCCATCCGCACGAGAGCTTCAAAGGCTGGGAGCGCGCCATCGATGCGCAGGCGAGGATCGTCTCCAATATCGATGCCGTACTTTCGCGGCATGATCCGCAGGTGCCGATGGCCTTCGTCGGGCATGGCGGCGTCGGCACGCTGCTGAGATGCCATCTGGAAGGAAAGCCGATCGCGCGGCAGGCCGATCAGCCTCCCGGCGGCGGCAATCTTTTCTGTTTCGATCTTGCGAAGCGTGTCGTCTCATGCGACTGGACACCCATGGAAGATTGGATGGGATGGGCTTGAGATGACCGCACGCGACCGCTTGATCGTTGGACTGGATGTCCCAAACCTTCCGGAGGCCGAAAAAGTGGTCGGCGCCCTCGGCGACGATATCCTCCACTACAAGATCGGCTATCAGCTCGCCTTTGCCGGCGGCCTGGAATTCGCGCGCGATCTCGCCGCCGACGGCAAGAGGATCTTCCTAGATATGAAGCTGCTCGACATCGACAACACGGTGGCCTCCGGCGTCGAGAACATCGTCAAGATGGGCATGTCGATGCTGACGCTGCATGCCTATCCAAAGGCAATGAAAGCGGCCGTCGCCGCAGCCAAGGGATCGGATCTTTGCCTGCTCGGCGTCACCGTGCTGACGTCGATGGACGAAGAGGATCTGATTGCCGCCGGCTATGAATATGATCCGCATACGCTGGTGCTGCGCCGCGCCGAGCAGGCGCGTCTCGCCGGCATGGGCGGCATCGTCTGTTCGGCCGAGGAGGCAGCCGCCGTGCGCAAGATCATCGGCCCGGACATGGCGCTGGTAACTCCCGGCATCCGGCCTGATGGTAGCGACAAGGGCGACCAGAAGCGTGTGATGACGCCGGCCGCCGCCATCAAGGCCGGCTCGAGCCATCTCGTCGTCGCCCGGCCCATCGTCAAGGCAGCCGATCCCAAGGAGGCGGCCCGGGCCATCCTCGCCGAGATCGACGCCGCACTCTAGATCATTACGGGAAACAGGGAGGCAAATATGGCAAAGGGATACTGGATTGCACGCGTCGATGTTCGCGACCTCGAGCGCTACAAGGACTACGTCGCCGGCGCCAAGCCGGCTTTCGAGAAATACGGCGCGAATTTCCTTGCCCGTGGTGGTGCATTCACCCCGCTTGAGGGGCAGGCCCGCGGCCGCAACGTCGTCATCGAATTTCCGTCGCTGCAACATGCCGTCGATTGCTACAACTCGCCGGAATACCAGGCGGCCGCCAAAATCCGCCATGAAGTAGCGGATGCGGAAATGGTCGTCGTCGAAGGGATTTGATCCCTTCGAAATGTGACGCTGCGATGCAGCGCGATAGCACTTCACCTCGGCGCTCCGATCGGTTAAGACGAAATCAGATCAGCCCAATCAAAGCCTTTCGAGGAGCCTGCCATGACCCTGTCCGACCTCCCGCCGCTCGTTACCGTGTTCGGAGGATCAGGCTTCATCGGGCGGCATGTGGTGCGCACGCTTGCCAAGCGTGGCTATCGCATCCGCGTCGCCGTACGCCGTCCCGACCTTGCCGGTTTCCTGGTGCCGGCCGGTAATCTCGGCCAGATTTCGATCGTCCAGGCCAATGTGCGCTATCGCAATTCCATCGACCGCGCCGTCGAAGGCGCGCAGCATGTCGTCAACTGCGTCGGTATCCTGGCCGAAAGCGGCCGCAACACCTTCGACGCCGTGCAGGAATTCGGCGCCAAGGCCATCACTGAGGCCGCGCGCGGCGTCGGCGCTTCGCTGACGCATATTTCCGCGCTCGGCGCCAATGCCAATTCCGCTTCGGCCTATGCCCGCACCAAGGCCCGCGCCGAGGCAGCCATCCTGTCGATAAAGCCGGATGCAGTGATCATGCGGCCTTCGATCGTCTTCGGACCTGAAGATGGCTTCTTCAACAAGTTCGCCGATATGTCGCGCACGGCACCCTTCCTGCCGCTGATCGGCGGCGGCGAGACCAAATTCCAGCCTGTTTACGTCGAAGATGTCGCCGAGGCCGTTGCGCGCAGCGTCGACGGCAAGCTGAAGGCCGGCACGACCTACGAACTGGGCGGCCCGGAAGTGCTTACCTTCCGCGAATGTCTCGAGACCACGCTGTCCGTCATCAACCGGAAGAAGACGCTCGTCTCGATCCCGTTCGCCGTCGCCTCGCTGATCGGCTCGATCGCGTCGCTGGTGCCGCTCATCACGCCGCCGATCACGCCAGACCAGGTCACGCTGCTGAAGAGCGACAATGTCGTTTCCAAGCAGGCCGAGGCGGAAGGACGGACGCTGAAGGACATCGGCCTGCTGCCGACGCTGCTCATCTCCGTGCTGCCGTCCTATCTGGTCCGCTATCGTCCGCAGGGTCAGTTCACCGGCTCGGGCAAAGCAGCCTAACGATTCGGCCATTCCACGAAATTCACGCGCCGCCCGGCTTTGCCGAGCGGCGTTTTTTATTGCTCCTTAACGGCAGAAACCTGCTCCAGCAGGCTGGCAGAGCACCGTCATTCACAGCTCAGCGTTGCTCAAAAGACGCAGTGTGGAAATAGTAGCATTAACGTCAAATTTAATATGAACATTTATTGCTATTGCTCATTCCACTGACTAACACAACCGCGCGTCTCAGGCTTGGACAGTGAGCTGGTCTGAGGGGCGCTTCACACTTCTGCGGAAAGGCATTCTTCGATGGGTAAGTCTATCGCGCTTTTGTTTGCGTGCGCGGCATTGGTGATTCTCGCCGGATCCTTCATGGCCCGCGGCAGCATCGCCTCAGTGAAGGGCGAATGTGCGCCGGCCTATGGCGTCGACCCCTGCACGACAGGCTCCATCGGCGCTTCCTCGTCGAACTGATCGAGCATGAAAAAGGCCGGTTCTCACCGGCCCCCATCTTTCTCCAGGATTGCGACGTCAGTCCGTCCGTATTAGCCGATCGTGTAAAGTCCGATCAGGCCGAGGGTGCCGACGGCAATGCGCCACCATGCAAAGGGGGCGTAGCCGCGGCGTGAGACGAAGTCGAGCAACGCCCGCACGACGAGCAGCGCCGATATGAAGGCGGTGACGAAACCGATGACGATCAGCAGACCCTGGTCCGTGCTGAGATCATGTCGGCTCTTCCAAAGATCCAGCGCAAAGGCGCCCGCCATGGTGGGCATGGCGAGGAAGAAGGAAAATTCTGCGGCCGATCGCTTGTCGGCTCCGAGCAACAAGGCGCCGACGATGGTGGAGCCCGAACGCGACGTTCCCGGAATCATTGCCAGGCACTGGAAGAAGCCGATCTTGATCGCCATCGGCCAGGAGAACTCATAGGCGCTGGTATATTTGGGCTTGAACTGGATCTTGTCGATGACGAGCAGCACAATGCCGCCGAGGATCAGCGAGATACAGATAAGCTGCGGTGAATCAAACAGAACGGTCTTGATGAAGTCATGCGCGAGCGCGCCGATGACGGCAGCCGGCAGGAAGCCGAACAGAACAGCCAGCACGAAATGGCGGGCCTTGACGCTCACAGGCAGCGCCTTGGCGATTTGAACGAGGCGATTGAAATAGACAAGCAGGATGGCGAGAATCGCACCGAGCTGGATCAGAACGTCGAATGTGGCGGCTTCCTTGAAGCCGAGGAAGTGTCCGAGCAATATCAGGTGGCCGGTGGAGGAGACGGGAATGAACTCCGTAAGCCCCTCCACAAGACCCAAAACCAGCGCGATAATAATTTGTTCAGCCATATCGTGTCCTTTGTCAAACGGCAGGGCGGCCCGATTCGCTTGTGCAAACTAGGCCAAGCTCCTATAGCTTCAACCCATGACAAATGACTAGGGCCGCAGGATCGCGACCCGAAAAACTCCGTAGCACCAATTGGAAACACCCGAGTATCAATGCCGACGCTGTATCATCACCCAATGTCATCTTCTTCACGGTTCGTCCGTCTGATCCTGACCGAATATGGCTATCAGACGGAGCTGATAGAGGAGCAGACATGGGAAAAGCGCCGCGACTTCCTGGCGCTCAATCCCGCGGGAACCCTGCCCGTCTATGTCGATGACAGCATGAGGGCGCTCTGTGGCGCGACTGTCATTTCCGAATATCTCGACGAGACGCACGGCGTCCTGAAGCGGGATCGCCGCCTTCTGGCCGAGGATCCGTTTCAGCGCGCCGAGATTCGCCGGCTGACGGAATGGTTCATGCAGAAGATGGAACAGGACGTGACGCGGCCTCTGACGCGCGAGCGCGTCTTCAAGCTGCAGATGACCGCGGACCAGGGCGGCGGCGCACCCGATTCCAAGGTGATGCGCATGGCGCGCGGCAATATCCGCCAGCATATGAAGTATCTTTCCTGGCTTGCGGGCTCCAGGCAGTGGCTCGCCGGTGAGCGGCTGAGCTATGCCGATCTGGCAGCCGCCGCCTCGATTTCCGTGCTCGACTATCTCGGCGAGATCGACTGGACGGAATCGCCGGTCGCCAAGGAATGGTATCAGCGGCTGAAGTCGCGTCCGTCCTTCCGACCGATTCTGGCGGAGCGCGTACGCGGTGTAACTCCGGTTTCGCACTACGCCGACCTGGATTTCTAACGAGGGCTAGATATGCCCGAGGATCGTGAAGCGGAAAAAGCCGGCAAGCGACGGCGCGCACTGACCGCCTTTCTGCGCGAAGAGGCAGGCGCCCAAGGCTTTGACCTCTGCCGCATCACGCGACCGGACGCCATCCCCGAAGCAGCCGTCAGGCTCGGCCAGTTCCTGGAACAGGGCCATCACGGCACCATGAGCTGGATGGAGGAGACGCGTGATCGGCGCGGCGATCCGCGCGTCCTATGGAGCGAGACCCGCTCCATAGCCGTCTTCGGCCTCAATTACGGTCCCGACGAAGATCCGCGTGGCATTCTGGAGAAGACCGACAAGGCAGCAATCTCCGTCTATGCCCGCAACCGTGATTATCACGATGTCATCAAGGGGCGACTGAAGGAGATTGCCACCCGCTTTGCCGCGCGCTCCAAGGAGGACGTAAAAGTCTTCGTCGATACCGCCCCGGTCATGGAAAAGCCGCTGGCGGCCGCAGCAGGGCTCGGCTGGCAAGGCAAGCACACCAATCTCGTCAGCCGCACACACGGCTCCTGGCTGTTTCTCGGATCGATGTTCACCACGGCCGATCTGGAGCCGGACGAGCCGGAAATCGACCATTGCGGCTCCTGCCGCGCCTGTCTCGACGTCTGTCCGACCGCCGCCTTTCCCGCGCCCTATCAACTCGATGCGCGCCGCTGCATTTCCTACCTCACCATCGAACACAAGGGACCGATTGATCCGCAGATCCGGCCGATGATCGGCAACCGTATCTATGGCTGCGACGACTGTCTTGCCGCCTGTCCCTGGAACAAGTTCGCAAGCGCTGCCTCCGAGATGAAGCTGGTTGCACGCGAAGAGCTGAAGGAGCCGTCGATCGCCTTTTTGCTGACATTGGATGATACGGCCTTTCGCGCCTTCTTCAGCGGCTCGCCGGTCAAGCGCATCGGCCGCGACCGCTTTATCCGCAATGTGCTCATCGCCGCCGGCAATTCCGGCGAACGCGCTTTGATCGAGCTATGCCGCGATCTGGCTAAGGACCCCTCGTCCGTCGTGCGCGGCATGGCCGTCTGGGCGCTCTCGCGGCTGATGACGGCTGGCGAATTTCGCGCATTTGCGGCAGAAAGGGATGACGAGCCGGACGAAGAGGTTCGCGCGGAATGGAAAATAGCGGGGGCGATGTGATGCATGTGGTGATTTTCGGCTGTGGCTACTCGGGGACGGCCATCGCCAAGGCTTTCGCGGGCTCCGGCATTCGCATCACGGGCACCACCCGTTCGGCCGACAAGGCGGAGCTATTGGCCGCGGAAGGCATCGAAGCCTTCGTCTTCGACGGTGAGACGCTCGATCCGGCTCTCCGTGAGGCGATGAAATCCGCAACGCATCTGGTGCAATCGATCGCGCCCGGCAAGGCGGGGGATCCTCTGCTGCGACTGGCGCAGCTCAATTTGCGTGCGCTGATGCCGAAGCTGGAATGGATCTGCTATCTGTCGACTGTCGGCGTCTATGGCGACCACAAGGGCGCCTGGATCAGCGAAGAGACCCCGCTGCATCCGATCGCGGATCGCTCCGTGGAGCGTGTCGAGGCGGAAGATGGCTGGCTTCGCGTCGGCGTAAGGCTCGACCTGCCCGTTGCGGTGCTCAGGCTTTCCGGCATTTACGGCCCGGGTCGCAACGCCTTCAGCAATCTGGAAAAGGGCACGGCGCGGCGGCTGATCAAGGCAAATCAGGTTTTCAACCGTATCCGCGTCGAAGACATCGGCGCCTGCGCGCGGTTCCTGTCGGACCGCAAGCTCGGCGGTATATATAATGTCACGGACGACGAGCCCGCGCCGCCACAGGATATAGTCGCCGAAGCCGCCCGTCTCATGGGTGTCGAACCGCCCCCGGAACAGCCTTTCGAAACGGCCGAGCTCACGCCGATGGCGCGGTCCTTCTATGGCGAGAACAAGCGCGTCTCGAACGCGAAACTACGCGCCCTCGGCTTTGCCTTTCGCTATCCCGAATACCGCATGTCGCTTGCGGACCTCTGGTCATCGGGGCGGTGGCGCGGCTAGGAAAACCCGTCTTTCAATCAAGAGGAATCGCATGAAAATTCCTACTTGTCCGCCTCTCCTAGTTCAATTTACTCCACAATTATGGTTAGCGACCTCTAAATTGGCCCAAATGCGGCAGCAATTGTGGCAAGATCGGAAAATTATTTTTCCGATTTTCGTGAACTTATGCGCCGCCGTATGCCGACAAGAATAATTGTTCCATTTTCAACTGATTTTATTAGATTTTTTCCACAAATCGGTAAATCCAACCATTAGTCATGTAGTTCGCTTTGCATCACGAATGTTACACATTGTAATATTCCGTGATCAAGCCAGGCACTTTTTCGCCATTTTTGGCCGGATTTAAGCCCCGCCGCCTACGCAAGGCGCAAGTTCAACAGCTTGAGGGAAAATTCGGTTTGACGAACATCAGACGTTCTTTGGCAATAGCCGCAACTATATCCGCCTCCTTTGCTCTTCTTTCGACACCGGCATTAGCTTCGAATGGATGCGGAGGCGCCTCATGGTACGGAGGAAGCTCCAAAACTGCTTCCGGGGAACGTATGAGTTCCAGAAACCTTACTGCGGCCCATCGCTCGCTTGCTTTCGGCACGCGCCTCAGGGTCATCAACAAGCACAATGGTCGTAGCGTCGTCGTTCGCATCAACGACCGCGGGCCGTTCATTCGCGGCCGCGTCCTCGATCTTTCCCGCGCAGCGGCCCAGGATATCGGCATGGTCGCCTCCGGCACCGCCAGCGTCTGCTACGAAGTCGTCGCCTCGAAGTAATCGGCGATCAGGCCGGAAGCATAGGGCATTTCGGCACAACGCTTGCTCTCTCCGTCAATCGCGGCTACCACGCGGTTGGGACGTCTCAATAATCCGCCGCCATGTGCGCTATTCGTGCGGATTGATGAGACGTCAGCGACATTTTGGCAGCGCATGCCATTTCCCGACAGCTCCACCGAGTTTCGGGACCGTGCGCAAGCAGGAGAGTAGTAAATGCGTCTGGGCGGCCGATTGCAGGGGGCCATCGAGGTTCTTGCCGATATCGAAACGCGCAAGCGACCGGTGGCTGACGCCCTCAAGGATTGGGGGCTCGCTCATCGTTTTGCGGGCTCCGGCGATCGGGCCGCGATCGGCAATATCGTCTACGACGCGCTACGCATGCGGCTTTCCCATGCCTGGCTCATGGGCGACGACAGCCCTTCGGCACTTGCCCATGCCGTGCTCTTTCGCCAATGGGGCCTGACGCCCGAGGCGCTGGCTGCCGAACTCGACGGCGACAAATTCGCCCCCGAGGCCCCGAGCGCCGAGGCGCTGGCCGCCTTTGCCGCCCGCAAGCTCGAAGATGCGCCCCGGCACATCCAGGGCGATATCCCCGAATGGGTCGAACCTTCCTTTGAGCGCGCCTTCGGCGAAGACTGGCTCTCCGAAGCGCACGCCCTCTCTGGACGTCCGACGCTCGACCTTCGCGCCAACGCGCTGAAGGCGGACCGCGCCAAGGTGGTGAAGGCGCTCGATCGCGCAGGCGCGCAGGCATCGAAGCTCGCCCGTTTCGGCATCCGTATTCCCGCCGGCGAAGGTGCATCCCGGTTGCCGAACGTCACCGCCGAGCTTTCCTTCCAGAAGGGCTGGTTCGAAGTGCAGGACGAGGGCTCACAGATCGTCGCCGATCTCGTTCTGCCTGAAGAGGGCGACCAGGTGCTCGACTATTGTGCGGGCGGCGGCGGCAAGACGCTCGCCATGTCGGCTGCCATGCACAACAAGGGTCAGGTCCACGCCTATGATTCCGACCGGCGGCGATTGGCGCCGATCATCGAGCGCTTGAAGCGGGCCGGAACCCGCAATGTCCAGGTCCATGACGAGCGCAACGGTTTGTTGCCGCTGCGCGGCAAATTCGACAAGGTTCTGGTCGATGCGCCCTGTACCGGCACAGGCACCTGGCGCCGAAGGCCCGACACGAAGTGGCGGCTGACGCAGAAGAACCTCGACGAGCGTACCAGCCAACAGCAGGAAGCGCTGGCCCAGGCCGGCGAATTCGTCCGCCCCGGCGGCTCGCTGTTCTACGTCACCTGCTCTGTACTGCCCGAGGAAAACGAAGTGCAGGTGAACCGTTTCGCCAGCCAGAACACGGATTTCGACGTCGTGGAGGCGTTGAGTTCCTGGGAAAAGCTGTTCGGCAAAGATGCGCCGCGGCCGCGCTCATCCGATGGCAAGACCATTACGCTGACACCTGCATCGACCGATACGGACGGCTTCTTCTTCTGCCGTCTGCAGCGGAAAGCGTGAGGTGAAATCAATCCGCCCGCAGCGGATATTGCTGCCGAGGCGGGATGAGGTGATGCAGCACGGCAATGACGATGAGCAGCAGGCCGCCAAGGCCGACAACGGTGAACAGTGTCCACGCCGACAGATGCGATCCGAATGCCACCAGCGGCACGGCGCCGGCCGGCGGATGCGTCACCCTTAAAATAAGCATCGCGGCGATAGCAAGACCGACAGCAATGGCGGCTGCCCACCAAAGGCCCGGCAGCAGCGCCATGGCGAGGCTGCCGACAATGGCGGCCAGCAGATAGCCACCGAGCACATTGGCAGGCTGCGCCAATGGGCTCTTCGGCTGGCCGAAGATCAGCACAGCCGTCGCGCCGAAGGGTGCGATCAGCAAGGGAATGCCGGTCGCAATCGCCAGAGCGCCAACGGCGGTCATGCCTGTGATGGCGCCTACACCCGACTTCAGATGCCCCTGCCAATGGCCTTTCGGCTCATGACGGTGAAGGAAATGCTTGAAATGGCGATGCATGAAAGATCTTCGAGACTCAACTGAAATCCACATGCCTGTTTTTTGACCTGCATCTGCCGCTTTTTCAAGCAAATCCATTCCATTCGTGCGGCCTTAACCAATAATTTCCTGCCTTAAAATCGTTCTAAACTAGAGTATTTGACACAAGTTTGTTTTTCATACATGAGACAAAATACCAAGTTTTTGACGGTGCCCCCCGCTGTCGTAGGAGAGGAATATGAAACTGAAGATCAATTTTGGCGCCGTGCTCGCGGTGGCCGTTGCCGCAACTGCCGTATCCGGCCTTCCCGCCCTTGCAGCCGCTCCCGAGCCGGCTGCCGTCCTCAAGCATTATGCGGAAGTGGCGCATGCCAAATATCAGGACTCCCTGACGACGGCACAGGCGCTCGACAAGGCGATCAACGCGTTGCTTGCCGACCCCAGCGACAAGACGCTGAAGGCGGCGCGCGCCGCCTGGATCAAGGCCCGCGTTCCCTATGCCCAGACGGAAGTCTATCGCTTCGGCAACTCGATCGTCGACGATTGGGAAGGCAAGGTGAATTCCTGGCCGCTGGACGAGGGGCTGATCGACTACGTCGACGCTTCTTACGGCACGGAAAGCGATGAGAACGCACTCTATGTCGCCAACGTCATTGCCAACAAGACGATCAAGATCAACGGCAAGGATGTCGATGCTTCGCATCTGACCCCGGAATTCCTGTCGGGCACGCTGCATCAGGCTGGCGGTGTCGAGGCTAACGTCGCGACCGGCTACCATGCCATCGAGTTCCTGCTCTGGGGCCAGGACCTGCACGGCACCGGACCGGGCGCCGGCGAACGCCCCGCCACCGATTACGACTTGAAGAATTGCACGCACGGCAATTGCGACCGCCGCGCGGAATATCTGAGATCCGTTTCGACGCTTCTTGTCTCGGACCTTCAAGACATGACGGCCAAGTGGGCACCGGATGGCGAAGCCACCAAGCATGTCGAAGCCGATCCGAAGGCTGGCCTTACCACCATCCTGACCGGCATGGGCTCGCTCTCCTACGGTGAACTTGCCGGCGAGCGCATGAAGCTCGGCCTGCTGCTTCACGATCCGGAAGAGGAGCAGGATTGCTTCTCCGACAATACCTATAACGAGCACAATGGCGACGCCATCGGCATCGCCTCTGCCTATACCGGCAACTATACCCGTGTCGACGGGACCAAGCTGAAAGGTCCGTCGCTGCACGATCTGGTCAAGGCCAAGGACGCAGCGCTCGACAAGGAGACCGAGGGGAAGCTCAACGCTACCCTTGCAGCCATGAAGGCGCTGGTGCATCGCGGCGAGACGGTCGAGAAATACGACCAGATGATCGGCGAAGGCAACAAGGAAGGCAATGCCACCGTGCAGAAGGCCATCGATGGCCTGCTCGACCAGACGAAGAGCATCCAGCGCGTCATTGCCGCTCTCGATCTCGGCACGATCAAGCTTGAAGGTTCGGACAGCCTGGACAATCCTAACTCCGTCTTCAAGAAGTAATAAAGGAGGGCGGCGGCGCGACAAGACGCTGCCGCCCTGACACCCATGACAAACATCCCGGCCAACCGCGCCCTTTTGCCCGCCCTCGCTGCGGGTTTTTTGGTTTTTTCGATCACCCTGGCCGTTGCCGGCATCCTCGACTTTCCGACGACCCGCAGCGATCTTTCCGCCGAACAGCTGAACCGGGTGCGCGACGTCACGCGCGCGACCACGGATTTTTCCAAGGCCGAGGCCTATGAGGCGATGCAGGGCGGGGCGGCCACATCGATCGATCCCGTCCATCGCGATATCTTCTCGCAGCCCTCGGCCAATCTCGGGCTGGAGCGCGGCGAGAACTTCCACTTGGGCAACGCCCTCTTTCGCAAGCTCTGGGTCTCGGCCCCCTCCTCCACGCAGGCTTCCGACGGTCTCGGGCCGCTGTTTAACGCCCGCTCCTGCCAAAGCTGCCACATCCGCGATGGTCGCGGCCATCCGCCGGAGGCCACCGGAGCCGCCGCGACCTCGATGGTCCTGCGCCTGGCGCGGTCTGCCGCCACGCCGGAAGAGGAGCAGGCCGCCAAGGATTTCCGCGCGCTCAACTTTCCGGATTCGACCTATGGCAAACAACTGCAGGATCTTGCCGTGCCCGGCCTTGCCGCCGAAGGCAAGGTGACGGTGAGCTATGTGGAAGAGACAGTGACGCTCGCGGGCGGCGAGACAGTGACGTTGCGCAAGCCACATTACGGCGTGACCGATCTGGCCTATGGACCGCTGGATCCGACGACGACCCTCTCTCCTCGCATCGCGCCGCCGATGATCGGCTTGGGCTTGATCGAGGCCATTCCGGAAGCCGATATCCTTGCCAATGCTGATCCGGACGGCAAGAACGGCACGGGTATTCGCGGTCGCCCCGCCGTCGTCCGCGACCACCGCACTGGCCAGATGGCGCTCGGGCGCTTCGGCTGGAAGGCCCAGAATGCCACGGTGCGCGACCAGGTCGCGGACGCCTTCTCGGCCGATATCGGCATTTCCACGCCGGACCGGCCGAATCCCTACGGCGATTGCACGTCCAAGGAACCGCGCTGCCTTGTCATGCCGAACGGCGTGCAGAAGCGCCTGGGCGATACCGAAGCACCGGATCCGATCCTTGCCCTGGTCACCTTCTATTCCGAAAATCTTGCCGTGCCCGCCCGCCGCAAGGCGAGCTTTCCCGATGTGCTGCACGGCAAGGAGATGTTCTATCGTTCTGGCTGTGCCGCCTGCCACACGCCGAAGTTCGTCACCCGCGACGACATCAAGGGCAGCGATGGCAAGGACTCACCGCAGGCATTCCAGCTGATCTGGCCCTATTCCGATTTCCTGCTGCATGACATGGGCGAAGGCCTTTCCGACGGCCAGCAGGTGGGTGTGGCCTCCGGCCGCGATTGGCGCACCCCGCCGCTCTGGGGTATAGGCCTCACCCAAACGGTGAGCGGCCAGCAGGCCTATCTGCATGACGGCCGCGCCCGCACCTTGACCGAAGCCATCCTCTGGCATGGAGGAGAGGCGGAAAAAGCCCGCAACGCATTCGCCGACCTTTCGAAGGACGATCGGCAAGCCCTCATCAACTTTCTGGAGTCTCTTTGATGCGCCACTGGAAACGTCTCGCAGCTAGCCTTCTCTTCACCCTCTCGGCGTTATCAGTCCATGCGCAGGACGCGACGGCCAATGGCGCCGGCCTGAACGAAGCGGCCGTGCCTGCAACCCTGCGGAAGGCAGTGGACGATGTCATTCGCCCCGGCTATCGCGCCATGCATGACTCGGCCTCGAAGCTGACCGTGGCGATGAAGGCGCTTTGCGCCGATCCCACTGCCGCCACGCTCGCCAGCGCCCAATCGGCCTTCGGCGACACCGTGAAGAGCTGGTCGCGCATCGAAATCGTCGATACCGGCCCGATCATCGACAAGAACCGCTTCGAGCACATCCTGTTTTACCCAGACCGCAAGGGCGTCGGCCTCAAGCAGGTGCAGGCGCTGATCGCCAAGGCGGATGAGAAGGACGCGACGGTCGAGGCCGTTGCCGGCAAGAGCGTGGCACTGATGAGCATGACGGCCCTGGAATATGTGCTCTACGGCACCGGTTCGGACGTTCTCGCCGGCCAGAAGCAGGGCTTCCGCTGCCGCTATGGCGCGGCCGTCGCCGGCAATATCGAAAACACGGCCAAGGAAATCGCCGACGAATGGGATGCACCCGATGGTGTGCAGAAATCCTGGAAGTATCCGGGCAAATCCAGCGATGATTTCATGGACAACAAGGAAGCGGTCACGGCGCTGCTCGGCATCCTCGTGCATGGTGCAGCCAACGTCCGCGACCAGCGGCTGGAGAGCTTCTACAAGGGCGACCCCGCCTCAGCGCGGCCAAAGATGGCGATCTACTGGCGCTCCGCCAACACCTGGACGTCGTTCACCGGCAATGTCGAGGGTTTGAAGGCGCTCTGGGAAAAGGCCGATATGGCAAGCCTGCTGCCAGCGGACAAGCATGACGCCGCCGCCAAGATCGACAGGCTGCTGAGCGAGCTTGCGGCGACAGCACCAACGATCAATCCGGATATCGAAAAAGCGCTTGGCGACGATGCAGAGCGCGCCAAGCTCGACAAGCTGCTCTCCGCCAGCCGCGATCTCACCACCGCCTTCAGCGACGAGTATGGCGGCGCCATCGGCCTTTCGGCCGGCTTCTCCTTCGCCGACGGAGATTAAGGGCGATGCGCAGCGGGCTGATCGACCGGAGAGCTTTCGTTAGAGGTGCGGGGCTGACATTCCTCGCAGCGCTCAAGCCCGGCGCCCTGATGGCCCTGGAGCGGGCCGATGCGGTTTATGCGTCGGGCATCCGCGCCGCCGACGGCTCCTTTGCCGTGGCGACGGTGACCGAGAAGGGCCGGATCATCGATCAGGTGGCCCTACCCGCTCGCGCCCATGGCATGGCCTTCTCGAAGGCGACGGGCAAGACCGTCGCATTCGCCCGCCGGCCGGGCACCTTTGCGATGATCTTCGATCCCTGGAATAAGGCCGAACCGATCGTCATCAGCGCAAGGGAAGGCCGGCATTTCTACGGGCACGGTACGTTTTCGCCCGATGGCCAGCTGCTTTATGCGAGCGAGAACGACTTCGACGACAATCGCGGCATCATCGGGCTTTATGATGCCCGCAACCGCTTTGTCCGCATCGGCGAGTACGAGACCTATGGTGTCGGCCCGCACGACATGACCGTCTCGGATGACGGCAGGTTCCTGATCGTTGCCAATGGCGGCATCGAGACGCATCCGGACTTCGGCCGCACCAAGCTCAATCTCGACCATATGGAGCCGTCGCTGACGCTGATCGATGCGGCGAGCGGCCGGCTGATCGAGAAACATGTCCTGCCGCCGCAATATGCCCAGGTCTCCACCCGCCATGTCGATATCGATGCAAGCGGCCGGGTCTGGTTCGCCTGTCAGTATGAAGGCCATCGCAACGACCTGCCGCCGCTCGTCGGCCATTTCGCCAGGGGTGAGGACCTAACCTTCGTCTCCCTGCCCGACGAAACGACCCGCGCGCTCGGCAACTATGTCGGCGCCATCGCCGTCAATCGCGCCGAGAACCTCGTGGGCGTGACGTCGCCGGTCGAGGGGACATCGGTGACGCTCGATGCGAAGACGGGCAAGGTGCTGAAGGTCGAAAGCGTGCCTGATGCGGCGGGCATTGCGCCCGCCAGCCATGGCTTCGCCGTGTCCTCCTATGAGGGCGAGTTCTTGGGCCAGCACAGCGATGTCGCCTGGGATCAGCATATCGTCCGCATCGCCCGCGGCTGATTTCGCCACGCTCAGACCGGTTTGCTGGCTTCGATGAAGCGGCGCAGCGCCGTCGCCGCATTCAGCATGTGCGCACGCATGCGCCGCGACGCCATATCGCCGTCACCCTCAGCAATTGCCTGCATGATGGCCTCGTGCTCCGCTCGTGATCGATCGAGGCGCTCGTCCTGCTGCAATTGAGCGCGGCGGAAGGCGGTCAAGCGACTGCGTATGGCAATCGCCTGTTCCGCCAGAAAGCTGTTATGCGTCGCGTGGTAGATCGCCTCGTGAAAGGCGCGGTTGAAGGCGTCATAGGCATCGAAATCACCCTTCTTCACGATCGTTTCGGAGGCATCGTGCAGCTCGATCAGGTGGCTGCGCTCCAAAGGCGTCATGCGATAGGTGGCAAGCCGCACACACATGGCCTCGATCTCCGCCACCGTCTCGAACATCTCCATGATGCGCTCCGCTGTCATGCGGGCGACGACGACGCCGCGCCGCGGCCGCACCTCGACCAGGCCGCTCACCGCCAATTGCCTCAATGCCTCGCGAACCGGTGTGCGCGAAGCACCAAAGCGATCGGCAAGATGCTGCTCGTCGAGTGCCGCGCCGGCCTCGAGCCTTCCGGTCGCGATCTCATCGGCCAGGGCATTGCGGATACGGTCCGACAGCAATTCGCGGTTGTCAGCGGAATCCTCGAACCCATTGGTCATTCCCGATCTCCTGGCATTTGCCCCATCTCGTATGCAATATCGCTATTGCTCTGCTGCCTTGCATGCAGAATTACTATCACGCAACTGTTACGCATTCAATGATTGACCATCCAGAGCAGTGGGAATACAAAATCCCTCATGAAACGTCCTCCCGCATACGCAGGGCGGCAGAATGCCAGACCAGAATGCAAGCAGAGCAGATTTTGTCCGAGCGCTTCGGCGGAATGCTCTTTTCAACGACAATGACCGCGAGCGACCCGTCGCCCGAGCCCTCGGCCGGAAGGCCTTCCGCTGCCGACTTCACCCCTTCGATGCAAAGGATCAGGACCATGATGATAACCAGACGGAATTTCTCGGCAGCACTTGTTGCCGGCGCCGCCGCCTCTCTCGTTTCCACCAGCGGCATGGCCGCCACCAACGTTGCTGGCGGTTCGGCGACCTCAGCCCCGCAAAAGGCGCGTAACGTCGTGTTGGTGCATGGGCTTTTTGCAGACGGCTCCTGCTGGTCGGAGGTCATCGCGCGGCTGCAGGCAAAGGGGCTGAACTGCACGGCGGTGCAGAACCCGCTGACCACATTGCCCGAGGCCGTTGCCTCGGCCCAGCGCGTTCTCGATCGCCAGGACGGCCCGACCGTGCTTGTCGGTCATTCATTCTCCGGCATGATCGTCACCGAGGCAGGCATGCACCCGAAGGTCTCCTCGCTGGTCTATGTCGCGGCCCGTGCGCCCGATGCCGGCGAGGATTACACGGCGCTTGCCAAGACCTATCCGACGCCGCCGGCATCGGCCGGCATCGTCTTTGACGGCGACGAGGGCCGCCTGAGCGAAGAAGCCTTCCTGCGCGACTTCGCCGGCGATTTGCCCGAAGCCAAGGCCAAGGTCCTCTATGCCGTCCAGGAGCCGTTCCACAAGGAACTCCTTACCGGCAAGACGACCCAGGCCGCATGGCATTCGAAGCCGAGCTGGTATGCGGTCTCCACCGAAGACCGGACGATCAATCCCGACCTCGAACGCTTCATGGCCAAGCGCATGGGCGCCAAGACCATCGAGGTGAAGGCAAGCCATCTTGCGCTGATCTCTCACCCGGATACGATCGCCCGCCTGATCCTCGAAGCGGCCGGCCACTAGAGCGGTTACGCGTTTCACGGAATCGCCCAACCGCTCCATGCTATTGTTTTTGCGCAATCCCGGACGGAAAACCGCTTCGCACTTTTCCTGGAATTCTCTAGGCAGACAGGCTGCCGTCCTATCCCTTCCTGGCGAATTCAGCCTGTTCCGCACTGACAGCGACAGCGACGGCCCTTGCCGCCGCTCGCAGCCAATCGGTGCCCCGCTTATCGAGATCGGCAACAATGCCTGGCACGTGCGAGGCATCGTCGGCGTGGCAGTTGGCGATTTCGAAGCCCATGAGATCCAGCATCTCAGGCGCCAGCAGCACCTGCATGTCTCCGTCGACTTCGATCTTGCGGCTGTTGGGTGATAGACGGCGGACCAGAAGCTTGCCGCTCACCTGGTAACGTGGATCGGGCGAGCGCGCCCGTCCCGCAGCGATAACACCCGTATGGATCGTTTTGTCCGAGGGGTTATGCTTGAGCGACCAGCCAGATTGTAGCAGCGCCTTGACTTCGCGCAGGACAGGACCGCCGCGCCATTCGACATAGGCGACGAAACGCGGACGGCCCAGACTGCCGGTGCCGGCTGTGCGCGGCTTTGCCTCGAATTCTGTCATCGGATCCGGCAATGCCCTGCGCAGCGCCTTCAGATAGGGCTCCGGCACCGGGTCTTTCGCCGGTGGCAGGCTGCGATACTTCTCCCAGAAAGCCCTGCGCTCGGCATTCGACAGCAACACCTCATTGCGCAGCCGTTTGTAATCGCGCTCCAGGATGACGGGAGACGGCTGCCGCAAACCGCGGCGATAGCCTCCAAGAATGGCATCGGCGATGGCGCGCGGCGTCGGACCATCATTGCCCCGCGCCAGAATCGCGCTGGTCGCCAGGCGCACGAGATCGAGCGCGTAAGGCATGACAGCGGCCTCGTCGAAATCGTTGGCGCCCCATATCAGCCGCCCCTCCTCGTCACGCCAAGTGCCGAAATTCTCGAGATGCGTGTCGCCGATCGCCAATATCTGCGGCGCACTCGCGAGATCGGGGCAGATCTGGAGGATGGTTTCGGCCCAGCGCCAGTAGGTTCCGCGCAGGAATGAGAAGCTGTCTCTCTTCATGAGCTTGTGCTTCTTTGTCAGGCCGGACCCGACCAGATCGTCGCCAAGCTGCGCCCGCATCCAGGTCTCGTAGGCCGCCACCGATTGCAGGATCGTCGTCATCGATGCCCCTCGCCATGTATTCTCTGGTTTCGGATAGCATGATGCTGCCATTGAGGAAATTGGATGTCGGCCGCAGAAGCGGCAGAGGCTTTGCTTTTCCAAAGCATGACCCTTGTTCTCGCCGCCTCTCCATGCCAATTTCGCACCCGCGAAGAGGGGATGGTATGACAGAGGCAGACAGCGGCGATTTTCGGGCCCGCATTAGAACCAGCTTCGAGCGGCAGGCCGCGATGGCGACCATCGGCGCGGAACTGACACGCGTCGAACATGGCGCGGTCGAGATCGAGCTGCCGTTCGACGTCAAGCTGACGCAACAGCACGGCATCCTCCATGCAGGCATCATCGCCGCCGCGCTGGATTCCGCCTGCGGATTTGCGGCCTATAGCGTCATCGATCCCTCTGCATCTATTTTGACAATCGAATTCAAGATCAACCTGATGTCGCCGGGACGCGGCGAGCGTTTCCTGTTTCGCGGCGATGTCACCAAGCCGGGCACGACGATCATCGTGGCCGATGGACGCGGCTATGCGATTGGCGACGGGCCGGCCAAGCTGATTGCCTCGATGACCGGAACGATGATGGTCATCCGTGGCAGAGAGGGAATTAGCGGATGAAATTCGAATTGAAGCGCGTTTCGGGCAAATCGATCCTGTTCGTCATGGCGGCCGAGGCGGAATATGGGCCCTTTCTGCGCTCGCGCATCGATCCGCTGATGACCGGCGTCGGCCCCGTCGAGGCAGGGATCGCGCTCACCCGCGCATTTGCCCAGCTCGAAGCCCAGGACGACCTGCCCGATCTCGTGGTTTCGCTCGGCTCGGCCGGCTCCGCCAGGCTGGAGCAGACCGAAGTCTATCAGGTCAGCTCCGTCTCCTACCGCGACATGGATGCCTCGCCGCTCGGCTTCGAGAAGGGTCGCACGCCGTTCCTCGACCTGCCTGCCACGCTCGAACTGCCGTTGCGCATTCCCGCTATTGCCGAAGCGAGCCTTTCAACCGGCGGCAACATCGTGTCCGGCACGGATGCCTACGAGCGCATCGGCACCGACATGGTGGACATGGAAACCTTCGCGGTGCTGCGCGCCTGCCAGATCTACGGCCGTCCGCTGATCGGGCTGCGCGGCATTTCCGATGGGCAAATCGAATTGCAGCGCATTTCCGACTGGACGGAATATCTGCACGTCATCGACCGTAAACTGTCCTATGCCGTCGACGGCCTGTTTACCGCATTGGAAGACGGCGTATTCTGGTTTTAACGGATCAAAACCGCCCTATGTGAGGACAATCGGGACAATAAAATCGGCTCCGGCATGATTTGCCCGATTGCCAGCGAAAGCGCTTTTCATTAAAGGCTCGCCATGACCCAGACAGCACATCCAGACACCGTTCTCATCGTCGATTTTGGCAGCCAGGTGACGCAGCTCATCGCACGGCGCGTGCGCGAAGCGGGCGTCTACTGCGAAATCGTCCCCTTCCAATCCGCCGAAGCCGGTTTCAAGCGGCTGCAGCCGAAGGCCGTGATCCTGTCCGGCAGCCCGGCCTCGACCGTGGACGAGGGCTCACCGCGGGCGCCGCAGATCATCTTCGACAGCGGCATTCCGGTATTCGGCATCTGCTACGGCCAGCAGACCATGTGCATGCAGCTCGGCGGCAAGGTCGAGAGCGGCCATCACCGCGAATTCGGCCGCGCCTTCCTCGACGTCAACGAGGATTGTGCGCTGTTCGAGGGCCTCTGGTCCTCCGGCTCGCGTCATCAGGTCTGGATGAGCCATGGCGACCGCGTCACCGCGTTGCCAGAAGGCTTCGAAGTGGTCGCCACCTCCTCGAACGCACCCTATGCCTTCATCGCCGACGAGAAGCGCAAATATTATGGCGTGCAGTTCCATCCGGAAGTCGTTCATACGCCCGACGGCGCCAAGCTGATCGGCAATTTCATTCACAACATCGCCGGCCTCAAGGGCGACTGGTCGATGTCGGCCTATCGCGCCAAGGCCGTGCAGGCAATCCGCGATCAGGTCGGCGACAAGCGAGTCATCTGCGCCTTGTCAGGCGGCGTCGATTCTTCCGTCGCAGCACTGCTGATTCATGAAGCAGTCGGCGACCAGCTCACCTGTATCCTCGTCGACCACGGCCTGATGCGCAAGGACGAGGCCGCCGGCGTCGTCGCCATGTTCCGCGAGCACTACAATCTGCATCTGCTCCATGTCGATGCCTCCGACCGCTTCATCGGCGAACTGGAGGGCGTCAGCGACCCCGAGACCAAGCGCAAGATCATCGGCCGGCTCTTCATCGAGACCTTCGAAGAAGAGGCCAAGAAGCTCGGCGGCGCCGATTTCCTCGGCCAGGGCACGCTCTATCCGGACGTAATCGAAAGCGTTTCCTTCACCGGCGGCCCGTCCGTCACCATCAAGTCGCACCACAATGTCGGCGGCCTGCCGGAGCGCATGAAGATGCAGCTCGTCGAGCCGCTGCGCGAACTCTTCAAGGATGAGGTGCGCGCGCTCGGCAAGGAACTCGGCCTGCCCGATAGCTTCATCGGCCGTCACCCCTTCCCCGGCCCGGGCCTTGCCATCCGCTGCCCCGGCGGCATCACCCGCGAGAAGCTGGAGATCCTGCGCGAAGCCGACGCGATCTATCTCGACGAGATCCGCAAGGCCGGCCTCTATGACGCCATCTGGCAGGCTTTCGCCGTGCTGCTGCCGGTCCAGACCGTCGGCGTCATGGGCGACGGCCGCACCTACGAGTTCGTCTGCGCGCTGCGCGCCGTGACCTCCGTCGACGGCATGACCGCGGACTTCTATCACTACGACATGGAATTCCTCGGCCGCGCCGCGACCCGCATCATCAACGAAGTCCGCGGCATCAACCGCGTCGTTTATGACGTAACATCGAAGCCGCCGGGCACGATCGAGTGGGAATGATTCAGACCCCTCCGAACGCCGCCTATTTTTCGCTGAAGTACGATCTAACCAACTGAAAACAAAAATAAATTACTTCTGTGCCTATCGACATCTATCGGTGGGCATAGATGGCGTTTGGCGGCCTCGCTGACGGGCCTCGCCCCCATTGATCAACCGGACAAACGAAAGTACCGTCAGGAGCAATGAGGCTGATGACGGTACTTTTTCTGATATAAGACGCTGAATTATAAGCGTTTTCCATGCCATCGGCCTCCAAAAACCGCGTGACGGTACTTTTCCGCAAGGAGGCCCGAAATGTTGACCGATGCAGCACTCAGGTGCTTGAAACCAAAAGCCAAAATGTACAAGGTATCTGATCGTGACGGCATGTATGTGCGCGTTGCACCGTCGGGCGCCATTTCGTTCAGGCTCGACTATCGGCTGAACGGCAGGCGGGAGACCGTCTACCTCGGTAGGTATGCCCGTGACGGGATATCGCTCGCCAGGGCTCGCGAGTTATGCATCGACGCGCGGCGCGCGATCGCCGAAGGGCGGTCTCCCGCCATTGAGAAGCAGCGGGAGAAGCGCCGGATCAAGGAAGCAAAGAGCTTCGGCCAGTTCGGCGAGAAATGGCTGACCAATGCGACCATGGCCGACAGCACGCGTGCGATGCGTCGCTCTATCTTCGAGCGCGAGCTCATGCCCGTCTGGCGGAATCGTCTCCTGACAGAGATCACTCCCGATGATCTGCGCGCTCACTGCGGCAAGATCGTCGAACGGGGAGCGCCAGCGACCGCTATCCACGTGAGGGATATCCTGAAGCAAATCTACGGCTTCGCCATTCTCCACGGTGAGAAGGTCGCCAACCCGGCCGATGACGTCGGCCCGGCGTCGATCGCCACTTTTACGCCGAAGGACCGCGCACTCTCGCCCGCCGAGATCCGCATCATGTTCAAACAGCTCGAGCATGTCGCGACGTTGCCAACGATCCGCCTCGGTATGAAGCTCTATCTCCTCACTATGGTCCGGAAGAGCGAGTTGCAGGATGCAGTTTGGGACGAGATTGATTTCGACAATGCTGTCTGGACTATCCCGAAGGAGCGCATGAAGCGATCGAAGCCGCACAACGTCTACCTGTGCCGGCAGACCCTCGACATCATGATCGCGCTCAAGACCTGCTCCGGCAATTCCCGATATCTGTTGCCGTCCCGCTACGACGCGGACGCGCCAATGTCTCGCGCGACCTTCAATCGGATCACCTACGCCGTGGTCGAGCGAGCCAAGAAGGAGGGGCTGCCGCTGGAGCCTTTCACCGTCCATGATCTGCGGCGGACGGGCTCGACGCTGCTAAACGAGCTAGGATTTAACAGCGACTGGATCGAAAAGTGCCTGGCGCATGAAGACGGGCGTTCGTCGCGCGGCGTCTATAACAAGGCCGAGTATGAGGTGCAGCGCCGGCACATGATGCAACAGTGGGCGGATACCGTGGATGCCTGGATCGACGGTCGGAAATATGCCCCCACGCTTTTGCCGCAAGCTATGCCCCTGATGGAGCTTGATCCCGCCCTTTGACGGGGCGGGTTCTGCGCTTGGTGACGTCAGGGTGCTGGGCTCGTCGAATCGGGGCGGCCCGCCTTGCTATCAGCCAAGCCTCGACCTCTGCCAGATCCCACACAATGCAACGTGGCGAGAGCGCGAACCGGCGGGGAAACTCGCCACGCTGTTCCATCTCATAAATAGTGCTGTCAGCCATCGGCACCATCTCCCGCAACTGCTGCCGCCGGATTGTTCTCCGAATTTGCGCTGTTTCGATCTTTGCCATGCTCAATCTCCTGCGTTGCTGAGGCGATTGAGACTGATAGATGCTGATACTGGAAGCCCCGCCGAACTTCCGTGCGGTGTTTTCGGGCCATAGCGTACACATCGGCGGGTTTTACTCGACTGCTAGGTGCAGAGCAGGAGCGAACAGGCGCTGCTAGACGAACTCGAAACTTGCGGCGCCTGCTACGAGGAGGAGGCGCATTCGGTAAACGCGACTCCCTCAAAAAGTGGTTTGTCTACCAATCCGCAGAAAAACACGATGAGTTGAAAACGTGGTATTTCAGAGTGTTGCGGAAGGTGAAGGAAGAGAGGTTCAGGCTGCCAAAAGTGGTCTAGGTGCATTATAGGTGCAAGGAGCCTGGGCTACTAACGGCGGCAAAAGTGCGGGCGTGGCGAAACGGTAGACGCAGCGGACTCAAAATCCGCCGGAGCAATCCATGTCGGTTCGAGTCCGACCGCCCGCACCATCCTTCAAATCCGTAGGTAGTCGCTCCTCCACCGATCACCGGTTTGCTTCTCCTAGCCGGGCACCTCTAGCCCGGCATGTGCTTGATCGAGGAAATAGCATAAGATTTTACCCGGATATAATTGACGTATAGGTTCTACCCGGGTATTAATTGTGCATTCCATTGAACGAGCACGATATGCCCGATCCTACTACCACGTCCTGCACGGCATTTGCCGGCCAACGATTGCTGCTCACAGGCCCACTCGCTGAAGTAGCCTTGGCGGTTCGGCGATCAAGCGTCGTGACCGAGACGGTTCTGGTGTTCGACGACGCGACGGGTTGCATCATCGACCTTGATCTACGTGGTGACGATGCCGAGATACTTCAGCGGCTATCCCAACCCCGGAAGATAAATGCGGGACGCTATCGCCCCAAAACCGACCCGGCGTCCGACTCGACGGGATCGGAGGAAGCTCAGAGCCAGAAAACCCGAGGCCGGCCGAAGTTGGGCGTCGTCGCCCGCGAGGTGACCTTGCTGCCCCGGCAGTGGGAATGGCTGACAGACCAGCCCGGCGGGGCCTCCGCGACGCTGAGGCGTCTCGTCGACGAGGCGCGCAAAACGGCGAGCTCACGCCAGCAGAGGCGAGCGGCGCAGGAGGCCGCGTATCAGTTCATGCAGGCGATCGCCGGCGATCTGCCCGGCTACGAAGAAGCGACCCGGGCCCTCTTCGCCGACGACCGCTCCTCATTGGAAAACCGAATCGCCGCGTGGCCTGAAGACATCCGCACCTATGCGATGCGTCTCGCATTCGGTGCGGGCGACAACCAAGGCGCTTAACCCGCCATTCAACGGAACGCTAATGACCAGAACTGAAACCATTTCCTACCTGGAACCGACACAGGAAGCCGGCCGCACGTTCGTACAGCGCGATCTTGCCGGCCCCGTCGTGATGCTCAACTTGCTGCGCTTCAGGGACATCGCCGATTATTCGGGTTATCCCGATCTGGCACCTGCCAGGCCGATCAGCGGCGCTGAGGCTTTCGATCGTTATATTGAGCATACGTTGCCCCTATTGCAGGAGACCGGTGGCGATATCCTGTTTCTTGGCCACGGCGGCCCCTTCCTGATCGGCCCCGGCGATGAACACTGGGATCTGGCGATGCTGATCAGGCAGGCCAGTGCCGCGTCCTTCCTCTCCTTCGCCAGCCATGCGGAGTATCTGGCGGGGCTCGGTCATCGAACGGCGGCGGTGACGGATTCACGACTTCTGCCGCTGTCCGAAATGCCGCTACCCGGCGCAGGAATGAGACCATGAATATTGTAAAGGCCAATGGCATCGAACTTGCTTGGGACAGTTACGGCCATGCCGATGCGGAACCGATCTTGCTGATTTCGGGGCTCGGAACGCAGATGATCCGCTGGTCCGAGCTCTTCTGTAAGGGGTTGGCCGCCAGAGGCTATCGCGTGATCCGCTTCGACAACCGGGATGCAGGCTGCTCGACGCATTTCCGCACTTCGACCGCGCCGGATTTCGGCGCGCTCGCAGCTGCCCTGATGGCCGGGCGCAGACCCGACGTGCCTTATACGCTTTACGACATGGCGGCGGATGCGATCGGCCTCCTTGATGCGCTGGGGATTGCCAAGGCTCATGTCGTTGGACGCTCGATGGGGGGCATGATCGCGCAGGTCCTCGCGAGCGATCATGCCGATCGCGTCCTTTCCCTGACGTCGATCATGTCGAGCACCGGCAATCCGGCCCTGCCGCAGGCTGCACCCGATGTCATGGCGATGATGATGCGCCCCGCGCCTGATCCTATGATCGATCCAGAAGGCTTTCTGGCGGTGCGTCTCGCGTTTGCACGCAGAATCGCGGGCACGGGTTATCCCTTCGATGAAGATGCTCACCGCACCGTTCTCTTGGAAGAAGTACGGCGTTGTTTCGATCCCGGCGGCACCGCGCGGCAGATCGCTGCCATGGCGGTGGCTGGAGACCGGCGAGCACGACTTGCAAACATCACGGTACCGACACTCGTCATCCACGGAACGGATGATCCATTGATTCCGCCCGCCTGCGGTCAGGATACGGCGCTCTCGATACCGAATGCGGTTTACCTGCCGATCGATGGCATGGGACATGATCTGCCGCGCGAATTCGACGTACGGATCATCGACGCGATGTGCGATGTGATGAAAGGCCGGTCATATCATGAAGGAACCTGACGGCTTCGCAGCGTTTAAGGGTGACGCCGATCGTTACCCTCCCATTCCTGTACCAGTCGTCTTTACGAAGTCACGACCGGGCCGACGATGGCTTGGCCGAACATATCGCAGACGGCCTGGACGTGGTTGAGATCGTGCGGCACCGGCAGGGCGTCCATGGCCTGGAAAAAGCGATCATGGCGTGCGGGTGTCGATACCAACATCATGCGCGCCACGCCTCCCATCGCGGAGAAGCTGTGCGTGACGCCTTTGGCGACGAAGAGTCGATCTCCCGCCTTCACCTGGATCTTCTGTACGTCGATCAGGAACAGCAAGTCTCCTTCGCTGATGCAGAAGACCTTGTCCTCCTCAAACGAGATGTGCGCCGGCGCGCCCTGATCCGGTTGGACTGTCATTGCCATGACGGTCATGGGTGCAGCTTCGCCACCGAGCAGGATTTCGGCATCGATACCCGAGAAGCGGGCGCTGGCGTGGGAGGAGAGTACGCCGCTTGAAGGCGTGACGAGATGAGGGGTGATGTCCATGATGTGGTCTCCTTCTAATCGGACCACCATAGCCGATCAGGAGATGCACGATTATCTAGCAAATGCTGCCATCATTATCTATTATTCTGGACAATGATGAAACTTGATCCGATCCAGACCTTTGTCGAAGTGGTTCGTGCGGGCGGGTTTACCGTAGCGGCGCGGCGCACGGGGACGCCGCGTTCGACCGTGAGCCTTCAGGTCAGGATGCTAGAAAAAACGTTAGGGGTTCGGTTGCTCAAGCGCTCGACCCGTTCGTTTGCCCTGACGGACGAGGGACAGCGCCTCTATGAAAAGGCATCGAGTGCGGTAGACGATCTTGTCCGGGCGCTCGATGACCTGCGAGTGGAAGATGGCGTACTGGGCGGTCTGATCAGGTTGACCATTCCGGCGGATTTTCCAACGGCGTTACTGGCGAGCGCGATCACCAGCTTCACGCAAGCCCATCCGGCGGTTCGGTTCCATATCATGTCGACAAACGCAGTGCTCGACCTTGTGCAGGACAACATCGACATCGCGGTCAGAGTCGGGGCGAACCCTGCCCAGACTGCAATCGAACGCCGGTTGCTCGACATCGAATGGGCATTCTATGCCAGCACATCGTGGCTGGACCGGAACGGACGGCCGGACAACGTCGGCGATCTGGCAGATTTTATTTCGCCGCAACCAGTCTTGCGCGGCTACCTGGAAAAGCATGTGCTGAGTGGTGTTTGCCTGCCTGCCGGTGCGATCGAGGTCGATAGCCATGCAATGGCCCGGGATCTGATGTTGAATGGCTTTGGTGTCGCTCTATTGCCGCAAGGTTTGTGTCAGGATGCCGTGATGACCGGCAACGCCGAACCGCTCTTCCCGCAGGCCGGGCTCCGCCCGACGCGGCTCAATCTAACGTTTCCAAATCGAGCGGACATGGTGCCAAGGGTGCGCGTTTTCGCGGACCACCTATACGCTCACTTCCAGGAAGAGCCTTCCGTCGGGCATCGGCGTTCATGACAACGCGGGAACGGTCATTTGACGTCAATCAATCATAAAAGTTCGGTGCAAGCCTGAATTGCGACCACATCTCCGGATCATGACCCGGGACAAGAGTTGCTCCCACCTGCTCGGCGAGGGCGCGCAATTTACGCACCGACCGCACGGTATCCACGGCGGAGGCGAGAAACCCAGGCAGCGCCTTCTCGTGCCAGTGATCCATCGTATACACCGCGTCGGCGGCCAGCAGGATGGAGCCATTGTTGGGGAGGGTCACGAGAATGGATTGGTGACCGAGAGTATGTCCCGGGGTGAAAACTATCTGAAGGACGCCGTCGCCGAACAGGTCATAGTGATCGGACGCGTCGCCTTCCAGGAATTGCCAACTCAGACCGGGGCGGTCGAAGTCCTTGCGCGCATAGGCACCGGCGGCGAACCAATCGGGCGTGAAGGCATACTCATATTCCCGTCGCTGAACGATGTGTTTTGCGCGGGGAAAGCGTCCAATTGCGCCGGTGTGATCCGAATGAAGGTGAGAAAGCACGACAAAGCTGACGTCCTCAGGCAATAACCCGAGCGTCGCCAATTGCGCGACGCAACCCTGGCTTTCGGCCATGACGGGTTTGTAGGAATCGACGGAGGCGCCCCAGTAGCCGCGCGGATCGGCCAGTCCCTCGGCCGCCAGGCCGCCGTCTATGACGACGTTGCCCTTGGGATGAACGAGGAGAAACCAGGGGACCGGAATTTCGTAATCGGCGCCGTTGCCCCGGTTCATCTTGATATCGTGCACCTTACATTGCTGAGTGCCCGACTGAAACATGTAAAGCTTGATGTTGCTCATGAGCCTGTCACGCCGTGATCGGTTGAAGTTGCGGAGCGCAATTTGCATGATGGATGGCCCGATCGGTAGGCAGCTCAATCCGCTTTCATTTATCGGATGATCCGATAAAATATCGATCATGGATTATCTGGCGGCAATGCGGGTTTATGTGAGGGTAGTAGAGCGCGGCAGCATGTCTGCAGCGGCTCGCGATCTCGGTATAGGCCAGCCGGCCGTCAGCGAGCGGATCGAGCGACTCGAGGCCGATTTCGGCACACGCCTGTTGCGGCGGAACACTCGCACGATTTCCGTGACGGATGTCGGCGCGGTGTTCTACGAACGGTGCAAGATCGCCATTGAAGCTGCCGATGATGCGCTCGCCAGCGTGCAGGAAGGTATGCCGTTACGCGGCACATTGAGGATCGCGGCGCCCTACGGGTTGGGGGAGGTCATGTTGCCCTCCATTCTGCTCGAGCTTCGCAATCGTCATCCCGAACTCAAGGTGGATCTGGTACTCAATGACCGGATCGTCGATCCGACCACCGAAGGGGTGGATATTTCGTTCCGGCTGGGCGATCCCGGCGAGGGCAACTTCGTGGCACGTAAGCTGGGCCATGTTTCCCGCGTTCTGGTTGCTTCACCCGGATATCTTGAGCGCTATGGCGCGCCGATGACGCCGGCAGAGCTTTTCCGCCACCCCTTCGCGCGCGTGTCTGGCCTGTTCAACAATGGCCATCTTCCCTTGCATACGGCTGATGGGCGACTGACGTCGGCGCCGGTCGACATCGTCATGACCATGAGCAACTGGCGGCCTTTGCACGCCATACTGCTCGACGGCGGGGCAATTGGTGTCTTGCAGGAGCCCGTTTGCTCCGATGACCTCGCCGCCGGGCGCCTCAGGCGCATCCTGCCGGACTTCGGGTTGCCCGGCTTTGACCTTCATCTTCTTTATTCGGCGACCCGACCGATCCCATCTCGAATCCGGACGCTTGCGACCTTGTTCGAGCGTGAACTCCCAAGCCTGATCGAGTCTAGCCGTCTTGCACCGCATACGCATTCGGAAAGGAAGTAAGAATGGCATTCCCACAAGCAGCACTGACTTTGATTGGGGACACGTCAAAGCCGCATCGCCTGACACTGCGCCCACGCCGTCCGTCCGACGCTGACGCCTTATTTCTAACGATGGCCGATCCAGACATGATGCGGTGGTGGTCTCGCGCACCCTTTGAGTATGTCGAGGACCTGCGGGAGTATTTCGCCAACGACGATCAATCGAACTGGCGCTCATGGGCGATTGTACGGACAGGTGAAGAGCTTGCCATTGGCTTCGTGGCGGCAGGCCAGAAACGCGAAGGCGTGTCCGAGATCGGCTATCTGCTTGCGCGCGAAGCACAGGGGCATGGGTATGCGCGCGAAGCTGTCACCATGCTGATCGACCAATTATTCGTCGAAGGACAACGGCGCATTTTCGCCGATACCGATCCGGACAACCAGCCGTCGATCGCGCTGTTGACGAGGCTCGGCTTCACGCTGGAGGGGCGCCTGCGGGCCGAATGGCAGACGCATATCGGCGTTCGGGACTCTCTGATTTACGGGCTTCTGGCGGAGGAATCGTCATCCCGGACTGCGGGATAGTCCGCGCCCTGACTTTGGCCGGAACGGACTGCAGAGGACTCTGCGCGTTCGGACCCCCGTGAGAGCCGCCAGGTCATTAACGCGTCGGCGCCGCGCCCTGGCCGCACGCCGAGATGATCCCTCTCGACTGGCCCACTCGTTTCCCGATTGACGGTAATCAATTTGACGCCTTGGCCCGTTCGCCTGTCGATGAAGTCGAGGGGCGGTCCTTCGAGGTTGGACAGGTTCCACTGGTCGCCGATCTGCACCATTGCCTGCATGAGGAGGCCGAGATCGCGCCCTCTTCCGGTCGGCTGATATTCGAACCGCTCGGGCCGTGTCTGATACCGCCGTCGCTCGACGAGCCCGTTTTCCTCCAGCAGTTTAAGCCGGTCCGACAGGGTGGCGTTGGTGACACCGCTCGATTGGCGCAGGTCGTCATAACGGCGAATGCCGAGCAGCAGGTCCCGCATGATGAGCATACCCCAGCGATCCCCGATCGCGCCCATCACGGCGGCGATCGAGCAAGCCATTCCCTCGAACCCTTTCGACCGCATCGTTTTCGCTCGCCTCTACTTGCTTCGGATGCGCCAGCGATAGCATGTCGTAACTCTGATGATAAGATCTTGACTAACTCTTATTATGAGAGTTACCTGCGACCGCTATATAGGAGGTAGTTGATGGTCGAGACTGGAAAGTCACAACAAGGAACTGCAATCGTCACTGGCGCGTCCTCCGGCATCGGTGCCGTCTATGCCAATCGACTCGCCACTCGGGGTTTCGATTTGATTCTGGTGGCGCGTCGGTTTGATCGCCTGGAGGCAGCTGCCGATCGGATACGCGGCATGAGTGGGCAGCGCGTCGACATTATCGCCGCTGATCTTGCGAACGAAGACGGTATTCGTCGCGTTGAGGAGATCGTGCGCGACGCTCCCGATCTTAGCTTGATCGCCAACGTCGCGGGGGCGGGTGCGTTGGGGCCGGCGTCGCTTGTCGATCCAACAGCGGTCGACGCCATGCTCCAGGTCAATATTGTGGCATTGACTCGGCTGTCGCTGGCGGCCGCCCGCCGCTTCACCAGCATCAAAAGCGGGACGATCATCAACATCGGATCAATCGTCGCGCTGATGGCCGCACCGGGTGCTGGCGCTTACTGCGGATCCAAATCATATGTTCTCTATTTTTCGAGGGCCCTTCAGGCTGAAGTGGGGAGCCATGGGGTGACCGTTCAGGTTGTCATGCCGGGTCCGGTGCATTCGGAATTTTTCGGGGAGAGGCCGCCGCCTTTCCCGCCTGAATTATTCATGTCGGCGGAAATGCTCGTCGACACCGCGCTGGCTGGCTTGGACCGCGGTGAGGCCGTGATTTTCCCGAACCTGCACGATGCGGAAGCGTGGAACAGGTTCGAGAGTTCCCGCAAGGAACTGATGCAGGCGCTGCTGCAAACCGGTCTGCCTGCGCAACGCTACGCCGCTGAAGCTGCCAGCAAGAATTGACGTTCGTCATCCGAGGAGAATAACTATGCCGATGTGGCAAATCTACCATCCGGAAGCTGCCTTTTCCGAATCCGACAAACAGGAACTGGCTGGGAAAATCACGGCGATCTACGAGAGTTTCTTGCCGCGCTTTTATGTGAACGTCTTTTTTCATTCGATCCCGAAAGACGACCTTTTCATTGGCGGCCAGGTGGCGAACGACTTTGTCCGCGTCACGATCGATCATATCGCGCGCTCGATCGACGTCCCCGAAATGCAGCAGCAATTCCTGGTCGGCTGCTCGCGGGTGCTCGAGCCCTATGTCGCCGGGCGCGGCTATCGTTGGGAGTTGCATGTCGACGACACACCCTTCGATTTGTGGATGATTAACGGCCTGAAACCGCCTCATCCAGGCACGCCAGCCGAATTGAAATGGCGTTCGGAGAACAGGCCGTCAACCTATTGAGTCGAGGAGGCTCGAAATGTTGACAGTGAGGATTTCCCGTTGCTGCATGAACGGTTGTCGATTGCAGATAGAGTCCAGTTATAGCCAGTTACAGCAACGATCAGCTATGATTTGCTCCCGACGTATCCCGTAGGAAATTCCAATGGAATTATCATCCGTACTTATTTTTGCGTTCGCCCTGTTGCTGAACGCCGGAACCCCGGGTCCAAGCGTTGCCGCTCTGGTTTCGCGCGTGATCACTAGAGGCTGGCGAGACATCATGCCCTTCGTCGCTGCCATGTGGATCGGTGAAGTGATCTGGCTTACGATGGCGATGGCTGGCCTCACCGCGATGGGGCAGACCTTCCAATTTGGCTTTCATGTCTTGAAGTGGCTGGGCGTTATCTATCTCTGCTGGCTGGCGTTCAAGACGTGGCAGGAGCCTGTCGGCGAAAATGCTGAAGATCTTCCGCGTTCTGCCTCATCCTTGTCGATGTTCGGTGCGGGCATAGCTTTGACCCTGGGAAATCCCAAGATCATGGTGTTCTATATTGCTCTCTTACCGTCCTTGATCAAACTTTCTGCGGCTGGGATTGTCGAATGGGGGATCCTTGCAGTCATTACGCTTTTGACGCTGGCCGCAGTAGACCTAACCTGGATCTTCTTTGCTCATAAAGCCCGGCATCTCTTGCGAACTCCACATGCTACGCGGATCGCCCACCGAATTGGTGCCGTCGCCTTGGGCGGCGCTGCGGTCACTATCGCGAGGCAACACTGATGATTGAGACGAGAGCAGCAAGATATGAGGATCTGGCAGCGGTTCATTCGATCACACAAAGGGCGTATGCTGCCTGGCTGCCGGTCTTGGGCTACCCAGCCCAGCCGATGACGGATGATCATGGGCCTCGCATCAAACGAGGCGAAGTTCTGCTGGCTTGCCATGGTCGACATGTGCTCGGCCTGATTGCTGTAGAACCCAGTGATGACCATCACCTTATTTTCAGTGTCGCCGTTGATCCGGACAGCGCTGGAAAAGGTATCGGCCCTCGTCTTATCGCAGAGGCGGAGCGACAGGCGTTCCTTGCCGGCAAGAGACGCATGACGCTCTACACCAACGCGCTCATGGTGAGAAACATCGTGCTTTATCTGAAGCTCGGCTATCGAGAAACGGGCCGCCGGCCAAATACGGCGAGGCCGGGATTTACGATCGTAGATATGGAAAAGATGTTGGACGACATATGAAAGATGCCCCTGAATTTGCAACGAAACCTCCCCATAACCTCCCACGATATCGCCTATTGACAGGAAAAGATGACGCGAATTTCTGTCACCGTATTTCAGAGGCGCTGGATCTTGGCTTCCAACTGCACGGCTCTCCTGCCGCTACTTTCAACGGACAAGATGTCATTGTTGCGCAAGCTGTCATTTGGCCGCGCGCCGGCTAACTTTGATGGTTGTACAGGCGTCAATGGCAATGCAATATAATCTGTGATCGGGCGATGCCCGAGCCTGCGCTATCAGTCCTTCCGGTCATGACGAAGATTCCCATGAAGCAGCAAAGCTCATACAGAGCACTCATCAGAACTCCCGGCTTGATGCCTCTTATCTGTGCTGCAACCTTGTCTCGTCTAGCCGGCCGTATGTTCATCCTTACGTTGGTGCTGTTTGTACTCGCGCGGTTCTCCTCACCGGCACTGGCCGGCTGGTTGACGTTCGCAGCAATCGTTCCGGGGTTGCTGGTTAGTCCGGTCGCGGGCGTTCTACTCGACCGCGTAGGTCCGACGATCGCGGTCAGGATCGACATGATTGCCAGCGCAACATTCATTGGCGCTATCAGCATCGTTGGCTGGCTCGATTGGGCAACGCCGCCAGTTCTGCTTTTCCTGGTAATCCTGTTCTCTCTGGCCGGCCCGTTGGGCGCGGCGGGTACGCGAACGCTGTTGCCTCGCCTGGTGCCCTCCCATGCACTCGATCGTGCGAATGCGCTCGATACAGCGATCTATGCCGTCGTCGATGTCGTCGGGCCCGCGATGGCCGGCATTGTCGTCGCTTGGCTCGGACCTGAGAGCGCGATGTCGGTGATCTCCTTCTCTTACGCCGCTGCCGCCATCTGCCTGTCCTTTGTACCGCTTCTTCCCGGATTGGCGTCCAGACAGATTTCGTTCATGCAACAGACAGTGGAAGGTATTCAGATCGTCGCCAGACAACCGACGCTGCGCGGCCTCGCCATCTCCTATTCGATGTACCAGGTCACCTGGGGCGTGCTCTATGTTGTGGTCCCAGTTTTCGTCGCCAGCCATTATGACGCTTCGGTTGGTAGCTCGGTGACAGGCTTCCTGTGGGCTGCGATGGGGATTGCTGGCGGAATTGGCGCACTTCTCGCAGGACACCTGCGAACGACCGGTCGCGAGCGTCACATTATGGCTATCGGAATGGTAATTACGGCCTTGGCGGCATGGCCCGTGGCAGCTGAGTTTGGGTTTGGCGGGCTGGCGATCGGCCTTATGCTTGCCGGCGTCATGTCCGGTCCGATCGATGTTGCTCTTCTGACGCTTCGCCAGCGTCGAACCGATCCGCAACAGCTCGGCCGCGTCATGTCAATTTCGATGAGCCTAAATCTGGCCGGTTTCCCTCTCGGTTCCGCCTTGGCCGGCATGGTGATCACGTCATCGCTGTCCACGACATTCATTCTGGCGGGCATCGCCTCTATCGTTGCGGCTATCGCAACGATATCGATCCCGTCCGATATAAAATCGGTTGCCTGACTATGCACTTGGTCAGCGAGAAACGGCGTTGGCTCTCAGTCGCGGCGCCCGTCATCAGTCCCGGAGATGGTCGAGACGGGCATACCTAACAGGTCGCGCTGAGTGCTGCGCCTTGCCATGTTCCGCAATGCTACTTATTATATCCATAAGTTCCCTTTTTATGGAATAATAAGGATGATTTTGGCGACATGTCTGAAGAGTTTTATACTGTCGGTCAGGCGGCGGAACGTTTGACACTGCACCCGAAAACCGTGCTCCGGTTTATCCGTGAAGGACGCCTGCAAGGGACGAGAATCGGTAAATCCTATCGAATTCTACGATCCCACCTGGATGCATTCGCCGGCGCGGCGCGGGCTCCGCAGCAGCCGATCACGGCACGAGTATCCTGTGTTGTTGATGTGCCGAATGTCTCCCCCGAACTGTCACGTCGCCTGACAGTAACCATTCAGGCAATGCTGCTTTCTCAGGAGCGCAGCCCCGACCGCGTTCAATTCAATTCCGTCTATGATGCGGAGTTGCGGCATTTGAAGCTGATTATGATCGGCTCCGCATCCGATACTTCCGAACTCTTGAGGAGCCTGGACAGGCAACTGGAGGCGGTGAGGTGACGACGGAGATATCGAATATGTCGAAACTCGACACTGTGCTCGTCGATCAATATCGGAACGTTCTTGGTCAATGGCCGGTTGCTGCCGATCACTTCTGGGTCGATACACGAGAGGGCACCACTTTTGTCGTCGCCTGTGGTCCCAGGGATGCGCCCCCGCTCGTCCTCCTGCATGGAGCGCTGACCAATTCGGCGATCTGGATGTTCGATGCCGAACTCTGGTCGCAGTCGTTTCGTGTCTATGCCGTCGACGTGATCGGGGAGCCAGGACTGAGTACAGCTAAACAGCTTCCCTTGGAAGGCGGTAGGTACGCGACGTGGCTTGACGACGTGCTTGCCGGGCTGGATCTGGAAAGCGCCGCCTTTGTCGGCGTTTCTTTCGGAGGGTGGCTTGCTCTGGATTACGCCGTCCGCCGTCCGTTTCGTGTCAATCGTCTCGCGTTGCTTTGTCCGGCAGGAATCGGCCGCCAGAAGCCGTTCTTCCTAAAAGCCTTGCCGCTTCTGTTGCTCGGCTCCTGGGGAAAGGCCAAGGTTCGCGCTATGGTCATGGGCCCGCAGCCGCAAACGTTGGCCGACAGGGCGCGACCTTTGATGGATCTCGTCTCCAGCATTCATTCGAAAGTCCGCCCACGGTCGATTACGATTCCGCTCGTCTCGGATGCAGATCTCAGGAGCCTGAAGATGCCGGCCCTCATCATTGTTGGGGGACGGGATGCTCTTATTCATTCAAGCGAGACCAGGCGGCGGGTGGAGAGCACTATGCCGAACGCGCAACTTCATTATCTGGAACAGGCCTTTCATCACCTCCCCAATCAGCGGGAAACCATCTTCAATTTTCTTCGAGGCAAGCAAATCGGACGCATTCCATGAGCGACGTCATTACAATCCTGGGCAATTTACGCGTATTGTCGTGCGACCCGAACGGTCAGCACATTTCTACAGAGGCTGATGTCAACAGCCTCATCGGAACCGCCTTTGGCGAAAGGGCCGATCTGGTCGCACTACCCGCAGTGCGATTGGCGCAGAATTTCTTCGATCTCCAAACGGGATTTGCAGGGCTGCTCGTTCAGAAATTCGTCAATTACCAACTTCGCCTGGCAGTCCTCGGCGACATTTCAGGTGCATGCGCGCGAAGCAGAGCGCTGAAGGACTTCGTGTATGAATCAAATCAGGGATCGTCGTGCTGGTTTCTGGGCGATCTGGAGGACTTGGGCAGGAAGTTGGTCTGACGTTCCTAAACACCGAACGAGCGTGAACACCTTCTGTCACGCATGTGGAGTTTGCGGTGCTCACTCCTCATAGGCGACTTGGTAATTTCTCCCCGCTCGCTCGATGCGCGCGAAACCGAGCTCACCAAGATGCATTCCGGCGATCAGAAGCCGTTCCGAACTGACAATATCCAGCAGCCTCGATCGTGTCGCTGCGGCGAGATGCGTATCCTGATCGAACGCGATCGACACGTCCGGCCGCGGGATTTGGATCTCTGGGAAATGGACTATGTCGCCCCAGACCAACAAGTTCTGGCCACCGGACTCAAGACGGTAGCCGGTATGTCCTGCCGTATGACCAGGGAGCGGAACTGACGTCATGCCGGGAAGCACGTCTCCGGTCTCGAACATGCGCAACCTGCCACGATAAGCGGCAAACGCCTGACGGGCGAAGATGAAGTTGCCATGGGCACGCTCCGGCGCGCGGCTCAGATTACCGTCATCCTGCCAGAACGCGACTTCTTGCCGATGGGCGATGAGCTCGGCATTTGGGAATGCGGCTTCGCCTGTGGGGTCGAGCAGTCCACCGACATGGTCTGGATGGGCGTGCGTCAACAGGATGGCGTCAATAGCAGCAGGCTGGATGCCCGCCTGGGCGAGGTTGTCCTTCAGCCGGCCGCCCCATTGTTTGAAACCGCCCGCGCCGGCATCGATCAGGACCGTGCGACCACCTCCGCGCACCAGATAGCAGTTGATGTGGATAGTGGTGTGATCCCGTATCCCCGCATTCTCCTGCATTTGAGAGGCATCGTCAGCATCGATATTCGAGAGTAGGCCGAAACTGGCGTGAAGATAGCCGTCACTGATGGCTGTGAGGGTCAGGTCGCCGACCGTCTGGCTGGGAAAATCGGTCATCGTCATGGTTCTTCTCTGGCGTGAGTTCAGTTGCGTGCGTGGATGCTCGACGCTTCGTAGCCGAAGCAGCGAATGCGCGCGGTCAGATCGGTGCTGCACTGAATGACGTCGTCCAATTCCTTCATGAAGAGGTCCATCACGGCCGCTGTCCGGAACGGTTCGAGGCGGTATTGGATCTCGACAAAGGCCGGATGCCCCCGGCCATGCCGAACGGCGACAAAAATGATATGCACATTCTCCAAGGCCGCCCGAAGGATGCCGGTGCAGAGCGCTGTGCATCGCTCCGCGAGCGCCACGAGCATCTCCTCCGGCGGCATCCTGTCTTGCGAGATGTAGAGGGTGACATTCGGCATCGGCGTTCACCGCGCGCTTGCAGAGGCGACGTCATCGCCGTTCGTCAATTGCGGCGTCATCGGCGCATAGACGTGAACATCGTCCGGCAGATGTCCGATATCTCCGATCATGTCGCGACCTGCTTTCGCGAGCCAGCGGTGTTCCGGGAACTTCTCCATGGCGACCGCGCGCATCGCAAAAGGCGTCAGGCCCAATTCGCGTAGCGGCTGAGGGCCTGTTGTGCTCAGCACCAGATATTCGGTTTCGCCGACGGCCGGGGCGCGTTCGATGCCCTCGTACAGGTTCCGGTGCCAATCGGTGATGTGTTGCTGCCAACGGGCGAAGTTGCCGCCGCCCTTCCGGCTATATTCTTCGCCGGTCAGAATATCGAGGCCGTCGATCGAATGGAGAGCGAGGTAGACGGGACAGCCGCCGCTCAACGCTTTGAAACGTTGTGAGGTGTGAAAGCCGCTGACAGAAATCAGGGCGGGCAGCTTGTCCAGGCTGTAAAACGCGTTCCATTCCGCTTCGCTGTGCGGATCAGCAAAGCTGCATTCAACCGTATAGATCATCATATCGCCTCCGGCCGGCCGCGCAGCGCTTCCGGCTTCGTTTGTAATTGACATTTTGTCATGGTAGAAGGCGACCGATCCAATGGATATCGATATTGCGTCACCCTTCAATGATCTAATATCAAGCTGGGGTCGATCAAGTGCCGACCAAACCTGCGGAGACCTCCGATGCGCCGTAAAATTCCCAGCAATTCAGCGCTCATGGCGTTCGAGGCATCGGCGCGTCATGGCAGCTTCGCGCGCGCAGCGGACGAGCTGGCACTGACCGAAGGAGCAATCAGCCGCCAGATCGGTCGGCTGGAGGCTTTCCTCGGCGTGACGCTGTTCGAACGCGTCGGTAACCGCGTCAGGCTTCTGCCGAGTGGGGAACGGTATGCAGCCCAGGTTCGAGAGTCTCTCGACCGGCTGGAACGTGACAGCCAGTATCTGATGGGGCAGCCCAAGGATGGCGCCAGCATCGATATCGCGACAATTCCGACTTTCGCCACGCGATGGCTCATTCCCCGCCTTGGAGGATTTCAGGAGCGCCATCCCAACATCATTGTGCATCTTGCCGAACGAATGGAACCATTCGTGCTCGCCGGAAGCGGCTTCGATGCCGCGATCCATTTCGAGCATCCCGCGTGGACTGGTATGAGAATGCACCGGTTGCTGCACGAGACGCTGGTGCCCGTCTGTTATCCGGCCCTTCTCGACAAAGCCGCAGATGCGGCGTCGCTCGACAGCCTGCCACGTCTGCACCGTCGCCAGAACCCGGATGCCTGGCAGCGTTATGCGCAGGAAACCGGGATCACGCTGACCAATCCCACGATCGGCCCATGCTATGACCTCCACATCATGCTGATTGAGGCCGCACTTGCGGGGCTTGGCGTCGCGCTGGTGCCGCGCCTCTATGTCGAGACGGAATTGGCGGAAGGTCGTCTGATCGCGCCGTGGCCCGAAGGCCAGTCGATCTCCAAGACCTTCAGCCTGATCCTCCCAGAGCCGATCCGGTTGAGTGACGGTCCAATACAGGCTTTTGCGGATTGGCTGCTTTCGGAAGTGCAAACTCTGCCCCGCGCCGGCTGAGCAGGCGGCTTTCCGTTCCGCCATAGAGTCACGCACCTTGCCGAGAAAGGCCGCGACGACGATCTGAGGGCGACTAGATGGGAAGAGTGCGCCGATATCGTTGGTCGCTGTAAAAGCGCTTAGATCGGCAGGGGTTGACTTCAACACGCCGAGGTGAGAAGCAAGCTGCGTATCAGCGCCGCCGGAAAGGCGGCCGAGATCTTTTTGGCGCAACGCCAAAGGAGATCTACATGAAAGACGATACAAGCTCTACGATCATCGGCCGTAAAACAGTTGGCAATGGTCCACAGAAGGTCATCATGCTGCATGACTGGCATGGAGACCACACTTTATATACCCCCATCTTGCCGTACATCGACGGCAATACGTTTCATTACGCCTTCGCTGATCTTCCAGGCTACGGATTGTCTCGCGGTCACGCCGGGCCAGCCAGCATTCAACAGACTGCATCGACTATTATCGCCTTGGCCGATGAACTCGATTGGCCGCGATTCCATATCGTAGGGCATTCCCTGTCCGCGATGATCGCGCAATACCTTGCGGTATTGGTACCAAACCGCATCGTCAGCCTGACTGCTGTCTGTCCAATCCCAGCCAGCGGTTCACTGGCCAGTGACGACGCGCTAGCGTTTTTCGCTTCTACTGCCCGGGACGACGACGCATTTCGCAGGTTGATTGGTTATTTGTCGGGCCAGTTATCGGAGGGGTGGACGGAAGCGAAACGGATTCGGAGCCGCCTTGCCTCCTCGCCCGAGGTGAAGATGCAGTATTTCGGGTTGTTCCGAACGGACTTCTCCCAACGGCTTCTGGGTTCGGCTACAAAAGTCAACCTTATCCTAGGGGACCATGATCCAGGTTTGGATGAGGCGACCGTCGCGCCTCTATTTCGACAATGGTTTGACGATCTGACCGTGGAAACCATTGTTAATTGTGGCCACTACCCAATGGAGGAGGCACCTCCGTACTTCGCAACTACGCTTGAGCGCCTTCTGATCAAGGGGACGATCGGGTCTCTATGAGCGCCGGCGCGCCCCTTGGATCTCGTGCGGCGCACGCCGAGGGGCGCCGTAGCGGATGCCGGTTGGTCTCTGGGAAGGATATCTGCCTCTTGCAAGAGGTAGCCTTGTTCCTCATGCGCAACATGCATGTAGAATTGGCGTTGCGTTTCTATGTCGAGATGGAAGCAGCGAAAGGTCGTCTGGTGGCATCCTGGCTCGAAGCTCATTCGATTTCCACGACCTTCGGCCTGATCCTCCCAGAGCAGGCCCAGTTGAGTGACGGCCTGATACAGGCTGGCTGCTTTCGGAAGTGGAGACTCCGCCCCGCACCGGCTGAGGTGACGGCTTGCTCGATCGACAGTGGACGTTTCGCTGCCGCTGGCAAGTCGTTCGATTATACGTTTCTCGTAACGATGCGTGCTACGTCGACCAAAACGGCTTCCTGCTCCGCCACTGAGCCACGTGCCTTGCCCAGATAGGCCGCGACGACGATCGGAGGACGATTGGGCGGGAAGAGCACGCCGATATCGTTGGTCGATATTCCTTCCCAGGTCCCGGGTTTGTTCGCGATCCGCCACCCAGCCGGTAAACCAGCCCGCAGGCGTTGTGCGGCCGCATCCCTGGACGCCATCATCCACTCGGTCAGGTGCGCCCGCGACGTCGGCGACAGAGCGGAGCCGAGCACGATGCGTTGCAGTGTGCCCACCATCGCGCGCGGCGAAGTCGTGTCGTGCGTCTCTCCGGACTTGACGATATTGAGAGCCAGTTCGGTCTTGTCGATACGGGTCGTTTGATCACCTATTGAGCGCAGATAGGCGGTCAATGCAGAAGGTCCGCCGAAGCTGGCCATCAGTAGATTTGCCGCGGTGCTGTCGCTGACAATTGCTGCCGCTTCGCAGAGCTGCTCAACTGTCATGCCGTCAGCAAGGTGCGGTTTAGTCGCCTTGAAAGGCATAACCAGATCCTTTTCGCCGAAGAAGACTCTTCGGTCCAGCTTCTCTTCTCCGCGATCAACGCGTGCGAGCGTGAACGCGATAGCCAGAGCCTTGAACGTGCTGCACAGAGCGAAGCGTTCATCGAGACGGTTCCCAATTACCTGACCGGTCGCGGTGTCCAGGACCGCCACGCCAAGATGACCACCACTACGGATTTCGAGTTCCCGGAGCCGGTCTTCGACGATGCTTCGGCCGTTATCTGCGCGCGCGCCATGCCCTAACAACCAAGGCAATGCAATGAGTGGGGTCAAAAATGTAGTCCGTCGTGTGAACATCCGAGTCATTTTGCCTTTGCTTCCGCCATATCTTCAAGTTGCTATCTGTCGCGACCCTGTGCGTCAGGTTAATCATCGGGACCGATACTGCTTTTTTAGACCGTTTTTTGACAAGATTGTGGGCGTTTTCGTGCATTATTCAGTATGCCCACGTGGATTGCAGTCCACCACTTGGTTCGCGCCGCGCGTTAGTGGCCCGCCAGGGCGTGACTTCAAAGAACTTCAGGTTATGAAATAAAAAAATGTCAGTCATTCACCGTACTTCAGGTAGATGAGCGGATAAGGTTTTCCTTGCCCGTCGAGCGGAGAACGACCGATGTGCTTGAAGCCCATTTTTTCATAGAAGCCGACCGCCTGACTGTTCTGCTCATTGACGTCGGTTGTCAGCTTAGGATGAAGTGTAAGGGCGTGGCGTACCAGTGCGGCACCAAATCCAGTTCCTCGATATGCGGGATCGACGAACAGCGCCTCCATATGGCCCTTGTCGATTAGCAAGAAAGCCAGCGGATAGTCGGTAGCGTCCACGGCAAACCAAAGCGGCGCTTGGGGCAGAAAGCCACCCACCATCTCTTCGATGGAAAGGCGATCCTCACCCGAGAGAAAGTAATGGGTGGCGTCGACCGCACCGCGCCAGATTTCCACTGCGCGGTCGCCCTCGTCAGGACGGGAGCGTCTAATTGTAGTCATTGTGCCTTCCTCATTAATTTGCCGGAAACAAAGGGAGCCCCGCAGAGCCCATTGCTCCGTCAGGCATTCCAGTCAGCCCGCTGGATCACAACCCTATAGCCATCGGGATCTTCAAAGGTGCGGCCTGAGCGATCCCAATAGGGGTTGAACGCCGGGACGGCTCTGAACCCGGCTCCTTCCATTCTTTCGACAGCGACTTGCCATTCTCCAGGGTCCGGAAGGCAGAACACGAGCAGATTGTCTCGTGTCGGCGCGCGACCTACGGTATGTCCATGCGCCTTCGTGAACTCGAAATGATAAGGTGCGCCTGCATGTCCGAGCATCACGCCGTCGAAACCATCGTGGTCCTCAAATCGATACAAGATTTCCAGCCCGAGGCCGTCTCCATAAAAACGAATAAGCGCTTCTATATCGTCGGTGGGACGGGCGACGCGTAGCTTGGGGAGAGCCAGTAGAAGTTTCCAATAATGCTGGCCGGCGACCGGAACAGAAGGCACGCTGCAGCCGTGATTGACAAAAGCCATCTGTGAGGCGACAGCGGCTACGCTGCTCGCTACTTTCCGATTTTCGGTCTTCCGGATCAAGTTCGGGACGACACTTCGATAGCATCGTGGCCACTGGCAATACTGAATGCTATTTCCTGCCCGAACGACAATTCAAGCGTGTTGCCATCCGGGTCAGAGATATACGTCCAGAGGCCGACCGGCGGCCCATCATTGCGCGGGGCAGACCGCAGGATGCCGCGGCGCTCAGCTTCGGCCGCACGGCGCGAGACATCTCCCGGCTTGGCACACGCAACGCCTATGTGACCGAATGGTCCGAGTGGCGTATCATTCAAATTCGCAGATGCAACGAGGACAAGCGCGAACGGGCGCGAGCCATCCGCCATCCACGCGACCTCTTCGATATCGCCGCCTGCGTTTCGGCGGTGAATTACCTGAAGATCGGCAAATTCCTGATAGAAGGCGATGCTCTTATCGAGATCGCGCACGACCAGCGCTACGTGGGACAACCCTAGATCTGTTTCGGGCGACCGGATCATGTTCAATTCTCCTTTTCCCTCAATTTGCATCATTGACAGATCGAATGGAAATCGAAGATCTATATAGGAATCATGCAGGATACGAATAATTTCCATCCATCCGATTTGGGTTTGCTGCCGTTCCTCGAGGCGCTGATCGAGGAGCGACATGTCTCCCGCGCAGCATTGCGGCTCAACCGTTCGCAGCCGGCGGTCAGCCACGCTCTGGCAAGGTTAAGGACCATCTTCAACGATCCGCTGCTGGTCAGAGGCGACGGCGGCCTGCAGCCAACAGCGCGGGCGCTTCAACTCGCTGAGCCACTGGGTGAGGCCCTTGCGCTGATGCGCTCCATGGTCGATCAGCCGTCCTTCAACGCGGAGCAGTGCCACCGCCATTTTCGTCTTTCTCTGTCGGACTATGGATCGGCAATCCTCCTGCCCACCCTCGTATCGCGACTTCGAAAGTCGGCACCGTTGGTGGACCTTTCGATCGTATCATACGGCAGGGAACGCGCGCTTGCCGCGCTCATAGACGGGGAGATTGATCTGGCGGTTGGGGTATATCCCAGCCTCAAGCAGGCTAGGCACGCCGACCTCAGAAGTGCATCGCTCTTTGAAGAGACGTTCGCTTGCCTGTTCGATGAATCGAGCGGGTGTGGCCCGTTTTCCTTCGATGATTATCTCGCTCGTCCTCATGTGCGCGTTAGTGTTGCGTTGCAAGACGACAGTGAGGTCGACGACGCGCTTGCACGTCTTGGTTACAAGCGCCGCATTGCAGTTCAGCTTCCACATTGGTCTGCCGCACCGGACCTTGTCAGGGGAAGCGATCTCGTGCTGACCGCAGCGAAGCGTAGCATTGAGCATCTGGGAAAGGGAGGCCTTCAGTGCAGCGAACTGCCGTTTCAGCTGAGCAGCTTTCCATTCGTCCAGACATGGCATCGCCGTCGCGAAAAGGATGCCCCGCATAGATGGCTCCGAGAGGAAATCGCCACGATAGCCGGTGCCAAGGGGCAGAGGTAGATATCCGGGCAGTCGTCGAGCACCGTGAGGCTTGGCAGCAGGGACGTGCGTGGCACCGTTCACCGTGTCGGCAGTTGGTCAGCCACGCCTTGATTTTCGATCGTAGCCTTGAGGATGTGCGCGAGATCCTGAGCGGCTTCTGGTAGATGGTCCTGCTTCAACATCCGCAACTCAAGTGGCGGTAGTGCCGGCAAGCAATTGTCCAGCCGGCGTATTCCGGGCGGCACGCCATGGGCTGTACGCACGGTGACGCCCAATCCAAACCGTAAGGCCGCCCAAACACCGGGCAGGCTTGGCGTGGTCAGGGAAAGGCGCCATAGGATGCCAGCCTCATCAAGCGAGCGAAGTGCAGCCTGCCGGAACAGGCAGGGATGATCAAAGAGCACAAGCGGAAGAGTGCCAGAGACATCGCGAGGCGGTTCACCGTCTTTGTCTTTGGAAAGCCACAACATCGGCATCGTCGCCAGGAGTTCCCCGGTTCCAGGACGATCCATGCCTGCGAAAGCGAGAGCAAGATCGAGGCGCCCGGACTTTACTTCGTGTTCGAGCGCGTAGTTTCTGCCTGCACGAACCGCGACATGAACGTTCGGTCGGTTTTGGGAGAAGGTCGCGAGAGCACTGGGCATGACGTCCTCGAAGAAATCCTGTGGCAGACCCAGGCGGATGGTTGGCGGTGCCACCGATGCACCCAACGCCATGGCTGCCTCATCATGCATGGCTACGATCCGACGCGCGTAACTGAGGAGAGTGTCGCCTGCTTCCGTTGGCACCAATCCGCGACCGCGCCGGTGGAACAGGGCATGACCTGCCTGCTCTTCGAGGCGCTTCAGCTGCATACTGACAGCTGACTGCGATCTGCCGAGATGTAGAGCGGCGCGCGCGAAACTCCCGAGGTCGGTGCCCACGATCATCGTACGCAGCGCTTCAATGTCGAACTGTGGTACCATCTACCCGATTCCGTGAAGTTGTAATTCAACCTTATCAAATTTTCGAATTTGTTGGGATGGATTAATCTCCTGAGAAAACAGGAGACACAGGATGAATAAATCGACGTCGATCGGGTTCATTGGGCTAGGCACAATGGGATTACCGATGGCTTTAAATCTCGTCCAAGCGGGAACGAAACTGATCGTGTGGAACCGTTCGGCCGAGCGTTGCGGGCCGCTGGCGGAACTCGGCGCGATCGCGGCACCCAGCGCTGCCGATGTATTTGAGCGATCCGAGACGGTTATCCTGATGCTTGCCGACGAGGCTGCCACCGACGCCGTGCTTGGCCGCGGATTACCCGATTTTACCCAACGTGTGGCCGGACGCCGGATCGTCGCGATGGGCACGGTGCGCCCCGGCTACTCATTTGCGTTGGCAAACGAGATCAGGAGGGCAGGCGGGCGCTATGTGGAGGCACCAGTCTCGGGGTCGCGCAAGCCTGCGGAGGCCGGTGAACTCGTGGGGATGCTGGCGGGGGAGAAAGAGGACCTGGCCGAGATACGGCCTCTACTCGAACTGCTTTGTCGGGAAGTCTTCGATTGTGGCCCGGCACCCAACGCTCTGCGCATGAAGCTCGCGGTTAACGTGTTTCTGATCACCATGGTGACCGGGCTCGCCGAGGCGACGCATTTTGCCGAGCGGCACGGTCTCGATCTAAACCGTTTCATCACCATTCTTGACGCCGGCCCGATGGCGAGCGACGTGTCGCGGATCAAGGCCGCGAAGGTGGCACGTCGAGATTTCGAGCGTCAGGCAGGGATTTCCGACGTTCTGAAGAACAGCCGCCTCGTCATTGAAGCCGCCCGGGAGGCAGCCATAGCCTCGCCTCAGATGGACGCCTGCTTGACGCTCTACGCAGAGACGGAAGCCTTGGGCCTTGGCGGCGACGATATGATCGCTGTGGTCCGAGCAATCGAAGAACGAACCACAGCGATTTCGCTAGCGAAAAGCGCCGAGAGCAAGGCGTGAATGAAGATCGGATGGACGTGCCAGACCTCACGTTTGATCTTCGGTACCTCCGCTGCGCTATCGCCGCCGCTGCGCACGGTAGTTTTCGGCAGACGGCACTTGCGCTGGATACATCACAATCCACGGTAACGCGCCGTATCCAACTTCTCGAACACCGCTTGGGTTTCACGCTTTTCGTTCGAGATAGACGAGGGGTTCGGTTAACGCATGCGGGCGATAATTTCCTCAAAGAGGCAGCGCCTGGAATCGATCAACTTCGTCGTGCCGTCCGTTTGGGTTCATCAAAGGGTGAATTGCATAACAGCATGCTGCGTATCGGTATTCTCGCTTCCCTGGCGGCGGGATTCCTGCATCTCGCGCTCAAGGAAGTGAGACGGCGGCATCCGAGGATTAAGATCATATTGCACGAAGGAACTGCAGAGAACAATTTGGACCGGTTGACGAAAGGAGACTTGGATATCGTCTTCGTTGCGGGACTGCCTCAGTTGCCCCGCCAAAAGAGCGAAATCTTATGGCGAGAGCGCATTTTTGCTGTGCTACCCGATTCTCATTCTCTGGCGATTAAGTCGGAACTCTCTTGGGAGGACATTCGCTCGGAGACGTTCATCCTCAGCAGTAATGGCTCGGGACCAGATATCCTTGATCTTCTCGTCCGAAAAATCGGGCAGATGGGGTTCAGGCCCAGAATAGAGGTACATCATGTTGCCCGGGAAAATCTCATAAATCTGGTGGCTATGGGCTACGGAGCGACCGTGACCAGCGCGTCAGCTCTTGGGTTGTCGGTCAAAGGCGCAGTTTTTCGGCCCATCGCTTATGACGCCGAGGATGTGCCGTGGGGTGCCGTGTGGTCCGAAGATGGCGAAAACCCTGCTGTTTTCAGATTTCTGGAGATTGTACGGTCTATTGCTGCTGTTGAGCATTGCGCGACTGAGCCTTTCGCGCCTTCGCAAAGCCGCGATCCGTCGCAATGAAGCGCTCCAGCATGGGAACGATGAGCCGGACGGGATCGGCGGGCGACTGGCCTGCCTCGCGGGCGAGGATGCCGGCATAGGCGGCGAGATCGCGGTGCAGGCCGGCGGGCAGTTCCAGCGTCACCTTGACGGGCTTGTCGTCAGCGATGGGACCGAGTTTCAGCTTGGTCATGTCAACCTCCGTAGGGTTCGAGCACGAGATCGCGGGTGACGAGCACGCGGACGGGCAAGCCCGGTCGGATGGTGAGCGTGGGCGCGATGTTGAGCTGACGGCCGACGATCTGCTGGCCGGTCTGGCTGATGCTGTTCGACGCGCCTTGGCGCAGGGCCTGCACGATGTCGCTGTCGTTGCCGGATGAGCCGGCCTGCGCGCCGACGCTGAGGATGGTCGAGAGGACCGCCGCCTTGAACAGTTCGCCCCAGTGATAATCAACGCCATCCTCCAGACCGGCATAGCCTTTGCTGTCGGCGCCGGGCTGACGCTCAAGCACGATCGAGCGCCCATTCGGAAAGATCAGCCGGGTCCAGACGAGCAGCACACGGCGCTGGCCGAAACCGACGCCGCTGTCATACTGGCCGATGACGCGGGCGCCCTGCGGCACGAGCAGGATTTTGCCGGTGGGGCTGTCATAGACATTCTCCGTCACCTGCGCAGTGATCTGGCCGGGCAGATCGGAGCGGATGCCGGTAATGAGTGCCGCCGCGATCACCGCGCCGGCCTGAAGGACATTGGCCGATGCAGGTGCGGTGACACGATCGGGCGAGACGGTACGCTTGTCGGGCGTCTGGTTGAGGAAGGCGAGCTGGCGATCCTGCGCCGAGGGCGTCGCCGGCTGTGGCGCGAGGCCGAGGCTGGCGAGGTCCGTCTGCGGCATGGTCGTGGTCGAGGGCGATCCCGCTGTGCCGTTGTTCGCGGCCCGCGTCTCGGTGGGTGCGAACAGTTTTGCAAGCCGTGCGGCTTCCAGTTCCTGCACCCGGCGCTGTTCCTCCGGTGACGGCCCGGCATTGGGCGTGGCGATCCCCGGTGTCAGAACCGGCTGACCGGCATTCTGGGCGTTGAGGATTGGACGGCCGAGATCGCCGGGCAGTGGCGGGCCGAGCCTGGGCACGCCACTATAGTCCTTCGGCAGGCCGGCGAGGCCGTCCGGCGTGGTGCGGTTGTCGGTGGAATAGAGTTCCTGACCCTGGCCGCCGCCATTGCGGGTCTGGAGCGCATAATAAAGCGCGCCGCTGATCGCGAGGCTGCCGGCCGCGCCGAGGCCGATCAACACCTTGCGCGACAGGCGGGTGACGCGCGGCGGTTCGGGACGCAGCCGCATGGCGGCCGCCGGCTCGCCGGTGAGCGGGCGGGCTTCGTCTTCCGCTTCGGGCGGACGCGGCGTTTCCGGGACACGCTCTTCCTTGCCGGGATCGGTCTCGCTCACGATGCCTGCCCTCCGCTTTCGCTTCGGGCGTTCGTCGCTTGCGAAGCCCCACCGGGGCTTCGCATCCATGAGAATGGACCGCTCCTCCCCCCATCAGTCCGGGAGATACGCACGCGCTTCTGGTCCTTCGCCGCCCCGAAGCGCAGTTCCGCGGCGGCGAACAGCCGGTCGACGATCATGTAGTTACCGCGCACCCGGTAGTTCACCAGTTCGGAGGTGTCACCTTCCGGCCCGACGACGAAGAGCGGCGGCATTTCGCCCTGGCCGATGCCGCGCGGGAACTCGATGAACACCTGCCGTCCGTCATCGAAGGCGCGCAGCGGCCGCCACGGCGCACGATCTCCGGAGACCTCGTAGCGAAAGTTGACGCGGGAAAGATCGACGCCGGTGGCGACGGGCTGCGCGGCCTCGGCTTGGCTGTTCTGGCGTCGCAGGGCGATGAGCTGGTCCTGCGGATATTGCCAGGAGACCGAGGCCATATAGGTCGAAGGCGTCGAGCGCAGTTCCATGTGATAGGTGCGCCGGTCGGTGTTGATGACGAGATTGGTCATCAGCTCGGCCCGTGTCGGTTTCACCAGAATATGCACCACCTTCGTAGCACCTGTTCCGCTCTCGGTGTCGCCGATGATCCAGCGCACGGTGTCACCGGCGGCGACGGGGCCGGAGCCGACGAGCGTTTCGCCGGGCTGAAGCGCGATGTCGGTGATCTGCCCCGGCGAGGCATAGACCTGATAGAGCGCGCCATCGACGAAGGGATAGACCTGCATCGAATTGATGAAGCCGTCGCGCACGGGTTGCATCCGGGCGCTCGCATTGGCCTGATTGACGCGGACGGTCGGCTCGGCCGCCTCGGGCACGGGTTTGCCGTCCTTCCCGACCGGCTTCAACTGGCCGGGCAGCGGGAGAGGTTTGGGCAGGCTGACGACGGTGACGGGCGCCGGCGGATCGACGGTCTGCACGGCAGGCGCGGCATCGTCATAGGAAATCTCGGGCGGCGGCACATGACCGGCGCAGCCGGCCAATGCCGACGTGCAAAACAGGATCAGCGGGAACGCGGCTTTACGGAACGCCGGACTTCCCGCGTTTCTTGGGGCGGCTGTGCGGAAGGTCGGCGTCATTGTCCAAGCTCCTTCGACCAGTTGATGGCGTTGATGTAGATTCCGAGCGGGTTCTTCCTGAGCGTGTCGGCATCGCGGGGCGGCTGCACGGCGACGGTGAGGATGGCGGACCAGCGTTCGGTGCTGCTGAGCGATCCATCCTGATAGCGGCGCTCGATCCAGGCGACGCGGAAGCTCGACGGCGAAGCGCGGATGACGCTCGACACCTCGACCGCGACCTGCTGCCGGCCGACCTTGGCGAAGGGATCGTTGGCACGAGCATAGTCGTTCAGCGCCAGCGCGCCGCCCTGGGTGGTGAAGTCATAGGCGCGCAGCCAGTTCTGCCGCACGATGATCGCATCGGCCGGGATGCTCCTGACCTGCTCGATGAAACGGGCGAGATAGAAAGCGATCTGCGGGTCGTTGGGCTGATAATCGGCGGTCGCGGGCGCGATGGCCTGCGCCTGTCCGAGCCGATCGACCTGCACCACCCACGGCACGATCGACCCGCTCAGCGACTGCCAGACCAGTGCGGTGGACAGGCCGGCGGAGAGCGCCAGCGAGCCGAAGGCCATCAGCCGCCAGTTTTTCGCCTGCACGCGCGCCGAGCCGATGCGGTCGTCCCAGACCTGGGCGGCGCGCTGGTATGGGGTCTCGGGCTCGGGGGATTTGCCGTAATGGGCGGCGGGTCGCTTGAACATGGTCAGTCGCTTTCGGAGAGGTTGACGGAAGAGCCGCCACCATGGGCGTCGCCGCTGCGCACCGCGTGGGCGGCGGTCTGCGCGCCATGCGACAGGGACTGCGAGCGCTTCATGCGCTTCGCCCAGGCGGGCGGACCATCGGCGGCGGAAGAGGAGGAAGACGCGGCCGGCGCCGATGCAGCCTCGGCCTCACCGCCGACCGTGCCGGCGCTAGACGATCCGCCCGACATCCCGAACGCCGCGCGCGCCCCGGACTGATAGCTAGACTTCAGGCTGTCGGAGGCCCGGCCGGCCGCGCGCTTCAAGGGCGAGACGGCGGCCTGCGCGCCGGTCGAAGCGACATTGCCGAGGCCGGACGCGACGGCGGACGCGCCGGACTGACCGGCAGCCCCAAGGCTGTAGGCGGTGGATGCGCCACCGGCGAGCGTCGCCCCACCACGCGCGGCAGCGGCAGCACCGCCAACGAGCGATGCACCGCCTGATGCCACCGCGCCAATTGCCGCTCCACCCGCCGCGACCATGCCACCAGCGGCCAAGCCTGTTCCGATCGCCGCGCCTGCGCCGAGCTGCGGGCCGCCGGAGACAAGACCGTTGGCAATGCCGGGACCGAAGATGCCGAGGCCGAGCAGCGACAGTGCTGCCAACACGATCGCCATCGCATCGTCGATGGTCGGCGTCGCGCCGTTGAAGCCTTGGGTGAACTCGGAAAACAGCGTCGAGCCGATGCCGATGATGACGGCGAGCACCAACACCTTGATGCCGGACGAGATGACATTGCCGAGGACCCTCTCGGCCATGAAGGCGGACTTGCCGAACAGGCCGAAGGGGATCAGCACGAAACCGGCGAGCGTCGTCAGTTTGAACTCGATCAGGGTGACGAAGAGCTGGATGGCGAGGACGAAGAAGGCGAGCAGCACCAGCGCCCAGGCAAACAACATGCAGGCGATCTGGATGAAGTTCTCGAAGAAAGACCAGTAGCCCATCAGGTTCGAGATCGAGTCGAGCAGCGGATGGCCGGCGTCCAACCCGGTCTGCGCCACCTTGCCGGGGCGCAGGAGATCGGTGACGGAGAAGCCCGTGCCGGACGCCTTCAGGCCGAGACCGGCGAAGCTCTCGAAGACGATGCGGGCGAGATTGTTCCAGTTACCGATGATGTAGGCGAAGACGCCGACGAACAGCGTCTTCTTCACCAGGCGGGCGATTATGTCTTCGTCGGCGCCCCAAGACCAGAAGAGTGCCGCCAGCGTCACGTCGATGACGATCAACGTGGTGGCGATGAAGGCCACCTCGGGCTTCAGCAGTCCGAAGCCGCCGTCGATGTAACGGGTGAAGACTTCGAGGAAATGGTCGATGACGCCGGTGCCCTGCATGGTCAGCGCGCCTCCGTCCGCGAGGGTTCGGGCTGGGCGGCGGGCGTGGCCGGTTCGGCGGAATCCGGTGCGCTAGGGAACATCGTCGTGGGCGCGGCCAGAGTCGATGACGGCGCAGGCGCGGGTTGGCCGAGGAAGCGGCGGCGATTGTCGGCCCAGGCGCGCAGGCAGGACGGATCGCGCGGCCCGGCCTCGCCGATGCCGCTGCACCGGACGAGTTCCGCATCGAGCGGATCTCGCAGCGGCGAGGAATGCGCCACGGCCGGGGCGTTATCCGAGCTGTCGGGCTTGCGGTTCACCTCGATAGCGGTCGCCACGACGGCGACCGCGACGAAGATGACGGCGCCGATGCGCGCGAGGGTCTTGCCGTCCATCGCGCCGCCCTCAGTTGTTGCCGTAGAACATCTGCGCGTTGCCGGCCTGATAGCCGGTCCCCGGCGTCAGGAAGCGGCGGCGCTGCTCGCGGCCCTGTTCGGCGGCGGCGGCCTGTTCGGCCGATTGCAGCGCTTGCGCCCGGCCGTTGGCCGCGACGACAGCGGTGAGGTCGGCGAGCTGCTGGGCTTGCAGCGCGAGAAGCTGGTTGCCGGCCTGTGTCGCCTGCAACGCGCCGGTCGCGCCCTGGCTGGCCGTGACCAGCGAGGACATGGCCGTGCGGTTGGTGTCGATATTGCCGACGACGGTGGCCTGTACGCGCATGGCGTCCTGCAGGCCGCCGACCGTGTTCTGCCAGCGCGAGCGGGCGTCGGCGACCAGTTGCGTATCCGACGCCGACATCGAGACATTGGCGTACTTCGTCTGGAACGCCTTATCAATCGCCTGCACGTCATAGGCGATGTTCTGCGCCTGGCTGAGCAGTTGCTGCGTCTTCTGCACCGACTGCTGGATCAGTTGCAGCGAGGAGATCGGCAGGCTCGCGAGGTTGCGGGCCTGATTGATGAGCATCTGCGCCTCGTTCTGAAGCGAGGTGATCTGGTTGGTGATCTGCTGGAGCGACCGCGCGGCGGTCAGCACGTTCTGGGCATAGTTCGAAGGGTCGAAGACGATGATGGCGTGCGCCGGCGTTGCCAGCAGGGGCGCGAGGGCGACGGGTGCGACAAGCAGCGCGGCAGCGAGCCGGCCGCCAAAGGTGCGGCGAAGGATCATGGCAGTGTCTCCAGGTTGGTGAGAGTGGGAATGAGGTCGGCGGCCCAGCTGACGCCCCGATGGCGCAGCCAGGCGGGGAGGAATCCGTTTGCGCCGTGCTCGGCGACGATCTTCGCGATGGCAGCTTGATCGGTCTTTGAGGATGCGGCGCAGAGCGCCAGCGCCACATCGGAGAGGCCCAGCTCGAAAAGCCGGTTGCCGCGCCGCGACTGGCAGTAATAGTCGCGCTTCGGCATCGCCCGCGCGATGATCTCGATCTGGCGATCGTTGAGGCCGAAGCGACGATAGATGGCGGTGATCTGCGGCTCGATCGCGCGTTCGTTGGGGAGCAGCAACCGGGTCTGGCAGCTTTCGATGATGGCTGGCGCGATGGCGCTGCCGTCGATGTCGGACAGGCTTTGCGTGGCGAAGATCACGCCTGCGTTCTTCTTGCGCAGCGTCTTTAGCCATTCGCGGAGTTGCCCGGCGAAGGCCTCATCGTCGAGCGCCAGCCAGCCTTCATCGACGATGAGGAGCGTCGGCGATCCGTCGAGCCGGTTCTCGATGCGGTGGAAGAGATAGGCGAGCACGGCGGGCGCGGCGTCAGTGCCGATCAGCCCCTCGGTCTCGAAGGCCTGGACCGTCGCGGTGCCGAGATGTTCGCTTTCGGCATCTAGCAACCGGCCCCAGGCGCCGCCAATGCAATAGGGGCGTAGCGCCTGTTTGAGGTCGTTGGATTGCAGCAGGACGCACAGACCGGTGATGGTGCGTTCTTCGACCGGGGCGGAAGCCAGCGAGGTGAGCGCCGTCCAGATATGCTCCTTCACCTCCGGGGTGATGGCGACGCCTTCGCGCGTGAGGATGGCGCCGATCCAGTCGGCTGCCCAAGCGCGCTCGGCGGAGTCATCGACGCGGGCGAGCGGCTGAAGTGAGACGGAGGATTCCGATCCATCCGTCAGCCCGCCGCCGAGATCGTGCCAGTCGCCGCGCATGGCGAGCGCCGCCGCGCGGATCGAGCCGCCGAAGTCGAAGGCGAACACTTGCGCACCCAAGTAGCGCCGGAACTGCAAGGCCATCAGCGCCAGCAGCACGGATTTTCCGGCACCGGTCGGCCCGACGATCAGCGTGTGGCCAACATCGCCGACGTGGAGGGTAAACCGGAACGGGGTCGAGCCTTCGGTTTTGCCGAACAGCAGGGGCGGTGCTGCAAAATGCTCATCCCGTTCCGGCCCCGCCCACACCGCGGAGAGCGGAATCATATGGGCGAGATTGAGCGTGGAAATCGGCGGCTGCCGGACATTGGCGTAGACGTGGCCGGGCAAGCTGCCGAGCCAGGCATCCACCGCGTTGATGGTCTCGGCCATCGCGGTGAAGTCGCGGCCCTGAATGACTTTCTCGACGAGGCGCAGCTTCTCGTCGACGATACGCGGATCGGCGTCCCACACCGTCACGGTGGCGGTGACATAGGCGATGCCGGCATAGTCGGCGCCGAGTTCCTGAAGCGCAAGGTCGGCATCGGCTGCCTTGTTCGACGCGTCGGTGTCCACCAGCGCGGATTGCTCGTTGGTCATCACCTCCTTCAGGATCGCGGCGATCGACTTGCGCTTGGCGAACCATTGCCGCCTGATCTTGGTCAGCAGCTTTGTGGCGTCGGTCTTGTCGAGCAGGATCGCGCGGGTGGACCAACGATAGGGGAACGCCAGTCGGTTCAGTTCGTCGAGCAGGCCCGGCGTCGTCGCGGTCGGAAAGCCAGTGATGGTGAGGACGCGCAGATGCGACGATCCCAGGCGCGGCTCCAGCCCGCCGGTCAGCGGCTGATCGGCGAGCAGCGCATCGAGATAGACAGGCGTCTCGGGCACGCGGACGCGATGCCGGTGCGTCGAGACGCAATCATGCAGATAGGTCAACGTCTCGCCGTCGTCGAGCCAGCGGCATTCCGGCATGAAGGCTTCTACCAAGCGCAGCAGCCGGTCGGTCCGGTCGGCGAAGCCCGCCATCACCTCGTGCGGATCGATGCCGGTCTTCTCCCGGCCCTCATAGAGCCAGGTCTCGGCGCGGGCGGCATCTTCGGCCGGCGGCAGATAGCAGAAGGTCAGGAAGTAGCTGGATTCGAAATGGCTGCCCGCTTCCTCGAAATCCGCTTTCCGCTCGGCATCGACCAGCGCGGACGCGGCATCGGGAAAGCGGCTGTCGGGATAGAGGTTCGAGGGATGGCGCTGTGCCTCGACGAAGATCGCCCAGCCAGAGCCGAGACGGCGAAAGGCGTTGTTCAGGCGCCCGGCCACGGCGACCAGCTCGGCCGGCACCGCCGAATCCAGATCTGGGCCACGAAACCGCGCGGTGCGCTGGAACGAACCGTCCTTGTTGAGCACGATGCCGGGACCGGCGAGCGCCACCCAAGGCAGGAAATCGGCGAGCCGGGCGTTCCAGTTGCGATATTCGGCGAGGTTCATCATGGCCGCGCCCCTCAGACCGAAAGATGCGCGGGGATGCGCAGATGGCGGCGGCCGACCTCGACGAAGAGCGGATCGCGCTTGGCGGCCCACACTGCCGCGAAGTGGCCGATCGCCCAGATGGTGAGGCCGACAAGCCAGAGGCGAAGGCCGAGGCCTATGGCCCCGGCGAGCGTGCCATTCAGGATCGCGATGGCGCGCGGCGCGCCGCCGAGCAGAATCGGATCGCTGAGCGCCCGGTGCAGCGGGACCGTATAGCCGGGCACGTCTCCGCCCTGATCGACGACGCCCGCCATCAGATCAGCGCCCCGCCGCCGAACGAGAAGAAGGACAGGAAGAACGAGCTGGCCGCGAATGCGATCGACAGGCCGAACACGATCTGGATCAGCCGGCGGAAGCCGCCCGACGTATCGCCGAACGCCAGCGTCAGGCCCGTGGTGATAATGATGATGACGGCGATGATCTTGGCGACCGGCCCTTCGATCGATTGCAGGATCTGTTGCAGCGGCTGTTCCCACGGCATCGACGAGCCGGAGGCATCGGCTGGCGCGGCCATGACCAAACTGAGCGTGGCGACAGAAACCGTCATTGCGAGGCGATGACGGACATGGGTGAAGCGCGGGAGGCGCAGGCGTTGGATCACGGGGTGTCTCCTTCGGGGCTCGGATCGAGGGCGGGGCTGGTGGAAGCCGCGCCGCCGTCGCCCTCCATGACGGCGGGCAGGACGCGGTAATCGCCGTCGGGGCCGAGACCCTCGACGCGGGCGAGTTGGGAAAGCTGGCGCACGGAGCCGCGGCCGGCGAGCACCGCCACGAGGTCGATCGTCTCGGCGATGAGTGCGCGGGGCACGGTGACGACGGCTTCCTGGATGAGCTGTTCCATGCGGCGCAGCGCGCCGATGGCGCTGCCGGCGTGGATCGTGCCGACGCCGCCGGGATGGCCGGTGCCCCATGCCTTCAGAAGGTCGAGCGCTTCCGGTCCGCGCACCTCGCCGATTGGGATGCGGTCGGGGCGCAGGCGCAGCGAGGAGCGGACGAGATCGGACAGTGATGCGACGCCATCCTTGGTGCGCATCGCGACGAGGTTGGGTGCCGCGCATTGCAGTTCGCGCGTATCCTCGATGATGACGACGCGATCGGCGGTCTTCGCCACCTCGGCGAGCAGAGCGTTGGTCAGCGTCGTCTTGCCGGTCGAGGTGCCGCCCGCCACGAGGATGTTGGCGCGGGCGGCGACGCCATCCCGCAGCACCTCGGCCTGTGCCGCCGACATGATTCCGGCCGCGACATAATCGTCGAGGGTGAACACCGCGACGGCGGGCTTGCGGATCGCGAAGGCGGGCGCGGCCACGACAGGCGGCAGAAGCCCCTCGAAGCGCTCTCCCGTCTCGGGCAGCTCCGCCGAGACACGCGGGGCGCCGGCATGGACTTCAGCGCCGACATGATGCGCAACGAGGCGGATGATGCGTTCGCCGTCCGCCGGTGATAGCTGCTGGCCCGTCTCGCACAAGCCTTCGGAGAGCCGGTCGATCCAGAGCCGCCCATCGGGGTTGAGCATCACCTCGACGATCGCGGGATCTTCCAGAAATCGCGCGATCATCGGCCCGAGGGCCGTGCGGAGCATGCGTGCGCCGCGAAGGATTGCCTCCGATTTTTGGTGGGTGGCCGCCACGTCGTCCCCGTTCTCGTGCAGGCCCGCGAAGTGCAGCCCTGAATCGGGGATGAGTAGAAGAGGCAGAAATCATGGCATGACAACAACCGAGATGTAGTCGTCGTACTGTGGCGTACAAAGACAGGGAAACGGCGGAAGGACTCTGTACTTGCGCAAAACCTGCTGACGATTATTCCGCGTCGCGCGCGGGATCGATATCCTCGGAGATTTCCTGTCTGAGCTTCGGTCCGCTAGCGAGTCGACGACCCAGAGCCGCAATGAACGCTTCGTATCGCTCGCCGGCCTTGGCACGAGCGGCCTGAGCGGCAGGCTCGGGCAATGCCGGCGTCGTGGTCAGCCAGAAGCGAACGAAGATCGCCAGCGTCTCGACGGAAATGCTGACATCGCGTTCCATGCGTGTCATGCGCCGGTCGAGCTGGTCGAGCCGCTTGGTGATTGCCGCCTCCTGGCGCTCCGCAGCGTCGGGCGAGAGGAAGGAGGCGATGCCGGCCTCGGCAACTAACGAAAGCGAGTGGCCACGCCGGGCCGCGTGCGCTACGAGAGCTTTCAAGACATCGGGCTCGAGATAGACGGAGAGCCTCTGTTTCTTCGGGGATTTCGTCATCGCGGCTCTCCTAAAGGTCGATGCCGTCGCCCGGATCGAGCGTAGCCTGCCGCGCGACCTGACGCATGTTCTGGTTCATGCGACTGAGACGCGCGGCGTCGTCATCGGCATCGTCCGCCGGGTCGATCTCGAACTCGTTTTCGATCGGCGCCACTTTGGCGATCGGCTGCACGCGGCTCAGCTCGGGCTGGCGCCGACGCTCGGAGTCCGTTGTGTCCTCCTCCTCCGCATTGGCACCCGTCGCCGCTGTCAGTATCTCCGGCGACGGCGGCAACGCCAGTTGGCTCCAGTCGTCAGTCGAGACCCCGTCCGGCTTCGTGATCGCCGGCGGCGGCAGCACTCGCTCCTGAAACCGGCGGTCCCCGTAGTATCGAGCCTTCTTGGCCCGGATCGGCGGCGTGCCTGCGACCATGACGATCTCGTCAGAGGGCGGGAGCTGCATGATCTCGCCGGGCGTGAGCAACTGCCTGGCCGTCTCCGAGCGCGACACCATCAGGTGGCCGAGCCAGGGCGAGAGCCGGTGGCCGGCGTAGTTCTTCATCGCCCGCATCTCGGTCGCGGTGCCCAGCGCGTCCGACACGCGCTTAGCCGTCCGCTCGTCGTTGGTCGCGAAGCTGACGCGCACATGGCAGTTGTCGAGGATTGAATTATTGGGTCCGTAGGCCTTTTCGATCTGGTTGAGCGACTGGGCGATCAGGAAGCTCTTGAGGCCGTAGCCCGCCATAAAGGCCAGTGCGGACTCGAAGAAATCGAGCCGTCCCAGCGCCGGGAATTCGTCCAGCATGAGGAGCAGCCGGTGGCGACCGCCCTTTGCCTGCAGATCCTCGGTGAGACGCCTGCCGACCTGATTGAGGATCAGGCGGATCAGCGGCTTGGTGCGGTTGATGTCCGAGGGCGGCACCACGAGGTAAAGCGTCGACGGCCGCTTACCGCCGACGATATCGGCGATGCGCCAGTCGCAGCGCCGCGTCACTTCGGCGACAACGGGATCACGGTAAAGACCAAGGAACGACATGGCGGTCGAGAGCACGCCGCTGCGCTCATTGTCCGATTTGTTCAGCAGCTCGCGCGCGGCGCTGGCGATGACCGGGTGCGGACCGGCTTCACCAAGGTGCGCGGTCTTCATCATGGCGGCCAGGGTCGACTCAATCGGCCGCTTCGGGTCGGAGAGGAAGGCGGCGACGCCGGCGAGCGTCTTGTCGGCCTCGGCATAGAGGACGTGGAGGATCGTGCCGACCAGCAAGGCGTGGCTGGTCTTTTCCCAGTGGTTCCGCTTCTCGAGGCTGCCTTCGGGATCGACCAGGATGTCGGCGATGTTCTGAACGTCGCGGACTTCCCACTCGCCACGGCGCACCTCGAGCAGCGGATTGTAGGAGGCCGACTTCGGATTGGTCGGATCGAACAGCAGGACGCGGCCATGCTTTGAGCGGAAGCCCGCCGTCAGCGTCCAGTTCTCGCCCTTGATGTCATGGACAATCGCGGAGCCTGGCCAGGTCAGCAGTGAAGGCACGACGAGACCCACGCCCTTGCCGGAGCGGGTCGGGGCGAAGCATAGCACATGCTCTGGACCGTCATGGCGCAGATAGTCGCGATCGAGCTTGCCGAGCACCACGCCATCGGGACGGAGCAGGCCGGCGGCTTTTACTTCGTCGTCTCGCGCCCAGCGTGCCGAGCCATAGGTCTCGACGTTCTTCGCTTCGCGCGCCCGCCAGACGGACATACCGATCGCCACTGCGATCGAGATGAAGCCGCCGGACGCCGCGATATAGGCGCCCTCGACGAAGATCGGCGGCGCATAGGCGTCATAGAAGTACCACCACCAGAAGAAGGCCGGCGGATAGTAGATCGGCCAGCCGGCCAGCTCGAACCAAGGCGGGCCGAGCTGGGGCTGGAAACCGAGCCGGTAGGCCGTCCACTCTGTCGCCGCCCAGGTCGTGAAGAGCACGATCATGAAAACGGTGAGGATCTGGCCCCAGAGGATTTTGCTCGCGGACATGGCGGGTCCTTTCTTGCTCGCGGGCTATAGGCCGAGGCCGCGTTTGCGGCCGAAACTCCAGTCGACGCCGCCGTCGCCGCGGGCGACGCCGGAGACTTGCTGGCCAAGGTGCTTTTCGAGAGACGGCGACCAGGGCACGAGCTGGAAGCCGAGGCCGTCGTCGATCATGGCGAAGCGGCCCGACGCGAGGGCGATGCGCTGCCGATAGGCGCCGGCGACATATTCCCCGGTCCCCGCCTTGGTGAACGGTCGTCCGGTCTCGGCGACGAGCCTCTCAGCCGTCATATCGACCTCGCGCTGACGCAGCGTGTTGATGAGGTTGCGGGAGAAGATGACGCTGCGGCCATGGCGCTCTGCCAGGCGCTGCTCGATCAGATGTTCGGCGCGCCGGTCCATCGCGTCGCGCACCTCAGCGCCGAATCCGCCACCGCCAAGCGCCACGGGCTCACGGGCTATCGCCTGCCGATCGAGCCAGGTCGCGCCGGTCGCGGTGACCTGGGCAGAGATGTCTAGATCTGAGCGGACGGCAAGCGCGACACGCCGCTGCTCCCGCGCGTCATCGAACTTGCGCAGTTCGACGATCGAACCCGGCACGCTGTCGCCGGCTGCCTCGATGTCGGGCAATTTGATGTGGTGGGTGCGGCCGTCGACCCCGTCGACCACAGCATAGGCCGTGCCCTTGAGTTCGTCGTCGAGACCTCGCGTCACCAGCCGGCCGACAACGGGATCGTTCAGGCTTTCGCCGGCGAGCACATAGCTTGCCGCGCCGCGTTCGATGCCGCGGTCGGTCAGCGCGCGGTGCATGCGCTTGATGATATCGCCGCGTTCGCCGAGCTCGCGCAGCGTTGCCTCCGCCTTCTCGGAGATCGTCCATTGACCGGGACCGATCTCGTCGGCGAGCCCGAGCCCTTCGAGCTTGCGCAGCCGCCCGACCTTCAGGGCATGGAATTCATCGGGCTGTCGGTCCGGATGCGGCGCGAGGTCTACGACACCGGTCCTAAAGACGTCGCGCGCGAGCTGACGATCAAGATTGGTCCAGCGCTCGGACTCAACCTGGCGCTCGATGGTGCGGCGGATTTCCTGATCAGTGCGCGGTCCCAGTTCCTGTGTGATGAGATCGCGCGCTCGGTCGCGCATGCCCTCCTTGATGTAGTCGCGCGAGATCACGAGGTTCTCGCCGTCGTCGCGGACGCCGCGCATGATCAGATGCACGTGCGGATGCTCGGTGTTCCAGTGGTCGACGGCGACCCAATTGAGCCTCGTGCCGAGGTCCTTCTCCATCTGTCCGACCAGCTCGCGGGTGAAGCCCTTCAGGTCTGCCATCTCCACTGCGTCGTCGGGCGACACGATGAAACGGAAATGATGCCGGTCGTCCTCGCACCGCTCCGCGAACGCCTTGGGATCGACGTCATCCCCGCCGGGACCGAACAGGCGGGCCTTCTCTCCATTCCGGGTCACGCCTTCCCGGCGGAGATAATTGAGGTGGGTGCGGAGCGGCGCGTTGCGTCCACCCTGGCACACGACGCGGGCCTTGACGACGGCGCCCCGCGAGCGGACGGTCAGCAGGCGGTTGGCCTGCACTGCCGCGCGCTGACCGCGGCCGAAGCGCGAGCGGTTGCCGGGCCCGATCTCTCCTTGCCGCGATACCGCGCCGCCGGCCTTCTGAGCGGCAGCGAGCGCTTGCGCGATGAAGGGTCTGGCCTGCTGGGCGCGGGTCGAGCGAATGCGGCCTGGCCGGATGCGGAAATCGTCCTCGGCGCTCATGGGCGTGGCCCCGCACATCGCGCAAAGCCGAGGAAATTGTTGGGAAAGCGCCACGCGCGCAGGCTGCGCCGATCAGGCGCACCTCGCGCAAACGCGCCATAACCCCTTGAAAAACCACAACCGCACAAGGCCGCACATCGCGGCCCTTTATCCTGCCATCGTGCGGTTGTGGTGACTGCTCTTCCCGCTTCTGACGCCAATTCCACGCCAGAACCCGACAATGCCCCAGGGAGTGCGAAGCCCATCATCGGGGCCCCCCACTATCGGCACGCGCCACGAACAGGCCATCCGATTGCGGTGCAGGCGGCGTTGGATCGCGCACCGACTCCGGCGCGGGTGGTGCAACCGGATCGCTGTCGGTCTGCTGCCGATCTGCACGCGGCCCGTTATCGACCTGCACGATGAAGAGCGGCGCACGGGTCCAGGCGAGCGGATCGGCGGTCGCCACCGTGGCGGGGGCAGTCGGATCGCCGCCGCCAATGATCGGTGCGAGCGCAGCAACATAGGCGCGCGTTTCCGCCGGCAATGGGCGGCCGGTCGCGCGATATTCCTCGTAGCGGCCGGGACCGGCATTATAGGCCGCCAGAAAACCGGGCGAGCCGTAACGATCGTGCATCTCACGCAGATACGCAGCGCCCGCCATGATGTTGTCGCGTGGGTCGTAGGGATCGCCGCCGAGACCATGTCGAGCGCGCAAATCCCCCCACGTCGCTGGCATGATCTGCATCAGCCCCATCGCGCCCTTGGGTGAGATCGCGCGCACATCATCGCGGCTTTCGACGCGCATGACGGCCCGAATCCACGCCTCCGGAATGCCGAACCGGCGCGCTGCGTTGGCGATATGCCCGGCATAGGGATCGCTAGGTGATGCGCGCTCCATCGATGCGTCCTGTGCAACGGCCGGGACGGTCGACGACAGGCCGGTAAACAGGCCGGAAAGGAGGAGGAAGGCTGTGTGGCGGACGGTGGGAAACCGTCCGACGACAGCGCGATGGCGTCGGGCCGGCATCGCTCAGTCCCGCTCGCCGCGCTTGGGCGGGCGGCTCCAGTGCAGGCCCCAGGCGGACTTGTCGTCGGCCGACTGGAACAGATTGGCGCGGATCGGCTGCGGAAAGCATGGGTCATCGAGCTGTAGCGCGACGTACTCGCCGGCTTTCTCGCCGATGCGCTTCCAACCCGCGCCGAGCTCGGCGCGGGGTTCGTTATTCACTCCGTCGAAAACGTGGACGCGGAAATCCGGCGCATTCTCGGCATCGGACGGCTCGGCCGGAATGATGATGATGTCCTGGTGCAGCAGGAGTGTTTCCAAGTGGCCGATGAAGCCGCCATCGTCGCGGGTAAACTGACCGATCAGGGACATGATTGCCTCCGTGGGTGTGCGGTGAGGTTGGAAAGGGGCACGCCGTCACCGCGTCGGCGCGCGCCAGACGAAGCGACCGTTGCCGTCCTCGTCGGTGTAGAGGGGGATGGCCCGGCCGATCACAGCGGAAGCGGGAAGCGGCCCAAAGTAGCGACCGTCGAGGCTGTCGCGGACTTCCCAGTTCATCAGGAACAGCTCGCCCTTGGTGACGACGCGGCAGCCTTGCCAGACGGGCAGCGGGTTGCCGCGACGATCCCGATCAAGCGCATCGCCCATCGGCACAGCGTCGACGGTAATCGCTAGGCCCGTCCTGCAAACCCGCTGCCCTGGAAGCGCCACGACGCGCTTCATCAGCGGTACGCCGCGCGGCAGATAGCCGCCCTCGTCGAGAAAGCTCGCGAGCGGCTCGGGCGCACGCACCGCGACCAGATCGGTCACCTCTGGGGACCGGTCCGGCTCAATGGCGTAAAGGCCGATCGGTGTGCTCGCCGACGCGTTCCAGATCAGCTTTGGTGCGAAGGAGGCGAACGACAGGACGCCGAGCAGTGACGCAGCGGCGGTCGTGGTGACGGCGTAGCCGAACCTGGTCATGCACCGATCCTCCGCGCTAAGACGAAGGCGCGATGGCGCTGAATCGTGTAGGCGCGGGGAGTCTCGCCGACGGCAAAGCGATTGTGGACGTGCCGCCAATGATCGGGCGCGACCTCAAGCGGATCGATGCCGATCGACTCGATCGCGTCGATGTGCTGGAGCATGCGCTCCACCTTCGGCCAGCCATCGACACGTAGCAGGATGTCGCCGCCGGGCGTCACGGTCGGGATAGTCTGGTAGGCTTCGCCGGGAGCGACGGCGCGCAGAATGTCTAGCCGGGAGACCACGGTGCCATGCTCATTTGCGGTCCAGCGCACCAGCGCGAAGGTCGCGCCGGGAGGGAAGAAGAGGATGCGGCGGCGGCGGTCGAGGACCTGTTCGCGGACCTCGCGGCCGAAGCGGATCCAGTGTTCGATCTGCTTCTCGATCCAGACCAGTTCGACCTGGGTGAGATCTTCCGGCGGCGCATGAAGGGCACGGCCGGGGCGCGCGGATGCGGCGGCAAGGCCGGTCATCAGTCGTCTCCTTGGGCTGGTGGGAATTCGCGATCGAACAGCGCGCGGAGCATGTCAGCGACCGTCTGGCCGCGCTGGAAGGCCGCGATCTTGATCCGGCCGCGCATGTCGGCGGTGACGTCGATGGTTAGCCTGGCCGAGAAGTCGTCGGCGCTTTGAGGTTGCCGCGTCTGGCGATCGGGGGCCTTGATCCAGTTCTCCGGATCGCCTGGTCGGGACGCGAAGCCGCGCTTGGGGGATCGTTCGCTCATGCGCCGATCCTCGCGACTTCGGCCGCGAGCGCGGCGATCTCGCGCGCGCCCGGACAATCCTCGTCATGCTCGGCGGCGATCCGACCGGTCTGCACGACATCAGCAAAGACGATGCGCTGGCCGATTGTCGTCGCGAGTAATGGCGGATCATGATCCGCGAGTGTCTCTGCGGTTTCGCGCGCCAACACCGTGCGCGCCGCGCAGCGGTTCAGCACGAAGCGAGCGGCAAGCTGCGGGCGGTAGATGCGCGCTTCGCCGAGTAGCGCCAGCATCTCGGCCGAGGCCCAGCCATCGAGCGGCGACGGCTGCACCGGGATCAGCACGAGATCGGCGGCGAGCAGCGCCGAGCGCATCAGGCTGGCGACGCGTGGCGGTCCGTCGATGACGACATGGTCGGCGTCTCGCGCCAGCTCGGGCGCCTCGCGATGCAGGGTGTCACGCGCCAGGCCGACGACACCGAAGAGCCGCTGCAATCCCTCCCGGCCGCGTTGCTGCGACCAGTCCAGAGCCGAGCCCTGGGGATCGGCGTCGATCAGGGTGACGCGCTTGCCGCCGCGGGCCCATTCACCGGCGAGGTGCAGGGCGAGCGTCGTCTTGCCGACGCCGCCTTTCTGGTTGAGGAGCGCGACGATCATGCGGGGCTCCCGGGAAACGGGGACTCGTCCACACGGCGCGAAAAAGCGGGTTCCGTTAGAAAGATTCCGAAGGAATCTAGGTTAGATAAGTTACGGGGCTCGCAAGCTGCTGATTCAGCGCCATGAATCTGCGATTCGGGTCCCCGATAGCACGAGAGTCCGGTCCCCGATGGCACGACAGTGCCGGTCCCTGATAGCACGAGATGATTCACAGCTTATCCCCAGGGCGAGTTAACGAGCGGCGACGGCGGCGCGGGATGCCGAGCGCGTCAGGATCGGTAGGTACGAAGGAGAGGATTTCGGGGCCGCCGAGGCATTGCTCGATGGTGAGCCGGTAGCCGGGCAGCGGCTGGCGACGGACGATGTCGCGCAGGTCGTAGGCGAAGTGCTTGAGTGGAGAGAGACTCCCGGATTTCGCGTGGAGATGCGGGAAGTCGAAGCTCCAGCCGAACTCCTGTTTGCCGCCGTGCTTGCGCACGAGGCGGTACAGCCAGCGCTCCAGGCCTCCCGTCAGACCGAAATAATTGCGGTCGATGGTGAGCACGAGCGCGTCATCGAGCGCGGCGCCGTAGAACCAGTCGGGGAGGATCAGTTCGAGACCGAGCGGACGGCCCCGATAGTCGGCGCGCTCCTTCCATTCGTTGATCCAGGAGAAGCGGTGCAATCGCCGCTCGGTCGGCTGGCGGATCGAGGTCGCGACCGTGGTCGATTGTAGCCGGTCGAGCGCGGCCTTGAGGCGGTCGTAGTCGCGCAGCGACACGCCGCGTCCGATGAAGTTCAGGATCTCATAGGGGGTGGTCGCCATCAGGCGTGAGGGGCGCAAGCCCACGTCTCGCGCTTCGACGATCTGAGAGGCGGCCCAGATGAGCACGTCCGCGTCCCAGATCGTCGCCATTCCGTGCTCGGGCACAGCCTCGACGCGGATTTTCACCGAGCCGGCCTTGAAGTCTATCGGCGCCAGACGCTTCGACTTGGCGAGCGAAAAGAACGGGTAGGCCATGAGGTCCTGCGCATCGCGGGGCGCGAGATCGCCGGGCAGCGCCCGGAACAGGTCGAGTTGGGCGCGCTCATCGTATTGGGTGTGGCGGGACGACATGGCCGGTCGTCTCAGCGCGGGAAGCGTCCGCCGGCGGCGGTCGAGGCTGTTTGGCGCTTAGCCGGTAAAACAGTGCCACCCCGCGGATCGGACGTGGAGGTGACGAGACCGCGATCCGCCCAGGCCTGAAGGTCGTCGACGGAATAGACCACGCGGCCGCCGAGCTTGCGGTAGATCGGACCGGTCCCGTAGGTCCGATGCTTCTCAAGGGTGCGTTCGGAAAGGCCGAGGAAGCGCGCCGCCTCCTGCGTTCTCAGGTAGCGTGGCGGTAAATTGGCGGCTCTTTCGGCCATGATCGCACCTCCGTGGTCTCGCGGGCGGCCGCTTCGAATAAGCGGCGGGTTGCGAGCACGGTGGCGCGAAGACGGCGCCCGGGACGATGTCGAAGTAAGATGCTAAAATCGACACGCGAGCGGGTATCAGCGATCCCGGCGTGGGCGACGCAGCAATGTTCGATAGCCGCCGCGAACGAGCTTCATGCCGTCGCGGGCGAGACGGATGGTGATCTCCCGGATCGGGTCGCCGACCCAGGATGCTGCATCAATCTGGTGCTGGGGGAAGAGATGCTCGGCTACGGTGCGGTAGATGGCGCCGCTTGCGCGCGCGTCGATGGCGCGCAGCATCTGGCGGGCGCGCTGACGTCTTTGTGGCGTCAGGCGTGGATCGGGCGGCACGCGCTTGCCGAACATCGCGTGCCAGAGGCGTTCGACCGCGGTCAGTCGGTCGGGCATCAGTTCATCGAATAAGATGAACGCGCCAAGGGGGCGGGCATCATCGACGTTGAACAGGGCCACGTCGTGGGGTTCGCCGCGCAGTACGAGTCGGATCAGGCCCGGATCATGCTCGATGATGGCGTGGGCGTGCAGATCCTCAACGCGGAGGCGGAGATGTCCCGCCGGTTTCGGTCCGATGGTGAACGGGAGTGTCGCGGGATCGGTTTGCGGGATCCAGAAGATTGGCTGGATGAGCGCGGAGTTGCGAGGGTCGGCGACGAAATCGCAAGCCCCATTGCTCGGCGAACTCGCCCGCGACATCCTCGGTTAACCGCCCGACGGCTACCAGTTCCTGGTAGGATTTTCTGTAGTCTGGGTTGCGACGCAGGAACTCCCAGGCGAGATCGCCGGGGGTCAACTTGTCGATATAGTCATAAGCGGCTTCAGACCGCCAACTTTCATCCTCGGACATTCTCCACTACCTCCGCGTAAGGTTGTGCAACGCGAGTTTTGCAGTGGATACGATTCCGGGTTGAACGGAGCGCGGGAAGAACGAAGTGGCCGCAACGTGATGCGGTTTACGCATCACCTCAGTGCAGGCGGCCCTGGAGCAACTCGCAAAAACCGCTCTTCGTCATCCATTTCGCGCGGTCGAGATGGCTTTTGTAGACATGCAGGGCGCGGACCGCGTCGGCCTCGGCGTCGAGCCCGAACAGCACTTCGACAACCTCGCGCCAGTCCGCGCCCTCGGCATCCGCGTCCAGCAGCCGGGCGTAGAGCTTCAGATGCGCCTGGTCGTAGGCGGTCACTGCCGCCCCAGCTGGCGGCTGATCGAGAAAATCGGCTTTGGTCACAGCGTCCCCCGACCGACAGATGTCTCCGAATCCGAGCAGAGTATTAACGCGCGTTTCGCCGCCGTGATGACAGGCTGCGGTGATGCGGGACGACGGCACCACTTCTTGGTGGACCCAGCGTCAGGCTTCCTTCTTGGCATCGACCAGCATCACTCCCACGCCTTGGCCGGAGTTGAGGAGGACGATGCCATTGCCTTCAAATGCCCGACGGACCTGATCGCGAGTGGACTCGTACACCTCAAGTCCGCTGTCGGATTCGAGGCGCTTCAAAGCGGTCAGTGATACCCGGGCCTTGTCGGCGAGCGTCTCCTGCGTCCAGCCCAGCAGCGCGCGTGCGGCCCGTGATTGTCGGGCGGTGATCATGCATGATCACCTCCCACACGGACCTACGCGTACGCCAAAACTACGGCTATAATAGTCGTTCTCTGCGAGATATTCCAGTCGCAAGTGCCTCTTGCGACGCTCTCGGCCCCTGTCGAGCGGCAACTGATTCGGTCGCCCGGCCGAAGACGACGGACTTACGGTCGGGGCCTCGTGCGGACCCCGTCGCCGTCGTGGAAGCGCTGGCGCCAGACGGCGCCGATCCGGTCCGCCAATCAGAGCCCGGTGACTGGGGCGTTCTCGTCGGCATGGCGTTGATCGGGGCGACGCGCGAGGTCCTGACCCGGAAGCCGAGCATGGCGATCTGTTTTCCGCCTTCCGGCATATCCATGGCGGGGCACGACTTTCGGCGCCGCCTGGCTACAGGATGTCTCGTCTGAGGAGTTGCTCCAACCAATCCGCAAACACCTGCAATCGGCGTGAGAGATGCTGCCTGTGCGGGTAGAGTAAAGCCATGGGCATCGCTTCGGCACGATGGTCCGGCATCACCTCGACGAGCTCGCCGGCATCGATGTGGCGCTTCACGTCGTAAGCAGGGATCTGGATCAATCCGAGACCGGCAAGGCAGCACGCGATGTAGGCCTCGGCGCTGTTGACCGTGACACGGCCGCGAACCGGCATCATGCGCACCTCGCCATCTTCAACCCACTCCCAATCCTCTACGCGACCGGTCGATGGCGAGGCATAGTTGACGGCGAGATGCGCGCCGAGATCGTCCGGCGCACCTGGCGTCCCATGTTGGGCGAGATAAGAGGGGCTGGCGACGTTGATCAGGGGCAAGTCGCCGATCTTGCGGGCGATGAGCCCGGAATCGCTCAATGGGCCGACCCGTAGCACACAGTCCACGCTCTCCTCGACCAGGTTCACAGCCCGATCGGTGACGCGCAGTTCGATATCGAGCTGGGGATGACGGTCAAGAAATTCCGGCAAGGCGGGCGCGATGATCAAACGGCCGATCCGGCCGGGCACATCGATCCGGAGATTGCCGGTGGGGCCGACGGAGGTCTGCCGGAACAATCCTTCCGTCTCCTCGACATCGGCGATGAGGCGCAGGCAGCGGTCATAGAAGGCGGCGCCGTCCTGGGTGGGAGAGACTTTTCGGGTGGTGCGGTGGAGCAGGCGGGCGCCGACCCGTGTTTCGAGCTCGATCACCGCGGCCGACACGGACGAGCGCGGCATCCCGAGCGTATTGGCGGCGCGAGTGAAGCTCGCGCATTCGACGAGACGGTCGCGAGGCGCAGCCGCTGCTTGACCACGTTGACGGGCACGAAGAACGCCGCGGCGATCTCCTCCTCGGTCATGCCCTTGATCAGCATGTCGTGGAAGGCACGAAACTGATCGAGCTGATGGAGCGCGGCGCGCTCGATGTTTTCAGCGAGCGACACCTCCTCGGGGAGGATGGCGCCGTCGCGATCGCGGACCACGCAGGGGACGGGCGCGACTTTGGCGAGACGCTTCTGCTTCACCAGCAGTTCGAGCGCGCGGAAGCGGCGGCCGCCGGCGGGCACCTCGAACATGCCGGTCTCGTTGCCTTCGGCGTCAACGACGGGGAAGACGCTGAGGCTCTGGATCAGGCCGCGACGAGCGATCGAGGCCGAGAGGTCCTCGATCGAGACGCCGGCCTTCACCCGCCGAACGTTGGACTGGCTGAGCACCAGCTTGTTGAAGGGGATGTCGCGCGAGGACGACAGGACGATCTTCTGAACGGCAGTAGCCATCGGGATTTACTCCGCGACGGGCGGCCGAGAGACTCGCTCTCAACCTCCAACCCGTCACGAAACGAAGCGCCGCCCTCTTCCTCTAAAGGGGGCAGCGCCACGAACCGGCAAACCTGAAAGGCACGGAAGCGCAAAGCCGGAGACGCGGAAAACCGCATCCCCGGCTTTGCGGAAATCAGGAAGCTCGATCGAGCAGCTTCTTGGCCTTGCCCTCCATGTCGAGGCGGGCGTCCTGATGGGGCTTGTCGCGCGCGACGGCGGTGATGCCCTGCACGAAATCGAAGATGGTCTCAGGCGGGCGACCTTCCTCCGCCAGCACCCTGTCGATGATCTTGCCGGTCTCGGCCTTGGAGAAGCCGCGACGACGCAGGAAGTCAGTGCGGTCTTCGTCCGTCCTGGCGACAATCCGCTCGCGGGCCGCCCTGATGCCGTTGACGAACGGCATCGGCGAGGAGTTCGCGAAGTTCGCCAGCGCCGGGGCTGCCTCGTGCGCGAAGCGATTGGCCGCATATTTGGAGTGGCGGATGGTGATTTCCTCGAAATCCTCCACGCCGTCGGGTAGGGGCGAGGGTTCCCGGTGGGATTGTCCTCTACCCCTCCCACGGAACCGGACTTGATAGTTTCCCATCATCCGGCTCCTACGCTTGCACCATGCGATCCAGTCGTTCCTGTAGCCGCCCGGCATGATGCGCGACATGGCAGTCGTGGCAGAGCACCACACGCTTGCGCGTGCGGGCCGCCTTGACGCGGGTCCACAAGGTGGTCCCCTGCATATCGCTCATCTTACGAACGTGATGCACCTCCACTGGCACGTCTTCGGCACCGCACGCCTGACATGTCCTTGCCCGTAAGCGGTCGACGAAGTCGGTCCGGCTGGCGAACTGGATATGTGGTGACGTTTGGCGGTCGACGTGCCCGGATGCCGGTGTCGGCCGGACATCCTTGAGGCGAAACATCGGCATGAAGCGCCGCTGATGGCGGCCCTCATACCACAGGCCGAGGCGATCCCCGTTTCGGAGCCTCTCTGCCGTCACCTTGACCGAGCATTTATGCTTCCGCGAGATGGTCTTCATGAAACTCCACCACCAGAGATGGTGAAGCCGTCCGACCTCATCTTTCCAGAGCGTGCCGAGCTTGTAATACTCGGCCAGCCCCCGCATCATCGCATTATATCCGGTCAGGATCGCGACATCGGAGTTGTTGATCAGTTCGCAGCGCGCCTCGCCCCGGTTGATATGGATGTTTCCGAGACGCTGACGTTCCGCGAACCGGGCAAGCCTGTCTACCGGCACATGCAGTTGCATACGGTCGCCGGGCAGACGCATGGTGACGGCTCGGCCGCCCTTGATCATGCGCTTGGTCTGTCCATCACCATATGTCTTCAACTGATAGCCGAGGAACATGGCGCCCTCGTCCGCCTTCCTGATACCGCTCTTCTCCTCGGACACCTCAAGCTTCAGGGTTTCCGCCAGATAGGCTCTGACTTCGGCCATGATGCTGCGGGCATCGTCCTTGCTACCGATCACGCCGATAACGAAGTCGTCGGCATAGCGGCAGTATCGGAGTCGGCGGTAGTTGGGGTCGAACGGGTCGAGAGCCGGCTCTTCGAGCCGTCGCCGCTCCCATTCCCTGATCTCTTCGACGAGCGCCGGGATTTCCTCCTCTTGGCCATTGGCCCGCCGCCGTTCGATCTTCCTGCGTCGGATCTGGATCTGCTTGGAGATTTCGAGATAGGCATCGCTGCGCCGTCTCGTTTGCCCCTTGTCGAACCGCGCTTTCATTTCGGCCATGAACCCATCGAGTTCATGGAGGTAGATGTTGGCGAGGATCGGCGAGATCACGCCGCCTTGCGGAGCGCCGCTGAACGTCCGGTGGAACGTCCAGTCTTCGAGGTAGCCAGCCTTGAGCATCCGCCCGATCAGCCGTATCATGCGCTCGTCATCGATGCGCCTGCGTAGGAGACCGAGCAGGATGTCATGATCGATATTGTCGTAGTAGCCGACTATATCGACCTCGATCAGCCACTTCACGCCATGCCATGTGCGCCTGATTGCTGTCAGAGCGCTGTGACATGATCGCCCCCGGCGGAAGCCGTGCGATTGATCGGCGAAGACCGGCTCGTAGATATGTTCGAGCAAAATCTTCACCGCCGCCTGCACCAGCTTGTCGTCGGCAGTAGGAATGCCCAACGGGCGTTTCTTCCCATTGGGTTTGGGGATGTATTGCCTGCGGGCCGGAGAGAAGCGATACGAGCCGTCCAGCACGGCGGCCATGATCCGTTGCATCCTTTCCAACGAGAAGCCGTCGAGGGTGTTTTCGGGATCAATGCCGGGCGTGAGCGCCCCTTTGTTGGGAGCGACCTGCTCATAAGCCCGTTCCCAGAGGGACGGACAGCCGAGCAGCCGGAACAGACCGTTGATACGCTTTCCCTGGCGTGACAGGTCGATGATTGAGTCCAGTCTCTTCTCTACGGTGAGCGGTTGCATCAGCAGACCTCCGTTATGAAGTTGAAAGACCCAGCAAGCGCGCCGCCCTTCACCCGCGCAGAGGGGATTCCCCACCCGGTTACCCGGCTGGTTTCACCCGTGCCCGTCCATCCTTGGCCCAAGTTGAACAGTGCTGGCAGAACATGCGGGGAACGTCAGGCGTTAAGTAGCTGATTTTGCTGGCAGTGGATTTGGCGGCAAAATGGGGCGTGCTAACAACATTTTTCCTGTGACTGGCGGTTTGGTTTATCTCCATACGTGCAGGTAGTAACAACCTTGCCATGTATGTCGTCGAACGAGTCGCTCGCGGGCACCGCTATCTTTACCTGGTCGAGAGTGTGCGCGAGGGCAAAACCGTCCGTCAGCGCACGATCAAGGCTCTGGGCCGCAAGGATGTGCTGGCCGCGAGTGGTGAACTCGACAGGCTGGCTGCCTCGATTGCCCGCCACGCCGAACGCAGCGTCATTCTGTCCGATATCGATGCAGGCCGGATCGCAGCTCGCAGGATTGGCGGCCCGTTGCTGTTCGGGCGCCTGTGGCAGCGGCTTGGTGTCGATGCGGTACTGGAAGAGGTGCTGGAGGGTCGCCAGTTCGGCTTTGCCGTGGAGCGCGCCGTATTCGTCGCCACACTGCACCGCCTGTTCGTCTCCGGCTCGGACCGGGCCTGCCTGGACTGGATGGAGAGCTACGCCATCGACGGGAGCGAGGATCTTGCCCTCCATCACTTCTATCGCGCCATGGCCTGGCTCGGCGAGGAGATCGAGGAGAAGGCCGAAGGCGCATTGGCACCTCGCTGCGTGAAGGACGTGATCGAGGAAAAGCTGTTCGATCGCCGCCGGGACCTGTTCACCGACCTCAGTCTTGTATTCATGGATACGACGTCGCTCTCGTTCTACGGCGCCGGCGGCGACACGCTGGGACGGCGCGGTCATTCCAAGGACCACCGGCCCGAGCTTGCCCAGATGATCCTGGCCGTGGTGATCGACGCCCAGGGCCGTCCGATCTGCACAGAGATGGTCCCCGGCAACACGGCCGACGTGAAGGTGCTCATGCCGATCGTCACGCGCCTGCGCACCCGCTTCGGCATCACCCGCTCGTGCGTCGTGGCCGATCGCGGTATGATCAGCGCCGATACAATCGCCTCCCTTGAAGAGCTGGGCATGGAATACATCCTGGGTGCGCGGGAGCGCACCAGCAGCGTCATCCGCGATGTCGTGCTGAACGACACGGCCCCGATGGTGCCCCTGGTTCTCGAGCGGCAGGCAGGAGACACTCAGCTGTGGGTCAAGGAAGTGCGCGTTGGCAAAGGCGCAGATGCCCAGCGCTACGTCGTCACGCTCAACGAAGCTGAGGCAAGGAAGGACAAAGCCGATCGGCAAGCGATCATCGATGGCCTCCAGACCCAGCTGAAGAAGGGTGACAAGGCCCTGGTTGGTAACTCAGCTTATCGCCGCTATCTCAAGGCCAGCGGCAAGACCTTTGAGATCGACATGGGCAAGCTTGCCGACGAGGCCCGCTACGATGGTATCAGCGTGCTGCGCACCAATGCCCGGATCACTCCACTGCAGGCGGTCATCCGCTACCGTGACCTGCTTCAGGTCGAAGCCCTGTTCCGCGTCGCCAAGGCGAGCTTCGATACCCGTCCCATCTTCCATCAGTCCGATGCCGCTATCCGCGGCCATGTGTTTGTCTCGTTCCTCGCTCTGACGCTGGCCAAGGAACTCACCCGTCTTTGTCAGGAAAAGGGCTTCCAGCCCGAATGGCAGCCGCTCCTCAACGATCTCGATCGTTTGCAGGAAGCCACCATCGAAAAGGACGGCAAGGTCATTACCACCCGTACCCACGTCTCGGGCCAGGTGGGGAATGTCTTCAAGGCAACCGGCATCGCGCTGCCGGCCAATATCAGCGAGTTGCCACCGCAAACCTGAGCCTCTGCAAGCTCAACCGACCCCGAAAATGTAGTGGTAACACTTGCGCCTGCGCGCGCATGCCATTGCATAAAAATGCATTTTTTAAAGTCACTGTTCAAGTTGGGCTTGGATGGCTGTCCCGGGCATTACCCCGGGCGTTTGGCTAATATGGCGGCTCCGTCGCCTTACGGGACACCGGAGAGGTGCCCGCTTAGGCGATCCCATGTTTACACGATCAGTGAGAAGCGACGTGGTTAGGTGGCCCGTTCGATCGTTGGCCTCTCGACGAGAGGTGGACCGTGCGACCAAGTTTAGGAGGACGCTATGGGGTAGTCCTCCCTTCGCACGGCATGACGCGTCAACCATTGCTGCGTCATGACCCGAATAAAGTTCCTGAATCTGGGCTTCACGCAATCCAGCATTCACCATGCACGTCTTGCCCTGACGTCCCGATAGCCTACAATGGCTTCGGCCCGGATGACGCCTTTTGCCCGACATGCTATTGTCCCCTGCCGCTTTCACGGTCGCAGCCATTGCTGGCCAAGGTAAGTCGGGTGAGCATCAGGCTGTTCTTGGTTTCCTGAGAAGTCATCCTTCACTCAATTGATCGCGCCACCATGGCGCACCCACAAATTGCGATTCTGGCAAACCGCGCGCAGATAGAAGCTCGCCATGCCGAGCGTCTTGGCGCCGACCTCGGAATTCCAGCAATAGAAGCCCCGGAAATAGAGATCCGGCGAGCCGTCGGGAAGGCGGCCGGCCTCAATCGGGTTGAGGTCGTCGACCAGGAACAGGAAGACATCGCGATCGGAGGCATAGAGCGTGGTCGTATCCTTGGCGATGTCGACGCGCGGATTGTAGATGCCGGTCGACCAGTCGAGCACGCCCGGCACCTTCCAGCGGGTGTCGCCGGTGCCGTTGCCGGCAATACGCTGCACCGCCTCGACCAGTTCGTGATCGTAGATGCGGCCATAGTCCGGGCCAGTGACGGCACGCAGTTCGACACGGCCAGTATTGGTTTCGAGCGTCTTGATCTGCTCAGCCCGATTGGAGGTCAGGCCGTATTGCAGGTTGATGGCGGCGAGTGCGGCTGGGAGCTGCCGCAAATAGGCGGCGGGAGCGCCGACCAGGCTGGCGAGTTGTCCGAAGGACCAGTGCGTTGGCGCGGTGGCTGTGTCGGTGCCCGGCAGGATCAGCGCTAGCCGTTCCGGGTCGTTGCGGTTCGCCTCGACGTGGATGAGCGCACTCTCCACCACCCGCGTCCGGCTGCGATCGGCGCGGTCGCGCACCGATCGCGCCAACTCGGACAGCGACAGGTAGCGCTCGTCGGCTGGGCGCGAGAACCATTCGGACGAGACGCGGCCGACCCGCTCGCCCCGGCCGACATCGACCTTGTAACCGCCGCTGGTGTCACGGCGTAACCGCTGTTTCGGCCCCACATTTTCTCGCGCTGTTTGATTTGCGAAGGGCTTTTCATGGATGGATGAAGGAGTTTCCCCATGGGGCCTACGGTGGAGTTTCTCACCCCTGAGAAGAGTATTAGCGGGGGAAGCAATAAATGGACGCCGGAATTCAAGGCCAGACTGGTCTCAGAAACGCTTCGGCCTGGTGCCCGTGTGGTTGATGTGGCGCAGCGTTATGGTGTTCGAGCAAACAGATTATCTATGTGGCGAACGCTAGCCAAGCGCGGTCAACTGGTTTTGCCAGCACCGGAAGACGGAATAGAATTCGCAGGGTTGGTGATCAGCGAGCCCTTGGCGGAACAACCGGGCTCTGACACCAGCTGCGTGGAGATATGCATTGGTTCAGTGACAGTACGTCTTGAATCGGGTGCGCCGATTTCGCGTATTGTTGCAGTTGCACGTGGACTCGCAGTCTCATCATGATATTTCCTTCCAATCGGGTGCGGATCATGGTGGCGACAAAACCTGTCGATTTCCGCAAAGGCCATGACGGCTTGGCTTCGTTGGTGAAGAACGAATTACGCAAGGATCCGTTTACAGGAACTGTATTCGTCTTTCGCTCGCGCAAGGCCGATCGGCTAAAACTGATTTACTGGGATGGCACAGGGATGGTTCTGGCTTATAAGCGCTTGGAAACGCACACATTCAGCTGGCCGAATATCCGCGATGGGCTGATGTCGTTGAACCATGCGCAGTTTGAGGCTTTGTTTGCAGGCCTTGACTGGCGACGTGTGCGGGCAGTGGAGGCGAGAGCGCCGATTACGGTTGAATAGCTATTGAGCACCGGCCCGATAGCTGCGGCACGATGACTCTGACAGCATAATCATCAAGCATATCAAGGCCGGATTTGATAAGTTCGGGCCATGCTGGATGCCTCTGATCTTCCCAATGATATTGCTGAGTTGAAGGCGCTTCTGATTGCAGCAACAGCGCTCGGTCTTCGTAAAGATGATCGCATTGCGCGGCTGGAGAAGCTGGTTGCAGCCTTCAAACAGGCAGCTTTTGGACGTAAGTCAGAGAAGATTAATCCTGAACAGTTTGATCTGGCGCTGGAAGACCTGGAAACAGCCATTGCGGCGATCCATGCAGAAGATGAAGCGGATACAGCTTCCACCAAGCCTGCATCAAAGCCACGTGCCATCAATCGCGGTTCTATTCCAAAGCACCTGACGCGCATTGACGAAGTGATCGAGCCGGAAAGTCTGATTTGCGCCTGCGGTGGTTGCATGCATTGCATTGGCGAAGATGTTTCTGAGCGACTGGATGTGATCCCTGCGCAGTTTCGCGTCATTGTCACGCATCGTCCCAAATACGCATGCCGCGCTTGCACTGATGGTGTTATGCAAGCACCCGCTCCAGCGCGACTGATCCCGTCAGGCTTGCCGACAGAAGCAACAGTCGCGCATGTGCTGGTTTCCAAATATGCGGACCACCTTCCGCTTTATCGGCAGGCCCAGATTATGGGCCGTCAGGGCATCGACATAGATCGCTCGACACTGGCTGACTGGGTGGGACGGGCAGCCTTTGAGCTGCGCCCTGTCTTTGATGCGCTCATTGCTGATCTGAAGCGATCAAACAAACTCTTCATGGATGAGACACGTGCACCGGTTCTTGATCCGGGATCAGGCAAAACCAAAACCGGATATTTTTGGGCTTTGGTGCGGGATGACCGACCATGGGGCGGCAATGCCCCGCCCGGTGTTGCCTTCACTTATGCTCCGGGACGATCTGGGCAATATGCCGAACAGATATTGCAAGGCTTCAATGGTATCCTGCAAGTGGATGGCTATGCAGGCTACAATCGGTTGGTCACGCCAGATCGTGTTGGTCAGAATATACAATTGGCTTATTGCTGGGCTCACGCGCGTCGCAAGCTTATTGAGATTACGCGCACAGGCTCGTCCCCGATTGCTGAAGACGGTGTAAAGCGGATCGGCGAACTCTATAAGATCGAGACTGAATCGCGTGGTCTCAATCCAGAAGCCCGGCTCGCAGTTCGTCAGGCACAATCAAAGCCGCTGATCATCGATATGCAAACATGGCTTGCGCATCACCGCGCACGCGTATCGGCAAAAGCCCCATTGGGCGAGGCGTTGAAATACATCGCTAAATACTGGGACGGCTTATGTCTGTTCCTGTCTGACGGTCGCGTCGAGCTGGATAACAACAGCGTCGAAAGAACAATTCGGCCAATAGCATTGAGCAGAAAAAATGCATTATTCGCAGGCCACGAAGCAGGCGCTCATAACTGGGGCATGATCGCTTCACTGATCGAAACCTGTAAACTTAATTCAGCTGATCCGCAAAAATGGCTGACCAGCACGTTAACTGCAATCGTCAATGGACATAAACAGAGCGAAATTGGACAATTGTTGCCATGGAATTATCTCGGCAAGGTCTGATTGCAATGCCACACAATATACCGGGATTTCTGGTAAAACGAAACGAAGGACATACCAGAGGCAAAGTAATGACCAGAGAAGAAATCCTTAGCTATTCTCAAGCTGTTTGCGATGGCCTTCGCGAGGATGAAGACGGGGTGAGACGTGAGGTTCTGACCCACGCAGGAAATAGGTGGTCGCTTGGCGTCATTCACACCCTGGGCGTTTACGGCAGGCTTCGGCACGCAGATATTGGAAGACGAATGCATGGCGTCACCCAACGGATGCTAACTCGCACTCTGCGCCAACTCGAAAGAGACGGCCTCGTCACGCGCTACGATCTCGTAGAGATGCCGCCGCGGGTAGAATACGAACTAACAGAATTGGGAATGGGTCTTCTCATTCGTATGATTCCGCTGTGGACATGGGTCGTCGAAAACTCGGAGGAGTTTCGAAAGTCCCGCGAGGGCTTTGATTCGCGTCTGCCAGAGAAGCCGTCCTGGCAGACGCCTTGGAAATCCTGACACAGACGCCGTCGCTCAGTGATTGCCGTAGAAATTGGTACGACCCTGCTGACGATGGAGTTTCTGACAAAGCTTGACGGGGAAGCGAGATTATAGCGCTTCCCCATCGCTCCGTTAAGCCCCGTCACTTGGCCGTCAGGTTAGCGTTGATCCAATCGGAAACATCAGTAACCTTGATGCCTTCACGTACGTTGAACGTGCCGGCCTTGTCCCATGACATGCCACGCCCGATACCGAAGGCCGCTCTGTACTTACGCATCATGTTTTGGGGGTCGTTTGCCAGTTCTTCCATGAGAGCCGGAACCGTCCATTCGGAACGGCTGAAGGGTCGGTTCAAACCCGCCTCAAGCTTGTCCGCAAGCTGGCCATAGGTGACCGTATCGCCCGCCAGGAAGACAATCTCGTTGGTGATGGTCGGCTCATAGAATACGATTTCCGCCGTGAGCACGCCGATGTCGTCAGGCGTCGTCACCGTGACGGCATTATCGAAGCTGCCAAGGGCTTTGACCGCGCTTTTTTCAAGATCGACGACACCGAACTCAGGCTCGAACAGATAACTCATGAACATGCCGGTGGAGATGATCACCCATTCGGTCTTGTTCTGCGAGCGAAGCAGTTCACGCACATCGAGCTGCGCGTCGAAAATGTCCTGTGGACCACCTCGACCGATTGCTTCGAAATCAACACCGAACTGCCAGGGGAAATAGCGCGGGATTCCTGACTGCAAAGCAGCCTTCGCAAGCTTCATCGGTGTATTGATCCCAGCCGCATATCCCGTGCAGCCGATGACGGTGTCATACTGCGAGAACAGAGATGCCAAATCATCAATCGAGCTGTTCACCAGATCGCCCACGACGATCTCAACCCCCAAGTCTCGAATTTCAGCGATGTCGCGCTGCTTGGCTGATGAGTCAGACTCTATGGCGGTGGCTCGCAACAAGACACTTATCGTTGCGCCATCAATGTCCTTTGCGCGACGGGCCAGATTGCGCAGGACCGGCATGCCGAGTTCTCCAGCGCCTAGCACGAGGATATTCCGGGACTTCACGTTTGAAGCTGTTTGATCCATAGTTTTCAATCCTTCAAAAATTCAATGTTGCTACTACTTGGCAAGGAGCGAGCACGAAGAAAAGAAGGCACACGGATGATACTGCAGCAAACCTGAGGGCGGGCAAGGACGAACCGGATCGGCGGATGGGATGTCCGCTGTTGGCGCATTCAAGCAATCAAATTCACGTTGCAGTTATCGGAACAGCCTGTCGCGCTTAGTTAAATGTGATAGGGAAACACCGCTTTCGTCACGGCGCGCATCGAGGACCTGCATATTCATGGGACCAATCTCCATGACGGGCGCCGGAGACCTCTTCTCCAACCTTCAACCCGTCACGGGAAACAAGTCCACTCTCTCACTCTCAGCGGGGCGTTGCGGGGCAGCCGCCCCGCAGAAGGGGTCGGTCGAGACCAAAGCTCGGACGCAGGGGAAGGCCTTCCCCTCCTGGTGTGGATGCAGAAGGCGATCCGAAGATCAATCGTCGCTGTTGGCTCAGGTTTCGTTTGCGGCGAACGCGTTTCGTAGGCGGCAGCCTCTTACCTCGCACCTTTCCTCACCATGCGAAAATGATACAAATCCTCGGACAGTAAGTCCTATGTTCCGAGTTTCCGTATCGTGCCGTCATCCATGTCCCAACGCCAGATTGCCCATACCGTGCTGACCGCGCGCGGCATTTCGCGCCTGGCAGAGCTGCGCGAGGCTGGCGTAACAGCCGCCACCCTGAGCCGCATGGAACGCGACGGCGAGGTGCTTCGGCTCGCGCGCGGACTTTATCAACTTTCTGATGCACCTCTCGACGTTCACCACAGTCTGGCAGAGGCCGCAAAACGGGTTCCCAAGGGCGTCGTTTGCCTCGTTTCGGCCCTGGCCTTTCATGGCCTGACGGATCAGCTGCCAAGGAAAGTTTGGCTCGCCGTGGGCCAGAAGGACTGGCCCCCGAGATCCGAAGGCACGCCCATTCGGCTGGTACGTTTCACAGATCGTCTCCTGACGGAGGGGGTTGAGACCCACCCTGTCGAGAGGGTGCCTGTGAAGGTTTTCGGCGTCGCAAAGACGATTGCCGATTGCTTCCGGTATCGGAACAAGATTGGCCTGTCGGTGGCGATCGAAGGCCTGCAGGAAGCGCTGCGTCAGCGCAAGACGACGCCAAGCGAGATTGCCAGCAAGGCTGAACAAGGATCGGTCGCCACGGTCATTCGGCCCTATCTCGAGGCACTGACCGCCAATGGCTAAGGAAATCGAGAATATCGGCTCCTCAGTTTGCGCCCCGCCTGTCGCAGATTGCCAAAACGAGGTGATGGTGGACCGGGAGGGCGCGGACTAGAATTCTTGACCTTGACGCTAATCAGTCATATATGATCTGTTTGTAGTTTTTTTCCATCATATATGGATGGTTGATATGGGTTCCCCCAAGGCGAAACCTGCACTGGAGCGGCTGGGCCAGGATATCCGCAACGCGCGTCTGCGGCGTGGTATTGCCGTGGCGGATCTCGCTGTGCGTGCGGGAACCTCGCCGAGTTCCATCGCCCGCCTCGAACGGGGTGATCCGGGCGTTGCCATCGGAACGCTTGCCGACGTTCTCGTTGTGCTGGGTCTTCTGGAGCGGCTCGCTGACCTAGTCGATATCCGAAAGGACGATCTGGGACTGGCGCTGGCAGCGGAGCACGGACCGCGCCGGGGCCGCTCCTTCGCGGCAAGGCTGAAAAAGCAGAAGGCTCAGACGGAGGAGACGCAGGATCGGCAGGACGTTGTGGACCCTGACGGGGCTTCCTTCTGATGGCCGATTTCGTCGCCCATGTCGCACTTGGCGAAGGCCGGACATCGGTGGGCCAGTTGCGTTTCACCCATGCCGGGCCGCGTCAATTCTCGACCTTCGCCTATGGCGCCGAGTGGATCGAGAATCCGCGCGCCTTCGCCATACAGCCCGATTTCCCTCTCGAGGCCGGCCCATTTCACACCTCGGGGCAGCCCGGCAACATGCGCGATGCCTTGGCGGGCGCTTTCGCCGATGCGGCTCCGGACAGTTGGGGACGCAGGCTGCTCGAACGCGCCTATGGCAATGGTCTCAACGAATTCGAGTATCTGACGCTTTCCGATGATACCTGCCGCCAAGGCGCGCTGCGCTTTCTGGATGACAAGGGCGAGGTCATTCGCGGCAAGGCAGCGGACGCCGTTCCGCGTCTGGTCGATCTCGAAACCATTACGGCGATCGCGCGCGCCTATGAGCAGGGCAAGGAGATCTCGCCCGAGGAGATGCAGGCGCTCGCCGGCGCCGGTGGCTCCGGCGGCGCTCGTCCCAAAGCCAATGTCAGGGACGGCGACGCGCTGTGGCTGGCGAAGTTCACCTCGGTCCACGATCAACAGCCAATCGAGCGCGTCGAGATCGCGACGCTGCGTCTGGCCGCGGCCTGCGGTATCCGCACGCCCGAGACACGGTTGGAGTTGGCCGACACGCCGTTCCCGGTCGCGCTGATCCAGCGGTTCGACCGGCGTGGGGCCGCACGGATTCCCTACATCTCCGCGCGCACCGCACTCGGAAAGACGGGGGTGGAGCTGGGCTCCTATACGGAGATCGTCGATTTCATGCGGGCTTATTCACCCGATCCTTCCGACGATTTTCGTGAACTTTACCGGCGTCTTGTCTTCACGATCCTCGTCTCCAACAAGGACGATCATCTGAAGAACCATGGCTTCCTCTATGTGGGGGCGGGCCAGTGGCGCTTGTCGCCGGTATTCGACGTGAATCCGGCGCCGGACCGCAATCCGCATCTCGAGACCGCGATCCTCGAGGGCGGAGCCCACGATCGGTCGATCAATCTTGCCCTGGAAGCCTGCGCGTTTTTCGAGATCCCCGAGGGCGAGGCACGGGAGATGATCCGGACAATGGCGCAGCGCGTTTCGGACGGATGGCGGGAAGCCTTTAGACAGGTCGGCGTTTCCGGCGCCCGGGCGCGCGATTATGAGGCTGCTTTCATTGGTGCTGAGATGGAGGTCGCGCAAAAACTTTAGTTCAGATATGACAGATTAACGTCGATTACATGTCAAATATGATTGTTCCAATTGATTGTTGGCTTCGTGGACCTGCAGTGCGGGCTCAATGGTCATAGGACGACCCGGCGAACATGAAACCGGGTGCCGTGCTCACGATTTCAAACGCGTTCGTTGATACTGCCATGGTTCGATAAGACGCCATGCAGGTTGGCCTTCTTCCGAACGATCTCCGTTGTAAGCGCTTCAGCGATCCACGCGCGTGCTATACAGCCTGTGGCAACGCAGCAAGTGAAGCCCAAAATCATCCTAAGCTAGGATCGCTCATAGTCTTAGGGTAGCAGTTGAAAGGGCAATCATGACTTGGGGGCAGCTTGTCTAGCGCTGTTGATTTCACTTCTGCCGATGTTGCGGCGGCACAAGACGAGAACCTGACGCCCGCCGATCAGATCGATCGTATTGCGGATGGCAAACTGCAGGCGTTTACGGGGACGATCAACTTAACCACCGGCGTCTATCTCGACGACGTCTACGCCCAGAATAAGAGCGTCGCTGAGCACACGGCGGCCGACTATCACGGTCGGTTCCTGATCGAGTTGGTTCAGAACGCCAACGACGTCCATGAGCGAGGCCAGCATGATGGTCAGATCGAGGTACTTCTGGTCGAGGACGAGGGCGACTTCGGCACGCTCTATGTCGCGAACTTCGGAAAGCCGTTCACCTACGATAATGTGGTCGCGCTTTCGCGCATCGGCATGTCTACCAAACCGCCTGGGGAATCGATCGGCAACAAGGGGCTCGGTTTTCGCAGCGTAAGCCATGTCTGCGATGCACCCGAAATTTACTCGCAGGCGCCCGACGCGAGTGCCGTAGCCACGTTCGAGGGATATTGCTTCACCTTCGCCCGGCCTGAGCATCTGAGCTCCCGGATTGACGATCCGACCGTGCTTGCCTTCGCGCAGTCTGACCTGCCAATGTTCTTCCTGCCGATCCCCCTCGGCACGCAGCCTGCGATCGTTGCCGATTATGCCGCGCGCGGCTTCGCGTCCGTCATTCGGCTTCCACTTCGGGATTGGGACTCTCTGCAGACTGCGCGGGACGAGGTTGCAGCGTTGGACGACGACTCCGCGCCGCTGCTCCTCTTTCTCGATCGTCTCGAGAAGCTCGATGCCAAGGTACGGAATCGCGCTGGCGAGACATCCTCGGCGTTTACACTCAAGCGGCATGAAGAGCCGATCGCATCCGCGCCGGTTGCCGCGTCGATCGTCACACTGAGCGGCGCGCATTGGCTACTGGTCCGCGATCATGCGCCCGAGGAGCTCATGCAGCTAGCCGTCGACGATGGCGTCAAGGCCAAGCAGCTCCATAGCAGTTGGAAGGGCTGGTCGGGCGTCGGTGAAGTCGGCCTGGCAGTGCCTCTCGATCACGAGATTTCATCGCCCCGTCTCTACACATTCCTGCCAATGGGGGAGGGCGCGAGCGCGCCTTTCCAGGGCCACCTTCACGGCAGCTTCTTTCCTTCCTCGAACCGCAAGGCCCTCGATGCCGGCGTCGCGCTCAACCGCCTGCTACTGACCCGGGCGGTCACACTCGCTGCGGCGAGCGCGCTTTGGTTAGCGGATCGCGGTGCCGGTCGCAGCCATGCGGCCCTCACGGCGGTTGCCCGGGCGAAGGCATCTGTCGATCTCCTCGTATGGAGCAACCCATCCAGCCTGAACGCAGCGAAGGGCCCGGGCGATCGGCTGGATTTGCCCGCCCTCTCGGCCGCGGAGATCGCGCGCATCAGCGGCCAAGAGTTCGGCTCCGCGCCAGTGATCCCATGCGCTGTGACGATAGGCGGTTTGCTCTCGGTCGGTTGGCGTCGCCCCAGGGATGTGCGGGCCACCTTCGAGGCGTCGACGACCTTCGATCTTTCGGCGGTCGCGAAGCACGGTGCGACGATATCCCCGCCGATCGCGCCGCTCCTGCCCGAACTCATGGCTGAGCGCATCGCCCGGCTGGCGCCTTTCCTTCGACAATACGCGCCAAATTTGTACCGCGATCGCCTGACGCCCATTGAGTGCGCGCGGATTGCGGCAGAGGTCGCAGGCACCCTGCGTGCGGGTAAACGCCCTGCGACAAACCATTGGACCGCGTTCTACCGGGATCTCCCTTCTTTCATGAAAGAAGGGCCCGAGACGCTCGCCGGCTTGCGCGTAATCCTTTGCGACGATGGCACGGTTCGCGCCGGCCGCAGTGACGTCCAGACGGATGGCGAGCTTCCCCGTGCCCGACGTCGACGGCGCAAGGGCGAGCAGATCGAACCCTCTCTCTTCTTTCCGCCCGCAACCCGGCCGTCGGGCGAGAATGCCGAGATCCCGCTCGAACAGCTCCGTGTGCCGGCGCCGCTGGCGGCCCATTTCGCGTTCGCCGCGAACACGCTTCCTTGGCACGGCGAGCTTCGCGCCGCCCGCGAGTTCCTCGAGCGAGGGCAGGTCTCTGCCTATGACGGCGAGACGGTCCTCACCCGTATCTCCCAGGTGGTTAACGCGGGCGCCTCGGTTGAGGAGGCGTTGGCGGGCCTCCGTTGGGCATTTGCGATCTGGCGGCGCGCTCAGGCGACCAGGTCGATCAAAGTCGACTCCTCCTATCGCCTGCTTGTTCCCACAGCCGATGGGATGATCCACGCGACAGAGGCGGTCTTCTCGGAAACGTGGCCCGATGAACTCCTGGGTCGGCGGCTGAATGCGCTCTTCAGCGCCGCGCCCCCCGACGTTGCCGACTTTGCCTCTTATCGAAAGCGTCTCCTCGCGCCCACCAGCCATCGCGCCTTCAAGGGCCAAGCGACGCTTTGGGCGGAGTTTCTGCGCGGACTGGGCGTCGGGAGCGGCCTGCGCGCGCTTCCCTTGCCCACCATGCCCCTGACAAGGTCCTATGAGGTGACGAGCTTCGGCTTCGCCAAGAAGTTGGGTCTTAGCGACGCCGCCATCGCCGACTGGAAGCGAGACGTCAGCACCTTCAACAAGGAAAGCCTAAGCCACGCATATTCCACGAACTACAAGTTCGCAAACGCGCTGTGGCACCTGCCCGGCCAGAGCGACCACGAACGCTTTTCCGATGATTGCCGCGAGATCTACGCCGGTCTGGTGATCGAGTGGCTGGCGGGCGCCGGAAAGGAGCTGCTCCGAGGCGATCTCCGTCACGAGCACTACCCGAATGACCAATATCCATGGTCGACGCCGGCGGGTGCCTTCGTTCGCAGCAGCACATGGCTGCCTGCCGACGACCCATCATCCGAGGGCCCGGTCCGCCGCTTTTACCAACCGTCGGATGTATGGGTCTCCAGCAACGAGCGCTTTCCCTTCTATCTTCGCCAAGTAGCGGTCGCGATCGGCAGGATCATCGACCGCCGACAGCCCGACGCGCTCAAGAAGTTACGAATCTATGGCCAACTGCGCCTCCTGAACGATCCCGCGATCGCCCTCGATCAAGCCCGTTTCCTCGCGTCTCAATATGCCGCCGGAACGGTTCGCCCGCACTATGAGCAGCAGCTCGCCAATCACTACAACGCGACCTGGAAGGTTATTGCGGACAAGCACGCGGCGGATCCTCACGCAACCGGCAAGGCGGCGAACGATATGCCAATCCTGGTCCGTCGGCGCGCCGATCTCGCCGTCATTATCCCGGCCAAGGAGACCGCGCCTCTCTACGTCCGCGATAGCGACGACGATCTTGCGCCCAGCCTTGTCGCGTCGATCGATGGCCTCCTTCTCGACATCAAAGGCGCCGATCGCGCGCGGGTAGGCGCAGCGGCGGAAGCCCTGTTCGGCACAAAGGTAAGCCGTCTGTCGAAGATGCGCTACGACGTGAAGATCGACGACGTGGTACTCGACGACATCGAGACTGGCGAAACAGCGCTCGATCAATGTCCGTGGCTCCGCGTGATGCTGGCGGTTGCGATGGAGGGGCTGCGGGGCACCGACGCCGGACAGCTTCCTTCAGATCGCGGTCTCGTTCTCGAGCGCCTCAGCAATGTCGCTCTCGTGGCCGCCGAAGACGTCGCCTTCGAGATCAACGACCAGCGGATCATGGCCCCCGGAGATCGGCCCGCCTATGTCTTCCGACGCTCGGACCGACCGACTCTCGTCGTGACTCGGGTCAGTGATCCGCTCACCTGGAACGGGCTCCAACTCTGTCTACCGGCGATTTGCGAGGCGATCGACCTCTCCTCGGTCGCCAATGGAATGCGTCTGCTCGCCCATGAGCTTGCCGCTGCGGGAGAAGCGATCGACGAACTCGGCCTCGAGGAAGATGTGATTTCCCGGCTCGGCCGCATCCTCCAGCTCGAAGACGGCTCCGTCGCTTCGGTCCAGCACCTAGTCGGCGAGCGCGTCGACCTTCGGATGCCATGGATCCGCGCCGCCATCCACTACGGATCGGGACCGGCAGCTCTTAGCGACTGTGATCGGCTTGAGGCCGAGCACGGCGCAGACCCCGCTCGGCTGCTCGCGGAGTTGATGCCTCTCATCACCGCCGCCTCGACGGATGCCGACGCGCTGCTCAAGGCCTGCCGGCAAGCTCAATCTGCCACGCAGTTCCGTGAGCTTCTCGACTTCGATTTTGCTCCCTTCAACGAGAGCCTCGTAGCGACAGGAAGCGAGCCGCTGGCCTATCCCGCGGTCCACGCCTCACAGCTCCTGAACCACATCGTCGACCACGAGACGTCCATCTTGGAGGCGCTTCGCAACGCGGCAGCGCCAACGCTCGACACATTCACGCCTGCTCCTGACTACGCGCAACGCCGCGACGGCCTGCGGGCTATGAAAACGGATCCAAACTGGCTCACGCTCTACCATTTCGTGCCGGAATCCGTGCTGGACGACTATATTGTGCGGTGGCTCGAAAATTCGGGAGCGCCGGCGGCTGGAGCGAACCCCCATGCGCTGCCCGATCTTGCTGAAGTTCGATCGGCTAACCTGACAGCGATCAGCCGCTTCGCCACGGTGGCGACGCCCATTGTGCGAGCCTGGTGGAAGGGGCCGGCATCGAGCATCCCCGATTATTGGCGCGAGACCAAGGCGGCCGAACAGCAGATCCGCGCCAAGCTCGACGCGGCCGGCGCGGTCGACTTCAAGCCTATGGATGAGGCGGTGCTGATTGCCTGGTGTATCAAGCTCGGCCTCTGGCCCGACGGCATGGATCCCACGCTCGATCGTGACGCGCTGGGCATCGGCGCCGATGCGCTCGACGCTGCTGCGAAAGAAGCCCAGCGCGAAGCGGAGGAGCGCGCGGCGAAGGCACGCTCCGTTCGCGTCAACGATCGCGATGTCGACCCGGAACATGCGGACTGGACCGCAATCTCAGCCGAGATTGCCGCGCGCCTTTCCAAGCAGGTCAAGTCGGCAAGGCTGACCAAGCCCGCCGAACTGGCCATGCTCGAGAAACGGACCCACAAGCCACCGATGAAGCGCAATCCGCGCGATGTGCCGCCTGGACCGGATCGGACGCCGCAGGCCAAGAAGGATATGATCGGGCGCCTCGGAGAACTCGTCGTCTATCACTGGCTCAAGGGCCGGTTCCGCAACCAGGACATCGACAAGGCGTGGGTTTCGCGCTTCGGCGCCCTACAGAAGGGCAAGGCCTGGTCCGACGACCTTGGCTACGACTTCGAGCTACAGCATGATCGGCGGACTTGGCTCATCGAGGTCAAATCCAGCCAAGGCGACCGGTGTCAGTTCGAGATGGGAGAGTCCGAGGTTCGCGCCGCCCGGGAGGCGGCCCGCCCCCGGTCCGGGCAGCGTTATGTTGTGATCTACGTCGCGAACCCGGCGACTTCGAGCGCAACGCGAATCGAGATTTTGCCGAACCCAATGAGCGAGGAAGCCGATGGCATCCTGCGCCTGCTCGGCGAGGGCGTCCGCTTCGGGTTCAGGCCAAAATAGAGTCCAGTCAGGAAGGTTCAGGAGGCTGGCTGGATAGACGGCAGCGAGATATCCGCTACATAAGGATCTTCAATTTCCACCATGTGCATCTTCTGCGGAACGGTTGAGCTTGCGATAGGCTTCAGATGACAGCCAACCCGTAACGACTTTCTGGAAGGACTTGTCGTTCATGAAACGGGCGAAAATTTCTTCGTTCTGGTCCATTCGTTCCACGAACAGTGCTTCCAGCAAATTCTTGAACACGAGCTCAAACTTGTCACCAGGATTGACAGTCGCCGCCTGCTTCAGGGCCACATCAGAGATTGCCGCTTCGACAATCTGATCGAAGAACAACTGGTCGGCCTGATTGAAATCAGTGCCAAAACGGTCGTTGACGACATCGATGAGCCGCGACAGTGGAACCGCTTCCTCATGCAGCACGCCGGTTCCGACTTCCGAGGGACCATCGAGCCGGTTGGCCTGGCCATTGCCCAGGCTGATCGAGCCTTCGCTGATCTTCTGCAGGCGATAATACTCAAGCCGCACCTCGTCATCGAACTGGTAAGACGGCCCAGCGCCGCGCTTCGGCAGCTTGGTCGCGAGGTGCCGCAGGAAAACATACAGGCGCTCAAGGTCCGTATCCTGATAAGGAATGATCTGGCTGAGGAACCCATAGAGGCTGCAGAAGGCCAATAGCTTGCCGCGCCACAGCTCGGCCTCGTCAGGCGTTTCTTGCTGACGCTCCTTGAAGCGGGCCACGCACGGATCAAGTGCCGCATTCATCAACTGATGATCGTTCGGGCTCTGGCGTTGGCGCGGCTTGAAATAGACGGCACTAAAGCGTTCGACGTCCTCGCCGATATAGATTCCTTCGGCGTCAAGTTCGCTCTTTATCTCATACATTCGGGCTGGGTCGATGTCCTCGCCCACCTCGGCGCCCTCGAAATAGGTCTTGAATGCCTCGCGGATCTCATCTCGTTCATTGACGAAATCGAGGACGAAGGTGTCTTCTTTCAGCGGATGGATACGGTTCAGGCGCGATAGCGTTTGAACTGCCTGAATGCCAGCAAGCCGCCTGTCGACATACATTGTGTGCAACAAGGGTTGGTCGAAGCCCGTTTGGTACTTCTCGGCGACGAGCAGCACCTGATACTCCTGGGTGGCGAAGACCTCTGGCAGCTCCTTCTCACGGACGCCGAGATTCATCCCCTCTTCGGTGTAGGCGACATCCTTCAGCTTGTCGTCCGTAACAATGCCGGAGAAGGCCACCAACGACTTGATGGCATAGCCCTTGTCCTTGATATAGCGGTCAAAGCTCTGCTTGTAGCGGACCGCTTCGAGGCGCGAACCCGTGATTACCATCGCCTTGGCACGGCCACCGATCTTGTGCTGGGTCGCGGCGTGGAAATGCTCGATCATCACCTCCGTCTTCTGGGCGATATTGTGAGGATGCAGCTTGAGAAAGCGGGCAAGCGCGCGAGCAGCCTTCTTCCGCTCGACGTTCGGATCGTCTTCGCTCGCCCTTAGGAGCCGGAAATAAGTGGCGTAGGTCGTGTAGTGCTTCAGCACGTCGAGGATGAACCCTTCCTCGATTGCCTGCCGCATCGTGTAGCGATGGGCGGGCTTGTCATCGCGTCCGAAAACCTTGAAAGTCTTGTGCTTCGGCGTTGCGGTGAAGGCAAAGAAGCTCAAGTTGGCCTGCCGCCCGCGCTTCGCCATCGAGCGGTAGAGTTCCTCCACATCCTCTTCGTCGTTCTCGGCCATGTATTTCGCGGCTTCCTCGCGAAGGCCCTGGCCGCCCAGAACCTCCTTGAGATCGGTCGCCGTTTCGCCGCCTTGCGAGCTGTGCGCTTCATCGATGATAACGGCGCAACGCCGTGACCTCAGCGTGCCGCCATTCGCTTCCCCGCGCTCCTCCGCCATCTTCGCGAGCTGACGCGAGACGAAGGGGAACTTCTGTAAGGTAGTGATGATGATCGGCACGGCGCTTTCCAGCGCTTCCGCCAGCTGGCGCGAACTTTCGTCGATCTTCTGCACGACGCCGTGCTTGTGCTCGAATTGATAGATCGTGTCTTGCAACTGCTTATCCAGCACCACGCGATCGGTGATCACGATCACGCTGTCGAACACGCGTGAGTTCTTGTCGTCATGCAGTGACGCCAGCCGGTGTGTGAGCCAGCCGATGGTGTTGCTCTTGCCGCTACCGGCGGAATGCTCGATCAGGTAATTATTGCCTACGCCTTCGCGCTGCGCCTGATCCACCAGCGAGCGAACCGCTTCGAGCTGGTGGTAACGCGGAAAGATCATCGTCTCCTTTTTTACCTTCCGACCCTGATCGTCGCGCTTTTCCTCTATCTGCAGGTGGATGAAGCGCGCCAACAGATCGAGCAGGCTGTCCGCCTGCAACACCTCTTCCCAGAGATAGGCCGTGCGGTAACTGCGACCCTTGGGGTCGGGCGCATTGCCGGCGCCACCGTTGTTGCCCTTGTTGAAGGGCAGAAAATGGGTGGCCGCTCCCGCAAGCCGTGTAGTCATGAACACCGTGTCGGTGTCGGCTGCGAAGTGGACCAGCATACGCCGTTTAAACTCGAAGATCGGATCGCGCGGATCGCGGTCATGGCGGTACTGGTGCAAGGCGTGCTCGACCGTCTGTCCGGTCATCGGGTTCTTGAGTTCGACCGACGCGACTGGAATGCCGTTTACGCTCAGCGCGACGTCTAAGGACTTTTCAGAGACTTTTGAGAAATGAAGTTGCCGTGTGAGCCCGACCCGGTTGGCGGCATAGCGAGCCTCCAGCTCCGGGTTCAGCCCATGTGCCGGCTTGAAGAAGGCCACACGCAGAGTTTTGCCGTAGCACTTGAACCCATGCCGCAAGGTGGACAGTGAGCCCTCCCGATCCATCCACTTGGTGAGATCGGCAAGGATTTGGGCGCCGGTCTTTTCCCCGTGTAGTGCCTCCAGAGCCTTCCATTCCTTCGGCTGTGTGTCGCGGATGAAGGAGAGGGTTGTCTCAGGGAATATGGCGCGAGTGCGGTCGAACCCCGACGCAGGTTCGAGCACAGCACCGTTCGCCAGCATAGTGGCTTCGATAACAGTTTCGAACGCGCCTTCTGAATGCCGAGCGTAGTTCATGCCGTCCTACCTCACAGCTTCTGCCGAAGAAACCAGATCGCGACTGGACTAAACGGCTGAAATTCCGCCGCGTTGACGCGGTGACTAATTTGTTGTTGGACCTTTTGTCGAGCATCTGGTGTGGAACGCCACCACTGCAACACGGTATCCAGCACGGCCTTCCGACTGTTCTTCAAATAACTGAAATTCAAACCTAGAGTGTCATTCAATTGCGTGTTGAAGTCTTCGTCCGGGCTTAAAATCGTGCCGTCGACGAGATATTTTAGCCTTGTTTCAATAGCATGAGCGGTATCTGCCGGATTCCACTTAAGATCGCGATTGGCCTTTTTGGTGTCGCAGTGCTGATTGGTCGGCGATCTCCCATCCCCGCCAAGGCACGCGCCGAGCAGGTTTGCGTAGACAAGTTGCCGCTGCGGATAGCTCGCCTGGCTTTGCCAGTGTTCAATCTTCATCGCGGTCGATTCCGCCCGAACACGCCCGGTGCAGTAACAGCACAGGCCCTTTTGCTCGCCGACCAGAGCTGCGCGTAGGTCGTCTTTTTGAGCGTAGTTATCGTAATCGCTATGCGCCTGAGCCCGGTGGTACGTGAGACTGTTCGGTTCGGCGCCTTTAGTGATCATCCTCACGCATCCCCCTCCATGAAATCAAGAAGGGTCATTGCGCGCGTAATCTCCGGGTCATCCTCGCCGATATCTGCGGAAAGCTTTTTTATTTCAGCCCTTGCAGAATCTGCTTTTCCATCGCCTATGAGCTTTGCGATTTTCGCTATCTTGGCTTCCACGCCTGCATTCCGCGATTTGGTGTCCATTACCTCTTCGAGGACACGGCTTGAATCGATCCCGAATGAGCGTGCTGGCGAATAGACGTGACCGTCCTTGATGAGCAGGATCCTGTCGTGAGCCACTTCGCCAATCACTTGCGGCGAATGAGTGGTGGCAATAAACTGGCAGCCACGGAACGTCTCCGTCAGAAGAGGCACGATCTGTCGCTGCCAAAGCGGGTGCATGTGCATATCAATTTCATCGATCAGTACGACTCCGACGCCATCTCTGACTGGGTCGTCTAAGACTGGATTGGCTTGCGAAAGGCGACGCGCAAGGTCGAGTGCCAGCGCCAGCACACCCCTCTCACCCTCGGAGAGATACCGCACATCGAGTTCAATACCGTCTTTAGAGATCAGAAGCCGTGGCTTGTCCGCGCCGTTGGTCGCTCGCAGCCCCTTGCAGGTCGGCAAGAAACGGGCTGCTGCAGATTTCAGAGCCTCAAGATGGGATCGTGCCCGCGGCAGTTCCTCCGCCAACGCCTCTTGCGCCAACATCCAGGACGCCATGTCCTGAAGGTGAAGCGGCCGGACATCGGAAAGCGCATCGGCAAACGCCGCAGCCTGGCCTCCGCGGCTCCGACCAATCTTGATCTGCTCATCCGTGGGGTGCGACCGACGCGTTCCGAAGTAGATCGCGATAGGTTGATTGCCTGACGGATCGGCCTTCGGCCAGTGCGGGGGTGACAGCTCCTCCCTTTCAGGCGTGTTTAGCGTCGCGTTCCGAACAGACCCCTCTTCATCCGGAACAAACTGTTCTCTCGGCTTGTGCAGCAGTAGGTTTCGTTGCCCTTCGGGAAAATCGAGCTCCAGATCGACGGTCAGCGAGGCGCTTACCTGCCGGATATCCTCGGTGACAAACGCCAGAGGCGTCGAGCGGCTCACCGTGAATTTAGGCAAAACCCGAGACAGTGAGACCCGCAAGGCCTCAAGGATGCTGCTCTTGCCGACGCCATTGACACCCACCAGTAACGTGAAGTGCGGATTGAATTCGAAGGTCGCATGGTCGAAGCCGCGCAGGCCGGCAACGCTGAGCCGTCTGATCTTCATGCCGCCTCCGGGATTTCGATCTGGCCGGTCACGGCTGCTGCAATCAGTGCTGCGCGGCGCTCCTTCAGCAGTGCAATGGAATTCTCGGTCGCGGTGCGCAGGCGGTCGATCTTGGTGGTTTCTGCCGTGATGTGCTCGACGATCTCTTGCTGCTCATCCAGTGGCGGACAGGGAAACCAAAGTGCCAAGAAATTCTCAGAATACAACCGCAAGAAACCTTGGGAACCAGTTCCAAGCCCCGTGGATTCCGACCTAAAGACCGCCTGCAGTAGTGAGGTCTTAAACATCTGAACGTAATACTCCGCCGAAATATTTCTTGAGGTGCGGAACACGGCATAATCAGGACTTACAAGTCCGTCCTGCTTAGTTATGGCGATCAGTCCTGTAGCGGCCCGCATTCGATTTACAACGACCTGGCCGACTGATGTCTTCTTGTAGCCAACCAGCTGTTCAGGTCGGAGTGGCTTTTCGGAAACGTCGTTGTGGGGAACAAGTCCTCGCTCCATTCGCAGGGAAAGCAGTACTTCGGAACCGTCTGTGCTGCGTTCGTCGCGCTCACCGAACAGCCATTTTGCTCGCTTGATCTCCCAATGCGCAGGGATATCACCAAGCCAGTCGATTCCTGACGGTCGTAGAGGCGCGGAAGGGACGAGGCCACGCATGACAGCTTCGGCCACGATGGCGCGCCGCTTTTCGGCCATCAGATCAAGTAGCTTCTGCTTGGCGGTGATCAGCGTGTCGATGTCTGCAGTTTCACTGTCGAGAAACGCTACGATGCCTTTCTGAACGTGGATAGGAGGCAGTGGGATTTCAGTGGACGCCATCAGGTCGTATTCAATACTCTCGACGGTAGCCCCTTCCTTACTCCATTGCCTGAGCAACTCTGTTTGAAAGCCACGGATTAGGCAGGCCAGAAATCTGACCTCTAAGGGCTCAAAAGGCAGGATCGCACGCATGTCTTGATTGAGAGCAACTGGAACGCGGTTCACTGCCACGGGAATTGAGTGCCGCAGAATGCCAGACCGGACAACGATAAGTGCTGCTTCCGGCTGTACCAGGTTGGTGGCACTCGACTGCAGCCCATCAACGGTAATGTGATCTTCCGTATCCAGGATTTCATCGGTCTTCATGTCTTTCGGCGAAACCCAGGGGATATTGCCATTCCAAAACTCTGGCTTCGACTTATCGGGAGTACCCCCGCCGACAAAATCCGCCACATACTTCAACTTTTTGCGCTCCCAGCCTTCCGGAGCGGTCTTGAACCAAGGCACGTCACTCATTCCGTCACCTCCTGCAAGAGCCGCAGGATCTCCTCCTCCGCCTTCTTCAGGTCCGCGTCGATGTCGACCAGCCTGCGGGGCGGCGTGAACTGATAGAAGTGGCGGTTAAAGTTGATCTCGTAGCCGATCTTGTCCTTGCTCCGGTCCATCCAGCCGTCGGGCAAGTGCGGCAGAACCTCACGCGCGAAATAGGCGTCGACATCCTCTTTCAACGGGATGTTCTCGAAATCGCGCAGATCGGGGTCCGCCTCGAAGCCCTTTCCAGACTTCACCCGCTCGGCCTCGGCGTCCTTCACCGTGAACACGTTGCGGAACAGCTTGGCCTCAGGCGCGCGCCAGCGGGACTCGCGCTTCCTCAAGAGCTTCTCGATGCTGGCCCAGACCTTGTTCCAGTCCAGCTCCGGTTCGCGCCCAAGCGCCTGGTCGATCGCCTGGATGTCGTCGAGCAGATGCGGTGCCGCGTCGAGGAAGCGGGCCTTGTCTTCGACCGTCATCCGGTAGCGCAGCCGCAGCGGACGCTCGACGGTGACGCGGGTATAGCCGAAGTCGGAATTGTCGAAGATCTTCGACTTGGCGTTCTGGGCGTAGCCACCGTAGAGCCGCACGATCTCAGCGATCTGATCGGGTTCGTCCGGGCGATCATCCCCTTCAGGGGCCTTGCCGGCGCCGATCTTGCGGCGCTTGTCCCCCTGGCTGCGGCCCATGGGCATCCATATGTCGCGCGCGTCGACCAGCTGGATGGTGCCCTTGCGGTGTGTGGGCTTGTTGTTGGTGACGATCCAGATGTAGGTGCCAATTCCGGTATTGTAGAACATCTGCTCCGGCAGGGCGACGATGGCCTCGAGCATGTCGCGCTCGATGATCCACTTGCGAATGTTACTTTCGCCGCCGCCTGCGCCGCCGGTGAACAGGGGCGAGCCAGAGAAAACGATGGCTGCCCGCGATCCGTACTTCTGTGCCTTGGGATCGACATCGTCGAATTTCGAGATCATGTGCTGCAGGAACAGCAGCGAGCCGTCGTTCACGCGCGGCAGGCCCGCGCTCCACGGGCTATCCTGCGGTGCCTTCTCATGCCGCCGGACGATTTCCTTTTGCTGCTTCTTCCAGTCCACGCCGAAGGGCGGGTTAGCGATAAAATAGTCGAAGGTCTTGCCCTCGAATTTGTCATCGGTGAAGCTGTCGCCGAACTGGACGTTCTCACCTCCACCGTTGTGATCGACCTGCTTCATTAGCATGTCCGATGCGGCGGTTGCGAAGGCGCGCTTGTTGTAGTCCTGGCCGTAGACGTAGAGCTTCGCGTCCTTGTGGTGATCGCGCATGTATCGTTGCGCTTCAGCGAGCATGCCTCCGGTGCCGCATGCCGGGTCGAGCATGCGCATCACCGTGCCAGGCTTGCTGAGGACGTCGTCGGCATCCATGAAGAGTAGATCGACCATGAGGTGGATCACCTCACGCGGCGTGAAGTGATCGCCCGCTGTTTCGTTGGCCAGTTCGTTGAAGCGTCGGATGAGGTTTTCAAATACGAGGCCCATCTGATCGTTCTTCACCCGGTCGGGATGAAGGTCGACCTTCAAGAACTCCTTCAGCACCAGGTAAAGAATGTTGGCCTCGTTCATCTTCTCGATTTCGTTGGTGAATTCGAAATACTCGAAGATCCGGCGAACATTCGCCGAGAAGCCGCTGATGTAGGATTGGAGATGCCCCACGAGATCTGAGGTGTCGCCGATCATCGTCTCGAACGTCATCGGCGAGCGGTTGTGGAAGCGGTGCCCAGAAGCTCTGTTCAGCATCCGGTCAAGGGCATCATCTTCCAGCTTCCCACCTTTGCGTCGCTCAAACTCCGCCAGTACCTTCTGCTTGGTGTCGGCCAGCACACAATCAAAGCGGCGTAGAACGACAAGTGGCAGCATGACGCGCTCATACTGCGGCGGGCGATAGGGCCCACGCAGGAGGTCAGCGATCTGCCAAATCAAGTTGGCCAAATCCGAGTGGCTTGCCATGTAGTTCAGTCTCCTGCCGGTTCGTCCGGTCTGTGTTCTGTTTGATTAGTCTTCATGCGCTGGGCGTCGGCCGGACGCCGCAGTAGCTACTTGCTTTTTCGCTTTGGCCGTGAGTCGCTCGAATTCTTCAACTGCAAGCACCACGACGACGGACCGACCATATTTTTCAATGGCAACAGGCTCCGCCCTTGCCATGTCAATCAGGCGCCCAAAGGCGTTTTTTGCGTCACGCGCTGATATACTATGCATGGAGAGGCCCCCTTCCAAGTTGGAGCCATTTTAGCCAACATTCTTGGCGATGAACAGTCACTTGTTGTGCTGAGCCAGACACTCCTCGTGGACACATTGGGCAGCCCCTCGACGGACAGGTAGATCACGGAGAATGTGGCTTTTTGCCTGCGCGTGGCACCCCTTCGGCCTTTGTGGCTGTCAGAAAACGGCGTATGCTTCTGACAGGAGAGTGCATATGCGACGCTTGACCGAACAGATTCTTGAGCATGCGAAACAACTGCGGGAGGGCACGCCTGTCGCAGCCAAAAGCTTGCTTTACCTTGGCACACGCGCTGCGGTGGACCAGGCCCTGTCGCGCCTTGCCGAGCGGGGGCAACTGATCCGAGCCGGACGCGGCGTGTATCTACTGCCCGTCATGAGCCGGTTCGGCGCTCGAGCGCCGTCCGTAGAGCAGGCGGTCGAGGCACTGGCCGCGCAGCGCGGCGAGGTGATCGTTTCGAGCGGAGCGATCGCCGCCAACAGCCTCGGCCTTACGACGCAGGTGCCGGTCCGCTCCGTCTACCTGACGTCGGGGCGCACCCGGAAGATGAGCCTCGGCAAACAGACCGTCGAGCTTCGCCATGCTCCGCGCTGGCAACTCGCGATGGCGCATCGGCCCGCGGGACAGGCGTTGCGAGCGCTGGCCTGGCTCGGACCGGAAAGGGCTGAGACCGCGCTCCAAACCCTGAAGCGCAAGCTCCCGCCTTCTGAGTTCAGCGAACTTGTAGCGGCGGCACCCCAGCTTCCGAATTGGCTCGCACGAAGTGTAGGTAAGGTCGCGTATGGCTGACGTCCTGCGGCTCCTTCCAGCCGAAGATCCGGCGGTAGTCATTAGAGGTGCAAAGCGCCCTACGTCATGACACTCGTCTTCAATGAGCTTTGACGACGCGATAAAAGCGCTAGTCAGTTCATTACTCGTGGACTGGGTGTTGCGCATAAGCGCTGGACATCAAAGCAAGATACATAGGTAGGGGGCTCGATATGGAACTGATCAAATTCAAGGTTGAAAACTTTAGGTCCGTTGAAGATAGCGGATGGATCAGTGTCGAGCGTATCGGCGCCTTCATCGGCGTGAACGAATCCGGCAAGACCAATTTATTAACGCCACTTTGGAAGCTTAATCCAGCCCAAGAGGGAGAGATTCAGCCAACGTCAGATTATCCAAAAAAGCTATTTGGAACAATCCGCGCCAAACCCGCGAATTACTGGTTTATTACGGCGATCTTCCGGACCGGCGATCTCGCCGACAATCTTACTGATGTCACAGGCAGGAAGAGAGAAGAGCTCGAAACGGTCCAAGTCTGGCGGAATTTCGCCGGCAACTACTACGTAAGCTTCCCAGGCTGCAAATCGCTGGACACCGTTGCGGCTGCCGAGATCGAAAGTATGCTGAAGGCTACTTTGGAGGCAATTGAGACAATCGCCGCGCTCGCAAAGGAAGACGCAATACGGGCTAAGATGCTCGCTGTGTTGAACACCGAAGTTGGACAGCTGGGTGCGGCCTCCATAAAGGCGTCGGCTCTCAAGGCGCTTATCGACCGGCTCGCCGCAGCCCAACCCGAGGAACCAGCAAAGACGAGCGTAATTTCACCGCGCTTCGCTCAGCTCATTGAAACGCTTCAGGAGCACCACAACCTCATGTCCACACCCGCACCGGGATCGAAGGGGCACGGACTTGAAGAGGTTTTAGAAGCGCTACCCAAGTTTGTTTACTACTCGAACTACGGCAATCTAGATTCAGAAATTTATCTGCCGCACGTCGTTCAAAACCTCAAACGCGAAGACCTCGGCAGCAAAGAAGCTGCCAAGGCTCGGACACTTCGTGTGTTATTCAAGTTCGTAGGACTGTCGCCAGAAGAGATATTGGAGTTGGGTAGGGACTTTAAGGATCCGGACAATCCGAACCGGGAGCCGACTCCGTCTGAAGCGGCAGCAATCGGCGAGAAAAAGCGCGAACGTTCTATTTTGCTTCAGTCCGCGAGCGCGCTCCTGACGAAGCGATTCCGCGAGTGGTGGAAGCAGGGCGATTACCGTTTCCGCTTTGAGGCGGACGGTAACCATTTCCGCATTTGGGTCGCCGATGAGCGGCGCCCGGAGGAGATAGAGCTGGAGAGCCGCAGCACGGGCCTGCAGTGGTTCCTAAGCTTCTATCTCGTCTTCCTCGTGGAAAGCGAAGAAGCCCATCGCAATTCGGTTTTGCTGTTGGATGAGCCCGGCCTGTCGCTTCATCCTCTCGCACAGCGCGACTTATCGGAGTTCTTCGAAGGGCTGACCGAAACGAACCAGATTCTGTATACGACGCATTCACCATTCTTGGTTGATGCGGACCACCTTGACCGCGCGCGGAAGGTCTATGTCGCACCCGATGGCACGACAAAGGCTACTGAAAATCTGCGCGAGGGCGCTGAAGGGCCGGGCCAGGCCGGCGCTTCGTACGCCGTCCATTCGGCGCTTAACCTCACGGTGGCAGAGAGCTTGCTGCTCGGATGCCAACCGACGCTTGTCGAGGGTGCCTCCGACCAACACTACCTAACGGCAATCAAAACGCTGCTCATTCGTTCGGGGAAAATTACACCGAAGCGCGAGTTGGTCTTCCCTCCGTCCGGCGGCGCTAAGACAGCCCGGATGGTTGCCTCCATTCTGACCGGCCGCGACGATGCGCTGCCGCTTGTCCTTCTAGATAGCGATAATGCCGGCCGCAAGATGGCGAATGAACTCAAAAGTTCACTCTATCAAGATGGTCAAGACCGAGTGCTGGAGGTGCAAACTTTCGTCGGCTTCGGCGAGGCGGAGATTGAAGACCTGATACCGCCCGCCTTTTTGGCTGACATTGTCGACCGTTGGCAAAGAATGTCCGACCCGGAAGACGAATTTTCACTGGCGCTGCAAGCAGGCAAGCCGATCGTTCCACAGATCGAGGCGTGGGCCGCTAAACATGGACTCACGTTGGAGAAAGGCTGGAAAGTTGAGATCGCGAAGCGCTTTAAGCAGCTCGCCCTGACCCGTGGTATAGGAGCGTTCGATGAAGCCGTACTAGCAAAATGGGTGACTCTGTTTGAAAAGCTGGCCAGCTGATCTTATGCAACATCGGAACCGTTGTTCGTAAAGGGGGCCGCGGCTTATGGAATGCTACTCCCTCGCATTGATACAAATCCTCGGATTATAGCGGCCCAAAACTGAGGTTAAGTACCGATTCGCCAAAGACGCGCAGTACGTTCCGGGCTTCCTTAATCGGCAAAGCCAATCCGCCAATCCCGCGATCTGGGATCGAGGGGGGTGTATTGATTTTGCCGATTCTGACGGTACTTTATTGGAGGCAAAAGATTCGAGATTTGAGGTCTATGTCCCACCGCGAAACGGTCGATAGATGCCGATAGTTCACAGAATTTTTTCTGCGCTAAAATTGCCAAAAAATCTCGTAAAATCAAAAGGATAAGTTTTTGACGGCCTGCGCCTCGGCGCTGGCGGCCAATGAAAATATTTTCTGCAATAAAATCAATCGCTTATTGTAGAAAAAATATTAGAGTGGGAATGAGGGGGAGTGCTGCGGAGTAAACCGGGATAAAGCAGCGTGCTAATAGCTATGTTGTCGCTGCAATAGCAGTCGGTAGTCCTCGCGCAACTCTGGCCCTCCGGCAGCGAATGGCGTCAATGCTGAAGACCTGATTCAGATCAAAGTCTGCCGAGCCCCTCCGTGATACCCAACTATCATGTCTGAGATTTATCAAGGCCGTCGTGCCTTCTTGACCGCGCTTGCCGCCGGAGGGGGACTTATCGCAATTGGTGGGGCAACGGCGTTTGTGATGAATGCCCGTGACCTTTCCGGCTATCAGGAAGCTGTCAACGCCACGTGGCGGCACAGCGACAGTACCGATCTGCCGCCGTCATCGGCCCAACGAGAGCTTGTCCGTTATGCCACCTTGGCGGCAAACAGCCATAACACGCAGCCTTGGCAATTTCGGCTCTCGGATCGCTCGATCCTCGTGCTGCCCGATTCCCGGCGTCGCTTGCCCGCTGTCGATCCCGACGATCATCATGTGTTCGCCAGCCTCGGCTGCGCCGTCGAGAACATGGTCCAAGCTGCCCGCGCCTTCGGACTTCGGGCGGTTCCGCGCTACGATCCCGATGAGCGCGGAATTCGGGTCGACTTGGAGGCTGCGCCGCCCGAACGGACAGACCTGTTCGACGCTATTCCGCATCGTCAATCGACGCGCACTGTCTATGATGGGCGCTCGGTCCCGCCCGAACATCTCCGGCTCTTGGAAGCCGCAGGAAACGGTCAAGGCGTGCGGATGCTGCTTTTCACAGAGCGGAAGCAGCGTGAGGAGATCCTCTCCTATCTGGTCGCGGGCAACAGTGCGCAGATGGACGATGTCGCGTTCGTAGAAGAATTGAAATCGTGGATCCGATTCAGCTATGGCTCAGCCCTTTCGACGCGAGACGGCTTGTTTTCGAAATCCTCCGGCAATCCAGTCCTGCCGGATTGGATCGGCCGCTTGATCCTCAATCTGGTGTTCACGAAGGAGGCTGAAAACCGGAATTATGAGAGCCAGCTCAGAAGCTCGGCCGGTGTTGCCGTGTTCGTCTCTGACAAGAACGAACCCGCCTACTGGGCCGAAGCCGGACGATGCAGTCAGCGTTTCGCCCTTCAGGCGACGGCTCTCCAACTCCGGCACGCCTTCATCAATCAACCGGTCGAGGTTCCCGCCGTGCGGGGGCAATTTGCCACCTATCTCGGCATCGGCGATCGTCGGCCGGATCTCGTGATGAGATTCGGGTACGGTCCGGAGTTGCCCAGATCGCTCCGCCGTCCGGTCGAGCACGTCATTCTCCGGACGTAGGGTCGTGATGTCCCTTGAGGCTGACGAAAGCGCGCTTGCCGGAGATTTCGAAAAATCGACCGATCGATATCGATAGTCGCTGAAACCAAGCAGTTTCTGATTCGACTAAACTCTCCTTTGAATTCGAGAGCAGAAATTTCTGACGGATCGGAGAGACGGTTCCTCGTCGTATGCAGAAGCTTTGCGCTTGTAATTCAATGCGTAACGATCAGTAAGAACAATTGAGTGAGAATAGATGGCGAAGGGCACTCTCTGGGCACCTTTCCCGGAAGTGCCCAATCGCCAAATTCAGCAAATCGGGCCCATCCAAGGAATGATGAACGGAGTGGCGCCCTTACTTCACCGTGATGCTCAGACCGCTGATATCGGCATTGACCTGCAGGCCAACCTGCCTGCCTGTGAGTTCGAGTTGGGCGCCCTTGTCATTGGTCATGACGATCATCTGGGCGCCTTTGCCGACTGCGCCACCGCCGCCCGCTGCACCGTAGATCCCCGACACATCCTGAGCGCGACGAATATGGGTAACGGTGCCTTGGAAATAGGTCTTGGAGGCCCCGAAGGCGAGGCCGCCCGAGATACCGCCAATCGAGACGGGATAGCGGCGACCATGGAAGGTCAGCGTGCCTTCGCCTCCGGAACCACCGACGAAGAAGGCAGCCTTATAGACGGCAAAACGGATCGTACCGCTGTCGGCATGGGCGGCGCTGGCAAAGCTAATTCCCGCGGCGGCGATGGTGGCAACTGCGACTGAACGAAATGCGGGCGAAATCTTCATGATGGGCTATTCCTCAAGAGCGCCGCTTACCCAGCCGGCCGGGACGACGTCAGCGTCGTATCAAAGTTATATATGAACAGTTTCGCGCGTCATTAGTTCCAAAGCACGATAATAACAAAGCGTTAGAGCACATATTCGGTCGCGCGCTGCTCGAAGAAATTAGCGCGCGCGACCAGTTCTCGGCATCGGTCACATGGTCGCAACCAGGTGATTGAAACCTTTCACGAACCTGGCGCCGGTGAACGACTTCGCAATGAAGGCGGAGGACGGGAGACCGTCCAACTCCTCAAGGGAACTGACGCGTTCATAGCGCCGATGACCGTCTTGCCTTTCCAGTTCGGCAGGGCCTTTGCAACCTCGCGAGGCGGGATATAGCGATCCGACGCCTGTGCGCTTCAACGACAAGGAGACGCTGCTGTTTTCCCGCGCACCAGGTACCGAAAGCCTGGTGAGGAAGCCTCCCCTCCTCTCAGTGCCGCTTAGAACCCCAGTGATTGCTGCACTGGTTTCGGCGGCGCGAGCTGGACGCCTTCCAGCTCCAGCATCCGGGCCTTGGCATTGGAACCGCCGGGCGCCGAAAAGCCGCCGATCTTGCCGCCTGCCGCCAGAACGCGATGGCAGGGGATGATCAGCGCGACCGGATTCTTTGCCATCGCCTGGCCCACGTCGCGGGCTGCTTCCGGCCCGACGCCAAGCTGTTTTGCCAGCGTCCCATAGGTAGTGGTATGGCCCCAGGTGACCTGCCGGGCGGCATCGTAGATCTGCTTGAAAAAGGCATCCTGTTCGCCGAGATCGAGGGCGACGCCGGAAAAATCGATCTCTTCGCCCGCAAAATACCGTTTCACCTTGGCGACGACCTCCGCGACATCAGGCGTCGGCGTGCCGGGATGCGCATTCGGCAGGCGACGCCGAAGCAGGCGTTCGGTCGCCCCGGCATCCTTCGTCGGCAGTTGGAAGCGTATGACGCCGATATCGCTCCAGGCGATGCCGCAGAAACCGCCGGCGGTTTCGAAGATCAGATAGTCTTGCCTTGTCTCGTTCATGACGGACGCTCCGTGTTTCCACTTGTCATGAAAATCGTGCCACGAGCCGTGAAATTCAACCCGATTCTTGTGCAGGGCCGATATTGCCGACATTTTGCTCGTTGAGGAAAACGGCGCCGCCGCGATGACGGCGCCCCAATCCTACCTCGCATCCTGGCGTATCAGTATCCGCCGCCGGCCGGAGGAGGATTCATCGTCATGTTGCCACCGGAGCCATGCTGGTCCGAGGTGGAACAAGAGGAAACACCGAGACCGACGAGAGCGAGCAAGGCGATCGAGAAGATGGCTTTCGTCAACATGTGAGATCGTTCCTTTTGAAGACGGCACAAATACCCCTGGCGGAGAGTGAACAAATCAGGCGGGTATTTTATTCGATGTCATTTCTAAAATTGAGATTCGGCGGATCGCAGCCAGCCAGTTTACTCGCCCCTATTCATCAAATATGTTCTCTTTTTGTTCTTGATATAGCTGCCACGCGTCCCTATGATGTGCGGATCATCAAAATAGGAGGAGGCAAAGCCGTGTGGCTTTGACGCAATCCCATGAAGAATAAAGACCAGCTCTCGCTCTATCTCAGCGGCGGTTCGTCCAGCCGGACACTACTGCCAATCGATCAAAGGCCAATCAGCGAACTCTATTTTGCAATCCTTCCCGATCCGGAGATCGCCGCAAAGAGTCACAAGCTTGCAGGCAATTTCCATCGACGGTACCGGTTTTTCGCGAAGCCGCGAAAAGCCAATCTCCTCCATGTGACGCTCTATACTATCGGCTCTTTTCGCTACTTGCCCGAAGAGACGGTGTTTGCGGCGATGGAAGCCGCCTCTAGAGTTAGGAAGCCGTCCTGTTCAGTAGTCTTCGACCGGGCTGTCAGTTTCGGCAATGGCGATAATCGCCCGCTTGTTCTATGGAACGAGAATGGAAACACCGAACTCAAGGCGATCTATCAGGAATTGGTCGATGCCATGCGGCTTACCGGCATTGCGCCCATCAAGGAAAAGCCCATCGAGCCGCATATGACGCTACTCTATCAGGGCCATCCAGTTCCCGACACCGTGCTAGAGGAACCTGTGAGCTGGACAGCTAAAGACTTCGTCCTCATCAACAGCCTACAGGGTGAATCAATCCACGAGCATCTTTGCTATTGGACTTTGCGCGACTGAACAGCCCGTTCAAACCTTCGGCTGATTGTCATCCGCCATCACCGCCGCCACCGCATCCTCGACGCTGAAGCTGCAGCGGCTCTCGAGGTCGGCGATGCCGGCTGCCGCCATGAGATCGCGCACCCGATCATGCGCACGAGCGAATTGCACGCGGATGCCGGCGCGGCGCATGGCGCCATCGAACTCCATCAAGGCATCCATCCCCGTGCTGTCCAGATCGAAGCTCTCTTCAAGGCTGAGAACGACGGCCCGCAATCCCGCCTCGCTGCGGCTGCGCGACAGGATCTCGCCGAAGATCGTGTCGGCATTGCCGAAAAACAGCGTCTCGCCTGGTCGCCAGATGACAATGCCCGGCATCTCGGACGCATCGCCGTGCCGGCTGATATCGACGAAGTTGTGACTGCTGCCGAGGCGCCCCAGTCGGGCGACATAGGGCGAGGCCAGTCGATGCATCATCGCGGCAAGCGAGAGTGCGATCGCCAGCAGCATGCCGTTGAGGACACCAAAAATCAGCACACCCGCAGCAGCGCCGATCGCGACGTAGAAATCGCGATGCAGCCGCCGCAGATGCAGGATCGGGCTGGGATCGAGCGCATGCGTAAGGGCTGCAATCACCACTGCCGCCAGCACCGGCTCGGGCAGAAGCGCCACCAGCGGCCCGGCGCAGGCAATCAGAATGGCAAGGCCGATGGCGGCGAAAACAGTGGTTGCGCGTGTCTTCGCGCCGGCCGCCTCGCTGGCGAAACCGGCGGAAAAACCGGCGCCGACGGGCATGCCCTGGACGAGGGCGCTGGCGATATTGGCGGCGCCGAGCGCGCCGAGTTCGCGATTGACCTCCAGCGTCTCGCCATAGCGCAGCGCCAGCGCCCGCATGGTGCCCCAGGATTCGGCAAAGAGGATGAGCACGAGGGGCACTGTAAACTGCACCAGCCGCGAATAGGCCATCCAGCCGGCATCCGGCAGCGACGGCCATTGCGGCAGGATCTCGATTGCACCGACCAGCTTGACGCCATGCGCCTCCAGACCGAACAGGTATGAAGCGAGAATGCCGGCGCCAAGCACGAGGAAGGCGCCGGGAACACCCGGCAATCGCTTGAGCAGCAGCAATGCCGCAAGCGCCACGACGCCGACGGCGACGCTGATCGGATTCCACTGCAGAACCGCGCCGAACAGGGCTGCCGCGTAGATAAAGATGTTCGAGCCCTGCACGGGCACGCCCACGAGGATGGGCAGCTGGTGCAGGATGATGGTGATCGCGAGACCCAGCGCGAAGCCGCGCAGCACCGGTCGGGAAATGAAGCCGGTGATGCCGCCGAGGCGTAAGGCCGAAGCGACGACAAACAGAGCGCCGGCGAGCGCGACGGCGACCGTGGCCAAACCGGCCTTGACCGTGGCGTCACCGGGCATGACCGCCAGCGTCGCGGCGAGAATGGCAGCGGACGAGGATGTCGGAGAGACGATGGCGAAGCGGCTGCGGCCGAACACGGCATAGACGAGACATCCGGCGATGCCGGCAAGAATGGCCCGATGCGGCGGCAGGCCGGCGATGCCGGCGTAGGCAACGGCTTCCGGCAACATCAGGCCGGCAACCGATATGCCCGCAACCAGATCCGCCGTGTCCACCACGAACCAGCTGCTCAGCTTCGTCATCGATCACCGACCATAGGGATGGCTCATCTGTTTATGGATAGAGATTCGCCGCCAAGCTGCAACAGGAAAATAAGCTGGCAAACCTTCGGCTTACACCGCCGCTTCGGCGCCATCGCGCAAGGGACAGCTTCTGCCGATCACTTCGGTGACAAAATCCATGACGGCGCGAATGGCCAGCGAGCGACGCAGATCCGGATAGGTCACGAGCCAGAGATCCCGCGTCGGTGAAGGAGTGGCCACAGGCAAGCGCATCAACCCCGCTTCGGCATCCCCCAGAAACGCAGGGAGCGCCACGATACCTAGACCGGCACGGGCAGCCTCGAGCTGACCGAAAACATCTGTGGCACGAAACACGATCGGGCGGCCGGCCAGCAGGCTGCGCAGCCAGGTCTGCTGCGTCAGGTGCTCCATCGCCGCGTCGTAGCCGATGAAAGACCAATCCTCCTCAGGCATTTGGGCGACAGCCGGGATGGCATAGAGGCCGAAGCGCATCACGCCGATACGCCGGACAAGCAGATCGCTCTCCTCCGGCCGCGTCATGCGCACGGCGATATCGGCCTCGCCGTAATTGAGGGCGGCGCGGCGTGTAACACCGGCAATGGTCAATGTAATATCCGGATGCTCGGCACGAAAGACGGCTGCTTTCGGGGCCAGAAGATGAGCGGCGATCGATGGCGGCGCACTGATCTTGACCGCGGCGGAAAGCCCGGCGACAGCGCTTTTCGAATAGCGCCTGATCGCCTCGACATTGTCCTCCATGCCGGCCACCAGTTCGGCGATAGCGCGGCCATCGGCCGTCAGCGGCGACGTGCGCGGCCGCCGGTCGATCAGGCGCAGATCCAGCGAGCGCTCCAGTGCGGCAATGCGCCGGCCGACAGTTGCGTGATCCACGCCCAACTCGCGCGCCGCCGCCGAGAGCGAGCCCGTTCGCGCCAGGGCAGCGAAATGAAGAAGGTCCTGCCAGTCGATCATCGGTGCATTATTGCACAGATATGGTGAACTCATACCGAATTCATTCAGGCTGATGTTTGTGGTCAAAGATTTCCTGAAAGGAGACTTCCCAATGCCCCTAGCGATTGTCATCACCGGCCCCGGCGGCCCCGAGACCATGAAAGCCGTTGATCTTCCCATTACCGAGCCAGGCTCCGGCCAGGCCCGGATCCGTCAAAGCATCTCAGGCGTCAATTTCGTCGACATCTACATCCGTTCCGGGCTCTATCCGCTGCCGCCCGGCCAGAGCGCCCTCGGCTTCGAGGGCGCGGGCGTCGTCGACGCGATCGGCCCCGGTGTCGAAGAGCTGAAAGTTGGGGATCGCGTCGCCTATATCGGCCATCCGCTCGGGAGCTATGCCGAGATGCGCACGCTATCGGCATCGCGGCTGGTGAAACTGCCCGATGGCGTCAGCGAGCGGGTTGCCGGCAGCACGATGCTGCGCGGGCTCACCGCCCACATGCTGCTGCAGAAGGTCTATCCGCTGAAAGCGGGCGAATGGGTTCTCGTGCATGCGGGGGCCGGTGGCGTCGGCCAGCTGGTTACGCGTCTCGCCAAGCGGCTTGGCGCCAACGTCATCGCGACGGTCGGTTCCGAAGCCAAGGCCGGCTTTGCCTATGAGGCCGGCGCGGACATCGTTCTCCTGCACACCGCCGAAGACTGGGTGGAGGAGACCCGCCGCATCGCCGATCGTCGTGGCGTGCATCTCGCTATCGACGGTATAGGCGGCGCCATGCTGTCGCAGACGCTTGCCGCCGTGCGCCCCTTCGGGATGGTTGCAAGCCTCGGCCAGGCTGCCGGACCCATCCCGCCGATCGAGATAGAGGAATTGACCGCGCCGCGCGCCATCGGCCTGTCGCGTCCGAGTGTGCTGACCTATGCCAACGATCCCGAGCTCTACCGACAGGGCACCAAGGCCCTGATGGAATACCTGCAGGCCGGGCTGATCAATCCGATCGGCGCCGAGTACGAACTGAAGGACGCGGCCCGGGCGCATGCGGACCTTGAGGCCGGACGGACGACGGCGAGCGTCGTATTGACGATGTGAGCCCTTTCGAGCGGGGCTGACCACCGGCCCCGCTTCCATGGCGAAGAACCTTCAAAGCCCCACGCACAATCGCATCATGCCGTCAATGGCTTTTGCTGCAAAGCAGCAATTCCATTGACCGGGACGGCCCTTGCCTGCTACCGATTGTTCGTGGCGCCGCATGGCCGGTCGGCTATCGCCGCCATCTCTATCCGATACGAATCCCGATTTTTCGTGGCAAACAGCATGGACACCGCGCTTGCCGGTGCCCGCAGGCGATATCCCGTGAACACTGCCTCCCAGACCATCCGGTTCAACTCGACCCTGGCTCTCGTTTCCATCGTCGCGCTGACATTCTTCGGCTACCTGGCCATTGGCCTGCCGCTTGCGGTACTCCCGACCTATGTCGATAGCGGCCTCGGTTTCGGCGTCGTCTGGGCCGGCATCGCCATCAGCACGCAATATGTGGCAACTATCGTCAGCCGCGCGCAGGTGGGGCGGCTGTGCGATCAGTACGGGCCGCGCCGTTCGGTCCTGCTCGGTTTTCTCGCCTATGGGCTTTCCGGTATCCTGACGCTCGCCTCCGCATTGACCGTCCATGTTCCGGCGGCGAGCCTGGCATTGCTGCTCGCGGGACGCCTGGCGCTCGGCATCGGCGAAAGCTGGGTCAGCACGGCGGCGATCACCTGGGCGATCGGTCTGATGGGATCGCGCGAAACCGTGCGCATCATCTCCTGGAACGGCATCGCCACCTATGGCGGCATTGCGCTGGCAGCACCCTTCGGCGCCTGGCTGCAGGGGCAATATGGCTTCTTCGCCATAGGCATCGTGACGATCGTTCTCGCCGTTGCCGGGTTCATGCTGGCACAAACACGACCGCCCGTACCCGGCGTCAAGGAAAAGGGCATCGGCACCGGCCAGGTGCTGAGCCGCATCGCGCCCTTCGGCGTGGCGCTGGCGCTGGCCTCCAGCGGCTTCGGCGTGGTCATGGCCTTCGTCGCGCTGTTCTTCCACAGTCGCGGCTGGGAGGGCGCCTCCTTCGCGCTCAGCGCCTTCGGCCTCGCTTTCATGGGCGTCCGGCTTGGCCTGGCGCAAGCGGTTGCCCGGTTTGGCGGCCTGCCGCTTACGCGTATCTCGCTTGTCGTTGAGATGATCGGCCTCGCAGCACTCGCCCTTGCGCCCTCGCCCACCATCGCCATCATCGGCGCGGCCCTTGCCGGCGCCGGCTTCGCACCGGTCTTTCCGGCACTCGGCAACGAGGCGATGGAGCGGATTCCACCACAAAACCGTGGTGTCGCGCTTGGTCTTTATTCCATCTTCCTCGACGTCTCGCTCGGCACGACAGGCCCGATCGCAGGCCTGCTCGCCGACCATCTCGGCTATGCCGCGCCTTTTTCCTTTGGTGTCGGCGCCGTGCTGCTCAGCCTTCTTCTAAGCCTCGGCCTGCGCCGGAATCGCCGTCCCTGACAGGCATCGGGGCAATCCGCCTCAATGACGCTCCGAAGCAACAACGGTTGCAGGACGGGGCAACGGCTTGGTATGGGTCTGAGATCATAACCAGCAGGAGGCCCGCCCATGAACGTCACCGAAATTGTCATCGAGGGCGATACTCCGGGGATTGCCTGGCGGCTGCCAGTCCTGCATTTCGCCGGCAGCAAAGCCGACGCGCCGAGGATCTACATCCAGGCCGCGCTCCACGCCGGCGAGCTGCCTGGGACGGCGCTCCTGCATTTCCTCTGTGAACGGCTGCGGCGGGCAGGGTTGGAAGGGGCGATACTTAGCGACATCGTCGTGGTGCCGCACGCCAATCCGATCGGTGCTGCGCAATCGCATTTCGGCGAGATGCAGGGACGCTTCGACCTGGGATCGCGCACCAATTTCAATCGCGATTTCCCGCTGATTTCGTTGCGCGACCGCGATCTGCTGATCGACAATCTCGACCGTTACCCTGCAGTCGACCGGCTGAAGCGCCAGCTGATCCATATGGCGCTCGGCGCCGATCTGGTGATCGATCTCCATTGCGACGACGAATCGCTGCAATATGCCTATATCGACGAGGCCTTCTGGCCCGAGGCGGCCGATCTCGCCGCCGCCTTGAATATGGATGCCGTGCTGCTATCGGACGGCGAAAGCTCGGCCTTCGAAGAGGCCGTCAGCTTCGCCTGGAAATATGAAGTGCCGGGAGAGAAGAAAGTACCGTTGCCGGGCAAGCTTTCGGTCACAGTCGAATTGCGCGGGACGCGCGATGTCTATCCGGACATGGCAAAGCGGGATGCCGAAGGGTTGTGGCGCTTCCTGGCCGCCCGAGGGGCCGTGCGCGACGATAGCGTTGACCTCGCCGCCTTTACCGGGCCGGCGGTGCCGCTCGACAATATCGAGATGATCCGCGCGCCGCAGGCAGGCACGGTGCTCTTCCATCGCAATATCGGCGAACGCGTCAAAGAAGGCGATTTGCTGGCGACGATCATCACCGCGCCCGGCATGCCGGATGGGACCATCGACGTCCGTGCGCCACAAGCCGGCCTCATCGTCACCCGCGTCTCGGACCGGCTGGTGCGCCGGCGCGGCGACCTGATGAAGATCGGCTGCGACAGGCCGAGCGCGGTCGCCCGCAAGCCGGGCACGCTCGAAGACTAGCGGCCGTCGATCACCTTGCACCGTATGGCGAAGGCGATGGCGGCCGCCTCCCTGAGAAGCGCGCCGAAGCGACGAACTTGATCCAGAGTGATGGCCATGGCCGCGCGGCCGGCGCGGACCGCTGTGCCGAAGATTGTGCGATTTCCTGTCACGATCATGCCTCCGATCGAATTGATGCAGGCGATGTTCAGAGCATCGAAGGCAGCGTCGAAAACGACACCGCCTTGTATATGTATGCATACTGCATATAAATGAGCGAGATGTCAAGGTCGCCGTTCGACGTTACGTCATGACGGTGATAGGGCACCTGTCCTGGTCGCAGACTCCCTGGTCGCAGACACGGCAGACCACATCCTGATCGTCCCCGAGATCGACCAAAGCCGGCAGCAGCTTTTCCGCCAGGCGACCGAGTTGTTCGGTCTCCTCAGGCTCCAGCGTTTTGAACGCCCGGCGAATGACGGCGCGGCGGGCAGCAAGGCTCTTTTCAAACAGCGTCCGCCCGCTCTCCGTCAGTTGCAATGATCGGGCGCGCTTGTCGCCTTCGACGCCGCCGGCCCTGAGCACGAGATCCGATGTCACGAGTTGATCGACAAGGCGAACGGTCGCGGAATGGGAGAGCGCAATCAGCCTGCGCAGCGTCTCGATCGTCAGGCCCGGCTCGGTGCCGATCTGGACGATGGCCGCGATGGCGCTCGGCCCAAGGCCGGTTTCGTCGGCGAAGGCCTTTTCCATCTTGTCCACCAGAGCCAGGCTCATGGCGCCGAAGATGTTTTCCAGCCGCGATATTTCCCTATCCGTCGCCATACCCTATTCCACCGCCATAAATATGCATGATGCATATTTACAGGAAAATCAGCTGTGATCGCAACGGCCAGGCGAACCGCTGCTCCATCTGGCCGGCTTTTCCCCGCCTTCGCTTGCGTGCTATGCGCTATCCGACAGCAAGAGACAGATTCGCCATGACGATCACCATTTACGGCATCAAGAACTGCGACACGATGAAGAAGGCGCGGACATGGCTCGAGAGCCACGGCATCGTCTATGATTTCCACGACTACAAGGCCATCGGCATAGACAGGGATCATCTGGAGCGCTGGACGAGCGAAGCCGGGTGGGAAGTCGTCCTCAATCGCGCCGGCACGACCTTCAAGGCTCTGCCGGACGCAGACCGCGCGGACCTGACGAAGGACAAGGCCATTTCGCTGATGCTGGCGCAACCTTCGATGATCAAGCGCCCGGTGCTGGACGCGGACGGAAAACTGCTTGTTGGATTCAAGCCAGAGATTTATGCGGCTGTCTTCGGCAAGACCGCCTAGAGGCAAGGCCATGTCAAAGACCACCCGCGCGACGCAAGTGCTGACCCAGGCGAAGGTCGCCTTCACCGTGCATACCTACGACTACGATCCGAATGCCGAACGCGTCGGCATGCAGGCGGCGGAAGCGCTTGGCGAGGAGCCGCATCGCGTGCTGAAGACCTTGATGGCCGAGGTGGACGGCAAGCCGGTCTGTGCCGTCGTGCCCTCGGACCACGAAGTCAGCATGAAGAAGCTCGCTGCTGCCTTCGGCGGCAAATCGGCGAGCATGATGAAGCCTGCGGATGCCGAGCGTCTGACGGGTTACCACGTCGGCGGCATCAGCCCCTTTGGCCAGAAAAAGCTCGTGCCGACCGCCATCGAGGCCCAGGCGATGACGGAGGCCTATGTCTATGTCAACGGCGGCCAACGCGGCCTGCAAGTGCGGCTCAGCCCGCAGGATGCATTGGCCGTTTTGAAGGCCAAGGCGGCATCGCTGATTGCCTGATCGGCACCGCGGACTGACAAACCGCCTTCATTTTCGCCGCAAAGCGGTCTAAGTCTGGGAACCATCCTTCCGATCAAACACGCAGGTTTTGCCATGACGCCCGACTCCCCCAACAACCATCCCGTCGATCACGCCAAGCTGGAGAAGCTTGCGGAAGTGGCCGTAAAGGTCGGGTTGCAGCTGCAGTCTGGCCAGGATCTGCTGATCACCGCGCCTGTCGCCGCGATGCCGCTGGTGCGGCTGATCACGCGCGAGGCCTACAAGGCCGGCGCGGGACTCGTCTCCACCTTCTATTCGGATGAGGAAACCACGCTTGCCCGCTACGAATACGGCCAGGATGCAAGCTTCGACCGTGCGGCGAACTGGCTTTACGAAGGCATGGCCAAGGCCTTTTCCAATAACACCGCGCGCCTTGCCATTGCCGGCGACAATCCGATGCTGCTCTCCAACCAGGATCCGGCGAAGGTGGCACGCGCCAGCCGCGCCAATTCGGCTGCCTATAAGCCGGCGCTGGAGAAGATCTCGAATTTCGATACCAACTGGAACATCGTCGCCTACCCGAACTCCTCATGGGCAAAGCTGGTATTCCCCAACGACCCGGAAGCGATCGCCGTCGCCAAGCTCGCCAAGGCGATCTTCGCCGCCTCGCGCGTCGACGTCGCCGACCCGATCGCCGCCTGGGCAGAGCACAATGCCAATCTGCGCAAGCGCTCCGAATGGATGAACGGCCAGCGCTTCGCCGCCCTGCATTTCCAGGGTCCGGGCACCGACCTGACGGTCGGTCTCGCCGACGGCCATGAATGGCATGGCGGCGCCTCGACCGCCAAGAACGGCATCACCTGCAACCCGAACATTCCGACGGAAGAGGTCTTCACCACGCCGCATGCGCTGCGCGTCGAGGGTCATGTTTCGTCGACCAAGCCGCTGTCGCACCAGGGCACACTGATCGACAATATCCAGGTCCGTTTCGAAGAAGGTCGCATCGTCGAGGCCAAGGCGACGCGTGGGGAAGAGGTGCTGAACAAGGTGCTCGACACCGACGAGGGTGCCCGCCGGCTCGGTGAAGTGGCGCTGGTGCCGCATTCCTCGCCGATCTCGGCCAGCGGCATCCTGTTCTACAACACGCTCTTCGATGAAAACGCATCGTGCCACATCGCACTCGGCCAATGCTATTCGAAGTGCTTCGTTGACGGAGCGTCGCTGAGCCAGGAGCAGATCAAGGCGCAGGGCGGCAATTCCAGCCTGATCCACATCGACTGGATGATCGGCTCCGACAAGGTCGACATCGACGGTATCAAGCCGGACGGTTCGCGCATGCCGGTCATGCGCAAGGGCGAGTGGGCGTAGGCAGGGACAGAGCTAAAGGGCGGCAAGAGCCGCCCTGACGCGGGCAAGATGAGCCTTGCGTCCGGCTTCGCTGACACGGTCCATGTCGTGCAGCGCCAGCATGCGGAAATTCAGCCGCTTGGCACAGAAGGCGGCAATGCCGCGCTTCAGCAGACGCCGCACCGGATTGCCCATGTAGAGGTGGACGATCCACCAGGGCGAACCGGTCGTCGTCAGCGCCCAGAACAGGCGGATATTGGTGAGCTTCGGCACGATGCGGCCGCCGGCGGGATCGTGCGTGAAAGCGATGCCGGGCGCAAAAGCGCGATCGAAGAAGCCCTTGAGAATGGCCGGAAAATTGAACCACCATTGCGGGAAGACCAATATGAGGCCCTCGGCCGCGCGCAGCCGCGCGACGATGGTGTCGACGCCCGATGCATCATAGGGCTGGTCGAAATAGCCGCGCCGCTCGGCTTCGGACAGGCGCGGGTCGAAGCCCTCACGATAGAGATCGAGCAGATCGACCTGATGCCCTCCGGCGGCAAGCGTCTCCTCCGCAACCCTTGCCAACGCAGCGGCAAAGCTATCCTCCAGCGGATGAGCCAAGACCAGCAGGATACGCATCAAAAAAGACTTCCCTGCTTCGGCGGAGCGGCGGGATCGGCTGCCTTTGTGCTTCGCTTCTTCGATGGCGGCGTACCGACTGGCGGGGTGGTCGGTGACGGTGTTGTCTCACCATCGCTCGTGACCGCGCCGACGCGGCTATCGGCGAATTCGATCGAAATGGCGGCACCAGCCGTAAGCGCGGCGGCAAGAGAAACCGGCCGGTCGTCTTCGTCGCGCACCACGGCATAGCCGCGTTTCAGGACGTTCTTGTAGGACAGCGACTGCAGAATCCGCTCCTGCGCGACGAGTTCGCTGCGCGCGCGCGTCAACTGATGCCGTATCGCCGTGTCGGCGTGGCGGACGAGATTGCCGAGGCGATCGCGGGCCCGGCCGGTTTGCGCTTCCAGGCGCGACGGCAACGTGGCGAAGACGGCATCGGCCCTGTCTATACGAGCGCGAGAACGGTCGATCATGCGCTCGATGGTGCGTTCGGCGCGGGTCATGCGCTCGTTGAGCTGCTGGCGGCGCTCGGCAATCCGGTTCGACAGGATATCCGGCCGCAGCTGCGAGGCCATGCGTTCAAAGGAACGGCGCTTATTCAAAGTATTCAGCTCCAGCCCACGGCCCAGGCCGGCGGCCGCCTCATCGAAGCGGCGACGCGGCAAGGCGAGAAGCTGGTCGAGCGAAGGCAAAGCGCGCAGGAGCGCACGCACCGCCTGCCGCCGCTGGTCCATCTGCCTGGTGACACCGCCCTGCAGACGGGCGGAAAGACTTGCGAGCTGCGCCTCCAGTTCGGCCTTGACCGGCACGGCCATTTCCGCCGCTCCCGTCGGCGTCGGCGCACGCACGTCGGCGGCATAATCGATCAGCGTCCAGTCGGTCTCGTGACCGACGGCGGAGATCAGCGGGATCTCGCTGGCGGCGGCGGCGCGAACGACAACCTCGTCGTTGAAACTCCAGAGATCCTCCAGACTGCCGCCGCCGCGCGCGACGATCAGCACGTCGGGCCGCGGGATCGGGCCATTGGGGGCGAATTCATTGAAGCCGCGAATGGCGTTTGCCACCTCGTCGCCGGACCCCTCGCCCTGCACCTTCACCGGCCAGACCAGCACATGCACGGGAAAGCGATCGGAAATGCGATGCAGGATGTCGCGGATGACGGCGCCGGTTGGCGAGGTGACGACACCGATCACGCGGGGCATGAAGGGAAGGCGGCGCTTGCGCTCGGGATCGAAAAGGCCTTCGGCGCCAAGCTTGCGCTTGCGCTCCTCCAGCAGCGCCATCAGCGCACCAGCGCCGGCCGGCTCCAGCGTCTCGATAACGATCTGATATTTCGACGAACCGGGAAAAGTCGTCACCTTGCCCGTCGCGATGACCTCCATCCCCTCTTCAGGACGGAATTTCAGCTTCGAGAATGTGCCTTTCCAGATTACCGCGTCGATGCGGGACCTGTCATCCTTCAGCGAGAAATAGGCATGGCCCGAGGAATGCGGCCCGCGATAGCCGGAGATTTCCCCGCGCACGCGCACCTGGTCGAACGCATTCTCGACCGTGCGCTTGATCGACCCGGACAATTCCGAGACGGAATATTCCGTCAGGTTCGACGGCGAATCACTCTCAAAAAAGCTGCTCATGGGCTTTTTCTAACCGATGTCGCGAAAAATGCGGAGCCTTGTGCGTAACGCCTTCAATCGGAATCGATTGAAGGAAAGGATTATGCGCAGATTTAAAGTGCTCCTGTGTCCTTTGCGCGTCCCACAGGACACGCGGAGCTTATTGCTTCATCAAACGTTAACCCTGTCGACAAAGCCTTTCTTAGCCATCCGTGCGTAATTCTGTGCAAAGTGATTTTTGGTAAAGAGGATATGGAGCGATGATATTCGTGACCGCCACGATCATCGGAATTGCCGCCGGCCTGCAGCGCTCGACGATCGCTGCGATGCTGGGTGTGGCGCTGGTGAGTATCGCCTTCATGGCAGCCGTCGCCGTCTCCATCGTTGTGCCGCCGCTGACGACGCTGTTCGTCGCGCTGGGCGGCTACAATCTCGGCTTCATCGGCTATCTCATTACCACCGATATGATGGAGCACGGCCGCCGCGCCTAGGATCGCTCCTGCGGCTTGAACCGGAAGAACTGCACATCCGATTTGGTCGGTGTGGGAATGGGCTCGAGATAAGCGGGCACATGGCCCGCGCCCAGCTGAGCATAGAGTCCCCGAGGTTTCAGTTCGGACAGCGTCTCCACCTGCGGATCGCCCTTGCAGAATGCGACCAGCGTCACATGCGCGTCGCGCAGAAGCGCTTCCGCCTGCTGCGGCTCCGCAAGGCCGATATGCAGTTCGGCCAGCATCCCATCCGGATCACGATGATATGGGCCGGACAAGGTGCGATGCGGCGTGAAGCGCAGCAGCGGTGCACCCATGTTGGATGCCGCAGCTATGACCCCCGGCGGAAGGTTGGCAATCGGCGCCAGAGCTTCCTTTGACGCGCAGTTCGACGTCTCTTTGGCCTTGGCGGGTGGGGCGACGGTAAAGCTGTTGACGATGCCTTTATCTGCAAGCGCGCCGCCGACGGCCCATACGGCCGGCGCAGAAATCAAGGCCGTCACCACATAGAAGAAGGCAGCGCCGACATCCTCGGTATCGGCCGCCGAGATACGGCGCAGATCGGCGAGCAGCAATGCCAGCGGTGGAATGGCAAGCAGATTGGAAAATTCCGCGCCACGAACCTGCACGAGCGTGATCGCCCAATTGACGGCGACCAAGGCCATCAGGATCGCATGCAAACGGGCGCGTTCACCGCGCATAATGCGGAACGCGCAGACAAGCATCGCCAGGAAGCCCGTCGCGTAGAACGCACCGAGCCCGTCCGGTGTTGTGCGAGCGATCGAGAAGATCGACTGCGCCTCGGTCACCTTGCTCAGCCAGAGTTCCACCAGCATCGGGTCCAGATCGGCAAGCGGATTGCGCAGGCATTGCGGAGCGATCGCGACGGTCGTGGCTAAGACCGCTGCACCATTGGCCGCCAGCACGGCCATGCGCCACGGCCGGGACAGACGGCTGGCGAAGAGTGCGGACAGGAGGAGCCCGACGCAGCCGACGCTGATGATGCCATAAAAGCCGAGCGAGAGATTGTCGCAGGTGACCATCGAATAGAGGCGCGGCGGCACCAGCGAGAAGAAAGCGCCGCTGACGGCAATCGTCAGCGTCAGGGCAAAAGCCCGGGCGGCGGGCGCAAAGACCGCGCCGTCCCAGGCCCACAAACAGGCGACCGCCACGCAGGCGACCGCCACGAAGGGCGTCGTCTCCGCACCAATACCGAGCTGGATGGCAAGGGCGACAGCAGCGATGGCGAAATTGCGGGGCTTGTAGCTTTCGTCGGCCAGCATGGCGACCGCAAGGGCGACGAGGCCGAGCTGAATATTGTCGTGATCGATGGATCCCGGCACGAAACGGCCTGAGGTCAGAACAAACAACGATGTCAGGATCAGCGAAAAATGCATGCCTTCGACGCCGCCGATGCGGCGGCCCGCGAGGCCCATGAAGGCCATCAGCGGCAGCACGAGCATGAGCGGCCAGACGGTCAGCGCCGCCGCCTCCGCGCCTTCCGGCGAGAAGAACAGCCGGAAGAAGAGGATGAGGCTGGCGATCGGCAGATCGATGAAGCGCGACCAATGCATCAACGTTCCGCCGTCGAGACCGAGGCGGTATTGCATCATGTCGAACCAGCCCTGACCACCCAGGAAATCTCGCACTTCGACAAGACGCATGACGTCGTCATTGTCGGGGCCGACATAGTCCGTGAGGTGGCGATGAATGACCAGCTGGGCGAGGATGATGACGATGGCGTAGATCAGTGGCACAAGGACAGGATGTGACTTGCGCAGCAATGCTTTCCTTTCTGCCGCCGCAGCTGCTTCGGGCGGCATTGCCAGCGTCTGTGCCATGTTGATGAACCCTGTATTTGAAGGATATTCGAGGCTGCACGCTAATCGCTGTGCATCAAGAAAAAGTAAAGCGCGTGCACGCGGCGGCATCCATCACGACAATGTTCCCGGCAAGGGCGGCATTCCCGCCATTTTTCCTTCGCAACCATAGGGTCTTATTAACAGCCAACGGGATAAGCTCTCGTCCGGATCGTCCATCGGGCCTCAACTTGAAATCACGCGTAGGAACCGGCCAAGACCATGTGGAATGAGAAGTTGAACATCGCCGTTCTTCTGCCCTGCTACAACGAAGCCGCCACGATCGGCGATGTCGTTCGCGGTTTTCGTAGGGCGTTGCCGGATGCCGGCATCTATGTCTACGACAACAACTCGACCGATGGCACGGCGCTGCATGCCATGCTCGCTGGCGCGACCGTGGTGCGCGAACGGCGGCAAGGCAAAGGGCACGTCGTGCGGCGCATGTTCGCCGACATCGACGCCGATATCTATGTCATGGCCGACGGCGACGGCACCTATGCGCCCGAAGACGCCGAAGAGCTCATCCGCACGCTACTGACGGAAGGCGCCGACATGGTCGTCGGCACTCGCCGCAACGTTCACAACGACGCCGGTCGCCAGGGCCACGCCTTCGGCAACCGCATCTTCAACTGGCTGTACCGTACGATCTTCGGCGCGGATTTCACCGACATCTTCTCCGGCTATCGCGCCTTCTCCCGCCGTTTCGTGAAGAGCTTCCCCGCCGTGTCGGGCGGTTTCGAGATCGAGACGGAGATGTCGGTTCATGCCTCGCGGCTGAAGCTGCCCGTCAGCGAGCTGGAACTCGATTACGGTCGGCGGCCGGAAGGCTCGCACTCGAAACTCTCCACCTTCCGCGACGGCTGGAAGATCCTCTGGATGTTCGCGATGCTGATGAAGGAAACGCGGCCTTTCGTCTTCTTCGGCATTCTCGGCGTCATTTCCATGGAACTGAGCATCGGCTTCTCGATCCCCGTCCTCGTCGAATATTTCGAGACCGGCTTCGTGACGCGCATGCCGACCTGGGTGCTCTCCGTGGCGCTGATGATGATTTCCTTCATGCTGTTCACGGCCGGACTGATACTCGATTCCGTCGCCCGTGCCCGCGCAGAACAGCTGCGCATCCACTATATGAGCTTGGCCAAGCCATCATCCCGCCAGATCGGCGACGACAGGCCGGTCTACATGGCGGAACTCGAAAAGCCGGTGAGCCGGAAGAAAAGGGCAAAGGCCGCATGAAGAAGCTTTTTCGCTTCCTGATCGCTGGCAGCGTCGGCTTTGTGGTCGATGCGGGCGTGCTTCACCTGCTGCTCTGGTTCACGCCCTTCGGCCCTTTCATCGGCCGGGCGATATCGATACCGAGCGCGCTGCTTGCCACGTGGTTTCTCAACCGCAATTTCACCTTCGGCCGCTCCGACCGTTCGCTTGCGGCCGAAGGCTTCCGCTATGGCTCGGTCGGCCTGACCTCGGCATTGCTGAACTATACTCTGTTCAGCTCGCTGCTGGTGGCCGAGCCGAGCTTGCGCCCGATCATCGCGTTGACGCTGGCATCGGCGGCGGCGACCGCGTTCAGCTTCTTCGGCTATTCACGCTTTGTCTTCCGCCACCGGCAAAATCCCTGAGAAGCCGGTTCAGACCGGCTCCCAGCCATCCCTCTCGCTGGCGCGGTAGATGGCATCGATGACCTTCTGATTGAGCTTCGAGCTTTCCAGCGATACGACCTCCGCCCCCTCACCGAGTGCCGCCGAAGCGAAGGCTTCCGCCTCGCGCTTGTATTGGCGGCTGTCGGGGAAGCGGAAGATCTGCGATTCCGTGTGGCTGCGATTGGTCAGCTCCAGTTCCTCGGCGCCGTAGCGATCGGCGTTGAAGGGCGATTTCACCTCGATGAAGCCTTCCGTGCCGTGGAAGACCATGACCTGGCGATTGGCCATCTGCGTCGAGATGTAGAAGCTCATTTCGAAATCGCCGAAATCGGCTTTGACGCTGGAATAGATGTCGGTGCCGAATTCCGGGTCGCGCTCGGTCACTGCCTGGATGCGCAGGGGTTCGCGGCCGGTGACGAAACGGGTGCTGATGGTCGGGTAGACGCCGATATCGGGCAGGCCGCCGCCGCCGAGCGACGGAATATTGCGCATGTTGCCGGCATCACGATTGAAATAGGTGAAGGCGCCCTGGATATGGCGCAGGCGGCCGATGGCGCCATCGGCCAGCAGCGAGCGGACCTTCCGCCATACCGGTGCATAGGTGACCATATAGGCCTCTGTCACCAGCACCTTGTTGCGGTCGCGGGCCACGATGAGGCTGTCGATTTCATCCGCCTTGAGCGCGATCGGCTTTTCACAAAGTACATGCTTGCCGGCATCGGCGGCCTTGATCGTCCATTCGACGTGCTGCGACGTCGGCAAGGGAATATAGACGGCATCGATGGTGTCGGAGGCGAGCATTTCCTCATAGGAACCGAAGGCGTGCGGCACGGAGAAGCGGTCGGCCATCTGCCGGGCGCGCGCCAGGTCGCGGCTGGCGATGGCGGTGACAACGCAATTTTCCGCATCCTGAATGGCCGGCACCACCAGTTCGCGGCCGATTTTTGCCGTCGATAGAATTCCGAAACGCAACATGATCTTCCTCCTGAAGCATCATCCCGAAGCGAACGGCCGCAGCGATGGTCGCGACACGGCCTTCCGGCGGGATCCCTTGTCAATACGGCGGGTGGAGAGCGAAACGAGACCATTCCGCTCTGGGCAAAACCAAGAGCAACCTTATTCGGCCGTTTCAGATGGCGCAACGGCTTGGGGACGATCATTGCTCGCAGACATCTCGCCGAACTGTATGAAGACATGTCCGAATTTGTCCTCTTTCTGTCAGATAGGTGGCTTTCGGACCTTTTGACTGGCGCCTAGTTTCGGCTATCCTTTCAACCATAGGAGATACGAAAATGTCCCATCCCGGCACCGCATTGCTGGTTATCGATGTTCAGGAATCGTTTCGCCAGCGTCCCTACTGGCAAACAGACGACCTGCCCACCTTCACCAGCCGCCTGCAGGCGCTGATCGATGGGGCCAAGGCCAGGGGCATTCCCGTCGTCCAAATCTTCCATGTCGACGACGATCCGCATTTCAGCCTGAAAAGCGGCTATGTGCGCACGCTCGATGAGGTCTCGCTGGAAGCCGATGCAATATTTCACAAAGCTCGCCACTCGGCACTCGTCGGCTCCGGCCTGGATGTCTGGCTGGTGGAAAACGGTATCCGCAAGGTCATCGTCTCGGGCATCCGCACCGAACAGTGCTGCGAGACGACGACCCGGCATGCATCCGATCTCGGCTACGAAGTCGACTACGTGACTGCGGCGACGCTGACCTTCCCGATGACGCATGCTTCGGGCACGGTCTTCAGTGTCAACGATATCAAGAAGCGCAGCGAACTGGTGCTGTCAGGCCGCTTCGCCCGCATCGCAACGGTCGAAGAAGCACTTGTCGATGCCCCGATCCGGAGCGCTGCATGAGCCATAGCGACGGACGCCTCCATCGCCGGAACATTCCCGTCTACGTCCTTCTGCCGCCCTATACGCTGCTGATGGATGTGGCCGGGCCGATGGAGGTGCTGCGCCGCGCCAACATCGAACAGGACGATATCCGGTTCGACTATCGTTTCATCGCCGCCCGCCCCTCGCAAACGACCTCGGTCGGGTTGACGCTTGCCGATCTCGAACTCCTGCCAGATCACATTCCCGACGACGCCTATGTCATCATATCCGGCAGCGTCACGCCGCCTGATGATGCCGAAGACATCGAGCGGGAAATCGACACGCTTGCCGCATGGCTGAAAGCTGCAATCCGCCCCGGCATTGTCCTCGTCACCATCTGCTCGGGCGCCGTCATTGCGGCCCGTGCCGGCCTGATGGACGGCTACGCATGCACGACGCATGCCGGCTGTATCGATGAAGTCCGACAATATGCCCCGACCGCTAGGGTTCTCGACAACCGGCTCTATGTCGAAGACCGGGAACGTTATTCCAGCGCTGGCATCACGACAGGCACAGACCTGATGCTGCACCTCACCTCCAAGCTGACCTCGCCGATGACCGCTTTGACGATCGCCCGTCATATGGTCGTCTACATGCGAAGAACCGGTGCCGAACCGCAGCTTTCGCCTTGGCTCAGCGGCAGAAACCATGTGCATCCCGCCATCCACCGCGTTCAGGATGCAATCATGGCCGATCCCGCCCATAGCTGGTCGCTCTCAGAACTCGCCGGCATCGGCGCGATGAGCGCACGGCATATTTCCCGGCTGTTCCAAGAGCATGCCGGCCTGTCGGTCACCGGCTATGTCAACCTGATGCGCGTCACGCTGGCGCGCGACGTGCTCGCCAATTCACGGCTCGACATGGAGCGCGTGGCGGAGAAGTCCGGCTTCGCCTCACCAAGACACATGCGGCGTGTCTGGTCGAAATACAACACGCTGCCGCCCAGCCACTATCGACGCTCAACGCCAGAATAAAGAAATCGTTAGTGGAATTTCACGGCTTGCGGCGGTAGCCTTCCTTGTCCTTCCCCTCCGGCGCCTCTGACGCCGGCTTCCCGCTCAAGTGATTTGGAGAGATATCATGGACCTGCGCAAGCTTGGACGAACCGATCTTTTTGTTGCCCCCATCGTTTTCGGCGGCAATGTCTTTGGCTGGACAGCCGATGAGAAGACCTCCTACGCACTGCTCGACGCCTTCTTCGACGCCGGCTTCAACACGATCGACACGGCTGATGTCTATTCGCGCTGGGTTCCCGGCAACAAGGGCGGCGATTCCGAGGAGATCATCGGCAAATGGCTGAAGCAGGGTCGCGTCGCCCGCGACAAGGCCATCATCATCACCAAGGTGGGCTCGGACATGGGTCCGGGCAAGAAGGGTCTCAAGGGCGACTATATCGTCGAAGCCGTCGATGCCTCGCTGAAGCGGCTGCAGACCGACTATATCGACCTCTACCTGTCGCACTGGCCGGATCCGGAAACGCCGCACGAGGAATCGCTTGCCGCCTATGCGAAGCTAAAGGAGCAGGGCAAGATCCGCCATGTCGGCTGCTCCAACCTCGATGCGAAGCAATTGCAGGCATCGCTCGATGCCGCCGCCAAGGCCGGCCTGCCGCGCTATGACGTGCTGCAGCCGGAATATAACCTCTATGCACGCGACAGCTTCGAGGGGGCGCTGGCGGATCTTTGCGTGAAGGAAGAGATCGGCGTCATCACCTATTTCAGCCTCGCAGCCGGCTTCCTGACCGGCAAATACCGCACCAAGGCGGATACGGAGGGACGGGCGCGCGAAAATCGCGTGGCAGCCTATCTCGACGACAAGGGTTTTCGCATTCTCGCGGCGCTCGACAAGGTTTCCGCCGAAACCGGCTCGAAGCCGGCCGAGGTCGCGCTTGCCTGGCTCTTGCGCAAGCGCGGCGTGACCGCTCCGATCGCCAGCGCCACTAGCCTCGGGCAGCTCGACGCGCTAATCAATTCGGCGAAACTCTCCCTTTCCGATGAAGCCATGCGCCTGCTCGACGAAGCCGGCGCCTAAGCAAGGGCCAACAGATGACCGTGACGATCCGTGACGCCAGACCCGAGGACGAAGCGCGCTGGCGGGCGCTCTGGGATGGCTATCTCGCCTTCTACGGCGTCACCATTGCTGCTGATATCACCGATGCGACATGGCGCCGGGTCTTCGATCCGGCGTCGGCAATCTTCATGCGCGTGGCCGAGGTTGACGGCGAGGTAAAGGGTTTCACGCTCTGCATCACGCATGAGGGCACATGGGTGCGCGCACCGGACTGCTACCTCGAAGATCTGTTCGTCGATGAAAGCGCCAGGGGTCGCGGTGTCGGCCGGGCACTGCTGGACGACCTCGTCGCGCTCTGCAAGAAAAACGGCTGGGTGCGCCTCTACTGGCACACGGACGAAACCAACGCGACCGCCCGCAAACTTTACGACACCTATGTCGAGAGCGACGGGCATATCCGGTACCGCATCAACATCTGAGCTTCGGAAAGCCCTCGTAAAGGGCGGAATGATCACCCTCCCAGTTCGCCATGCCCGGCTTGGTGAGCATGCCGCGCGGGCTGACATAGCTCTGGATGGTCCGCATCGGCCGCTCATGCCACTGGATGTTGAAGGCCCAAAGCTTCGGGAAGAAGCACAGCGAAGCGTAAGGCAGGTGGTCGTGGATCCACCAGGCAAGTTTCTGCCAATCGCCCTCGTGACTGTGATGGTCGATCAGCCAGGGCACGACAATGCAGACGGCCGCACCCATGCAGCCATCGAGATCGCGCATGTCCCAGATATGATGTGCGGCGGTATGGGCATTGGTGGAGCAATTGAGCCCATTCCTGTTGCCGAAGGCATTGACATCAGGCGAACGATAGCCGGAACGGATATGCAGACGGCCGAAGGTCGTCTCCAGCGGCTCCAGCAATTCCTCGCACAGCCTTCGACCCGCCTCGATCGCCAGATTCGGATCCTCGGGGATGTTGGGGATGCGATAGAAATCCGCGATCTCCGAATGCAGGAAATCGCGGAAGAAGAAGTTCTTTGACAGTCTGACGCGGCCAAGCTCTTCCAAACCCTTCATCGACCCCGGCTTTTTCATCGGCAACACCCCCTATTCCCTGTCGTCGATTCAACATTCCGTCTTTTTTAAAACTTCGCCACCCGAATTTCTTCGGAACATTAGCGCTGCCGCTCCCTTGTAAGAGGGTCACCGTCAGTGACTCCCACCCCAAAAACAAGGATGGAAACCATGTCCAAGGATAAGACGCTGGAAGACCTTTTTTACGACACACTGCAGGACATCTACTACGCCGAACGGAAGATCCTGAAGGCGCTGCCGAAGATGGCGCGCGCGGCTCAATCCCCCGAATTGAAGGCAGGCTTTGAAAAGCACCTTGAGGAAACTGAAGGGCAGGTCGAGCGCCTGGAGCAGATTTTCGAGCTGATGGGCAAACGCGCCAAAGGCAAGACCTGCGACGCAATCGAGGGCATACTTGCCGAGGGCGAAGAGATCATCGAGGAATTCAAGGGAACACACGCCCTCGATGCCGGCCTCATCTCCTCTGCACAAGCCGTGGAACATTATGAAATGGCCCGCTACGGCTCACTGAAGACCTGGGCGCAAACGCTGGGTCTCAAGGAGGCTGTCGGCCTGCTCGACCAGACGCTGCAGCAGGAAACCAACACCGACAAGACCCTGACCAAGCTTGCAAACAGCAGCGTTAATCAGAAGGCAGCCGCCTGAATTGCGACACCCGAAAAGCGGCCGGACCATCCGGCCGCTTCCTTCTGCGTCATCCGGTGTATTTGAAGAAATCGATGAAGGCTCTCAGCGCCGGGCGCATCTGGCGGCGGCTCGGATAGTAGATGCAGAAGCCGGGATAGGGCGGGCACCAATCCTCGAGCACGCGGATAAGGCTGCCGTCCGCCAGTTCCTGCTTCACGCGTATATCGAACAGATAGGAGAGGCCCGCGCCATTGACCGCCGCCAGAACCGCGAGCCGGTCCTCGATCACGATCAAGGGACCGTCGACGGCAACGATTAGCTCTCGCCCGTCCTTCTCGAATTCCCAACGGTAGATCGAGCCGTCGGTGAAACGCCGCTTGATGCAGCGGTGATGGACGAGATCGCGGGGATGCAGCGGCTTCGGGTTCTTCTCAAAATACGCCGGCGAGCCGGCGATGACGGTCCGGATATCAGGCGAGACCTTGACCGCGATCATGTCCCCCTCGATGCTCTCCTCCAGCCGAATGCCGGCATCGAAGCCCTCCTTGACGATGTCGCTGAAGCCGTCCTCGTTGGCGATCTCCAGGGTAATATCCGGATAGGTATTGAGGAAATCGCCGAGCCGCGGCGCCATCAACAGGTCAGAGGCAAAGCGCGGCGCGGTGATGCGGAGAGTGCCGGCGGGCCGACCACGGGTGGCCAGCGTATCCTCCAGCGCGATATCGATTTCCTCCAGCGCCGGCGCCAGCCGTTGCAGCAGCGCCTCGCCCTCCTCGGTCGGCAACACGCTGCGGGTGGTGCGCGCCAGCAGCCGCACGCCGAGGCTTTCCTCGAGGCGTGAGACGGCATGGCTGACCGCAGACGGCGCGATCGACAATTCCTTGCCGGCGGCGCGGAAGCTGCGATGGGCGGCGACGGCGGCAAAAACCGCCAGTTGGGAGAGCTGGGTTCTGTTCATTGATCTAAATTATAGAACAGCCTATGAGAATTTGCATGGATTTTCATTCACTATGCCGGGACATAGTTTGAACCCGTCGGCCGGCCTTGATGGCCGCCGCCGATCCAACAATGTTCAAAAGGGACGCAATTATGAAAACCCGCAGGCTTGGCAAGGATCTCACCGTTTCCGCCGTCGGGCTCGGCTGCATGGGCATGAGCTTCGCCTATGGCGCGACTGATGACAACGAATCCGTCAAAACGCTGTATCGCGCCGTCGATCTCGGCGTGACCTTTTTCGATACCGCCGAAACCTATGGCCCCTTCACCAATGAAGAGCTGCTCGGCCGGGCACTGAAACCCGTTCGCGACCGCGTGGTCATCGCCACAAAATTCGGCTTCAAGCTCGACCCTCAGAAATCCGGCCTCGCCGCCATAGTCGGCGTCGACAGCCGTCCCGAGCATATCAAGGAGGTTGCCGAAGCCTCCCTGAAGCGGCTCGGCACCGATGTCATTGATCTCTTCTACCAGCATCGCGTCGATCCGAACGTTCCGATCGAAGACACGGTCGGCGCCATGGCGGAGCTGGTGAGAGCAGGCAAGGTGCGGGCGCTCGGCCTTTCCGAGGCCAGTGCCGCCACCATCCGCCGCGCCCATGCGGTGCATCCGATCGCCGCCGTGCAGAGTGAATATTCGCTCTGGAGCCGAGATCCCGAAGAGGATGTGCTTGCCACCTGCCGCGAACTCGGCATCGGCTTCGTCCCCTACAGCCCACTCGGCCGCGGCTTCCTGACCGGCGCGATCCGCAAGACGGACGACCTCGCCGATGACGACTTCCGGCGCTCGCTGCCGCGCTTCCAAGCCGAGAATTTCGATGCCAACGCCGCCCTCGTGGCCAAGCTCGAATCCCTTGCGAAGGAAAAAGCAGTCACGGCGGCACAACTGGCGCTCGCATGGGTGCTGCATCAGGGCGATACCATCGTCCCGATCCCCGGCGCCCGCAAACTGCATCATCTCGAGCAGAATGCGGCGGCCGCCGATATCGTACTTTCGCCACGAGAAGTGGAGGAACTCGGGGCGATCATCCCGCTCGAAAGCGTCGCCGGCAAGCGCTATACCGATGCCTCGCTGGCCATGACAAATATATGACGCGCAAGCTCTCATTTCTTTACGCAAAGGCATCGGCCCGGCGGCCGGTGCCATTTTAGGGCTGAAAAGAAAAGTGAAGTGACGCGACAGGACCACGAAGTCCCCAAAAGCCGCGGAATTGCCGCCCGTTTGACGCCACGGGGGCGCATCGGCATGGTCGCAAACCCCGCGCTTCCACTCGACGCTCGGTTGACAAACCAACCCGAAATTTTAAGGTGCGGCCAATCAAAACGGGCAGCGTTGGGAGGACTTATGTCTAAGCGCGCGTTTATCGGCTTCTCCGCTTTTCTACTCGCCATCTTCACATCTCTGAGCCCCTCGGCGGCAGCTGATGTCAAACGACAGGTGGTCACCACCAAGGACGGCGATTACTTCGGCTTCGATCTGCGAACGGAGCAGAACGTGACGCTGGATCAATGCTCCGCGTCCTGCATCGGCGACAAGTCCTGCAAGGCCTTCACCTACAATCCCAAGGTGAAGTGGTGCTTCATGAAGTCCGACTTCAATCAGCTCAACAGTTTCCCGGGCGCCGTCGCCGGCAAAATCGTCGAAACCGCCGCAGCCAACGAACCGGATATCGGTGCCGCACCCGCCCTTTCCTTCCTGTCAGACAATTTCGTTCAAAGCGCACGCGATGCAAAGAGCACGCTGACGCTCGGCAGCGAACTGAAGGGGCAAGGCGTCGAAAGCCTGATCGCGCTTGGCCGCATCGAATTGACCTCCGGCAACGTCAACAATGCCCTGAACGCATTCCAGGGCGCGCTCTCGCTCAACCCCGACAATGGCGACCTGTGGATCGAGATGGCGCGGGCCGCCAACACGATCACGAACGATACGTCCGTTGCCACCAAGGCGGCCTATGCGGCGCTCAACGGCTATCAACTGACCCGCACGACGAACAGCCGCGCCGATGCGCTGGCTGTTCTCGCCGAGTCGCTGAAGAACGCGCAGAACTATCGCCCGGCGCTCAGCGCCTACAAGGCAAGCCTCGATCTCGCCAGCTCCGCCGCCGTCCAAGCGGCCTATGACGATCTGCGCGCTCGCCAGGGTTTCCGCGTCACCGGCAACACGCTCGATAATGACAATGCATCGCCGCGCGCCTGCGTGCAGTTCTCCGAAAAGCTGGTGAAGAGCGGCGTCGATTATACGCCATTCGTCACCGTCAATGGTGCTGCGCCGAAGGGCGTCGACGCGAAGGACAATCAAATCTGCGTCGAAGGCCTGGAATTTGGCCAGCATTACCGCATTTCGGTGCGCGCCGGCCTGCCCTCCTCCGTGGATGAAAACCTTGCCGCACAGGTCAATGTCGACGTTTACGTCAAGGACCGCACGGCCTCGCTGCGCTTTACCGGCGACAATTTCGTGCTGCCGTCCACCGCGCGGCGCGGCATCCCGATCGTCTCGGTCAACGCCACCACGGCCAATCTCAAGCTCTACCGCATCGGCGACCGCAACATTGCGCAGATCCTCAACAACTCGCAGTTCCTGACGCAGATGGACAGCTACAGCGCCCAGACCATCCAGGATACCAATGGCGAGCTGGTCTGGCAGGGCTCGATCGAGATCAAGCAGGAACTCAACAAGGATGTCGCGACCAGCTTCCCGGTCGATGAGGCTCTGCCTAAGCGCAAGCCAGGCGTCTATGTGCTGACGGCCGTGGCCCCCAATAGCGGCGGTCAGGAATGGGATCCGCAGGCGACGCAGTGGTTCGTGGTGTCCGATATCGGCGTCACCACCTATGCCGGCACGGACGGCCTGAACGTGTTTGCCCGCTCGCTCGGCAGCGCCAAGCCGCTCGCCGGCGTCCAGCTGCAGCTGCTCGCCAAAAACAATGAAATCCTCGGTACCGCAAAGACTGACGACAACGGCCGCGCCACCTTCAGCGCCGGCCTGATGCGCGGCACGGCGGGCATGACGCCGGCCGTCATAACCGCACAAAACGGCGATCAGGACTATGTCTTCCTCGACATGACGCGCGCCGGCTTCGATCTTTCCGACCGTGGCGTTGCCGGCAGAACCGCGCCCGGCGCGATCGACCTGCTGACATGGACGGAGCGCGGCATCTACCGCGCCGGCGAGACGGTGCATGCCTCGGCGCTTGCCCGCGACGTCAGCTCGACGGCGGTGGAAAACCTGCCGCTCACCTTCGTCTTCCTGCGCCCCGATGGCGTCGAGGACCGCCGCATCGTCACCGATGGCGGCAAGCTCGGCGGCTACAATGTCGACCTGCCGCTGCAGCAGACCTCCATGCGCGGCACCTGGACGATGAATATCTATACCGACCCGAAGGGCGCCTCCATTGGCTCGCAGACCTTCCTCGTCGACGACTTCGTGCCGGATCGTATCGAGTTCGACATGACCAGCGACGCCAAGGAGATCGAAGTCGGCCAGCCGACGCCTGTTAATGTCGACGGACGCTACCTCTATGGCGCGCCGGCCGCCGGCCTCAACCTCGAAGGCGAAGTGACGCTGAAGCCGACGCGCGAAAGCGCCGACTACGTGGGCTATCAGTTCGGCCTTGCCGACGAGGGCGCCGGCAAGGAAAACAATGACGGCGACAGCAGCAGCGGCGACAGCAAGGCCGAAAGCACACAGGTGCCGCTCGAAGATCTGCAGGCGCTGGACGAGAACGGCAAGACCACCTTCGACGTCACCATCAACGACACGCCTTCGACCACGCAGCTTTTGAACGCCAACATCACCGTGCGCATGCAGGAGGCCGGCGGCCGCGCCGTCGAGCGCTCCCTCACGCTGCCGGTCAAGGCCGACGGCTCGCGCATCGGCATCAAGCCGGAATTCGACGGCGATCTCGGCGAAAATTCCGTCGGCAACTTCCACGTCATCGCCATCGACGCGAATGGCCAGAAACAGGCCATGCAGGGCCTGACATGGAAGCTGCTCAGCATCGAGCGCGACTATCAATGGTATCGCGACGGCAACAGCTGGAAATACGAGCCGATCATGTCCACCAAGCAGGTGGCTGTCGGCACGGTGAACGCCACCACCGACGGCGCGGCAATTTCCGTGCCCGTCACCTGGGGCCGCTATCGGCTTGAGGTCTCCACCGCCGATGCGAACGGCCCTGAATCCAGCGTCGAATTCAACGCCGGCTGGTATGTCGCCTCCACCTCGACGGAAACGCCGGATGCACTGGAGATCGCGCTCGACAAGCAGAGCTATAAGGTCGGTGATACCGCCAAGCTCAAGGTAACCTCGCGCTATGCCGGCCAGCTGATGGTGACGGCCGGTGCCGAGACGCTGATTTCGGTCACCAATGCCGATATCGGCGCCACTGGCGGCGAGGTCGACATTCCCGTAACCGCCGATTGGGGCGCCGGCACCTATCTGACCGCGACCCTGTTCCGGCCCGGCGATGCCCAGGAAAGCCGCATGCCGATGCGCGCCATCGGCATCAAATGGGCGCCGGTCGATCCCGGCGAGCGCAAGCTGCAGATCAAGCTCGATGCACCGGCGAAGACCCTGCCGCGCCAGCCGTTGACCATCGGCGTGCAGGTCTCGGGCGCAGGCGCCAATGAAGACGCCTATGTCACGGTTGCTGCCGTCGATGTCGGCATCCTCAACCTGACGCGCTACCAGCCGCCGGCACCGGACGACTGGTATTATGGTCAGCGTCAGCTCGGCCTCGAAATCCGCGACATCTACGGACGCCTCATCGACGGCTCGCTCGGGGCGACCGGCAAGCTGCGCACCGGCGGCGACGGCGGACAGGCGGCCCTGCAGGCGAGCCCACCGACGGAAAAGCTGGTCGCCTTCTTCTCCGGCCCGATCAAGCTGGATGCCAGCGGCAATGCCAATGTCAGCTTCGATATCCCGCAGTTCAATGGTACGGCGCGGTTGATGGCCGTGGCATGGTCGAAATCAGGTGTCGGGCATGCGACGCAGGATGTGATCATCCGCGATCCGGTCGTCGTCACCGCGAGCCTGCCGAAGTTCCTGGCTCCCGGGGATAAGGCCAATCTGCGGCTCGACGTCGCCAACACCGATGCGCCTGCCGGCGACTACACGCTTGCGGTCACGGGCAATAGCGCCGTGAGCGTGGATGCGAATGCCGCACAGCAGAAGATCAACCTGCAGGCCGGCGGAAAATACAATATCACGCTGCCTTTGACAGGCGGACAACCCGGTGCCGGCACTATCGCGATCAAACTGTCGAATGCTTCGGGACTATCGCTCGATCAGTCTGTCGATATTCCCGTTCGGCCGGCGCAGCTGCCGGTCACCGAACGGCGCGTCATCGCGCTTGCGCCCGGCAAAAGCCTGACCGTCAATGCCGATCTTCTCGCCGACAGCGTGCTGCCCGGCGCCTCGGTCAGCGTCAATGTCAGCCGCTCCAGCGCCTTCGACGTGCCGGCGCTGCTGATGAGCCTCAGCCGCTATCCCTATGGCTGCGCCGAACAGACGGCGAGCAGCGCGCTGCCGCTGCTCTATTTCAGCGACATGGCGATCAAGAACGGCCTTGCCGACGACACGGAGATCCACAAGCGCGTCCAGGACGCCATCTATCGCGAAATGTCCTACCAGTCGTCGACCGGCAGCTTCGGCCTCTGGGGTCCGGGATCCGGCGATCTCTGGCTTGATGCCTATGTGACTGACTTCCTGACCCGCGCCCGCGAGCAGAAGTATATCGTGCCGGATCAGGCCATGGTGCAGGCACTGGAAAACCTCCAGAACTCGCTGAGCGCCAACACCAACGTCAAGGATAACGGCAACGAGATCGCCTATGCGCTCTATGTGCTGGCGCGCAACAAGAAGGCCTCGATCAGCGATCTGCGCTACTACGCCGATACGATGCTGAACGACTTCCCGACGCCGCTGTCCAAGGCGCATCTGGCTGCGGCATTGGCCCTCTATGGGGATGCCCAGCGCTCGCGCAACATCTTCGTGGATTCCCTGCAGATGTCGCAGAAGGCGGCGATCACCAAGGTCAGCTTTGCCCGCTCCGACTACGGCTCGTCGCTGCGCGACGGTGCCGCGGTGCTGGCGCTCGCCGCCGAGAGCCGCCCGGTACCGCCGATCATTCCGGATCTGGCAAGCGTCGTTGGCAAGGAATGGCAGAGCCGGGGCTACACCAGCACCCAGGAACAGACCTGGATGCTGCTCGCCGCCCGGGCGCTGCAGAACGGCGACGACGGGTTGACGCTTGATGTCAACGGCGCTGCACACTCCGGCACCTATATGGCGCAGATGTCGGGCGATGCCCTGATGGGCCATCCGCTGACCGTCACCAACACGACGCGCCAGCCGCTGTCTGCGGCCGTCACCACCGTCGCCGCTCCCGTCACGCCGCTGCCTGCCGGCGGCAACGGTTTCAAGATCGAGCGCAAGTACTACACGCTCGACGGCGAAGAGGCGAACGTCAGCCAGGCACAGCAGAACGAGCGCTACGTCGTCGTGCTGCACGTGATAGGAGACAATGACTGGCCGCAGCGCCTGCTCGTCACCGACCTCCTGCCCGCGGGCTTCGAGATCGACAATCCGAGCATCGTCAGCAGCGCCCAGTTGTCGAACTTCGACTGGCTGAGCGATGTGCAGCCCGCCCATGTCGAATTCCGCAACGACCGCTTCGTCGCCGCCTTCGACCAGACCTACGGCGCCAACCGTGACCTGAGCTTCGCCTATGTCGTGCGCGCCGTCACACCCGGCGTCTACGATCATCCGGCGGCGAGCGTCGAGGACATGTACCGTCCGCAGTTCTCGGCCCGCACGGCGATGGGCCGCATGGAGGTGCTGGCCGCCCAGCAGTAAGAGAGCCATGAAGGCGCGATGGAAGATTGCGATTGGCCTTGGAGCCACTGCCCTGACGGCGGTGGCGTTGGTCTTCGGCCTTAAAGCCGCGGACCGCGCCTTTCCGCCGCCGCTGGACACTGCCCGCGTGGTCTCGGCGGAAGTACTCGACGCCAACGGCGATCTGCTGCGTGCTTTCGCCACGCCCGAGGGGCGCTGGCGGCTGAAGACCGGCGTTGCCGACGTCGATCCGCAATTTCTGCGCATGCTGGTCGCCTATGAAGACAGGCGCTTCTACAATCACCACGGCGTCGATCCCATGGCGATCGGCCGCGCGTTCCTGCAGCTCGTCACCCACGGCCGCATCGTCTCCGGCGGCTCGACGCTATCAATGCAGGTGGCGCGCCTGATCGAGCCGCGTAGCGAGCGGTCTGTCACGGCGAAGCTTCTGCAGATCGTCCGCGCCATCCAGATCGAGCGGCGGCTGAGCAAGGAGCAAATCCTCGACCTCTATCTGACGCACGCGCCCTATGGCGGCAATCTCGAGGGTGTCCGAGCCGCGAGCCTTGCTTATTTCGGCAAGGAGCCGCGCCATCTCAGCGTCGCTCAAGCCGCCCTGTTGGTCGCCCTGCCGCAGCTGCCGGAAAAGCGCCGGCCGGACCGCAATCTCGCCACCGCCCAGGCCGCCCGCCACCGCGTGCTCGAGCGCGCTGCCGTCGCCGCCATCATCGGCGAAGGGGAAGCCGAACGCGCTGCTCTTTCACCCATACCAGCCAACCGGCGGCAGCTGCCGGCCTATGCGGCCCATCTCGCCGAACTGGCGCTGAAGAAGCAGCCCGGCATCATCCAGCATCGAACCACCCTGCGGCGCGATGTCCAGCAGGGGCTGGAAGCAGTTGCCGATGCGGCGGCAAAGCGGCTTGGGCCGAAGGTGTCGGTTGCGATGGTGATGGCCGACGCCAAGAGCGGCGAGATCATCGGCGAGGTCGGCTCGGCCAATTACTTCGATTCCGGCCGCTCGGGCTGGATCGACATGACCCGCGTGCTGCGCTCCCCCGGCTCGACGCTCAAACCCTTCATCTATGGCCTGGCTTTCGAGCAGGGCTATGTGGCGCAGGAGACGATCATCGAGGATCGTCCAGCCGATTTCTACGGCTACCGTCCCCGCAATTTCGACATGACCTACCAGGGCGATGTGAGCGTGCGCCAAGCGCTGCAGCTGTCGCTCAACGTGCCGGCCGTACGCCTGCTCGACGCCGTCGGACCGACCCGGCTGCTGGTGCGCTTCCGCCGCGCCGAGGTGAAGCCGAAGCTTCCGCCGAACGAAGCTCCGGGTCTTGCCATCGGCCTCGGCGGCGTCGGCATCACCCTCAAGGACCTCGTGCAGCTCTATGCGGGGCTTGCCAATCGCGGCAAGCCGATGCGGATCGGCGACGGCATTCAGGACCAGCCGGGACCGATCGACAGCGAACCGCTGATGGAGCCGGTCGCCGCGTGGAACATCACCGACATTCTCTCCGACATCATCGCGCCGCGCGGCAGCAAGCAGCTCGGCATCGCCTACAAGACCGGCACCAGCTACGGCAACCGCGATGCATGGTCGATCGGCTATGACGGCGCGCATGTGCTCGGCGTCTGGGTCGGCCGTCCCGACAACGGCGCAGTCCCGGGGCTGGCGGGCTATGTTTCGGCGGCACCCATCCTATTCGAAGCCTTCGCCAAATCGGGCGTGGCGATCACGCCTTTCCCGTCGCCTCCCATGGGCGCGGTGCGCATCTCCGCGACCGAGCTGCCGATCAGCCAGCGGCGCTTTTCCGTGACCGCTGCCGGGCTGCTGTCGGCCTCGAACCGCGAGCCGGCGCCACAGATCGTCTATCCCCCGGAAGGGGCGCGCGTCGATCTCGGTGCCAGCGGCGGTGCTGACCAGATCACGCCGCTGGCGCTGAAGCTGCAGGGTGGCCGCGCACCATTCCGATGGCTCGCCAACGGCAAGCCGCTGCCGGATCTTTCGCGCCGCCGCACGAATCAATGGACGCCTGACGGCGCTGGATATTCGACCCTCACCGTCATAGACGCCGCCGGACGTGCGGCAAGCGTGCGGGTTTTCGTCGAATAAGAGCTGTCAAATCATCGCGAGGACGCCGTCGCATTTTTGCCAGCCGGCACCGCCTATGTTATGTTAGACATAACTCAAACGAGGAATGGCGAGATGTCGGAAGAGCAGGCAATCCGTGCGGTTGTTCACCTCTATGTCGATGGCATGGCATTCGCGAATGAGCCCGCGCTGCGAAAGGCGTTCCATCCGCGAGCTGATATCATCGGCAATTATCAAGGCGCAGTCGAATGGATGACGCGGGATGAATTCATCTCGGCGATCGTCGAGGAAGGCAGCGCCCCGCCCGGCACCATACCGTTTATGGAAATCGAACTGATCGACATCGAGGGCGATGCGGCAAGCGTCAAGGTCGTCGACGAATTCGCCGGCATGCGCTTTTCGGACTACCTGTCATTGCTGAAGATCGATGGGCGGTGGAGCGTGGTGAATAAGGTTTATCATTTGCATCGGTAGATGAGCGGCATTTGAGTATGCGGCGACCATACCCCCTCTGTCAGCTTCGCTGACATCTCCCCCACAAGGGGGAGATCGTTGGGAGCTTGCGGCTCTTTATCCGTAAAACAATAAGCTGCAGTTTCTGCGGACTCGTGTTGCTTGAGGCGGGCGAGTTCAGCGAGCTACCAATCTCCACCTTGTGGGGGAGATGTCGCGACAGAGACAGAGGGGGGTGGCCGCCCCCTCCGCAAACTCAATAGCAGCAGATTAACCCCGCAAAACTCCACCCGTCGCCTTCGTCACATTGGCGACGATCTTCTGCGTGAGCGCCTCGAAATCCTCGTCGGTCAGCGTGCGCTCGGCCGGCTGGATCTGCACCTCGATGGCGATCGACTTCTTGCCTTCGCCGAGCGATGCGCCCTCGAAAATGTCGAAGACGTTGACGCCGGTCACCAGCTTGCGGTCGGCGCCGACAGCGGCGCGGACGATGGCGCCGGCTTCCACCGTCTTGTCGACCACGAAGGCGAAGTCGCGCTTGACGGCCTGGAACGGCGAAAGCTCCAGTGCCGGCTTGGTGCGCGTCGCCTTCTTCTTCGGCTCGGGCATGGCATCGATATAGACTTCGAAGCCGGCGAGCGCGCCTGACACGTCGAGCGCTTCCAGCGTCTTCGGGTGGAATTCGCCGAAGTAGCCAAGCACGACCTTCGGGCCCATCTTGATGGTGCCGGAACGGCCGGGATGATACCAGGCGGGACCACCATGCTCGATCTGGATATTGCTCATGGGCAGGCCGCAGGCTTCGATGACCGCCAGCGCGTCAGCCTTGGCATCGAAGACATCAACCGGCTTGCCGCCGCCCTTGGCGGCGTTCGACCACATGCGCCCGGCGCCGGCGAGCGTCGCCGTGCCACGGCGAATGCCGCCGGCAACGCGGCGCTGACCCTCGGGCGTGTCGTTCTCATAGGTGCCGGAAACTTCGAAGATCGCGACGTCGCCATAGCCCTTGTCGGCGTTGCGCTGCGCCGCCGAGAGCAGACCCGGCAGCAGCGAAGGGCGCATGTCGGACATGTCTGACGCGATCGGGTTGGCGAGCTTCAGCGCGTTGGAGCCGCCGCCGAAGAGCTTCGCCTGGTCTTCAGCGATGAACGACCAGGTGACGGCTTCCAGCATGCCGCGGGCAGCAAGCGCCCGCTTGGCCGAGCGGGTGCGGATCTGCAGCACCGTCAGGATCTTGCCGTTGACCGCGGCATGGCTGCTAAGCGGCTGCGGCTTGATGTTGTCGACGCCGTGGATGCGCATGATTTCTTCGACGAGGTCAGCCTTGCCGTCGACATCCGGACGCCAGGAGGGAACGGCGACGGAGACACGTTCGCCGGAGCCGGACACCGAGAAGCCGAGCTTCGTCAGAATGGACTTGCTTTCCTCGGCAGAGACCTCAAGGCCGGTCAGGCGCTTGACTTCCGACAGCGGGAAATCGACGATCTTGGGCTCATAACCCTTGTAACCTTCGACCTTGGCCCTGGCGGCCGTGCCGCCACAGCAGGCAAGCACCAACTCGGTCGTGCGCTCGAGGCCTGGAACCATATATTCCGGATCGACGCCGCGCTCGAAGCGATAGCGCGCATCGGTGATGATGCCGAGGCTGCGGCCGCTCTTGGCGATGTTCATCGGGTCCCAGAGCGCCGACTCGATCAGCACATCCGTGGTGTTCTCGTCGCAGCCGGAATGCTCGCCGCCCATGATGCCGCCGATCGACTCGACGCCGTTATCATCGGCGATCACGACATTGCTCGGGTTCAGCTTGTATTCACGCTGGTCGAGCGCCAGCACGGTCTCGCCGTCCCTGGCGCGGCGCACCACCAGATTGCCCTTGACCTTGGCCGCGTCGAAGACGTGCATCGGCCGGCCCTGGTCGAAGGTCATGTAGTTGGTGATATCGACCAGCGCGCTGATGGGGCGAAGGCCGATGGCGAGCAGCCGCTGCTGCATCCACTTCGGGCTCGGGCCGTTCTTGACGCCGCGCACGAGGCGAAGGGCGAAGCCGGGGCAAAGCCTGGTATCGTCGAGCACGATCTTCAGCGCGACGGGCGTTTCGCCTTCGACGGCGAAGGCCGGCATCGCGAGCGGCTTCAGCGTACCGAGGCCGGAGGCGGCGAGATCGCGGGCAATGCCGTAGACGCCGGTGCAATCCGGGCGGTTCGGCGTCAGGTTGATCTCGATGATCGGATCGTCGAGGCCGGCATAGGCGGCAAAGCTGGTGCCGACAGGCGCATCGTCGGGCAAGTCGATGATGCCGTCGTGGCTGTCGGAGATTTCCAGTTCCTTTTCCGAGCACATCATGCCGCGGCTCTCGACGCCACGGATGTTGCCGACGGCAAGCGTCACGTCGATGCCGGGAACGTAAGTGCCCGGCGCAGCAAAGGCGCCGACGAGGCCGGCGCGCGCATTCGGCGCACCGCAGACGACCTGAACCGGGGCGCCACTGCCCGTATCGACCATCAGCACCTTCAGACGATCGGCCTGGGGGTGCTTTTCGGCCGACAGAACCTTGGCGATGACGAAAGGCTTGAAAGCGGCCTTGTCGTCGACATCCTCGACCTCAAGCCCGATCATCGTCAGGCGGGCGCAGATTTCGTCGAGCGTGGCATCCGTTTGCAGGTGCTCTTTCAGCCAGGAGAGTGTGAATTTCATCTGATCAATCCTTGCTTACGCGCTCAGGCCGCCGAACAAAGTCGGCATGTCGAGGGGGCGGAAGCCGTAATGGTTCATCCAGCGGACGTCGGCATTGAAGAAATCGCGCAGGTCCGGCATGCCATATTTCAGCATGGCGATGCGGTCGAGGCCCATGCCCCAGGCAAAGCCCTGATACTCATCCGGATCGAGGCCGCCATAGCGCAGCACGTTCGGATGCACCATGCCGCAGCCGAGGATTTCCATCCAGTCGGTGCCCTCGCCGAACTTGACGATCGGGCCGGAGCGGTCGCACTGGATATCGACCTCGAAGGACGGCTCCGTGAACGGGAAGAAGGACGGACGGAAACGCATCGTCACATTGTCGACCTCGAAGAAGGTCTTGCAGAATTCTTCCAGCACCCAGCGGATATTGGCGACATTCGCCGTCTTGTCGATGACCAGGCCCTCGACCTGATGGAACATCGGCGAATGCGTGGCGTCGCTATCCTGGCGGTAGGTCTTGCCGGGAATGATGATGCGGATTGGCGGCTTTTGCGCTTCCATAGTGCGGATCTGCACCGGCGAGGTGTGCGTGCGCAGCACCTTGCGCTCACCTTTCTCGTCCGGCTGGAAGAAGAAGGTATCGTGCATCTCGCGGGCCGGATGTCCTTCAGGGAAGTTCAGCGCCGTGAAGTTATAGTAATCGGTCTCGACATCCGGGCCTTCGGCGATCGAGAAGCCCATGTCGCCGAAGATCGCGGTGATCTCGTCGACGATCTGGCTGATCGGATGAATGCGGCCGCGTTCAGCCGGAGAAGAGCGCACCGGCAGGCTGACATCGACGGTCTCGGCCTTCAGCTTCGCGTCGATGGCGGCATCCTTCAACGCGCCTTTGCGGGCATTGATCGCCTCGGTGACGGAGTTCTTCAGCGCGTTGATCGCAGCACCCCGTGTCTGCCGCTCTTCCGGCGACATCGAGCCCAGCGTCTTCAGCAGTTCCGAAACCGAGCCCTTCTTGCCGAGCGCGGCCACCCTGATCGCCTCGATCGACTGCTCGTCGGTCGCCGCGGCCACATCGGCCATGAGTTGGGTTTCAAGTGTTACGAGTTCCGTCATCTGATCCTGCCTTGCGGGCGGCGGGCTTGGAACGCCGCTCAGTCCGCGGAATAATGGATGAACGCCCACATCAGACAGCTTTTGGCAACGATGAGGCGCTGCAGATCACTACCCATGTGCAAGCGGCCAATCAACCGGGCAAATGACAAAAACCCGCCGAGAAAGCGGTCCTTGGCACTTGCCGCCCGATACGCGATCCATTTCCCGGGGTTCCGCCCGACAGGACCGCCTGACACGATGGAAAAGCGTAGGCTGCAAAACACAAAACCCGCGCCGGTTTTGCCAGCGCGGGTTTCATAATGAATTTACGAAAGACGTGCGAAGCGGCGTTAGCTAACGGCTGCTTCAAACTCGTTCTTCGTGCCGGCATCCTTCAGGTACTCGAGCGCCTTCTTGGAGGCAGCAACGAGCGCACCGAAAGCTTCCGGCTCATGGATCGCCATATCGGAGAGAACCTTGCGGTCGACTTCGATGCCAGCCTTGGTCAGGCCGTCGATGAAGCGGCCGTAGGTCAGGCCGGATTCGCGGACGGCAGCGTTGATGCGCTGGATCCAGAGGGCGCGGAAATTGCGCTTGTTGACCTTGCGGTCGCGGTAAGCGTACTGCTTGGAACGATCGACAGCGGCCTTGGCGGTACGGATGGTGTTCTTGCGGCGGCCGTAGAAACCACGAGCCTGCTTCAGAACCTTCTTATGCTTGGCGTGGGCGGTAACGCCTCTTTTTACACGTGCCATTTCATGATCTCCTTAGTCTATAGCGTTACGAATAGTCTTAGAGACCGTTCGGCAAGTAGTTCTTGATTACCTTACGGCCATCCGGTTCTGCGAGAACCATGGTGCCGCGGGCATCGCGAATGAACTTGTTGCTACGCTTGATCATGCCGTGGCGCTTGCCAGCAGCGGCTGCCTTGACCTTGCCGGTCGCGGTGATCTTGAACCGCTTCTTGGCAGAGGACTTCGTCTTCATCTTGGGCATTTTGCTACTCCTTTGGTGCTTCCGTGCGCGCTTTGCTAAAAAGCCCTTCCCACAGATCCGGCTAGGCCGGGCTGCGACAAGGTGCCGGAGCGTTTGTTGTTGAACGGCGGATACGGTGATGAACCGCCCCGCCAGCATTCTGAACTGCCACGGCATGCCCTGCCGGTCAGTTCGGACGCGCGCTTATAACCGCAGTTGCCTCAGAGTGCAACGGGCCAGACGCGTGAATCTTTGCAGATCGATGACAGGCATCGACATTGCTGCAAAAAAGGAAAAAGCCGCCCAATGGGACGGCTCCGACCTCTTACTCCAACTTGCGCCTCACTTCGGCGCAAGCACCATCATCATCTGACGGCCTTCGAGCTTGGGCTCGGCTTCCACCTTGGCGATCTCAATCGTGTCTTCCTTGACCTGCTGAAGAAGCTTCATGCCGAGTTCCTGGTGGGCCATTTCGCGGCCACGGAACTTCAAGGTCACCTTCACCTTGTCGCCTTCCTCGAAGAAACGGCCGATCGCCTTCATCTTCACCTCATAGTCATGGGTGTCGATGTTCGGACGCATCTTGATTTCTTTGACTTCGACGATCTTCTGCTTCTTGCGCGCCTCGGCGGCCTTCTTCTGGTTAGCGTATTTCAGCTTGCCCAGATCGAGAATCTTGCACACAGGCGGTTCAGCATTGGGGGAAATCTCCACCAGATCGAGGCCGGCCTCCTCTGCCATTCTCAACGCCTGGTCCGTCGCGACGATACCCATATTAGCGCCGTCAGCTCCAATGAGCTGAACTTTGGGAATGCGAATTTCCCTGTTGGAACGTGGCCCGTCCTTTACGGGCGCATCGGTTTTAAAGGGTCTGCGAATGGTCGTATTCTCCACGAATTGTTTCGGATTAGCTGCAGCCTCTCGCTCCCATCAGCGCAACTGACGGAAATGTCGTAAAAGCTGTGTTGAAGTCAATAGCATGACATCAGGAAAAAATCACCTCTTGCGTGTCAATACAGTATCACGGCAGCGCAAGATGCGCGAAGGACACAGTATTATTCCAAAAAGAAGTGGAAACCCGCGTGAAAAGCCCGACGATTTTTCGGGTCATGCGCGCGCGAATCTGCTCTATAGGGCAAAAATTCCGGGAGTTTCTTGATGTCCGAAGCAGCCGCAGGCACTCAGCCGACCTTCCTTTCCGTTGGCACGGGCGACGGCCAGCGTCAAATCGCCGTCTGCCAGCGTGCCGCCGGCAAGGGCTCGAAGGACATAAGCTTCGTGTGGCTATCCGGCTATCGATCCGACATGAGCGGCGCCAAGGCGCTGGAACTGGATGCGCTCGCCGAGCGGCTCGGTCTCGGCTGCATCCGCTTCGATTATTCCGGCCACGGCCAATCCGGCGGCAAGTTCACCGACGGCACGATCTCGCGCTGGCTGGAAGAGGCGCTTGATGTCATAGAGCATGCCAAGCCGACCCGGATCGTCCTCGTCGGCTCCTCCATGGGCGGCTGGATCGCGCTCAGGGTCATCCAGGAATTGCGCAAGCGCAAAGAGGCGTCTGCCATCGCAGGTCTCCTGCTGATTGCGCCGGCCCCGGATTTCACCGTGGATCTCATCGAGCCCAATCTCTCCGATGTCGAGCGGCGCTCGCTGGCAGAGCGCGGCTATTTCGAAGAACCGTCGGACTATAGTCCCGAGCCGAACATCTTCACTCGCGCCCTCATCGAGGACGGCCGCGCCAATCGCGTGCTGACCGGCATCATCGAGACCGGCTGCCCGGTCCATATCCTGCAGGGGATGCAGGACGCCGACGTGCCCTTTGCCCATTCGTTGAAGCTGGTCGAGCACCTGCCCGCCGACGACGTGGTGTTAACACTTGTGCGCGACGGCGATCACCGCCTGTCACGACCGCAGGATCTGGAGCGCATGCTGGCGGCAGCGGAGACGCTGGCAACGCATAATATTGCATAAAATCAAATAGCTATCACGTCGCCAGATTGATAAGCGGCTCCCTCGTCGTGGCGGGTTGGCTTGGCACATCCGTAATCGCAGGAGGCATGAGATTATGGCAACTATCTCCTTGATTGTGCCGAAATTAACCATATAGGCCGGTTCCGACGTTAACACTTAAGTAACGATTGACTTCGCACGCCCCCCTACATTAACAATTTGTTAACAAATGCAGGGACGATACAAGGAATAGTGGGCGTGCGTATTAAGGGCCTTTTGGTTGCTTTCGCTGCTATAGTTGCGATGTCGTCGTCGGCGATGCCGGCGTCTCAGCAGACCGCGTCGATGACCGTCGGCAACGTCACTTCCCAGCCTATCGGGCACTATGATTTCTGCCAGAGGCACACTGACGAGTGCGGCCCGACCCGCAATGTCGGCCCGGTCGACTTGAATGCCGCCTCCTGGGCGCTGGTCAACCAGATCAACCTGCGCGTCAACAAGACCATCCGGCCCGCGACGGACATGGAAGTCTACGGCCAGGAAGAATATTGGGAATATCCGAAGACCGCCGGCGACTGCGAGGATTTTGCCCTATTGAAGCGCAGGCTGCTGATGCAGAGCGGCATCTCCGCCTCCGACCTGCTGATGACGGTCGTGCGCAAGCCCGACGGCGAGGGCCACGCCGTGCTGACGCTGCGCACGAAGCAGGGCGATTATATCCTCGACAATCTCGAGGACGAGATAAAGATCTGGTCCAAGACCCCCTATTCCTACCTGAAGCGTCAGGCGAGCTTCAACGCCGGTCGCTGGGTCACCATCGAGAACGGCAACGACGTTCTGGTCGGCGCCGTCAAGTAAGCACCGAAATCATCGACCTCGCAAAGAAGGCCGGCAGATTTGCCGGCCTTCTTTGTTCATTGGTTCAGGAAAGCAGGGCGGCAACACGCCCTAAGCGTTTCCGATCAATATGCCCGCTGCGAGCACGAGGGAGCCGCCGACCACCACCTGGAAGGCGGCACGCAGAAACGGTGTCTCCATATATTTGTTCTGGATGAAGGCAATGGCCCAGAGCTCGAAGAAGACGACGATGGCCGCGATGATCGTCGCCGTCCAGAACTGCGGAATGAGATAGGGCAGCGCATGACCAAGGCCGCCGAGCGTAGTCATGATCCCGCAGGCAAGACCGCGCTTGATCGGCGAGCCACGACCGGAAATCTTACCGTCATCATGGGCGGCTTCAGTGAAACCCATGGAAATGCCGGCACCGACCGAGGCCGAGAGGCCGACCAGGAAGGTCTGCGAGGTCTGCTGCGTGGCGAAGGCGGCGGCGAAGATCGGCGCGAGCGTCGAGACGGAACCATCCATGAGGCCAGCGAGACCCGGCTGCACATAGGTCAACACGAACTGGCGACGCGCATGCGCATCCTCCTCGTGCTTGACGGTTTCCGGCGTGTGCTTGTCGCCGAGCATGCGGGCGACGTCCTCGTGGCCCTGCTCGGCCAGCGCCAGATCGCCGAGAAGCCGGCGTGTCGAGGCATCCGAGACCTGCTTGGCGGCCTCGACGTAGAAATTATAGGCCTGCTGCTCCATCGCCTCCGCTTCCTCGCGCATGGCGTCGAGCGAGAGGTTCTTGCGCAGCCAGTCCGGCTTGCGTTCATAGAAACCACTCACATGCTCGCGCCGGATCAGCGGAATGCGCTCGCCGAACCGCTTGCGATGCATGTCGATCAGCGTCTTGCGATGAGTATCCTCGACCTCGGCCATATCCTCGAAGACTTTGGCGGACTCGGGAAAATTCGGGCGCAATATGTCGGCATAGGCGAGATAAATGCGTGAATCGTCCTCTTCGGCGGCGATGGCTATGGCCAGGATCTCCTGCTCGGACAGGGAGGTAAAGGAACGTTTCGGCGAACGGAAAAAACCCAACAACATGAGAGGCAGCCTCTTACTTTTAGAATTATTCTAAAAGTAAAGTGAGCCGTCGTGCCGGTCAAGCGCCGAGGCGATGTCTCCAACGGAAATCTCGCCTCAGAAAGGGGGTAATGCATAAATAAGGAGAGCGGAAAATTGTAACGCCACTTTGACAGATTGCCGCAACGCCTGCATGACGTCTTGGCTTTGCCATGAAATAGCATAGACAGGCGGGGACGAAAGCCGGCCGCCGCGGCGTTCCGCGCAGGTCCGGCGGGAGCATCATATGGAAAACCACATACAGGGACGAGCCGCCCATCTCGCCGGCGTTCGCGAAAAAGCCGAAGCGGAGATGACGCGCATGGGCATCGATGCCGCCTTCATCGACAGGTTGGTCGAAACGTTTTACGCGCGCATCCAGGCCCATCCGCGCCTCGGGCCGGTATTCGACGGCCGCCTCGCCGGGCGCTGGCCGGATCATATGGAAAAGATGAAACGCTTCTGGTCCTCGGTCGCCTTCAAGAACGGCGCCTATGGCGGCAAGCCGGTGCAGGCGCATCTCGGCGTCGAGGGTATCGCCGCCGATCTCTTTCCGGAGTGGCTGGCGCTGTTTTCGCAGACACTTGATGATATCGCGCCCACCGAGGAGGCGAAAAGCTGGTTCATGGCCACCGCCGAACGCATCGCCAAAAGCCTGGTATTGTCGTTGTTTTACAATCCAGCGGTGGATGATCCGGCGCGACAGGGTGGATGAGCGATCATCTTGCTTCGAGTTGGCGGAGGGGAGTGTGAGAGGCTCAGCATAGCGAAAGCTCATCAACTCCCAGCAAACACAGTCGCCCCGATACTGGCGGCAACGACAAGCCCCGTGCCGAACATCTGCGACGGGGTCATCGGCTGCGACAGGATGACGAAACCGGCAAAGGCGCCGATAGCGGGCTCGAGGCTCATGAGAATACCGAAGGACGAAGTCGGCATGCGCCGCAGCGCCACCATTTCCAGCACATAGGGAAGCAACGGAACGAGCAGCGCCAAGCCGGCTATTTCGAGAAGGCCAAAGGCCGTCAGATGCGGGACCGCGGAGACGAAGCCGAAGGGCGTCGAAACGACTGCCGCAACCAGCAGCGACACGGAAAGCCCTTCAAGGCCCTGAAAAGCATTGCCGACCTTCTTCGTCAGCAGGATGTAGCAGGCCCATCCCGCGCCCGCGCCGATGGCAAAGAGGATACCAGGCAGGTTGCCCACCCATTCCTCGCCGTCATAGGCCAATAGCAGAACGCCGACAGCGGCAAAGACGGGCCAGAGAAGCTGACGGCTGAGGCCGAAGCCGAGGGTCGCGACCAGCAGAGGCCCGAGAAATTCGATGGCGACGGCAAGACCCAACGGAATGCGTGCAATCGCCGAGAAGAAGGACGTCGTCATCAGCGCCGATACGGTGCCGAGCGCCAGCACGCCGAGCCATTGCGTGCGGCTGTAGCTCATGATCTTCGGACGGACGATGAGCGCCAATGCGGCGGACGCGAAGACGAGCCGCAGCCATGTCGCGCCGGCCGGACCATAGGCGTTGATGATCGGAGACGACAATGCCGAGCCGAACTGGATCGACGACATGGACAGCAGGCACATGAGCACACCGGCGGCGATGCCGCCGGAGGACGTCGCCACATCCGGATGCGGCATCAGCGCCGCGCCGCCATCCGAGCCGCCTTCGACAATCTTCTGATCCATGGCCTCTCCTCTTATGCGAGGCTTTTAGAGGCCGAGCCAGAGACTGGCAAATTCAAACTTTTCATCCTGCGATCAGACGCTTTGATACAAGAATCGGTCAGCCTTCCAGGCCCTTCAGCACGTTAGCTACATTCAGCCCGATCTCCGGCACGCCATAGCCGCCCTCCATGCAGACAAGAACAGACAAGCCGGCAGCCGCGATACGCGCACCCATGCGAATGAAATCCTCCGACGCCAGTTTGAAGAAGGAGATCGGATCGCGCTCGAAGGTATCGACGCCGAGCGAAAGCACGATCGCCTCTGCACCGAATGCCTTGATCCGGGACAGCGCGTCGTCCAGCGCCGCCGACCAGACCTCCCAAAGCGTGCCGCGAGGCAGGGGATAGTTGCGGTTCGTGCCGAGCCCGTCACCCTCGCCTTCCTCGTCGGCATGACCGAGAAAATAGGGAAAGGCATGGATCGGATCGCCATGCAGCGAGGCGGTAAAGACGTCGCCGCGCTTGTAGAATATGTCCTGCGTTCCATTGCCGTGATGGAAATCGACGTCGAGCACCGCCACCTTGGCCGCACCATGATCGCACAGGCGCTGCGCCGCGACGCTGGCATTGTTGATGAAGCAATAGCCGCCGAAGAGATCGAAACCGGCGTGATGACCGGGCGGGCGGCAGAGCGCGAAGGCGAAACGATTGCCGGCATGCAACCAGTCGGCCCCCGTCAGAGCGCAGCGCATCGAGGCAAGCGCCGCCTCATAAGACCCTTTGGTGATCGAAGTATCGGCGGCGTTGGCATAGTGGCCGATCAAGCCGACGATGTTTTCCGGTATGCGCTGGCTGGTGCGCCTGACGGGAAAGGAATTGGAGATCGCCTCGCCCTTGTAGCCAGCCGCAACCCAGCGTTCCCAGACCACACCCAGGAAATCGAGATAGGCGGGATCATGCACCTTGCGCGCCGTCTTCAACCCATACGCCTCGGGGGCGACGACATCAACAAAACCTGCCTCCTTGACGGCGGCGAGGATCCATTCGGCGCGGAACGGCGCTTCGAAGGGCGTGACGAGCTGACCGTCATGCAGCTCGGTCTTGGCGTCCCTGAGCTTATGATCCTCCGAGTAAATGACCCGCATTGTCGTCCCCTCCATGACAGGCTAACTTATGTCGACGCAAAGGCTTACATGCATCGTCGCCAAGAAAAAAGAGCCGGGTGTGCGCCCTTGAACGCAATGGGAAACGACGGCATCTTCCGCCCACATTCCGCAAATTGGGGCATTCAGCATGAAAATCCTGATGGTCGATGTCGATGGCGTATTGATCCACGGCCGGCCGAGCGACGGCCTGCCGCTTTTCACCTATCTGGAACGCGATCTGGGGCTGCAGCTGGATGTGCTGCAGGAGGCATTCTTCAAAACCTACTGGCGCGATATCGTCACCGGTCGCGACGCGCTGGAACCGAGGCTGGCCGAGGTTCTCGGCACAATTGCTCCCCACCTCAGCGCGAGAACGCTGATCGACTACTGGCTCGAAAACGATTCTCGCCTCGACCACACACTGCTGGACGACCTCGCCGCGCTGCGGGCGGAGGGGACGCAAATGTTCCTTGCGACCAATCAGGAGCATCTGCGCGCCGGCTATCTCACGGAGAAGCTCGGGCTTTCCGCGCGCTTTGACGGCATTTTCTATTCCGCCGCTCTCGGCTATCAAAAGCCGGCAGCCGAATTCTTTCAGCTGGCGACCGAGAAGGTCGGCATCGCCGCCGACGAGATCGGCTTCATCGACGATGTCGAGGCGAATATCGCGGCGGCGCGTCAGTTTGGCTGGAAGGCGAAGCAATGGACATCCGGCATGAGACTGCAGGACGCCATCGCCGCCTTTTCCGCCTGAGACGGCACTCTCACGCAGCGATGCGCTTGTAGAAAATGGTCGTGTCGCAGAGGCCGCCCTCCGGCCACATCGCATAATCCGGGATCACGCCGACGCGTTGCCAGCCGAGACGCGGATAGATCGCCTCGGCTTCGCTGCCGGTAGCCGTATCGAGCACCAGCAAGCTCTTGCCGGCGCGGGATGCCTCGCGCTCCGCCGCTTCCATCAAGAGACGGGCGAGACCCTTGCCGCGGGCGGCGCGGTGCACCAGCAACTTCTTCAGATCGCCACGATGCGGCTGGTTCGGCATCTGCGCCGCGCCCACTTGCACGGTGCCGACAACCTTGCCTTCGATCTCGGCGACAAGAAGCAATGTCGCGCCGCTCTCGACACTATCGGCAACGCCTTGCCAATAGGGCACGGCATCAGCAGATCCATAGGGCTGCATGAATCCGACGGAGGCACCGCCATTGACGCAATCGGCAAGCACCTCGCAAAGATCGGAGAGGACAGTACGGGCATCAGCAGCGGATAGAAGGCGAATGTCGGGCATGAAACGGTCCTTGGATGGTTTTATGAACGGCCGCGATCGAGGATGACGCAATAGCGCGCAGGGGCCTCACCGGGATTGTGGAAGGCATGGCCATCGCCGACGCCCATGTAGAGGCAATCGCCGGGCATCAGGCGATGCGTGATATCGCGGTGGGTCACCTCCATCTCGCCCTCGAACAGCCAGACATGCTGGGTCATGCCGAGGCTCGCGCTATTCGGCGGAAAGCTGACGCGTGCGCCGACGGGAAAGACGACTTCGACGAGATCGACCTTCGAGCCCGTTCCAGGCGGCGAGACGGCACGCCTGACATAGCCGGTTTCCGGATCGCGCCAGACCGCCTGCTGGTCGCGGCGAGCCAGCGGCGACACATCATTATCGTCCTCGGCGAAGAAGGCCGAAAGCGACAGGCCGAGCGCCGCGCAGAGCCGCGACAGCAGGGACGCCGTCGGGCTTGCCTCGGCCCGCTCGATGCGCGAGATCATCGCGCGGCTGACGGCGGAGGCATTCGCCAACTCGTCCAGCGTCAGGCCGCGAGCGATACGCAGATGCTTGATCCGCGCGCCGATCGCCAGTTCCAGATCATCATCAGCCATTTGACTCCATCATCTGCGCTGAAATTCTATTATAAGAGAATTACACGATCCAATGATGGAATCAAGCATGATCATAATCTGCCGGCCGTGACGTCAGAAAACCCTGCCACAGCGTGAATATAGCCGTCAAAACCCCGCTTTTCCGCTTTGCGGCGCGGGGCGGCGCTGCTATATGGCGCGCATGAGCACCAATTCCACCACACCGCTTTCGCACATCCGCAACTTCTCGATCGTGGCCCATATCGACCACGGCAAATCGACGCTGGCCGATCGTCTGATCCAGACGACGGGTGGCCTGGCCGAACGCGAGATGTCGGAGCAGGTGCTCGACAGCATGGATATCGAGCGCGAGCGTGGCATCACCATCAAGGCCCAGACGGTGCGCCTGCACTACAAGGCCAACAATGGCGAGACCTATATCCTCAACCTGATCGACACACCCGGCCACGTCGACTTCGCCTATGAAGTCTCGCGCTCGCTGTCGGCCTGCGAAGGCTCGCTGCTGGTGGTCGATGCCAGCCAGGGCGTGGAAGCGCAGACGCTCGCCAATGTCTATCAGGCAATCGACAACAATCACGAGATCGTCACCGTTCTCAACAAGATCGACCTGCCGGCGGCCGAACCGGACCGCATCAAGGCGCAGATCGAGGAAGTCATCGGCATCGACGCCTCCGAGGCCGTGCTGATCTCGGCCAAGACCGGCCTCGGCATTCCCGACGTTCTCGAAGCCATCGTCCACAAGCTGCCGGCGCCCAAGAGCCCCGGCGGAGAAAAGGCACCGTTGAAGGCGCTGCTGGTCGACAGCTGGTACGACACCTATCTCGGCGTCATGGTTCTCGTGCGCATCATCGACGGCGTGATGACCAAGGGCCAGACCATCCGCATGATGGGCACGGACGTGAAATACCAGATCGAGCGCGTCGGTGTTCTCACGCCGAAGATGCTGACCGTCGAAAGCCTCGGCCCCGGCGAGATCGGTTTCATCACCGCCTCGATCAAGGAAGTGGCTGATACCCGCGTCGGTGATACCATTACCGAGGACAAGCGCCCGACCGCCGCAGCCCTGCCCGGCTTCAAGCCGGCCCAGCCTGTGGTGTTCTGCGGCCTCTTCCCGGTCGATGCCGCCGATTTCGAAGATCTGCGCTCCGCTATGGGCAAGCTGCGCCTCAACGACGCCAGCTTCTCCTTCGAGATGGAATCCTCGGCAGCACTCGGCTTCGGCTTCCGCTGCGGCTTCCTCGGCCTGCTGCATCTGGAAATCATCCAGGAGCGCCTGGAGCGCGAATTCAATCTCGACCTGATCGCGACGGCCCCTTCCGTCGTCTATCAGCTCACCATGACCGACGGCACCGAGATCGAGCTGCACAATCCGGCCGACATGCCCGATGTGGTCAAGATCGCCGAATTCCGCGAACCGTGGATCAAGGCGACGATCCTGACACCGGACGACTATCTCGGCTCGATCCTGAAGCTCTGCCAGGACCGCCGTGGCGTCCAGACCGAGCTGACCTATGTCGGCAACCGCGCCATGATCACCTATGACCTGCCGCTCAACGAAGTCGTCTTCGATTTCTACGACCGCCTGAAGTCGATTTCCAAGGGCTATGCCTCCTTCGACTACAGCCTGACCGACTATCGCGAGAGCGACCTCGTCAAGATGTCGATCCTTGTGAATGCCGAGCCGGTCGACGCGCTGTCCATGCTGGTGCACCGCTCGGCCGCCGAAAAGCGCGGCCGCGTCATGTGCGAGAAGCTGAAGGACCTGATCCCGCAGCACATGTTCCAGATCCCGATCCAGGCTGCTATCGGCGGGCGCATCATCGCCCGCGAGACGGTGAAGGCGCTGCGCAAGGACGTGACCGCCAAGTGCTACGGCGGCGACGCCACCCGCAAGCGCAAGCTGCTGGACAAGCAGAAGGAAGGCAAGAAGCGCATGCGGCAGTTCGGCAAGGTCGAAATCCCGCAGGAAGCGTTTATCGCCGCGCTGAAGATGGGGGATGAGTGAGCGACTCGAAGATCGATACCTCACATCCTATTGAAGACAAATCCGCTCGCGCCAGCAAGATTGAGCGCGAACGTTTCTGGCTCGTCGAAAATGCAGAGGCGATTGCCGAAGCAAATGCCTATATCGAAAAGCACGGTCTGCCTTTTGCGAAATACCGGCAATTCTGACGGCGTGGGTTCGCTGCAGGTTTAGGCCTGCGCCATATATTCCTTCGTCAAACCTTCATACTCTTCCATCGCTGGCAGCGCGGCGTAGCTGTGCTTGGCCGGTGTCGTCACCCAGGGCAGTTTTTCGCTCGTCCAGGTTTCGATGAAGGGCGTGAACCAGCTGGGGTCATCGAGCATGGTGGCGCGCAGATTGACGAACCAATCCACGCCGTCGAGCTTTGTGAACATCCAGCTCATGCAATGCGGGCAGAAATAATGATGGATGGCGTCGCCATGCAGGCCGCCGATGACCGGTTCGCCCTGCGTCACCTCGAAACCATCGGAGGGGATAGCGGCGCTCAGCGAATAGGCGCTGCCGGTCATGCGCTGGCAGCCGGTGCAATGGCAGGCCATGGTCAGCAAGGGCTTGGCGCTGACCTTCAACCGCACCTGTCCGCAACGGCAGCCGCCCTCGCAGGGTAGTTCCAGCGTCGTCATGATCTTATCTCCTCCCGTCTTCGATGATATATCGGCGCCGGCATTCATCTTCGGATGATGCCGACACCGGCTTCCCTCTGAATTGGAAGCCTATAGCAATCCTCATGCTTCCTCTGCCTGAAGAAGCGTCTGCCGCGTTCCGATCGTCTGGACCCAAGCGCGCGCAATCGCCAAGCCCGCAGTCTCCGCAGCTTCCGCATGTTGGGCAACAAGCTCCGGATAGCTTTCCAGCCAACCCGGTTCCTTGCTTTCGATCGTCGCCTTGAATTCGGTACGCCAGCGATCGACCACGGCGGCATTGGCCTCGAAGTGGAATTGCGTGCCATAGGTGGCGCGGCCGATGCGATAGGCCTGGTTCTGCGCGACGCCGTTGGTCGCCAGGCGCACGGCGCCGGCCGGCAGGGTGAAGGTATCGGAGTGCCATTCGAAAATGGTGAACTGGTCGCCGACGCCGGCGAGCAGCGGATCCGTCTTGCCCTCCTCGGTCAGGCCCACCGTTTTCCAGCCGAATTCGTCGGCCGCGCCGATGAGATTTTCCGCCTCGTAGGCGCGCGCAAGGATCTGGCTGCCGAGGCAGATGCCGAGCACGGCCTTATCCTCACTCTCGAAGCGGCGCATGAGCCGCGCCAGTTCCGGCAGGTAGGGATGGGTTTCGTCGTCGCGGGCATTCTGTTCGCCGCCGAGCACGACGAGCGCGTCATAAGATGCCGTATCCTTGGGAAGCGCTTCGCCGTCCCATGCGCGGAACCATTCGGCCTCAGCTCCCGTCTCCTCCAGCGCGATGCCGAGGGCGCCGAGCGGGGTATTCTTCATATTCTCGATGATTGCGACGCGCATGCCGATGATTCCCGAGCAATGTTCTCGCCAGAGATGAGCACGAGGCGGGGTGATCAGGCAAGGGCCTAGCTTGCAGCCCGCCAAGGTTGAGCCTGGAGCGCTTCCGTTCCAAACAAGGTCACGGCAGAGCTCTATCCTTTTGTTTTTGCGCATTTCCGCACGGAAAACCGCTTCACACTTTTCCTGGAAATGCTCTAGATGTCATCAAACGACGAAGGATGACAACGATGAGCGACAAGCCGCGGATCACCATTCTCTATTGCACGCAATGCAACTGGCTGCTGCGCTCCGGCTGGATGGCGCAAGAGCTGCTGCAGACTTTCACCGACAGTCTCGGCGAAGTGGCGCTGATACCCGGCACCGGCGGCGTCTTCGAAATCCGCATCGATGGCGAGCTCTTGTGGGAACGCAAGCGCGACGGCGGTTTCCCCGGGCCGAAGGAGCTGAAGCAGCGGGTGCGCGATATCATCGACCCCGAGCGCGATCTCGGCCATACGGACCGCGCATCGCTGGAAAGCTGAGCTGCCTATTGCCGGCCGCAGCCCTCAGTCAAAGGGCGAACGGCAGGTCTGGAAGCCGTGATGGATGGTGGAATAGAGGTTGGTGCCTGGGTTATAGGTCCGATAGCGTTCGGCGCACCACATCTGATGCCGCGCGCGCTGCTGCGCCGGCGACGGATAGACGACCCTCGGGGGCTTATAGTCTTCGCGCGGAGGGATCTGAATCCGCGGGCTGTCGTAACGGTTCGTGCCGCCGGTATAGGGCGGCGTGATGGGAAGGGGCTGGCCGGGACGGGTATAGAATTGCCGTGACCCGAAGCCGAAGCAGCCGCGAGAATCACAAATGACGGAGTTGGTGGTGCGCGGCGGAATGACGATCCTCGGAGGATCGGAAGCGGCAGCGGCGAAATCCGCATGCGCCAGCAAGGCGAAACCGAGAGCGCAACCGAACGCGATCCTGCCGAAAACAGCCATGATAAACTCCTGTAGCGGGCGCCGCCAGCCGATGTCGCTGCCGCGGCGCTTCCATATCTATTTGGGGTCATGACGGTGGCAAAACCAGTGCTGCCGCAACCGGAAAACAACGCTTCACGATCGGTTGATCCTTAAGACGGCTTGCGCCATAACAGCGCAATCATTCCGAGGAGATTGCCCGTGAGCAGCTTGAAATTTGGCACCAGCGGCCTTCGCGGCCTGTCCGTCGACCTCATCGGACGGGCATCCGCCCTCTATGCGACCGCCTTTGCCCACCACCTGTTGAAGAGCGGCCATGCCAAACCCGGCGACCTCATTCTCGTCGGCCGCGACTTCCGCGAGTCGAGCCCTGCCATTTCGGCCACCTGCATCGGCGCCCTGAAGCGTGCCGGTCTGACGCCGATCGATTGCGGCGCGCTGCCGACCCCCGCACTGGCGCTTTACGGGCTGCAGCTCAAAGCCGCCTCGCTGATGATCACCGGCTCGCATATTCCCGCCGATCGCAACGGCATCAAATTCTACCGGCCGGACGGCGAGATCGACAAGCAGGACGAGCTGGCGATCAGCGCGGAAGCAACCGCGATCATCGACACGCTCATCGACGAGACATCAGGCAGTGCCGAAAATCGCACGGCGGAGACCGAAGCGCTGTTCCTGGAACGCAACAAGGGTCTGCTTCCCGCAGGCAGCCTCGCGGGCCTCACCATCGGCGTCTATCAGCATAGCACGGTCGCCCGCGACCTCTTCGGCCAGGTGCTTGCCCATTACGGCGCTCGCGTGGTGCCGCTCGGCCGCTCCGAGAGCTTCATTCCGGTCGATACCGAGGCCGTTTCCGCCGATACCATCCGGCTGCTGAAGGGCTGGGCGCCGGAGCACGGGCTTGATGCCATCGTCTCGGCTGATGGCGATGGCGACCGGCCGCTTGTCGCGGATGAAACCGGCGAGCCGCTGCGCGGCGATCTGCTCGGCCTCATCGCCGCGAACTTCCTCGGCGCCGAGGTCGTGGTGACCCCGGTTACCTCCAATTCCGGCATCGAAGCCGCCGGCTCCTATGCGGTCACCCGCACCCGCGTCGGCTCGCCTTATGTGATCGCCGGCATGGACGAAGCCGTTGCCGCCGGCAAGGCCAATGTCATGGGTTTCGAGGCCAATGGCGGCACGTTGACGGCAAGCCGCTTCACCGTCGCGGGCAAGCCCTTCGACGCCCTGCCGACACGCGACAGCTTCCTGCCGATCCTCGCGACGCTCTATGCCGCCGCACAGGCGAAGAAACCGCTCTCCGCCGTGGCCGGCGGCTATCGCCTGCCCTTTGCCGCCGCCGACCGTCTGGAGAATTTCCCTGTGGAAACCAGCGCCGCGCTGATGGCCTATTTGCGCGCTTCCGACGCCAACCTCACGGACTTCCTTAGCCCCATTGCCGGAGTGACATCGAAGAGCGACATAGACGGGCTGCGGGTAACACTTGCGGACGGCCGAATCATCCATTTCCGCCCCTCCGGAAACGCGCCGGAAATGCGCTGCTATGTCGAAGCCGGAAGCGAAAGCGAGGCAAAGGCCCTGCTGGAACAGGGACTTGGCCTGATCACCGCGTGGGCGGCAGCCCGGGTCTGACCCGGGCTTCAACCGCTTTTTTCCAGATTGACACGAAAACTTCAAAAACCCTGTTGACACCAGACGGCCACCCCCTTACATGCGTGTCCGTCGCCCAGATGGCGGAATTGGTAGACGCGCCAGCTTCAGGTGCTGGTACCCGAAAGGGTGTGGAGGTTCGAGTCCTCTTCTGGGCACCATTCCATTTGATCACTGCCAAGATCAAACACTTAGTCCTGCACAATAATTCGCATATTTGCTGCTCTGTAACAGAGGGTAGCAACATTGCGTCTGGGCCTGCTCACGCGTCACCCACGCGCCCTCGTCCCCCACTTTGCGCAACCCTCCATCCCGCTACAGAACTACCTCTCGGTCCCCCATCTGGTTAACCTCCCGCAAAGGGAGGGACAGACCAATAAGGGGAACAATAAAATGGACCATATCTGCAACCTCCTCTGGCTTGCCTTCAGCGTCGCTCTTCTCTTTGCCGCGTTGAACAGGAGGCTGGTCGGGGATTATCTGACCATGTGGTATCTGCTTGTCATCACGGCCATCGCCGTACTGGCCTGGGTTGGGGTATTCCCGACTGACGTCACCGCGGCGCGGGCCGGGTAACCTGGCGAAATGAAGCAATTTTGGCTTTGCCGGCCGTCATTCGTCACCTCATTCCAGGCATGAAAAAAGCCGCCGAAAGTTTCTTTCGGCAGCTTCGAACACGGTGAGACATTGAATAAGAACGCCTCACCCCCCGTGGTCTGCGCTAGAGCTTCGGGCTGAGCGGGACGATGGCGGCAAAGCGCAGCCAGTCCTTTTGCGCCTTCGGCGTCCATGCGGCCTCGGCAACGGCCGGCAGGCGTGGGAAGACCAGACGATTGAAGTATTCATGCGAGATGAAATTCTCCTGCCAGATGCAGGCCTGCACACCCTTCATGAGGTGCTTCAGTTCATCCGGGAAATCACCCTCCGCCTCGTAGGCATAGGTATGGGCCGGCGGCACCGTGCCGGCCCAGCTGGCACCGGGCTCCTGCCAGGCGTCGGCCTGCACCATGTCGAGATAATAGGCCTGGCCCGGGGTCATGACGACCTCATAGCCTTCGCGCGCAAGCTCGATGCCGACCTCGGGTTTTTCCCAGGCCATCAGCAGCGTGCCTTCGGCACCGACACCGCCGCCATGGGCGACTTCGTTCCAGCCGGCAAGCTTGCGGCCGCGCTCGGTCAGCATGGCCTTGATGCGCTTCAGGAAATAGGATTGCAGCGCAAAGGTGCCTGATATGCCTTCCTTCTCCATCAGCTTGCGCGCCAGGGGCGAAGCGAGCCAGGAACCGTTGGCGACCTCGTCGCCGCCAATATGGATATATTCCGAAGGGAAGAGCTCGACCATTTCGTCGAAGACCTTGCCGAGGAATTCGTAGGTCGGCTCGATGGCGGGGTTCAATGCGTTGTTCGGAAAGCCCTGGACGGAATGATAGCTGTCCGGCGCTTCCTGCCCGTCCGTCAGGTCAGGCAGGGCAACAAGGGTGGCGGTGCTATGGCCGGGGATATCGACCTCGGGCACGACCTCGATGCCGAGCGTCAGGGCATGGGCGACGATCTCGCGCACATCATCCTGCGAATAGAAACCGCCGACGGGCTCGGCGGCGTTTCCGAGCTGCGGCAGCAACGGCTCATCCGGTCCGCGCAGCACGCCGGTCGATGTCAGCTGCGGATAGGCCCGGATCTCCAGCCGCCAGGCCTCGTCGTCCGTCAGGTGCCAGTGGAAGATATTGAGCTTCAGCCAGGCGAGAATGTCGAGCAGGCGCAGGACATCCGCCTTGGGGGTAAACTGCCTGGATACGTCGAGATGGCAGCCGCGCCAGCCGTAACGCGGTTGGTCGGCGATCTCGCCCGAAATCGGGAAGCGGAACTTGCCGGGTTCGCGTCGCGCGCCGTCCAGAAGCTGCGCCAGCGTCGTCAGGCCGTAGAGGCGGCCGGCATCGGCCGAAAAGGCGAGCACGACCTCATCGCCGGAGAAGGTAAGCTCATAGGCTTCGCGCGCGAGCACCGGCCGATCGACGAAGCGCAGCACCCTGCCCTGCGGCGCGGCGATGAGGCTGAAGGGAATGTGATTGGCGGGAAACAGCCGGCGGAACAGCGCCTGCGCCGTGGCGAGTGCCTTCACGCTTGCAGCATCCGTGCCCTTTGCGGGATAGAGCGCAACGGGGAAGTCTTTGCCCGGCTTGACATCGATCGTCGCCGGCCATGGTTGGATGGCGAAGGGAAGCTCCAGCCTGCCCTCCGGCAACAGCACCGGCGGCGGCTCGCTGACGCGGCCTTCGAGCAGGAGGTCCGACGTGAAGACGGTGACATGGCTGCCATCCGCCAGCGTCACATAGGCTGATTTGGCGCCGTCGGTGCAATGCCGCGCGACCCGGTGAAGGGCGGAGACACTGAACGTCCAGCTCTCTCCGGGACCTACGGAGAAGCCTGCCGGTGGGGCGAACTCATGGAAATTGGCGTTGCGGCGGACGAAGATGGCATTGTCGCAGGCCTCTGGATCGACGACGCGCGTCAGTGTCGTATAGGCAAGGCGGAAATTCGCGAGCGGCGCATCGGAGAAATTGAAAAGCGTCAGGGTCAGTCGACCATGCTTTCCTCCCTCGGGAGACCAGGTGTTTTCGAGATGAAAGGAAGCCGGCTGCATCTTTGTTCCCTCTTTGGCGACGCGCGTTCAGAGCATGATGCCGAAAAATGTAAGCGGTTTTCGGACGACATCATGCTCTACCTCTTTGATTCTAGAGCGGATTCAGATTTTAGGTCGAACAGACCTAAAATCATCCGACTCTAGTAGTGATCGGATTGTGAGAATGTGTGGGCGAGCTCGGCCTGCCCCGCAGTCAACCCGCAATCGACCGGCAGGCAGACGCCGGTAATGGCGGCGGCGAGCGGGCTTGCCAGGAAGGAAACCGCATTGGCGACATCGACCGGGTCGACGACGCGCTGCAGCGCATACCAGCGCTTTGCTTCCTCGAAGACATTCGGATTTGCGGCGGCGCGCTTTTCCCATGCCTGCGTTCGCACCGTGCCGGGTGCCACCGCGTTGGCACGGATGCCGAACTTGCCGTATTCGACGGCGACCAGCCGGGTGAAATGCAGGAGCCCCGCCTTGGCGGCGCTATAGGCCGGGTGGCCGAAGACCGCCAGGCCGTTGACGGAGGCGATGTTGACCAGCGACCCTTTCGAAGCCTTCAACATGTCCTCGACAGCGCGGAAGCAGAGAAACGCCGCTTCCAGATTGAGGGCATTGTCGGCGCGCCAGATCTCGGGCGTCGTATCGTGCAGACTGACGGCGCGGGCAGCCCCGGCATTGTTGACCAGCGTCCTCAGCGTGCCGAGCCGAGTCGTAGCCTTGGCCATCTCGGCGGTATCGGCTTCGCTTGTTATATCCGCCTTGAACGCAACGAAGCGCTCTGCGGTGCCCAACGCCTCCGCCGCCTTTTGCGCGGCAGCCTCGTCGATATCGACGAGCAGGATGACATCGTGGTCATCCGCCAGGCGCTTGGCGATGGCGCGGCCGATATCGCCCGCGGCCCCGGTGACGATGGCTACCGATCTGCTCATATCTCTGTTCCCTTGATGAAATCCTAGTCCCCGAGAAGCTGGCGATCGTCGCCGTCGCGATGGGTGACGAGCTGCTGTTTGATACGGCGCAATGTCACCGTGGCCTGCGGCTGGATGCGGTAGGCGACGAGGCTGGCGAGAATGTCGAGAACGGCCACATATGCGATGCGCGTCGATGTCGGCCGATAGATATTCTCGCCTTCCGGCAAATCGACCGGCACCGTGATGTCGGCGACGTGCGCCACCGGGCTTCCGCTCTGCGTCAGCGCAATGGTCGGCACCTTGGCCTCGCGCGCCAGCGTGAAGGCGCGCACGAGCTCGGCGTTGCGGCCGGAAAAAGACGAACCGATCAGCACATCCGTCGGCTTGGCGGCCGCAGCCATCATCAGCTGCATGCTGTGGTCGGAGCTTGCGGTGATGCGCAGGCCGAGCCGGAACAGACGGTTCTGCATCTCGCTGGCGATCATCGAGGAATTGCCGCCGGAGCCGAAGGCGTAGATCATCTCGGCGCCGGCGAGCCGATTGGCCGCCTGTTCGATGGCCGCGACATCCAGCCCGCGGTGCAGCAGGAAGAGCGCATTCTGCGCCTTGGTGATGATGTCCTGCGCGACATCGGCCGGGGCGATGCTCTTCGGCTCTGGCTTGAGATAGCGCATGCCGACATAGGCCGTGCGCGCAAGCTGCACCTTGAAATCGGAGAAGCTTTCGCAGCCGAGACGGCGGCAGAAGCGGGTGACGGTCGGCGGCGAGACGTCCGCCTTGCCGGCCAGCTCGATGATGGAAGCGTTAACAGCGAATTCGAAGTCACCGAGGACGATATCGGCGATCCGGATTTCCGATTGTGAAAGCCGCCCCCTCTCGTCCTGCATGGTCGTGAAGATATCCATCAGCTCCCCTTTGCGTTGCTGCGCTTAAGAACGTCCGATACTTAATGAGCGACGCAATCCATCTCAATCCGGTTATCCATCATCGGGCCAAAACATGGCGCAAGAGCGGTTGCGACTCGCCGCCTGCTCTTCTCTGGCCGGAACCATAACGCTTGATGGACATCATGCGATTCCTGCAAATTATTTTCTTGATGCGTTGACAAGTGACCATAGAAAGCAGAATTTGACCAGTGAAAATCGTGGATTATGAAAAGAATTTAAATGACGGCCGATACAATGCGTGATCCCTTCCAGAATCCCTTCCCTGCCAGCGATACCATCAGGCATGCGATCTGGGAGATGCTCGTGCCGCGTGACATCGACGCTTTCCTTGCCGCCGACTGGTCGTCGGTAGCAGGCGATTTCGTTGAGGAGGGCTTCATCGGCATCGACGCACGGCGCGAAATCAACCCCGACAAGTGGCGCCTCGCCTTTCGGACACTGTCAGCCTATCGCGAGGAATGGCTGCGCCAGGCGCGCGACTTCGCCGGCCAATCCTTTGCCGAGGATCCGCGTACCGCCATTTTCACGACGACGACGCTCGAAGACATCGAGATCGAAGGCGACACGGCGCTGGTGCGCAAGAAATTCGACGGCAGCCTGAAGAAGTCGGATGGCGGCATCGACGTGCTGAAATGGCAGACACTTTACTATTGCCGACTGCATGAGGGGCGCTGGAAGATCTCCGGCTTTACCGGTTACCTGCCGAACCCCATGGAATAAAGGCGACCGTATTGCGCATTTTCACTGCGGCATTCGCGACCGAGACGAATACCTTCTCCCCGATCTGTATCGACCGGCGCGCCTTCGAGGCTTCCCTCTATGCGCCGCCGGGCATGCATCCGGAAACGCCGACACTCTGTTCCGCACCGATCACTGTGGGACGGCGCGTTGCCGCCCAAAAGGGTTGGGACCTGATCGAGGGCACCGCGGCATGGGCCGATCCTGCCGGCCTGGTGAACCGCCGGACCTATGAGGACTTACGGGACGAGATCCTCGATCAGCTTCGTGCGGCCATGCCGGTCGATGCCGTGGTGCTTGGCCTGCACGGCGCCATGGTTGCGGACGGCTATGAGGATACCGAGGGTGACTTGCTGTCCCGGGTCCGCGAGATCGTCGGGCCGGACATTCTTGTCTGCGCCGAACTCGACCCGCACAGCCATCTGACCGAGAAGCGCGTCGCGGCTGCGGATTTCTTCGTCTACTTCAAGGAATTCCCGCACACCGATTTCGTCGATCGCGCCGAAGACCTTTGGCGCATTGCCGTGGATACACTGGAAGGCCGCGTAAAGCCTGCCATGTCCGTGTTCGATTGCCGCATGATCGATGTCTTTCCGACATCGCGAGAGCCAATGCGCTCCTTCGTCGACAAGATCATGGCGATGGAAAAGAGCGATGCGGATATCCTGTCCATATCGGTCATTCATGGTTTCATGGCCGGCGACGTGCCTGAGATGGGCACGAAGCTGCTTGTCGTGACCAATAGCAAGCCGGATAAGGGCTCCGCGATCGCGCGTGCGCTTGGGCTGGAGCTGTTCTCCAAGCGCGGCACGTTCATCATGCCGCAGATCGACGAGAAGCAGGCGGTGAGCCAGGCCATGGCGGCGACATCAGGACCTGTCGTCATTGCCGACCTCTGGGACAATCCCGGCGGCGGTACTGCTGGTGATGCGACCGTCATTCTTCAGGAACTGCTCGACCGCGGCGCCACCGACACGGCGATCGGCACGATCTGGGATCCGATGGCGGTGCAAATCTGCATGGCGGCCGGCGAAGGCGCGGAAATCCCGCTGCGGTTCGGCGCAAAATCGGCGCCTGGCACGGGCAATCCCATCGACGGCCTGGTCAAGATCATCAGCCTCGTCGCCAGTGCCGAGATGCGCTTCGGCGAAAGCTTCGCCCCCTTTGGCGACGCCGCGCATATCCAGCTCGACGGCATCGACATCATCCTCAATTCGACGCGCGCGCAGAGTTTCGATCCGAGCCTCTTCTCCGTGATGAGCATCGACCCCACGCTCAAGAAGATCCTGGTCATCAAATCAACCAATCATTTCTACGCGTCCTTCTCCAGGATCGCCTCGGAGATCCTTTACTGCTCCGCCGGAACGCCCTATCCGAACAATCCGGCCCGCACGCCCTATCGCCGCGCGCGGAAAGATATCTGGCCGATGGTGGCCGATCCTCATGTGGAAAAACGGAAAGAAGCCTGAGATGGCACATGATATTGCGCTCGAAATCAGCCCCAAACCCGGCGACCGGATCGACGGAATTTCGACGCCGCGTCCGATCATCGACGAAGAGCGGCTGGCGGCGAATATAGCCCGCGTCCAGTCCTACATGGATGCGCACGGCTTGAACTTCCGGCCGCATATCAAGACGCACAAGATTCCCGCGCTGGCGCGCGCCCAGGTGGCCGCCGGCGCCAAGGGTATCAATTGCCAGAAGATCACCGAGGCGGAAGCCTTCGCAGATGCGGGTTTCGAGGATATCCTGATCACCTTCAATATTCTCGGCCCCGAAAAGCTCGTTCGCCTCTCGGCCTTGAACGATCGCATTTCCGGCTTGAAGGTCGTGGCCGACAACACCGTCACCGTCGATGGGCTCTCCGCGTGGTTCGCCGAACGCAGACCGCTGACCGTGCTGGTGGAATGCGACACCGGCGGCGCGCGCTGCGGCGTGCAATCGCCAGCCGAAGCTGCTGCGCTCGGCAAGCTTATCGCCGGCAAACAGGGCCTCGTCTTCGGCGGCTTGATGAGCTATCCGAAGCCGAACAATGCTGCCGGAACACAGGCGTTCCTCGCCGAAGCCGTCGCGTTGCTGAAGGGCGAGAACATCGAATGCCCGATCGTCAGCAACGGCGGCACGCCAAGCCTGTTCGAAGCGCATCTCGTGACGGCGGCCACCGAGCATCGCGCCGGAACCTATATCTACAACGACAGGTCGATGGTGCGGGCAGGCCATTGCCGCGAGGAGGACTGCGCCATGCATATCCTCGCCACCGTCGTCTCGCGGCCGACGGAAGACCGCGCCGTTATCGATGCCGGCTCGAAGGCTCTTACCTCCGATCTCCTAGGCTTTGCGGATTACGGCCAGGTGGTCGGCTACCCGGAAGCCGTGATCAAGGGCCTTTCGGAAGAACATGGCGTCATCGATCTATCCAATTGCACCGGTCCGCGCCCGCAGATCGGCGACAAGATCCGCATCATCCCCAACCATACCTGCGTCGTGTCCAACCTGTTCGACCAGATGGTGTTTCACCGCGACGGTATCGTCACGCGCGTCGAGGATGTGGCTGCGCGCGGCCTGGTCTGGTAACGGCTTCAGCAGCAACCCGCCCTCGTGGTTCGAGACGGCCCTATGGGCCGTCTCACCATGAAGGCTGGTCCTCATGCCTCGCGATCTACGCACCTCACCAGGAGAACTGATCCTTTCCCGTCCGGCGACGGGAAAGTTAATCGCTCGACTGCTATTTTGTCACAGCGCTGGCCCTCTCCCCTCATCCTGAGGTACGCAGCCCACAGGGCGGAGCCTCGAAGGACGATGCGGCCCGAGATGGCAGCCGCTTCCCTTAGGAAGCCGCAGAATTCAGCAAATCCATGTCGATATCGGTCAGTTCCACCCTGCGCTCGAAGGCCATGCCGCTTTCATCGAACAGATGGCAATCGGCGATACGGATGCCGGTCTTGAGCGGTGCCTCCAGGCGGATGGCGACGCTGCCCGGCAGCGTGGCGCAAAAATTCTCGTCGACACCCTCGGCGGCGGCGTAGGCAACAGTCTGCGCACCCAGATGTTCGACGACGGTCGGCACGATGGTCAATGTCAGCTCGCCGCCACCGAGCTGGACATGCTCCGGCCGTATGCCGAGCGTCAGCGCCTTGCCGACCGCGCCCTGGCGCGGCGTCACCGGCAACAGCGCCTTCTGGCCCTTATAGTCTATTTCCACGCCGGCCTCGCTGACATCAGTGCAGGTCACGGGCAGGAAGTTCATCTTGGGATTGCCGATGAACCGGGCGACGAATGTATTCGCCGGCTTATGATAAAGCTCCAGCGGCTCGCCGACCTGCGATATCTCGCCGGCATTGAGGACGACGATCCGGTCGGCCATGGTCATGGCTTCGACCTGGTCGTGGGTGACGTAGATCATCGTCGCCTGCAGCTGGTGATGCAGCTTCGCCAGCTCGATGCGCATGTCGGCGCGCAGAGCGGCGTCGAGGTTCGACAGGGGTTCGTCGAAGAGGAAGATCTTCGGCTCGCGGACGATCGCGCGGCCGATGGCGACGCGCTGGCGCTGGCCACCGGACAAATTGCCCGGCTTCTGTTGCAGGCGCTGCTCCAGATGCAAAATGCGGGCGGCATGCGCGACCTTGGCCTTGAGCTTGTCCTCCGGCATCTTCTCCACCCGCAAGGGGAAGGCGATGTTCTCGAACACCGACATATGCGGATAGAGAGCATAGGACTGGAACACCATGGCAATGCCGCGCTTGACGGGCGGCAAATCGTTGACGCGAGCGCCGTCGATCAGGATGTCGCCACTGGTCACCTCGTCGAGGCCGGCGATCATCCGCAGCAGGGTCGACTTGCCGCAACCGGACGGCCCGACGAAGACGATGAATTCACCGTCCGTGACGTCGAGCTCGACGCCTTTGATGACCTCGAAATGACCATAGAATTTCTTGACCTGATTAAGGTGCAGCTTTCCCAAACTCTGTCTCCGCGCGGCGCCGCCATTGTGCGTGCAGGGCTCGAAAGGCCGCGCGCGATGCGCGCGGCCCGGCGATTTGCGATCTTATTTGTACTGCTCGAGATTGGCAGCTGCCTTCTTCAGGGCATCCGCCGGCTCGGCCTTGCCTGTTACGACCGACTGGACCATCTCGATCATCACATTCTGGAAGCCCTTATAGTCCTTGAACAGCGGCTCGGGACCACCATAGCTGATGCCGTCGATGAACGGCTTCCAGAAGGGATCCTTCTTCTCGAACTCATCGACCATCGGAGACGGACGCAAAGGCGTGAGACCGGCGCCGCCCTGCAGCTCGTATTCGCCCTGCGGACCGGGCGATGTGATGAACTTCGCAAATTCGATCGCCTTGTCCTCGACGCCGCTGCCCTTGAAGACGGCAAGGCTGTCGGTGATGAGCAACGTGCCCTGGCCCTTGGCCGCCGGGCCGAGCGGCAACGGTGCGACGCCCCAGTTGATCTTCGTTTCCTTCAGGCGATAGGCAGCCCCCGAGCCCGCCTGGAGCATGCCGACTTTGCCGTCCAGGAAGATGGCGCGCATTTCGTTCTGCTCGTAAGCAGTCGGTCCTTCGACGGAGTAAGGCGTGATGTCCTTGTAGGCCTGAAGGGCGGCCAGCACTTCAGGGCTATCGAGCACGATCTTGTCGCCGTCGATCACCTTGCCGTTGTTGGTGTAAACCCAATGGAGGAACTGGTGCATGGTGTTGTCGAAGGTCTTGGCCGACAGGCCGTAGCCGGGGATACCGGTTTTTTCCTTGATCGTCTTGGCGTCGGCGATTTCTTCAGCCCAGGTGGTCGGCGGCTTCTCCGGATCGAGACCGGCCTGCTTGAAAAGGTCCTTGTTCCAGTAGAGCGCCTTGGTCGAGAAGGCGATCGGCACGCCCCACTGCTGGCCACCGGAGGTAACGGTACCGACGATACCCGGATAATATGTCTTCTTCTCATCGTCCGTCATCGGAATAGGAACGATGAGGTCGTTCTCCGCGAACTCCTTGAGCGTGCGCGAGCCGACATAGGCCATGGCGACCGGCGTGCCGGCTGCGGCAAGCGTCGTCGCCTTGTCCTGGCACTGTTCCCAGCCGACGACTTCGGGCTTGACCGCCCAACCCGGATTCTTGTCTTCCCATGCCTTGATATATTTCTCATGGATCGGGTCGATCTTGTCGCCGCAATAGATCCAGCTGATTTCCTTGTCGGCAGCATGGGCAGTCACAGCGCCAAGCGCGGTGGAGCCAAGCAAAGCAAGGGCAACCAGCCCCGTTTTGAAATGGAATGTCACGTTTAAGCTCCCGTTTCTCTGGTGTTTGATTGGTTTTATTGCTTCACCGCGCCGGCGGTCAGACCGCTGACGAGATACCGTTGCAGGAAGAAGATCACGACCAGCGCCGGCGCGATGCCGACGAAGCTTGCAGCCATGAGTTCGTTCCAGACGACCTCCTGCCGGCCGAAATAGGCAAACAGCCCAACCGGCAACGGCATGTATTCCGTTTTCGAATTGAAGGTGAGCGCATAGATGAACTGCTGCGCATAGGCCTCGATGAAGGAAGAAATCGCAACCACAGTGATACCAGGCATGGCGATCGGCAGAATGACGCGGCGCAGCGTGTAGAGCTGGCTCGCGCCATCGACATAGGCGGCCTCGTCGAGTTCGCGGGGAATGCGCCTGATATAGGTGTGCAGCAGCCAGATGCCCGTGGGTATGATGAAGGCCACGCCGGGTATGATCATGGCGAAATAGGTATTGAGCACGCCGAAGGAGCGCATGAGCCGGAACAGCGGGATCAGAAGAACGGCGCCAGAGAACATCTTGACGGCCAGAAAGGCGCCGAGCAGCAGGCCGGCGCCCCTGAACTCGAACCGGGCGAAGGCATAGGCGGCCGGCACCACGAGGATCAGCACGATGATGGTGATCGAACCGGAGATCAGGAACGAGTTGAAGATATACCAGCCGAAGCCCGGCACGCTGGTCCACATCGTACGATAGGCATCGAAGGACCCGTGCTCGGGGATGAAGCGGTAAGGCGATGAAAAAAGCTGGCTGAGCGGCTTGAGCGAGACCAGGAACCCTTCGATGAAGGGCGCCAGGACGAAGGTGAGGAACAGCAGGATTCCGGCATAGATGCCGATGAGCTCATACCATTTGTAACGATTGATCATCGCGGGCTGGCTCATCGCTTGGCTCCTGTGGAAAAGCGGCTGGTGAGGCGGAAATAGGCAAGGCAGAAAAGCGACAGGAAGATGCATATCAGCACCGCACGCGCAGCACCTTCCCCGTATTTGTAAGATCCGATCGCCGTGCGATAGGTGTCGATGATCATCGTCGTCGTCTCGCCGTTCGGGCCGCCGCGGGTCAAGATCCAGATGATGTCGAAGGAGTTGAACGTCGAAATCAGCGACAGCATCGACATGGTGACCAGAGAGGGCACCAGGAGCGGCAGCGTGATGCGGCGGAAGCGATAGAACCGGCCGGCACCGTCGGTCCAGGCGGCTTCATAGAGATCCTGCGGGATCGCCTGCATGGCCGCCAGCATATAAAGCGTCACCATCGGTACGCCGATCCAGACGTCGGTGACGATCGTCGCCCAGAAGGCCGTGCTGCCATAGGCAAGAAACGCAACCGGACTGTCGACGATGCCGAAGCGCTGCAGTAGGCCGGAAATCATGCCGAACTGGCCGTTATACATCCAGCCCCACATGAAGATGCCGATCGCCATGGGCACGATCCAGGGCGGCATGGTCAGCACCCGGAAGAGCGCACGCCCAGGAACCGCCGCATTCAACATGCTCGCGCCCAGGGTGCCGATGATCATCTTGATCGACACGGAAAAGAACGTCCAGATGAACGTGCGGACGATCACCGATGCGAATGTATCGTTGAAGATCTTGCCGTAGTTCTCGAAGCCGACCCAGTTCGTCACCCGCTTCAACGAGGCGTCGGTGAAGGACAGGATTATGGTGTCGACCAATGGATAGGCGACGATGATGGTGACGTAAAGGAGAGCCGGAAAAAGCAGGACCCAGGCGAAGATGATTGTGCTGCGTTGAACACCCATCTTGCGCCCCTCCTTAGGCTGCTCGTGAATAGAGCGCTTCGTCGAACTCGTCCCATATCGGTCGGAGATCCACGACGGTTCGCTTCATACGTGCCTCATCCATCGAAAGCGCCAGGATGCCTGCCTCCAGCGCATTCAAGGTCGAGACCGGCAGGTGCTGCCCCGATTTGACATGCGAGATGATATCGGCCGCCATCTGCTCGTCGGCACCGTAGTGCTGCGAAAGCGCTGTGCGCGTCGCATAGGTCTTTTCGACCACCTTGTTGCCGGTCAGCATCTCATGGACGTTGAAATAGCCGCGAATGAAGTCGCCTTCCGCCATGCCGCGCGAACCCATGATGGCGAAGCGACGGAACTGGTCCGGTACGTTGAGATTGGTGTGAAAGTTCATGCCGACGCCGTTGGCGTATTCGACGATCGCCACCTGGTAATCGATGATGTCGCCATCGCTGTCGAAGACCTTGTCCGATCCCATCCAGCCGCTCGGCTTACGATGGAAAAGCTCGAGGTCGTTGATGCCTTCCCTGGCCGGATCGTTTTCCGGAATGAAGCTCTTGCGCCCGCCGAAGCTTGCGACCCTCTCCGGGCGCGCGCCGACCACGCCATTATAGAGATCGAGGTCGTGGCAGCATTTCTCCAGCATGAAGCTGCCGGAATAATGCTCGTAGCGGCGCCAGTCGCGCATGAAGAACGCGCCGTGATAGGGCTCGATATGTTCGGACGCCTCGATGGAAACGACGTGGCCAAGCTTTCCCTCGGCCTGCGCGACCAGCAGATCGCGATACATGGGCGAATAGCGCAGGACGAGACCGACCATCAGCCTCTCATGGCCATATTTCGCCATCAGCCGGGCAAGCTCGATGCTGTCCTTGATGGTGGTGACGATCGGCTTTTCGCAGAAGATCTTGAGGCCGGCCTCAAGCCCGATGCGAATATGGTCGAGATGCATATGGTTCGGCGAACCGATCATCAGCAGATCGAACTTTTCGTTGGCGATCAGCTCCTGGGGAGTGGCATAGGCCTTTCCGGCGGAAATGCCCTTTTCGATCAAGCCCGGCAGACCCGCCGGCTCCGGATCGACATATCCGGCGATCTCGAAGCTTTCATCAATCGCCTTGAAGACATAGCCCAGATATCCCAGGCGGAATCCCAGCCCAATGATTCCAACTCGCATGCTTTTTCAGTTCCCACTACGTAATTTATTTTCGTAAGATTGGGACAAATTTTCGCATTCGTCAACGACGTTCGCGCATTTACTCGAAAACATGAAATTTATTTTCAGATGACCGCCTAAAAATGCGCAGCCCTATCGGAAGATGCTGCGCCTCATTTCATCGCATTGCTGCTTATTTCGGCATGGCAATGGCGTTATCTGTCAGGCTCGTTATATTGCCAATACTGGTAGTTCGGCTTTCTGGTGCTGCTGGAAGTAACGCCGTCCTGCTCGCAAACATAACCCAGGCGCGGGAGGCCTCGGTAGAAATAGCCCCTAATGAAGTCATCCGGATATAAGGTGGTCGTGCGGCATTGAAATTTCTCGTCGGCCGCCATTTTGGGCTCAGTTACACCAGGCAGGTTCTTGTAAGGGTAGACGGGGCGGACATATGGCTTGGGGAGAAGTGGGTTGTCGGCAAAGCCGGTCGCGGGCATGAGGCCTGCGAGGAACAGAGCAACAATGACGATTTTCGATCTGGTCCACATGAATTGCTATCGTCCTTCACCGATGCGGACGCCACGACCGTGCGCCGCGTCAATCAGATATAGTGAAGCGGATGCCGGGCGCCAACGGGCAGGTCCGCAAAATCGCGTCCGGCGGGCAATATCCATCCCGGCAGGGAACCGTTCACGAGACGTTACACCAAACAAAATGCTTTTATCTCAAAATGCAACATCCACGTGCATCAGGCATTTGCGACAAGTGATAAGCATGTTATATAGTATAGATCTTGCATTCTTCATTTCCCGCCAACGCGATTTCTGTTTGTAGGAGTAACAGTCATTCTCGAACGGATTAGTCGTATTCCTCCGACCGGCGATCCCTTCATTGTTGCCGAGAGCGCGCAGCAAGTTCGCGTCTATGTCATCAATCTCGATCGCTCGCGTGAGCGCTGGGAGAGATTGTGCGGCCAGGCCATGGACTACGACCTGAATATCACGCGAATTCCGGCTATCGACGGTCGTACGGTCGCGGAGAGGGATCGCGCCGATTTTCACCAGAAATCGTTCATCTACCATAACGGCCGCAAGCTGCTGCCCGGCGAATATGGCTGTTATCGCAGCCACCTGCTTGCCCTCCAGCAATTCGTCGCCAGCGGCGACAAGATGGCCATCATCATGGAGGATGACGTCGAGCTGAACGAAAGGCTGATCCCGCGTGCGATTGCCGCCATGGAGTGTGTCAACGGCGCACGCCTCGTCAAGCTGGTCAATCATCGCCTGGTCGGCTTCAAACCGATCTCGGAGACCGCCGAAAGCGATATTGTCGGACGCTGCATGCACGGCCCACAAGGATCCGCCGCCTGCTACATCGTCAATCGAAAGGCCGCCAAGAAGCTGCTCATTACGCTGAAGCCCATGCTCCTTCCGTATGACGTCGCTCTTGAGCGCGGCTGGTCCACCGGCGTCGAGACATTTGCAACGCTCGAAAATATTGCGGATTTCAGCCCGTACCGCTCCGATACGACGATCGGCAAGCGTGTGCACTATCGCGCCGTGAAGCGACATTTCCTGCTACGGGCAACCGCACACTGGTTCCGCACATGCGATCAGCTGCATCGCTGGCGCTATGCCATCAAGGTCAAGCGGGAGACGGGCATCAGCGAACGCTGACGCCGGAGCGGTTGCGCAATTGCGGACGGAAAACCACCGCGCACTTTTCCTGGAACTGCCCTACAGCGGCGCGACGTTGTCGAGATTCGGCTGAACGACGGCGAGGTCCGTTTCACGTTCGCGGTAAACCAGATCGACAACTTCACTGCTCGGCGCATAACCGGACACCAGCTTTTGCAGCATTGTCCGTGCCAGGGGTATGTCGTTCTCGTCCAGTGCCGCCTCCAGCGCCGTAAGTCGCTTCGACAGTTCCGGCCAGGCCAAAAAATCCTCCTTGGCCTGCATGATGCGCGGATGGCTCGTCGGCTGCGGGTTGTCGCCGATCAGCAATTCTTCGAAAAGCTTTTCGCCGGGCCTCAAGCCGGTGATCTCCAGCTCGATATCGCCATCGGGCTCATCCTCGTCCCTAACCGTCAGACCGGACAATTCCACCATACGGCGGGCTAGATCGGCGATGCGTACCGGCTCGCCCATATCAAGCAGAAAGACATCGCCGCCACCCGACATCGCACCGGCCTGGATCACCAGCTGCGAGGCCTCGGGAATGGTCATGAAATAACGGGTGATGTCGGGATGCGTCAGCGTGATCGGGCCGCCGTCGCGGATCTGCTGACGAAACAGCGGCACGACCGAGCCGGATGAGCCAAGCACGTTGCCGAAGCGGACCATGGAGAAATTGGTGCTGGCGACACCGGGTTTGCGACCGGCGTCCATCGCCTGCAGCACCATCTCCGCCAGCCGTTTGCTCGCGCCCATGATGTTGGTGGGACGGACGGCCTTGTCCGTGCTGATGAGGACGAAATCGTCGACGCCATAGTCACGCGCCGCCTGGGCCGTGATCAACGTGCCCAGCACGTTGTTGCGGATGCCTTCGGCGGGATTGTACTCGACAAGCGGCACGTGCTTATAGGCGGCGGCGTGATAGACGGTTTTCGGCCGCCATGCCTCCATGATCTGCCTGATGCGCTGGCCGTCCCGGACGGATGCGAGGAAGGGGATGATGCGGACATCGGCGGGTTCTGCGGATGCAGCCGATTTTTCAAGTTCGCCGTGAATGGCGTAGAGCCCGAATTCATTCTGCTCAACCAGCAGCAGGGAGGATGGGCCGTTCTTCAGGATCTGGCGGCAAAGTTCGCTGCCGATCGAGCCGCCGGCACCGGTCACCATGACGACCTTGCCTCGGATGTTCTTCTCGATCAGCGCGCGGTCGGGGACAATCACGTTGCGGCCGAGCAGATCCTCGATATCGAGTTCGCGCAGGTCGGAGACCGCGACACGGCCCTGCGCGAGCGCCGTCAAATCCGGCATGGTGCGCACGGTGACGCGAGCCTTGCGCATATCTTCGAGGATTTCGTTGCGGCGTTGCCGCGTCGCGTTCGGCAAGGCCAGCAGCACGCCCTTGATCTCGCTGGTAACCGCAAGCGCCGGCAGGTCGGTCGGATCATAGATCGGCAGGCCGCCCATGATGCTGCCCTGCAGGTTGCGATCGTCATCGAGATAGCCGACGACATTCAGCTCGGCGCTGTTGGCAAGAGCGCCCGCGAGCTGGCGACCCGAAGCGCCGGCGCCGTAGATCAGCACCTTGGCGAGCTGATTGCGGTTCAAGAGCCGCTGATAGGCATTGCCGAGCCAATAGCGCGTCCACATGCGCGACAAGCCGATAGCGATCAGCAGCAGCAGCGGCTGCAAGATGCCGACCGTGCGCGGCACACCCGGCACGCTGATCGCGGTAAAAATCGTCATGAAGGCCAGCGCGTAGATGGCCACCGCCTTGAGAACCGTCACGAAAGCCGAAAGGCCCGCATATCGGAAAATGGCGCGATAGAGACCAAGGACGATGAAGATGGGGATGGCAACAAGGAGGGAGACGATGGCCGGCAGCCATTCGACGCCTTGCAGGATGACCCAATCGTCAAGGCGCAGACAATAGGCAAACCAAACAGTCAGCACACAAAGGCTGGCGTCGACCAGCAGCGCGAGCGCACGTTTGGTGGAGCGCGGCAGTGCCAGGAACGGCAGAACGAGCTTATCCGCGGGCACCATTGGTCAGTTTCCCCTGGCGCCGGTCATCGGAACAGCGCACCGCTTCTCTCGCATAGATCGTCTCACAATGTGGCCACGTGACGCATGATGATTGCATCATGCCTTCATTAGTAAAATTCAATCATTCCCAGCGCCGATTTACATCTAGAACAGCCGGCGCACAATTGCATCCCCGATATTGAAGAGGCGGAAGGCGGAAAAAGATCAATAAGGTTCACTTGGCCAGATAGCTGCGGATCACGGGATGCCGGAACAGGCCGAGGAGAATGGCGAAGGTCATGCCAAGACCTGCGCCGAACATTGCGCCGGCGATCAATCCGGCTATCATCATCACTTTCCGAGCCGGACCATCCGCAGTCAGTGGCGGTTCAGCCTCGGAAATCACGCGAATATTGCTCTGCGACAGGTCCTGCGCATCGCTGCTCTGGCCGGATCGCTTGAGAAGCGACTCGTAGAGATCGCGGGTAGCGGCGGCCTTGCGCTGCAATTCGTTCAGGCCGACGAGCTTGCCCGACGTATTGACCTGCGATGCTTTCTGCACCGCCAGCTCCTTGGCAATATCCTGCTCGGTCCCCTGCGCCTGCTCATAGTCGGCGCGCGCCGACGTCATCTGTCGCTGCAATTCGCTCCGTATTTCCGCGGCGAGGCTTTCCAGCGCGGATTTCGCCGCAAGCAGGCGGGGATGGCGGGCACCCAGCTGGCTCTGCAGGCTGCCGACATTGGCGGCAAGCGTCGCATATTGTTGGCGCAGGCTGCTCAGCGCCGTCGATGCCGTGCCGCCGGCAGGGTTGTTGGGGTTGTTGGCGACGACATCCTCGAAGCTCAGCTTGCCGGCCGCATCCGCCCGCGCCTTGGCCTCGATCGTCCTCTGCTGGGCGGTCACCAGCATGTCGTTCAGCGCCGTCAGGCGCTTGTCGGAGATCAGATTGCCCTCGACAGCGACCATGTCATTGTCGGCGCGATAAGCCTCTACCGCTTTTTCAGCTGAAAGCACCTGCTGGCGCAGATCGTCAAGCCTGCTGTCCAGCGCGCTGTTGCTTGTCTTGAAGCTCTTCGCAGCAGCTCCGCTCTCTTCCTCGATGAAGGAGGAAACGAGCTGGTTGGCGATCTTTGCCGATTTCTGCGGATCGCGCGTCGTCACCTTCGCTGTTACGACATAGGTGCTCGATTCGCGAGCGATCTGCACTGCCTTCGACAGGGTTGCCGTCGCTATGTATTTCGCTGCCTCGCCGGTGGCGCCGCCATCGAATTGCGGATCCTGATCGAGCTTCAAGGCGTCTACGACGCGGCCCAACACCCTACCCGAAGACAGGATCTGCGTCTGGCTGTCGATCATCGTCGTGATCAGTTCGGGAGCCGTCGGCGCCTGCTGCGAGGAATCGGCGCCTCCGTTGGGCCGAGGATCGAAATAAAGACTTGTCTCGGCCGAGAATTTCTGCGGGATGAGCGGAATAACGGCAGCGCCCAGCACGGCGCAGACCACCGCCAAGGCGAGAACCAGAAACTTCTTTGCCCAGATCGAGCGAATGGCGGAGCGCAGATCGATCAATGGCGTATCTGCCGCAGGTATCGGCCCCGGTTGCGGAGCGACCGGCGGTACGGCAACGGCTGCCGGTTCCGTGAGCTGCACGGCGGCGACAGCCACCGGCTCGACAGTTAGCGGCGGCGGCGCTTCCTTTTGAAGGTCGTGCCGGTCCGGCATCTGCCCGGGCGCGGAGTTGTTGCTGCTGGCCTGATCGACTGGTTCCGATGATGTGTCGGCCTCTGCTTCGGCGACGAAGTCGCGCGGACGCAATACCGGACTGCGCAGACGCAGACCGTCGCGCTGCGCGTCAGACGGCTGCGTACCGCGCCAACCCGCAAGTCGGTTCGCTCTCCTGCTTTGTTCCATTGAGCTCATGTCAGACTTTCAATGCTCCGCAGGCCGATTCCACGCAGCAGATGCCGAGAGTTTAGAAATGTTTGGCTAACGGAACATTAAGGACACTCCCAGGAAGTCGCCATGCAGGCGCCGGTTCGGTCCGCCCCTTCATCATTATTCAATACCGTAGCCCTTATGAGAGCGACGTATTCTCGTGGACAACAGGAACGTGCAATGACGGGATCGATGACGGAATTTCTGCGCCGCCTGCTGGCCGGGACGGTCATGCTGGCCGCAGCGGTGCAGGCAGACAGCGGTTTCGCCGCGACGCAGCTCTGCTATCGGGGTGTCAATCTTTCCGGCGCGGAGTACGGCGAGCGCGGCGGCGTGGCCAATGTCAACTACACCTACCCATCCGAGGAGACGGTCGGTTATTTCGCGAGCAAGGGCATGAACGTCGTGCGCCTGCCTTTCCGCTGGGAGCGGCTGCAGCCTGTACTCGGCCAGCCTTTCGACAGAGCGGAAATGCAGCGCTTGAAGGAGGCCGTCGACCTCATCCAGAAGCACGACATGGCCGTGGTTCTCGACCCACACAATTTCGGCTACTACGACAAGACCCAGGTAACGCAAGCACCGGCAACGGATCTTGCCTTCGGCGATTTCTGGGCACGACTCGCCATCGAATTCGCCAATCGCAAGGGCGTCATCTTCGGACTGATGAACGAGCCGCACGACATCAGGGCGCCCGACTGGCTGGAGGCGGCCAATACGGCCATTCGCAGCATCCGCACGGTTGGGGCACGCAACCTCATTCTCGTACCCGGCACGAACTGGACGGGGGCGCATAGCTGGTCTACCGACGTGCTGGGCGGCGGCGCCAACGGCACCGTCATGCTTGGGGTCAAAGATCCGCTCGATTTCTACGCCTTCGAATTCCATCAGTATCTCGATGCAGACAGTTCCGGGACGCATCCGGCATGCGATGGCAGCGACAGCGCGCGACAGGGATTGCTCGATGTCACGGACTGGCTACGCAACAACGGCAAGCGCGGCTTTCTTGGCGAATTCGGCGTGCCCGGCACACAGCCTTGCCTCGACGGGTTGAAGGCTGTTTTCGGCATCATGGCCGACAATAGCGATGTTTGGCTCGGCTGGAGCTATTGGGCAGCGGGCGAATGGTGGCCGCCAGAGGAGCCGATGAACGTGCAGCCACGCAACGGCAAGGACCGGCCGCAAATGAAGACGATCACGGCGGCAGTCGGCAAGAAAACACCCTTGGCGCCTGGCTGCACAGCCGTCAAGCCGGCCGGCTGATCGGCTGAACTTCCGCGACCGGAGCAAGGTGGTTCGGCTTTTCACTGAAAGTCTGAGCCGCTCCAGTTCCTTGTTTTCCAGCACATCCGGACGGAAAACCGCTACGAGCTTTTCCCGGAATTGCTCCAGCGGTTAGCGCTTTGTCACGAATCACGGGACTGCTATCGTTGTGATGGCCAAAGCATGCGGCAGTCGTGGACGACAGATGAGAAGCCTCACAGACAAACAGCGTATCGATTATCCGATCCTGGCGATCACGCTGTTTTCGGTGCTCTACAACTGCATCCTCGCCTATATCAACCACAACATCATGCCGCTCTCGATCTCGCACGTCGTGCTGTGCGAGGGTCTGATGATGATCTCCAGCGTGGCTTTCATCCTGAAGAAGGGGATTTACGAGGAAGACCTGCCGATCGTCCTGTTTCTCGGCTTCGCGCTGGTCATCACGATCTACATCATCGTCTTCAACCGCCTGACCTTCATCGACCAGTTCCGCAACATTCTGATCATCTTCGCCTTTGCCGGCATCGGCAGCTGGGCGAGCGAGAGAACGGTGAAGCTCGCTTTCCGGATCGCCTGCACAGCAGTGCTGTTGTTTCTCGTCTGCGAAATCGTCAGCACGCCCTTTTATGTCAGCCTGTTCCATCCCGGCGAATATTTCGAGAATACGCGCGGCATCAAGCAGGTGAGCTTCAACTCGACCGGCCTTTTCGCCAATGCCCTCGGCTTCCAGGGGCGCTTCTCCTTCGGCCTCATCGATCACCGCTCGTCATCGATCTTCCTGGAACAGGTGTCGCTCGCCAATTTCTGCGGCGTCATCGTCATCTACCTGCTCTCCTTCTGGCCGAAGCTCGCCCTCCTTGAAAAGGCGCTGTGCATCTCGACTGTGCTTTTGATCCTGCTCACCAATGACACCCGCACGATGCTGATTTTTTCCTGCGTCAGCATCGGAGGCTATTTTCTGTTTCCGAAAATCCCGAAGGCATTCAATCTGACGCTGATGCCGGTCATTATCCTCATCGGCTTCTTCGTGCATTTCATGAAGCCGGACGAGGTTGGCGACAATTTCACCGGGCGCATCGGGGTCACGATCAAGAAGATGCTGGACCTCGACATCCAGGCAATACTCGGCCTGTCGATCTCACGTATCGGCGAATTTGCCGACAGCGGCTATGTCTATCTCATCTACGGATCGACGATTTTCGGCCTCATCGTCTTCTGGCTCTTCGTCTGCTTCTATCCGGCCGGAAGGACGGCGGCGCAAAGACGCTGTGCGCATTCACTCTCTCTTTTCATTTTTCTGAATATGATGATCGGCGGTACGGCGATCTTTTCCATCAAGATCGCCGGGCTGCTCTGGCTGCTCGTCGGTTACATGCGTGTTTCCGACAACCCGCGCGCCGTTCGGGTGCAGTCGGAAAACCTAAATGAAAGTAGAGTGCCGGGCTGACGACCATTCACGTCGGCAACGGCCGCGTGAGGATCGAGATGCTTGTTCAGTTGCAGTATCTGCGTGCCATCGCCGCGCTGATGGTCGTCTATTTTCATTCGATACTACAGGTGTCGAAGGTCCAGCCCGACTTCCAGACGGATTTCTACCTTTCCGGCGAAACCGGCGTCGACATTTTCTTCGTGCTCAGCGGCTTCGTCATGTGGCTCACCACTGCCGGGCGTGAAATACGTCCGCTGGATTTCTACCGACGCCGCATCCAGCGCATCGTGCCGCTCTACTGGCTGGCGACCTTGTTCGCAGCGAGCGTGGCACTTCTCGCTCCGACATTATTGAAGTCGACGGTCTTCGATCTTCCGCATCTGATTGCCTCGCTCTTTTTCCTTCCCTGGAAAAATCCCGCCGATCCGACGATGGCGGTCCCGGTGGTCGTTCCGGGCTGGACGCTCAATTACGAAATGTTCTTCTATTTCGTGTTCGGCTTGCTGCTGCTCGTGCGCGAAAAATATCGCATTGCGGCACTCTTTGCGACGATGACGACGATCATTCTCGTCTGCCGCTTCATGCCGGGCGGCATGACGGCGGCCAAATTCTACAGCGACCCGATCATCTACGAATTCCTGGCAGGCGTGGTTCTCGCCAAGCTCTATCTCGACAAGATCCTGCTGCCGCAGGCGGTTGCCTGGCCGGCGCTGGTGGTGGGATTCTCCTTTCTGCTGATCAACGAGGCACTTTGCGACGCCAGCACCCGCGCCTATACGTGGGGCGTCCCCGCGATCGTCATCCTGTATTCGGCCGTGTCGATCGACTTTTCGAAGCTTCCGGTCATCGCGACGCTGAACTATCTCGGCGATGCCTCCTATAGCATCTATCTCACCCACGCCTTCACGCTCGCATTTCTACGTATCATTTGCGTCCATCTGAACATCCAGATTCTGACAAGTCCTCCGGTCTTCATCGTCAGCTGCATCATCTGCTCGGCAATTGGCGGCGCCATCATTCATGAGCTGACGACACCCAGCCGCTGGCGGAAATGGAAGAGGAAGCGCGCGGTCGCCGCTTGACCGCCTCCTATCAGATTTTTTGGCGTCTGCTCTCAAGACGACGGGGATACGCGGCTTAAAGGCGCAATGGGAACGGAGTTTTCCGCCGCCTGTCATAAGCTTTGTCCCACGTTCGGATCGGGGAGCTTTTCCCTGAGTGCTGATTGCGATAAGCGAGCGCCGACGATGAGCCGTTCTACGAGGGAAGAGACATGAAGAACTATGTACTGACTGTATCGTGCCAGTCGACGCGCGGGATCGTTGCGGCGATAGCCAATTATCTGGCCGACCAGGGCTGCAACATCGTCGATTCCAGCCAGTTCGACGATCTCGACACCGGCAAGTTCTTCATGCGCGTCTCCTTCATCTCCGAGCAAGGGGTCGGCCTGGAGGCGCTGGTCGAAGGCTTCAAGCCGGTCGCCGCCAAGTTCGAGATGGAGGCCGAGATCCATGATGGCAAGAAGCGCATGAAGGTGCTCTTGATGGTCTCGCGCTTCGGCCATTGTCTCAACGACCTGCTCTACCGCTGGAAGATCGGCGCGCTGCCGATCGACATCGTCGGCGTCGTCTCCAACCATTTCGATTACCAGAAGGTGGTGGTCAACCACGACATCCCCTTCCACCATATTCCGGTGACGAAGGCCAACAAGCCGCAGGCGGAAGCACGGATCATGGAGGTGGTCGAGCAGACCGGCACCGAACTGATCGTGCTGGCCCGCTACATGCAGATCCTGTCGGATTCGATGTGCCAGAAGATGTCTGGCCGCATCATCAACATCCATCATTCCTTCCTGCCGTCCTTCAAGGGGGCGAACCCCTACAAGCAGGCCTATGAGCGCGGCGTGAAGCTGATCGGGGCGACGGCGCATTACGTGACGGCCGATCTCGACGAAGGTCCGATCATCGAGCAGGACACGGCGCGCATCACGCATGCGCAGTCGGCCGACGATTACGTCTCGATCGGCCGCGATGTCGAGAGCCAGGTGCTGGCCCGCGCCATCCATGCGCATATCCACTACCGCACCTTCCTCAACGGCAACCGCACCATCGTCTTCCCGGCAAGCCCGGGAAGCTATGCATCCGAGCGGATGGGGTGAGCCCCGATCGTTCGATCCACGGCCTTTCCCGATTACAGCATCCGCCGCAGCACCTCATCCTTTCGGAAGAGGTGGTGCCAGAGGGCTGCCACGACATGCAGGCTGACGATCGCATATAGGCAATAGGCGCCGTATTCATGGATTTCGGCGGCCATTCTCTCCAGCGGCTTGTCGAGCGGCAGGAGATTAGGCCACTGGAAAAGCCCGAACCACGGCAGGTCGTAACCGCCGGCCGCGGAGGTCGTGTAGCCTGCGAGCGGCATGAGGATCATCAGCGCATAAAGCAGGATATGCACGCCCCGCGCCGCATAGTGGTTGAGGGCGTCGAGCGGCTGCCGATATGCGGGCTCGCCGAAAGAAAACCTGAGCGGCAGGCGGATTGCAATCAACGCCAGCGCCGTCATGCCGAGCGATTTATGCACATCGAGAAGGCCGCGGCGAAGCGCCGAGCCCGGCACGAGATACGAGCAATAAAGACCAAGGCCGAGAGCTGAGATGATCACAATGGCCATAGTCCAGTGCAGGATTCGCTGCGACGGTCGGTATCGGAGTGTTGGCGTATCGGACGAGGCCTCGGTAGTGTTCGGCATATGCTGGTTCTCCGGTGGTCATGGGATTTCGGCGCAAATGGGTTGATCGTCCGGAACCTGGCTGATTTGAAGGCTTGTCAATTCACCTTCTCGCGAGCTGTGACGCCCGCAATCCGAAGTGCGATTGATGTCGTGCCAAAGGCGAAAACCCTTAGCGAGGCGATGGAAATCGTCCGGCGAGACGCGGGCCGGTTGCAGCTATTCGACTGAGGTCGACATCTGGGCGGAAGCCGCGCGAAGCCTATCTTCCGACTTATGTTCGATCACCCTATCTGTTTTCGGTGATTTTCTTTAGGATGGAATGGTTTAGTGTCGACGCAAATGAACCGTCCGGGGGGATGCCATGGCTGACGCCGCGCTCGTGAACCGTATGCAACTGCAAAGACCGGATATCACGCCGGAAGACGCAGCCGAGATCCTGCAGACGCATTACGGCCTCAGCGGAGCATTGAGCGAACTCGGCAGCCAGCAGGACCGCAACTATCGCATCGATGCCGGCGACAACGCCTATGTGCTGAAGATATGCCGGGCCGAATACGAGCTGGTCGAGCTCGAAGCGCAGAACGCCGCCATCCGCCACCTGCACGGCAAGCCCGATGCGCCTCGCATACCCGATGTCGTGCCATCACTCAACGGCCGCGACATTCTCACCATCACCATCCGCGAACAGGACTATCTCGTCCGGCTGCTCGGTTTTCTCCCCGGGCAGACATTGACGCGGCGCAAACATCTCTCACCGGCGGCCGCCGCCGGTCTCGGAGCACTTTCGGCCCGGCTCGCACGCGACCTCGCCGATTTCGAGCATCCCGGCCTTCACCGGAACCTGCAATGGGACCTGCGCCGGGCCGGGCCGGTCGCCGTGCAGCTCCTGTCGGCCATAACGGACCATGAGGCACGCGACCGCATCGCCAAGGCAATGGTGGCGGCGGTCAAGCGCATCCAGCCGCTCGCGAGCGCGCTGCGCGTCCAGCCCGTCCATCACGATGTCACCGACGACAATGTCGTCAGCCACCCTGATGCGCATGGTCAGCTCGTCCCGGACGGCGTGATCGATTTCGGCGATATCATCCAGGGCTGGCTGGTCGGCGATCTCGCCGTCACCTGCGCCTCGCTGCTGCATCACGCTGATGGTAATCCCTTCCAAATCCTTCCGGCCGTCAGGGCCTATCATGCGATCTATCCGCTGGAAGAGGCCGAGGCCAAGGCCCTATGGCCCCTGATCGTCGCGCGCGCCGTCATCCTGGCCGCAAGCACCGAACAGCAGCTCGCCATCGATCCCGACAACGACTATGTGCGCGGCAATCTCGATTTCGAACGCGAGATTTTCGATGTCGCGACCGGTGCGCAACCGGATGTGATGGAGGCCGCGATCCTGCGAACGATCGGCTTCGATGTCACCCCGATCGCGACCGAAGGCTGGTCGGCGCTGCTGCCGGATATCGATCCGCGAGAGATCGTCGCTGTCGATCTTTCCGTCACCGGGCCGGATTTTATCGATGGCAACTGGCAAAAGCCTGACATGGACTGGCGGCTGCTTGCGCAGGCGGCGATTGCCTCCGGCGCGGCGGCAACGCGCTACGGCGAATTCCGCCTGTCACTCGCGGCTCCGCTCAGCATGGCGCCGCCACGGAATTTCGCTCTGCACAGTGACATCTGCCTGCCGGCCGGCGCGACGGTTGCGGCGCCCTTCCCCGGGCTTCTACAGCGTCAAGGGCAACATCTTGTCCTTGTCGGCGAAGAGATCAGCCTGCATCTCGATGGTGTCGACACCGCACTCGAAGACGGCGCGGCCATCGAACGGGGCGCGACCCTGGGCACGATCGGCAGCGAGGGATCGGCGATCGGCGGATTGCGCGTGCAGTTCTGCCGTGTGCCGACACTGGAGCCGCCGCTCTATGCTGCAGCGGATCAGGCTGATGGATGGTCTGCCGTCTGCCCCTCGCCCGCCGCTCTGCTCAATGCCGCCTGCGAAGCGCCACGGCCGGATTCCTCCTCACTGCTTTCCTTGCGCAATGCGCATTTCGCCGAGCCGCAGAAACATTATTACGAGATCCCGCCGCAGATCGAACGCGGCTGGCGCGAATTCCTGTTCGACATGCAGGGCCGCTGCTATCTCGACATGGTCAACAACGTCACCACGCTCGGCCACGCCCATCCGCGACTGACGGCGGCCATCGCGCAGCAATGGTCCCGGCTCAACACCAACTCCCGCTTCCATTATGCCGCCGTCGCGGAATTTTCCGAGCGGCTGGCGACGCTGGCGCCGGAGGGGCTCGACAGCGTCTTCCTCGTCAACAGCGGCTCCGAAGCCAACGATTTGGCCATTCGCCTCGCCTGGGCGCATACCGGCAAGAGAAACATGCTTTGCCTGCTGGAGGCCTATCATGGCTGGACAGTCGCGAGCGACGCCGTCTCCACCTCGATTGCCGACAATCCGCAGGCGCTGACGACGCGGCCCGACTGGGTCCATCCCGTCATTTCCCCCAATACCTATCGCGGCCCATTCCGGGGCCCTGACTCGGGCCCCGATTATCTCGACGACGTCGCCGCAAAATTGCAGGCCATCGACCAAAAGGGCGACGGCCTTGCGGGCTTCATCGCGGAGGCGGTCTACGGCAATGCCGGCGGCATCACCCTGCCCCATGGCTATCTTGCCGGCGTCTATGATGCCGTGCGGCAACGCGGCGGCCTCTGCATCGCCGATGAGGTGCAAGTGGGCTATGGCCGGCTCGGCGAGCACTTCTGGGGCTTCGAGAGCCAGGGCGTCGTGCCCGATATCATCACCATCGCCAAGGGCATGGGCAACGGCCATCCGCTCGGCGCTGTCATCACGCGCCGCGAGATTGCCGAATCGCTCAAAAAGGAAGGCTATTTCTTCTCGTCTGCCGGCGGCAGCCCGGTAAGCTCCATCGTCGGGCTTACGGTTCTCGACATTCTGAGGGACGAAAACCTGCAGGAAAACGCCCAGCTCGTGGGCGAGCGCCTGAAGGCGGGGCTAATCGCGCTCATGGAGCGCTTTCCCCTGATCGGCGCGGTGCACGGCATGGGCCTCTACCTCGGCGTGGAGTTCGTCCGCGACCGTGAAGCGCTGACGCCCGCCACCGAGGAGACGGCCGCGATCTGCGAGCGCCTGCTCGATCTCGGGGTCGTCATGCAGCCGACCGGCGATCACCTGAACGTGTTGAAGATCAAGCCGCCGCTCTGCCTTTCCGCCGAGAGTGCCGATTTCTTCGTGAAGGCGCTGGAAAAGGTACTTGGAGACGGATTTTGATCCGTCCAACAGCGCCATTAACCATTAGGGTAATTTAGCGGCGGGTGAATTTTAATGCCGCCGGGGCATTGCCGAATCTCTCGTTCATTCCTACTTGTCTGTCGGTGATCGGCAATACCGTTCCACTACGGAAAGTTGCGCGGAGGTTGACACAACCTGCCCCGCAATTAGCCAGGTACGGAATTATATTTCCCCGATCGTCGACATTTTGACATCTTTCGGAATATGTTTCTGGAGATGTATTTGTTATTATCTACTAAGATTGTAGACAATAACACATCGGATCACCGGCTCTGGAATCGGAGCCTTAACAAGTACAACACCAACTAGGGACGTGACATGCTGAAAGTTAAAGCCATCGCTTCGATCCTTGGGCGGTCCGTGCTTGGCCATGACCGCTCGGGCGCGCTCTCCAGCCCGCGCTGTCGAATGTGACGTTCGTCCCCTTACCGGATTCAAACAGTCAATTCGCCATGTCTGCGCCGATAGCGGTGCGGAGGGAGTATATTTATGAAGAAGCAAGTTATCGAATACGCCGGCGTTCCGGTCGGCATCGTCGTTCCCGATCAGGATCGGCTCAAGTTCATTGCTGTGAAATATCACGTCCATGATCTGGACGAGCAGCACTTCAGAAATGCAGACGAAGTGAAGCTCGCGATCCGCGATCTCCTTTCTCGCCAACAGGCAAAGCCGATCCACGTTTGATGGATCGGCCTTGCCGCCACTTTTACATTCCAATCACCCGCCCTCGCCCTTCGAGGGTCGCTACGCTCTCACCTCAGGGTGAGCGCTGATCTTTCCGCTACAATCAACCGGACCTATCCTGCTTTCGCCTTCGAAATCAGGTTTTATTGCATTCCACGCGAGGCCACTCCGCCCTCATGGTGAGGTGGCCCGAAGGGCCCTCGAACCACGAGGGTCGGCCCCGACGCTCCAACAAACCCATCTTGTCTTTTCATCCTCTTTACGGTCCTATCGCCGTGACAGCCTCGCGCTGCAAAAGGCGAAGGATTTTTCATTGGCTGCTCTTCTCAATCTCCTGACCGATATCGAAGGCGTCGCCGTCGGTCATTCCACCGATCTTGCGCTCGGCTCCGGCGTCACCGCCATCATCTTCGACGAACCGGCCGTGGCCTCCTACACAGTGCTCGGCGGCGCGCCGGGCGGACGCGATACCGCGCTGCTGGATCCGGCCATGACGGTCGGGGTGGTGGATGGCCTCGTTCTTTCAGGCGGTTCCGCCTTCGGGCTCGATGCGGCCGGCGGTGTTCAGGCGGGTCTTCGCGAAATCGGCCGTGGCCTGCAGGTCGGCGACGCGCGGGTGCCACTTGCGCCGCAGGCGATCCTTTTCGATCTCATCAATGGCGGCAACAAGGACTGGGGCCGGCATTCGCCCTATCGCGATATGGGCTATGCCGCCTTCAAAGCCGCAGGCAAAGGGCCGTTTGCACTCGGCAGCGTCGGCGCCGGCACAGGTGCCACGACGGCTACGGTCAAGGGCGGGCTCGGTTCGGCCAGCGCCGTCAGCAGCAAGGGATACCGGATCGCCGCCATCGTCGCCGTCAACGCGCTTGGCTCCGCCACCATCGGCGACGGCCCACATTTCTGGGCCGCTCCTTTCGAGGAGAATGGCGAATTCGGCGGGCTCGGCTTGCCGAAAACCATTGATACACGCTTGCGGCTGAAGGGCACCAATGTCACCGCCACGACGATCGGCGCCATCGTTACCGACGCACGGCTGACCAAGGCGGAGGCACATCGCCTGTCGATCTTAGGCCATGACGGCTTTGCCCGCGCCCTGTTGCCGACGCATCTGCCGCTGGACGGTGATACGATATTTGCGGCCTCCACCGGCAAGCATGATCGCGACGACATGCCGAGCTTCATGGAGCTCTGCCACCTCGCCGCCATCGTCATGGCTCGCGCGATCGCCCGCGGCGTTTACGAGGCGGCGGCGCTGCCGATCGACGGCACGCAGCCCGCGTGGCGGGATCGCTTCGCCAAGCCTGTCGCCTAGCCGGAGGTTTCGCGCATGCAGATCCGGGCGCTGATCTATTTCGACGAGCTGGTGCGCACCAGTTCGATGCGCCAGGCGGCCGAAAACCTGAATGTGGCGCCGACGGCCATCAGCCGGCAGATCGAGAATCTCGAATATCACTTCGGCACGCAGCTGGTGGAGCGCAGCGCCCGTGGCGTCAAGCTGACGGCCGCCGGCGAATTGCTGGCCGCACGCGCCGGCCGGACGCTGCGCGAACTCGAGCATGTGCATCAGTTGATCGAAGACCTGAAGGGCCTCCAGCGCGGCCGCGTCAGCATCTATGCCAATGGTGCTGCGGTCGCCAATATCCTCGCTCCCGCGCTTGCCGAATTCAGCCTGCGCTATCCGAGGCTTCGCTTCGAGGTGACCATCACCAGCGCTCGCGGCGCCATCGAAGCCGTCAACAGTGCCGAGGCCGATATGGCGGTGACGCTGTTCGCGCCGCCGCTTTCGGGAACCAAAGTGCGCCTGCGCTCCGAGCTGATTTACGACGTGATCCTCGCGGCCTCGCATCCGCTCGCGGGTAGCAAGGAGATCACTGTGGCCGAAATCGCCGCGCAAGCGCTTGCCGTGCCCGACCGCTCCTTCGGTGCGAGGCAAGCCTTCGACGCCCTGTTCGAGCGTGAGGGGCTGACGCTCGATCCGGTATTCGAGACTGGATCGCTGGAAATGCAGAAGGAGCTGGTGCTGCGTGGCGCTGCGATCACCATGCTGCCGGCGCTGACGGTGCAGCGAGAGATCGCGGCGGGCCAGCTTATCGCCTTGCCGGTCGCTGATGGTAAGGGAGTGAGGACACCGATCGACCTGTGCGTCGCTCCCGACCGCCAGCTTTCCTTTGCCGCCGGCAAGCTGCTTGATTTCATCGAGCGCTTCATGCGCCAGCAACTGACCGCCAAGGAGAGGCAGGATTGATCGAAATACTGTAGATGACGGAATTCAGTGTAGCGATATCGGCTACACTGAGCACACATTTTCAGAATTGAGTGTACGCCCGCGAGATGACACTATCTTGAAAAGACCGTATGCCGGAAGGGAAGCCGGACTTGCGGACAAAAGCAAGGGAACTGAAATGACCACGTTTTTACGCCCGAGCCTCGGCGATTTTGCGCGCCGCCTCGCCTGCGGTGCGGCGCTTTCCGCCGGTCTTTTGATGCTTGGTCTAACGCCAGCGGAAGCTGCCAAGACGACGCTCAATCTCGGCATGAGCGTCGAGCCGACCGGGCTCGATCCGACGATCGCAGCACCCGTCGCGATCGGTCAGGTCACCTGGCAGAATATCTTCGAGGGGCTCGTTGCCATCGACGAAAGCGGCAAGATCGTGCCGCAGCTCGCAAAGAGCTGGGAAATATCTGCCGATGGCCTGACCTATACGTTCAAGCTGCAGAGCGGCGTCAAATTCCATGATGGCGAGGCCTTCGATTCGGCAGCGGCGAAATTCGCGCTCGATCGCGCCCGCGGCAAGGATTCCGTCAATCCGCAGAAGCGCTTCTTCGCGACCATCGCCTCGATCGATACGCCGGATCCGCAAACGCTGGTCCTGCATCTTTCCTCGCCGACCGGCAGCCTGCTCTACTGGCTCGGCTGGCCCTCTGCGGTCATGGTCGGACCGAAATCCTCCGCCAACGACAAGACGACGCCCGTCGGCACCGGCCCGTTCAAGTTTTCCTCTTGGGCGAAGGGTGACCATGTCGAACTCACCAAGAACCCCGATTACTGGAACAAATCCGTCGACGTGAAGCTCGAGAAGGTCACCTTCCGCTTCATTTCCGACCCGCAGGCCGAAGCTGCGGCCCTGAAAGCCGGCGATGTCGACGCCTTTCCGGAATTCGCCGCGCCCGAGCTGATGAGCTCCTTCGACGGCGACCCCAGGCTGATGACCAAGATCGGCAATACCGAGCTGAAGGTCGTGGCCGGTATGAACAATACGCGCAAGCCCTTCAACGACAAGCGCGTGCGCCAGGCGCTGATGATGGCGCTCGACCGCAAGACGATCATCGAGGGCGCCTGGTCCGGTTTCGGCACGGCGATCGGCAGCCACTACACGCCGAACGATCCCGGCTACAAGGACCTGACGGGCACGCTTCCCTATGATACGGCGAAGGCCAAGGCGCTGCTCGCCGAAGCCGGCTATCCAAACGGCTTCAGCTTCACCATCAAGACACCGCAGATGGCCTATGCGCCGCGCAGCGCCCAGGTGATGCAGGCCATGTTCGCCGATATCGGCGTGACGATGAACATCGAGCCGACCGAGTTTCCGGCCAAGTGGGTGCAGGACGTCTTCAGCGGCCGCAACTACGATATGACCATCGTCGCTCATGCCGAGCCGCTTGATATCGATATCTATTCGCGCGACCCTTATTACTTCAACTACAAGAACCCTGATTTCAACGAGCTGATGAAGAAGATCCAGCTCACTGCCGACCCGGTCGAGCAGAACAAGCTTTACGGGGAGGCGCAGACCATTCTCGCCGAGGATGTGCCCGCACTCTTCCTCTTCGTCATGCCGAAGCTCGGCGTCTGGGACAAGAAGCTGAAGGGCCTCTGGGAAAGCGAGCCTATTCCCTCGAACGTCCTTACCAACGTTTCCTGGGAAGACTGACCTCTTTCGCCTGCAGGCGCGGACGGGCGAATCGTTTCGCCCGCCGCCAACCATTTCGATGCCGGGCATGATCGGCCATGGACATGTTATGATCGCACTCCTCATCCGTAGGATTTTCGGGCTCCTGCTGACGCTGATCGCCGTTTCGCTGCTGGTCTTCGCGGTCATGGCGCTGCTGCCGGGCGATCCCGCTGCGATCACGCTCGGCACATCCGCGACACCGGAGACACTTGCAGCGCTGAGGCACGATATGGGCCTCGACCAGCCGCTGATCGTCCGCTACGGCCAATGGCTAGCCGGCGCGCTGACCGGTGATCTCGGCAAATCCTATACCTACGGCGTGCCGGTCGTCGGCCTGATTGCCGAACGGCTGGCCGTCACGCTGCCGCTTGCCGCCCTTGCCGTCGTGCTTTCGGTCCTCATCGCCGTTCCCCTCGGCGTTGCGGCTGCCGCCAGGCGCGGCGGCTTCTTCGACATCCTCGCCGCGCTGTTTTCGCAGATGGGCATTGCCGTGCCGGGTTTCTGGGTGGGGCTGCTGCTGGTGCTGCTGTTTGCCACCTCGCTCGGCTGGATGCCGGCCGGCGGCTTTCCCGGCTGGGGCAATGGGCTCTGGCCAGCGATGAAATCGCTGGTGCTGCCGGCTGTCGCCCTTGCTCTGCCGCAGGCGGCGGTGCTGACCCGGGTCACCCGTTCGGCCGTGCTCGACACACTGCATGAGGATTTCGCCCGCACGGCGCTTGCCAAGGGCCTGTCGCGCAGCCGCGTGCTCTGGGGACATGTCGTGCCGAATGCGCTGGTGCCGGTGCTCACCATTCTCGGCCTGCAATTCACCTTTCTCGTCGCCGGAGCCGTGCTGATCGAAAATGTCTTCACCCTGCCCGGCCTCGGCCGGCTCGCCTATCAGGCGCTCAGCCAGCGTGACATCATCGTGCTTCAGGATGTCGTGCTGTTCTTTGCCGGCCTCGTCATCGTCGTGAACTTCCTGGTGGATCTCTCTTATCTCGTCATCGATCCCCGGCTTCGGGCTGGAGGTGCACGATGAGCGTCACCGACAGCGCGACCGTCGCCCGCCCCCACCGTTCCCGCTTTCGCGGGCTGCGCCGCGCCAACCTGATCCTCGGGGCGATCATCATCCTTGCGCTTGTCGGCATCGCCATTCTCTCGCTCTTCTGGACGCCGGTGCCGCCGGCGAAGATGCAGATCACCCACAAGCTGCAGCCGCCTTTCGGCTTTGGGCTTCTCGGCACGGATCAGCTCGGCCACGACGTATTGTCCATGCTGATGGCCGGCTGCTGGAATTCGCTGTCGATCTCGGTCTCGGCCGTTGCGATCGGTGGCACGCTCGGGACGATCATCGGCATCACGGCGGCGGCGCGGCGCGGTATTTTCGAGGCGCTGGTCATGCGTGCCTGCGACGTGATCTTCGCGCTGCCGCCCATCCTCTCGGCCATGATCCTCGGCGCCTTTTTGGGAACGGGGCGGACAACCGCAATTCTGGCCATTGCCGTCTTCATGGTGCCGGTGTTTGCCCGCGTGGCGCTTGGCTCTGCTCTGCAGGCCTGGAGCCGCGACTATGTGCTGGCGGCGCGCGCGATCGGCAATACGCAGCTTTCGATCACCGTGCGTCACGTGCTGCCGAATATCATGAGCGGCATCATCGTGCAGGCGACGATCCAGCTTGGCCTCGCGATCCTGACCGAAGCCGGGCTTGCCTTCCTGGGCTTAAGCGTGCCGCCACCGGAGCCGACCTGGGGCAGGATGCTCGCCGATGCCCAGACCTATTTCCATGCCGCGCCGTGGCTCGCCCTCCTGCCAGGCCTTGCCATCGCACTCTCCGTCCTCGGCTTCAACCTGCTCGGCGACGGCCTGCGCGACCTTCTCGACCCCCGCGAGGCGGCACGCTGATTTCAGACACGAAGAGAATAGACCATGACCGAACCGACCGATCTTTCCATCCGAGACCTCAAGCGCAAATTTGCCGACAAGAGCCTGTCGCCCAGCGAATACTGGCTGGCGCTCGAACAGCATATCGATGCGTGGGAGCCGACGATATCGGCTCTCTATGCCTATGATCCCGAGGATGCCCGCAGGCAGGCAGCCGCCTCCAGCGCACGCTGGGCAAAGGGCGCGCCGCTTGGGCCGCTGGACGGCATCCCGGTGACCTTGAAGGAACTGATCGCCACCAAGGGCCAGCCGGTGCCGCTCGGCACGGCCGCCGTCGAGCTCGTTCCGGCAGCCGAGGACGCGCCGATCGCCGCCCGCATGCGCGAGGACGGCGCGGTGATCTTTGCCAAGACCACCTGCCCCGACTATGGCATGCTTTCCTCCGGCCTTTCGAGCTTCCACAAACTCAGCCGCAATCCATGGGATCCCTCACAAAATCCCGGCGGCTCCAGCGCCGGAGCTTCGGCAGCCGCGGCCGCTGGCTACGGACCGCTGCATATCGGTACGGATATCGGCGGTTCCGTGCGCCTGCCGGCCGGCTGGACCGGCATCTTCGGCTTCAAGCCGAGCCATGGCCGCATTCCCGTCGATCCCTATTATGTCGGGCGCTGCGCCGGGCCGATGACCCGAACCGTCGAGGATGCGGCCTTCTCCATGGCGACGCTGTCGCGGCCGGACTGGCGCGACGGCACCAGCCTGCCGCCGAGCGAGATCGACTGGCTGGACCTCGACATCGACGTCAGGGGAATGAAGATCGGCCTGATGCTGGATGGCGGCTGCGGGCTGCCTGTCGATGACGAGGTGCGCGATGCCGTTATATCAGCCGCCAGACGCTTCGAGGAAGCCGGTGCCATCATCATCGACGTTGCGCCGGTGCTGACACGGCAGATGCTGGATGGGCTCGACGTCTTCTGGCGCGCGCGCTTCTGGGGCGACATCATGGGTCTCAGCGAGGAACGCCGCAACATGATCCTGCCCTATATCCATATATGGGCCAAGGGCGGCGCCGATGTCAGCGGCGTCGAGGCAGTGCGCGGCTTCAACCAGACGATCGAGATGCGCAAGAGCTGCGGCAGGCTTTTCACCGAGGTAGACGCCGTGCTTTCGCCGACCAATCCGATCGTCTCCTATCCGGCGGAATGGGCCTCGCCCACCAACGACCCGGCCCTGCCGTTCGAGCACATCGCCTTCACCGTTCCCTGGAACATGTCGGAGCAGCCGGCCTCCTCGATTAATTGCGGCTTCTCCCGCTCCGGCATGCCGATCGGCCTGCAGATCGTTGGCCCGCGCTTCGACGACATGCTGGTCCTGCGGCTCTCCAAGGCTTTCGAGGACTGGACCGGCGGTGTTACCAACTGGCCGAAGCGGCCGGGATGAGCCGCCGGCTAGAGCGGTTACGCGGTTCACGGAATCCCTGACCGCTCTATGCTATTGTTTTTACGCAATTCCGGACGGAAAACCGCTACGCACTTTTCCTGGAATTGCTAGTCTCGTGCCAAGGGTAGCGTAAGACCGATCTTCACCCGGTCCATGGTGACGAGCGATTTGAACTTCGTCACATTCGGATTGTCGTAGAAAAGGCGGCGCGTCAGGACTTCATAGTCGGACATGCTGGCCACGACGACGACGAGAACGAAATCGGCCTCGCCGGTGACCTGGTAACATTGTTGAACTTCGGGTGCGTCAAGGAAGCTGCGCTTGATCGCATTGATAAGATCGTAGCGTTCGTTGGCGATCTGGACTTCGACGATGATGGTGATCGGCAATGCCACTGCCGCCGGATCGACGACCGCGATATTCGCCTGTATGACGCCGCTCGCCTGCATGCGCTTGATGCGCCGCTGCACCGCGGGTGCCGACAGGTGGACGTGCTCGCCGATCGATCGCTGCGGGACGGTGTTGTCCTTCTGAAGAATATCGAGGATCTCCAGATCGAAACCGTCGAGGTTGGGCATTTCAAAACATCCCGTCATCAAAAATGAAACAAAATTGCACGAATGCTGCCTAAATGGAGCCAAATCCTCGCTTCTTATGCAATAGATTTGCGCCACAAACCATCTGACTCCAAAAAAGGTACAGGAATGTCTGCGCCCGAATACGATATCCGGTCCCCGGCCCTTGGCGAAACCATGGCGGCGAAAGACGTTGCCGCCATCGGCGTAGCCTCCGCATCCGATGGCTCGAAGGGTCTGGTTGTCGGTCTGGTGGCGATGGTTCTCGCGGCGCTGGCGATGAGCATCTCCCCCAGCCTTGTGCGCCTGGCCGATGTCGGCCCCTTCGCCAGCGCATTCTGGCGTGTCTTTCTCGCCCTGCCTATCCTTTGGGTATGGATGCGATATGCTGAGGCGGCAGGGGCCGACGCGCCCCGCGCGAGCTTCACGCTGGCGACCATCCTTGCCGGTCTCGCCTTTACGGGAGACCTGTTCTTCTGGCATCTCGCCATCTTGCGGACCACCATCGCCAACGCGACCTTCTTTGCGACGATGGCGCCGCTATGGGTCGTTATCTTCGGCTGGCTGCTGCTGCGGCAAAGGGTCAACCGCGCCACGCTTGTCGGGCTCCTCGTATGCCTTTCGGGCGGCACGGCGCTGGTGGTGCAGAGCCTTGCATTCAATCCAAGCCGCGCCGTCGGCGATACGCTGGGGATCATCACCGGTGCCTTCTTCGGCCTCTATTTTCTGGCGGTCGGCGCGGCGCGCGGCAGGACGAACGCCGCACGCGCGACCTTCGAATTGAGCGTCGTCACATCGGCAATCCTCTTTGTCGTTGCCTTCTTCTTCGAGCCGAGGATGCTGCCGCAATCGGTTTCGGGATGGGGCGTTCTCCTTGCGCTCGGCCTTGTCAGCCATGCCGGCGGGCAGGGGCTGGTCTCGGTGGCGCTCGGACGCCTGCCAACCGTTTTCTCGTCGCTCGTCATTTTCCTCGAGACGATCGCCGCCGCGCTTTTCGCCTGGGTCCTATTCGGTGAAAATGTCACGCTGATACAGGCCCTGGGCGGGATCATCATCGTCGCAGGCATCTGGATTTCCCGGCCGCGCACGCCGTAGAGGCTGTCTCGCGAAGGAAGCACGGGGCGCCAACCGCATTACAGCGTGGCGGCGCCCTTTTGCTCGATGTCGGCATCGAGATCGTGCAATGCCTTTTCGATGACGCGCAGATCGTCCTGAAGACCGTCGTCCGCGCTCATCGAGCTTTCGCTGCCGGCGCGCTGGATGCCGCGCGCTTCACTTTGCAATTCGCGCAGCCTGTCGATCTTGCCGCTCTTGCGGATATGGCTGTCGCACAGAATATCCCTGACTGTCTTTTCCATCGCCGTAATGGGCATGTTTCTTCTCCTCTCGATAGGATATCGCGATCAGAAGAATAACGGACGAGCGGAGAGACTGTTCCGAGGCAGGTCAACCGACGAAGCGGCGGTATCCGGTCGGCTGTTGGTAGAGCCAGCCGATACGCTCGACGGCGGCGGCGAAATTCTCGCGCGCGACGGTCATGGTATGGCCATTCGCATGGACGATGGTCTCCGGGTCCTCCATGATCGCAACATGGCCTTTCCAGAAGACGAAATCGCCACGACGCAGCTCCTCGCGGGCGATCGGCTCGCCGAGACCCGCTGCCTGCATATCAGTGTCGCGCGGTGCTGCACGCCCTGTCATAGAGAGCGCCAGTTGCACCAGCCCGGAGCAATCGATGCCCAGGCCGGAGCGGCCACCCCAGAGATAGGGTGTCTCCAGAAAGCGCAAGGCGACGTCGACGTAATCGCCGCCGTCATTGTGACCGATCGACTCCACATGCCTGGCAAAAATGGCGGTGCCGTCGTCCAGAACGACGTAATGATTGCCGCGCGCTTCGGCGGTGCCGCTGACGCGCACGCGGCTGCCCATCGAAAGCACTGTAACATGCGGCTTGCGCAGCTCCGGTTCGGGATAAAGGAAGGTACGCTGCGGGATAACGATGTGCGTCGCTGCCGCCGTCCCTTCCTTGACCGCGCCTTCGGGGAGATAGCCGACATAGCCATCCGACAGGGACTTTACCCAGCACCAGCCATTGCTGCGCTCGAAAACCGTCACCTCCTCCCCCATCAGCAGCTCTGTATCGATGCCGGAGGCAAGATCCGGCTCTGGGCGAAGTGCTACAACGGGACCGACGATCTGTGCTTTGCTGCCTTCGACGAAGCGTTCGGCCTCGACTTTGCCTCGCAGCGAGGCTTCGGCGAGGTCAGGTCTGAAGGCGTTGAGACGGCGGTCGAGCGTCATGAAAAAAATCCCGAACTCATAGTTTGCGGCCCTGCTCGATAACGAGATCGCCGAGTTTTTCCAGATAGAGCGCGCCGGTAACCGTGCGCTTGATGATGACATTGCGGCGATCGCGATCGTCGCGCACGCGGTCGACCAGCCCCATCTCGCCCATCGTGTCAAGCGCCCGAGTGATGACCGGCTTGGTGACGCCGAGCGTCGCAGCAAGCCCGCGCACCGTATGCGGCGGCGGCACGAGATAGATCTGCAGCAGGATCGCGGTCTGCCGCAGCGTCAAATCATGATCCTCGCGGCGCACCTGAGTGAGCGTCACGCCGTGCCAGAGGCCAAGGGCCTGCGAGGCGGAGAGATCAAGCGGCAAGGGCAACCCCGAAAATCGTTACGCTACCGTTCCATTTTCGGCCAAGATCGTGGCGGATTCAAGGGGAATTCATCAACCCTTTCTCCCCGCGATGCGGGGAGAAAGTGGGACCGGGACATTGAGCTTAAGTGAAATGTCGAAGGCTCGGGATGGGGCTTTCTCTGCAGCAGCCTCAAGACGAGAGTTACCGTCCTTTCGGATCCGTTATTGGTGATGGTAAGGCCAGTCCGGCGTGACCGCGCCGACGTGCGTGGCCCCTCACCCTACCCCTCTCCCCGCAACGCGGGGAGAGGGAACTATAGTGCCCTAACGCACACTCTGCCGGATATGGTGATACAAAGCCCGGATCGCCTGCGCCTCGCCACCGCCCGGAGAGTGCGGTCGTTCACTCTGAGCCCAGCCGAAGATGTCGAAATGCACCCAGCTCGGCGTTTTCGTGACGAAACGCTTGAGGAACAGGGCGGCGGTGATGGAGCCGGCCATGCCGCCGGCGGGCGCATTGGTGATATCGGCGAATTTCGTGCGGATATCCTTGTCGTAGCCCATGTAGAGCGGCATGCGCCACAGCGGGTCGTCCGTCTCCAGGCTCGCCTCGGTCAGATCGCGGGCAAGATCGTTGTCGTCGGTGAAGAAGGGCGGCAGGTCCGGGCCGAGCGCGACGCGGGCAGCGCCGGTCAGCGTTGCCATGTCGATCATCAGGTCGGGCGCATCCTCGTCGGCATAGGCAAGCGCGTCGGCGAGGATCAGGCGTCCCTCGGCGTCCGTATTGTCGATCTGCACCGTCAGGCCCTTGCGGCTCTTGTAGATGTCACCGGGGCGGAATGCATTGGCCGAAATCGAGTTCTCGACGACCGGAACGATGACGCGCAGGTCGACCTTGAGCTTGGCGTCCATGATCATCAGCGCCAGGCCCATGACATTGGCGGCACCGCCCATGTCCTTCTTCATCAGGAGCATCGAGGATGCCGGCTTGATGTCGAGGCCGCCGGTATCGAAGCACACACCCTTGCCGACCAACGTGATGCGGCGATGGCCCTTCTTGCCCCAGCGCAGCTCCAAGAGGCGCGGGGCATCGGCGCTGGCGCGTCCCACAGTGTGCACCAGCGGGAAATTCTCCTTCAGCAGATCATCGCCGATGATGACGGACATGTCGGCCTTGTAGTGCTGGGCAAGCGCCCGGAAGGCGGCTTCGAGCTGTTCCGGCCCCATGTCGTTGGTCGGCGTGTTGATGAGATCGCGGGCAAGAAAGACGCCGGCAAGCTGACGCTTGATGTCGGTGGCATCGGTATCGCGCGGGATCATCAGCGTCGGCGCCGTTACCTTCTCGGACTTGTAGCGCTCGAAACGATAGCTGCCGAGACCGAAGCCAAGCGAAAGCCGGTTCGCGGTCAAAGGCGCCGTTTCGATATGCCAGTCGCCCGCCGGCAGGCTGCGCGCCAGCCTGCCGGTCAGGAATGGCTGCTCGGACGGATTGGAGCCAAGGCCGAACAATGCACCGCCCAGATGTCCATCTGCCGTCGGGATCAGGAGCAAGGAGCCGCTGTCGGCCTTGTAGCCGGCCTTACGCGCCCAATCGAGCGCGATGGGATCGATGGTGCCGGTTTCTATATGCGCCGGCGTGACGGCAAAGATCGGCAGCGTCGCCCCACCCTTCGAATTGAAGGGCGTCGCGCGCTCGATGAATTGATAAGGGGCCATGACTTTCCTTTGACGATGACTTCAGGGAATCGAGAGTTAACCGTCTGTTAGGGTTAACAGATTATTGCTGGAGCGAACATTGCGTCGAACCTTTCCCTGTTCCGATTCTAGGCCGGGCGCAAGACTTAAGGATTCAGGGAAAAGCGTCATGTCCGCCGGTTCAATCGCGTCTTCGTTCAGAACCTTTCTTTTCCAGGGCACCTCGGCCGCGCTTCTGGCGCTCGCACTCGCAAGCTGCTCGACAACGGGCAAAGACAAGATGACGACCGGCTCGATCCCGACGGCGTCGAAGTCCCTCGATACGATGAACGGCAGCGACCTGGCGCAGGCGACCCTTACCTTCGGCAAGGCCTATGACGCCAATCCCAAGGATCGCGACGCCGGCGTCAACTATGCCAATGCCCTGCGCATGAGCGGCCGCAACGATCAGGCGCTTGCTGTCATGCAACAGGTTGCGATCAACAATCCGAGCGATCGCGGCGTGCTGGCGGCCTATGGCAAGGCACAGGCGGCGGCAGGCCAATTGGACGAGGCGCTGGCGACCATCGATCGCGCCCAGACCCCCGACCGACCCGATTGGCGCCTGGTGTCCGCACAAGGTGCGATCCTCGACCAGCTCGGGCGTTCCACCGATGCCCGCGGCAAATATCGCGACGCGCTGGTGCTGGCTCCCAACGAGCCGACGATCCTTTCCAACCTCGGCATGTCCTACGTGCTGACCGGCGATCTCAAGAATGCCGAAACCTATCTTCGCTCCGCCGTCGGCCAGCCGGGCGCCGACAGCCGCGTGCGGCAGAACCTGGCGCTGGTCGTCGGCCTGCAGGGTCGCTTCGCAGAAGCCGAGCAGATCGCCCGGCAGGAGCTGACACCACAACAGGCGAACGCCAACGTCGCCTATCTGCGCTCTATGCTGGCGCAACAAAACTCATGGCAGAAGCTCGCCGCCAGTGGCGATGCGAAGAAAACGGTCCAATAAAATAATTCCAGTAAAATGAGCGGCGCTTGCCTCTGGAATTGCCCGTTCGCCAGTTGATCAACGCCAGATATGCCGTGGCAGGCCGTCGATCACCAACCGCGCTCCGAGCGCTCCGATGATGGCACCGGCAACCCTGTCGATCCACAATTTCGATCCGATGTAGAGCGCACGCGGGCGATTGGACGAAAAAGCCATCGTCACCACCATGTACCAGCCCGTCTCGACCACGAAAACTGCCGGCGGCACGGTGAGCAGCAACCGGGGAGCGGGAGACGCCGGAAGAAGTGCTGCAAAAATACTGCCGTAGAAGATGGCCGTCTTCGGATTGCTGAGCTGGGTTCCAAGCGCAAACAGGAAATTGCGCACGATACCGCCCGCCGCCGGCGTGGCCGGTGCGTCGATCGGGAGATCATGCGCCGCGCTGCGCCAGATGCGGATGCCGACATAGATCAGATAGAGGCCGCCCGCGACCTTCAGCGCGAGGTACAACCATTCGACCTTCATCAAAAGTGCGCTCAGGCCGAACAGAGCCAGCGTCGCGAAGATGACGCTTCCGGTTCCCATGCCGAAGGCGGCGGCGAGACCGGCCTTGCGCGAGCGGGAAACGGCAATGCGGGACACGAGCACAAAGCTCGGCCCGGGGCTGACGGCCCCTATAAAAACCGCGGCGATAACGCTGAAAAATATGGCTATGGATGACATGCGACACCTCCCAACATGCCTGGAAATCCGCTTAGCAACTGATGCGAACCTCCGCGCATCGGGGAGGCCATCCGCTGATGCTGTCAGCGACTTCAAATTGGAGATTAACCACGCTTCCGCGCTGGCGGCAAGCTTGCCGGTCAGAACTTGTCCATGGCCTGGATGATCGCCGGACCGAGAATGACCGCCATCAGAACGGGCAGGAAAAAGACGATCATCGGCACTGTCAGCTTCGGCGGCAAGGCGGCCGCCTTCTTCTCCGCCTCGTTCATGCGCTCGTCGCGGCCTTCCTGTGCCATGACGCGCAAGGCCTGCGATAGCGGCGTACCGTAGCGCTCGGCCTGGATAAGAGCCTGGGTTACGGACTTTACAAGTTCGATCTGGGTGCGGGCGGCAAGATTGTCGAAAGCGGTGCGCCGATCCTGCAGGAATGAAAGCTCCGCCGTGGTCAGCACCATTTCCTCGGCAAGCGGCGGGGATTGCTCGGCCATTTCCTCGGCCACACGGCGCATGCCGGCTTCGATTGATATGCCCGACTCCACGCAGATCAGCATCAGGTCGAGGGCATCGGGCCAGGCGCGCTTGATCGACTTCTGGCGCTTGGTCACCAAATTCGAAATATAGATGTTCGGCGCATAAAAGCCGAGATAGGCCGTGCCGATGACGCCGAGAAGGCGGATCGGAAGAGGCTTGGCGGCGAAATATCCGAGAACGAAGACCAGGACGATGGCAACGGCCAGGAACAGGAACGGCAACAAAAACCGCGCCACCAGAAACATGTTCAGCGCGTTTTCCGAACGCAGGCCGGCGGCACGCAGACGGTTGACCGTATTTGCGTCCACCAGCGCGTTGCGCAGATTGAAACGCTCGACGATCTGCCTGACGTTACGATTGTTCTGGTTGCGCAACGTTGCCTTGCCGCCTTCGGCGCTCAGCCGCGCCCGCTCGCGCGCCCGGATCTGCTCGCGCTCCGTCGACACGGCCTTCATGCGCTTATTGAGATCGCCGCGCTCAAGCATGGGCATGGCGATCGTATAGAAGGTAGCAAAGACGGCGATCGCGACGACGACGGCGAGAATGGTGCCGGGATCGGTCAGTTGAGAGGCCAGATCGGACATGGGCTATGCGGCTCCTTCCGCTCAGATCTCGAAATTGACCATGTTGCGCATGATGTAGATGCCGATCGACATCCAGATGCCAGCGCCCATCAGGATCAGGTGACCGCGCGGATCGCTGAACAGGACCATCATGTATTGCGGCGACGTCAGGTAGACGAGCAGCATGACGATGAAGGGCAGCGCGCCGATGATGGCGGCGGACGCCTTTGCTTCCATCGACAGCGCCTGGACCTTCGCCTTCATTTTCTTGCGTTCACGCAGCACCCGCGACAGGTTGCCCAACGCTTCCGACAGGTTGCCGCCAGCCTGAGCCTGGATGGTGATGACGATTGCAAAGAAACTCACCTCCTGCAGTGGCATGTGGTTGTTCATGCGCCCACAGGCATCCGACATGCTGAGGCCGACCTGCTGTGCCTCGACCACCCGCCGGAACTCGGTCTTGACCGGCTCTCGCGCCTCGCCCGCCACCAGCCGTATGGCATCGTGGAGTGGCAGACCAGCGCGAAGCGAGCGCGTGATAAGATCCAGCGCGTTCGGAAATTCATCGAGGAATTTGTTCTGCCGGCGCTTGATGAGGAACCCGATGAGCCAGCGCGGCAGACCGAAGGCGGCAGCGAAGGGCAAACCCAGGATGACGAGGAACGGTGCACCGCCGATGAAAAGGATCAACATGACAAACAGGCCGAACAGCACGCTGAAGACGTAGAAACGCGAGGGCGTCAGCGACAGGCCAGCCTGTCCCAGGCGCGCTTTCAGCGACTGCTTCTTCTTGATGTTTTCGGTCTGGCGCTTTTCCAGATCCTTCAGCGAATCCTGCACCGACTTGCGCCGCTTCGACAGTTCCTGAACACGATCACGCGTAGCCTTGACCTTCAGCCGGTCGGTCTCGGCTTGGCTGACCCGGTTGACGCGGCTGTCGGCCTTTTTCTGCGACTCGATCCGCGAATAAAGAATGCCATAGCAGATCGCAGCCGCGGAGACGGCCGTAAGCAAGACAATCAGTAGCACCGTTGGATCGACACCGAACATGGGGAGTCCTATTGCGACTTTTGTTCCATCTCATCGAGGGCGGCGGCCAGGCGCTTTTCCTCGTTATAATAGCGTGCACGATCCCAGAAATGCGGCTTGCCGATACCGGTGGAGACGTGCCGGCCGATGATGCGGCCATTGGCGTCCTCGCCGTCCATCTCATAGCGCATCAGGTCCTGCGTAATGATCACATCGCCCTCCATGCCGATCACCTCGGTAATCTGGGTGATCCGTCGCGAACCGTCGCGCAGGCGCGCGGCCTGGATGATCACGTCGACGGAGCTGGAAACGATTTCGCGCACGGTCTTGGCCGGCAGGCTGAAGCCGCCCATCGCGATCATCGATTCGATACGGCTCAAGCATTCGCGCGGCGTGTTGGCGTGGATGGTGCCCATGGAGCCATCGTGACCGGTATTCATTGCCTGCAGCAGATCGAAGACCTCGGGGCCGCGCACTTCGCCGACGATGATGCGTTCGGGGCGCATACGCAGGCAGTTCTTGACGAGGTCGCGCATGGTGATCTCGCCCTCCCCCTCGATATTCGGCGGGCGGGTTTCGAGACGCACGACATGCGGCTGCTGCAACTGCAACTCTGCGGTGTCTTCGCAGGTGATGACGCGTTCGTGACGGTCGATGTAATTGGTCAGGCAGTTCAGAAGCGTCGTCTTGCCCGAGCCGGTGCCGCCGGAGATAACGACGTTGCAGCGTACGCGGCCGATAATCTGCAGCAGTGTCGCACCCTCCGGCGTGATGGCGCCGAAGCGGACGAGCTGGTCGAGCGTCAGCTTATCCTTCTTGAATTTGCGAATGGTAAGCGCCGGGCCGTCGATCGACAGTGGCGGCGCTATGACGTTGACGCGCGAGCCGTCGGGCAGGCGAGCGTCGCAGATCGGGCTCGATTCATCGACGCGGCGGCCGACCTGGCTCACGATGCGCTGGCAGATGGAAAGAAGCTGGGCATTATCGCGGAAACGGATTTCGGATTCGACGGTCTTGCCGCCCACTTCGATGAAAGTCTGACCTGCGCCATTGACCATGATATCGGCGATATCATCGCGTGCCAGCAGTGGCTCAAGCGGGCCATAGCCAAGCACGTCGTTGCAAATATCCTCGAGCAGTTCCTCCTGCTCGGAAATGGACATCGCAAAATTCTTGATGGTGATGATGTCGTTGACGATATCGCGGATTTCTTCGCGCGCGGCTTCATTGTCGAGCTTGGAAAGCTGTGACAGGTCGATCGTATCGATCAGCGCGGAAAAGACCTGCGCCTTGGTGTCGTAATATTCCTCGGTGCGTGCGGGTCGGCGCCGGGCGGGCGTCTGCATCGAAGGCGGTGCCACCTGTTGACGCGGCTGCGCGGCGTCGCGCGACGGCTCGACCAGCACTGCCGGACCCGCGAGTGCGCCCGTCGTGGCAGGCGCGCGCGCCGGCGCCGGCGGAAGTGCGCCGCCACCGCTCTTTGCAGAACCTTCATTTCCGCGCTTGCCAAACATGGTCTCGATCCAACTCCATTACTGCAGCATGATTTTCACCGAGGGAAATCGACCCTTCGAAACTCATGCGAAATCAAACAACTACTTCCGCTTCAGGCGACCAAGAAGGCCGCCCCTTTTTGCCTTCTTCACAGCGATGCGCCCGGTGACGATGTGCGATATCTGCGCGAAGGTCTCGGCGACCGGCGACTTCGGATCCGTCTCCGAAATCATGCGACCACTATTGGCCGCATTGCCGAACAGATTGATGTCGAACGGGATGATGGCGATCGGATCCGTCTCCAATGGCGCGCAGAATTCCACCGGGTTGATCTCGGGGCGCTTCGGCATGCCGACTTGATTGAGAATGAGATGCGGCGCCTTGTCGTTGGGACGCAGTTTGCGCAGCGCGTCAATCAGGTTCTTGGTGTTGCGCAGATTGGCAAGATCGGGTGCAGCGCAAATGACGACTTCATCGACAGCCGCAAGCACCGAGCGTGTCCATTCCGTCCACTGATGGGGTACGTCGAGGACGGCGACCGGCGCGCTGCGCTGAAGGACATCCAGGACGGGCAGGAATGCCTGACCGTCGAAATCATAAGCACGATCCAGCATGGAGGGCGCGGCCAGCAAGGACAGATGCTGCGAGCATTTGGTCAGCAGGCGATCGAGGAAGACCTCGTCCAGACGCTCCGGCGCATAGACTGCCTCGGCAATACCCTGAGCGGGGTCCTGGTCGAAATCGATGTTGGCCGTGCCGTACGGCAGATCGAGATCGGCAAGAATGGTTTCGGTCGAGAACAGGGTCGAGATTTCGAAGGCACAATTATGCGCGATTGTGGATGCGCCTACCCCACCCTTCGCGCCGACGAAGGCAATGCTGCGGCCGAGCGGCTCCGCGTCGGGGTCGATGAAAATCCCCGCCATCGCCGTCATGATATCGTTCATATCAACGGGCTGGACGATATATTCGGAAATGCCGTTGCGTATCAGTTCGCGGTAAAGGGCGATATCATTGTGGTAACCGACAATGATCACCTTGGTGCTCGGATCGCAGACGGCCGCGAGCGGCGCCAGTTCGGCCAGCAGATTGCGCGAATTTGCGCGCGTCTCGAGGACAATCAGATTGGGTGTCGGCGTCGAAGCAAACATGTTCGCAGCAGCGGCCGTGCCGCCGCTGGTGATCCGGAGGTTGACCTTGGACATGCGGCGATCGTTGACGCATCGGTCCATAACCTGCTGCAACTGCTCGCTTTCGCAGAAGACATGCACGGAAATGCGCGGCAGCGGCCGCATATTGTCGAGGTTGCCAGAGCGCGGGGCTTCCTCGGCCTCCGCGGCAGTCGATCCAATGTCGTAATCGATGGCGCTCATCACTTTATCCTGTTCTGCCGACCGCTTGCTCTCAATTTCCAGAACTGAACCCGCCGACGGTGGCCGTGCTGGTCGCGACCGAGCCGCTGCGATAATTGTCGATTATCTTGCCGCGCTGATCGGTATCGATCGGCGTCGTGGCGCGCGGCGAGATAAGATCCGTCGGGTTGGCGACCTGTGCCGCCAGGTTCTGCTGGGTCGCGCAGCCGAAATTGTAATAGTTCTGGTTGTCGAAGGCGTTGTCTGAGAGATCGGCGGGCCATTGGCCGCAAGCATTGGTGGCCGCCGTCGTCGCGGCGAAGCGCAGACGGATCGGAGCAGCGTCGTCAGGACCACCGGCTGGATAATAGGTATCGACGATACGCCCCGACGGTATGCCATTTGCCACCATTTCCCGGCGAATCTGCCGGCGCAGCGCCGATGCGGCCAAAGTGTTCACCGACTGCCTTGGCGACAGTATTTCGACCGTGCCGGTCGCGTGCGCCCTATAGTCCTGAACGAAGCCGCGGACGGTGTCGCGCATGCCCGTGGTCAGGTGGCGGTCGCTGGCGGCCACCGGTATGTCGATATTATGTTCCTTCTCCGTCAAGACGATCGGGTGGCGCTGACGATAATCGTCATTGATGGCGCTGGTCGTCATGCGATCCCTTGAATCGGCACAGCCGCTGACGGCGACGGCCGTCAAGATCAAGACCGGGGCAATCAAGGCCAGCGTGGAGAAACGGGGCCGGCCGGTGCGGGGCGCGTTACGGTCGAGACTGGCCATCTTCTGATCTCTCGTTGATCCGGTTGAAAAGGTGCGCGTCATGCTCCGTGTCCCCTCATTTGTAGATGAAGCCAACGGTGCCGTGAAAATCGGCGTCGGCGACCGGCGGCGCATCCTTGCGGCCGTAAATCTTGTTGACACGGTTCATGAAGAAGCCGCTGACATCGTTGCTCGGCGAGAAATTGTCGTCAGGACGAGCAAGCTGACTGCGGGCCACCGGGCGGACCAGATAGGGCGTCGCGATGATGACAAGCTCGGTTTCGTCGCGCTGGAAGCTCTTCTGGCGGAACAGCGCGCCGAGGATCGGAATCTTCGAGGCACCCGGCGTACCGTTGGTGGTCTGCTGGATGGTATCGCTCAGTAGACCGGCCAAGGCGATTGATCCACCCGACGGCAATTCAACCGACGTATCGGCTGCGCGCTGGTTGTAGGTTGCCGTGCCAGCGTTAGCTGTGCCAACCGGATTGGAAACCTGGGTCTGCACATGCAGGGCGATCCGTCCGGCGGACAGCACGACAGGTGTGAAGGCCAAACTGATACCATAGGTGAAGGGGGTTACAGTGACAGTCCCGTCCTTGTTCGTGACGGCGTACAGCGTCTGACCGCCCGAAGTGAAGGTCGCGGCCTGACCGGAGATCGCAGTCAGCGTCGGCTCCGCCAGTGTACGAACGGCACCCGCCTGCTCCAGCGCGTTGAGATAGGTGCCGATACTGTACTTGCCGACGGCAGTTTTGAAGAGGCTGGCCAGACCGCCGCCGCCAGCCGCCGCAGTAGCGTCGGGCGAAATATTGCCCAGCTGCGCCACCGTCAGGCCAGAAGAGTTGCTGACAAGATTGTCGAAGCCGATCTGCTTCAGCACGCTGCGCTTGATCTCGGCGACGGTCACCTTGAGCGTGACCTGATCCTCACCCTCGATTTGCAACATGTTGACGATCTGCGAGGTCTGCCGCCCTTCAGCGAAGAGAGCGACAGAGCTGTTGTCGCCGCTGCCTGTCGCTGTCGCCAAGCGAGTGGTTGCTTCACCGCCCTTCAGGAAGGCCTGGGCAAGCTGCACAGCCCGTGACGCATCCTGCGGCGTGCGTACGGTGCCTGTCAGGACGATATTGTCGGAAACAATTTCGACACTGATATCGGAGTCCGAGATGAAACGCTTGATATTGTCCTGCAGGCCGGCAATGTCGCGCTCGATCTGCAGGTCGAGGCTGACGATTTCCTTGCCATCCGCACCGAAGACGAAGATATTGGTCTGGCCGACCGTCTTGCCGAAAAGGTAGATGCGACGCGATGTGCGTGTCACAGCATCCGCCATTTTCGGATCGGAAACGAGAATATCATGTGCGTCGGCCGGCAGATCGACGACCAGCGCCTTGTTGAGACCGAGCTTCAAGGTGCGTTTCGTACCGAGGCCGGCAATCGTAACGATGCTGTCGGAACCGCCTGCACGTGCGGCGGACATGCGCAGAAAAGCCGGGATGTCCGCCAAGGGCAATCCCGCAAAAGCGACAGAAAACGAGAGAATTGCAGCAAGGGGAGAGCTGGCTTTCTTGTTGGTCTTGAACATGATCCCGCCCCTTCTCATTGTGGTTTCATTCCGGTTGGGCCATCGGTCACGATCGCTCCCGACTTGATGACTTGCACAAGGCCGCTGCCGCTGTCGCCGGCCAGCAGATAGTCGGCGGAGGTCGTATCCGGTTGCTGTGCGTCGGCGACGGAGCGCAATGCCAGCGTCAGCCGGTCGGCCATCTGGTGCGCGACGACCAGAACCTTTGTCTGATCCGGCGTCAGTTCCAGCGTCGCGGTCGCACCAACCGCAGCCTTGCTCCCGTCCTGCTTCTCCTCGATCTGCTGGTCGACGGCCAAGACACGCACGTTGCTGAGCACCGTCTCGGTTATGAGCTGCTGCTGCGCACCCTTGCGGACCATGATCACATCGACGCGGTCATTCGGAAGAATGAAACCGCCGGCGCCGGTCGCGACGGAAATCTCGGTGGCGACGGCCCGTTTGCCGGAAGGCAGCAACGAGGAAAGGATGCGGCTGTTGGAATCGGCGACCTTTTCTTCCCGGATCGGCTCGCCTTCGAAAATCGGCAGGCGGACCACCGCGCCGTTCAGGTCTTTCAGCGCGTCGGGCCGCTCGCTCTCGGTGATAAGGCCCTTGACGATGCCGCTTTCCGGCC